>Ga0307278_10000009_pt1 | contig 121311 bp, 96 predicted proteins | sample ER_DNA_117_FD_194482 | JGI IMG/M metagenome (GOLD analysis project Ga0307278, IMG submission 194482) | Bulk soil microbial communities from the East River watershed near Crested Butte, Colorado, United States - ER_DNA_117 | ecosystem: Environmental > Terrestrial > Soil > Floodplain | place... | reverse complement strand
CGCGTGGGGGCGCAGGCCGCAGAGCCGGTTTGGGCCGCTCTTGGTGGCGGTCGGCTTCGTGTGGTTCGCCGCCGCCCTGGAGGCAGCCAACCACGCTCTCCTCTTCTCGATCGGCCTCGCGCTTGCACCGCTGTGGATCGCTTTCTTCTTCTACGCGCTCCTCGCCTTCCCAACGGGCCGACTCGATTCCCGCCTCGCGCTTGTCCTTGTCGGCGTGTACTTCCTCGACGTCACCGTGGTCCAGCTCGGCTGGCTCGCCTTCGCTGACATGCGTACGGAAGTCGACTGCTCAGGCTGCCCCGACAATCTGTTCTTGATTGCCGACAAGCCGCACCTCGCGGACGCGATCCTGATCGTTGAGCAACCAATCATCGGATTCGGCGTGCTGCTGGGAGGTGTCCTCGTCCTGCTTCGCCGCTGGCGCCGGGCCACCAGCGCGTCGCGTCGCGCCCTCGCACCGGTGTTCGGGAGCGGCGGGCTCTGTCTCCTCGTGCTTGCGCTCAACATCTTCGTGGAGCCCTTCTCCTACCGAGGCGGGCAGATCATCGGCTGGGCGAGTGGCCTGGCCTTCACTGCCGTGCCGCTGGCATTCCTCGCCGGCCTGGCCCGCAGCCGGCTCGACCGGATCGCCCTCGGCGACCTCGTCGTAGAGCTAGGTGAAGCCCCTCTCCCCGAGCAACTGCGCGACGGCCTCGCGCGGGCGATCCACGACCCATCGCTCGAGATCGCCTACTTCCTGAAAGACGGAAGGTGGGTCGACGTCGAGGGGCGGGACACCGAACTGCCGCTGCCGGCATCCGGCCGCTCGGCGACGCTCGTTCGACGTGGCGGACATCCGGTAGCCGCCCTCATCCATGATTCCTCCATCGCCGATGAGGGAGGTCTCGTCGAGGCGGTCGCCGCTGCCGCCGGCCTCGCCCTCGAGAACGAGCGCCTACATGCCGATTTGCGCGCAAGGCTCGAGGATCTCGCCGAGTCGCGCGCTCGAATTGTCGAGACCGGCGACGCGGAGCGCCGTCGGCTCGAGCGCGACCTCCACGATGGCGCTCAGCAGCGCTTCGTCGCCGTCGCGGTCCGTCTCGAGTCGGCGCGGCGCCTGGTCGCGGCCTCACCGGCGGAAGCGGAGCAAGCCCTCGATGTCGCCCGCACCGAACTCCGGGAGGCGATCGATGAGCTGAGAGGCCTGGCGCGCGGCATCCACCCCTGGACGCTGTCGCGTCGCGGGCTCGGAGCCGCACTCCGAGAACTCGCGAGGCGTTCCGTCATCCCTCTCGAAGTCGACATCGACTCGATTCCCCGGCTCGCCCCGTCGATAGAGGCGGCCGCCTACTTCATCGCCGCGGAAGCCGTCGCGAACGCGACGAAGCACAGCCACGCGACACACATCAGCATCAGCGCGCACCTCGAAGAAGACGCCCTCCGCTTGTTCATCGCCGACGACGGCATCGGTGGCGCGAAGAACAAATTGGGCTCCGGAATCCAGGGCATCCGCGATCGCGCCGAAGCGACAGGCGGACGCCTCACGCTCACGAGTCCTGCGGGCGGACCCACGGTGATTGAGGTTCGTGTCCCGGCCATCGGTGCTGGCCTCGCGGTCGGCCGCACCGGCTAACCCGCAATGGCGCTGCGCGTAGTCCTGGCCGACGACGCAGCGCTGATCCGCGGGGCGCTCGCACAACTGCTCGACGACGGCGGCGTCGACGTGCTCGCGCAGGTCGGGACCCCGGCCCAGTTGCTCGCGGCGATTGAGGAGCACCAGCCCGACGTCGCGTTGGTCGACATCCGAATGCCGCCGACCTACACCGACGAGGGCATTCGTGCGGCGCTCGAAATCCGCCAACACTTCCCGGAAGTCGGCATCCTCCTGCTCTCCACACACATCGAGGTTGAAGAAGCGGTCGAACTCTTCTCGTCCGCAGCCCGACGCGTGGGTTACCTCTTGAAAGACTCTGTCTCGGATCTCGACGAGCTCGTCGACGCGCTCACCCGCATAGCCGACGGTGGCACCGTACTCGACTCGAGGCTTGTGGTCGAGCTACTCGAACAGCGCCGGCAGACCGACCCGCTCGAAGCGATCACTCCCCGAGAGCGCGAAGTGCTAGCGCTCATGGCAGAAGGCCGCTCGAACGACGGGATCGCAAAGACGCTCTGGGTGACCAAAGGCGCCGTCGAGAAGCACATCAAGAGCATCTTCGGAAAGCTCGACCTGCCGACAACCTCGGACGACCACCGGCGCGTGCTCGCCGTAGTCACGTTCCTGAACGCCCGTTAGTAGCGGCCCGCGCAGGCTCCGGTACCGCACCGCGACATTCCCGCTATGGCGCCGGCGCCACGGTACGGTGAGGGCCGAGACCGAACCTGTGTCGAAGAAGACACCAGCGCGCGGACACAAAACGGACACCTCAGAAACGACACGCGCGACGCCTCGTGACGCACATCCAGTCTGATCCGGATGCGCGCACGACATTCTCTACATCGGGCAGCAAACGGGCAGCAAACGTCTGAAATTGGCTCCGCTCAACCATGCGCAGATGATTGACGATAAAACGCGGAACCCGCATGAATAGAGCGATGGCACATCAATCGTCGTCAACCGTCGTGAGTGGCGAAGTGGCCTGTCACGCCGGAGGTCGCGGGTTCGAGTCCCGTCGCTCCGGTCTCTCGAAGTGCTTGCAGGCACCCTTCTGCTCGTCTTCCGTCTGACTGATCGCGCGACGCGCGGCCGATTTGTCGCCGATTCGTGGCGCCGAGAGATTCGTGGCCCGCAAAGGCGCCGAGAGATTCGTGGCCCGCAAATGGTCGCGCGCGCGTAAAGAGCTAGGCGGCGTGCCGTTCCGCACGGCGAAGGTAACGGTCGATCAGCGCATGGGAGAATTGCTGTTGCCGGCGCGCGAGCTCGAGCCGGTTCGCCTCGAGCTCGTCGCGGCTCGCGTCGCGCTCATGTAATGCCTGCCGCTCTGCGACGAGCAGGCGAATCGCATCCTGTAGGAACTCAACGCGAGCCATCGACGACCGTCGTCTCTGGTCGGACTACGCGGTAAGAGCTCTCGCGCCTGGCCGCGTAGGCGTAGGGGTGGTTGAAGGCGTCGAGCGCATTCCCCGGCGCGATGTCAATGTGAAAGCTCGCGTCGGTTGCCAGGTCGCGGACGGCCAGCTCCACTCGGTCGCTCTTGGGGTGCCAGAGGAGGAGAACTTCGACCATCCCGCTCCGCCGCTGGGCCAGTTCTCGGGCCGGCGACGGGCCGTCGTCCTTTGCGACGGCCCGTGCAGGGCTGGGAGCTCTGTCAGTCATCGGTCTCGATCTTCTTGCCTGCCGGTGAGAGCGCTTCCCAGCCGGCGCCGAATGCCTGTGAGCCCTCGCCGTTGGTCTGGCCCGGCTTCCGGTCCTGGACGAACCGGTAGAGCGGATGGCCCGCATAGGTGACCTGCTGGCTACCGTTTGCGCGCCGGGTCCTTCCGAGCAGCGACTGCCTCGCACCGCCACGAGCCACGGGCTTGCCGTGGGTGAGCAGCGGCGGCCAGTAGGTCGCGCACTGTCCATAGCAGGCGCTGCGACGGTTCTTGTCCTTCTCGAACAGGTAGAGCGTGCGGCCCTTCTTGTCGACGATGATGCGACCCAGCGGCGAGTTCGCGACGCCGAGCTTGGCCGCCATCGGCGATGCCATTCGGGGCGCGCTCGCCTTGACGGTAGAGCCGTACGACCCTGAGGAATACGGTGCGCCGCTCCCAGAGCCGCCGCCGCAGCCGGCGGCGATGAGCACGATCGCCAAGGTCGCGGCGGCGGCGATTAACACTGTGATCTTGCGCTTCATGAGTGTCCTCATGTGTGCATGTCTCCTCTCGAGTGAGTGAATGAGCGTTGTCGGTACCAAGGACGCCGCTCGCGGCCGCCTATTCCCGGCTCTATGCTCACCCGGACGCACCCGGCCGCCGCAGGCCATAACCGATGGAGCGCACGCTCGACCCCGCCCGGCTCGGAGACCACCTCGACCGGCTCTACCGGGCCGCTTGGGCGCTCTGCGGCTCCCGCGAGGAGGCCGAGGACCTCGTCCAGGAAACCTACTCGCGTGTGCTCGCCCGCCCGCGCCTGCTCCGCAACGAGGACGACCTCGGTTACCTCCTGCGCGCGCTGCGCAACACCTTCCTGACCCAGAAGCGGACCGAGAGCCGCCGGCTTCGTCCCGGCCCGCTGCCCGAGCAGCTCGACCTCGTCGCCGATCCGCACGCACGCGAGCCGGAGGCCGCGCTCGAGGCTGCCGAGCTCTACGCGGCCGTCGCGGCGCTCCCCGATGACTTCCGGGATGTGCTCGTCGCCGTGGACATCACGGGCCTCTCCTACAAGGAGGCCGCCCGGTCTCTGCGGATCCGCGAAGGGACGGTGATGAGCCGCCTCTACCGCGCCCGCCAGCAGGTCGTGCGCAGCATCGAAGGCGGCTCAGCCTGATTCCCGAAGGAGCCACGGCGTCTCAGCCCTTCGTGTCGACCGTTCCGACGAGCACCTTCTCGCCCGACGAGCCCTGATCGCCGTCGGCCTGCTCGCGCGTGACGGTCAGCGTCTTGAAGTCCTTCGGTGACACGCCCGCCCAGAGCGTGACGTCGCGGCCGTCATTGAACGTCCCGACCGGCACGAGCACGCCAGCGGCGTTGCGTAGCCACGCCTCGTAGAAGCGCCCGCCCTGGAGGCGCGGGAGTCCTGTGGCGTCGACCTCGATCCGCCAGCCCGAGGAGGTCTTGGTCAGCGTCGCATCTCCCCTGGCGGCGGGCACCAGGCCGGTCGGTCCGAGGGCAGCCTCGAAGCGCTGGCCGGAGGGATTCGAACGGACGACGGCCAGCCCGACGGCGACCGCGAGCACAGCAGCCACAGCGGCGCCGCTCAGGACGAGGCGGCGCGACACCGGCACGCGGCGCGGACGTCGTTGCGCCTCGATGCGCGCTCGCAGGGCCGCCGGGGCCTCGACCTCGGCCGCGGCGCTCCGCGCGAGCCTGACCGCGCGCTGTTGTTCTGCCAGCCGGTCGGCAAGCTCCGAGGACGCCTCGACTCGTGCCTCGAGCGCGGCGCGACGCTCCGGCGCAAGCGATCCGTCCGCGAGCGCTGCCAGCTCGGCGGTCTCCTGACCGCGGGCTTCGTCTTGTCGACGGCGTCTCATCCTCAACGCAACCCGAACGGTAACGCCGAGCGCGCGCCTACGGCGTCACGCGACGCGGAAGGCCGGCTCTCGGGAACAGCGCAGAACGCTCTCATACCCCGGAAGACTCTTTTTCGGCCGCCTCTATTCCCGGGGACGGACGGCGATGACCACGCGGCGAAGGATCCCCCTGCGGGAATAGGCGCCGGGCTTCCGGGGTCTCCAGCGGATGAGAGGTCATCCAGCGAAAGGAAACCCCATGAACCTGCTCATCGTCGCCCTCGACACCGCAATTCCGGCGGACGTGCCGGACGCCGAGATCCTCGTCGTCGCACCGGCATCGAACTCCCGGCTCCGGCACTGGCTGTCGGATGAGGATGCCGCCCGCCGCCGAGCGGGGGAGCGCGCCGCCGCATTCGTCGACCGGCTGGAACAGAAAGGAATTCACGCAGAAGGTCGCGTCGGCGACGCCGATCCACTGCTGGCAATCGCCGATGCACTGCCGACCTTCCCGGCCGACGAGATCGTGATCGCAGCCCAGCCCGAGCGCTCGGCCCGGCTCACTGACGAGCTCGTGACACGCGCCCGCGATCGCTTCGGCCTCCCGATCTCCCGCGCCGAGGAGGCGCTCCCAAATGCGGCGTAGCGCTCGATCGGTGCGCGGGAATAAACGCCGGTCGTCGGTGTCTCTATCGCACGAGCGATCAACCCACTCCGAAAGGAAGGACATGAAGAACCTCATTCGATTCAAGGAGCCCCGCACGAAGCGGCGGGAGCGGCGGGCTGCTTCGGCACTCGCCGTGGCCACGGCCGTTGCAGGTGCAGCCGGGATCCTGGCCGGTCAGGGGAATGCCGCACCCGCCCTCAAGGCCGACCAGGGCTCGCGTGCGAGCAAGAAGCCCAAGTTCAAGCAGCCGAAGCTCAAGCGGGGTCTGCTCGTGATCGAGGGCACCAAAGCGAGCGACCGCGTCGCGCTGCGCCTGAAGGCCGGCAACCCTCGCATTCTCCAGGTCGACGTTGGGAACAACGGCTCGGCCGACTTCAGCTTCAACCGCAAGAAGATCGCAAGGATCGCCGTCAATGCCCGGGTCGGCGACGACCGCGTGCGCATCGACGAAAGGCACGGTGTCTTCACCGACAGAATCCGGACGAGGATCGACGGCGGAGCCGGAAGCGACAACCTGGTCGGAGGCTCCGGAGCGGAGACCCTGCTCGGCGGCGACGGGAACGACTCGCTCGACGGGAACAAGGGCAACGACCTGGCGCTGCTCGGCGCCGGCGATGACACCTTCGCTTGGGATCCGGGCGACGGCAGCGATGTCGTCGAAGGCGAGGCGGGCGCGGACACGATGCGCTTCAACGGCGCCAACCTCGACGAGCAGATCGATGTGTCGGCGAACGGAAACCGCCTGCGCTTCTTCCGCAACCCAGGAAACGTGACGATGGACACCGCCGGCGTCGAGCGGGTCGACTTCGCCGCTCTCGGCGGGGCCGACCTCGTCACCGTCAACGACCTGACCGGAACCGACGTCAGCAAGCTGAACGTCGACCTCGGAGCCAACGGCGCCGGCGACGGCCTGTCCGACCGCGTCGTCGTCGGCGGCACCGACGCCAACAACATGATCGCCGTGAGCGGAGACGCCTCCGGTGTCGCCGTGTCCGGGCTGCCGGTACTGGTGGCCATTCAGCACCAGGAGTCAAGCGACGAGCTCGCCGTCAACGGTCTCGGTGGCAACGACGAGATCTCGGCACCCACCCTCGCAGCCCAGGCGATCGCCCTGGCTCTCGACGGCGGCCCCGGCGACGACACGCTCGCGGGCGGCAAGGGCATCGAGACGCTCCGCGGCGGCGACGGGCACGACTCGCTCGACGGGAACGGGGGCAACGACTTGGCGCTGCTGGGCGCCGGCGATGACTCCTTCGTCTGGGATCCGGGCGACGGCAGCGATGTCGTCGAAGGCCAGGCTGGCGCGGACACGATGCGCTTCAACGGCGCCGGCATCGCCGAGCAGATCGACGTGTCGGCGAACGGAAACCGCCTGAAGTTCGTCCGCAACGTCGGCAATGTGACGATGGACACCGCCGGCGTCGAGCGGGTCGACTTCGCCGCTCTCGGCGGGGCCGACCTCGTCACCGTCAACGACCTGACCGGAACCGACGTCACCAGCGTGAACGTCGATCTCGCCGGCTCCCTGGGCGGCATCACGGGCGACGGCGAGGCCGACCGCGTCGTCGTCAACGGCACCAACGGCGAGGATGCGATCAACGTCAACGGCGACGCAGGGGGCGTGAAGGTGAGCGGGCTCGCCGCAACGGTCGGGATCCTCCACCCCGAGGTCGCGAACGACCGGCTCGAGATCAACACTCTCGCCGGCAGGGACGCCGTGGACTCCAGCGGCCTGGCCGCCGGTGCGATTCAGCTCTTCGTGGACGGCGGCCCCGGCGACGACACGATCGCAGGCAGCCAGGGCATCGACACGCTGCTCGGCAGCGATGGGAACGACTCGATCGACGGCAACGGAGGAAACGACCGGGCCCTGCTGGGTGCCGGCGACGACACCTTCGTCTGGGATCCGGGCGACGGCAGCGATGTCGTCGAAGGCGAGGCCGGCGCCGACACGATGCGCTTCAACGGCGCCAACATCGCCGAGCAGGTCGACCTGTCGGCGAACGGGAACCGGCTGCGGTTCTTCCGCACGCAGGCCAACATCACCATGGACACGGCCGGGGTTGAGCGGGTCGACTTCAACGCCCTCGATGGGGCCGACGTCGTCATCGTCGGCGACCTCACCGGAACCGACGTCGGCAGCGTGAACGTCGATCTCGCCTCCACTCTTGGCGGAGCAGAGGGCGACGGCCACGTCGACCGCGTCATCGTCGAAGGCACGAACGACGGGGACAGGATCCACGTCAACGGAGACGCCTCCGGTGTCGTCGTGGCCGGGTTGCGGGCCGTGGTGGCGATTCGGCAGCAGGAGGCGACTGACGCGCTCGCTGTCGACGGTGTGGAAGGCAACGACGACATCTCGGCGGCCGGGCTCCCGGCTCAGGCGATCGCTCTGATCCTCGCCGCGGGCCCTGGAGACGACGAGATCTTTGCCGGGCAGGGAGACGACAGGCTGCTCGGCGGAGACGGCAACGACACGCTCGACGGCAGCAAGGGCAACGACCTGGCGCTCCTGGGCGACGGCGACGATACGTTCGAATGGGACCCGGGTGACGGCAGCGACGTCGTCGAAGGCGATGCCGGCACCGACAGGATGCGCTTCATCGGCGCCAACATCGCGGAGAAGATCGACGTCTCGGCCAACGGAAACCGCGCGCGGTTCTCCCGCGACGTCGGCACCGTGACGATGGACACCGCCGGGGTTGAGCTGATCGACTTCGAGGCCCTCGCCGGGGCCGATCTCGTCAGTGTCAACAACCTGACCGGAACCGACCTCACGAGCCTGCAGGTCGACCTTGACGGCATTCCCGACGGCGGCGACGGCGAGCCCGACCGCGTCGTCGTCAACGGCACAAACGGCGAGGACACGATCAGCGTCGACGGAGACGCCAGAGGCGTGAAGGTGAGCGGTCTTGCGGCGACGGTCGGGATCCTCCACCCGGAGGCTGCGAACGACCGGCTCGAGATCAACACGCTCGAGGGCACGGACACCGTGGACTCGAGCGGCTTGGCCGCTGGTGCGATCCAGCTCTTCGTGGACGGCGTGCCCATCCCGTAGAGCAACTTCGCCCGGCAGGGACACGCGGGGCCCCCGTTCTGGGGCCCCGCGCTTGCGCGGCGAAGCCGACGCCCTGTCCCGGCGCTTGGTAACCACTCGTCACGACCGACCTCGTCGAGCTCATCCCGGTTTCGGAAGCCCCGCACAAGCCGCTCCCGGTGGCCCCGGTCGGAACTCTGGGAGCGGCTCGCCCATGGCCCGTGGGCAGGAGCGGTTCGGCGCCGCGAATTCAAGGTCAACCTCGTCGTCGGCCGGCGCTGAGGTCTTCGTCCGACCGCGTACAAAACGGGTACATCAGCCCGGGCATCGGCTGGCACACGCGTCCACTTGCGATGGGGCCAGGATGGGGCGGAATCGGCGGGCAAGTGCGTGCCAAGTCGGTGAACCCAACGCTCGACACTGAGTCGAAGCCCCTGCTATTCAGGCTCTTCCGGGTCGGGTCGCGGATCACGTTCACTGAGGTGTTCCACTTCATGATCACTCCAACGGGCGTCGAAACCAGCTTCGATAAACCAGTCTGCCACTAAGCGAATCGGGGGCGGGGCGCTTTCCTGGCACTCCGCCCCCTAAAGCTCAGGTTCCGGGACAAAAGTGCGTTCTTAGTTTTCAGATGTGAGAACTAAACAACTTGTTTTACAGGTACTTTAGAGCGGATGATGGGGCTCGAACCCACGACCTTCTGCATGGCAAATCGTGAGAGCTAGGTCAGTATGACTCATAAACCGCATCGGATAGCCATGTTCCATACGGCACCGTCAGGTTAGATCGGCGTATTCGGGGACAAAGTTCGGGACAAACAGCCCGCCGGGGAAGTAACATGGCTCCTGATGCTTGCTCCGCCGCTTCCTTCCGATGCAGCCTCAGGCTAACGTCAGCGGCCACGTCTGGCTCTACAAGGGCAAGCGCGGGTCGACCTGGTACGCGAAGTGGCGACGCCCCACACGCGACCCTGACGGCACGGTGCGGGTCGACCAAGTAAACGAGAGGCTTGGCCCGGCGTGGACTGAGAAGGGCCGTCCGCCTGACGGCTACTTCACCCGCAAGACGGCCGAAGCGGCGCTTCAAGCGAAGCTCGCCGACGCGCGACGTGGCCTCGGTTTTTCGGTTCGAACCGGCGTGACATTCGAGGATGCTGCCGAAGAGTGGTACCGGTACGGCTGCCAGGAACGCGATTGGAAGCCGGCCACCCGTCGCGACTACCGCTCCGCATTGAACGTCCACCTCATTCCTGCCTTCGGCGCCGAGAGGCTCGAGGTGGTGACGCCGCAAGCAGTTGAGCGTTGGCGTGCGCGGGCAATGGCGGACGGCAGGCTCCCTCGGCGCACCGCACAGAAGATGGTCGCGATTCTGTACGCGATCTTCGAGCGCGCTCGGCGCATGTACGGGCTTCAAGGAAACCCGATTGCTGATGTGGAACGCCTGCGGGTTCGCTACGACGCCTCCGGCTATGACTTCTATTCGCCAGAAGAGGTCTGGGCGCTGGTCAGGGCAGCGGCCTCGGAGCAGGACGGCGCGATGTACCTGACGGCTGCGTTCACAGGGATGCGGCTGGGCGAGCTACTCGCCTTGCGCGTGCGAGACGTGGACTTCGAGGCAGAAGCGATCCGCATTCTCGGGAGCCTCGACCTTCGCGAGGGCGTCGGCTCGACCAAGTCGGGCAAGGGCCGGACGGTACCGATGGTGCCCGAGGTTGCGCAGGTGCTCGCGCAGCAGCTCGGCCGCGACCGGTTCACGAACCGGGACGACCCCGTCTTCCCCAATGAGGCAGGCGGCCACCTCGACGGCTCCGCGCTCCGTCGCCGGTACAAGGACGCGCAGACGAGAGCAAAGCTGCGACCGCTTCGCTTCCACGACCTCAGGCACACGTTCGGGTCGCTCGCGATCACGCGTGGCTCGACATTGCAAGTCCAGGCATGGATGGGCCACGCCGACTTGCGCACGACGGCGCGATACACGCACTACAAGAGTCGGGCAACAGAAGCGGCCGTGCTCGCCGACGCGTTCCGTGTCCCCGCCGCCAAAGCCCGACGCTCTAGCCAACCCGCCTCTCGCGTCAAGTAAGAACGATCGGCTCACCAACCGCGACCGGTGTCTAAGCGCTCGTCAGCGAACTCCCTAAGCAATGGACGGGTGAAGCGGGTCGCCCTCGGGCCAAGCCGGTAGCAGGGCATTCGCCCCTCCCTAATCCATTGCCGAAGCGTGCTCGACTTCACCTTGAGGAACGCGGCAGCCTCGTCCACCGTCAGAAACTCGTCCGCTCCGTCGTCAGAGCGAAGCTCAGTAGCGGGTTGCTCGGAGTCGTGCTCTCCGCGAGAGCGTCGGGCTGTCAGAGGCGCCACCGCTCAACACCCTTCTGCCGAGGCATACGAGAAAAGCATCGCGTGGTGAGAACCAGCTTCGACGCGATGGACGGCGTCGTGGTCACAGTTCCTGCGCGACCGAGCAGCTTGTCTCACGCGCGCTTCGCTCCGGGCGGGCCTCGGACCAGTAGCGCGCGCGGAACGCGCGCTCGACGGCCTGCGACGAGTAGCCACAGCGCTCGGCGCTGAACCGAAGCGCGTCCTCCTGCTCGAGCGCAAGTCTCGCTGGGAGTGCGCCAAGCCAGGCGCCGGCACGCCCCAGTGCGTTACGCCGGACGGCCGGAGCGCTCTCGGGAGCGGCACCCTCGAGAAGCTCCTGAGCACGCCATGTGATTCCGCACTCTCCCTTCCCGAGCAGATCGGCCCACCTTTCCACCCCACGCTCGCGAATGAAAGCGTCGGGATCCTTCGCCGGAGCTAGATGCTCAGGATCGACGACGAAGATCGAAGGACTTCGCTTCGCGCGGGCGGCGTGCTCGATGGCGCGAGCAGTCGCTGCTCGGCCCGGTTCGTCCCGGTCTAGGCAGAGCGTCACGCGCTCGAAGCCCAGGCGCGCGAGGCGCTCGAACGCCTCAGGGCGGGTTCCCGTGCCGCCGAGGGCGGCGACGTTGGTAACACCACGAGCTCGTAGGTGATGGACGTCGATCAGCCCCTCGACGAGGATCAGCTCGCTCCGCTCGGCGACAGGCTGCGCGAGGACGTCCGCAAGTCCGTATGGCGGGAGCCCTGTCCGAGTAGCACCGCGGAGATAGAGGTACCGCGCGCCGGCGTCCGAACTGTCGTCTATCGCGCGCGCCCAGAGCGTGCCGATCCTTCCGCGCTCGTGCCGCCAGGCGCCGACGAGCCGTCCAGCCCACCGCGAATCAGCCTGGATCCCCGCGTCGCGTATCTCGTCCGCCGAGTAGCCCGCCTCGGCAAGGGCTCGCGACGCCCGGGCTCGAACCGGAACGACGCCGAGGCCGCTGCCGTCAATCCCGGCGGATGGAACGCCGCGACGCTCCAAGTACGCTCGTGCGCCTGCTCCTCGGTCGCTCGCCAGTTCGGTCTGGCAGACGGTGAAGAAGTCCGACAGGAGCTCGGCCCGCCGGTCGCGCTCGACCGGGCGCTCGAGCGGCGCAGTATCGACACCCGCCCGCGCAGCGAGCTCCTTGACGGCCCGAACGAAATCGTCACCGCGTGGCGGAGTTCCGCCGTTCAAGTACGCCGTCCAGAGCATTGGCTCCGCCCCGTGGACGAGAAAGCCTCGCGGCGCCGGACCGTGCGCAACCACGCGCGAGGCGCGGGCGCCGAGAGCGCGGTGCGTCATCTCCTCGTTCGTCGCGACCCAGCCGCGAGCGTCACGGCGCCAACCGAATTCCGGGAACGCTGCGTCGAGGCGCTCGGCGAGCGCCGGCAGGACGACGTCCGTGTAGTAGTCCACGATCGACTCCCGTCCGTTCGGGCCTGCCATCGGCTAAAAACCCTCCTTCGCGAGGAAGCTCTGGAGCGCGGCCGTCGTGATCTCGGACTGGCGGAGGCCGAGCTGCGGAGCGGCAATTCGTAGCCGCTCGAGAAGCTCCGGCGGAAGGCGTGTCGAGAACTGCGCGAGGACGACAGGGGCTCTCGCTGCAGTAGAACTCTTGCCACCTCGAACGATCTTCCTCGCATCGGCCGGTCTGCTCATCTCGACGGCGCGTAGCATATATGCATAGTAGGACGAGATCAAGTCGTGTAGTAAACTAGTCTAGGTGCGCAGCGCTGCCCTGATCCGAGAGGCAAGACTCCGAGCCGGCTTCACGCAGGCCGAGCTCGCCGAGCGCACGGGGCGAGACCGCTCGGTCATCGCCCGCTGGGAGCAGGGCGTCGTTGCGCCGAGCGTGGAGACGCTGATCGAGCTCGTCCGCGCTTGCGGCTTCGACCTTCCGCTCGAGCTCGTCTCGCATGACGTTTCGGGGGCGGATCGACTCAAGAAGAACACCATGCTGTCGCCCGAGCGGCGCGTGCACCGCCTGCTCACGGCGGTCGAACGCGAGGAGGCGCGTGGCTGAGGACGGACCGAAGTTCGACCCGCTGGGCCTGCTCGCGAGTCTCGATCGGCATCGGGTCGCCTACATCGTGATCGGCGCCTTCGGCCGGGTCGTTCAGGGAGCGGAGGAGATTACGCGCGGAGTTGACGTCGTGCCGTCAACGAAGCCTGAGAACCTCCGGCGGCTCGAAGGCGCGCTCGCGGAACTCGACGCCCGCCGCGTCGATGGACGGGCAGTCGATCTCGGCCAGCAGAAGCAGGCTGACGAACGAGTAGTGGAGCTATCAACGGCTCGCGGTGAGCTGAAGGTTGTGCTCGAGCCGACCGGCACTCGGGGCTACGACGATCTCAGGCGGGCAGCCACGCGGGAGCCGCTGGGACGAGGTATTCGCCCGTCCGTCGCCTCCGTCGACGACCTCGCGAGAATGCTCGCCGCGCTCGGCCGCGAGGAGGATCAAGCGAAGCTGCGGGCACTACGCTTGCTTGCCGAGCTTGAGCGCGGTCGAGGTCTCGAACTCTGACCCCCCGCCTACCGAACGATACGCGTCCTCATCAGCCGGGCTGCTGGACTGCGGCGATCCGCTCCTGCAACTCCGCTGCGAGCTCTTTCGGTAGCTCCTCCGCCTCAAGCCGATCGCAAAACGCCGCGGCATTGAGCTCAAAAACAGGATCGACGATCCCCCGGATGTCGAACGTGATCCCGGCGTCCGAATGCTCGAATCGGATTTCCCCTTTCGGCACGTGGATCACCGTCCGAACGCAGTCATCCCAGCCGAGCCGTCTACAGATCTCAACCGCGAAGTCGCGCGCCGGACCCGGAGTCTCTAAATCCTCCGCGACGAGCACCGGCTTCGCGGCCGCAGGCTCTAGAGTCCTTTCGACGAGAGTAGATTCGCCTACCACCAGCCGAAGCTGAGTTCGACCGTCGGTGGACTCCTCCTCGACTGCGGGCGGCGGGAATGCCACTGCAGCGAGTGCTTCCTCGGCCGGCGCAACGAGCGCCGCCTCCTGCGAAGCGAGTAGTACATCGAGCCCCTCCGGTCGAAAGTCCAGCTGCAGACGTTTGCGCCCTCGGAGCGCACCCGCCAGTGCTGCGGCTGTCAGCCGGACGGCAGGATCGGCGCCCGTTTCCTCGCTTGACCACGCGAGGAGACGCTCGGGCTCGGGACGCATTAGCACGAGGAACAGGGCCTTGGCGACCGCGTGCCCGGAGTCGCTTCGAAAACGCGGGAAATCTCGCTCGTTTCGAAGTACCGCACCGATCACGTCGAATTCGCGTTCAAGTGTCGCGCGCTCCTCAGAGGCGAAGCGCCCCTTCAGCACCGCCCCGCGGATCTTGTCCAGCAGTTCCGGCGCGCGCCAGCGTTCTGCCCGGTCCTCATTCAGCATTGATGCGAGAGAGGCTGCAAACAGGCGCGCCTCGGTTTCGCCGCTCCGGCGACCTGGATCGCCGAGCCACTGGAGCCAACTCGGCAACCCGACGTCGTCACGCCGCCGCTTGCGCGGCTTCTCACCGCGTCCTGCGAGGAGTGCCCCGAAGGCCTCGAACGTCTTGCGATCAGCGGGGAGCTCGACCGCGGCCAGCGCGAAAGCACCCGAGATCCGGTCCGCCCTGTCCAGCTCATCGGCCGTCGGAGATGCCGGCGTAGGTAGTGACTCGAGCCAGTCGAGGACGCGCATCTCGCTCGAGGACGCGAAAAGGGATGAGTCGACAAGCGTGTCGACGTCTCGAACGTTCTCGTAACGCCTGGCACTGTGTTCTGCGAGTTCAGCTTCCGACCGCAAGAGCACAGCCGAAACCGCAGAAAGAGGGATCGGGCCGGCGGGCGCCCAGGCGACGGCGCCCTCCGCCTTCAGCGGCCGCTGATCGGTCGCTCCATCAGACAGCAGCGCTGGGACAGGATTGTCTTCTAGGCGAGTCGAGTCGATCTCAAGCGCCACAGGGAACGCTGTTGCACTGTCCTTTTGCACCCTCTCGAGCGTCTCTCCCGGCAGCGGCTCGGCGAGCAGCGGTATTCGGCCCGGAGCCGCATCAAGTAGGTCGGCGTAGTACTTCGAATAGGACGCGCGGGGCGCAAGGAGCCTGCTTGAAAGGATCTCGAGCAGGTTGTAGCGATTCGTCAAGTGCACGATCCGTCGGCCTTGACCGGGCTCACCGGGGCGACGGGGCTCGTCGAACAGCGACGGAGAGCTTTCACTCATCGGACGTCGATCAGCTCGCGTGGCAACAGACGGACGATGGGAGGCTCGCCGCCACCCGAGTACAGGAGATAGAGCTTTTCGCGCGCGCGAGAGATGAGAACGTAAAGACGCATCTTCAACGCGGCCCCGTGCGGATCGTCAGAGATCTCCTGAAGCTCGGGGAGGAAGACAGTGTCGAACTCGAGGCCCTTCGCGCTGGCGTAGTTGACGACCTTGATCCCAGCAACCTCAAAATCGAGCTCTTCGGGATCCCGGCTGTCGTAGAACTGGACGTCGGTGCTCGTCTTGCCGGCTAGGCGGTTGACGAACTTCCGCTGGAGGCTCCGCGTGGGCGTGAAGACACCGATCTCGAGATCCGGATTGTTGCGCTCGTAGCGGGCGATGAAGTCCACGGCCTCGCCGATACCCTCGGTAGGAACGAGCTCGGGCTTCTCGCCGTGCTTTTTCGGAAATTCGGGAATCCCCGAAGGAAGGCCCGTGTAGAACTGGGCCGCAAGCTCGGCGATCTCTCTGGTGTTTCGGTAGTTCCGCGTGAGCGTGTAGAGCGGAGCGGTGATCCCTCCGTAGGTCTTGATCTCGTCAAGCGTCGAGTTCTCTTCCATCAGCTTCTGATTCTCATCGGCGAACACCGTCACATGACGCGCAAGATGCTGACAAATCAGAAAAAACTGCTTGGGAAGGTCTTGTGCCTCGTCGATGATCAGAAACGGAAGTGAGTTGGCGGGCGGCGGTTCCGAGTTGACCTTCATCAGGACAGCGTCCCAGTCCGGCATCCAACGCTCCCGTTCGGGGAGTCGTCTCCGGTACTGCTGCTGGTAGAAGCCGTAGAGCCACGAGTGGTACGTGCGTGCAACGCCGTTGAGGTCGAGCTCGTCGATCGCGGTGCGGACGTAGTTCGACAGGAGGCGCGAATACATGAGCAGCTGGGCCTTCGCGGCAGTATTGGTGAGCATCTCTGCCCGATAGAGCGCCATTACGGTCTTGCCGGTGCCGGGTGGCCCGGTCACGAGGTACGAACCCTCAAGTGGGAGGCCGTTGATCTCATCCTGCTCGCGCGACAGCTCCTGGTAGGTCGGAAGCTTCACGCGACGAGCGTCTCAGCGCTCTGCGCCAGCGCACGTCCGAGGGGTTCCGAGAAGTAACCGTTGCCGACCTCAGGCGTGCCGAGGACCATCGTGCGGTCGAGAAGGGCGTTCGCGTTCACGCAACTTGTCTCCGAGATCAGCGCGCAGGCGTGGCAGGCAGCGAGGTTCAGCGAGCCGAATCCCTGCCCCTTGCTCTCGCGGCAGAGCGGGTCGGACGAACACCACACAGCGTTCTGGAGCGCATTCAACAAAGTGCGTGCCAGCCTCGGCGGCTCCCCTTGTCGAGCGAGACCGCCGAGCGTCCCCTCGGCATCACCTGCAGCGGTGTAGATCAGGATGCCCGACTGCGGCTCACCCTCGTCCGCTGTCCGGCTGTAGATCCGTTCACGGAGAGATGCCGAGGCATAGCCGCACTCGAACGCGAGCTGTCGAATCAACAAGTGCGCAAGCGTGTGCAAGAGCACGAACCTCGCCGTTACGGCCGGGAAGCGGCCGGCAAGGAAGCTTGCCTGCCGACGCCGCTCCAGCTCCCGCGCGCGTTCTTGAATGCGGTCCTGCGCTTCCCACTGCGCCAATCTCCGCTCATCGAGCGACAGGAAGATGCCCTCGCCGAACACCTCGACCGCCGGGAGCCAGTCGAGCTCATGTCCGAGGTCGGGCTTCACGACCGGCCCGTCTGCGTCGTACCGCGTGAAACCAAGGAGCGCCCGGACCTCACGCAGCTTCGTCGCTAGGACGACCCGGTCGACGCAAGGGCCAAGGACCTCAAGCGCTTCTTGATCGTCCTCAGGACGCAGAAGAGGCACATGCTGGGTGATGAATCGGTCTCGGTCATCGTGCTCGGGCTGCGGAGTAAGGAACGCCCGCCACTCTTCGGCGTACATGGCCTCCTCGACCTCGGGCGGTTCGCCTTCTCCGGCGCGGCTACGCAGCTCCGCCTTCATGGCGGCTTCGATCTCGGACGCCGCACATCCGAGCCGTGACGCGAGCGTTTCCACCAGCATCGGGACAAGCGGCCCATTCGGACTGCTGATCATGATGTCGAACTCGGGCGAGCTCTGAATCCTCAGCGCGAGATCGCTGTAGGAGGAGTACGACGATTCGGGCGGGATGTCGATCGACGAGCGGACCGACGCGAAGTAGAGGTTGGTCGCGCCGCGCTGTAAGACCTGCGGCTGCTCCTCGCAGGCTTCGCCCGCATCGTACCGTTGCCAGGGTTGGGTGCCTGGGCACTTGATCTTCAGCGGTTGAAGACTGTTGGAGGCAGTGATCCCAGAAAGCGACCGCCGAACCTTGCAGGTTCGACACTCGACGAACAGCGTCTCCAGACCCGCTCCCGCCTCGCGCTCGACGATAAACCGGAGGTCGAACGACTCGCACTGTTTCTGGTCCGGAGTCTTCGCTCTCGAGTGTGCCCATCGGTGCCAGGGCACGTCGGCGAGATGCCCGTTCTTACAGGCCATGACGAACCGCATCGGGATCAGCTGTCGCTTGGTCGTACAGTTCGGACACAACGCCGGCTCCCCTAGCGTTTCCATCCTCCACCGCCAAAGCACCATCCGGCGGCACGTCGCGCAGAAGAGCCACTTTGGGAAGCGAACGTAGGGGACGCCGCTTGTTTCCGGAGCCGCCTTGAAGCGCGACACCTTGAGCTCACGTTCCAGGCGAGGCGCCCTCAGTACCTCGCCGCGGTTCTTCCAGTACGTGATGTCGGCCGCAACGAGCGACTCTCCGAGGACGTCGTAGATCGCGCCGACGCCGAACGGTGTAAGCGTCTGCGACTGGCGGACGACGCGTTCGATCATTTCGCTCCGAGCACCTCGATGTCGCATTGGCGGTCGACGTTGCGCATGGAGTGGAGCGTTTCCCAGCCAGCACCGCGCGCCTCGAAGTCTTTGAGCAGCGAAAGGTGCTGCTTACCGTGAGGCTTGTAGTAAAGGGACTGGCCGCGAGATCGCGCCTCTTCGGCAAGATCTTCCCACTCCTCCAGGAGCCGGTCGAGCTGGCGCGCGGTGGCATCCGACTCCTCGGGATCTACGACTGCAACACGTGCACAGAGGCGCTCGACGGCGTTCCGCACTCCGGGATCCGAGCGGTCGATACGGCCGGCTTCGTCGTCGGCGGCCAGACCGGCACCGTGGCGAACCAGGATAACGAGCGCCGCATGTAGAGCACGTGTTCGGGCCGGAGGCGAGAACGGAGTCACGCTTGTCGGTTCGACGTAGCGGTATAACGCCGCGTGATACGGGAGGAACGACTCGTAGTGAGATCGGTCGCGCGGCTTCGTCGACGTGAACAACGTCGCGACGAGTCCGGGCACCTCTCCACGTCCGATCCTGCTTGTCGCCTGGATGTATTCGGACGTCGTCTTCGGTTGTCCGTTGACGAGCATCGCACCGAGGCGGCGGATGTCGACTCCGACGGAGAGCATATTCGTAGACGCGAGGAGAGCGATGCCGTTCGGATCCATCGCAGGGACCTCCATCCGTGACAAGAGGCTTGGGAGCTCCTTGCCGGAGACGTTGCCCGTCAGCTCGACGACATCGTCATCCTCGAGCTTTCGAGTCTTGGCCTCGTCCGACGCGAGGAACTTGATCCGAGCCGGGATATCGTCGCGAGCCAGAGTGACCGTTCGGCCCAGCTCACGGAGGCTGTTGTGGTAAACGACCAGCGTGGAGTAGGCGTCGGATTCGCGCGATTCCAACGGGAGTTCGAGCGGCGCCTGTAGGAGCGTCGCGCCGGTGTGGATGATCGCCGTCGAAATCGTGTGGCCGGGTGCCATGACGCCCACGTAGAGGCGACCGGGACGCGATTCATCAACTCGCGCGAAGTAGGAATCGGTCGCGTCGAGCCCTGAGGGCGGAAAGAGACGAACCCGCTTTCCGAACAATGCGACCGCTTGTTCGTCGGCGCGGCGAATCGTCGCAGTCGATGCGATCACCTTCGGTTGTACTCCGTGGACGTGGATCAGCGCTTCCACGGCAGCTTCGTAGAGGCCGACCGTCGTGCCCAAGGGGCCGGACAGCAGGTGGAGCTCGTCTTGGATGATCAGCGACGGCGGCTCGTAGCGGCCCCGTCCAAAGAAGACACCGGCCCGCTCGAGCCACGCAAGTCGCGCAAACTTGTCTACGGTCGCGATGAGTACCGTCGGCGGCCGTTCGTACAGTTCTTCATCCACGACTGCAACCGGCAGTCGATCGTGGAACGGGCACGCGGCAGTCGGGCAGAAGAAGCGAAACGAACTCGCCGTACTCTCAAAACCGTAGAAACGTGCATCGTCCTCCCGATGCTCCGGTACGAGTTCGGTCCCGCACCACGGACAGCTCTCAAGCTGAAAACGGTTGCGCGGGTCTGCCTCGTCGAGCATTTCCTCGTACAGCTCGCGCGCACGTGAGAAAGTGTTGGGTGCGGCTTCCTCGCCCACCCATAATCCGATGGTCAGCGGCTCGGTGCCCATCTCGCTCTCGCGCTCCCGTCGCACGAGCTCGCAGGCGCAGAGAAGCGCGGCGGCCCTCTGAAACTGTTGAGCCGTGAGGAGGCGAAGGGTGTAACGGGTAATGACCGCCGTTCCGCCACCGCGGTCCGCGGCGTGAAGCCTACGGAGAAAGATCACGAAGGCGGAAAGCGCCAGATACGCCTCGGTCTTTCCGCCGCCGGTCGGGAACCAAAGGAGATCCACGAGGGCTCGGTCCGCCGCGCTCTCATCCGCCACGGAGGGGAGCGTGAGCAGCAGGAAGGCGAGCTGGAACGGATACCACCGCAGCTCCCGCTCGTCGAGGTAGTCGAGCGTGGGAAGGGTCGACTCGTCTCTCCGCCGCCGCGTTCCGCCGAGATCCTCCGCCGCGTGTCGCATCTGCATGAGCATCGCGCGGTTGGCGAGCCGGAATGCCCGAAGTACTGTGGCGTCGCTCTCGAGGAGAGTTACCCCCTGCCGCATTCGCTCTGCCGCGCCACGCAGCCGGTCGAGGAGACGATCCCGAGCCGGCAAGAGGCGGTCGGGTATGTCGCCGTGTGCCGCGGGAAGTGTCTGGATCCAAGCGTCGTATGAGTCAATGAAGCTCGTCAGGTCGGCGACGACGCGGTCGGTCGGGACGTTCTCGTCGGCGAGGACCGCGAGGCTCAGGATGCCGGTGTCGTTCCCGACGTCCTGCGTAAGGGCGGGGACGCTCCAGGTGGGCATGAATTCGATTCGAAGCTCGTCGACTTCGTCGACGGAGTCGGTGTCCCAACCGACCGAGCACCCGTGTCCGACCGCGAACACCTTTGCCTTTCGGTAGAGGATGCGCAGCTCGGCGTCCTCAGGATCCGTCGAGAGGGCGTCCACGTGCGGGTACTCGCGGATCGATCCAACCGGAGCAGCGCATGTCATGCCGATCTGATGCAACGTCTGTTCCGGGTCGACCTTGTCGGGCTCGAGCGCTACCTGTGCGTTTACGAGACTGACCGTCACGAGGTAGCCCTCCCCGAGGGGCCTCCAGTAGCTCTCGAGGACCGCCCGCCCGTCGAGAACAGACACCGGTTCGGCCCGCCTCCTGCCCTCTGCGGGTCGCAGCGTGACGGTCTCAGGCTCTGTGTCGAGCGCGATAGGAATGCGGCGCCATCTCTTCGAACGGCCCTCCTGCTCCGTCTGGTAGCGGGCGGCCCAGACTCGGCACTCAAGCGTCTCGGCTCCGGTCAAGAAGAAGCTGACGCCGATAGAACTTGGCATCCACTCGTGCGCGAGGGTGACCGGATCGTCGGCGAGCTCCTCTCCGATGGAGCCCTCAGCCGCATCGTCCGCCTCGATCTCCTCGAGCTCAGTTGTCTGCGTTTCCTGCGGATACAGCGTGCCCATGAGGTAGCGCCGATGCGGTGGGTCGTGCAGTACCTCGTCGGCATCCCCAGCCGGCCCGATCAGCTCGGCGCCGAGGTAAGCGACGACAGCGTCGCGGCCGGCGGCCGCAGGGGCATCAACTCTTAGCAAGCTCTGTGTCCTCCATGACGACCGCGAGCCGATCTCGTTGAAGGGCCGTGAGGTCCGCGCGAAGCCGCTCGGATAGTGCCACCCAAAGTCCGGCACGTGCGCGCGTCATCGCGATGTAGAGCAGGCTCCGGTCGCGCGGCGTTGCGGAGAGCGAGTTGATGTCGACGAGGGCGATGAACTGATTCTCGAGACCCTTGAAATCCGCGACGGAGGCGAAGGTCATCTCACGAAGCGGCCACGCCGCGGCGGTTTCCGGATCGAGGATGCGGATGCGTTTGCGCCACTTGGTTCGCATCCGAGCGACGCACGATTCGGCATATGGAACCGGCGACAAAATGGTTACGTCACCGGGCGGCACGTCCTCAGCCGCGAGCCGTCGAAGGTGCTCTTTCAGCAGGCCCTGCTCGGAATCGAGATCACTGAAAAACGTCCACTCGACTGGCGGACCGTGTCCTGCACTCGGCTTGCCGAGGTCCGCATGTGTTACGAGCTTCGTCTGGATCACGATGTCGCGCGTGTTACGACAGTTACGTCGGAGGTGGCCGCCGGCACCTGCTAGGGACTGGAGGTACTCCAGCGCGTCGGGGTCGAACTTTCCGAAGAGTGCGCTCTGGTTGTTGACGTCGTAGAAGATTCGCCAACGGCCGCTTTCCAGTCCGCCTGCGACGAGATCTCCGACGCGGTCCAGGCTCTCGAAGTCGAGCACGTCCTGCGCCTCGTCCAATACGAGGACGTCGTACGGGTCAGTCTTATCGTCGAGCGCCTTCTCGAGCGGTACGACGTCAACCGTCGCCCCGGCGAGCCGATCCGCGAGAAACGATGCGAGGACCGGACTCCTACATGTGAGCAGCACACGGCCGCCGCGCGCAGCGTCCCGTCGTGCCACCTCCGCGGCAAGGAAGGTCTTCCCGGTCCCCGCCCCTCCGGCGCAAAGCACGCGGTCGCTGTTCTCGACGAGATCGAGCTGATGGTATTCCTCCTCAGTGAGGCTCTCCATTGCGGTCAGGAGCTGGTCCGCCCGATGTCGGAGCGACGGGATCTTCTCGAAGTCCGGCCTCAGGAAGTCCGAGATCGTGTCGATCCGCGAAGGCGTGACGTCCTGTGCCCCGTTGGTCTTCTCGTCCCAATACGCGAGCAGCGAGCGCAGAGGATCGCCGAGATCCCGTTGCCCGCGCAGATCGCCTGTGTCGATGACCATCGCTGGGGCCCACTCAGCACTGTTCTTGGGGAAGTCGGTGTCGGGGAAGATGACCCCGTATCCGAAAACGAGACCGGCCGTCACGGAGGGATGGAGGTCGGAGCGAAGACGCTTACGCAGCGAGAACATGCCGCTCCGTGCCTGACGGAACGGCCCTTCAGACGTCTTGTGCTTACGGCCGAAGCGGTCGGTGAAAGTCCAGAGCCCCTCGTGACATGAGACGCCGCCTCCTTTGACTTCAAGGATCAGAAGCCCTTGCGGCGCAAGCACAAGGAAGTCGAGTTCTCCGACGAGCTTGTACTCGTGCTCGGAGATATTGAGCGAGTGGAAAGCGCGGGCGTGCGGCCCAAGCTCCGTATGCTCGAGAAGTGCGAAGACCTTTCGCTCTGCGTCGCTCTCCGTCGTCGTGACGACGGCGGGCATGATCTTCATCAGGCGGACCTCACGGCTGCGCGTGCGCCCCACGGCGCGTTCGACTCCAACGCACAAGACCCTAAAGGACCAACAACATGGCTTCCATGCTTGCGTCGGGCGACTCCCTGGCCGTTGATGAGTCGCAACGGCGGTGGCTCCGCCGTCGCGTGCTGACGTGGTTCGACGAGCAGGGGCGCTCGTTCCCGTGGCGCGTCACCGACGATCCCTATGCCGTGCTCATTGCGGAGCTGCTGCTCCAGCGTACTCGCGCCGACCTGGTACCCACCGTATTCGAACGCTTCATTCGCCGCTACCCAGATGCCCGCGCGCTTGCCGAGGCTGATCCCGCCGAGGTCGTCGACGCTCTCCGGCCGCTCGGCTTGCTTCATCGAAGCGCCCGCCTCCCGAACCTCGGGCGGATGTTGCTCGACCGCTTCGGCGGCAGTGTTCCCAGCGGCGAAAGCGATCTCCGGTCGCTGCCGGGGGTGGGGCGCTACGTCGCGAACGCTGTACTCGTCGTCGCCTTCGGAAGACGGCGGCCCCTCCTCGACCCAAACGTGATCCGGCTCCTGGGACGAGCTTTCGGTGTGGCGTCGGCAAGAACCCGAGCGCGAGAGGACGCGCGCATGTGGGGAACGCTGGCCGAGCTCTTGCCGCGGCGTCGAAGCCGCGAGTTCGCGCTGGGACTCATCGACCTTGGTGCGGTTGTTTGCGTCGCGCGGCGCCCTCGGTGCCTCGCGTGTCCGCTTCGCCAGAGGTGCATCGCGTTCCGTGAAGGACTGGTCACCCCCGCCGATCCGAACGGACGCTAGGCCGAGTTCCACAGATACTCGAAGTCACGGAAGGCGAGCTGCTCGCCGAACTGACGAACATTGTCCTCGACGTTCACGATCAGACACTCCTCCTTGCCCCCGTTGAGAGGCCCGCGAAGCCCGCGCCCGATCATCTGTTGGTAGAGGTTGGGGCTGTAAGTGGGCCGCGCGACGAAGATCGCCCGCACCGCTGGCGCATCGAATCCCTGCGTAAGCACCGCGTAGTTGGTCAGGACGCGAAGCCGCCCCTCTCGGAACTCCTCGATGTAGTGACGCCGCGGACCCGGATCCGTGAGGCCCGTTATCGGCTTGGCGGTGATGCCTTCGAGCGTCAGTAGCGCTGCCATGGTCTGCGCGTGGTCGACGGAGGTCGCGAAGAAGAGCACTGTCCAATCTGAAGGAAGACGCCTGATCTCCTCGAGAAGCCGCCGGTTGCGCTCGACGTTCAGCCCGAGCTGGTCCTCGGCGCTCCGCGGGAACAGTCGCGTTCGCTCGAGCATTCGCAGCTCCTCGCGTGTTAGCTCGATCTCGGCGCCGGCGAGGACGCGATGCTGAACGTGCGCGAGGATTCCGCGCTCCTGCAGGATCGGATAGGGATCCTCGTCGCCGAACGCCGGCATATCGAGCCGCCGACCGCCGTACCGCGCCACTAGTCGCCGCGACTCTTCTTCGCTCACCCCGCGGAACGGCGTCGCAGTCAACCCCACGAGAGGCCGGGTTCCGCGTCCGCGCTCGAGCCCAAGCCACGCGAGTAGGTCGGTGTACGTGGGCGCCGTTGAGTGGTGCGCCTCGTCAACGACGACGCACCCGGCGTTGGCAAGCCAGTCGTAGTCTGAGTCAGCGATCACGCTTGCCTGAAGCTTCTGGATCGTGGCGACGACAATTTGCGTGGCGCCGTCGACCGGCTCTGCTTCGTTTGTCGCCCAAAGACGGGTGATCGCGAGGCGCGCACGTGGGGGTCCTAGCCCGCGCCATACGAAGCTCCATGTTTGAACAGCCTGCTCGCAGAGCTCGTCACTCTGCGTGACCCAGAGAATCGGACCTTCCAGCCCATCATGTTGGATCGCCTCGATTAGCGCCTCGACCGCAACCCGCGTCTTGCCCGCCCCTGTCGGCAACGAAAGCAGCGCGCGTCGTCCGTCGCCCTCCGCGCGGAGAAGACTGCGGAACTCACCCACGATGGCGCGTTGGAAATCGTGCAAGTCAGGCACGTTCGGCGGGCCCTCGACTTCGAGCAGGGGCGACCGTCCCGGCTGGACAAAGCCTGCGAACTCACGGGGAAAGCCGAGCCGGCGGACGAACGACAGCGCGGCCGCGCTCGCCGCCCATTGTGAGGGCGGCTGAAGGCCTTGTTCGTGCAGCTCGTTTCTGAAGTTACGTAGCACGTCGACCCCGTAGACGGCGAGTGCGAGCTCCGCAACCTCCTGACCGGCCAACCGGCTTCCGCCTTCCTCCAGCACCGCGAGGAGACCCTTCGGAAGCCGACTTCGAAGGTTTGCTTCGCCGACAGCGGCGAGAAGCCTCGCTTCAAGTGTCGGCTTCTGTCGAACCTCGCTCACACGCCGACGGCGCTCGACATCGGCCCCTCGCGCCAGGATCTCGTCAACCGCCCGGTCGTCCGCATCGAAGCCGACGACGGGCCCGAGTCGCATGAGCACCTCGCGGTTCGTCAGCGCGGCATCGAAGTAGACCTTCCCGTCATCGACGTAGAAGTCGAGATCCTCAGCCAGTCTCCCGCCTGCGGTGATCGTCTCAAGCCGGAGTTCGGAGCACGGGATGAGAGTGAGAGACGCTTTGTCAGGCTCGATCTGCCACTGGAGTGCGGGGAAGCGATCGGAGAGAGGTGTGGCTGCGCCCGCCGCGCCGTAGGCCAGGGTGGTTTCGACCTTCTGCTCTGCGCTCAGCCTCCACCGATCACGGAGTTCTTCTCCGGCGGCGGCGGTTGGGACCAGCAGTGTCGGGACCTTTTGCGGCACCAGAGCATTCAGTTCGCGCACCTCGTGGACAACCGTGACGAACTCGGGCGCTTCGAGTGCGTGACCCTCTCCGACGCGGCAGCGAATTCGCGCAGGCGCGTCGACGCGCTTGCATGCTTCTGCATACAGACGGCCGATCAGACCGTCTCGATCGAGGGTCTCCACGGCCGCGAGTGCGTCGCTCCAAAGCCCGGTGGAAAGATCGTCGAGCGTTCGTGGGAGCGCGAAGCGATCCGCAACATGGTCGTCGACATCGGCTACGGGCAGCACGGCACCCCACTCAGAGAGGGACGGTGCAACGGTCTCTGCGATCGGCCGCAGCCCGCACGACGTTCGAAAGTACCCCTCCCGCTTCAGCCTCCAGACAACCGGCGGATCGACCTCCATCACCGGATAGACCTCCCGCTGTGTCATGTGAGCGAACTTCCAGGGCTCAAGATCGCTCTCGGCTGCGAGCGCGGCGTCTGTGAAGAGGGCGCGTCCCTCCTCACTCAGCGCCTCGACCGCAGTGAGCGGCCCAGCAAAGTCGGAAGAGAGGAAGTCAAGGAGGTCTTCGCGAGGCCGCCGCGCTCCGGTCAGGCGTCTGCGGTAGTCGACGAGAGTTTCTTGGCGGTATTGATCGAACCAAGGTTCATCGACTCCCCCAAGACGCGGCTCAGGCGCGCCGACGGCGCCGAGGTCGCGAAGAAGCTCAAGATCGTTGCCGTGGTAGGCCACATCCACCACGCTGTCGCGGTCGCGCTCCGCATCGTCGGGCACGATCGGACCCGGCAAGAGTGCCGAACGGAACGGCCGGAATCGTCCGCTTCGAACGCGTACGAAGGGCCGTCGTTTGCGAGCCTTGAGGATGCCGGCGGCCCGCTCGGGCTCGAGGCGACGAACAACGCTCCAGAACTCATCCCAGTCCGAGTCCGTCCACGTGTTGAAGTTCGCGCCGCGAAGCAAGCCTTCGAGGTCGGCAGCCGCGTCGACGGCTGCGATGCCGAGCCTCTCGAGAGCCTCGCGCGCATCGGAGTCGGCCGCTAGATCGGGATGAACGTAGTCGATGTCTTCCGCCGCGTCGTAATCCCCTGCGAAGAAGATGTCCTCCGGATTCGGCGGGACGAGATGGCCGTCCAAGGTCAGGACGATGTCGGAGCTGTCGATCTGAGGTCGGGTTACGAGGCCGTTTTCCGATGCCTCGGCCGCGATTGCAACGGCCGCCTTTGACCCTGCCACGCTGGGCGGCTCGACAAGGGCCTCGAGCCACGCGGGCCAGCCGACAAGCGTTCCTCCGCCGTCCTTGATCAGCCGCTCGACGCGCGGACGACGTTCACGCCTCTCGATGCTCGGATGGCACCAGTCCTCGTTGGACGCCGCTTCGGACCATTGTGTTAACAGTCGTTGTGCCGTTGCTCGGCCCTCTTCTCCTGGACGCATCAGATTCGGGTGAAGGCAGAGCTCATCTGGTCGTCGAAGCGCTCCCTTCAGGTCGGGGAGTGAAGGGGACTTGGACGCGATTTCGTAGAACCGGTTCGTTAGCTCTCGGTCAGCCCAGTTCCGTGCTTCGTCACCGCGGGCGGGGATCAGATCGAGCAGTCGGCCCGGGTCGCTCGAGTCCCTCAGCGTCTGGAGGCTGTCGATGACGAGCCGAGCGACGACTCCAAGAACCTCACGATTGAACGCGCCCTCGAGAAGGTTCTTTCTGTCGGGGTTCGTCTTCCACGGCGCGTTAACGATCCCGGACAAGGTTGTTTCGTATTCGGTGGGGAAGAAAGCCCACAGAACGCCTGGTCCTGTTCTCCCGGCCACGGGGAGAGCCCAGTGGATAGGAATCCGCTCCCGCTTCGACATCACGCCGGCGTCACGTTGCGCGGCGTCGCTCGGAACGTGGATCGCCGAAAAGACGGTCCAAACCGACTTCTCCTCACCTTCCACTAAGCGCCAGAAGCCTCGCGGCTTCTCGAGCTTCTCGATCTCAATCTCACGCCGCCTCGCCAATACGAGGTCGTCGCCCGCGGGAGCATGCATGGAACGGTTGTCGAGAACCATTTTCGCGACGTGTCGGCAGAAGAGGAGGAACTCTCGCGGGAAGCCGGCGACGTCATCCGCGAGCCAGCCGACGTCGTCGGAATGGAAGGGCAGCTTGACGATCGTGGTGGCCCACTCGGCCAACGATCTGAGCTGCTCGTCGCGTTCGAACGCTTCCCATGGGTCGACGGGCCAGGCCAGCCGAAGCCTGGGCGCCGCATCCGTTTCGGGATCGAAGTCGTGAACGACGTCGCCGATCTCGCGCCGCGCTCGCTCGTAGTTCCACGCGAACGATCCCGAGCGGCTGTAGAACTCAGGGCTGTCCGTGACCTCGAGGACCGACTTGAACCCAAGACCGAAGCGACCGATCTCGTCTCCCCGCTTCTGCGAGACGTTGGAAAGCAGGATCGCCCGCACGCCAGGCACGTCGATCGGCTCGCCTTGGTTCGCGCAGTAGAAAGCGCCGTCCGTGAGCATGACCTCGATGCGTCCGCCGGGATCGTCGATCAGGGCGTCGGCTCCGTTCTGCGCGAGCTCGTAAAGCTGCCGGCGCCCATAGCCACCTTCTGCAGCGGCGAGCTCGATGTTCACCTGCTCCTCGAGCAGGGCGGGATTGACTCTGTACGCCTCTAGATTCGCCCGCGCCTGAGCGACCACCTCGGCGCAGACGTCCGAGTCGGTCCCCTGCCACCCTTCGCTCAAAGCAGCACCTGAACCCGCGTCACGTCCACTCGCCAGGCCGCCCGTGGCATTCTCCTCCCCTATCGATAACGACCCCGTCCTCAAGAGTCAACGCCACGTGTGAGTAGTCCGCGCGCGCGACGCTCTCCCTTACGTTCCACAAGCCTGCATGATGGACGACCGCGCCGCAATAGGCCGCCCGACCCACGCTGCGGTGCGCGGGCCCGGGCCGATGGCAGAGACGTGAACTCTCGACTCAGCGGATCCCTCGGGCTACGTTGATCGCGTGCCTCTCGTCTTTACACAGAACGAGGCGACGGTCGAAGGACATGAGTACGCGGACGAGCTCGGCGTCGCGTACGAGTATCCGATCCGATACCGCAATCTGATCCGTCCCGGAGAGCCTTTTGTGTACTACCGCGGAAGACGGCGAGCCGAGGGAAGACCTCAGCCCCAGGTCTACCTAGGCGTCGGGGTGGTCGGCGATGTTCGGCCCAGTTCCAGCGAAGGGCGCCTCATCTGCTCCGTCGAGGATTTCGAACCCTTCGCCGAGCCTGTTCCCTTCAAGCTTGACGGCACGTACCTTGAGCCGCTGGGAAACGTTCCGCCTGATCGAGCCGGTCTGTACTTCCGGCAGGGCGTCAGGTCGATTGATGAAACAACGTTCGGCCGGATCCTCGCCGCCGCCGCGGCGGGGGATCCAACCGCTGGTCGCCGCCGACGGCAAGTCTCGATGCCGTATGCCTCTCCGGAGACCGCGCGGCTCGTGGACGAAATCGCCATTGAGCTCGCCCGGCGGCTGCTCGGGGAAAGGCACGGCGAGACGGCCGTCCATCTCATGCCGCACAACAACCCCGGTTACGACATCCGGGTCGCCACAGCGGACGGGCCGGTCGAATACGTGGAAGTGAAAGGCACGACGCGCGCGATGCCGCACTTCTATATGTCAGAGGGCGAGCGACTCTTTTCGGTCGAGAACGCATCCCGGTACACGCTTCTCGTGGTGTACGGCATTGATGTTGGAGCACGGGAAGGGTCGATCTATGTTCGCGTCGGCGCCCTTTCGCCCGACGCCGACAGCCTCCGGGCGGTCCAGTGGGAAGGCGTGTTCTCGGCGACAGAGACCGCCAACCCCCCAGGCGTATAGGACCGACCGACGACGGGACTATTGTCGCGGGCAGCGTGGGCGTCTTCGTCGATCTTCGCCGCGAGTACTACGAGCGGCTCTGCAGAGACATTCTCGGCCACCGCTCGGGTACGGAGATCTACAACATCGCAGACGGGAGCAATGCAGCAAGCGTGGCACTTGCACAGGGGATGGCGGACGCGATCGGGTTCCCGCCGGCGGCCCCCGCACCTCAGAGCGGCCAGACCGCAGGTTCGCTCTTCACGCTTGCGACTCGCGACTTCCTCGAGGCCGCGTTCGACCGACTGTCGCACATTCGGCCCGGAAGTTGGCTCTACGTGACGAACCCGAGCGAGGCCGCAATCGCCGTCTTCGACCAGTTCGACCATCTCGCCGAACTACGGCAGTTCCTGATCGCGCACCGCGAGCTCGAGACCGCTATCGGCAGCGATTATCTCGTAACGCCGGACATCGTAATCGGGCGGAACCCAATGGAGGACGACGAGATCAACGTGGCGGAGGCACTCATTGAGCCGGCCGACTCGGTCGCGCGACTCACGCCGCTTCGTAGCGCGAACGAGCGCCGACCGATCCTGCACGCGAGTATCTCCTGCAAGTGGACGATGCGAAGTGATCGCGCTCAGAACACCCGAACGGAGGCGCTCAACCTTATTCGGAACCGCAAGGGACGAACGCCGCACATCGCGGCCGTAACGCTAGAGCCGCTCCCATCGCGCCTGGCGTCGATTGCAATGGGAACGGGTGACGTCGACTGCACGTATCACGCGGCACTCGACGAACTGGTCATCGCGGCCGCCGACTCAGACTTCCCGGACGCCTACGACCTTCTGCAGACACTCGTAGACGGGCGACGGCTGCGCGACATCAGCGATTTGCCGCTCGACCTCGCTTCGTAGCGGCGAGTCACATCCGGGGAGTGAAGACGGTGGCTTACGCGGCCGCGGAGCTTGCGGGCATGTCGCCCGTCTGGGCCAGGAGGTGAGCCGACACAACTGCCGCGACTGCTCTGGCAAGTCTCGGCGGAACCGCGTTCCCGATTCCCTTCGCCACCGACGTCATCGGAAGGTGCTCAGGGAAGATGAATCCGTGGGGCGGTTTCGCGTGCCGGAGCGGGAAGCTCTGAAGCGCCGCCGCCTCCCTCACGGTTATCGGGCGATTCGCCTCTGGATGCAGGTAACGGCCCTTCTCCGGTTTGTAGAACTCGGTTCTGATCGTGAACGCAGGACGGTCCCACCAGAGGCGGCCAAACACGTCTGTCGTGCCGCTCTTCTTCCGCCGCCAACAGGCGGGAAGGAGATCAGGACGATTCCTGGCGAGATCGAACCTATTGCCGCCTTCCGGCACCGCCTTGTAGCGCTCGATTGAGCTCGGGCGAATGTTCGGTCGAGCTCTGTGCCAGCGCCGGCCGTTAGGTTCCATCGGGAGGCCCGCGAGGGCTTTCCGGACAGTCAGATATTCGCTCGGGCCGCGGGTCGGAGTAGGCCAAGGAGGCTCGCCGATTCGGGAGCCGACGATGATTGCGCGGCGTCGCAGTTGAGGAACGCCGAAGTCCGCAGCGAGCAAGACGCCCTCTCGCACCGAGTACCCGAGCGGCGATGATGCGACGCGATCCTTGAAGATCGCGTACTCCTGAGACTTCAGCAACTCGGGCACGTTCTCCATCACGAACACGAGCGGACGTATCTGCTCAAGACTTCTGACGAAGTGACGCCAGAGGCTGTTCAGCGCCGCGCGCGACTCGTTGTCTCGATCCCTCCCCAGTGGACTGAACCCCTGACACGGAGGGCCGCCGATGACCACATCGGCAGCCGGGAAAACGTCAACGTCTGCGATGTCGCCCACGTGCACGTGCGGCCCAAAGTTGGATCGATAGATCTCAGCAAGTGGAGCCTCCCACTCCACGGCGAAGATTGGCTCGAATCGGAGCTCGGCCGAGGATGCCTGGACGAAGCCGCAGGTCATCCCTCCGATTCCCGAAAAGAGGTCCATGACGCGCACCGTCTGAGCAGCCATGCCGAGGAACCTACCGTGGCTGTCGGACAAGGCCTCAGCGCGGGCCGGCACGACTCTGGAACATCAGCGAACCCTCCAGCGGACCCAGCCTGTCGGAGCGACGTATCCGGCGAGCGGCTGAATGTTCGAGCCGCCGCCGCTCGATGAGCAGTGGACGATGAGACCCTTGCCGAGCCAGAGCGCGACATGGCCTTCGGCGCCGCCGCCGTGGCCGAAGAAGATCATGTCGGCGGGGCGATAGCCGCCAGGGGGCGGATTCGGGCCAACGCCCCGCGACACGACTGGGGTCTGCGCCGATGTCTCGGTGCCAGGGAGAAGGCCGTTTGCCGGCCACTGCTGCACCGTCGTCATGCCGACGTCGACGCCGGCCTGCGCCATTGCCCACCGCGTGAACATGGAGCAGTCGCATGTGGAGCTCGACGGCTCGCGCGCCTGCATGTCACGCACGGTCCCGCCGCGGTCGGTGGGCGGTCCGAGGCTGTACGAGAAGAGACCCACGTGAGCGACAGCCCAGGTAAGCGCGGCGCGAGCGCCACCCGACGCGCCGGGCGCGAAGGCGCCGCGGTACTCGGCCGCCTTCGCAAGGACGTCATCGACGTACCAGTTCGCGTGGTTGTATGCCAAGATCGCCGCGCGGTAGTTGGACGGCGCCCCGTTCGTGCGTAGCAGGCGAGCGGCGGCCGCAATCGCGTCGGCGTAGTTCCAGACGTCTGCGATCCCGTCGCCGTCGCCGTCCATCGCGTAACCCGCGCGGGTCGTCTGCGTCGGCCGGCCGGTCGCCGGCACGGTCATGCTCGGAGTACCGGCTCGCCAGGTCGAGCCGAGGAACTGCATCGGTCCCGTGGCGCCCGCGCCGTTCATGGTGCCCCGCGGGTTGCAGCCCGACAGCTCGGTTCTTCCGTGGTCGCACTCGATCTTCCCGATCGCGGCGACGATCGCCCAGTCGATGCCGTAGCGGGCCGCAGCGCGCTCGTACGCCACCAAATAATCCGTGGGGATGTCGGCGATCGCGATGGCGGATGGCTGCGATGTCCGGCCGAGCTGGCCTCCGGCGATGCCGCCCAGGACGACGATCACGAAGAGCGCGCAGACGGCTCCGCCGACGAGCAGCGGACGCGTGACGCGTCGGGTAGCCGGGAGTGTCGCTACGCCCGCCTGTGCGGACATCAGCGGCTGCGGCCGGTCAGGGAGCGCCCTCGCACTAGCACGCGGACGATAGCAGGTGATCCGCGGCTATTCCGTTGATCTGCTGCCCAGGCTGCTACGCGCGGTAGCGGCGAACCGCCTCGTAGAGGCAGTCCGTCCCGAAGTCGATCGCGTCCGCGGGAATGCGCTCGTCCGGAGCGTGGATCAGCTCCATCGTGATGTGCGAGGGGAGCCGCATCGGGAGGAAGCCATACGTCTGAATCCCGAGGCGCGAGAAATGTCGCGCGTCGGTGTAGCCCGGGACGAGCGTCGGCATCGGGGTGCCGCCGGGATCGCGTTCACGGATGACGTCGGCGAGCATGGGAAAGAGGGTCAGGTCGGGGTCGGCCGGAGCGGCCGGCTCTTCCCGCACGATCTCGAACTCGGCGATCCCGGGAACCAGGTTCTCGAGCTCATGGACGAGATCCCGCGGTGTCTGTCCAGGCAGAACCCGCGCGTTCAGCTCGACGGTGATGTGAGTCGGGATGACGTTCGTGCTCCCTCCGCCGCGTAGCACCGTGGGCGTCGCCGTGTTGTGGAAGAGTGGAACAAGGGCAGCGGCCTCCTTGCCAAAGAGATCGAGCACCCGGTCGGTGAGTGCGGAAACGAGAAGCGGACGCAGAGCGAGGCGCTGATGGACGGGGAGGGACCCTGCCATGGCCTCCAGCATGTCGCGGACCACCCGGGTGATGTGAACCGGCAGGCGCTGCTTATCCAGAGTCGCGAGAAAGTGCCCGAGCTTCGCCGCGGCAGTGTTGCGCACGACCGCAGACGCATGGCCACCCCGCCCGCGGATGGTCGCACGGATGAGACACATTTGCTTCTCGGCGACCTGGATCGGATAGAACCGTCGGCTACCGACCCACTGGGTGAAGCCGCCGATCTCGCCGAGCGCGAACCGGACGTCCTCGAAGAGGCCGGGATGGTCCTCGACGAGGTACTTCGCCCCGAGCTCGCTCCCGGTCTCCTCGTCGCAGGCCAGCGCCAGCAGGACATCGCCCGCCGGTTCGAGGCGTTCGGACGCCGCGCGCAGGAAGGCGGCGACCAGCATCGCCACGCCGCCCTTCATGTCGAGCGCCCCCCTCCCCCAGACCTCGCCGTCGACGAGCTCTCCGGCAAACGGCGGGTGACGCCATTCGGTCGCGTCGGCGGGCACGACGTCCACGTGTCCGTACAGCAGGAGAGGGGGCGAGGCGCCCCGGCCCCGCAGCCGCGCGACAAGATTCGGACGCTCAGCATCACGGGCAACGAGCTGCGGCTCCACTCCTGCCTTCCGGAGCAGGTCGGCGATGAATTCGAGACACGGCCGCTCGTTTCCGGGCGGGTTGGACGTGTCGAACCGGATGAGCGCCTGGAGCAACTCGACCGGACTCATGGCGGCGTTGGGAGAGCGGGCCAGCGTCCCACTCGCGACAGCGTCTTGAGGGCCCATGTCTCGTTTGGACAATAGCCGCTTTCCGCGGAATGGCAGTAGAATCACGGCCACTAAATCTCGGCGGCGGATGGCGCCGTCGGCGCGAAGGCGGGGGATGATGAGCGCAGTCGACACCCATGGCATCGAGATCGGGCGGTCGATCCCGAACCCTGCGCGACGGTTCCGCCTCCTGGTCATCGCTGTCGGTAGCGCGTATGCCGGCTACTTCGTTGCGGCGGTGGCAGGCGCGCCGAGCAGTTTGGTGAGTCCGCTGTTCAGCCTGTTCATGCTGCCTGTGCCCTTCATGGTCTGGTGGGCTTACAGGCGGGCTCCGCCCGAACTCCGTCGTCTCGTCCACATCCTCGCCTGGGCGGCGACGTTGTGGCTCGTCGGCTCTCTCGTCTGGTATGCGTACTACTTCGCTGGTGGGAGCGAGGTCCCCGAGCCGCCGGGGACGTGGGACCTCTTCCTCGTGCTCGCACGGCTCCTTGTCATCGCCGCGATTGTCGACGGCATGCGCTCTCTGATCTCGTTTCGAATTGCCGCACTCGACGCCTCGGTCGTATGTGCCGCAACCATCGCCCTCGGCGCGGCCTTCATCGTGCACGGGCTGGAGGGCGGCGTCTCTGCCTCCTCCCTGTTCACGCTCAACCGACCACTCCTGAGCATCGTCACGCTCACGCTCATCGTGTCGGCCGCACTCGGGTCCTGGCAGGGGCTGCCGCTCTCGATCGGTCTCATGGCGCTGGGAGAGGTGGCACTGACGATCGGAAGCCTGATCTACAGCTATCAGGCGATCCAGGACGAGTTCGTGGACGATCGCTGGGCCGGTCTCGCCTGGGCGGGAGGGGCTGCGCTCACGATCCTCGCCGCGAGCGTGATCATTAACGGCGTCGATCGGCCGATTCGGGTCGCCGCGCGATCACGAATCCCACGTCATCCGGCTGGCTCTCGGTCGGTGCTACTCGTTTCACTTGGCGGCCTCGTCCTTACCCTCGGCGTCGCCTGCTATGGATTGCTGGAGGGAAGCCGTGCCCTCGTCGTCATCGGGCTTCTCGCCAGCGTTGGAATCGGCGCAGCGATGGCATTTCGCGCGCGGGATTCGATCAGGACCGCCGAGGACGCATACTCACGCCTCGACCGAGCGCTCTCCGACTCGGAGCGCTCGCGGGGCGAGATTGCTGCGGACAACGAGGAGCTCGCGCGCGCGAACGTAGAACTGCGGGTCATGCACACCGCCTTCGCCGATCTCCTGAATCTCGCTGACGAGCGGTCGAGCGGGCGAATGCGCGAGCTGATCGAGGACGCTGGCGACGAGCTGGCGGAGCTGCTCGAGGAGGAGTTGAGGCATAGGCGGCCCGGCTAATCGGCCGCTCGCTCCCGCCTGCCTTGATGCCTGATCTCCGGAATTCGTGCCCGGCAGAGCATCTCTCGGCCTGCGCTCGCTCCCTCCCGCAGCGTTACGCTGATTCGGATGAGCGTCCGTGACGGCGCGTGCGACTACTGCGGCGAGCGTCTGAGCGACTGGTACGAGGTTTCGGCCGTTCTTGCGGCAAGCAGCGGCGAGTTTCCCCTGCCGTTCAACTTCGCCACGCCGCCTGCCTTCTGCAATGAGTCGTGCGCGCTCAACGACCTCGAGGACCGCGGGTTCACCGTCCGCCGGCCAGACGACGAGCAGGTCGCGGCACGCGAGGCGCGAGCCCGCGGTCGCTGGCCGATCTGGTTGGAGACCCTCTCGAGCCTGCGAACGTCACCCAATGAGGAGGGCGCGTGCACTCGGTGCGGAAGGCATCTGACGCCACCGGCGTACGAAGTCCTGGCCTTTCATCCATTCACGCAACGTGACATTCCGGACGTCCTGGAACTCGCCGAACCTCCGCGCTTCTGCAACGAGGGCTGCGCTCGCGCGGAACTTGCGGCGCGCGGTCTTGAGGTCGGTCAGACGTGAGTTCCCGGCGCAGCTCCGGAAACGCCTCGATTGCTTTCCTCCGCCACGCAGACACGCAGTAATCGTAGGGCGTTCTGACCTCTCGTCCGTGCCGCTCAGCTCGAGCCCCCAGGATCACCTGAACGCGCGGACCGCTTTCGCCTCGGTCGCTTGGAACAGCGAGAGGGCCTCGAGAACTTTCGCGTGCCCCAGATGCTTTCGCGTCGACCGGCTCTAGACGTGCCTAGTTAAACCACCCGCATCTCGCGGACCACTCTTGCCCCGAACTTCTGCCCAGCGCCTTGGCTTCATGCCGGTTCGGGAACCAATACGAACTCGCCTCCGAAGAGAGCCGTAGCGCGACCTTCGCGCCGGGCGAGCGGGGCCCACTCGCGGAGTACCGGCCGGTCGAACGTGTCGGGCACGTCGAAGAAGAGCGTCTCGACTGTCCACTCATCAGCGTCCAGTGGCACGAGCTCGCCGTCGATGACTCCTTCCGGCTCCTCGCGAAACCACCGAACCAACGCGTCGAGGCTCTCAAGGGCGCCGTCCGGTTCGGACGGTTCTCCTGCCACGGCCCGCTCGCGAGCCAGTGAGACGAGCTGGTCAGGGGAATCCCACCTCCCGAAGAGCGGAGCTTCGGATTGCCAGGCGAAGAGGAGGTCGCGCCGCGTCGTGCCAGGGAACTTGGTTGCAACCGGCAGGCCCCTGAGCTCTTCGCTCCAGCCGTTCCAGTGAGTGATGGGGAAGGCGACGGCGCTGTGCGTGGCGACTGCCTCGCTTGGGCGGTACTGATACGACGCGAAGGAGTCGCTGGGGTCAATGTGCGGGTGAGTCCACAGAATGTGTTCTCCAAGACGAGACACATGGACGTACCCGCCGCTCTCGCAACCGGCAATGCCGCACGCCTCGCAGAGCTGGACCTGAACCGCAGGCTCGTCCTCGTCAAACCACTCGACCCAGGTGATGGCGTTCGAAAGCTCGACCCCAGCGCAGATGAGCTTCGTCCAGTCTGGATTCTCCTGCCCTGATGACGAGAAGTTCGGCTGCCACCGAACGAATTGAGGCGTTTCGCAGACGAGCATGGGTACGGGTCCGACGTTAGTACGCGCCTGGCCTGATCTCACCATGCCACGAGACGGATGGCCATGGCGCTGAAACCTGCTCCGCTGTGGCCATGGCCCTCAGTCGCACCGTCCCGCCTGGGATGGCGGATTCAATCGCTCGGTCGTGCCTGAAAGAGCCATCTAGCGCCAATGGCACCACCGCCGTAGGCTCAGAAGAGGGCCGGACAAGTGAGAGGAAGCGCCTGAGCGCGCCTGGTGTTCGGCCTCCCGTCCGGCCCCGATTACGGCGCGCTGCCAGCACGAGCATGCGGACTGATGCCGAGTTCCTCGGCGGCAGCGGAGAGGTCCGCGATTCTCGCCTGATCGCCTTTCATAGCCTCGGCTGCCGCAACGCCAATCATTGATGTGAGCGTCAGATAGTCAGCGAATGCCATCTGTTCACTCCCAGTGCGCCAGCGGCGAACCCGGTTGGCCGACGTTCCGAGCGCGTTCGCGGCTTCGTCTTCGCTGGACCAGCCGAACAGGCGAAACGCGGCTTCTAGAAGCGGCACCGCCGCCCGGCTCCGCTTTCGGCCGGCTTTCTTTCTTTCTTTCTGATCAGGCTGCGGGTCGGCCGAGGGTACGTCCCCGACATCTTCAAACACCGCCTGCTGAATCTCCTCGGCCGGGATCCGCAGGAAGTGGGAAAGGCGCAGCACGTCATGGATTGGCGGCTTGGCAACTCGGCCGAGCTCCCAGCCCTCGATCGTCCCGGGCTTGATCCCGACGAGCTCGCCGATCCGCGTCCGTGAGTAACCGGCTGACTCGCGGCGTTCCTGGAGCAGCCTGCCGAGTGTCGTCTGGGGCGGTGTCATAGACAGCGGTACGTGGGGCAGTCGATCTACTGCCTGGAGAGAGATTTTCACATGATACGCGGTCCTCCTCTCAAAGACAGTGGTTCAACTGCTATAACCGTGGATCATCTGTTATTCTCCGAATTCCAGTTGATCCGCGGAGGAGGAGTCATGGAAGACGGGAACGGTCAACCGGAATCGCCAGGCGCTCTGTGGAGCGACAGCGATGTACCCGTGCCGCTGCACGGCACGGGCGAAGCGGCCGGCGTGTCCGAATCAGCAGGGCGGAACGGCGACGAGACGCGCACCGGCAGGGCACTGGCGGCAGATCTCGTCGCGGCATCGGCGGCTGACTTCTCGCCGGAGCGGATGCTTCGTGCCGCCGGAGAAGAACCTTCGTCGGGCTGGCGGCGAGCCATCTTCAGTCTGACGGGTGGACTCGTCCGCATAGGGCCAAGCGCGGCGGAGCTCCACTATCGAGAGCTCGTCGCCGAGGTCAAGACGCCTGTCCGGGGCTGCCGCAAGGTCGCCTTCATCTCACGAAAGGGCGGGGTCGGCAAGACCACGACCTGTCTCCTTGCGGGCCACACGTTCGCGGCCTACCGGGGCGACCGAGTGATCGCGCTCGACGGGAATCCCGACGCGGGCACTCTCGGACACCGGCTGCGGCGCGAGACGACGGCGACCGTCACGAATCTTCTCGCCGACGCGGGCGAAATTGAGCGGTACGCGGACATCCGCGGCTACACCTCGCAGGCGGGCACTCGGCTCGAAGTCGTCGCTGCGGACGACGACCCGCGCATCACGCAGGCGATTGGCGAGCCGGAATTCGCACGCGCGATCGAGCTGCTCGAGCACCACTACAACCTGGTCTGCCTCGATACCGGTACAGGCGTCCTCGACTCTGCAACGCGCGGCATCCTCGACGCAGCGGATCAGATCGTCGTCGTGATCGCGCCGAGCCTCGACGGAGCGCGTGCCGCGAGCTCGACGCTCGACTGGCTCGAAGAGAACGGCTACGAGTCGCTCGTGGAGGGGGCCGTCGGAGTAGTCAACTGTGTGCGCGCGGCGACCACGGTGCTCGACCTCGACCGTGTGGAGGGCCACTTCGCAGCCCGCTGCCGTGCGACCGTCCGTATCCCCTGGGATCGGCATCTGGAAGCCGGCGCCGAGACCGTTGTCGGCCAACTCGCGCCCGGAACGCGACAGGCGTACCTGGAGTTGGCCGCCGCCATCGCGGCCGGCTTCGCTGAGCGCGCCGAAAGGAGGTAGTAGAGACATGCAACCGTTGTTCACCATCGTCGTCGCGGCGACGAAGCTCGGAGGCGATCCAAACGCGAAGGGCCTCCCGGGCAGCCAGGCGCTCCAGTCGCTCGTCGGAGGACTCGCATTCTGGGCGCTCCTCGCCGCTCTCGCGGGCCTCATCATCTCCTCAGCCGTGTGGGCTCTCAGCTCGCACGCGGGGAACTACCACCACGCCGGCATGGGCAAGCGGGGAACGCTCATCTCGGCGGGCGCGGCGCTGCTTGTCGGCGCGGCTCCCGCGGTCATCGCCTTCTTCGAAGACCTGGGCAACACCGTCAGGTAGCCGTGGGCCGCCGACTCGCTCTGGCAGCGGTGGGAGGGCTGATTCTCGCGATCGGGATCGCGGTCGGAACCCGCTTCGCATCGCAGGACGACGAGAACCCCGCCGCGATAACGGTGACGGTTACCTCCGCCTCGAATACCCGCGACAAGAAACTGGCCTCTCCCGGCGGCCGGCTCACCGCTCGCTACGAGCGAACCCGCGAGGGGGCGGTCGCAGCCGCGACCGCCTACGTCGGTGCGCTGGACGGCTCGGCGATCCTCGACCCGGCACGCCTGCGGCGGACGCTGGAAGCAGTAGCGTCTTCCAACTCCCTTCCCGGGCTACTGCGCGCCTACGAACAGGCCACGTCCCTGACGCGCGAGCGGCTCGGCGTCAGAACGACGCCTGAGCCGGTCGTGATCGTCCGAGCTGCCCCGGCCGGCTACCGGATCGATGGGTTCACACCCGAGGCGGCGACGATCTCGATCTGGCGAGTCGGCATCGTCGGAAGCGGCGCAACCGTCAAGCCGCGGCAATCCTGGCGCACAGAAGCGGTCTCACTCGTCTGGGAGAACGGACGCTGGAAGGTCGCGTCCTTCCGCAGCACGCCCGGCCCGACGCCACCGCTCGCGACGGCGGCGGCGGCGGCCAGCGAGCTCTTCGCCTCGATCCCACAGTTCGAGGAGTTCGATGGCGCTCTCCCGTAACGCCTGGCTCCGGGTCGCGCTCGCCGCCCTGATCACCGCCGTCTCGATGGGTCTGCACGCGATGCCGGCACGCGCGCAGGTGCCGCCGATTCCGAATCCGTGCGACCTTCCGGGACCCGACCTCGTCTGCGACGTGGCAGGCGATGTAGTCGGAGGAGTGGCCGGCGCGGCCGGCGACTTCGTGATGCGCGGCGTCACCGTCTGGGTCACGAACGCCGCCGTGTGGGTGACAGGAAAGGTCGGAGGCCTCATCGACGCGACATCGAGTCCGAACGTCCAGGCCGAGTGGTTCCGCGGCCAGTATCGCTCGATGCTCTCGGTGGCTGGATTCCTCGCTCTACCGATGCTCCTCCTCGCCGTGCTCCAAGCCCTGATACGCCAGGACGTCTGGATCCTGCTCCGGTCCGCCCTGGGTTACCTGCCGATGGCCTTCATCCTCGCGGGCGCAGCCATCGTCGGCACCGATCTGCTCATCTCGATCACGGACGACCTCTCCGCGATGGTGACCGCGGGGCTAGGCGGCGGCTCCGACAACCTGCTCGCGTCGGTCGGCGATGCGTACAAGACTGCGATCGAAGACGACTCGGACGGCGCCGTACCACTGTTCGGCATCTTTCTCGGGGCGATCATCCTCGCGATCGGAGCCTTCGTGCTCTGGCTCGAGATGGTCATACGGGACGCGGCGATCTACATCGCTGTCTTCTTCCTTCCGCTGACTTTCATCGCGATGATCTGGCCGGCCACGAGCCGCTACGCCCGCCGCCTCGTCGAACTCTTGATCGCGGTGATCCTGGCGAAGTTCGTCATCGTTGCGATCATCGGCCTGGCCTCCGCTGCGATCACGAACGCGGGCGCTGGAGGAGACGATGGCCAACTGTTCGAGCGGATGATCGCTGGGGCGGCGCTCCTCGTCCTGGCGGCATGGTCGCCGTTCGCACTCCTCCGCCTCATTCCGATGATGGAGATCGCGGCAGCGGGTGTCCTCACTCAGCGGTCCTCCATGTCGGGCGCCGCGCAGTCGGCCGGTGTCTCGAGTCCAGCCGCCTACATGCGGCAGGCGATGGATCGACACTCGCGCGCCTCGGCGTCCCCCGCGTTTCCCGTAGCGGTCGGCACGACATATGCGCGGTCCGAGCACCGGGAGGATTCCGCCGCCCACTCGTCGACGGGGGACGTGCGGAGAACCGAACGGCAAACGGAGGGTGGGGTTCACTCCGGCGCGGCATCGCAAGGACGGGGCGGAACCACGACATACGCGCGACCATCCCCGCCGGCCCAGGCGGGGCCTGGACAATCCGGACAGCCTTCCGAGCCGACGCGCCCGCCGAACCGGCCGCCGCGCACACCGCCTCCGCCGCCGGCAGACCGGCGCCCGCCAAGCGAGGACGGGTAGCCGATGGCGGACGACCTTCGTCGTTATCGCTTCGGACCGCTCGAGCGACGCGGCCTCGTCGGCTCCCTGCGTCCCGTCCAGGGGTTCGTGCTGGCGGCGAGCCTGACCGGGGGTGTGCTCGTCATGCGCCTTCTCTCGGGCGGCGCGGGCGTCCTCGCCGCACTCGCAGTCGTGCTGGCCGCGCTCGCGTTCTGCTTCTGGCCGATAGCCGGGAGGACCGCGGAGGAGTGGCTGCCAATAGCAAGCCGGTTCGTCGCGAGGCACGTCCGAGGCCGGGACCGCTGGCTATCGGCCGCGCCGCAGAGCGGCGTGCGCGCGGACGATGACGGACGACCGCGGCCAGTCGTGTCCCTGCCGGCCGCCGCCGAGGGGATCGAAGTGCTCGCGACCCCGTTTCGCGGAGAAGCCGTGGGCGTCGTCAAGGATCGCCGCGCACGCACGTACACGGCCGCGCTCGCGGTCAAGGTGACGTCGTTCGGCCTGCTTGACCGTGTCGAGCAGGAGTCCCGCCAGGCAGGCTGGGGCGGCGTCCTCGCCGGACTCGCGCGTGAGGGAAGTCCGGTGAGCCGGGTCCAGTGGGTCGAGCGCACCGTGCCGGCCGACGGAGACGAGATCGGCCGCTACCTCGGCGACGCCTGGGACCGGGGAGCGATTCCGCTCGAGTCACTTCAGATGCAGTCGTATCTCGATCTCGTCAGCTCGGCTCCTGCCGTCACGAAGGATCACGAGCTCTTCGTTTGTCTCCAGATCAACGCGAGGCGCGCGTGGCGGCAGATCAAGCGCGCGGGCGGAGAGGACGGCACGGACGCAGGCGCGTGTTCGGTTCTGCTGAGGGAGCTCGAGGCGCTCGCCGAGCGGCTCAGCGGTGCCGATGTTCAAGTCGTCGGCGCGTTGCGCCCCGGCATGCTCGCGGGGGCCGCTCGAATCGCCTTCGACCCGTGGTCGCGTCCCGGTCTCGCCAGACTTGCCGCCACGGACCCCGAGCGCCACGGCCCCGACGAGGGCACTTCGTGGCCAGTCGCGACCGAGACGTCCTGGGCCACGTATCGCACGAACGGTGCCGTTCACGCGACGTACTGGATTGCGAGCTGGCCGCGCACCGAGGTTGGCGCCGCATTCCTCACTCCTCTCCTCCTACACGCGCAGATGGTGCGCTCCATCGCTGTAACGATCGAGCCGATCTCGCCGCTGAAGGCGATCCGCGAGGTCGAATCGGCGCGAACGGGTGACATCGCCGACCAGGAGCTCCGCGGACGCATGGGCTTCATGGAGACGGCGCGGCGGCGGCGGATGGCCGAGGCAACCGAGCGCCGTGAGGAGGAGCTCGCCGACGGGCACGCGGCCGTGCGCTTCGCCGGCTACGTGACCGTCTCGGCACGCTCGCTCGAAGAGCTTGAGCGCCATTGCTCAGACGTGGAACACGCGGCGCAGATGGCGCGCCTCGAGCTGCTTCGCCTCTACGGCCAGCAGGAGGAGGCGTTTACGTACACGCTGCCTCTTTGCCGGGGATTGCGATGAAGATCGCGGGTCAGCCCGGCCATCGAACGACCACGGCGCACATTCAGGCGGCCTACCCCTTCGTCGCCGAGGGCGGGCTCAGCGGTCGCGGCGTCTACATCGGCCGCGACGTGTACGGCGGCTCCTTCTGCTACGACCCGTGGGAGCTCTACGGCCGTGAGCTGACGAGCCCGAACGCCGTTGTGATCGGCATCGTCGGGCGTGCGAAGTCGAGCCTGGTCAAGACCTACGTCTTCCGGCAGGCAGTGTTCGGCCGGCAGGCGTGGATCGTCGACGTGAAGGGCGAGTACGACCGGCTGGCAAAGGCGATGGGCGTCTCTCCGATAGCGCTCTCTCCCGGCGGTGCCGTTCGACTCAACCCGCTAACGCCGCGAGGCGGTCCCGAGCGTCAACTGAGCCTCCTCTACTCTGTCGCGGCAGCGGCGCTCGAGCGACCCCTCTCGCCCGAGGAAAAGCGAGCGGCGCAGGAAGCGCTGCGCGTGCTCGAGCGCCGCTCCTCAGTGGAGCCGACCCTCCCGGGTGTCGTCGACGTGCTTATCCACGCGCCCGGCGAGATGGCAGAGGCACTCGCTATGCCTGCCGAGGAACTCGCAGCGGCAACCCGCCCAATGGCGTTCGCGCTTGATCAGCTCTGCTCGGGAAACCTGTGCGGGATGTTCGACGGCCCGACGACGCCTGGCCTCGACCTCTCTGCAGCGCTCGTCGTTCTGAACCTACGGTCGGTGCTCAATACCCACACGACCGCGCTCGGGATCCTCATGACCTGTGCGACCGCCTGGCTCCAGGCAATGATCGAGGCCGAGACGGACGAGCGGAGTGCGAAGCGGATCGTCGTCGTCGACGAGGCCTGGCGGATCGTCTCGAACCTGGGGATCGGCGAGTGGCTCCAGCAGTCGTTCAAGCTCTCGCGCGGCCTCGGGACTCAGAACGTCGTCGTCATGCACCGGCTCTCCGATCTGCGGGCGGCGGGTGCCGAGGGCTCGCGCGAGGTACGTCTCGCCGAGGGGCTCCTCGCCGACGCCGAGACGAAGATCGTCTATGCCCAGCCGCCGGACCAGCTCCCGCAGGCGCGCGAGTTGCTCGGGCTCACGGACACGGAGGCGGAGCTCCTGCCGCATCTTCGTCGCGGCTGGGCACTCTGGAAGGTCGGCCAGCGTTCGTTCCTCGTCCAGCACCGGCTGTCCCCGTTCGAGCAGGAGCTCGTCGACACGGACGCGCGCATGGCCGTGCGCCCAGCGGCGTGAAGGCGGGACGAAGGCCTCCACGATTCCCTTTCGAGGGCCCGGAGACGAGCCCGCTCGAAACGCTGGGCCTTGCCGCGCTCGGCGCCGTCGTGCTCGTTGGCGCGGCGCTTTGGATCGCCGGCGAGTTGTCCGGGCGGATTTTCGGCGGCGCCTGGCCCGGCACGAATGCCGCGGAGATAGGAAGCGTCCTCGCCCGCTTCGCGGATCATGCGGCCGATCCCGCCCGTGCGTGGCCCGCACCAGAGCGCCGGCTCATCCCCGGCCCAATCGCCTTCTACGGAACGCTGGTGGGCGCGCTCACCCCGATGCTGGCAGCCGGAATCGTCTTGCTACGGCGCCGTCTCGGATCCGGGCGGCGGGAGGCGAGTGCTCAGTGGGCACGGCGTCGCGACCTCCGAGGACTCGTCGTGCGCGGGCCGTCCAAGGGTCGTCTGACACTCGGAATCGTGGACGGCCGTCTCGTGGCCGCCGAACCGCGTCAGTCCGTGATCGTCGTCGGGCCGGTGCAGACCGGCAAGACCTCCGGCTTCGCCGTGCCCGCGATCCTCGAGTGGCAGGGACCCGTGCTGGCGACCTCGGTCAAGACCGATCTGCTCCGCGACACGATCGCCGCGCGAGAGACGATCCCCGACTCCCATGTCTGGGTGTACGACCCCACGGGAGGGACGGGCTACGCGCCGGCGGGCTGGACGCCGCTCGCGGGCTGTGGGACCTGGCAGGGCGCTCAGCGCGTCGCCGCCTGGCTCGCCGCGGCGGCGCACCGTGGCGGCGGCGTCGAGAACGCGGAGTTCTGGTACGCCGCGGCGGCGAAGCTGCTGGCGCCGCTTCTGTTCGCAGCCACGGTGACCGAGCGCACGATGGCAGACGTCGTGCGCTGGGTTGACTCACAGATGCAGGAAGAGGTCTTCGAAGCGCTCGAGACGGCGGTGAACGAGCCCGCCGCGATCACCGCGTTCCAGGCGTCCTCTCTTCGCGACGACCGGACGCGCTCCGGCGTGTACACGACTGCCGAGACCGTGCTCGCGGCGTACGCCGATCCGGGCGTTCTCGTCTCGGCCGCCACATCCGACCTGCGAGCAGAGCTGCTGCTCGACGGCGGCCATCACACGGCCTACCTCTGCGCCCCGGCGCACGAACAGCGCCGGTTGCAGCCGCTCTTCGCGACGCTGGTTCAGGAGATCGTCGCCTCCGCCTATGACCGCGCCACGGAGACCGGACAGCCGCTCAACCCGCCGCTCTTGCTCGTGCTCGACGAGTGCGCGAACATCGCGCCGCTCCGGGAGCTCGCCACGCTCGCCTCGACTGGCGCCGGGCAGGGGATCCAGCTCGTTTCCGTCTTTCAGGACATGGCTCAGATCAACGCCGTGTACGGTCGAGACAGAGCGCCGACGATCGTCTCGAACCACCGTGCAAAGGTGATCCTCTCCGGCATCGCCGATGCGCAGACACTGGACTACGTAGCCCGCTTGCTCGGGGACGAGGAAGTACGGCAAATGTCCTCGACGAGCGGCGCCGAGGGCAGGCGTTCAACGACGGAGTCGGTCGCCTACCGAAGCCTCGTGCCGGCGAACGTGCTGCGCGAAATGCGCCCCGGGCAAGGGCTGCTCGTCTACGGCCACCTGGCGCCGGCGCGCCTGGCGCTTCGGCCGTGGTTCGGCGAGCGCAGGCTGCGAGAAGTTGCGGTCGGATCCGGCCGGTCCGGACGCTAACGTGGAGAGCGATACGGTGAACGCCATCCTCGAAGACCTGACGCAGCTCAGTCCGAAGCGCCTCGAGCGACGCCTCGAGCAGCTCGCGCGGGAGGCACTTCCGTGCGGGTCGGCGATCGTCTTCGACGGGAGTCCGCGCGAAGGTCTGACGGTCGGGCTGCGCGTGGAGTCGGAGGGACGGCGCGACGTGCTCGACCTCGCCCGCGTGCTTGAGGAGGAGCCGGGCGGCCAAGTCTTTTCAGCGTGGGCGCTGCTGGCGCCGAGCCGCGGGCATCCGTCCTGGCGGCTGCTCCTCCGCATTCACTTCGAGCGGCCCGTGAAGTGCTCGTTCATCGTGCGCCTCGACGTCCGCGATCATCCGAGCGACCCGCTGCGCGCGGCGCTGCCGCTCATCCTGGCCGCGGACCGGTTCGCGCTCGCGTTCGACGGCCCGCCTGAGCACGATCGGCCGCTCGTCTGGGTCTACGCACCTGCCGCCCGCGAGTGCGTCCTCGAGGTTCTTGCCGCGGTCGGCATCGCGTAGCCCGGCGGACTAGCGCGCGCTCGTAATCCGGCTTTTCGATCCTGACAGCGGAGTGTGGACGAGGCTCAAGACAAGCGGATCGACAAACTTGAGGCGACCCGCCGTACCGCCAAGAGCCAGCAAACGTTGCATCATCCGCAGCCTCAAGCACTCCATCGCCCGCGCGGCGGTTGCTCGTAGGGGCTCAAGCGAGCCGCTATGCCGGCCAATTGGGCGGACGCCCGGAGTAGCCAACGACAAGGAGCATGTCCGCGATTTCGCCGCTCGAGAATCGGCTCCTCATCTCGTCGGTTTTCGGCAGGACGAGTTCCCACTCGCCGACCGGCGATTTGCCGATCGTCGCCGCCCAACTTGCGCCGTTCCCCCGGCGAGTGCTGATCACACCGTCGATCGTAGTGGCGCCACCCCCCACCGAGCCGTCTCCGCCACGTTCCTTGAAGCGCAGCTCCTTGACCGAGACCTCGAAGGCCTTCGCGGCCTCAGTCTTGAAGGAGAGAAGGAGCTGCTGGATCTTCAGCCTGTCCAGGTTCGGTGGAAAATCGTCGCTCGATGTCGTGAAGCGCACCGTCATCGGCGTGGCTGTCTGGTCTGGGTTGTGGAGGTCGTACCACTGATCGGCGAACTGGTGCCGGAAGCTGTACGGGAGTTCCCCGCTGACCGTTGGCCGCATCGACGCGATCACCTGCTCGCGGTAGTCGCTGCTGTCGAGAGCCGTGTAATCGATCGTCACGAGAACGTCGGCGATCGTGCCGTAGTCGAACGCGTTCGCGGCTCGCGGCATCCGAAGTTCCCATAGCGTGTCGACGCCGATCCCCTCGAACGGAAGTAGCAGCTCTGGTTGGAGGTCGAGTTCGAATACTCCAGTCGCGTCTCTGGCGCTGCTGAGCGCGATCGACTCCGGCGCCCGGCGCACGACCACGGTCTGGAACAGATCTCCGGCGATCGTCACTCGCGAAGTCGCGGCGCACGAGAGCGTCGCCCGGATTCCTTGTCCGGGCGGCACCAGGGCGACCACCGACGTGCGGACACGCCTGATGAGGCGCCCGTAATGTCCGGGGAAGTCCCGATCGAAGAGGTCCATCGGCGTCGCGAAACGCAACACGCCGCTGCGCCGGAAGCGCTCGAACTCCACCGGCGCGAGGCGGGCGAGCGAGAACGTCTTTGTCAGCTGGAGTTTGCGCTTGTTCGTCGTGAACGCATGCTGGTCGAGTTCGAAAATGTCCTGCAGAAGCCTCGCCGAGCCCGTTAGTCCTCGCCGGTCCGGCTGACGCTCGCCGCTGACGCCGCCTTCGGCAGGGGCACTCCAGTAGTCGTCCTGGATGACGGGGGGCGGCGACTCCTGTCGCTCGAACGCAAGCTGGACGGCCGCGAGACGCGCGGTCGCGGTGGCCTGCTGAAGGAAGAACGCATAGACGCCTTGGAGGACGCCGCTCATCCAGTCGAAGAGGTCGGCGTTCGTGAACTTCGTGGTCAGGAAGTCGACGGTTGCCACGGTATGGTCGACCTGGAGTTGGGCGATCTTGCGCTCCTGGCCGACCACGCGGACGTGGTCGTTCGCGATCCGAACTTGTTGCGCCCCGATGCGCACGTCCTGTTCTGCGAGGCTTTGCTGGAAGTGCCATTCCTCGGCGCGTCGCTCAAAACTTGCGTATTCGCCGATGATGGATGCGGTCTGTGAGATTGCGTCTGCAGCCGTGCTCGCCGCATCGGCCCCGCTACTTGCGAAGGCTCCACCCACCGCTGCCGCCGCCTTCGCGGCTGCGGCAACGATTTGCGTCGCGATCATGGCCGTTTCGAGGTCACTCAGGCCCTCGTCGAGCAGGCCTGTGTAGTGATCGACCTGAAGTTGAGCGCGCTGCTGGCCGAGTTCGGCGAGCGTGACTCCGCCTTCGGCCTCGCGCAGGCGCAGGTCCTGGAGTTGGATGCCCGCACGTGAGGTACCCAGGTTCTGCCGGGCCTGGAGCGCCGTATAGGCCTCGGCGTCACGCCGCTCGAGCGCGGCGAGCATTGCGCTTTCTGCTTGCTGCGCGAGTCCGACGAGCTGTTTTGCTCTCTCGATGAGTGTGCTGAACCGGTATGGCGTCGGGCGGAGGGTGATTGCTCCCGGCAGTTCGAGCACGCCACCCGCGCCGATCATCGGCATCCCGGTCTTCAGGTCGGTGGGAGCCGCGTAGGGTTCGACCTCTCGCACCATTCCCGCGATGTTGCGGCAGGTGCGGAGCTTGTGAAGGTTCAGCGCCGCCCGCAGGCGCAACGCGTCGATTAAAGGGTTCGGCGCGACGCAGCGCGTGTAGGTTGGTCCCGGGACGTAGGACGGCGTGATCGTCAGCGACCCCCAGTTCCCCGAGCTTGGGCTGGACATGGGCGTGAGCGTCTTGTTCGAGATCGGAGAGAGCCCTGACGACGGAAGGCCTGCGCCGTCGCCGCGAAGCCAGCGCAGCTCGACGGCTTCATGTTGGAGTGTGCCCGGGCTGAGCCGGGAGATGACGGATACGCGCTTGAGATGATCTGCTGAAGCGGTCTCCATTGCCTGGCGCGCGCTCTCGAGCACCGGCGCTTGGCGGAGAAGATCGCTGCCCACAGCGGAGCGGAACACTTTTTCCTGCTCAAGCACTGATCTGAGTTCTGGGGATTTGGGTTGGGTCGCCAGCGCCGTGGAGACCAGGGATCCTGCCTTGGCGAGGCGCTTCTCGATCGTGCCGTCGCCGGCCATCACGGTCGCGATGGCGTCGCTGGCCTTCGTGACAGCCGCCACCGTGTCCAGGCTTCCGAGCTCCCGCTTGATCCCGTCCGCGATGACGGCGAACAGCGGCTCGACCTGCATCTCGAGCTTCAGCAAGAGCTTGCCGCATATATCCGGCCGGAAGCGCAGCTCATCGGTGTCGAACAGGTCCAGCGCCGTCTGGTAGAGGGTGCGTGCGTGCGGCAACGACTCCGCGGTGTCGCGCGTGAACTCTGCATCGGCGTACTCGATCAGGCAGCGGATGATCGCGAGCAGGGTAAAACGCGAGTAGGTGCCCTTTCGGTTGGACGCGATCGCATGGGGATTGAGCGGATCGCGGAGCCAGTCTGCGGGCTGCGCGAACGCAGGCGAGAGCGACATCTCGCGAATAAGTCCCGGATAGCGCTTCCGCTCCTTTGCCAGCCGTGTGAAGTCGTAGACCCTGCGGAACCAGGCGAGCGCGTCGTCGTAGAAGCCGCTCGCCTGTAACTGAAGCCCCGCGTAGACCGGCACGAAGTAGTACGCCTCCTGCAGGTAGATCAGGCTCTGCGGTCGGTCGATAGCGGCCGCGTTGAAGACGGCCTCCGGCAGCTCCGCTAGCGTCGAGTCGATGCTTGGACGAAGGGCGGCGACGCGTTTGAACTCGAACGTCGTCGACCAGCCGCCGAAAGCGACAAGATGAGGAACAATCACCTTGCCGATCCGCAAGTCGGCCGCGACGAGGTGGTCGAACGGCCTGGCGCTGCCCGGAAACACGCCCATCGTGTTGACTGCGATCCGCTTGATCTCCTGCGCTTTCGGCGCAAGCTCCCACGGCAAGGAAGTCGGCGCAGCCGTGAACCCGAAGTACCATCCGATCTCTGCATGGGCGACCCCGCCCTTCCAACCGAACACGACCCTGTCTTGCACCATGCCGAGGAAGCTCGCATCGGATCCGAGACTCGACTTCTTGTTTCCGTAGACGTTTGAGTCGAACAAACAGAGCTGCCCTTTCCGATCGGTGTAGCAGTAGACCGGGTGATACTCCTGAGGCGCCGTCGGGCTGAACTCGCTCGCGTACCAGCGGCTAAGAACGGCATGAAGCTTCCCGACATCTGCGCTGACACCTGGCGTCCGTACGTACTGCGCCCATGCGTCTCCGTCCGTTGTTGCGGCCGTGTCCTCGTGCCACTGCTTGCCCTCGCGATCTAGTTCGCGCTCGTATAACGCGTAGCCCTTCAACGCCAAGCCCGGCGGATGACGCTCGTCGAATTGCTGGACAAGAATGGCCTCGTAGGAGCCCGAAGGCGGTTGTTCAAGCTCTTCAAAGCTGGGATCCCAATGCGAATCTTGAAGGTCGTAACGGCAGTAGACGAGTTTTCCTTCGCCTTTTTCCGTCGTGCGTGCGAACAGGTAAAGGAAGCGCCCCTCGGGCGGCGCGTAGGCGGCGGCGCCGACGATCTGATCGACCTTCGACTCTTGCAGGGGCGGGACGGGTCGCCAGGGTGTCTGGACCGTGGGGCCGGGGCCGGTTGTGCAGGTCGACCAGTAGGCGCGACCTGTGGAGCCGCCGCGGCCGAAGAGGTGCATCGTGAAGCGCTGTTCGGTCGAGCCGCCGACGCCACAGCGATCGTCCGTTGGGAAGGCGGTCTGGACGAGGCAGGTCGCGTCGACGGTGAGTGTGCAGACGTCGCGGTAGTAGTCGGCGTATGCCGAGGCGGCGCGGCATGCAAGCTGGGGTGTCGGATGCTGGCTTGTCCGCAGTGTCTCGACGAACTGTTCGAAGGCCGGCGTCTGCTTGGCTCGCAGAGTTGGTACGAGGATGTTCTCGGGATAGAGGAAGACGAACATCGCGGCGCGCCAGGTCGCGTACGAGTTGATCCACTTCCATTCGTCATGGCCGATCGGAGGCGAAAGAGTCAGTCGCGGCAGCGGCGGCGTCGCGGGTACGCCGGCGGGTGTCTCCTGACCGGCACGAGCGGCGTACAAGATGCCCTGCACCGTTTCAATCGCCTGAGCTGCCCGTGTGGTCGTCTGGCAGGAGCCAGCTTTCAGGTCGAGGAAGAGGCGGCGGGTGAGCCAGGTCGCTTTGCCGTCGAGATCATCGCCAGGGGCGTCAGTCGCCTCGACGAGTCCGTCGCGAAGGATGGTCAATGTCGCATCTTCGGTGGCGTCGACCGCGTCGGCAAGTGCAGCGTGAACCGTCTGTTCCTGATCGATTCGTCCTCCGAGCGTTTCATCCCAGTCCATGCGCGCGTCCCTCGGCGCACGCCACGGCGAAACGTCGACTGGGTGGGCGGCGCGGACCGCGCGAGCGGCGGCGTTTGGCACAGTGAAGAAGCGCGGGCCGAGTGTGACCTCCTTGGCGCGCTCCTCCTCGCGCCAGGTGCCGAACTCGCGGGCCTTGCGTACCTGGACGAGGATGTTCGCGAGCTCCTGCCACTCGGGATCGAGCAGCGGCTTCTTCGCAGCGAGTGAGCGCAGCCGGGTCAGCCGCCGATATGCCGAGGGCGAGAGGCTCAGCTGGTCGAGCCGCCCCGCGACGCTCTCTCCGTCGACCTCGGCCTTCGCGAGACGGTCGAACTCGCCCGCGTCCGTAGCGAGTTCGCGTTGCATGACCGTGTCGAATCCAGCTGCACGGGACTCGGGTGCGTTCAGCGCGGCGAAAGCGTCAGCAGCCGCCTTGAAGCGCGATTTCCAGAGGTCATAGGCCGGGTCGCCGTCGGCCGCCTTCACGAAATCTTCGGGCAGCAGCAGATCGGGATCGACGTGCGGTCGCCCGCTCCGTCGCTTTAGGCCCTGCCGCCAGCCCTGTCGCAGCTCGGCGCGCGCGCGCCACGGTGAGAGCGCCGCCTTGCGTGCCTCCCAGTACCGGAGGCGCGGAAAGTCCGGACCTCGCTCCTCGTCGCGCCAGCCGGCCAGGAGCGACTTGCGTTTTCTCACTCCGGTGAGGATGGCGGCGATTGGATCCCACTCGCCCTCACTTGGTCCAGCGACGATCGCCCTTTGTCGGAATGACATCAGCAGTCGGAAGTCGGCCACTGTCAGTAAGTGCGATTCGACCGTGGCGCTGGCGGCGGCGGCCACGGTGGGGTCGCTGCTGTCGAGCCTCGCCTCTAACGCTGCATAATCGGTGCCGGCTCCCAATGCGGCTGAGAGGACGGCGTCGAAGCCCTTCTCGTCGCGGAGCTTCGCGAGGTCGCGCGCGATGCTGTCGAGCGTGGCCCGCCGCTCTATCCACAGCGTTCGTGCCCGCTCTCCAACGCTCGAATCGGGAAGATCGCGAAGGCGCACGAGGTCGGGGTCCACCATCGGCGCTGCACCCTCGTCGATCGGCACACCAGCCTCGAGTGGCGGCCATTCTCCTTCCAGGGGTTCGCGGAGGGACAGCCAGAACTGGTTCGGCCCGAGCGCGATTCCGTTGTTCTGCTCGTCCTTTCGCCATTCGGCGAACAGCGCGGTCTTTCGCACTTGGGCGACAATGCCGACCAGATCGCTCCACTCATCAGCGGCGACGGGGGGCGCGGACTTTCCGAGCGCGTGGTGGGCGCGGATCGCGGCCAAGCGACGCAGGCTCTCCTCCGTCAAGCCGAGCTCGGTCAGGCTCGCGAGCGCCTCGTCGGCTTCACTGTGCGTACCTTGCGCGAGCTTGGCGAGCAGATCGGTCAGCGTCGCCGGGGCGGCGACGTACTTTGTGAGCAGCGCGTCGAAGCTCGCGGGGGGCGCCGCAAGGAGCGCCGCAGCCTCGGCTCGCAGCTCCTTCAGAATCCCGTCGACCGTCGCCCGTCGTTCGAGCCAGAGCGTCAAGGCCGGCCCAGGCGGCGAGACGCGTGTGGCGCGGATGTCCTCAGGCCCGATCACGTCGGGATCGATGACCGGTAACGCGCTCGCCGGTGCCGCAGGCGTATACGCGTCGGCGGGCCAGTCCCGGCGTACCCACTCCGCGTGCAGAAACGCGAGCCGGAGTTGGGAGATCCGGGGCGGACTGGTCGGTGCCGGCGTGCCGGGTGCCGTCTGCGGAAACCCGAAGATGCGTTCGAGCGTTTCCTCGGTGACCGCTTCCGGGGCAAGCGTGAGCTCGTCGAGCTCGTCACCCACGAACGGCAGCTGCGGCGTCAGCTCGATCGCGAGCCGGTTGGCAAGCGCTGACCGCTCCGTCTCGGAAGCGTCTGTCGCAATCCGCAACTCCTCGTCCGAGGTACCAAGGTGTGCGAGCAGAGTGCCGTAAGCCGCGAGAAGGAACTTGCGGTTGACTGCCGTTAACTTGGCGTTGGCGTCGCTGGAAGGCGCGTGGGCGTCGAGGTAGCGGCGCAAAACCTCGATCGCGATGCGAACCTGCCGCACCTTGTCCTCCATGCTCGCGCAGGAGTCCGGGAGTGAGCCGAAGGGCTGGAAGAAACGACCGGCGAGCGTGTCGAGTGTGACAGGCGCGGAGTCAAGACGAAGATGTGCAAGCGCATAGCGGAACAGCTCAACCAGATAGGCAAGCGGGCCAGTAGCCGCCTGACACTCATCGCAGTCGCATCGCCGCTCCGGGAACACGTGAAAAGGGGCCACGTTTAGACGCGCTCTCCGATAGCGAGGCTGTCCAGCAACAAGCTACACGCCGTGGCCCTGACGTGCACCTCGGACGCGCCGTAGTCGCCGAGCACGTCGTGCATCCGGCTGACAAACTCATCTGCCGGCGTCTGCGCAATGTCCGCAATCGTCTTGTACCCACGCTCGATCAACCTGTCGTTCGTGTGGAAGTCCGGGGAGACGACGCGGAGCTCGGCATGCGCGTCAAGTCGTGCGAGCAGTGCCGCATCCGCAAGCCCGGGAGCGTCCGCCAGCGAGCTGAGGCCGCCGATGTGCAACACGTCGGCCAGCGTCTTGATCTCATGCTCGAGAAGCAGCGGACGCAGCGCAGCCGGCAGCTCAAGATTGAGGTCCCGCGCGAGGTCCTCAAGAGCCGGCGAGGCCACATCGGCCGTGACCGGATCGCGCAGCCGCGCCTCGATCACCCCTCCGTTCGCCCGCAGGTGGGCCGCGTGCACCTCGTCATCGCCCCTCACGACCAGCTCGAGGTTCAGAACGTCGGTCTCGTCACCGGGCGCCGTACGACTCGGAAACGACACGTTGCCCTCGTCGTCGGCGATGTAGATCGCCTCGCTGTCTGACCGGTGATCGCGGACGCGCACGGCTGCTCCCGCTAGCGGCTCGCCCGTTCGGTCGTCGAGGACTCGGACAGTGAGCTCGTGCCAGCTGTCTGCCGAGAGCCCGCTGTCGCGTCGAACCCGCAGCAGCGCGAGCAACGCCTCGACCGAGCCGCGCGCGGACGCGTCAACGACGCCTTGCTCGGACGCCGCCACCACGGCGCACTCAATTGCCTCGAAATCCACCAGGCAAAGCTGATCTAGCGCGAGCGGAAACCGGGCTCGCCCCAATGCGTAGAACGTTTGCGCCGATATCGTAGTCTTCTCCTCGAGCATCCCGGCTGCTCGAAGCGCCTCTAAGCGCTCACGATCAAACCCAGTCTCACCGACGAGGAAATCCAGATCATCCTCGTTCAGTTCGGCCGGGCGGACGTTCTCCAGCACGGGCTGGAGGTCGGACAGAAGTCGCTCATGCTCGGAAGGCCTGACCGGCCCCGGACGCGCAGGGATCAAGAGATCGACGGTCGCAGCTTCCGGGGCGTTGAAGATCGTTTTCGACTCGATGAGCTGCTTCCCGTCGCTCCCGAAAGCGCGGATGACTAGATCCGCGGCTTTCTTGTCTCCGCGTACGAACTGACTCCTCGTGTACGCGATCTCGTAGCGCCCGGCCGCGTCGATCGGACATTCACCAAGGCGCTCCTCACTTCGAAGATCGCGATCGAAGGCCGCGACCAACACCGCTTGATGCCCGACGGCCCCAGAGACGCGTCCCGACACAACAAACGTCTCTGCTTGAGTTAGGAGACTCACAGCCTGATCGAGGGCTTCGGCAGTGGGACCATTCGCAAGACCCGTCCGCGGCAGGCCATGCTCAGCTTGAAACGCGAGCACAGCATCTCGCGTACCTGTGCCGAATAGGCCAGCGTGAAGCTCCTCGTCTGGCAATTGCGCGCCGAGCTGCACTAGCTGCCGCTGGAGCCGCGCGACACCTTCGCTCTGAGTCCCCTCGGAGAGTTCGGACCTATTCGGCTTCATCAACTCCCCCGCCGATGGCGAATGGGACCTAATCTCAAGGCCAGCCTTCGCATATTAGTTGGCGCGTCGCGCCCATGGTGCGCCGTTTCTGCGCGTATACGAATCGATGTAGGCCTGGAGCAGCAGTCGATGTCCCCTGACTCAACCCACGACCTGGCCTCCTCGATCCCCTCGTTCGCCCCCATCGCACACTTGAAAGCCCCCAACGCCCTCGTTCCCGCCGCATTAACCTTGTCTGCCGGATAATCGGCCTGCGGGCGGCGTTGCCGTACTTGATTAGGTCTCAACGGTTCGACTCAAAGTAGGGTGGGGTTGTCTTCAAAACTGGGGTTGTCTTCAAAACGCGGGGTGGCTGAGGCCTGAAGAGAATTCGTCCGTCGGTCGATTTGATAGGCGCAAAGGGTTCGGGAGTGGGTTTTGATCCAGGTGCTCTCGATACGGCCTCATCGCCGAGCGGCAGCCCGTATTTCAAATAGTTTTCGTAATTGTCCTTCTGTTTGGTATCGCCAGGACCAGAAGCCACTTCTTGGACGGCTTTCCTGACGCTAAAGTGGTTCTCGATGTCGTCAAGCAATTCGCCGCTTGACTTGAACGGTTCTCGCTGGAAGGGATTGTGCGCTTCTTCCCAATCGGCCGCCCTCCTAAGAAAGTCTTCGAGCTTGTCCGGCGGGCGTTCACCGTCAGCTCGCGGCTTCATGTGCTCGTCGTAGGCTCGTTTGAAATCACGCACGAATTGATCGCGCTTGAGCTCTTGGACGACACCAGCGAGCGGCGACGGCACTGAAGATGGCGGACCGTGTGTTGGAGTCGGAACTGACCTCGGTCGAGCCACTCGGGTAGGTTCGCGAACCGGGAAGACGACGACGACTGGAAATGATTTCAGCTCGCGCAGCTGCGAACTAGCAGCGGGTCTCGACAAGCGTTCTTGTGGGCGCGGACTGAGCTCGTCGGCTGTAACCAGCGTTTGTGTCGGCAGCCCGAGCACAAATACGTGGCGCCCGCGTGGCTTTGAGTTCGGCTCAAAGGTTGCATGCACCGAAAAGTCGGTTGTTTCGGTCTGACAACCTCGCGAATCGATGTGGACTAGCGGGTTGCCGCGGCAGTAGGCAAATAGATTGTTCCCGTCGCTAGTCTCTCCGCGGTCGGCGCTCCACCACCGCGCGATCCATGTGGAGTAGTACCGGGCACCGTGATATGAGAGACCGCTTTCTTCGTCTCGTTCCTTTGCCGTGAAGCGGTAACGCTTTCGCTTGAAGCTGCCGTAGCTTGCCTCACCATACGGTGTGTATTCTTCGCGATTGACCCAACCACCCGATTCGTCGATTACTACGTTACTGCTACCGAGATGGTCGCCGAGGTGATAGCGAATCGAAGGGCCGCTGTCGTCGGGAAATCCGGGACCAACTCTGAATTCGACAATCCGTGCCTTCTTGTCAAGCACGTGCACGACATCGTTCTCGATCGTCGAGCTTGGTGCGACGAGCCGTCGATGCTCGAAGGTTCCGTCGATGTAGACGGTAATTTCCACACGGGTCCCGCCGTTCTTACGCACGAGCTTCAGGACTCGGTTGCCCGCTGAGTCATAGCGATACTGGGCTTGCAGCGATGAGGCGCCGCCTGTTGTGGTCGCGAATGCGCGCATGCGGTCGCTGTGGTCCCAGCCGAAGCGTCGCGAGAGCGTCTCCGAGACGACGTTGCCCGACGCGTCAGAGCCGAACGAGTACGTCGTGCCACCGACGGTGACCGAGGCGATCCTGTTGTTTGCGGTGCCAGTGCTGTCGGTGGGCGTTGGCGTGAGCACGAAGGTGCGGACTGTCTCGCCGTGCTTGACCTCCCGGAGGTTTCCGACGGCGTCGTAGTCGTAGCGCTCGACGTAAGGCTTGGTCAGCGTAAGGTCCGCCGCTCGCGGCGTGTCGTCCCATGGTTGCGTCGGTGGGGCTCCGCATTCCCGTCCAGTTGCGGCGATGAGACGGTAGAGCGCGTCGTATTCGAAGTTTCGGTCGAGTCGATCAGGTTGCGACGGCGTGCCGCACCTGGGCGTTCGGTCGTGAAGCGTGAGCAGGTTCCCGGCGAGGTCGTACTCGTATGCGAGCTCCTGGAGGGGTTGCGCGGGCGCAGTCGGCGTGTAAGTGAGTCCGTCCGCAACCGGCGATGCGCGTTCCGAACGGAGGCGCGCAAGCCGGAACGTGCGCGGGTGGTATGCGTACCGCGTGAGGAGGCCGTTGCCGTAGGCGAGGAGCGTCCGTTGTCCCTTCGCGTTGTAGGCGATCCGATCGACGTAAGAGTCGCCGGAGACGGCAACGCCCTCGAGCGCACCGGCGCGGTTGTAGCGAAGCCGCAGCTCGCGTCGAATGCCGTCCACTGAGGCCGGGCAGCGAACCGACGTTGCCCGGCGGAGGGCGTCGTAACGAATCGAGGTGACGTATCGGCCTGGCTGAAGCAGCGTCGCGGCGTGGGCGTCGAGGGTTGCGCCAGGGGGCGGCTCCCAGTCGACATGGAAGACAGGAATCGGCGATGTAGGGGTTTCCGCGTAAACGGAGAGCAGAGCCTCGTCGGCGAGCACCCGTCGCGAGCGCTCAGTGACCTCGCCGGTGAAGTCATAGCTCTCGATCGAGAGTACGCCCGCCTCGTCGTAATGGCGGGTCGGCCTACCGAGGCGGTTCTGCGTCCTGTTGCTGTTTCGGTTCGTCGTCGGCTGGGCCGGATCGCCACCGTCACCGTACTCGAGCACCTCGCGGAGCGTGACGGTCTCCCCGACGACATCTGCCGCCCATAGCCGCGAAGATCGGCCAAGTCCGTCATACGCATGGAGCGTGAGCGCTCCTTTGCTGTCTCGCCGTTCGACGATCTGTCCGTCCGCCGCGAGGACAGCGCGGTGGACCCCGGCGTCGATGCTGTCGGTCCGCCAGGGTCGGTTGGCGAGGTCGTAGGCGTAGCGGAAGGCGGGACGGTCGAGCGGGTCGCGGAACTCGAGCAGGTTGCCTCGGATGTCGTACTTCGACTTCGTCAGGTATTCCGCGGGCGCGCCGACCGACCCGTCCGGATGCTTCCGTCGGTTTCGTTCGACGGCAAGCACGGTTCGGCCGAGCGCGTCGACCACGATGCTCGAGGGGGTATCCCAGTGATGCTCGTAGGCGGAAGCAGTGAGGTCTGCCCCGGGGGTTCGGCCGGCGTTGTCGTTGGCGTCGTAGGTGTAGGCCTCCCACGGCGTCGGCTCGAAATGATCTATGGAAGCGAGCTCGGGCGTTGCGATGTGGCCGGGGACCCCATGAACGACCCGTTGCTCCGAGCCATCCGGGTTGACCGTGCGGATCAGGTTTCCGCGCGCGTCGTAGCGCATTGTCGCCTTGAGGCCGAGCTCGGCGTCGGTCGGCGGCGCGTATGCCCAGCCCGCTGCGAAGAACGGCTCGTACTTCTCGACGACGCGCCCCTTGTTGTCGTAGACCTGCCACCCGGTGACCGTGACGCGCGGCGCAGCGCCTGGCGGGAGACGCCGCCCGACCGCCGGCCCGACCTCCGCCGCCTGGGCCGTCGGCAGCAGCGCGCCGCCGAAGACATCGTCGCCGAAGACGACATCCTCTGCCTGGACTCTCGACTGGACGAGCCGTCCGAAGCCGTCGGAGAACTCGACGAGCTCGATCGTCTCGTCGCGCTCGGGGAGCGGCACGTCGAGGTCGTTCGCGTAGTGCACGCGGCGCGTCGTCCGGACGGAGATCGGCTGGTGGAGGTCGTAGGCGAGCCGCGTGCTCGGCTGCTCGGCGGTGTCGCCGACGGCTTCGCCTGCCTTTCCCATGATCGCGATGCTCGCGAGGAGCCCGAGCGGCGTGTACCGGTAGGCCGTGCAGTTGCCGTTCACGTCGACGACGGCCGCCGGCTGCAAAACGCGGGAGTCGTACGTTGCTTTCGTCGTCAGTCCGACGGCGTCGGTGACGGCGGTGGGCAGCAGGTCGAAGCCGCCGGCGTAATCGAACGACGTCTCGCGCCCGAGCACGTCGCGCGTCGCCAGCGCGAGCCCGCGTCCGCCGGCGCCGCCGCTGCTCTGGAAGTCGTATCGATTCCGCTCCGAAACGGCGTAGTAGCCGGCGACCGGCGCGTCGCGCCAGACGTAGCCGGCCAGCGTCGGGAGGCCAGCGCGGAAAGCTTCTGGGTACTCCGAGGTCCACGACGGGGCGGCAGCGGGGTCGAGGTACGGCGTGCCAGCGAGGAATGCGTCCTCGAGCAGCCCGGGCGTGAGGACGAGAGCCTCGCTTCGGACGAGTGCACCGTGGGGTCCGAGCGTGCCGGCGGGCTCAAGTCCCGAGAATGCAGCGCCGTCGTAGTAGTTGCGTGTGTGTCCGATGACGTCGGCGGCGAGGCGACCGGACTCGACCACCGCGCGGAAGGCGAGCAGCGACGCGGAGCCGTCGTTTCTTACCTCGTGCGTGGTCGCCTCGGCGACGCGATCGGCGATGAAGGCAGCCGCCCCCGATATGGCGTAGCTCGTCCGTTTGGAAGTGGCCAGGTACGGTTCTGCCGACGCCGCGGATGTGCGCCAGTCCCGTCCGCGCGGGACGGCGACCTCGATCTGCAGCTGCGCCTGTCCGTACTCGTCGTAGTCCGAGGGGAATGCGGCGCGCGTCATCGGGTCGTCGCCGCGCTCCCACTGCGTCGTCCGCTCCGCGTCGAGGTACGGGAAGAAGATGGCGCCGCCGTCTTCCGGCCGGATGCCGTGGACGTGCTCGGTGACGGTGTATGGGCGGTCTTGGCGGCTGGAGCCGTCGAGGGCATACATCTCGGTACGGAGGATCGCGCCGCGCAGCGTCCGCAGCGCGTCTCGGCGCTCCGGCGGCTGCAGCTCGCGGAGGAGCTCAGCCGTCGCCTGCGGGCGCGCTAGGGCCGGGGCATCGCCGGCCCAGTACTCGGCGCTGAGGTCGAGTTCGTGCCAGTCGAGCGCGTCGCCGACTGCGCCCTGGTGGAACCAGGTGTGCGTCTCGATTGGAGGCGAGAACGCGACGGCGGGCACGGCTTCGAACGTTCGCTCCGGCTGCAGGCCACCAGCGTGGTAGTCCGCGAAGGCTTCCGTGTCGCGTGTCGTGACGCGTCCGAAGCCCCGGAACTCGCGCTCGATCCCGTCCCAGTAGCCATGCGCGTAGCGGTACTCGGTGGTCAGCTTCCCGCCGGAGATCTCGTCGATCACCTCGACCCGTGCGACGACGTGCACTGGGAAAGGCAGCGGCGTTTGCCAGCGCGTCTCGAGCCGTTGCTCGTCTTCGAGGAAGAAACGAGTGGAAGGCGCGTACTCGATCCGGGTCGTCGCGCCGATGTGGTTGTCGACCTCGTCGAGCAGGTACGGCTTCACGCCGCCCGTGAAATCAAGGAAATACATGCTGTGCCGCAGCGGCTCGCCGGCGTCGAGCGCCCATAGGAGGCCGCCGACACCGCTTCCGTTGAGATCGATGAGACGGAGCGCGTCCAGATCCGACACCGGCGGTGTCCCCTCAACGACGAGCGGATCGCTCCACCCGTTGCCGCCCCGGTTGAGCCACAGCGTCACCTGCGTGTCCTCGACGAGGATCAGGTCGGCGAGGCCGTCGCCGTCGACGTCCCCGAGCAGCACCCGCCGCGGGTCGAACCCGAAGGGGAGCCGGTCGGGCAATGCCATGACGACTGGCGTCGCCCAGTCGCCCCATCCAAGCGAGGGCCAGTACTCGACGGCGCCGTCGTGGACAAACGCTAGGTCAGCGAGCCCGTCGCCGGTCATGTCCGCCCAGTGCGTGCGTGGGTCGGCGAAGCTGGCCGGGAAGCCGTCGCTCGGGGGTCGCTCTAGGCTGAGTGTCTGCGACCAACCGTCGAGCTGGTCGTTGAAGAAGTACTCGATCCGGCTACCGGCGCGAACGATGTCGGTAAGCCCGTCGCCGTTCAGGTCGACCAGGCGCACTTCGGCGTCCTTGAGATCGAAGCTCGGCGCCGCCCGCAGGCGACGGAAGCTCTCGTCCCAGCTCGTCTGGTAGCTCAGGGGGTAGAAGCCGCCGATATGGTCATTGAGAACAAGCAGGTCGGCGCGACCATTACCGTCGGCGTCGAGCAGCTGCACCCCAGGATCGGCAAGGCTCAATCCGGCCGGCGCTGTCGCCATCGTTCGCGGGACGTCGAAGCGGCCGTCGCCGAGGTTGCGCCAGTAGCGAGCGACGCCATCGAGCTGCAGCACGTCGGGGAGTCCGTCACCGGAGAGGTCGACCAGCTCACAGCTCGCGGCGGCGAGCGATACGTTCGGCGGATCGGCGCCCGCGATCCGAGTTAGCTCGCGGCACTCGATGTCGAAAATGCTGTAGCCGAACTCGAGCGGCGGCAGCGTCTGCGTCGCCGTTCCATCGTGGCCGACAGCCCGGACGCGGCGGAGGAGTGAGACGCCGTTGTGCGGTGGTCGCTCCGGTTGCTCCGCCAACTCGTCGAGGTAGTCGAGCTCGTACGTCCGCAGCAGCCTCTCCGTCTCGGTGGCCGTGACGACCTCGATTCGCTTGCAGCGCCGAGTCGTGCGGATCTCGAAGCCGGCGCGACGCTCCGAGAACGGATCCGGGCGCTCCGTGTAGACGAAGCGGACGTGGACCAGGAATCGCGGCGCCGCCGGATCGCCATGATCGGCGTACCGGATCTCCGAGAGGTAGAGCTGGTCCCAGCGTCGATTACCTTCGAGCGCGCCGGGGTCGCGCTCGTAGCCGTACTCGATCCGGTTGCCGAACGAGTCCGTCGTCTCGCTCAGCTGCCAGGCGAATACCCGAGTTCTGTCTCCGGGGTTCGCAACCGTCGCGGGATCGTTGCCGCGGCGGGCGGGGGTTCCGTACAGGCTGACGCGCCCATCCTTGGTCTCGACCCGCCAGTAATCGTCCGATCCGGTGTGCGTGCGTGTGATGCGCGCGAACAAGCCCTCGGTCCGGGGCTTGTACTGACGAGCGGCCTCGCCGTCCTCGAGATTCGGGATGAGGTCCTCGGCACCGGAGAGCAAAAAGATGTCCTCGCGATCGTCGTAGCGAGGAACGGCTGTCGACGTCTTCCGGCGGACGTCGGGCACATCGAGCGACCAGCCCAAACCGAACGGCCCGTTTCCTTGCCCCGTGCTGTACACGAGTCGCAGCTCCGGCTGTAGCCCGCGCCGACCGGCTGGAAGCTCGATCGGGACGCTGAGATTGCCGGTGCCCGTATGCAGATCGGGCGCGAACGTCTCCCCCAGCCCACGCAGAGCACCGCCGCCCTTGGGCGCCGTGATGCCGTGCGCGGGGCTATTCGAACGGCCGCCCACGTTCCCCGACCGAACACGGGCGGCGGCTCACCGCCGAAATCGCCGCGGAGGCGACGGCGGAATCCGCCACAAGTGAGCCGCAAGACTCTCGTCCGAGGCAAAACCCTCTCGGTTGAGCGACCTGCTCGCGCACGGGGCTCCGTTCTCGTCCTTGTGACCACCAGCCGAGCAGGAACGGCGCATCCGAATCCGTACTCGCCGCACCAGCCTTCTTCAAGCGGCGACGCTCCAATGCTCCACGCTTCCGCCCATGCTACGGGGTTCGAGCGCCAGCCGATTCTCGCACCTGGCGACAGCAGAAACAAGGACTCACGATCGGGCGGCTGGAAATTGCAGGCGCCTTATGGCCCCGCGTAACTCGTGCGCGGTGATGCGAGGGCGACGGGGCCGAGCGTCGCCGGCCTCCTGCCTGAGGAGGCAGCGGCCGCGCGAGAGCGTGCAACCCGAGCCGCGCCCGAGCACAACCGTCCCAAATCACAGACCCAATCCGAGACCCTCCGCCTGGCGGAGCGCCGGAGGAGCTAGTTGCCTCCCTTTCTCGGTGTCGGTACAGCGAGCGGCCTCGACATTCGTGGGGCGTTTCGCGTCCCCGACATGACAGTCGAGCTGCGCGAGCTTCTGGTCGGCCATGCGGATCGCGCTTCGCTCGCGGGCGATCTCGCCACGCAGCTCGTCTCGTCGTCGGCCGCGGATCGGTCGCGGAATCCGGTCGAGCTTCTGTTCAGCTTCGGCGAGCCTCCGCTCAGCGGACTCTCGTACCTTCAGCGTCGCCAGCCGCTGCTGCTCAAGCAGCCTGACTCGCGTTCGGTCGCTCTCGCTAAGCTGCGGCCGCTCGATCTCGGCGCGCGTCCGATGCTTCGGCCCGGCCGGAAGCGGTTGCTGGTCGACGGCGAGGCGCTCGATCGCCGACTCCTCGAGCGCCTGCGCCATGCGGGCAACCGGATCGCGGTCGTCGAGCTCGTGGAACTGGGTCTCGCGCTCGCGCGGTGTCCCGGTGATGTAGAGGCGGGTCGCTTCGCGGGCCCGCGAGAGCGCTACGTACCCCCACTCCTGTAGTCGCGCCTCGCACTTGCCGAGCACGAAGGCGCGCTCGACGGTCACGCCTTGGCCGGAGTGGCCGGTGAGGGCGTATCCGTGACGCGCGTTGCCGGCCTCGAGGTAGTGACGGGTGAGGGTGACGCGGTCACCGCGGTCGGTGGCGACGACGAGGGCGCCGGCCTCGCGATCGACTTCATCGACCGTGCCACGAGTCCCGTTCCTAACGCCGATCCGATCTGAGTTTCGGAGGCAGACGACTCGGTCGCCGGCCGCGTACTCGCGGCCCGAGACCGTGAGCCGCTCCTTGCCGAGGCGGCCATGCGAGTCCATCAGTGCTCGAGCAAGCGCGTTGAGCTCGGCGACGTCGCGGCGGCGCAGCGCGATCATGACGTTGCCGGGGAGGTCGTCCCGCGCCGAACGCCACCAGTCGGAGAGCAGCCGTGTTCGGGTGGCAAGCGGATTCTCGGAGACGACGAGTCGCTCGCGCCGTTCCGCGAAGGCGAGGTAGTCGCGGCCGAGACCGCGGCGGATCGCGGCGAGTGCCTCGTGCTCGAGCTCGTCGCGCTGGCGGCGGTTCTCGGTGAGCTCGACGGCGCCGTAGCGCTCGACGATGCCGGCGAAGAGGCCGCCCGCGCCGACGGCCGGGAGCTGGTGCGGATCGCCGACGAGGATCGCCTTGCCGCCTGCCTCTTCGACGCGCTGGAGAAGCGGGGCGAGGACGCGGGTCTCCGCCATGCCGGCTTCGTCGACGACGACGGCACAGCCGGACGGGAGCCCGCCCTCGCGGCCGGCGCGCTCGAGCAAACGGTGGAGCGTGGTCGACGGAATGCCCATCTCGTCCTGGAGCTTCTCGGCGGCAACACCGGAAGGAGCGGCTCCGAGGATCGGCGTCCCGGCGGCGCCAAGGACGCTCGCGACGGCGTGTACGGCGGTCGTCTTTCCGGCGCCGGCGCGCCCGACGACTGCGATGACGCGGTCGGAGCTCGTAGTCACCGTGCGCACCATCGCCTCCTGCTCGTTTGAGAGGAGCCGCTCCGACCTGCCAGCCTCAAGCACCTGCTCGACGAGCTCGGGCGCAGCGGTTGGCGCTCCGACGTCCCGACCGCGGCCGACGAGCGCGAGTGCCTCTTCCTCGACGTGTAGCAGCTCGGCCGTCGAGTAACGCGCCGGCCGGCCGGGGCTCGGGTGCTCGCCGACTCGCTCGACGCCGTCGATCTGGACGAAGCGGGCGCAGAGGCGGCGGATGCGCGAGGCGTCCGCGCCTTGGGCGTGTGCCTCCGCCCAGGCCATCACGAGCTCGGGTGCGGAGAAGGCAGTCCGGCGCTCGGTGAGCCCGGTCGGCCCGAGCATGCGGGCAGCGAGCTCGAGCAACTCCCTCGCGGTCGGCTCCCGGAGCTGTGTCCGGTGGACAAGCGCGTCCAGCTCGCGCTGACCAAGCCCATGCTCGGCGGCGCGGGCGCGCCAACCCTCGCGCAGGCGGGGAAGGTCGAGCTCCTGCTTGCGCTCGCGAGTCTCAACCTGGGCAACGGCGGCGGCGTAGAAGCCGGCGGTGCCGCGGTCGGCCAGGTACTCGAGCACCTGCGTCCGCCGGGTCGAGAACTCCCGGAGGACGGCGGCGGGAACACCGCGCAGTTCGGCCATGCCCTTGACCGGCTCGCGCCAGCGGACTCCGAGCCGCCGCGAGAGCTCGCGGCGGAGGTGCGCCTGGTAGAGGTAGCCAGCGGCGAGCCGATGGTTCTTGAGCAGAGCCTCGCCGTCGAGCGCCCGCCAATTGCCGTCCGGGCTTCGGGCCATGTTCGCGACGATCACATGGGTGTGCAGGTGGGGCTCCTGCGCGCGGTTCGTCCGGTGCTGGTAAGCCGCCGCTATGAAGCCCTCCGCGTGCTCACGGATGACGCCGTTCCTTCCCTTTCGGGTTACGCACGCCTCGTCCTCGAGGTACGTGAGCGCCGCCTGCCAGGCGGCGGCGTGAGCCTGCGCGACGGCGAGCTGCGCCTCTTCCCCGCCGAGGGCGTACAGGAGGCTGATGCTCTTTGGCGCCGAGAAGACGAGGTCGAAGCCGGCGACCGGGTTGAGCTTCTTCTGCTCCGTTCGCCGCTCGCTGGTCTCCGCGTCGATGCGCTCGATCGTGATCGTGCGCTGCTTCGGGTGGCGGCGTAGCTGCTGGTTGGTCTTCGGGTGGAGACAGCGGACGAGCTTCCCGAGCTCGCCATCCTCGACCACGCCTTCGAGCTCGAGCGCGGCTGCGCCGCGGCCGGCCCAGATGCCCGGCGACTCGCCGCGTCCGGCGTAGTAGTCGTCGAGGGCCGGCGCGACTGACCGCTCGTAGTAACCCTCCTGCCCCGGTGTCAGCTTCGCGATGGCGAGCACGCTCTGGCTAGTATAGCATCTTGATGCATATGTGCCCTGCGTGCTATTGACGCTACTAGATAGGGCGGACAGTGGTGGTTCGCCGCCATCAGTCCGCCTCGTCGGGGTCGTCGGCGCTGCTGCCCCACTGGGTCTCGCAGTCTCCGGCGTGGACGAGCGTGCCTTGCTTCTCGGCGGCGTCGGCGGACGACTCGATCGGACGGAGACAGCACTCGCAGCGGATCGCCTCGCCCGCTTCGAACTTCGCGCGCTGCTCTTGGAGCCTCGCCGCCTGCTCGTCGCGCCACGCTTGCTCGCGCAGCTCGCGCTCGGCCTCGCGCTCGGCGAGGTGACGCTTCACCGAGGGCGGAGCGACGCGCGCGGCAAGTTTGTCGAGCACGTTCGACGCGGCCAGCTCGCGCGGCTCGTAGATCCCCTGCCGGTCGGCGTTCGGCAGGCCGTCCGCGTCCGCGAGCCGCTGCGCCACGAGCAGGCGCAGAACCACTGCGAGCGCGTCCTCGGGCGTCCGCGCCCGCTTGAGTGCATCCGCAGCCTCGGCGTGCAGCTGCTTCTCGGCCTCGGCGCCGCGCGGATAACGGACGGTCGTCTTACCCTGCTTGTTCGTCGTGGTCGGCTGGTCGACGCAGAGGCGGTGCGCCCATGCCGCTGCCTTCCCGTAGTGGAGGAGAACGAGCGAGCCGAGCAGCTTGACGGCGGCGGTGTCGAGCTTCGGCTGCCAGCGGGCGAGGGCGACTCCGAGGTCGAGGTTGCGCGCCCGGGCGGACACCCGCTCCTCGTACTGGCGCTGTCGCTCCTGGCGGCGGGCTTCCTTCTCGGCGTCGTCCTGCGCCTGGGTGGGCTCTCGGGCCTCCCTCTCGCGCTTTCGCCGGTCACTCTCCCCGGTCGCGTGCGCCGCGATCTTCTGCGCCAACCGATCCGCGAGCCACTCGGAATCGGTGACGTAGCTGTGGCTGCGGCCGTTCCTGCCGGACAGCTCGAGCAGGCAGCCGAACGCGCGAGCGGCGTCGGCGTCCTGGTCCGTTAGCGAGAAGCACTCCCGCCAACGTGTCCCCTCGGCCTGCCGCGCTGCCCAGTCGTATTCGGATGCGTGCGTGATCTCGGGCAGCTCGGCAAGCACCTCCGCGACCCGCGCCGCGTGGCCGCCGAGCTTCGCGAGCACGGCCTCGACGGCTTCCTCGTCGCGAACGGAGCGCGGCAGGGTCGGCCCGGAGCCGAACTCGCTCACGCTGTAGGCGACCGCGTGAAGCGGCCCGCCTTCGCCGTCACTCCACTCCGCGCGGAGCACGTCGTCGACGAACTCGCCCGGATCTGCCGGGAAGAGGGTCGCATCGTGCGGGCGCTCGGCCAACCACGCCGCCGTCAGGTCGGCAAGAAGCGGTTCGCGCTCCGCGATCCGCACGAGAGCCGGGACGCAGGCAAGCGGTACCCTCCGCGCAGCAATCAGGCCCTGCGCTTCGTCAGGCAGTCGCAGCAGGTCGAGCCGCTCCGCGATCAGCCGTTCGCTCTTGCCGACGAGCTTCGCCACCTTCGCGTTGCTCCCATGCTCGTCCGCGAGGCGGCTGTACGCGCGCGCCTCCTCGATCGGGCTCAGGTCGGCACGGATCACGTTCTCGGCCACGGCGAGCGTCAGCGCCTCGCCGTCCGGCTCGCGCACCTGGGCAGGCACCTCGCGGAGCTTCGCGGCCTTCGCCGCCCGGTATCGGCGTTCGCCCGCGATGATCGTGAAGCGGCCGTCGCCGTCGGGCGCGAGCGTCAGTGGGGTGATGATCCCGTGCCGCTCGACCGAGGCAGTTAGCTCCGCCATCTGGTCGTCGTCGAACTCCGAGCGCGGGTTGTCTCCGTCGCTCGGCCGGATCTTCGCGAGCGGGATCATGCTCAGGGTCGCGGTCACGAGAGGTTCCCTCCTCCGCTCAGCAGTTCGAGTGCCCGGTCCTTGAGAGGCTGCGGCTCGGTCGCGCGCTCGAAGCGCGCCTCGGCGTGCGTCCGTCCGGCGGTCTGCCGAGTCGGCTGTGTGTGGTCGACGTAGGCCGTGACCGCTTGGAGCGCGCCCCATCGGGTGCCGCGAATGTCGTCCAGGTCGGGCGCGGTTCGGTAGGCGGTGCGGATCGCTTCGCGCACGCGCTCGGCGTTACGGACGGCGCGCCCGCCGTTGCTGCGGTCGGGCTTCGGCTCGGGCAGCGGGACAAGGCGGGCGAGGAAGCGCTCGAACTCGCCTTCGCCGATCCGCTCGCCGATCATCTGCGCGCCCAGCTCTTCTAACTGGTCGTAGTAGCGCCAGGCGATCCCAAGCGTGCGGCGGGCGTCGGCGAGCTTCGCCTCCACGTTGGCCGTGTGGCGGGCCTTCCACGTGCGCTGTGTGTCCGCGAGCGGAAGCAGCATCCCGTTCAGGCAGGCGAGCCGGAACGGGGCGACGGAGACCGTTACGGCGAGCCCTCCGTCGTGCCCATTGCGGAAGCAGAGCAGCGGCAGGACGTCCTCCCCCTCCGCGCCCCCGATTCTGACCTCGCGGTCGAGCCTCATTAACGCGTGCACCCGTGCGCCGCCGCGCGTCGAGCCGGCGCCGATCCAATGCGCGCGGCCCGAGTCGGTGATGCCGTCGCAGAAGGCGAAGGCCGAGAGGTTCTGGAGCGGCTCGTACCCCTCGCCGACGACGCCGAGCACGCTGCGGGTGTCGCTGCGGACGTTCGCGACATGCCGAGGCACTGCCACGCGGAGCGACTGGTACTCGCGCCCGATTACGGCTTCGAGCGGGTACTGCTCGACGCGCCACTCCAGGCCGGCAGCGGCGATCATCGCAGCGGCGTCGTGCGCCTCGTCTAGGTCGATCGTACGCAGCACGTCCCCCCACGCCCCGGGCGTCTGCCCGATCCACAGCGGCCGTTCGGCGTCGTCGATCCGGTGGGCGGGCTGGTCGATGGTCTGCATGTCTTCCTCCTTCGCGGTTCAGGCGGCGAGCGCCGCGGCGGGCGTGACGGGTGACGGAACGGCGATGACGAAGCGCTCGGGCTCCTCGAAGATCGCGAGCCCGACGTGGGTGGCGAGGCCCGCGCCGAGCCAGAGGGCGCGTACCTCGTCGCGGCTGACGCTCTCGTGCCGCAGCCGAAGCTCGACGACGTCGGCGAGCAACTTCGGGATGGAGGCCGACTCGACGAGCTCGACCTGTCGGCCGATGAACTCGTCCAGCGCCTCGCGGTCAATCCGGTACTCCATGCCTCCTCCTTGCTGTTGGTTTAAACCAACACCTACGGCGTGCGAAAACGGCTGGCTTCCGCTTCCCCCACCCAAAGGGTGAACCTGTGCCTGGAAGCGAGTGCTCTAGGCGGCGACGTTGTCGGCCGGCAGCCGGCCGGCCTCACGTGCCCAGCGCTCGACACTGCTCCAGCGCCAAACTGCTGACCGGCCGAGGATGCCAAGCGGCTTCGGGAAGCCGGGGCCGGCTGCGAGCACATAGACCCGCTGCGGCGAAATGCCGAGTCGCTTCGCGATATCGACCGCGATCACGAGCTCTGTTCGCGAGTCGACTTTCACACGACGACTCTACTGGACCGGGTGTTGTTTCAAAGCAACCACCGAGCGTCACAGCCCGTCGGCTGACTCCGGGGCCAGGTAGGAGCCCGTGCGGTGAAGATACGAGCGCGCGCATCGCGACCGTTCCATCACTCGCCGCGCAGCTCAGCTGTCGGCGCCGACGAGGTCGTCAGTCGGGATCAGACGATCGTCGGCCGACAAGATCAAGCGCACGAAGGGCCGCACCCGCTCGGGCACGTCGTTGGCGGCAACGATCACCTGTAGCTCATCGCCGAGCGTGTCGGACAGCTCGATCAGCTGCGTCCAGGCATCGTCGATCCGCGCCGCGTCGTACTCCGCAGTGCCAATGTTCTTGTTAATGCCGTCGATCATGACCAGCGCGGGCAGCGGCAGCCCGAGCTCGAGCGCGGCGCGGTGATGGGCAAGCACGTACGCGATATTGACCAAGACGCGCACGCCGGCGCTCAGCTGCGGGAACTTGCGCCCGTTGAGGATCGGCTCGTAGTCGCTGCGGTCGATCGCCGCCCGCGGCTCACCGCCGAAGACGGGAATCTCGAGCGCTTCGACGTATTCCGCATACAGGCGCTCGAGCGCTTCGACGCGCGATGCGGTGACGGCGTCGAGTTGCTCGGCACGCTCAAGCGCAGCTTCGATCTCCGCCTTGCGCTGCTGTAGCTCGCCGATTCGTCGCTGCGCCTCGTCAAGACGGGCGAAGAGGCGCGCGTACTCGCCGAGGCGCTCGACCGCCGCCGACGCCTCGGCCTCGGCGCGCGCCAACGCGGCGATGCGCTCGGCCGCAGACGAGACGAAGGTGGCCAGCCGCTCGTCAAGCTCAGCGCGGACACGCTCGCGCTCGGCGTCGAGGGTGGCGATTTCGTCCTCCAGCGCCTGCGCGCGCTGGTTGTGCACGGCGACGAGCTCTTCAGTCTCGTGGATCTGGGCGCTAACGCGATCCTGCTCGCCGATCAAGTCGGCGCGTGTGGGCGCCGGTGGCGGCTCTTGCAGGCAGAGGTAGCAGTGTCGATCGTCCGCCCGGCTGCTTTCGACAGCCGCGCCGCACCGGGGACACACAACGAAGTCAAAGTCGAAGAAGCGCTCGTCGGCGACGACCGCTCGGGTCAGACGCGCGAGTTGCGTACGCAACTCGTTGCCGAGTTCGACCAGTTGTCCAGCGCTTGCGCGCTCACGCTCGAGCGCCGCTCGCGCATCTCCGGCCGCCTTTGCCAGCGCCGCCGTCCGCTCGTGCAGCTCCGCTGCGTCCGGCGTCGCCTGTGACTCGTCGGCCAACGCCCGACGGTCGGCGCCGATTGTCGCTTGGCGCGCCCGTGCCTCTTCGAGCTCGCGGATGATCTCGGCGCGGTTCTCGAGCGCGCTGCCAGCGAGGAACTGCTCGAAAGCGCCGCTGCCTTGCTCGAGACGGGTGATCTCTCGTTCGTTCTGGCGCAGCTCATCTTGGAGGCGCGCGACCTCGGCGTCGTAACCGCCATAGAGGATGCGGAAGACGTATCGGCGCTTGACGTCGCGAAAAGCGTTTGAAGAGCCGAGCACGTCGACGTCGATCTCGTCTTGGCGTAGGCGGCAGTAGCGCAAGTAGTCGTTGATCGAGACCGGGATGAACGGGGAGTCCTCAGGCCTGGTCGGTGCCTGCGGCACCCGCAGCGTCGGGAGGCCAAGCGCTTGAAGCAGCCACGTGCCGTAGCTGATCGGCGACGTCGCGTCTGGCCGCATTGCCGGCAGGCGCGCGACGATGCCGTCGCCGGCGATTTGCACCGGCGCGGAATCGGTCATGACCATCCGGCGGACGATCGCGAGCTCACTTTCGCCGATCTGGATCCCAGCAGCGAGCTCGCTGACGCTACGGTCTACCTCCGGTGAGACGCCGTTGTAGGCGGCGCCAAGGACAATCGCGAGCAGCCGCATCAACGAACTCTTCCCGGTCGAGATCGGCCCCTCGATTACGTTCAAGCCCGGCTCGAAGGTGACCGTTCGCGAGGTCCCGACGAGGGAAAGCGAGTTGATCCGGAGCCTCACAGCTGCTCGCCCCAGCTCGCCTGCGTCACCTCGGGGAAGCGGTCGTAGATCCAGCGCTTGAGGAAGCTGCCCGTCTGGCTCGGGAACGCCCGCTTCAGAAGCTTCGCCCGCTGGGTGACCGCTAGCCACGCCTCGGCCTCGGCCAACTCGGTGGCGACCTCGTGCCCGCGTTCGGTCACGCGGAAGCCGAGATGGTTGCGGTCAGGGATGGTCGTGATCAGTCCACGTCCGACAAGCGCACCGAGGAGCGCGTAGTACGCCGGATCCCATGGCCCATAGCGGTAGCGCACCATGCGTTGGGCGATGCTGTTCTCGGCCGCCTCGTCGCGCTCGACCGTCGTCGGTACGTTCCGGAGCGCCATCGCACGCTCGAAGAACTTCGGATAGCGAAGCAGGAAGTCGAGCTTGGCCAACTTCGTCCGCCCCTGCAGTGTGCCTTGGCCCCCTGAGAAGGCGTCGATCAGGAGCAATAAGCGGGCTTCGCCTTCCAGGGTTCCAGCGAATGCGGAGCGGCTCATCGGCTTCGAGCTTGCCTCAGGCACGGACGCTCCACCGGTACTTGCACTCGTCGCTCAGCTGGCACACCTGGCCGAGCAAGAGCAGCTGGTCACGGCGCAGCAGGTGCCCTGGGTCGTACAGCTGCGGGTTGGCTCCGAGCCGGCGCTCGAGCTCGTCCCAAACCGCGGGCGCTGGCGCGGCGACGTCGACGACCTCGGCGACGGTCTCGGCGACGTTCAGCAGCCGCAGCTCGAGGTCGGCGAGCATCGCGTCGACGTCGAACAGCCTGCGTCCGCGCTCCTCGGCGACGCGAATCGACGCTTGAGCCCGGAACTGCTTGGCCCTGTCGACAAGGTTCGCCGACGCGCCGGCGGCGATCAGCTTCTTCTCGAGCGCCGTCGCTTCGAGCCGGTCGGGGTCGGTGATGGCCGCCAACAGCTGCCGGTCGCCGCCGGTGAGCCTCTCGAGCGCCGGGCGCAGCAACTCGCGGTCAAGGCGCTTGGCCCGCGCCCGGTCGGCGGCCGCCTCGGCGCCCGACGCAGGCTCGAGAATCGCCTGTGGCCAGCTGTCGGCGAGGAGTTCGGCGGTCATTGCGCGCTTGACCAGCTCGATCGTCTCGTCGTAGATGTCCTTAAGCTCATTGGCCGACAACTGCCCGGCGACCGGACGCAAAAGGTCGCGGTTTTGGGCTTCGATCAGCGCCCGCGGCGCCTGGTTCGGCCAGACAGTGACGCGCGTGAGGATCGCCTCGGCCTCGGCAGCGTCGATTTCGAGCCGCCCGGCACACTGGTGGCGCATCTCCTCGGTTGCGCCGCCGCCGCCGCCGAGCAGGTGGCGAATGTCGTCGCCGGTCTCGACTGCGCCCTCAAGGCGGATGTCGTATTCGATCGGCCGCTGCTCGTTGAGGGTAGACAGGGCGCGATGCGTTCGCAGCAGGCTCCGCAGCGCCCCGCCATCGTCGAGCAGATAGCGGTACTTCCACGGCCCGCGCCCGCCGTCGCGGGTCTTGATTTGCACAAAGCGCAGCCGCGTCGCGTACTGGATGAGCAGATCCTCCCAGTGCTCGCAGTAGACGGCGACGACCGCGTCGTCGACATCGTCGGCGAAGTAGCAGCGCAGGCAGAATGGGAAGGCGATGTGGGCTTGGTAGCCGAAGCGCTGAAAAGCGTCGCTGCCCGAGTCGTCGGGCGGTGAAGTGCTGGTAACAGACGCCACCCGGCGATAGTACGTCTGACCGTGGCTGGCAACCGCGGCCGGTGGCCGCCATAGCCGAGACGAGGTGCGCTACGGTCGGCCGAGCCACGGCGACTCCGCCTATACCCGTCGGACCGGCGAACACGGTGCCGAACATCTGGAGAAGGCCCTGCAAAACGCATGCTCAGGAGCGTCTAGCAAACCGTTGGGCCCGATAAGGCCCGTGGGTTCGAATCCCACCCCCACCGTGTTCTTAGACCGAACTGGAGGTGGTGTTCTGGGCGGTCGACCGCGGCGGAGGCGCCGGCTCATTCTGTGCCTTGCACCACGCGACGATGTCGAGGAAGCGTCGGTCGGCGAGCGTGCCGAAAAGCGGGTGCCGGGTCAGCTTGGCGCGGGTGGTGGCGGGGCTGGTGATGCCGGCGAGGAAGCGGGCGGCTTGCCTCAGTGTTCCGAGCGGATCGGGGTTGCTCGATCGCAGGGCCGCGAGGGCCGCCGCGTCGACGACCGTCTCGATCGGCGGACTCGGCTCGGCTCGGGGAAGCTGCTGGACGCGTCCGTTCAGGCAGTGGCTGCAGTGGCCGCAGGCTTCAGTGCGCGTCTCGCCGAAGTAGGCGACGAGGGCTTGCACCTGGCAGCCGTGGTGGGTGACGAGCGAAAGGACGTTCTGTATTCGCTCGGTCTCTGAGCGCTCGCGGCGGGCGAAGCGCTCGAGCAACCGCTCGACGAGCCCGTCCTGCGAATCCGGGCGTGCAGTAACCGTGTAGCGCTGTCGCACCTCGGCCGCCTGCAGCTCGATGAGGCCCTGCCCGTCGAGGTACTCGAGCGCGGCGACGATGCGGCTGCGCTCCTCGCCGAGCGCGGACGCCGCCTCGTCGGGCGTGATGGTCGTCCAGGTGCGTCCGGTCTTGCCGCTTTCGATCAGGCGGCGCAGGAAGCCGGCGCGGGACGCATCGAAGCGGCTGAGGACGTCGTCGAACGACTCGCGGGTTGGACGAAGCCGGTAGCCCGCGTAGAACGGCGTCCCCTGCCTGAGCACCCCGTCCAGCTCGAGGTAGGTGAGCGCGGTCCTGAGCACGAGCGGGCGCAGGTCGTGACGCACCGAGAGCTCGTGTTCGGAGACGGAAAACTCGGCGCCCACGGACCGCTCGAGCACGTCCCCGAACAGGCCGACGAGCCCCTCCCGCGTGGGCGTATCGCCGTAGGCGAAGTTCTCCAGCGTGGGCACGTCGTCCGGACAGGCGAGCAGCTCGCAGATGCTCTCCTGCCCGTCGCGTCCGGCGCGCCCGATCTCCTGCGAGTACGACTCGAGCCCCTTCGGCAGGTTGTGGTGGTAGACGTAGCGGACGTCCGCCTTGTCGATCCCCATCCCGAAGGCGATCGTGGCGACCACGATCCCCTCGGGCGAGCCCGACCACCACTCCTGCACGGCGACCCGCTCCTCGGTGCTCATGCCGGCGTGGTACGGCCGGGCCGGCAGATCGGCCTTGACGATCAGCTCGGCAACGCGCAGGGCGGTTCGCTGCAGGGTCACGTAGACGATCGTCGAGCCTGCCGGACGCTCGCGCAGCCGCTCCAGCAGCAGCCCGTCGCGCTCTCCGGCGGTGACGGGCGTCAGCAGAAGCCTCAGGTTGGGCCGGTAGAAGCCGGTCACGACCGCGTCCGCCTCCTCGATCCCGAACCCCGCCCGAATGTCTTCGACCACAGCCGGCGTCGCGGTCGCCGTCAATGCCAGCACCCGCTCGGCCCGGAGCTCGCGGGCGCGCTCGGCCAGCTTGAGGTAGTCGGGCCGGAAGTTATGGCCCCACTCCGAGATGCAGTGCGCCTCGTCGACGGCAAAGAGCGAGATGCGAGTGCGCGCGAGCTGCGCCAGGAAGCGCTCGTTGTTGAAGCGCTCCGGCGCCACGTAGAGGAGCTTCAGCGCACCGCTGCGGAGTCGCTCCACGATCTCACGCTGCTCGATGGCGCCGAGGCTCGAATCGAGCCTAGCCGCCTCGATCCCCCGTCGCTGCAGGAAGTCGATCTGATCCTTCATCAGCGCGATCAACGGCGAGACGACGATCGACACGCCCTCCAGCATCAGCGCCGGCAGCTGGTAGCAGAGGCTCTTCCCGCCGCCAGTCGGGAAGACGGCCAGCGCCGACCTGCCGGCCAGCAGCGCCTCGATCACCCGCTCCTGCCCAGGCTGAAACGAGCTGAAGCCGAAGCTCGCCGTGAGAACGGCGAGTGGACCTTCGACCGCAGTTGTGTGGTCGCGCACGCTCGCCGAGGCTAATGCTTCTCGCCCGTCGCGGCGGGCCCCCAAAGCCGGCGGGCCAGACCGGATGCGTGTGCGACGGGGCGGCCGAGTGCAGCGCGGATGGCTGCCTCAGTCCCGCAGACGATCATCGACTTCCGGGCGCGGGTGACGGCGGTGTACATCAGCTCCCTGGTCAGGATTCGGGAGCTTGGGTCGGGGAGTAGCACGGCGACAGCGTCGACTTGCGAGCCCTGGCTCTTGTGGATCGTCAGTGCGTGAACGGTCTGGACGGCGTCGAGCCGGGTAGGGCTGATCTCGACGAGCCCTCCCTGGCGTTCGAAGACGGCGCTCTTGCGGCCACCTTCGCGGGCGACGATCACGCCGGTGTCGCCGTTGAAGAGCCGCAGGCCGTAGTCGTTCTGCGTCACGAGCAACGGCCTGCCGACGTACCACGCATCTTCGGCGAAGCGGTCGAGTTCGTTTGCGAGCCAGCCCTCGACGACCGCGTTCCAGGTGGCGACGCCATACGGGCCGTGGCGGTGGGCGCAGAGCAGGCGGAAGGCGCCGAGCGCGGCCATGGCAGCGGCGGCGTCGCCGGCACGGGCCGCCTCGACCATGCGGTGGCCGGCGGCGACGGCGGTCTCGCGAACAGGGCGAAGCGCCTCGCGCGCGTCGGGCTCGGCGATGTCGACGTCGATCCACCGGAGGTCGTCCTGCTCGGCGCGCAGGATCGCAACCGCGGTGTCGGCGTCGCCGCCGCGAACGGCTTCGGCCAGGTCGGCGATCGCGCCGGCGAAGCGGTGAACGCGGCGGAGGACGACGATCCCGTCGCCGATCGCGACGCCGGCCGGCGGCTCCGTCGCGGGCACCGTCTGCCGCGCGACCTCACCGAGGCGGGAGCGTGCGGGCTCGCGCATGCGCAGCGCGTCGGCGGCGGGGCCCACAAGGTCGCCGAGCACGGCGCCAGCCTCGATGGAGGCGAGCTGCTTTGGGTCGCCGACGAGGATCAGCCGCGCGTCGCGGCGGACCGCGTCCAGCAGGCGCGCCGTCATCGAGAGCGACACCATCGAGGTCTCGTCGACAATGACGACGTCGTGCGGCAGCTGGTTGCGGCGATCGTGCCAGAAGCGGTTGGCGCTGCCGGCGCGTCGGCCGAGCAGCCTGTGGAGGGTCGAGGCCCTCGTCTCCAACAGTCGCGCCCGCTCCGGCTCGCTCAGCTCGAGCGTCGACGCTTCGTCGTGGACGGCTTCCTCCAGCCGGGCGGCGGCCTTCCCCGTCGGCGCGGCTAGCGCGACGAGCGGCGCGGGCGCGCCGGCGGCTTCGGCCTGCTCGTCGAGGAGGACGAGGATGCGCGTGACGGTGGTCGTCTTGCCCGTGCCGGGGCCGCCGCCGACGACGGCCAGGCGGCGCAGCACGCATGTCGCGGCGGCGAGGCGCTGGAGGTCGGGCTCGTCTCCGTCAAATAGCCGTGCCAGTCCGTCGGTGAGCACGGCCGTGTCGACGTCGCCCGCAGGCTCGTTGCGGGCGAGGAGGTCCGCGGCGACAGAGCGTTCGTCCCGCCAGTAGCGGTCGAGGTAGAGCGTCGTGCCGAGGAGGCGGAGCGGCCGGCCCTCCCCGCCGTCCTCGTCCGCGGCGACCAGCGGGCTCGAGGTGAGGCCGGCGACCCACGCCTCGGTCTCTGGCCACGGCAGCTCCCGCAGGTCGACTGGGGCGTCGATGTCGGTAGCTGCTGTGGCACCGATCGTGGCGAGGTCGACGCAGACCGATCCAAGTCGGGGTGCGCGGACGGCCAGCGCGGTCGCGAGCAACGTGTTCTCGTCCTCCTCGTTTGCGAGTTGCGCAAGGCGGGCGGCGACGTGGACGTCGGCGGCGGCCAGCACTCCCGCCGCGTTGAAGGTGCGCAGAATGCCGGCGGCGCGCCGTACGTAGCGGGCGTCGTATAGGTCGACCGTGTCGAGCGCGCTCAGATCGTCCCTCCTCCCCGGTCGAGAAGGTCGCTCAGCGCCTCGACGAGCGGCGCCGGCGGCCCCCAGGCGAAGACGCCGCACGGCTGCCCGTCAACGCGGGGTGTGCCGGGGCCGATCATCCCGCGAAGGAACAGGTATAGGACCCCGGCAAGGTGCCGGTCCGCGTCATAGTCGGGGAGGCGCCCGCGCAGGTAGCGGTGCAGCGCGGCAACATAGAGCAGGGCTTGCAGCGGGTAGTGCGCGCGCTCCATCGCCTCTGCGAGCGCGGCGGGCCGATAGTGCCAGGCGCTGAGCTCCTCTCCGTCGGCGCCGAGCCAATTGCTCTTGTAGTCGACAAGGGCGTAGCGGGGCGAGCCCTCCGCGGCGCCGATACGGAGGACGAGGTCTAGCGTTCCCGTCAGGTAGCCGCGTAGGTCCCATCGGATGAGCGGGTCGCGTAGGCGGTCGGCGTAGCCGGCCAGCGGGTCGCCGGCGGCAAGGTGCGTCTCAAGCAGCGAGGCGAGGTCGCTCAGCGCGAGCGTGTCCGTCGGCCTGTCGCCGCCGACCAGCGGCAGCTCGAAAACGAGCTCGTCGAGGCGGTCGGCCGCCGCGACGTCGCGGAGCCGCATCTCATCTAACAAAGGCCCAAGCGGAGTCTCGATCGCGCCGGCGAGCCCGGCGATCGCGGTTTGCGTGTCACCGATGTCGACGTCGCGGCGGTGTCGCTGCTCGGCCAGGCGCGCGGCGAGTTCGGCGTTGAGGTCGGCGCTCGTGAAGTCGGTCGCCTCCAAGACACGGTGGAGGAGGTCGCCGACGTCGGCTCCGCCGGGCATAGCGGCGAGCGGAGCCGATACCGCGCGCAGGCGCTGCTCCTCGATATCGCTCGCTGGCGCGGCGTCCGGCGTCGCACCGGTGGCGAGCAACTCGTCGTCGACGACGTCGAGCTCGGGCTCCGTCGCCACCGGCTGCTCCCGCGCGCCGGAGACGATGCCGCTGTATGAGACCCGTCGCCAGCGCGCGTCGAGCGTGCGCTCGAAGGTGCTCGCGTCGAGCTCGACGGCCCGGCGCGGCTCGCCCGCCCAGCGCGCGCCAGCCGACGCCTCGATCCTCTCGACTGCGATCCTGCCCGGGGCCTGCGCGGCGAGTGCCTCGAGGCGTGAGACGACCTCGTCGTCGTCGGGTGTACGTGTCCCCTCCGCAGCGACGACGCCGTCGGCGTCCCGCGCGAAGAGGAGGCGTCCCAGAGACGAGTTGTGGCATTGCCACGCCGCCGCCCACCAGACAGTCGCCTGGTGCATCGTCCGTGTCAGCGCGACGTAGAGGAGGCGGAGGTCTTCGCCGCGCTGCTCGCGGTCGCGGAGCCGGCGGTGCCGGGCGATGTCGGGGCCGTTGCCGCCGACGTCGATCGTCCAGACGTCGTCGTTCTGGTCATCGTGATAGGCCGGCGGCTCGTCCTGGTCGATGTAGCCGGCCTGCCAGGCGAACGGGTGGTAGACGATCGGGAACTCGAGGCCCTTGCTGCGATGGATGGTCAGCACCTGCACAGCCTCGGCGTCGGAATCGAGCCGCAACGCGCGATCCTCGTCGGCGCTGTCGCGGTCGGCGTCGGCGATGCGCTGCCGCAGCCAGGACGTCAGCGAAGAGACGCCGAGCTGCTGCTCGGCCGCGACCGTGTGCAGCAGCTGGCCGATGTGGCCGAGGTCGGTCAGCCGGCGCTCGCCTCCCAGCCGCCCGAGGACACGCCGCGGAACCGCCTCGGTCGCCGAGATCGAGTCGAGAAGCGCCGCGACACCGCGGCTGCGGAAGAGGCCGGCCCAGCGGTGGAACTTCGCGTGCAGCTCCTCCCAGGCTGGCTCGTCGGCGGCGGCCGTCTGCTCCGCGCTCCAGCCGAGGAAGGAGGTGAGTGCGGCCGACCGAGTGCGCACGCTCGAGACCGGTCGCTCGACGGCCTCGAGCAGCCGCAGCCACTCGTCTGCGGCTGGGGTCGCGAAGACGCTGCCGGCGCCGTTGATGACGGCCGGGACTCCGACGCGCTCGAGCGCGTCGTCGACAAGCGCGGCCAGTCTGTTCGTGGGGACCAGAACCGCCACGTGTCGCGGCCGGACGGGCTCACGCCGGTCGTCGTAGCCGTCACCGGCGCGGGCCAGCAGGGTCGCGGGCGATGACAAGACGCGAACCACGTCGGCGGCCAGGTCGTCCGCGATTAGAGCCTCGGCCGCCGGCTTCGACGCGTATCCCCTGGGCGTCAGCGGAACGAGCGCATCGCTGCGGTGCAGGACGCGTACGCGCAGCGGGGCGGTCACAGGCGCGTCGACCAGCCGCGGCTCGCGGCTCGGCTCCGCCGCACGGACGGGCCGGTGGACGATGCCTTCGTGGCCGAGCTGGGCGCCGTCGAAGAGCGCGTCGAGGGCGTCGATCAGCCCCTGGTCGCTCCGCCAGTTCGTCGCGAGCGTCGCCTGGGTAACGGCGCTATCGGCGGCGCTGAGGTAGGCGTAGACGTCGGCTCCGCGGAACGAGTACACCGCCTGCTTTGGGTCGCCAATAAGGATCAGCGTCGCCTCTCCCTCGCCGAAGGCGCGCCGCATGATCTCCCACTGGATCGGGTCGGTGTCCTGGAACTCGTCGACGAGCGCAACGTGGTACTGCTCGCGCAGCTTCGCGCAGGCGGCTGCACCGTGGTCCTCGTCGGCAAGTGTGTTCCTGAGCCGGGTGAGCAGGTCGTCGTAGGTCATGACTCCGCTGCGTCGTTTGCGCGACTCGACTTCGGCGCGGACGGCTTCCGCGAGCCGGCGCCGCATTGCCCACGTCTGAGCCTCGTCTCCCGCACGTCGCTCGATCGGCTCGAGGCGGGCAAGAGGGTTGCCGATCGCGGCTCGTCCGATTTGGAGGGCCTCGGCCCTGTCGAACGGCGGCCTCGCGACTCGGTGGAAGCGGCGGACGTAGAGGTCGTCGACGACCTCCTCGACGAGATCGGAGAGGTCCTCGACGAACGTCACATCGCGCTCGACGTCGCCGGCGACGCCGAGTCCCGCGAGCACGTGCTGGCAAAAGCCGTGCGTGGTCGCGATGGTGGCGGCGTCGAAGCCCGAGACGGCATCGGCGAGTCGACGCCGCCGCACCGCCACCTCGGCGTCGGAGCCATCGGCAAGCAACTCGAGCACGCGGTCGTCCGACGGCGGTGCCACGCTGGCGAGCGCGCGTGTGAGTCCCAGCTCCGCGGTCACAAGCCGGTCGCGCACCCGCTCTCGCAACTCGCCGGTCGCCATTCGCGTGAACGTCACGACCAGGAGCTGCGCCGGTGAAACGCCCTCGGCGACGAGCCGCGCGACCAGAGCGGCGATCGCGAACGTCTTCCCCGTGCCGGCGCTCGCCTCGAGCAGCGTCACGCCGCGGGGAAGCGGACCGCAGAGGTCGAACTCGCTCATCCGCCCCGACGCATTCACCGGTCGATCACTTCTTCGCGGGCACGGAGCCCGTCCCAGAGCCGGCGCGCGTACCGTCCTGCACGCGACGGCTCGTCGATCGCCCAGCCCTCGCCATACTCGTCGTCGCACGGCGGCTCCTCGAACAGTTCGGCGACTGTCCGCGTTCCGCCGAGCACGAGCCGGTGCTCGGGCTCCGCATCTTCCTTCGGGAAGTTCCAGTCTGACGTCCATTCCTTCTCAGCAGCAGCTCGTCCGTCCTTGCCGGCGGCGACGGCAGCGGCGTACGCGGCCGAGGTCTTGCAGTACAGGGGCAGCGGCTCGCGCATCCCGCGCTCGAAGAGGTCGACGAGCACGGCAAGGTCGCGCAGCGCCTCCGCGTGTCGTGCGTCCGGGGCGTCGGAGAGACGGATGCGGGCGACGGTCACCTCGTGCCCCCTCGGCCCATCCGCACGGCGCCGGCCGAGCGTAACCGCCTCGTAGGCAGTCGCCGGGTGCGCGGCGGCAAGCGCGAGCAGGTATACCCACGCGGTCAGCCGGTGCTTCGGAGCGACCCGCGAGTACGTCAAGGCGGCGACGAGGTCGCCGCGGACGCCGGGCACCGTCCCGACCAGCGTCCGATCTTCCGATAGCTCCACCCTCACGTCGACGGAGGCGCTTGCCTCCGCGGCCGGAACGTAATCTTCCGCCGCAGCAACGAGCTGCTCGACGACCGGATAGACGCCCGCGAGGACCGACTCCGCGAGCAGGTCCGGCGGCAGCTCCCCGCGAGCGATCTCGGCCGCGATCGCGGCGTCCCTGTCCGCACCCGCAAGCCGGGCCTCGAGCAGCCGCTCCCCGACGCTCCACCGTTCGAGCGCATCGAGCTCGATCGACAGCGAGTCCTCCAGATCGTCGTCGCGCGTGGTGCCGCCGATGCCGAGCCGGCGGCGAAGGAACGCGCGGATCGGGTGCTGCACGAACCTGACGAGCTGGTCGACCTCGATCACCGCCCCCTCCTCGGGCGGCAACGGCCCGCCGAGAAACGGCGGCGCGCCGATCTGGCCGCCCGCGAGGGCTCGTGCGCCGTCTAGCGCGATCCGATCGAAGCTCCACGTCCGCTCGGGCACCAGCGCTCCTGCGTCGAAGTTGCGCAGGTCAAACGGCTGCAGGGGGTGCTCGACGATCACCCGCTCGCGCGTCGTCGCTGCGTCCGGGAACCGCGCGGAGCGATCGACCACATCGAGCAGCTCGCCGAGGGGGACAGCCGGTGGCCGCCGCAGATTCGTCCGCTCATCCCGGGCCGCATACGTGACCACCAGGTGGTCGGTCGCGGCCAGGACCGCGTCGAGCAGCAGCTGGCGGTCCTCGCTGCGGGCGTCGCGATCACCGACGTGCGGGTCGAGGAGAAGTAAGTCGTCCCCGTCGCGCGCCGTCTGCCTGGGGAAGACGGCGTCGTCGAGTCCCATCAGGCAGACGACGCGGTGCGGCACCGACCGCATCGGGACGAGCGTGCAGATGGTGAGGTGCCCGGTGCGGAAGCTCGCCCGGGTCGGTCGGCCACGCAGCCGGTCGGCGAGCAGCGCGCGGATCTCGGGCAGCGCCAGCGCCGTCTGCGTGACCACGCCGGCGGTCGTGCCCTCGGCCACGACGTCCTCGAGTAGGCGGCCAAGCTGAACGCGCTGCCATGCCTCCCAGCCCGGGGCGGCCGTCAGGCTGTCGGCGGCTCCGGCGATCGCCGCCGCCCAGGCGTCGAGTGGCATCGGATCGGCGAACGCGTCGACGATCCCATGCAGGCGCTCAAGGAACTCGGCGAAGCGGCCCGCGAGATCGATGTCGCCGCTGCCGACGTCATCGAGCGGAAGAACGCCCCCGAAGAGCCGCTGTCCCTCCTCCGCCATCGCCACGCCCAGCAGCACGCGATCCCAGCCCGCCTGCCAGGTGTTCGCCGGCAGCCGGTCGAGCCGATACGAGGCACGCTGCCTCGCATCGAGACCCCAGCGCACACCGCCGTCCCGCGCCCACTGCGCGATCCGCGTGAGATCGTCGTCGTCGAGGCGGAAACGCCCGCGCACCGGTGCGCGCCCCGCCAAGTCGAGCACCTGGGAGGCGGTCAGTCGGCCGCCGGCGAGGTCGAGTAGCTGGGCGACGACACCGAGCACCGGGTTGGTCTGGCGCAGCGAGCGGTCGGCGAGGCGCACGTGCAAGTCGATCCGTGTCGCGCCAGCCGGCAACGCGCCGTCCTGTTCGTCTCCGTCAGCCGCGGTCCCGAACGTGGCGTGGATCAGCGGCGCGAAGACTTCGATATCGGGGCACATGACGACGATGTCCCGCGGCTCAAGCGTCGGGTCGTCGGCGAGCAAGTGGAGGATCGCGTCGCGCACCACCTCGACTTGGCGGGCGCGGCCGTGGCAGGCGTGCACCTGCAGGCTTCGATCGTCCGGCTCGAGCAGCGCGCGCTCGTCGCCGGCGCCCGGGAGGGGCAGGCCCGCAGGGGTGCGGTCGGCGCGAATGTCGGCCTGGATTTGGCCGAGCAGCGTCGGTCGCCGTTCCTCGACGACACGGTGGTCGTGGACGACGACGTCGTCCGGAACTCTGGCGAGGACGAGCTGCATCTCCCGCGCGTCCTGCCCCCACGAGGCAAGCAGCGGATTCTTCGGCAGCGCCGCGGTCGGATCCTCGGCGCGGCGCACGATGGGCGGGAGGGCACGGGTGAACGAGGCGATATGTGCCCACAGCTCGGCCGAGGGGTGGAGGAGGAAAAGGTGCACGTCCCGCTCGGCCGCCAGCGCGTGCAGAACGTCGAGGTAGCTCGCCGGCAGGCGTGTCAGGCCGAACAGGGACACGCGCGGCGGCAGGTCCACCAGACCCGGCTCGGCCCGCAGCCGAGCGCAGGCGTCGTTCAGCCGCTCGGCCGGACTCGGCTCGCCGATGCGTTGACGTAGTCGCCTCCATAGTTCGGCCTGCCAGCCCTCGGTGCCCCCTTCCGCCCACGCCCGGAGCATTGCCGGGCGATGGACGGCGTAGCGGTCGTAGAGATCGGCGATGTGCCGCACGCTGCTCAGCCGGCGGGCACCCCGGGACGCATCGGCAGCGGCCCCCGCTCCACCGAGGTGCGCCGCCAGCGGCGCCAGCCAGGACTCCCCGATCGACGACTCGACTACCTGGAGCAGTGGCCAGACAGACCGCTCAGGCAACCACGGATCCGCTTCCCAGTCGACGCCCGCGGCCGTGGCGACCGCCCCGTTGACGAGCCGGCCCGGGAACGGGAATTCGACATTGGCGCACACGCCGTCTGCGCGGCCGGGCGAAGTGCCCACGACAGTCGACAGCCGCTGCGCCAGCCAGCGTTCGACCCCCCGCGTCGGCACCGAGACCACCTCCGCCTGAAGGGGGTCGCCCAGCGGTACGCGGACGACCGCGCCGAGAGCGCTGACAAGGCCGTCCGCACGTTCCGCTGGGTGGATGTACAACACGTCGCGTGATCCTCTTTGGGTTGCGCGATGCAGTATTGCGAGGACGTATCAGCGCGCTGCGGCGGCTGCGGGGGTAACCCCTCCCCGCGACCCGGCAAGTCGGAGCCCGGCTTCGGCCGGGCTTCTTCGCGTGTTCAAAGACCTCTACGCTCTTAGTAGTGAAGGAGGGCCATTGGCGCTGTACGTCGTCACGCAACCTGAGTCGATAAAGGCGATCTACGACACGTGGGATGCATGCAAGGCCGCGGTGGATGGGGTCAAGGGAGCCAGGTACCAGAAGGTCCACAACATCGAGGAAGCAAAGGCTCTCATTGAGGGTGAAGGACTTGTCCTCAGTCCAGGACTGCACGTTTTCACCGACGGAAACACCCGAGGCGGTGTGGGGGTGGTGGTCGTGTGGATGTCGGAAGAGCCTTCCGACGATCCTGTTGTCGTGACGGAGATCGCGACGTTTGTTGGTCGCATCTTCTACGGAGGCCTGATCCCGGAGCTCGGTTCGGATGAGGAAGTCCAACTAGCCCTTCAGAAGAGCAGGAATGTGCTCGCCGAACTCGGTGGTTTGTACCTAGCTCTCTGGCAGGCGCCCACGGAAGGGACGTTGACGATCGTGCACGACTATGAAGGCATAGCGTCTTGGATGACCGGTAAGTGGAAAGCCAATGAGCCCGTGGTCAAGGCGATCATCGCCGCGTGCAAGTCGCTGGTTGAAGAGAAGAATCTTGACGTCCGTTTCCAGTGGCAGAAGGGCCATACGTCGTCCTGGGCAGGACGCCACGATCTGGCGCGTTTCAACAGTCGTGCCGACGAGCTAGCGACTCTCGGCGGCGTGCGTTCTTCGAAGTAGGCCCGCCCCTCCCAGGTCGACGGCCGCTTTCCGTCTAGCGCACGGCGCTTCGGGGCAAGGCGGGCTTCGCCGGCCTTCACCGATTCGTTCGACGACGATGTCGTGCTTGAGTTCGGGCCGCACGCTGACCAGCAGTGCCGAGGAGCTCCTCGGCCTAACCTCTACTGCTGAGCCGATGCCCGCGACCAGCAAGCGCTCGTACAAGCCGATCGCCGACAGCGATCTTGCCCGCCTGGCGGAGATCGCTGCCCAAGACCGTGCCGCCCGCTTCGCGCGGCGTCCACGTTGGCGCGTGTATGCCGATCGCATCCTCAGCGTCGCGCTCTGCCAGGGCGCGGCGCTGCACTACGTCGACGCCAAGAACGGTGTCAAGGACATCGACGTCTGGACGTTCTATGCCGAGCACAGCGAGGGGACGTTCCCCTACCGCTGGACGACGTGGGCCGACTTCGGCGAGTCGCGCTTCGGGCGCTGGTCGGAGGACCCGCATGCCGACGCCCTCAAGGGGCGCCGCGTCGACCTCATCGGGCGCTCGCTCAACGAGCCGCCCGGCGCGGACCCGGTCGCGGCGCTGACGCGCTACCTCACTGAGGGCAAGACCGAGTCGGCGCGCAGGCTGGCCGAGAAGGCCGTAGTGATAATCGATCCGCGGGCGCTGCGCGGCACGATTGTCTGGCCTTGAACTGCGCTTCACGCCACCTCACCGCATCATCTGGTCGACATCCGGGCGTGCTTCCAGGGCCGACTCCCAAGACATCCTTGACGCCGAATCAGCCGGGCTTGCGAACGTGACGCTTGGCGCGGCGGAACTCTCGTTCGTGCCACCGGTCGGGGACAAGATGGGGACAAAAGGAGTGTGCCGCTCAATGCGTCGAAAGGAAAACCCCCGCCTTTGCGGGGGTTTTAGAAGCGGATGATGGGATTCGAACCCACGACCTTCTGCATGGCAAGCAGACGCTCTACCAACTGAGCTACATCCGCGAGCCCAACGAGTATAGCCGCGGTTTTTACGTCTCACTCGCGTCGAGGGCCTCGTTCACGAGCCTGTCGGCGAGCTCGTTGTGCTCGCGGCGCACGGCTGTGTAGGTGACCTTCTCGAAACCGTCGGTGAGCGCCGTCGCTTCCTCGTACAACCTGCGCAGGGCTTCGTTCTTGACCTTATAGTCGCCGCTCATCTGGCGGACGAGCAACTCGGAATCCGACACGACCTCGACCTCGTCGACCTGCAGTTCGCCGGCCTTCCTGAGACCCTCGACGAGCGCTCGGTACTCGGCGACGTTGTTGGTCGCAACGCCGATCGTCTCGCCGTGAGCCGCGAGGACCGTCCCGTCCTCGGTCTCGAGCACGTAGCCGAAGGCGGCCGGGCCCGGATTTCCTCGCGCACCACCATCGGTGGAGAGCTTGGCCTTCACGCGAGCGGATAGAGATCGAAGGCCGGCTCTTCGTAGGGGTGGGCCGCGCGCAGAGCCTCGACCACCTCCGCCTCGCACTCGGTCGGATAGACCGTCTCGAGACGGAGCTCGGGAACGCGTTCCTCACGGCCGCGCTCGCCGACTGTCGGGTGGGCGGCTTCCCCACCGAGAAAGGTCCCGGTCCCCTCCGTGTACCAGGAGCAGCGCTCGTACTTTCCGATCCGCCCTGCGCCCGCTGCGAACACGGCGTCCCGCACGGCGTCGAGCGCCTCTTCGGGGACGAAGACAACGAGCTTGCGGTTCACGCGCGTGGCCGTTCGTCGACCCGTCGGATCCAGGCTTCGAGGCGTGGATAGTCGTCCCCGAGCGGCTGAAACTCGCGCAGGATGAGGTGAAACAGCTCGCTGTCCTTGTCGTCGTGGAGGACCGCGTACTTCAGGAACGGGAATGCGGCGCAGTCGGCGACGGAGAATTCACCGAGCAAGTACTCGCGCCCATCGAGCAGGTCCTCGAACAGGTCCAGCGCCGCGGTCAATTCCTGGCCCAGAGCGTCGATCCGAGCTTGGTCAGGCGCCGGCTTCGCCCGCTCGGCTTCGATCTCGTTCGGCGAACGCTTCCAGACGCGGTTGAACCAGTCGAGGAAGACGTCGGTCTCCGCACGCCGTGCGGGCTCCCGCGGAAAGAGTGCCGGCTCCGGCTGCAGCTCTTCGAGGTAACGAAGAATGACTGTCGAATCGGTGACGACTCGCCCGTCATCCACGAGCACCGGCACGAGCGGCTGGCCGCTTACAACTTCGATCTCGCTGCGGTCGGCGGGATCGACGTCGATCCACTCGACCTCGATCCCCTTATGGGCGAGGGCCAGCGAAACGCGCTCGACGTTCGTCGAAAACGGGACGCGGTAGATACGGAACCGGCCGGCTATGGCGTGAGCCGATAGAAGCGATAGAAGTCGTTCTCGATCGGCAAGACCTCGAATCCGCCGAACCCGGCCTCCTCCGCGTACCGGCGGACGGTCTCCGCCCGCATGACGGTGCCGGTGCCGGCCGCGCCCTCGCCGACCATGCCCACCGGGAGGCAATGGAGGATGCTGAAGCCGTAGCAGAGACGCTCGATGTCGTCGCCCGGTGCGGAGAACGATTCGGCGACCCGCTCGTCGCCGACCACGACCGAGCCTCCTTTCACGAGGAGCCCACCGCAGGCCTGCAGCACGTCGACCGGGTAAGACATGTCATGAAGGGACTCGTGCATGTAGACGAGGTCGTACTGGCCCTGCAGACCGGCGTCGGCGGCGTCGCGCCGATGGAAGGTGACGCGATCCACGACGTCGCTGCGAGCGAGGTTCTTCTGCGCTGCTTCGATCGAAGCCTCGTCCAGATCGATCCCGTCGACGAGCACCTTCGGATAGGCGCGGGCGATCGCCATGCTCGAGAAGCCCTGGCCGCACGCCACATCGGCGACTCGCGCCGGCGGGTCGGCCTGCAGACGCGCGTGCACGTCTGAGACTGCGGGGAGCCATTCGCTCCCGAGCAAGTGCTCGAACATCGGCCGCGTGAACTCCGCCTGGCCTTCGTGGAGATCGGGGCCGTAGTCGGCGTAGGGAACTCCGCCACCACTGCGGAAAGCGGCGAGCACCGCATCGATTGGACGAACGCACGCGACGACGACCTTGCCAATTGGCGCGATGAAGTTGAGGCTCGTCTCATCGAGGAGGGCCTCGTCGTGCCCGGCCGGCAAGCCGTAACGCCGCTTGTCGGCCGGCGCGTCGGCGTCCTCCACCTCGAGAATGTCGCTCCTCGTCTGCTGCTCGAGCCATTCGCGGACGTATCGCTCGTGCAGGCCCGTTGCCTCGGCAAGCTCGGGAGCCGATGAGAGACCACGGTCGGCGAGGGCCCGGTAGAGGCCGAGCCGCGCGCCGATGTAGACGGTGAGGACGTCCATGGCGCCGAGAGTCGCACCGAAGAGCCGCTCGACAAGCGCGTCACGCCGCTCGGAGGCTTCGGCCGCGGCCATCGGCTTACTCGGCAGTGTCGATCTGGGCCTTCTGAAGCTTGCCCGAGTAGTCGACGTAGATCGACTTCCACTCGGTGAAGAAATCCAGGGCAGCCTGCCCCGCCTCGCGGTGGCCGTTCCCGGTGTCCTTTGTGCCACCGAAGGGCAGGTGCACCTCGGCCCCGATCGTGCCCGCGTTGATGTAGGTGATGCCCGCCTTGAGATCGCGCATCGCACGGAAGGCGCGGTTGACGTCCTGCGTGAAGATCGACGATGAGAGCCCGTATCTGATCCCGTTCGAAACGCGGATCGCCTCGTCCACGTCGCGCACCTTGATGACGGCGGTCGTCGGCCCAAAGATCTCTTCCTGGGCGATTCGCATCTGCGGGTCGACGTCGCCGAAGATCGTCGGCCGGTAATAGAAGCCCTTGCCGAGGCCGTCGCCGGAGACGACCTCGCCCCCGGTCAGCAGGTTTGCGCCCTCCTTGCGTCCGATCTCCGTATACGAGTGGATCTTCTCGAGCGCGGACTGGTTGATCACGGGCCCGACGTCCGTCTCCTCGTCCCAGCCCACTCCGAGCCGCAGCTTCTCCGCCTCGGCGACCAGGCGGGAGACGAGCTGGTCGTAGACGGCCTCGTGCGCGATCACCCGGCTCGCGGCCGTGCAGCGCTGGCCCGAGGTGCCGAAAGCGGACCAGACGATGCCCTCGACGGCCAGGTCGAGGTCGGCGTCGTCGAGGACGATGATCGCGTTCTTGCCGCCGAGCTCGAGGTGCACGTGCTTGAGCCGGTCGGCCGCGGCCCTTGTCACCGCAACGCCGGTCTCTCGGGAGCCCGTGAGCGTGATCACCGGTACGTCCGGGTGCGTGACGATGGCGTTTCCGACCTCTCCCCCGCCCCCGTGCACGACGTTGACGACGCCAGCGGGCACGCCCGCTTCCGCGAGCAGCTCGACGAAACGCTCGCCGAGCGCCGGCGTGTCGGTTGCCGGTTTGAAGACCACCGTGTCCCCGCAGACGAGCGCGGGCAGGATCTTCCACGAGGGAATCGCGATCGGGAAGTTCCAGGGCGTGATCACGCCGACGACGCCGATCGGCATGCGCACGCTCATGTTGAACTTGTCCCGGAGCTCCGATGGGGTCGTCTGGCCGAAGAGGCGCCGGCCCTCGCCGCCCATGTAGAAAGCCATGTCGATCGCCTCCTGGACGTCGCCGCGCGCTTCGGGCAGCACCTTGCCCATCTCGTGGGTCATCAGCTGCGCCAACTCTTCCTTTTCATCCGTCAGGAGCTGGGCGAAGCGAAAGAGGATCTCGCCCCGCTTCGGCGCCGGCACGAGGCGCCAGTCCTCGAAGGCTTCCTTCGCGGCCGCGACCGCGCGGTCGACGTCGGCCTGGCCCGACTTCGGGAAGACTCCGAGCGTCTCTCCGTCTGCAGGGCTCGTGCTCTCAAAGGTCTCGCCCGAGGCGGCATCGACCCACTCTCCGGCGATGTAGTTCTGAAATGTCTTCGCGCCGAGGATGGCCACCGCGCGGATTCTAGTCGTCGGCCTGCGAGCCCTCAGCCTCGAGGAAGGTGCCCGGGATTCGGGGGCGGCGCCGGTCCCGAAGCTCTCGGTTCCCGCCTCCCCCGCGGCCCTTGCGCCGATCTGGGCCTTCGCGGCGATCGACAATGACCGTGACGTTCGGGTTGTCTTTGTAGTACTCGACCATCTTGTCGTAGAGCTCGTCCTCGAGCTCAGGCGGGATCACGCAATAGATCATCTAGACGGATTGTAGGCCGGGGTTCACAGAAGCGTTTCCAATCGACTGCAGGTGGATCGACCGGTCATTTCAGACGGACGCACGGCTGAGGCATCGCTTGCGATGCCGCTCGGAGGCCGTGCAGGCTTTGCCGGCATGGCCGCTGTCTCCCGCGCGTCCTGAGGCGGCGTCGCCGAGTCGACGCCTTAGCCGGCTAGTCCTAGAGGCGTGCGATCTCCGGGACGACCCGGCCGTCCTGATCGACGCGTGCGTTCCAGGTCCTGAAGGAGGCCTCGAGCTCTTTCGGCTCATGGCCCCGCTCGGCGAGCCGAACGGGCTGGGCCGAGTCGAAGAGGACGCGGTACTGGTACCAGGAGATGTCCCACGCGACTGTGACGACGACCTCCGTGTTCACTCCCGAGAGGGGGACGACGCTCACGTTCGGCCGGCCGAGGCTCTTCGCGATCCCGCCGACCGTCCGCCGATAGGGGCTGGCGTTGAAGAGGTCGGCGGCCTCGACCATCGCCCGCTCGTGCTCGGAGAGGCGCCGCAGGATCGGCTCGGGCGCGATCGTCTCCTCGGGCACAGCTCGGCGTGGATCGAGCATCGCGCCGAGGCTGAAACGCTTTCGCCGGGGCTCTTCCTCGAAGGTCGGGGTTGTTGGGCTCCCCTCCTTCAACCAACCCTGCTCGGCCGCGATCTCCTGGCAGAGCGCGCAGACGTCGACGAACTCTTCGCCGTCGGCGGAGAAACGGGTCGTGCGCTCGCCGACGAGAAGCGTCCGATCACAGATCGCGCAGGTCTGGGCGGCGATGGTGCGGGAAGGCCGCATGGTGCGCGACTATAGCCCACGTCGCAGAACCCGCCGCCCAGTGTAAGCTGCCGCTATGTGTGTTTTACACTGTAACTCGCTCAGCGCGCCGTGAAGGGTCGCATGGAGCTGCCGCGCAGCGCACGCTGCCGACGCCGTGTCGGCCCGGGCCGCTGGCGAGTACGCGCCCGCCTCGAGCGCTTCATCGAGCCTGCCGTGCTGCTTGTCCTTCGCGACACCCCGGGTCACGGCTACGAGCTCCTCGAGCAGCTCCAGACACTCATGCCCGGCGAGCGCATCGACATGGGCAACCTCTACCGGATCCTGCGCTCGCTCGAACGCGAGGGCCTCGTCGACTCGACGTGGGACGACAAGGCGCCCGGGCCCGCCAAGCGGGTCTACGTGATCACGCAGTCGGGGCGCCGCGTGCTCTCGCAGTGGGTCGAGGCCTTCAGCAAGATCGAGCAGCAGATCGCGGGCTTCAGACAGCGCTACGAAGACGGAAGGAGGTGACCATGCACCACGGACACAGACGTTTCCATCGTCGCAGCGTCGGCCACCGCTGGTACGAGCCGCAGCGCGTCCTCGAGCGACTCGAGGAATACCAGCGCGACCTCGAGCAGGAGCTCGCCGACGTCGCCGACCTGATCGCCCGGCTCAAGAAGGACCAGCCGGAGGCGGTCACGGTTTAGGAGCACTGCAGCGAGGGGCGGAAGCTCGAGCTTTCGCCTCTTCGCGCTCCTTCATTGCCGTTGCGCCATAGCGGCAGGATGCCAAACCGCCGCCGAGTTGCGCCTGTCGCGGAGGCGGGCTTTGCCTGCCTCCGCTCACTAACCTGGGCCGCTGAAACCTTCCGAGAACGTCGTCATGGCGCGAGCACAGCTCGCACCGGACTTTCTCGGATCAAACTTTCGCCTCTTCGCGCTCCTTCTTCGTTTCTTCGATCAGCTTTTGTGCGACGTGGCTCGGCACCTCGTCGTAGCGGAGAAACTGCATGTGGTAGTCGCCGCGCCCCCCGGTCATAGACGTGAGCGCCTGCCCGTAGGTGAGCATCTCCGCCATCGGCGCCTCGGCCTTGATGCGGGTCATGCCCCCGGCCGGTTCCATGCCCTGAAGCCGACCCCTTCGTGAGTTCAGGTCACCGTTCACCGAGCCGACGGTGTCGTCGGGAACCGTCACGTCGACTTCCATGATCGGCTCGAGCAGCACCGGATCGGCCTGCTCGTATGCCTGCTTGAACGCCATCGAGCCCGCGATCTTGAACGCCATCTCCGACGAGTCGACGGTGTGGTACGAGCCGTCGACGAGCCGCACTCGCACACCTTGGACAGGTGCTCCGGCGAGCTCGCCCTGCTGCATGGCTTCCTGGATCCCCTTGTCGACGGCCGGCCTGAAGCTCTGCGGGATGACGCCGCCGACGATCTTGTCCTCGAACTCGTAGCCGGTGTGCCCCTCGAGCGGCTCCAGCACGATGTGGCAGTCGCCGAACTGGCCGCGGCCGCCGGTCTGCTTCTTATAGCGACCGTGGCCCTTCGCCTCCTTCCGGATTGTCTCCAGGTAAGGCACGCGCGGCTGCCGGAGGTCGACTTCGACACCGAATCGGCGCTTGAGCCGATCGACCGCGACCTCCACGTGCATCTGGGTCATTCCCGAGAGGAGCTGCTCGCCGGTCTGCGGGTCCCGGCGCAGGTTGAGGGTCGGATCCTCCTCGCTCAATCGGCGCAGCGACGAGGCCACCTTCTCCTCGTCCCCTTTCGCCTTGGGCGTGATCGCGAAGCTCATTACCGGCTCGGGAAAGTCGAGGCTCGGCAGCTCGACCTCGCGGTCTGAATCGAGCAACAGATCGCCGGTCATCACGTCCTTGAGCTTCGAAACGGCCCCGAGATCGCCCTCTCCGAACTCCTGTGCTGCCTCGTGCTCCTTCCCCTGCAGCGTCAGGAGCTGGCCCACGCGCTCTTTGCCATGCGTACGCGGGTTGGCGAGAGTCGAATCGGCCCCGACCCGGCCGCTGAGAACCCGGAAGATGTTGATGCGGCCTGCGAACGGGTCGGCGACCGTCTTGAAGACGAACGCCGCGTCGGCGGCACCCTCGATCGAGATCGGCGCACCCTTCTTGGCCGGCGAGGGGACACCCTCGACGAGGAGGTCGAGGACCGCGGTCGTGCCGAGATTCTTCGTCGCGATCCCGCAGGCAGCCGGAAAGAGCTCACCGCGCGTGACGGCAGTCTTCAGCGCCGCGGCGACCTCTTCGGCGCCCAGCTCCTGACCATCGAGGTAGCGCTCCATCAGGGCCTCGTCCGTCTCCACGACCGAGTCGAGCAGCTTCTCCCGGTACTCCGCGACCTGATCGGCCAGCTCGGCGGGGATCTCGCCGGGATTGCCCTCGCGCTCACCGTCGGAGCTCGTGTACGCCGTCATGTGCAGGAGGTCGACGATGCCCGTGAGCTCGTGCTCGGCGCCGATCGGCATGTGCACGGCGACGCACCGCTGTGAGAGCTGCGAGCGCAGCTGCTCGAGCGTGCGGAAGAAGTCCGCGCGCTCGCGGTCGAGCATGTTCACGAAGATGACCCTCGAGAGGCCGAGCTCCTCGGCGCGTTGCCAGTTCCGGCCCGTCTGCACCTCGACGCCCATCACGCCGCTGACGGTGACGAGCGCCCCCTCGACGACATGGAGAGCCGCAATCGCGTCGCCCTGGAAGCTCGGCTCGCCCGGGGTGTCGATGAGGTTGATCTTGCGCCCCTGCCACTCGAGGTGGCAGAGCGACGCGGAGATCGACATCTCGCGCTCCTGCTCGTCCTCGTCCCAGTCCGAGACCGTCGTGCCCTGCCCGACAACGCCGAGCCTGTTCGTCGCCCCGGCCTGGAAGAGCATCGCCTCGACGAGCGAGGTCTTGCCCGTGCCGCGGTGACCGACGACGGCGACGTTACGGATCTTTCCGGGCTCGACTGCGGGCATGCGACGGCTCCTTCGGCTGGTTGACGCGATCTTAGCGAGGCGACCCCGGAGGAAAGATCGTCACGGTCCTGGCCCGAAGCCATGTCCCACACACGCGCTCCGGCGCACTATGCTCGCAGCGGGGAGGAGGCCGGGCGCGCCTTGAATCAGGCGCTAGTCCCCGGAGTCACGCGCGGGCGTTCCACCGAGACGCGCTTTCAGCCGCAGGATCGCCTTCGTGTGCAGCTGCGAAACGCGTGACTCGGTCACGCCGAGCACCTCGCCGATCTCGCGCAGAGTCAACTCCTCGTAGTAGTAGAGGGTGACCACGAGCTTCTCGCGCTCCGGGAGCCGGGCAATCGACTCACCCAGAGCTTCCTTGAGCTCGGTCTGGGCGAGCGCGGACTGCGGTTCCGGCCCGTGGGTGTCCTCGATCGTGTCGATGAGAGCAACCTGGTCACCACCGGAGGACGAGATCGTCCAGAGCTCGTCGAGCGCGCCGATCGACGAGCGAGAGATCTCGGTCAGGCTCTCCTCGAGCTCTTCGGTCTCGATGCCGAGCTTGCCGGCGATCTCCTCGTCGGTCGGCGCCCGGTGCAGCTTCGCCTCGAGCTCGGCGATCGCGCGCTCGATGTGGCGTGCCCGCGCACGGACGGATCGCGGCACCCAATCCATCGCCCGCAGCTCGTCGATGATCGCACCCTTGATCCGCGCGATCGCGTAGGTCTCGAACTTGACGTCGCGGTCGGGATCGTACCGCTCGATCGCGCCGATCAGGCCCAAGAGCCCGTACGAGACGAGGTCACCTTCGTCGACGTGTGCGGGCAACCCGCTGCCGAGCCGGCCGGCTACGTACTTGACGAGCGGCGCGTACGTGAGGATCAGACGATCGCGAATCCCCTTGTCGCGCGATTCGCGGAACTCTTGCCAGAGGCCGTGGGTCTCATCCGTCTGCGCCACCCTTAGAGAATACGGCCCTTCGCCGCTGAATCCTCAGCGCACACGTCTCACCAGCAGTGCGCGGAGGCCAAACGTGCCGATCCAGACGGCGAGAGCCACAGCCGCGACGGCGATCACCCAGACGCCGGCCACGACGGCTGCGTAGGCGATGCCGGCAAAGAGGACGGCGAGCAAGAGGAACAGGGTGCCCAGTGCTCGGCGCGGAGGGGCGGCCACGGCCGCGACTCTACTGGCCCGGGAAACCCGCCAGTACAATCGTTGAGCCGAACCGAGGGGCGTAGCTCAATTGGCAGAGCACCGGTCTCCAAAACCGGGGGTTGCAGGTTCGAGTCCTGCCGCCCCTGTCTCGCTCGACGAGCCCGAAACCCGCATGGTTGACAGGTTTTCTTGCTTTCTTTCATGCCGCGGGTGAGTCCGGCCTCGACTCCGGAAACCGGCTGAAATCCGGGTCTGACTGTGGCGCGACTGTGGCGCCGCCGTCCGATGCCCTCGTTAGCGTGGCCCTCGTGAGCCCTGGAATCCGCGTCCGCCACGGCAAGCTCTGTCAGACCCGGAGCGGCGGCCGGTGCACGTGCAAGCCGACGTACCAGGCGAACGTCTGGAGCGCCCGAGAGGGCAAGCGCCTCTTCAAGACGTTCCCGACCCTCGCGCAGGCGAAGGCATGGCGCGCGGAGGCGCAGGTGGCGCTGCGGCAGGGCACCATGCGCGCAGGCTCGTCGGGGACGCTCCGCGAGGTTGCCGAGGCCTGGCTCGAGGGAGCGCGCAACGGCGCCATCCGGAACCGCAGCGGCCACCACTACAAGCCGTCCGCACTCCGCGGCTACGAGGCCGCGCTGGTCTCACGGGTCCTGCCGGAGCTTGGCGGCGCGCGTCTCTCGGAGATCCGCCGGATCGACGTCCAGGACCTCGCCGACCGGCTGTGCGCCGAAGGCCTCGACGCGAGCACCGTCCGCAACACGCTCATGCCCCTGCGGGCGATATTCCGTCGCGCGCTCGCCCGCGGCGAGATCGCCGTGAACCCGACGACGGGCCTCGAGCTTCCGGCGGTGGAGGGCAGCCGGGACCGGATCGCCTCTCCGCTCGAGGCCGCAGCGCTACTGGCGGCGATACCGGATCGCGATCGCGCACTCTGGGCGACGGCGCTCTACGCCGGTCTGCGGCGGGGCGAGCTGCTCGCCCTCCGCTGGGAAGAAGTCGACCTCGGCGCCGGCGTGATCCACGTCGAGCGCTCCTGGGATGCGAAGGAAGGCTTCGTCGCGCCGAAGAGTCGGGCGGGCCGGCGCACTGTGCCGATCGCCGCGGTGCTCCGCGACTACCTGCTCGAGCACAAGCTTCGCTCCGGGCGGCACGTCGGGCTCGCCTTCGGGACGGGCTACACGCAACCGTTCACGCCCTCCAACGTCCGCAAGCGCGCGAACGCGGCGTGGGCCCGCGCCGGGCTCGCTCCGATCGGCTTGCACGAATGCCGCCACACGTTCGCCTCGCTGATGATCGCCGCCGGCGTCAACGCGAAGGCCCTGGGCACGTACATGGGCCATTCGTCGGTGACGATCACGCTCGATCGTTACGGACACCTGATGCCCGGCAACGAGGGCGAGGCTGCCGCCCGGCTCGACGCCTACCTTTCCCAAGCGGTGACCGCCGACTAGCTTGGCCCTCGCTCTCAGGCTACGGTGTGCTCGATGAGCGACACGCTTCAGCTGACGATCACGTACGACGATCCCGACGAGGACGGTTGGATCGTCGCACGCGTCGTCCAGGTGCCCGGCGCGATCAGTCAGGGCCGGACCCGCGAGGAGGCGCGTGAGAGCGTCATCGACGCTCTCCGCCTCATGCTCGCGCCGGACGACGACACGGACACCGGCAGCAGCGAGCCGCTCGAGCTCACATTCGCTCCGTGAAACGCCGCGATCTCGAGCGGCACCTGACCGCTCACGGCGCTCGCAAGGTCGCGGAAGGCGGCAAGCACACGAAGTGGCGAAGCGCCGACGGCGCTCGCGCGACGGCGGTCCCCCGCCACCGCGAGATCGGCCCCGGCCTTGTGCGGGCGATCTGCGCCCAGCTCGAGATTCCGGCTCCGCCGCAGCCCCGCTGAGGTCAATGCCTGCAGTCACGCAGGGCCCGTCCGACCCTCCTGCGTACAGCAACTGCTAACCCCATGGTCGGCCTCACACAGATGCACTTCAGTGCAGACAAGCCGCACCATTCCTGTACGCTGTACGGGATGCCTTCTCGTCGACAGCGCCGTCGGGCCGCAGCACAGCGTCGCCACACGAGCAACGCCCGAGCCTCGGCGCGCGCCAGCGGGCTGAAGCTCGCTGACGACGTCGAACGGCTCGCCTACACACGCCAGCAGGCCGCTGAGGCGCTCGGCCTCAGCCTGGCCACGCTCGACCGGCGGGTCGTCCCGGTGATCTCCACCGCCGAGACCGAGTGGGGCCGACGTCTGATCCCCGTGTCCGAACTCGAGCGGTACCTCGCCGACCGGACGAAGGAGCCGTGGGCAGAGCGTCGACCGGCAAAGCGGGCCGGCCGGAAAGCGAGGGTCTCGTCCGAGCTGGTAGAGCGTATCCGCGTGGAGCACGCGAGCGGCAGCAGCCTCGGCGAGATCGCACGCCGGCTCAACGCGGACCGCGCACCCACTGCGCAGGGAGGTCGACAGTGGTGGCCGTCGACGGTGCGCAACGTTCTTGCCCGGTCGAGTCCACCTGAGTCCTCTCAGAGCGACACTGCCTCACATCGAGGCGGTCGTGCGTGAGGGACGCTGCCCCAGGCTAGACAGCTGCGACCTAATCCGAAGTCGAGGGAGGCCGATCGGACGCCGTTGCTCGGCTACCAGATGTCGCCGTCGTCGGCGAGCTCGCTTAAGCCACTGAGGATTTGGAAGGCGTCGCCGAAGCGGATGTGCCAGCGATTTGCGGTCATGTTCGGCGAGTCAATGAGAATCGCTTTCCAAGGCGTGTTGGACTTCCGCTGGTGTTCGATCAGAAGAGCGGCCGCGCGATGCGTGCCGTCGATGATCGTGTAGGGCCCGGTGGCTCTCGTGGCGACCAAGATCAGATACTCGTCGGACGTCTCCGCCGCGTAGTTGCGGATGTAGGGCATCTTCTCCTCGACAGTGCGGAGGTGGTCGATGGATTCACGCCAGCCGCTGATGTTCCCACCCCGGCCGTGGCGGAGGTGCGTGAGCGTGTTGATCAGCGCGAACATCCGGCCTGTGTCGAGGAACCAGTCCCAGCACGTGAGGAGAAAGACTCTCGGTAGATCCTCTTCCTCCAACGTGGCGATACCGTGCACCGCCGGGGATGTAATCGAGAATGAAGCCCCGGTAGTTGCGAAGGATGCGCGAGCGTTCCGCATTCTGTGCCGGATCATTCAGATCCGCGTTGTCGATCAAGTGGCGGGCGTTGTCTGGAAGATGGAGCTTCGACCACTCGCTCTTTAGCCACTGCAGGTTGACCTCGTCACGCGTAGCCGGCCCCACGAAGATCATGCTGAGAAGCGTATGGGCGAGGAGGACGAGGGCCCGCTTCAGGGCTGGCCCAGCCGATGCTCGCGAGCCACGGACGTCTCGAGCGCGGCAGCCCGCGACCGGAGACCTAACGTGGCGCGAAGCCTTCCGCGTGCTTCGAGCGGCGCTCACGCTCGACTAGCCACCGATAGAACTCGGCGGCCGGAACAATGAAGATCAGGATCCACACGGCCGGTCCGAGCCCGAAATCTGGCACCAGGAAGATCGCCACGACCCCCCACGCGAGGAAAAGCAGCGGTCCGGCGATAGCCAACCGCCGCGACGGCTTGTAGTCAGCCTGCTCGTTGGCTGCCGCTGCCGCTGCGCGAGGCACCACGAAGCGATCAAGAAGCGGAACGATCACGATGCAGAAGATCGCAAACGCGAGCAGCTGCAGAGTCCCGGATCGCGTCCAGAGATAAATCCCCGCTGTCGCGGCGAGCGCGCTCGTGTAATAGACCAAGCGGAGTGCGAGCGGCGTGCTCATTGCTCGTCCGGCGATTTCGAAGCGGCCGTCCACAGACTCAAGATGGCAGACCAGCGAGGAGGCGGCCACCCCGCGTCGGGTGACGGTAGGACTCGGCCCGATGGTTCTGTCTGGGCCATTGCCAGCCCTGTCGTTGTGGCGCGCACTGTGGCACGCTGCCTGAACACTGCATAACCAAGCCAAAGGCCGCTCGTCTCCAAAACCGGGGGTTGCAGGTTCGAGTCCTGCCGCCCCTGTCCCTCCGGCCCTGCCGCGTTTGACGGGCCGCGGAGTAGCCACGTCGAGGTCGACACCGCAACCCTAGACGCCGCGACGAAGCGCCCGTTTCCAAAGAACGCGGGTCTTCAGGTCCGATTCGTTCTGGCCCAATTGGGCCTGGTCAGACGCCTTGGAGAATTGGATAAGCCCGAAAGGCGGACCAATTTTCTCCTCTTTTCTTGCCTTAGGTACGAGTAACTACACGATCGGCCAAATGAATTTGCAGAGGCCTGAATGCGTGCGTCGGACTCTAAGGGCGCGTGACCCCCTGGCCCTCGCACAGAGTTCGAGCATTTCCGCTTTCTTTGCACGGGCGCGGTCCAAAAACCCTGTCAGGCTGCGCGCCCTGAAGATCGCTGCCACGCTCGCCGCGGTCGTCGGGGTCCCCCTTCTCAGCGCCGGGGTCGCCGAATCGGCTCTCAAGGCCGACCGCTCGCCCCCGACGGCGCCGCGCGTCGAGGGGCCGCGCACGACGTCGAGCACGAAGCCCGTCTACGCCTTCTCGGCTACCGACCGCCGAACGCCTCGATCCAAGCTCAAGTATCGCTGCGGCTTCGACACGGTCAAGCTCCACGCCTGTTCTGCGCGCTTCTCGCAGCGACTTTCTGTCGGCCGGCACGAGCTTCAGGCCCAGGCAATCGACCGCGCGGGAAATCAGAGTCGGGTGACGTCGATCTCGGTCAACGTGACGAGGTCTCAGGGGCCAGGGAACGGCAACGGGCGCGGGCGCGGGCGACCACCTCCGCCACCGCCACCGCCACCGCCACCGCCCCCGCCACCCCCACCTCCGCCTCCACCGCCACCGCCACCGCCGATCGGAGGCGCGCTACCCCAGCCGCTCCCACCTTCGACGGGCCAAACCTTCTACGTCGCGACCACCGGCGCAGACACGAATCCGAGGACGCTGACGAGCCCCTGGCGGACGATCCAGAAGGCACTGACCACGCTCCAGCCCGGGCAGCGCGCGCTTGTCCGCGCCGGCACCTATAGCCAGAGCCTGGTCATGACGAGGGCCGGCAGCGCGACGAACCCGATCACGGTCGCCGCCTACCCCGGCGAGCGGCCGGTCGTCCATCCCGGCGGCAGCGGCTCGATGGACTACCCGCTGCGGATCACCGCCGGGGCCGCCTACTTCCGCTTCGCCGGCTTCGTCGTCGAGGGTGGCCCCCTGCACACGACGATGAACATCTGGATCACGGATGGGCAGCGCCAATCCGAGCCTCCGCCGACGCACCACATCGAGATCTCGGGCTGCGAGATCCGCTCCGGCATGGGCACGGGCGTGCTCGTCTCGCCGAACACCGACTCCGTGCAGCTACTTGGAAACAGCGTGCACGACAACGGTGACGGCTCACAGCAGCACCAGGGCCTCTACTTCCAGGGCCAGAACGGGCTGATCGCGAACAACCTCGTCTACCACCAGACGAACGGGTTCGGGATCCAGGTGCGCGGCAACTACCCCGACCCGGACACGCTGGTCGAGATTCCGGCCAGAAACGTGATCCTGACCGCGAACACGGTCGTCGACAACTCGCTCTCGGGGATCATGGTCGAAAATAACGCCACCCTGACGAGGGTCATCAACAACGTCAGCGCCTTCAACGGCAGCTACGGCGTGCGTGGCTACAACAACGGCTCGGGCGAGATCCTGCCCGGGAACCTCGCCTACAACAACGACGGCTACGGGAACCAGTCGGGCCAGTTCGGCAACAGCTCCGGGCTCATCATCAACTTCTCGCTCGGCAACCTGCTCGGCGATCCGCTCTTCGTCGATCCTCTCGTCCGCAACTACCACCTGCTTGCGGGGAGCGCTGCGGTCGACGTCGGTCTCACCCCTTACTCGCCTGGGACAGATTACGACGGGCTGTCCCGGCCGCGAGGCCCTAGCCCTGATCTCGGCGCTCACGAGCGCTGAGCGTCGAGCCACACCCCTACTTCTTCTTGTTCTTCTTCTCCTTCTGCTGTCCCGGCGGCCCCGTGTGGACGTGGTTCTTGTCTCCACGACCCCAGCCTGGACGGGTTCGGATAGGGGGTGGGGGCGGGGGCGGCGGTGCTGGCGGCTGCGCAGGCGGAGGCGGAGGAGCGGGCTGAATGGCCCCGGGCGGAGGAGGCGGCGGCGGGGCCGGCTTGACTCTGGGCTTTCGTGCCGGCCGAGGGGCGTGCTGAACGGCAGGAGGCGTCCCACGGGTCCTGGTGCCAGCGCTTGGCTGCTCCTGGGTGCGTGCAGCCGACGGAGTAATCCTCGCGATGAGGGTCGCGCGACCCGTCCGCTGAGTGGGGGCCTGCCGGTGCTCGGGCGTTGTCGCCACGACTCGATGTGAAATCCCGCCTGCGGCCGGCCTCAGCAGCAGAAGAGGATGAAACGAGCTCTCCGGCAACTTGAACCGAAGAGCCGACGGCGCGATCTCGAAGGCCTGCTCCCGATCGCGAGGCTCGAGCGCGGCGCGCCAGAGGTAGCCGGTCGCGGTCGCCGCAGCGACCAGAGACGCCAATCGAAGCGCTTGTCCGGAAACGAGCACGCAGTAAGTATGAGGTTTGGCCCCGTCAGCAGGCCTACGCAGCCGGCAACGAGACCCGGTTTTTCCCCTGCTCCTTCGCGCGGTAAAGAGCAGCATCCGCCGCTCGCAGCAGCTCGTCCCCCGACTGGCCGGGAGAAAGCTCGGCCACGCCGAAGCTGGCGGTGACCTCGAGCGTCCTCCCCTCCAGTTCCAGAGGTTGTTCGGCGAGCGCGTGACGCAGCCTCTCGGCGCCCGCCGCGGCGCCGGCCAAGTCGGTCTCCGGCAGGAGGATGGAGAATTCTTCGCCCCCCAGCCTGCCGGCAACGTCGACCTCCCGGACGTGGGCGCGCATGAGGTCCGCAAACGCGAGCAGTACCGTGTCGCCGGCGGGGTGTCCAAAGCGATCGTTGATCCGCTTGAAATCGTCAAGGTCGACGAGAACGACCGAAAGTGACCCGCCGAGCCTCCTCGCTCGCAGAATCTCGGCATCCAGGGCAGCGAGAAAGCGACGGCGATTGACGAGACCCGTCAGCTCATCTGTGATCGCCTGGTGCTGAACGATCTCGTGGAGGCGAGCGTTCTCGAGCGCGATCGCCGCCTGGGAGGCGAGCCACTCTGCGAGCTTCCGCATGTCTTCCGTGAAACCCCCCGGAGGAGCATGGAGCACGAGTCTCGTCTCGCCCTCATCCCCCCCGGCGGCGAGGTCGAACGCAATCGAGTCCTCACCGGTCGCTACGTCACCGACCCACTCGAGCTCATGCCCATCGTGCATGAGCTGGCCGCCGCGGGCCCCGGTGGCTTCTGTGATCACGCTGAGAATCACGGGCAGGAGCGCTCGCGGATTGTGCGTCGCAGCAAGGGCGTCGCCGACGAGGGCGAGAGCCTCGCGAGCATCTCGCCTCCCGGAGGAAGGAGATCGCCTGCGCTCGCGGGGATGATCACGCCGTGACTGCGGTCGCTCACGAGGCGCAGCGGAGCGAACGATCCAGACCAGGAGGGCCAGCGTCGTGATCGTCGCAAGGACAGCGAGAACGTAGAGTGTCCCGCGCCCGTCGATCAATGCGAGGGTCAGGAGCCGCAGCACACAACCTTTCCTACAGGAACGCCAGTGTCGCCGCTACGCCCTTTCCGGTAGCCCTCTCGCTTGTTTCACTGCCGATCCCCCGAACGGGTGATGGCCCGGACGGTCGCGCAGCGGACAATCGATCGCACCTGTGAGCGTCCTCGCCGTATCGGACACGTTTCTCGTCGAGCCTGTCAGCCCGGAGCTCATTCTCGTGTCGCCTCCCGAGATTGCGCACATCGCCCGCGCCCAGCTCCGGGACCTTCCCCGGCGGCCGACCCCCGCACCGGCTCCGGCCCGAGCCGCACACGGCACCGATCGGCGTGCGCTCGAGCTCCTGGCCGTCTATCTCTTCTGTCTGTTCATCACGCTCGGGCCACTCGTCTTCACGTTGGTTGCCATTCGCAGCGGCACTCCGGCGTAGCTGCGCCTACGGCAATAGCTGAACCGTCACCTGGAGCACGAGGCCGTGCCCGAGCATGAAGTCCGTCGCCCGCGTGCCGGGCTTGCCGCTCCCGAGCCGGCAGCGCCGAAAACCTCCGAACGGAGCACACACGACCGAGGGGTACGAACGGCGGACGGCGGACTCGGTCGAGCCGACGCCGACGCCGGAGGCGGTGTGCTCGGTCGCGCGCGTCGTGGTGATCTCGACCGCGTGGCCGAGCCGGAAGCCGACCCAGACGCGCGGGTAGTAGAGGCGCGCGCCCCCGGTCGCCACCGGTGAGCCGAGCCGCGCCCGCACCTGCGTCTTCGTCATCCCGAGGACGATGCGCGACATCCCGTACTGAGGGCGGATGGTGGCAGAGGCGGATTGAGCGGCGAGGAGTGAGACCCCCACCGCAATAAGGGCGAGGAGGCGACGCATGTCGCTAGCTCAATCGGCTGTTTCGGCTTCTTTCTCGACCCCCGACGGGGGAATTCCGCGCAGATGTGTCTCCACGTCAGGGTGGCTTGCCTGCCAGGCCTTGAGGTAGAGATCGACCTCCAAACGCGCCTGATCCTCGCCGACCACGTCCGGTACGTCGACGACGAGTGAGCCGTCGTCCTCGACCTGAACCGTGCAATCGGCCCGGCGGAGGAACTCGATCAGCTCCTCACGGGCCTCTGGATCCACCTGAATTTTCATCGTCCCCCGTGCTTCTCACTGTGTTCGATTTCCTACGGTTTGTCCAACTTTCAGTAGTTGCAGGGAAAGACGGCCTCCTCGCCCGCTAGGCTCATCTCCGTGGGCGTCCTCAGCTCCCATGTGGAGCGTGAATCAGAGGTTTTTGCAGAGCGCAGCGAGCGGATGGCCGGACTCGTCGCCGAGCTTCGTGAGCGCACCGCGCAGATCGCCCGCGGCGGAGGCGACAAGGCGATCGAGCGCCACCGCTCCCGCGGAAAGCTGACAGCGCGGGAGCGAGTCGATCGACTGCTCGACCCCGGCAGCGCCTTCCTGGAGTTGGGCGCCCTCGCCGCTTGGGAGATGTACGACGGGCAGGCGCCCTCGGCGGGGATCCTGACCGGCATCGGCGTCGTCGAAGGACAGCAGTGCGTGATCGTCGCCAACGACGCGACAGTCAAGGGCGGAACGTACTTTCCGCTCACCGTCAAGAAGCATCTGCGCGCGCAGGAGGTCGCCGAGCAGAACCACCTCCCCTGCATCTACCTCGTTGACTCGGGCGGCGCCTTCCTCCCGCTCCAGGACGAAGTCTTTCCCGACCGCGACCACTTCGGCCGGATCTTCTTCAACCAGGCGCGCATGTCAGCCAAGGGAATCCCGCAGATCGCCGCGGTCATGGGCTCCTGCACGGCCGGCGGCGCCTATGTGCCTGCGATGAGCGACGAGACGATCATCGTCAAGGGCACGGGGACGATCTTCATCGGAGGGCCACCGCTCGTGAAGGCCGCCACGGGGCAGAACGTGACCGCCGAGGAGCTAGGCGGCGCGGACGTTCACGCGCGCCGGTCAGGGGTCGCCGACCACTACGCGACGAGCGACGAGCATGCCCTGGCGCTCGTCCGCTCGATCGTCCGCAACCTCCACCGGCGGAAGGAAACGCCGTGGGACGTCGCCGAGCCTGAGGAGCCGACCGTCGATCCATCTGACCTCTACGGGCTCATCCCGGAGGACTACCGCCAGACCTTCGACGCCCGGGAAGTGATCGCGCGCGTCGTCGACGGCAGCCGTTTCCACGAGTTCAAGGAGCTCTATGGCGAAACGCTCGTGTGCGGCTTCGCCCGCATCGAGGGCTATCCGGTCGGGATCCTCGCGAACAACGGGGTCCTGTTCGCGGAGTCGGCGCAGAAGGGCGCGCACTTCATCGAGCTCGCCTGCGAGCGGAAGGTGCCGCTCGTCTTCCTCCAGAACATCACCGGCTTCATGGTCGGGGCCGAATACGAGGCCGGGGGCATCGCCCGCGACGGCGCCAAGCTCGTGATGGCCGTCGCCTGCGCGGAGGTGCCGAAGCTCACGGTCGTCATCGGCGGTTCCTTTGGCGCCGGCAACTACGGGATGGCCGGGCGCGCGTACGGGCCACGGCAGCTCTGGATGTGGCCGAACGCACGCATCTCGGTCATGGGCGGCGAGCAGGCCGCGACGGTGCTGACGATGGTCGGGGACGCGGACCCAGATGAGATCCGCGCAAAGTACGAGCACGAGGGCAACCCGTACTACTCGACGGCGCGGCTCTGGGACGACGGGATCATCGATCCGCTCGACACCCGCCGAGTGCTCGCGCTCGGCATCTCGGCCGCGCTCAACGCACCGATCCCGGAGACGAAGTTCGGCATCTTCCGGATGTAGATGGGCTACAGCGTCGTGAACGTGGACGGGATCGAGCCTGCCGGCCCAGGCGGCGCCGTCCGCTTCGTGCGACGCGAGCTCGGCGTCGAAGCCTTCGGCATCAACTGGTACGAGATCCCGCCCAACACCGAGGAGCACCACGAGCACGAGTCGGGACAGGAGGAGGTCAACGTCGTTGTCCGCGGCTCTGGCGTTTACCGGATCGACGGCAAGGAGGTACCCGTCCGCGAAGGGACCTTCCTGCGCTTCGACCCGGAGACGACGCGGATGCCGATCGCCGGGCCCGAGGGCCTGACGATGATCGCGGTCGGCGCTCCACGCGGGAGCTACGAGGCCCGCGGTCCCTTCTAGGGGAAGTACTGCTCGTCGATCTTGACGACGCGGCCGTCACGAATCGTCACCCAGACCGGATCTCCGACCGCTGAGCGGCGATCGGGCTTCTTCTCGAAGGAGCCGAAGAAGTCCTCCAGATCCAGGGGGATCCCGGCCCTGCACCCAGACCGGCAGCGAGCTCGCGCCTCGCGCGGCACCGCGAGTCGAGTTACTGGCTGTGCTGCCGTGACCAGAGCGTCGGTCGCAAGCTTCAGAGTTTGAGCCTCCGAAACCGGGTTGCGCTCGTAATGGTCGTTCGAGACCGGCTCCCCGGGTGCAACGGCGCCGTCCTCCTCTGCCGCGCGTTGCACGGCTTTCCCGAAGAAGAACTGAGCCACGTCGAAGCTGATGGTCTGAGGTTGTGACTCTGCGTCAACGGCTTGGACGTATCCGAAATAGCGGCCGTCGCCCGTCAGCCGTGCAGGAGAGCTCCTGTCGGCGCTGAGGACCGGGTTCGGATTTGTGTGCGCTTGCTCCCGCTGAGGCTCCGGTGACGAAGCATCGTCCGAGCCACAGCCGGCGAGGATGATGCCGAGCGAGCCGCCGAGGACCAGCACGCCTGCGAGGGCCGAGAGCTTCTTCATGAGAGCCTCCTTTGCTTCGGTCATACCCCGATCCTGCTCGCTCTCCGAAACGCCCCAGTCACATTTCCGTAACGATTCAGCTACAGGCGGCGAGCCAGTAGGCTCGCGCCATGCACACGATCGAGCTCACCGACGAGGAGCTCCGCATCCTCCACGCCGCGCTGCATGCGTACCTGAACGACTTCGGCCACGAGGAAGCGGATGTCCTCCGCCAGATCAAGGCGCTCATCGCCAAGTTGCCGCGCGCCGGCTGAGCGTGCTCGTCCGGCTCGTCCTCTGGAACCTCGCCGACTCGAAGACCACGATCGGCGAGTTGCGCCGCTACCTGCGCGACGAGTCCGTCGATGCGTTCGAGGACGTCCCAGGGCTTCGCTTCAAGGCCTGGATCTCTGACGAGCCGACCGAGCGTTGGGGCGCGGTCTACCTCTGGGAGTCGCGGGAAGCCGCTGAGCAGGAGGTGCCAAGTCGAGCTCGCGAGCTGATCGGCAAGGAGCCTGACATCGGCGAGGAGTTCGACGTCGAGGCGACGATCGAGGGCCGCTTCGCGCTCGATGAGCTCTCGCGCCGCGGTCTCGCCTTCGAGTAGCAGTTTCGGCACGAACCCGGCACCCATGGGTGCGGATTTCGCCGATACGATCGAATCGGGGAGGAGGTCACGGGTACCTGGCGCCGACGCGAAGTCGTCAGAGGACGAGCTCTTCGGGGAAGACGGAGGCGCCCTCGAAGCGCTCGATCCGGTACGGGGTCAGGTCGAAGGACGATTGTCCGTCGACGAGCTCTTCGGCGGCCGCCTTCCCCACTGCCGGCGACTGCATGAATCCGTGGCCGGAGAAGCCGCAGGCCGCATAGACGCCCTCGCCGACCCAGCCGATGATCGGGTGAGCGTCCGGCGTCATGTCGTACAGCCCGGCCCAGGCCCGGTCGACAGGCGCGCCTGCCGCCGGCGGGTAGCGGTGCGCGAGCCGGCGGCGCCAGTCCGCGACCAGATCTTCGTCCACCTCCTCGCGGTCGGTCCAGCGGGGCGACGGCTCGTTCATCGCCAACCGCAGCCTGTCACGGCGGCGGCGGAAGTGAAAGCCGGTCTCCGCCTCCAGCACCATCGGCAGATCGTCCGGGACGCCGGAAACCGGCCCGACGTCGACGAGCTGGCGGCACAACGGCCGGATCGGTAGCTCAGGCCACAGCTCCGGCGAGGAGGCACCCGCCGCGATCACGAGAACGTCGCGACCCACGTCTCGAGCATCGGTGCGCTCTTGAACCTCGACGCCGAGCTCCACAGCTCGCCTGACGAGCTCTCGTGTCACCTCAGCCGGCTCCGCAACTCCATCCTCCCAACACACGACCGCCCCGAGCACGTCCTCGGCGTTCAATCCGCCGATTCGCGACGCGTCCACGCTTTCGACCGGAACGCCGAGGCCGCGCTGCAGCTCAGCGCGGGCCTCGAGCTCGGAGAGCGCCTTCTCGGTCGTCGCGAGGAAGAGGTAGCCGACCTGCTCGAAGAACGGAGAGCCGAGTTCCGCGAAGAAGTCAATCGACGCGCGCGCCAGGCGGACCTCCGCCTCCGTAGAGAACTGCTGCCTCACCCCGCCCATCGCCTTCCCGGTTGCGCCCGAGGCGATCTCTGCGCGGTCGGTGAGGACGACGTCGCCGGCCCCACGCAAGGCGAGGTGGTACGCGATGCTCGCGCCGATCGCGCCGGCACCGGCTATGACGATGCGAGCCACGCCTCCAGCTCTGCTCGCTCGTCCGGCGTCAGCGTGCGGAGCGGGCGGCGCACGTCTGCGCGGATCGGGATGCCCCGATGCACGAGGCAGGCCTTGACGGCTGCCTGAAATGGGAACCGCTCGAGCACGGCCCGCGCCTCCCCCACGTCGCCCGTGCGTTCCCGTACGAGCCGAGCGACGAGCTCCGGGAAAGCGGCAGCGAGCCCGGAGACCGCGCCGGCGGCGCCTCGTTCGAGCCCGCGTAGGACGAGCGATTCGGCCCCGACGAAGACGTCAAGGGCCTCGATCAGATAGGGCTCGACCTCTTCGAAGGGCTGGTTCGAGACCTTGAGGCCGGCCAGGTTCGGCGCCAGCTCTCGCAACCGCTCGATCGCTCCCAGCGGAATCGAGTAGCCGCAGCGGGCCCGGAACTCGTAGAGATAGAAGGGCAGCGGCCGGCAGGCCTCGGCGGCTGCCGCGAAGTGGCGGACAAGAGCCTCCTCGTCGAAGGGGTAGTAGGGCGGGCCGATGACGGCCACCGCTGCCGCCCCGAGATCGGCCGCGTGCTCCGCGAGCGCAACCGTGTCGGCGGTCGTTTGAGCTCCACAGTGGACGGCCACGTCGAAGCTGTCGTTCGCGGCCTCGACGAAGAGCTTGGCCGCCCGCTTGCGCTCTTCGAGCGACAAAAGAATCCCTTCGCCCGTCGTGCCGAGGGCGAGGATGCCGTCGAGCCCACCCCGCTCCAGATACTCGACGTACGGGCCGAACGCACCCTCGTCGAGTGCGTTGCCGTCATCACGAAGAGGCGTCACTGCGGCGGCGAGCGTTCCCCTGAGCACGCCGCGACTCTAAGCTCACGAGCGTGAGCGCGCTCCGGATCGAACGGGACGATTCCATCCTCCGCGTCACTCTTGCGCGGCCCGAGCGGCGGAACGCGTTCGACGCGGAGCTGATTCGAGAGCTCACCGAGGCCTTCGCAGACGTCGGCGATGCCCGCGTCGTCGTCCTCGCCGGCGAGGGCGAGAGCTTCTGCGCCGGTGCCGACATCGAGTGGCAGCGCTCGGCAATCGACCTCTCATACGAGGAGAACGTCGAGGATGCACTCCGCCTCTACCGGATGCTGGAGGCGGTCGACTCCTGCCCGTCTCCGGTCGTCGCGCGCATTCAGGGCTACTGCCTGGGCGGCGGCTCGGGCCTGGCCGCCTGCGTCGACATCGCGCTCGCGGCCGAGGACGCGACCTTCGGCTTCTCCGAGGTCAAGCTGGGGATCGTGCCCGCGGTCATCTCACCGTTCGTCCTGCCGCGGATCGGCGCGGGCGCGGCGCGTCGGCACTTCCTAACGGGTGAGCGCTTCGACGCGACGACGGCGCTTCGCATCGGGCTCGTGCACGAAGTGGCCGCCGACCTCGACGAAGCCCTCGAGCGGGTTGTCGCGGAGCTTCTGAGCTCTGGCCCGGAAGCGGTTCGAGCAGCGAAGCAGCTCATCCGCGACCGACCGACGGGCAAGGAGGCCGCAGCCGTGGCCGCACGCCTGCGTACGGGCGAGGAGGGCCAAGAAGGCTTGCGCGCCTTCCTCGACAAGCGCAAGCCAGCCTGGCGAAATGAGCCATGGCCCAGCCGATAGACCAACGATCATGGGTCTCGTGTCTTCCGAACCTCGCGGAGAGCTCGAGCGCCTCGCCTACGACCTGTCGCTCCGCACTCTGGGGCAGCAGGAAGCGGTCCTGGACGAGCTGCGCTCTCGAACGGGGATCTTGCTCACGGCCATCGCCTTAGTCACTTCGTTTCTAGGTGCGCGAGCACTCCAAGGCGGCGCGTCTCCCTGGTTCGGGCTGACCGGGCTCGGAGCCGCTGTCATCAGCATCTTGGTCAGCATCTATGTGCTCGCGCCAAAGTCGAGACTCACATTCCTGATCGATGCACCCGCTGTGTTCGAATACTTTGCGCGCGCGGAGAGCGACCTCGCCGAGGCGCACCGGACCCTCGCCTACTGGAACCAGGAGACGTGGAGAGGAAATCAAGCCGTGATCGACCGCCTCGTAAGCCTCTTCACGAAAGCCTGCGGATTCCTGGTCCTGAGTGTGATCCTTTGGTCTCTGGGACTGGCGCTAGACTGAGATAGATGAGCAAGACACCGAAGGCAGTTCCTCCGCCACCACCTCCCCCTCCGCCGGGGATCTACCTGCCCGAGACGCGCACAAACGGCCCACTCAGCGGCAAGAAATAGATCTTCCGAGTCCATCTGGATCGACGCGGCTCGATTCCAGACCGTCGGTGCTTAGAAAGCTCCTCGTAGCGAACCGCGGCGAGATCGCCGTCCGGATTTTCCGCGCGTGCCGGGACGCCGGCATCGGAACAGTGGCCGTCGCCGCGCCCGACGACCACGGTGCTCTGCACACCCGTGTCGCGGACGAGACGGTCGAGGTCCCCAACTACCTCTTCTCCGAAGAGCACATCCGGGCGGCGAAGCGAGTGGGCGCGGACGCAATCCATCCCGGCTACGGCTTCCTCGCCGAGAACCCGGACTTCGCCGAAGCCGTCGAAGCCGCCGGGCTCGTGTTCGTCGGCCCAACTCCCGAGGCGCTTCGCCAGGGAGGCGACAAGCTCGAGGCGAAGAGGATCGCCCGCGAGGCGGGTGTGCCGGTGCTGCCGGCCGGTGAGCCCGACCAGGTCGGCTTCCCGCTTGTGGTCAAGGCAGCGGCGGGCGGCGGCGGCCGCGGCATGCGAGTCGTCCGTGAGCCGGGCGAGCTCGAGGAGTCGCTCGCGGCGGCGGGGCGCGAGGCGAAGGCGGCCTTCGGCGACGACACCGTGTTCTGCGAGCGCTACGTCGAGCGGCCCCGCCACGTCGAGATCCAGCTGCTGGCCGACGAGCACGGCCAGGTCGTCGCGCTAGGCGAGCGCGAATGCTCGATTCAGCGGCGCCATCAGAAGGTGCTCGAGGAAGCGCCCTCCCCCGCGCTCGACCGCGATCTGCGCGAGCGCATGAGCGACGCCGCCGTCGCGTTCGGTCGCGCGATCGGATATCGCAGCGCGGGCACCGTCGAGTTCATGCTCGACGGCCGCGACTTCTATCTGCTCGAGCTGAACGGCCGGATCCAGGTCGAGCATCCCGTGACCGAGCTCGTGACCGGCGTCGACCTCGTCCGCGAGCAGCTGCGCGTCGCCGCGGGTGAGCGGCTGAATGTCGAGCCTCGGCTCGAGGGGCACGCCGTCGAGGTTCGGCTCTACGCAGAGGATCCGCGGAGCTTCCTGCCGCAGGCGGGCCGGATCGAGCGTCTTCGCCTTCCGACCGGGATCCGCGTCGATGCGGGCGTCGAGGAGGGCGACGAGGTCGGAGTCACGTACGACCCGATGATCGCGAAGCTGATCGCGCACGGGCCGACCCGCGACGAGGCTCTGCTCCGGCTGCGTGACGCCCTCGCCGAGACGGAGGTCGAAGGTCTGACCACGAACCTGCCCTTCCTGCGCTGGCTTGTCGCGCATCCCGCGGTTCACGCCGGGCGAACGACAACTGCGTTCCTCACCGAGAACCCACCGCTCTCGGCTCCGCCGGTCAAGTTGCCGACCGGCCCCTGGGACGGCGCCTGGCGGCTCAACCTTCCTCCGCCCCCTCCATACGCCGCGCCGGACGTCGACGACGCCGCCCATGCGGCAGCCGCAACGGGCGGCGGAGAGCAGAGCGCGCTCACGGCGCCGATGCCCGGCACCGTCATCAAGGTGCTCGCCGCACCGGGCGACCGGGTCGAGCCGCGCCAGACGCTGCTGCTGCTGGAGGCGATGAAGATGGAGACGCCGGTCGTCTCGCCCTACGAGGCGGTCGTCCGCGCCGTGCACGTGGCCGAGGGCGACCGCGTCGCCGGCGGAGAGCTGCTCGTCGAGCTCGAGGAGTAGCTCTGGCGGATCAGCCGCGTCCCCTCGAACTCAGAACAGCTTCTGCAGCTTCATCGCGGCCGCCATCTCTCCTTCGACCTTGATCTTGCCCGTCATGTAGGCGGTCGTCGGGTTCTGCTCCCCGCTCGCGATCGCGCGAAAGGTGTCCTCGGAGGTCCGGATCGTGACGTCGGCGTTGCCTGAGCCTTCGGTCACGGTCACATTGCCGTCGGCGACGTCTACCTTCCAGGTGCCCGCGCCCTCGACTTCGAAGAGGTACGAGTTGTTCATCCCTGCCGTCTTCGACGGGTCGACCCGCGATTCGAGCGTCTCGAAGAATTCGCGCACCTCCATTGCGGCGCGAGCCTAGCGAAGACGAGGATCTACGCGGCGCTCTGAGCGGCGGCGGCGACCTGCTGCGGAAGGTAGCGCTCGATCAGCGCGTAGGAGAGCTCCCACTGCGTGCCTGCGATCGCAACGCGATTGCGCTCGAGAGCGACGGAGTCGGCTCCATTCGCACGCAACTGCTGACGCTCGCACGTGAGGTCGCAGAGCCGCTCGTTGAGCGATTCGACGGTCGGCGTCACGGGACGCCGCCGAAAACGCAATGGCCGCAAGGAGGTCATGACCGCATTGTGTATCGGCTGTTTGAAGGGAAAGTTAAGAGGTTCTGAAAGATTTGGGAAGATTTCGGCGCCCACGCCAAAAACCCTCTCGAAAACCCTGTCGCGATACGATCGCGAGCCCGATGCGGGTCGAACTTCGCGCCGCTTTTGACACGCCCCCGGCGGCCGATGTAGTGGCCCTCCCGGTCGGCCCTGACGGGCTGCCCGCGGGCGGCGAGTCGATGAACGGCGCCGCGGCTCGTGTGGCTGAGGAAGAAGGCCTTGCGGCGGCACTCGGCAGTACGGTAGTTCTCTATCCGGACGGCGACGCGCCTGCTCGCCGGATCGTGCTAGTCGGGCTGGGGCCGATGGACGAGCTCGACGCCGACGCGGTGCGGACAGCAGCCGCCGCGGTCGCTCACGCAGTCGAACGGGTCGGCGGCACGCTCGCCTGGTTCCTCGACGAAACGCTTCCGGTCTCGCACGCTGAACAGGCGCAGGCCCTGGTCGACGGGCTGCTGCTCGGGACCTACGACCCCGGCCGCTGGAAGAGCGGCGCTTCAGCCGGCCCGCCGTTCGAACGGCTTGTGCTCGTCGGCAGCGACGACACGGCCCTGCGCGAGGCAGCGGAGCGCGCAGCGACGATCGCGGCGGCGGCGAACCGAGCCCGTGACCTCGCCAACACGGGCGCGAACGAGCTGACGCCGGAGCGCCTGGCCGAGCGCGCGGAGGAGCTCGCCGGCGAGCTCGCGAACCTGACCGCTGAGGCGCTGGGGCCGGACGAGGTGCAGGAGCTCGGGATGGGCGCGTTCTCGGCAGTCGCGCAGGGAAGCCACAACCCGCCGCGGATGATCGTCCTCCGCTACGAGCCCCCCTCGCCGGCCGGCGACGTCGTGCTCGGTCTCGTCGGCAAGGCGATCACATTCGACACCGGCGGCATCTCGATCAAGAAGGCGCTCTACATGGAGGACATGAAGGGCGACATGGCAGGCGGCGCGGCCGTGATCGAGGGGGTTGGCACGATCGCGGAGCTCGGCCTACCGCTGCGCACGCTCGCGGTCGTCGCCGCGACCGAGAACATGGTCGGCGGCGGCGCCTACCGGCCGGGCGACATCCTGCGGGCGATGAACGGAAAGACGATCGAGATAACGAACACGGACGCGGAAGGGCGCCTCGTCCTGGCGGATGCGCTCCACTACGCGCGCGAGCAGGGCGCAACCCATCTCCTCGACTTCGCGACCCTGACCGGCGCCATGGAGCGGGCACTCGGCGACCTCTATGCCGGCGTCTTCGGCAACGACGAGGCTTGGCGGGACACCGTCGTCGCCGCGGGCGAGGCGAGCGGCGATCACGCCTGGCCCTGGCCGATGCACCGCCGCTACCGGGGCTACATCGAGTCGGCCTTCGCGGACATGAAGAACTCCTCGGTGCGCGGACAGGCGCAGCCCACCTATGCCGCCTCGTTCCTCGAGGAGTTCGTCGGCGAGGGCCCGTGGGCGCACGTCGACATGGCGGGCACCGGGTTCTTCACCTGGCCGCGGAACGACTATCTCGCGCAAAAAGGCGGCACCGGCTACGGAGTGCGGCTGATCGCCGAGCTGGCGACGAAACTGACCGAGTGAACTTCGATCTCACCGAAGAGCAAGAGCTCGTCCGCCGCACGGTCCGGGACTTCGCCGAGCAGAAGGTGGCGCCGGTCGCAGAGGAGCTCGACCGCGAGCACCGCTTCCCGTACGAGCTCGTCGCCGAGCTGGCCGAGCTCGGGCTGATGGGGATGACGATCCCCGAGGAGTACGGCGGCGGCGGAAGCGACACGGTCTCGTACGCGATCGCAATCGAGGAGTTGACGCGCATCGACTCGTCGGTCGCGATCACGGTCGCCGCCCATACGTCGCTCGGCACGATGCCGATCTTCCTCTTCGGGAACGAGGAGCAAAAGCGCCACTGGCTGCCCGACCTGGCCGCGGGCAAGAGGCTCGCGGCCTTCGGCCTCACCGAGCCCGGCGCGGGGTCGGACGCATCGGCCTCCCGCACCCGCGCCGAGCTCCGCGATGGCGAATGGGTCGTCAACGGCTCCAAGATCTTCATCACGAACGCGGGCACCGACATCTCGGCCTGCGTGACGATCACGGCCCTGACCGGCGAGGACGAGATCTCGAACCTGATCGTCCCGAACGGCAGCCCCGGCTACGAGATCTCGCAACCGATGGAGAAGCTCGGTTGGAGGGCTTCGGACACACGCGAGCTCTCGTTCAAGGACGCCCGCGTGCCGGAAGGGAACCTGCTCGGCGAGCGCGGCCAGGGCTTTCGGCAGTTCCTTGAGATCCTCGACGGCGGGCGGATCTCGGTCGCGGCGATGGGCGTCGGCCTGGGCCAGGGCGCATACGACCTCGCCTTCCGCTACGCGCAGGAGCGCGAGCAGTTCGGGAAGCCGATCGCGAGCTTCCAGGCGATCCAGTTCCAGCTTGCGGACATGGCCGTCGAGATCGAGGCCGGCCGCAACCTCGTCTACAAGGCCGCGTGGCTCAAGGACGAGGGGCGTGCGTTCGCGAAGGAAGCGGCGATGGCAAAGCTCTACACGGGCGAGCTCTCCCATCGCGTGGTCAATCAGGCGCTGCAGATCCACGGCGGGTACGGCTACATGGACGAATCGGCGATCTCGCGGTTCTACCGCGACCAGAAGATCCTCGAGATCGGCGAGGGCACCAATGAAGTCCAGCGCATGGTGATCGCGCGGCATCTTGGGCTCTGACGCCTTGCCCTGTTAGGCTCTTTATTCGTGCAGTTTCGGCAGTTCGTCAGCGACGATCTCGGCTGCGCGTCCTACCTGATCGGTGATGAGTCCTCGGGTGAGGCCGTGATTGTCGACCCGGCCTACGCGATCGAGCAATACCTCGAAGAGGCCGAGAAGCACGACCTCCGCATCACGCACGTGCTGGAGACCCACACGCACGCCGACCACGTCTCCGGCCACGGCCGCTTCGCTCTCGAGCATGGGGTGCCCGTGCACGTGCACCCAGCTGCTGAGCCCGAATTCGAGTTCGAGCCGCTCGAAGACGGGCAGGAGCTCTCGCTCGCCGAGGTCGTCTTCCGCGTCATCCACACACCGGGGCACCGGCCCGAGCACTGCTGCTTTGCGGTCGTCGACGGCTCGCGCGGCGATGAGCCCTGGCTCGTCATCACCGGCGACTCCCTGCTCATCGGGGACGCGGCTCGGCCGGACCTGGCCTCCGAGGCCGTCGAGGGTGCGCACGGGCTCTATGGGAGCCTGCAGCGGCTGCTCGGGCTGGCCGACGGCGTCGAGCTCTACCCCGGCCATGTCGCCGGCTCGCTCTGCGGCGCCGGCATGAGCTCGAAGGCCTCGTCGACGATCGGCTTCGAACGGCGCTTCAACCATGCTGTCGAGCTCGTCGGCCGCGGCGAGGACGAGTTCGTGCAGGACCGGGCAAATTCTTCGGCACCCAAGCCGCCGAACATGGAGCGCATCGTCGCGCTCAATCGCGGGCCTTTCGTCGGTGCCCAGCCGGCTCTCGGGGCGGTCGACTCGGCTGACGGTGGATCCGTGCTCGACGTCAGAGCTGCACGCGAGTTTGCGGCCGGCCACCTCCCAGGCTCCTTCAACGTGCCTGTTTCGGGCTCGTCATTTCCGACCAAGGCCGCCTTCGTGCTGACGGCCGACGAGCCGGTCGCCATCTACGCGTCCTCCCTCGCCGAAGCCGAGGACGCGGCCCACGGCCTGCGCTCCGTCGGGCTCTTCGAGCTCCGCGGATACCTGCCGCAGGCGGAGACGACCGGGAAGCTGGACCCGATCGACATCGAGGAGCTCGACCGGCTCCTGGCCGAGGGCACCGTCGACGTCCTGGACGTGCGCGAGAAGTCCGAGCGCGACGAGGGATACATCGAGGGGACGAGACACGTTCCATACAGGCTCGTGCGCGCCTGCGCAGACGACCTACGGAGCGAGCGGCCGGTGGTCACGATCTGCTCCAGCGGATCGCGAGCGGCAGTTGCGGCGAGCGTGCTCGCGGCTGCGGGCATCGAGGCGCATCCGGTGCTCGGGGGCGGAGTCGGGGACTGGGAGGAACGCGGCGGGAAAACGGTTCCGTTCCGCCGCTGCGGCAGTTAGGCCGACGCGGCGAGTAGGGCCTCGCCCTCGCGAACGTAGCCGGCCGCGCCGACGGAACGCCAGAAGGCGAGCGACTGCTGCAGCTCGGGCTCCGCCTCGGCGCGCCGGCCTGCCCGGACGAGCTGGGTGGCAGCTTCCAGCCGGGCCTGCGCTTCCTCCGGCAGCGCGCCGATCTCCGAAAAGATCTCGGCTGCGCGCACGAGCTCGCCACCGGCATACGCGACAGCCGCGCCGAGCCACGGCCCTCCTCCGATCGCCTTGGTCGTGGCGACGAACTGCTCCTCTCGTCCGAGCATGACCGACACTGCAGCGGCGTCAGGCACACCAGTAGCGGCTCCGAGAATCGATCCCGACTCCACCCACAACTCGACGAACTCGTCGTAGAGAGGCTGTGCCTGAGCCGGTGAGTCGGTCAGACGCGCATTCCACGCCAGCAAAGGTCCAAGAATCTGGGCGTCGCCGGCTTCCCGGGCCGCCTCGAGGCCCCGACGAGCATCGTCTATTGCCTCACTGTGCTTTCCACGGGCTAGCCGCATCCGGCTGCGGTACATGCACCACTCACCCTCCAGATAGTGCGGAGTCCCATCGTCGACCTCGCCGATCAGCTCGTCGGCGAGCGCCTGCGCATCGTTCCAGCGTCCCAGGAAATAACTCAGGGCGAGCTTCTTGTCCTCAGCCCATGTGATCCAGTTGCGATACCCGAACCGACGGGCAACTGCGTTCATCTCTTCGATCAACGGTTCGGCGGCGGAGAGCTCGCCTCGATGAATGCGGTGGTGGCTGAGATTGTTCAGCCCGCGAATGAGCTCGGTCGTGTGGAGATTCCGCGCCGCATCGATCGACTCCTCGATGAGCCCGACCCCGTCCGCGTCGCCGCTTCCCGCGCGGGCGGTCCCAAGCGTGTTCAGGGCCCGCGCCCGCTCGTCTTCGAGGCCGAGGCGATCGGCCATGACGAGCGCCTCTTCGCCTCTTCGCCAAAACGGATCGCCGACTCCAGCTCGCTCGCGAGCATGTGGAAGCGAGCCAGTTCGCCGACGACGTGCACCTTCGTGGGCGAGAGCTCGGAGCCCTCGATCAGCGACCCTGCTCGCAAGCGGTGGCGCACGGATTCGGCCTGTTGCCCACGTCGCCAGTAGAGGTCGGCGAGGGCGATTTCGGCCTCCGCGGCTGCTTCCCCATCACCCCCTTCCAGCGCGCTGCTCGCCTCGAGCAACGCTTCTTCTCCTTCGACCTCGAGTTCCGCGCGCGCCCTGCCGTAGCCGAGGAGCACATAGGCGCGGTCGGAGTCGTCCTCCCGCCAGAGTTTTAAGGCGGAGTCGTAAAACTGTGCCGCCGACGCGAACGAGCTGAGGGCGAACGCGCGGTCACCGGCCGCGCGTAACGCCACGCGGGCACGGTCGGCGACACCCGGCAGCTCCTCGCCGGCGGCGGCGGCGAACTCGAGCGCGCTCAGATAGTGGTGGGCGAGCATCTCGGCGTTGTCGTCCGGGCGGCCGAGGGCCTCGATCCAGGCTGCAGCGCCGCGATGCTTGTCGGCCCTCGCCGAGCGCGGGATCTGCGAGTAGGCGACGTCTCGGACGAGAATGTGTCGAAACGCATACTGGCTTTCGTCGCCGACCGAGGATCGCCGTTCTCGGCGCACGAACTCCTTGCGCTCGAGCGCATGCAAGAGTTGCTCGGCGGAGGAACGCTCGCGGTCGCCGATCCGTTCCATCGTGCCGAGCCAGAAGACCTTGCCGACGACCGCCGCATCCTGGAGGAGCAGCTTCTCCTCGAGCGGGAGAGCGTCGAGGCGCGCGGCGATGATGCCCTGCACCGACTCCGGAAGCCGGAGCTCACTCTGCTCGCCGACCTCACCGACCATGCGGGCGAACTCCTCCGCATAGAGCGGGTTGCCCCCGGCGCGCTCGATCAGCGTCGCCTGAACCTCGGCGGGAAGCACGGCTCGCTCAAGAAGCGCATGCACGAGGCGGGCGGTCTCGTCGCTCGACAGCGGCGAGAGCGAGATCGTCGCCGCATTCGGCTTGCCCCCACCCCATCCCGGCCGGCGTGAGAGCAGCTCCGGCCGAGCGGTGCAGACCACGAGCAGCGGGACACCTGTCGCCCAGTCCACGAGGTGGTCGACGAAGTCGAGAAGGCTCTCGTCGGCCCAGTGCAGGTCGTCGAAGACGAGCACGAGCGGCCGCTGCTCGGCCAGGGCCTCGAAGAATCTGCGCCAGGCGGCATACGCTTCGGCTCGGCGGTCGCCACTGGCCGGAATCGCTTCCGCGAGGCCGACGAGTGGGCGCAGATGCCCCTCGACCCAGGCCGCGTCCGAGGCCGCCGGCAGCACTTCGACGATACTCGCCTTCAGCTTCTGCTCGACCTCTTCCTCGGTATCGCTGTCCAGGATGCCGGCCTGTGCCTTCACCATCTCGCTGAGGGCCCAGTACGTGACTCCCTCCCCGTAGGGCAGGCACCGCCCCTGGCGCCAGTAGATGAGATCCGGGTCGTTCTCGATGTCGGCGAAGAGCTCGGCGACGAGCCTGGTCTTTCCGATCCCTGGCACGCCCACGAGCGTCACGAGCTGCGGAGCCTGCTCTTGCCTCGCCCGTGTCAGCGCAGCACGCAGGAGGTCGATCTCCTTCTCTCGCCCGACGAGTGGCCCACCGGCTCGTCGCGCCAGGTCGACCCCCATGCGGGACCGAGCCTCTAGCGCCTCCCGGACCTTGATCGGGACGGCTTTGCCCTTTGCCTCCACGGGGTCGTGATCGCCGTACGAGATCGCCTGTGCGGTGGCGCGACACGTCGTCTCGTCGACGAGGATCCCGTTCACGGGCGCGGCGGCCTGGAGCCGGGCGGCGGTGTTGACGACATCCCCCGAGGCCATGCCCTCGCCCTCGCTGGGCCGAGCGCCCAGGGCAATCAGGGCCTCACCCGTGGTGACCGCGATCCTGAGCTGAAGGTCTTCCTGCTCGCGCACCCAGTCGCGGATGGCGAGGGCGGCGCGGATCGCCCGCTCGGGGTCGTCCTCGTGCGCGACCGGAGCCCCGAAGAGCGCCATCGCAGCGTCGCCGATGAACTTCTCGACCGTCCCTCCGTAGCGCTCGAGCTCGCTGCGCAGGTGCGCGTGATAGGGCTCGAGCACCGCGCGTACGTCCTCGGGATCCATCTGCTCGGCCCGGGAAGTGAAGCCGACGAGGTCGGCGAAGAGCACGGTCACGACCTTCCGCTCCTCGCGGGCCGAAGCGTCCTCTGAAGACAGAGCTGCACCGCATGAATCGCAGAAGCGGGCCTCGCCCCGATTCTCCGCGCCGCAGTTTGGACAGACGATCATTCAGGCGCTCTCGGCAAGCAGCGCCTCGCCCTCGCGGACATACGCGGTGGCTCCAACCGAACGCCAGAAGGCGAGCGAATGCTGGAGCTCGGCGTCAGCCTCGGCCCTCCGGCCGTCGTGGACGAAAGCCTCGGCCGCGCGCAACCGCGCAGAGGCCTCCTCCGGCAGAGCTCCCATACCTGCATACACGTCCGCCGCGCCACGGAAGTCGGCTGAGGCGCATGCAACAGCGGCCTCGAACCATGGGGTGTGATTCTGGGTCTGAGCTGCCCCCTCGAGGAGCTCATCCTCTCGGCCGACTCGAGGCAGAACGAAGCCGATGTCCGCTAGCCAGTCGCTCTCGCCCGTCTTGGGCCACCCCAACGCCCGCCAGTCAGAAAGCAGCTCGGCAGCGAGACCATCCGCCCGCCGCGGATCGGTGGCACTCAAGGCACGCGCCGCGAACGCAAGCGAAGGCCAGAGGATCTGCGGATCCTTCGCGATATGTGCGAGGTCGAGTGCCCGTTCGGCATCGTCCTGCGCCGCTTTCGTATCGCCACGAGCCAGGCGCACACGACCGCGCATCCATCGGCACGGTGCCTCCATCCAGTAGGAGTCCTCCTCGAACTCCGCGATGAGTTCGTCGTACCGGCGAGCAGCAGAGTCCCATTCGCCTCGAAAATAGAGCGGCCGCACCGCTTCGGCCCTCAACCAACGGCGCGCCTCGCTGAGGCCGAAGCGCTCGCCGAGACGACGTCCCTCCGCGACCATGGCTGACGCCCGTTCGAGC
>Ga0307278_10000008_pt1 | contig 125748 bp, 107 predicted proteins | sample ER_DNA_117_FD_194482 | JGI IMG/M metagenome (GOLD analysis project Ga0307278, IMG submission 194482) | Bulk soil microbial communities from the East River watershed near Crested Butte, Colorado, United States - ER_DNA_117 | ecosystem: Environmental > Terrestrial > Soil > Floodplain | place... | reverse complement strand
TCTTCCTCTGCAAGCTCGCCAACCTTTGAGACCGAAACGCTTGGCGCCGCGAAGACGCCCACCGCTTCTCATGGGCGACACCTGCTCCTCCATTGGCTTCGGGGACTCCTGTCGATGCCGTTCTACGTGGCCGCAGGAGCGCCGTCAACGGCTGGAACGCTCAACCCGATCCGCCTCTGCCTAGGTTCGAGGCCGCGAGGACGCTGCTTCTCATGAGGGCACGGGCGGCGTCCTGACACCGCTCTGCGCGTACAAGTGAGACGAGCACGATCTGAGGACACGGGCCGGCGCCTGTGGGGTGACGCTTCTCTGCTGTCAATACTCGGTCCTTCGGCGATGGCCAGGTTCGGCAGTGAACGCAGCTGCCGATTGAAGTGGCGGGCGAGCATGCGCTTGATGCAGCGCGGCTCCTCCCGCCTGCTCTTCCCGCGCGCGAGCAGGCGTGTGGGGGTGTACAAACTCGGGTCTTCCCTGCAAACAGACGCTTCCCGACCGTCCGACCGAACTTACGCACCCCACCCGGGTCCTTTTCGCCCGGCTGAGACAGCGCTCCGACTTCCTAGCTTCAGAAGACGAGCACTTCCGCTGCGAAGGTCCCCGCCCACATCAACGAGCCCGCCATCGCCTTTGAACGGTTTCGAGGGCGTCCGTCTCCTTACCTGCGTTATCTATCACTCGAAGCGGCGCAGCACGAGGCAGGCGTTGTGCCCGCCGAAGCCGAACGAGTTGGAAACGGCGATCCGGATGTCGGCCTCGCGGGCTTCGTTCGCGATGTAGTCGAGGTCGCACTCGGGGTCCGGCGTGTCGTAGTTGATCGTCGGCGGCAGCACGCCCTCGTGGATCGCGAGCGCGCAGAAGATCGCCTCGACGCCGCCGGCGGCGCCGAGGCAGTGCCCGGTCGCGCCCTTCGTCGAGGAGACCGGCGTCTTCCGGGCGTTGTCCTCGCCGAGCGCCCGCTTGATCACCCGCGTCTCGCTCGCATCGCCGAGCGGCGTCGAGGTGCCGTGCGCGTTGATGTAGTCGATCTCCTCGGGGTTGATCCCGGCGTCCGCGAACGCCATCTTCATCGCCCGCGCCGGGTGCTGGCCGGTCGGGTCGGGCTCGCTGATGTGCTCGGCGTCGGAGGAGACGCCGTAGCCGAGCAGCTCCGCGTACACCTTCGCCTCGCGCTTCTTCGCGTGTGTCTCGATGCGGAACACGATCGCCCGATCACAGCGATAGCAAAAGGTCGGCGCCTCGACCACGCTCTTCATGACGACCAACCGCGTCCACATCTTCCTCATCCAGGGAGCAACCATCTCTGCGTGACGGTGGCCGGGCGCGGGTGGCCCGTGGGTGGCCGGTTAGCGACCAGGGGAACAATCACTGTGCCTGTCGCCTTTCGGCTCTTCCGCGACAACCAGAGCCGCCTCCCAGCCTCACGCGCTCTTTAGTCGTGGTGACGTGATGTCGATACCTGCGCCATGGGTCGTCGCGCAGCGTCCGCCAAGCATCCAGCGGACATAACGATTGCACTGGCGGTCGCTGTCTCGCTCGCTCTCTTCGCGTGGGGCCTCGGCGAGTTCCTCCGATCGCTCTAGTGTCGACCCGGACGACCGCGGGTGACATCCCTGAGCGAGCTTCCACCGTTCGCCAACGGGCTGCGCGCAAAGCGCTGACCACGGCACGCAATAGTTCGCCCTGTTCATCCCGAAATGCGTAGCTGCCGCGGTTTGTTGGAACTGCGACAGCCGGCGGGAGCTGGGCGGGGCCGGTAGCGCGAGGGTCCGTTGTTGTGGTCTGTCCCGACCCGTCCCTGCTGGTCGCGGGCGGTCTTACGCTTAGCGTGTGCGATCGCGGCTTCGCGTTTGCTCACGGCGAGCGGCGCGCTTCTCGGCCGGAGTCTGGCCGCCGAAGCGGACGACGGTGTTGTAGTGGATCCGGTCGGCCTGAGATCGGTCGCGGCGAGCCGTGTAGTAGGCATCGCGCTCGGCGTGCTCCTGCGGTGTACGAGGCCAGCCGTCACTGTCGCCCCAGAGCGGCACGCCGTCGACCTGGCGGAAGCCGCTGGGCGGCTGCTCTGCAGCCTCGGCGATCGTCTCCTGCTGGCCGGGCTTGCCGGAACGGAGCAGCCGAAAGCGATGTCCTAAGTGGGCTGCATCTCCTGCGTCGATTGGCCGAGCTTCATGGTCGCCTGGTAGAGCGCCAACATCTTGGTACACGACTCATCGAGACTGTGCGACCGTGCCGTTGCACGAGCCCCGGTCGAGAGACTTTGATAGTTCGAATCGTCGTGCGCAAGACCTGTGATGATCGAGGCGAACTCACGAACGTTGCCTGGGTCGTAAAGCCGTCCCGCGATTCCGTCGGCGACGGTCTCCGGAAGGGCAGCGGCGCGGGCCGCCACGACAGGGAGCCCCGCGGCCATGGCCTCGAGCGCGGCGCAGCACTGCAGCTCGGCACGGCTTGCCATGCAGAAGACGGTGGATTCACCGTACGTTTCAGCAAGTGCCTCGTCCGTCAGGTGGCCGACAAATCTGACGTGTCGCGTCGGTATGCGTTGCGTGATACGGCGAAGTCTCTTCTCGTCGGGGCCTGTCCCGACGATGGTCAGGCAGACATCCGTACCGTCAAGTTGGGCTGCGCATATTCCCCGGATGAGCTCGTCGACTCGCTTCTCGCGCTGGAGACGGCCGACGTAGAGAGCGCGAACGTGGCCGTCACGGTTTACGGCACCGTGCCGCAGAGGCACGGCGCGAGTATTGATCTTCACCCCGTTCGAAATGACGCGAACGTCTAGTCGTCCACATTGATTTGTCAGGTGCTGAGCCGCGAACTTGCTTGGCGAAACGATTACGTCGGCGGCCTCAAGCTCGCAGCAAATGCGGCGCATGAGGAATGACGACGTCCGCTTTAGACGCGCGCCGTCGAGGCGCAGCGCCCCGAGGACATTTGCAGGCAGCGCGTGACAGGTCGCGACGATCGGAATGTCTCGTTCGTGCGCGCAGCGAACGACGGCTCGGCGGATCAAGAAGGGCGAGTGAAGATGGACGATGTCCGCCCCGACAACTGCCGGCCATATTCGCTTGCGCATGTTCGGAACCGGAATGACGCTGCGCTGACTGATGCGGGCAGGCAGCGTCACAGCTGGAAGAGGATGCAGATCTACCCCAACACGACAAGCCCAGTGTCGTGCCTCGATGGAGTCTGGACAGGCGAGTGAGACATCGTTGCCCGATGCGACGAGGCCTTCGGCGAGACCCCGAACCGACGTGACCATGCCGCTCACGCCCGGCATGAAGAGTTCCGCGGTGAGGAGAACTTTCACTCTCGGGGAGAGCCGCGCCAGGACTTCACGTGAACGCGGCGCAGGTTCGCGACGGTCGCAATTGCCGCGACGCCGAGCGCGAGGCGAGCTCAGTCAGGCGCGCGCCGGCGCGCGCCCGGCGACCGATCTCGTTGACCTGCTCGCCCGTCAGTTTGGCTTTGGCTGGCACGCTCTGAGTCTACTTCGCGGCCAAGGTCGGACTTCGAGCCGGAAGATGATTTCCCGTCATATGAAGAACTGGAGCGGAGAGAGCAGATCAAAAAGGCCGCCCGTAATGCTGCGCTGGCAGGTCTTTCCTTCGCCGCCGGGGTGCTTTCACGGCGTCGCCGTCGTTGGGCAAGCGCGCCAACTGCAAACGAAATTGCAAACGAACGGCCTCGAACGCGTTTGCACGCGTTGACATGACAGGCAGTGTGGTCGGTTCGTACGCCGGGTGATCGTCTAGGGGGCTCAGAGTTCGGCGCCGAAATCCATCACCGGCGTCATCGTCAGCGCTCGAAGCAGACGCCAACGGCCCTCTACGGGGAGGGAGCGGGAACGAGCTCCGCTTCGAGTAGCCGCGCTACCGCGTGTCGCCTTCTGTTGGAAGCGCGACAGAGGCGTCGGCCGGGCGCGATCCAGAACACCCGCCTGCAGACCGGAGTCAGCGGACGGGCGAGCGGATGCGCTATCCGGCCGGCACGAGGTCGCCCGTAAGCACCCGCGCCTCGCGGGCCCGCAGCCGCGCGTACCCGGGCTTGATCACCTCGTTGATGATCCCCAGCCGCTCGTCGAAGGGGGCGAACGCGCTCTTCATCGCGTTCGTCGTTAGCCACTCCATCTCGCCGAGGCCGATTCCGAACGCCTGCTCGAGTGCGAGGAACTCGGACGACATCGTCACGCCGCTCATCAGCCGGTTGTCGGTGTTGACCGTGACGCGGTAGCGGAGGCGGCGCAGCAGCTCGATTGGGTGCTCCTCGATCGACGCGACCGCTCCGGTCTGGACGTTCGACGTTGGGCACATCTCGAGCGGCACGCGCCGGTCGCGGACGAAGGCCGCCAACCGCCCGAGCTCGATCGAGCCGTCGGGCCGCGCGGTGATGTCGTCGACGATCCGGACGCCGTGGCCGAGCCGCTCCGCGCCGCACCACTGGAGCGCCTCCCAGATCGACGGCAGGCCGAAGCTCTCCCCGGCGTGGATGGTGATGTGGAAGTTCTCGCGCTGGATCAGCTGGAAGGCGTCGAGGTGGCGCGTGGGCGGGAACCCGGCCTCGGGCCCGGCGATATCGAAGCCGACGACGCCCTCGTCGCGGTGGCGCGCGGCGAGCTCGGCGATCTCCACCGATCGGGCCGCCTGCCGCATGGCGGAGACGATCATCTTCATCACGACCCGCAGGCCGCCCGCCTGCGCCCGCCGCTCGCCCTCCCGGAAGCCCGCGAGGTTCGCCGCCACCACCTCGTCAAGCGTCAGCCCGCCCTCGGTCGAAAGCTCGGGGGCGTACCGCACCTCGGCGTAGACGACGTTGTCGGCGGCCAGGTCTTCGGCGCACTCAGCCGCCACGCGCTCGATCGCGTCCCGCGTCTGGAGGAGGGCGACCGTGTGCCGGAATCCCTCCAGGTAGAGCTCGAGGCTCTTGCGGTCGGCGCCGCGCGTGAACCAGCGGCCGAGCTCGGCCGGGTCGCTCGTCGGCAGCCCGCGATAGCCGGCCTCGGACGCGAGCTCAAGCACGGTCTCGGGCCGCAGCCCGCCGTCAAGGTGGTCGTGGAGGAGCGCCTTCGGCGCCTCGCGGATCGTCTCCAACGTCAGCATCGCACTGCGGGGATCGTACTTCGCGCCGCGTGCCTCTACACCCCGACGTGTCGCACTTCCAACAAACTGCGACACTTCTCGATCCTTCTCTGTACACGCGCGGAAAAACATCTTGTTACGAAGCACCCCTACGATCGTCGCGAATCCAACGCTCGGCGCACTTTTGCCCGACGCTGGCGCTTGACGCCGACAAGGCGGCGCCAAACCCTCCCCAAACGCCTCATTCCGTCCGCGGGCTCGGATGCGGCCCAGACGGACGGTGGAATAGCTGGAGGCCATCTGCTTCGAGGACGAGCGCCGTCAACCCGTCCTCGGTCTCCGTCTCGTGCTCCTCGCCTGCCGCCCAGAAGACCGCTTCGCTCGCCGCGATCGGCTCGAAGTTGCCGTCCGCTCCGCTCACCCGTCCGGTACCTTCGAGCACCGCGAGGACCTGCGGAACCGTCGCCGGGTGCCGCGCTATCCGCCCCTTAGCTGCAAGACGAAAGATCGCCGCCTGAACGGGCGCCCCAGCGGCAAGCGGCGTCGTTAGCGGGGCGACCGTGACGCCGTCGAGGAGATCCTCAGCCGGTCTGAACGCTACCTTGGCGCCAAAACTCAGTCGTTCCAATACCGCGTGGAAGCTATCAGGGTGCGCCAAGAAGATGCTGGTTTGCGCACCGATCGTTACGGACGAGCAGCCGCTTGAAGCTGTGCAACAAGGAGAAGGTGCTCGACCAAGTGGGACCAGCGACGGAGAGGGAGCGTGTCGCCTTTCCGCCAAAACGCGACAGCAGCGGGAGCACTGCGACGATCTTGCTGGCCATTGGCCGCTGGTGGTCTTCGTTTCGACGTTTCACGGCGAGCGGTCTGGGCGCGACTTGGTCGGCGTTCATCGACCGGCCTCTTGGTTCGCTCACATCCAAATGCTGCGGCAACGCCAGTCTGTGGGAGTCGCCTCATGATTGGGGAGCCTGATTGCGTCACTGCAACCGCCCGGCCCTTTTAGTCGAGGTTGTCGGGGTGCTTCGACTACACGCACGCGCCCTAGCCGCCGAAGAGCACGTTTCAGTATGAGCGCCAGGGCGGCCATGCGGCCCACCCCTGGCCTGAAGTGTTACGGCGTAAGCGAGTGAGTGCCCCAGTCTGCGTGCATCTCCTCGACATCGGGGGTGTTCGTCACCCGGAAGAGGCCGCTCCCGTCCGCATTGACGGTGTAGATGTCTCGCTGAGAACGCCCACGCGGCGGGATAGCGAAACCCGAGAACGACGACGAGCGTGAGAAGTCCCCAGATGTTGCCGACGATGATTTCCGGAATAGCCAGAACGAAGAGCGGCAAGCCCCAACGGCGTCCTCGAGCCCGGGAGCCTTGATGTTACTTCGGACCAGTCTTACGCGCTAATCGATCGCCGCGGCCGGAGCGCGGTCTTCGTCAACGAACATCAACACAAGCGCAGCCCTGGTTTTGGTCGCGGGAGTGGCTTTGTGCCACTGATTGCGGCGCATTTTGGGGCGATCGTCACATCTTAATTTCGTGGGCTTCTGAGCGGAAAGGACGATTGGCCTTTAAGCCAGTGTTAAGCGGAAAGTAGACTCGAGGTGTGAGCGACGAGGCGAACAACGCAGAGGCGTACCTGTACGTGATTTCGTGCAGGCTTGATCGGGTCAAGATCGGGGTCGCCGGCGACGCGCGGAAGCGGCTGCGGGAGCTGCAGGTCGGCTCGCCGGTCGAACTGAAGCTCACGCTCACCCGGCCCTACGCCGAGCGGCGCGACGCGGACGCGGTCGCCGAGGAGCTCTACCGCTACTTCGCCGGCCGGCGCGACCGCGGCAGCTGGTATCGGCTGACCGTCGCCGAGGTGCGCGAGCGGCTCGGTCAGCGCGCCACGCTCGAGGCTCCCGCGCGTGCCCGCGCCGCCGCCGCCGAGGCCGCCGCCCGCGAGCGCCGCGTCGCTCCGCGCCGGGGCGAGCAGGTGCGGGCGCGGACAGGGAAGCAGCTCGCCTACGAGCGCCGCCGCCGCCAGGAGCGAACCCGAAAGCAGAAGCGGGCGGCGAAGCTGCTCGGCCAGGGGATGACACAGCAAGCTGTCGCCGCCGAGCTCGGTGTCACGACCCGCACGCTTCGCAACTGGAAAGCCGCGCCAGTCGGTTCCTCGAACCCCATTTAAGATTGCGCGCTGCTCAACGGCGCCGAGCCAGACATGCCAAAGCCCGCTGACCTTGCGGTCCTCGGGCTTCGCGCACGACTATTTCACGGTAACCCGATCGCTTCAACCTGACGGCAGCGGCCGCGCGAAACGGAGTCCCTGGGCGAGTGGACGCGCACCTGACCGACTGTCTCTGTCGCGTTTCCAACAGAAGGCGACATCGCCGTCTGAAATTGCATCCGACCTTGCGCCAAGCCCCAGTAACTCCTTTACGTGCTGTAGGGAGTGTTCGGCTGGGTCACGTGGTTGACCAGCATGAGCTCCTTGTGCGGCTTGTCCATCGTGAAGGGCAGCGTCGTCAGCTGGACGTTTTGGACCAGCTGCGAAGCGACCTCCTGCAGCGTGTAGGTCTCGCCCAGGTTGAGCTCGACCGACGCGATGGCGCGACCGGTCGAGTCGGAGGCGAACTGCGCCCCGACGGGCTGCCCCTGCGAGTCGAGCACCTGGAAGACGAAGCCGCCGCGCTCGAAGCGCTTGCCGGAGTCGGAATCGTCGACGACGCGCTTGCGCACCACGAGTTGGCCGGTCTTCGGCTTGCCCTGCTCAGCCTTGTGCGCGAGCACCGAAGCGGCCACGCCGGCGTTCTTGTGCGGCGGCACGAAGAAGAAGCCGACCTTCTCGATCACGGTCAACTGCTTCGCCGGGTCGAGCAATGCGTCCGCATCGCCCCCCTGCTCGACGGGGAAGCGCGGGTTCATCATCCAGTCGTTGAACGCGACGTCGAACTGATCGAGCGAGGCCTGGAAGCTGCAGAAGTTGAGGCCCACGCGCAGCTGGCCGTCGGCCGCCTCCATGAACGGCAGCCCGCGTCGAAAAATCTGCGTGTCGTCGTGACGTGTGCGCGGCCCCGCCTTCAGCACGTGCGAGGTCGCCGGCAGGTTCGGCGCCGGCTCGGTCGGCTCATGCTTGGCGTCGATGCCCTGGCCGACCAGGTCGAGTCGAGTGCCGTCCTTCTGGCGACCGATGGTCGCATTGCGCGTCTGGTCGTCGGGCAGCGCCGCGAAGGCGTCCGGCTGCTGGCGGATGCGCATGAACGCCATGTAGGTGCCTCCGTCCGCCCAGGCCGGTTCCTCGACTTGGCGCATCTCGCGGTGGACGAAGACGAAGCGCGGACGCTCAACGGTGCGGATGTTGCGCAGCCCGTCCGCGTAGCCGAACGGTTCCGTCCCGTCGATCCTTTGGTAGCCGCGGTCGAGCGTGACGGCCGCGACGTCCGGGCGCAGCGTCACGAGCCGCGAGACGAACTGGTTAACGCGAGCCTCGAAGACCGAGGCGACGTAGAAGAGCACGTCAGCGTCGACTACCGCGACCCCGGCGAGCGGAGGCGTCGCGTTCGGCAGCGGGTTCGGGACGTCGGGCTGGCCCGCGGCGGCGTTCGGAACGGACGGACGGAACCCGGCCGGGAGCTCGACCGGCGGGTCGAAGCGCGGCTGGCCGTTAAGCGAGAAGAAACTCGGCGCCAGCCCGATAGCGACCGCCGCGACCTTGTCTCCCTTCTCCTGTCCTTGCTTCGGCGGCAGCCGGTCAACCAGCTGCGCGATCAGGGCGTCGACCTGGCCGAACCAGGCCTCGAGCCGCGCCCGATCCATAGCCGGGTCCAGCTTGACGCCGATGAAGTAACCGCACGTCTGCGGATTCTTGTAGAGGACATCCTTGTCCTCGCCGCGGGGAAGGACGCCTTTCGACTGGGCCATCTCTCTGTACCTCCTGTACTACACCTACGTTCTCGCCAGCTCGACAGTTGGCCTGTCAGCTGACGCCAGCTGACAGCTATGGGATAGCAAGCCCGCCGGATGGCGCCGCCGTCGAGAGTCGAGACGCCGGTTAGGCGTTCTTCAGCCGGTAAAGGCCGGAACGCGGTTTGACCGTCTCGACCTCGGGCGCCTTGCCGATCTGGGTAAGGAAGGTGGCCATCGGGTCGCGACCGCCAACGCGTACCCCCTCGTCGGCCAGCAACGCGAACCACTCGCGATAGTGGATCACCATCCCGACTCCGCGCTTCGCTCGGAGCACCTCGACCGCTATCTCGCGCAGTCGCTGCCCGCGCAGCTGCTTATAGAGCGTCTCGAGCGCGAGCTGTGGAGCGAGCCCGAGGATCTCGTCCATCCGGCGCAGCAACAGCTCGGCGTTCTCGAGCTCGGCGTCTACCCCGTCGACGATCACGTGCAGCTGCTCGGACTGTCGTCGAAGATCGGCGACGCGGCCGACGACCGATTCCCGCTCGCGAGCCACGACCGTCCGCGCCTCGTCGGAGAGATCGATCAAGGCCACGCGGCGACTGTACGAGCGCCTCCGGATGGAGCAATCGACCATCGTGCGCGTCGCTCGGCGTCACGCCAGTAGCCGTCGTCGAGGCAAAAGCGCTCAGTTCGCCTTGAGGGGGCTGCTGCTCTCGGCTGAAGATGCGCTTTCTCTACCGCCACCGCGGCGCCTCGAGTCGTTGTCGCCTTTCCGCCAAAAAGCGACGGCGACCCGTTTCCGACATGGGGTTACCGTCGAGGTCGGCCGGCCAATCGCGGGGGCTCGAGTGCTCGGCGCCGAGATGTTCGTGCCCCGCGCTGGCCTGAGCGCGAGGCAACTGCCAGACTGACACGATCATGTCCCTAGCCGGCACGTTGGCGAGCGCCGGACAAGCGTACGTGCGACCCGGCACCGTCATGGGCGTGATCGAACTCTAAGCCGCGAGCACGGGATCATCGCTCCACCACGCGCCGCGACCGCATCCCCAACACGCCGGTTTGTCCTTGCCGCCGAGGTTGTTGCACTGCGGGCAGTACGCGCGGACGGTCCGTGCGAAAACACACAGCACGCACCCGCAATCCTTCAACGGCGGACCGCCGTACACGCCCTCGTAGTGCTTCGTGTGATTCCGTGGCCGGTCGATCATGCCGCCCACGCGATCTCGACCCGCTCGTGCGCGTCGGCCTTGCCGGGAGCGACCGTCGCCTTCTCCAGTACCGTGCCAAGTGCCTGCCTCTGCACCGAGACCGGCATCCGCTCGAAGACTGCCTTGACCGTGGAGTCCGAACCTTCGACGTAGTCGGGATCGTTCGGCCCCGGCAGATACCACGATGTTGCAACGGAGTCCTGCTCGATGTCGCCAAGCTCGACCATGAGCGCATCCCGCGTGCGCACCGCCGCCGCGTTTGCAGTGGCGTACGTCATTGCATCGATCTCGTCGGAGTCGAGCATCGTCTTGAGTCCGGCGATGTCGGCCTCGGCCTTTGCGATGCCCGCGCGCAACTCCGAGATCCGCTCTTCGTCAACGCCCGCGTCCTCGCCGTGCACTGTCCCGACTCTGTCGAGCACCGCTGCGAGCAGGAAGGACTCGACCTTGTCGGCGGAGATGACAGACCTAGACGTGCACGCCGGGTTTGCCTTGCAGCGGTAGTACCTGTACGCCTTGCCGTTGTGCTGCGACTTGTCACACGACATGCCGTAGCCGCACGTCGCGCACTTGAGCAGGCCATTGAGCATCTGCCCTTCGCCGTCGCCCTTCGCGCCTTTGCGCTTCGTCGGCCGGTGTGAGTTCGCGCGAAGCCACAGCGCCCGCTCGATGAGCTTCGGGCCTTCCTTCGACTCGCCACAGCCACACGAGCACGCATGAACGCCCATGTAGGTGTCGTTCTGAATCACCGCGCGTGCCCCCGCAGTAGACCACACAGTGCGCTTCTGGCACGTTGCCACTCCAGCATCACTGAGGATGCGGGCGACTTCTCCGAACGACTTGCCCTCCGCCCGCGCTTCGAACGCGGCGATCACGGCCTCGCCGTTCCCGTTCCCGTCGGGAACGAGCTTGCCGTCGTCGTCTTTCGAGTATCCGGCGGGAGCAGCGCCGACGTAGCAGTCCCGCGACCATGCCGAGTGTTTGGCGTTCTTCCAGTTCGTGCGGTGCCGCTTCCACTGTTGCCGGGCGATGGCACCCTTCACCGTAAAGAGAAGCTCTCCGTCGTCGTCGTCGCTCGGGCGGTAGTCCGTCCCCTCCGCCGCGCACACGAGTCGAGCATCACAGCGCTGGAGTGCGTCCCACAGTTCGGCCTGAGCGAGACCCTGCTCACGCGAGATGCGATCCTGAAAGGCGACGATGATGCCGGACGCCTCGCCGTCCTCGCACGCCTTGACGATGTGACCAAGCTCACGCTCGCGCCAGTGCTTCTTGCCCGAGACGCCCTGCTCGATGACGGGAGCCGCGAGCTTGACGCCGTTCGCGTCGGCCCACTTCTTGATGGCGCGCTTCTGCTCGTCCAAGGAGATCGTGACCTCCTTGGCCTGCGACTGCCTGATGTACGGGACGAGTGGCTTCGTTCGGTTGGCTGGACTCATGCGATCCTCCTGATCCCCCGGCAAGCCCACCCTGCCGTGGCTCAATCTCAGTAAGTTCGATTTTCCGCCAACATGCAATCTTTGTACTCAGCATGTTCGTCCGGAAGGTGGTCTCCTCAGTGCGGATTCCAGAGGCAGGGATCGCCGCAAGGTGAACGACGGCATCCTGGCCCGCCAAACACTCGACCGTCTGGCCGTACTCGGTCAGGTCGGCGAGCAGAGACGGTGCGGACGACTCGGTGGGCGAGACGACGTCGACCGCGAGCACATCGTGGTCGTGCTCGAGCAGGGTGCGGACGACTGCCCGTCCGGCCTTTCCGCTCGCGCCGGTGACGACGATTTTTGCCATGGCTAAAGCTTACGAGCAGTCGAATGTCCTCTTCGGCCACTGTCTTGGGGTCAGACCCTAGGACATGTCACGATCGAGCAAAGGGCTGCAAAACCGCACCATTAGTGTCGCGAAAGACCTGTCACGAGGGTGTGCCTTGATCGTGTCGATCGGAGGTCGAAGCGGAAGGGCTGGGCAGAATCGGCGCGATGCGTCGTCCCCGCGCCGAACACGAACTTCCCGCTGCGGTCGTCGACGTGGGTTGGGTCAACGGGCTGGCGGCGATTCGCTCGCTTGGGCGCGCGGGCATCCGCGTGCTCGCGGTGGATCACCGTCCGAGCGCGCTCGGCTTTCGTTCGCGCTACGCGGAACAGGTCCTCGGCGCGGACCCGCACGCCGATCCGACGCGATTCATCGCGTCGATCCGCGCGCTCGGGAAGGTCGTCGTGTTCCCGACGCACGACGAGCAGCTGAATCTGATCGCGCGTCACCTCGGCGATCTCGAGGTGCTCGCTCCTTTCCCGGGCTGGGACGTCCTCGAGCGGGTTCAGAGCAAGCGCGCCCAACTGGAAGAAGCCGCGACCGCCGGAGTCGACGTACCTCGAACGCACTATCCGCGCAGCCCTGCGGAAGCGCGCGGAGCTGCGGAGGAGATCGGTCTGCCGGTGCTCGTCAAGCCGGAGCATCCCATCGGCTTCAAGTCGCGCTTTCGCCGCCAGGCTTTCCGTTGCGAGACCCTCGACGAGGTCGAGGACGCCTACATGCGCGCCGAGGAGTTCGCGCCGATGGTCCAGGAGTTCATCCCCGGCGGCGATAACACGCTCTACACGATTGGCAGCTACGTCACGCGCGACGGGCGGCCGCTCGGGATCTTCTCCGGTCGCAAGCTGCGACAGACGCCGCCCGGCATCGGCACCTGCCGCGTCGGCGAGGCGGTCTGGGTGCAGGACGCCGTCGACTCGGCACTGCGGCTGCTCGAAGGGTTCGGCTACTTCGGGCTGAGCCAGGTCGAGTTCAAGCGCGATCCGCGCGACGGCAATTTCAAGCTGATGGAGATCAACCCGCGCCTCTGGCAATGGCACGGGCTCGCTGCGGCCTGCGGCATCGACCTGCCGCGCATCGCCTACGCGGACCTCGTCGGCGAGCCGCCGCCCACCGCGACCATGAACGGTGAAGGCAAGCGCTGGGCGATCACGCTGCTCCCGGGCGAACGCCCGGCGCTCCAGCGTCCGCCGTACGTCGACGCCGTCTTCGCGCGGGACGACCCGAAGCCCGCCGCCGTCCACCTGGCGCGGGTAGTGCGGAGCGCGCTTCGATGATTCCACCAGAGATCGAGCGTCGTGCGCGATGGGTCCTGGATTCCGTTGGCGCAACCGATGTCGGCTTTGGTGACGATCTGCCGTACGACGCAAATGCGTGGGAGCGAGTTGAGCGCGGCGAACGTCCCGACGACGACGACATAGCCGAAGGCTTCTTCCACCTTGCGCGCGTCGAGGAGCGGAATGTCGGCCCGAGGGACGAGCACGGCCGCTTCCGTGCCGAGTGGTCGTGTCTCGATCCGCTCGACCCGCCGCTGGAGCGATTGCGTCGCAAGCTTGGCGTCGCCGACGCCGGCGGTCCGCGGTTCACGGTCGCTCTGACGCACGACGTCGACACGCCGTGGCGCTGGACGCGGATCGGCGTGCGCGGTGCGGCTGCGCGGCTGAAGCAGAACGTTCGGCACGCCCGCCTCGGGCCCGCTGTGCGCGAAACCACGGGTCTCGCGATGGCGCCTGTCCATTTCGCGCGCGGCACCGACCCGAACTGGCGGTTTGAGCAGATCGTCACGGAGGAACGTCGCCGCGGCGCGACCGGCTCGTCGTTCTACGTGATCGCGAGCCACCACGATCCGCACGACGGAGCAGCGCCGGAGGAATACAGCCGGCTCCGGCCGCAGCTCGTCGAGACGCTGCTCGACACCGGTGCCGAGGTCGGCCTCCACGGCAGCTACGCCGCAGCTGACGACCCCGTCCGCCTCGCTGCGGAAAAGCAGAAGCTGGAAGCGCTCGCGGGCCCGATCCTAGGCCACCGCTACCACTACCTCCGCGTGGATCCACACCGAAATCTCGCCTCGCTCGCGGCGGCCGGGCTTCGCTACGACACGACGCTGGGCTTCCCTGACGCGCTCGGCTTTCGGGCCGGCATCGCCCGCCCGTTCCACCCGTGGGACCTCGAGCGGGACGAGCCACTCGACCTCGTCGAGATCCCACTCGCAGCAATGGATGCAACGCTCGCGGAAGAGCGTTACCTCGGATTGGCGGCGAAGCGCGCCGAGCCGCAGCTGATGAGACTCCTCGACTGGGCCGCCGAGCACGGCGGGGCATTCGCCGTCCTCTGGCACCCGGACCGCTTCGACCCGGTCACCTCGGGCGGCTGGGACCGGCTCTACTCGAGGCTGCTGGACGGAGTCCGGGAGCGCGGGGGCAGGTGTGTCCCAGCAGCCGAGCTCGTGTCGTCCCATTCGACCTGATCGAAGTAGCGCAGCGCACGGCGCGTGGGACGCACCTGTGCGCTCAGCTGCATCAGCTCTTCGTGTGAGATCTCGCCGAGCGCGCTCTTGATCCCGAGATACGCCAGGTTCAGGTCTTCCTGGTACACGATCGTGGAGATGCGCGGATTGACCTCGATCACGTGGTCGCCGACGAGCTGGATGTTGAAGAAGTACTCGATGCCGAGCTCGGCGACGATGCGCTGCGCGACTTCCATCAGCCAGTGATCCTGCAGCGTCTCGAAATACATCGCGAGGCCTGCACGCATCGATTGGCGTGTCTTCGCATGTCCGAGCAGGACCTGGCCCGAGCGCGCGATTCCGTCCACCGTTCGCTCGCGACCCTGTGCCAGTTCCATCAGCAGGAGGTCCGGCCCGCCCTCTTCCGGTAGGAGCTCCATCACGTCCTTGAGCCGCATGGCGAGGTTCCCTGGGCGCTCGTCGATCAGCTGTCTCGTTCTGTCCACGGTCGCGTCCAGCACGCGGAAGCCCCGTGAGCCCGAGCTGAAGATCGGCTTGAAGCAGACCGGGCGCTCGGGGTAGCCGAGCTCCTCTGCTGCGAGGGCGAGCGCGCGGCCGCCGCTCACTCTGCGCCAGGCGGGCGCGCGCAGGCCGAGGCGCTCGATCAGGGCGTACGTCTCGGCCTTGTCGTTCGCGATTCGGATCGTCACGGGCGGCGACACCATCACCGTCGTGCCCATGAAGCGCTCGCGCGCATCCGCGAGCCCTTGCAGGTCATGCGACGACTGCGGCAGCACGGCATCGATGTTCTCGCGCCGCACGACGTCGAGCATTGCGTCGCCGAACGCCGGATCTTTGCCGGGCGGGACGACGTAGAAGCGGTCGCAGAAGTGCCGGCCGACCGCCTGCGGAGACATGTCGGTGCCGACGATGCGCACGCCGCGCTCACCGTTCAGGCGCAGCGCCCGTAGGAGTGCCGCCGTGCCGGGAGCGCCCGACGCCGTGACGAGGACGGTGATGTCGCGCATCGAAGCGGCGATGCTACTTGGCGTCTATGCCCTGGTGGATCAGTTTGAGCATGGCTTCGGCGTCGAGTTCCAGCCCCAACGAGGTAGCGAGGGCCATGCCGTTCGCGATGACGTTGATGAATGCGACGATGTCCTGGAGGGAGACGTCCGAGCGAAATGCGCCGCGAGCGTGCAAGTCCTCGAGCCACGCCTTCACCTGCTGCTCGCGCTGCGGGCCGCCGCGAGTCTCGAACTCCTTCATCAGATCCGGGTTCCGGCGGAGTCGTTTCAGCACCTCGAAGTAGACGGCCATCCAATCGGGGCTTTCGGTGGTGAGGTGGCGGATCGTGGCGTCGAGCCCTTGGTCCATCAGCAGGGTCGTCAGCTCGTGCTGATCGCGCGACGCGAGCTCGTAGAAGACCGACCACTTGTCGGGGAAGTAGTTGAAGATCGCACCCCGGGAGAGGCCGATTTCTTCCTCCAGGCGGGCCACTGTCGCGCCCTCGTACCCGTGGCGTGCAAAGGCTCGTCGGGCGCCCTCCAGGATCTGCTCCCGGCGCGCCTCGAGATGCTGTTCGGAGACCTTCGGCACGCTCGTACTTTACAAAACCGTACGTACGTCTTATATTCTGGCCGTGAGTTTGCTCAGGAACCGCAACCTCGCCGCGGTGCTCGGGGCCGAGCTCGTGTCGCTCACCGGCTCGGCGATGACGCTTGTCGCGCTGCCCTGGTTCGTCCTCATCACGACCGGCTCGACGGCCCGGATGGGCTGGGTCTTGGCGGCGGAGCTACTGCCTGTGGGGCTCCTGGGGATTCCGGCCGGTTCGCTCATCGCCCGACTGGGCGCCAAGCGCACGATGAACGTCGCGGACGGCGCTCGCGCGCCGCTGATGGCGGCGATCCCGATCCTCCACTGGAGCGGACACCTCTCGTTCGGGGCGCTGCTGGCATTGACCTTTCTGATCGGGTGCTTCATGGCGCCCTACTACGCGTCGTCCCGGATCATCCTCCCCGAGGTCGTCGGCGAGGACGAGCAGCTCGTCGCACAGGGCTCGGCGTTCCTGCAGGCGGCCATGCAGCTGACGCAGCTCGGCGGCCCGATCCTCGGCGGCGTCCTGATCTCGGTGCTGAGCGCCTCGGCGGTCCTGATCGTCGATGCAGCGACCTATGCAGTTTCGTTCGTCGTCATCTTCACGTTTGTGCGCGTCGGCAAGCGCATGGCGCCCGAGGAGTCCTCGCGAGGCGTCTTTGCGGGCCTGCGCTATCTCCTTCGCGATCGACTTCTCGGGCCGATGCTTGCGGCTGCCGCATTCATCAACTTCGCCGCGCAGGGCCTGCTCGCGCTCATTCCGGTGATCGTGCTGCGGCGCTACGACGCGGATCCGAAGATCGTCGGTTTCTGTTTTGCCGCGTTCGGCGCGGGCGCGCTGGTCGGCAGCCTGGCCGCGGCCAGGCTCGTACGCAAGGTCCCGCTTCTGACGCTCGCCGGAACCGCGATCCTGCTGATGTCGCTGCCGCTCTGGTTCGTGGCGATCGCGATGCCGTGGCCGCTGCTCCTGGCGTTATTTGCTCTCTTCGGCGTCTTTGCACCGCTGGTCAACGCGCCGGTGCTGACGATCCTCACGATGCGCACGCCTCAGGCTCTGCGGCCGAAGGTGATGACCGCCGTGATGACGGTGTCCTCGCTGATCGGGCCGCTCGGGTTCCTGGCCGTGGGCCAGGCCTTGCAGAACGTCGGCATCCGCGTCGTCGCACTCGCGATCGCCGCCGGGTTCACGGCCGCCGCGGCTGCGTTCTCAGCGGCTGTTCGCCGAGGCGCCCGGGAAGAGAAACAGGACGCGGTTCCAACGGGCGATCTCGCAACCGTCCTTACGGCTGAAGCGCGCCCGGACTAGCTTGCCGCGGAAGTAGCCGGTGACCAGCGCCTCCTGGGGGCCGCCGTAGATCATGGTGCAAGTCATGCCTTGCGGCGTCGGGGCGAACGGCCGTGTGGCTCGCATCAGCTTCGTGCACGCGGCTGCGCGTTTCGGCAGCGTTCCCCCGGACGGCGCGCACTTGAGCGTGTAGACCTTCTTCGCCGGTTGCCCCATTCCGTCGGGCCACACCGTGATGTGCAGCGATGTCGAGGCGACGACGAGGATCGCGGCCAGGATGTTCATCGTCCCAGGATAGGCAAGAGCCGGCGCAGGCGCCGCCGCTCTGCCGGTAGGTAGAAGCCGAGCACGAGCAACACAAGCGGGAATGCCGCAGTGAGCGCAAGCGCGACCGGGAGCGGAACGTCGAGCAGCTTCCCCAGCACGGTGAGGCCGACGGCCGCAAGCCCGAGCGTCGCGACACGCCGCCACTGGTACGACACGGGGAAGACGCGCTGTGCGCGCCAGGCCATGCCGACGAAGAGAAGCGTGTAGGCGACGACCGTTGCGATCGCGGCTCCCATCCGTCCGTAGGCTGGAATGAGCGCCAGGTTCAGGGCCACGTTGACGGCGGCGGCGGCGCCGGTCACGACCCAGTTCGAACGCGTCTGCCGCGCACGGCCGGTGCCGATCTGAACCACGACGTAGGCGCCGAACGCGGCGACGCCGAACGCGAGGGGTGCCACTACGTTCTGCGCCGGATAGAAGGGCTTCGTCGTGATCAGCTTCACGATCCACGGCGCCAGCAGTCCGAGCGCGAGCGCGAGCCAACAACAGACGAAGACGACGTACGTCAGCACGAAGCTGTACGTGCGCTGCGCCTCACGGTCGTCGTCGATCGAGTACGCGAACGCGGGCCAGGCCATCCTGAATGCAGTGAGGAGCAGGACGATCGCCGACGCGATGCGCACGCCGATCGAGTAGAGGCCGACCTCGTGCGCGTCCGCGAGCTTGATCAGGAAGAAGCGGTCGCTGAAGTTCGTCAGCCAGAGCGCGACGGCCGAGGGGACGAGCGGCAGGCCGAAGCGGTTCATCGCCCTGTAGAGCGGGCGGTCGAACTGCAGGCCGAGGGCATGCCTGCTGTAGAGGAGGAGCGCCGCGTACGCGATCAGCGTCCCGGTGAAGTTTCCGACCAGCACGCCGAGCGGTCCCTTGTCGAAGACGACGACGAGCAGGACGGTGGCGGTGATCGTGATCGCGACATTCGCGAGCGTTGCCGCGACGTACGCGGTCGAGCGCTGCTCGACGCGGAAGAGGGACGTCATCTGCTCGTAGTTCAGCGCGGCCCAGAGGCCGATGAACGCCGCGATGACGAGACCACGGTGGCCGTGCGTCCCGAAGAGGAGCCACGAGATCTGCGCCGCAAGCGCAATCCCTGCGGACGTCACAGCGGTGGACGCGGCCAGCACGTACCAGAACGCCGTGCGCACGACGAGGTGCCGGTGTGCCGGCTCGGCGGAGTCGAAGTAGAACCGGAAGAACGCGCTCTTCATCCCCTGCGCGACGAGAGCCGTCAGCACTGCCGATAGTGCGACGAGCGTCTCGATCAACCCGTAGTCGCTCGGCGACAGGTAACGCGTGTAAAGCGGCAGCAGCAGCACGCCGAGCACGCGCGCGACGATCGAGCCGAGCCCGTAGATCGCCGAGTGACGCAGAAGCTCCTTGAGCCGCGCAAGCATGCTCAAAGTATGGAGGCGTAAATTTCGATCAACCGGTCGGCCACCTTGTCGAGGTCGTGCACCCGTTCCACGTAAGCGCGTCCTTCCTGTCCGAGCCGCTTGCGTAGCTCGAAGGAGTCGACGAGCGGGCGAAGCTTCTCCACGAGATCGTCCTTCGTCGCGGAGACGATCGGCACCTTCAACCCGAAGGCCTCCTCGGTCTGGGCAACGGCCGTGGGATCGAGGTGCGTGACGACGGGCTTGCCGTACGCCATCGACTCGATCGCAAACACGCCGTGCCACAGATAGTGCATCTGGTCGACGACGATGTCTGCGCGCTGGAACCGCTCCACCGCCTCCTCGTGTGGCACCCCGTGCACGACGTCGAGATCCACCGGCAGCTGCGCGCACGCAGCGATCACGTGCCGCGTTCCTTTCTTCTCGAGATCCGAGGGTGCATGCACGACCAGCGGCCGCTCACGTTCGACCGGCGGAACAGACTCGTAATCGCGCAGGTCGAGCCCCGGCGGGATGACCGCGGTCGCGTCCGGAACCCAGCGCGTCGCGGCGTACGAGCCGACGATCCAGGCGTCGAACTTCTTGCGGTACTCGAGCTCGTGCAGGGTCTTGCCCCGGATGTCGTCGCCGAGGAACTGCATCACTGACTTCTTCCGCGCCGCGCGCAGGATCGGCAGGTTCAGCGACTTCGGGACGAGCGTCTTCCCGAAGTAGAAGTGGAAGATGTCCGCCTGCGGGAGGTAGCGAGCGAGAGCGCGCCACTGCACGGCCTGCTGGCGCAGAAGGCCCGACCGCGGCAGGTCGAGGTTGATGTCGTACTCCTCCGGCCGCCACTTCTGCGGCCAGAAGACGAGCAGTCTTGCGTCCACGCCTTTACGTCGCAGGGCATTCACGTGGGCCCAGCCGGTGCCGGCGAGGTTCACAGGGAGGTGGAGGACACGGGCTTTCAGAAGCCCAACGATACGATCCGCGGCCTTGCCCGCCGGGTTGAAACGACGTCTTTACCGCACTGCGCGCGATCTGCGTCATCCAGGTCGTGCTCTCGAACGCCGGCGCATCCGTGACGGTGTGGCGCGCTTTCTTGGCGGCCGCCACGCGCTCGTCGGGTACGAGCTGGAGGTGCGTGACAGCGGGCTGATGGAGCATCTGCTCGAAAAGGGGCGCGAACATCACGAAGCGGTCGTCGCAACGGGGGCCGGCCATTCGCTCGGCGCGATCGGCTACACGGAGGGCGTCTACCTCTACGCGGTCCTGCGCACGGTCCGGCCGGACGTGGTGGTCGAGACCGGGGTGGCGAACGGTTTCTCGACCGCCTTCTCGCTGCTGGCGCTGCAAGCGAACGAGGCGGGCCACCTCCACTCGATCGATCTGCCCCGCGAGGTCGGCCGCGACTACGAGCCGGGAACGTTCTACGAGGGCGAAGGCCGTGCGGGCATCCCGCCCGGCTCCGAGCCAGGCTGGCTGATCCCACAGGCTTTGAAGGAACGCTGGACGCTGATTTTCGGCCGCAGCCAGGAGGAGCTGCCGCCGCTGCTCGAACAGCTGGGAACGGTGGACGTCTTCATGCACGACAGCGAGCACTCGTTCGACTGCATGTGGTTCGAGTTCAATGCCGCGTGGCCGGCTCTCCGCCCGGGCGGCGTGCTCGTCTCGGACGACGTGAACTCGACCCCGGCCTTCGGCCGTTTCGCGGCCCAGGAGGGGCGCGATCCAGTCCGCCTCGCCCGTGGAATGGCCCTTCTGCGGAAGTGATTTGACAAGGTTAGTGACTAGTAGCTAACATCCTCGCCATGGCAGTCGCAGAGCGAAAGAGCGCCGAGGAACGGCGCGAGCAGATCCTCGAAGCGGCCCTGGTCGAGTTCGCTGCCCGGGGGCTGGTCGGGGGTTCGACGGAGGCGATCGCGAAGACCGTCGGGATCTCCCAGCCCTACGTCTTCCGCCTCTTCGGCACCAAGAAGGAGCTCTTCATCGCGACGGTCGAGCGCTGCATGCGCGGGACGCTCGAGATGTTTCGGACGGCGTCCGCCGGCCTGACGGGCGAGGAGGCATTGCGTGCCATCGGCGAGGCATACACCGAGCGTCTCGCGACGGATCCGACCTATCTCCATTCCCAGATGCAGGCCTACGCCGCGTCGCACGACCCGCAGATCCGTGAGGCCGTACGCAGAGGCTACGGCGAGCTCGTCGAGTACGTGGAACGCGTCTCGGGCGAGCCCTCGGACCGCGTATCCCATTTCTTCGCGAAGGGGATGCTCCTGAACGTCGTCGCCTCGATGGACCTGCTCGGCGCCGAGGAAGGGTGGGCGCAGCGCCTCATCGAGGGCTGCCGCCAGGACATCTAGTCATTTTTTTCACCTTGAAGTAAGTGACCACTCACAAGCATAAGAGCCGAAGGAGGAACCCATGAGCGTCAAGACTCGAACGATGTGGACTTTCGCAATCACCTCGGTGGCGGTCTTCATGGCCACCCTCGACAACCTCGTGGTCACGACCGCGCTGCCGGTGATCCGCGAGGACCTGCACGCGACCGTCGAGAGTCTCGAATGGACTGTCAACGCGTACACGCTCACCTTCGCGGTGCTGCTTCTGACCGGAGCGGCGCTCGGCGACCGGTTCGGGCGGCGCCGGATGTTCGTGGTCGGTCTCGCGATCTTCACAGTCTCGTCTGCGGCGGCCGCTCTCGCGCCTTCTGCCGGAGCGCTCATCGCGGCGCGTGCGGCTCAGGGTGTGGGCGGGGCGATCATCACGCCGCTGACGCTCACGATCCTCAGCGCGGGCGTGCCTGCCAATCGCCGCGGTGCCTTCATCGGCGCCTGGAGCGGCATCGCCGGCCTGGCTGTCGCACTCGGCCCGCTGGTCGGCGGCGCCGTCGTGAGCGGCATCTCGTGGCACTGGATCTTCTGGCTCAACGTTCCGATCGGCATCGTCCTGATCCCACTCGCACTCAGGCGTCTCGACGAGTCGCATGGGCCTGCGGCCAAGCTCGACCTGCCGGGCGTTGGGGTCGCCAGTGCCGGTCTGACCGGGATCGTGTGGGGCCTCGTCCGCGGCAACGGACAGGGCTGGGGATCGGCGGAGATCGTCACCTCACTAATTGCCGGTGCGATCGTGTTCGCCCTCTTCATCCTCTGGGAGCTCCGTGTCGAGGAGCCGATGCTCCCGATGCGCTTCTTCAAGAACCGCGTCTTCACGCTCGCGAACGTCGCGTCGCTGTTCATGTTCTTCGGCATGTTCGGCTCGATCTTCCTGCTGAGCCAGTTCTTTCAGATCATCCAGGGCTACAGCCCGCTCGGGAGCGGCGTTCGCATCCTGCCGTGGACGATCATGCCTCTCTTCGTGGCGCCGGTCGCCGGGGCTCTCTCTGACCGGATCGGCGGGCATCGGCTCATGGGCGTGGGCCTGACTTTGCAGGCGGCCGGGCTCGGGACGATCGCGGCTATCTCGACGCCGACGACGCCCTACTGGCAGCTGGTCGCGCCGTTCGCAATCTCGGGTATCGGCATGGCGATGTTCTGGGCGCCCGTCGCGAACGTCGTGCTCTCGGCGGTGAAGCCCGAGGAGCAAGGTCAGGCGTCCGGGGCGAACAACGCCATCCGCGAGCTTGGAGGAGTGTTCGGCGTGGCTGTGCTCGCGTCCGTGTTCTCGTCGTACGGGGGCTACCGCACGCCGGAGACGTTCGTCAATGGGATGAATGCCGCGGTCGCGATCGGCGCAGGCGTGGTCGCTCTCGGCGCGGTGGCAGCGTTCGCAATCGGCAAGCCGCGCCGAGCGGCCAAGGCCGAGTCCGCCCAAACGGAGCGGCTCGCAGAAGCCGCCTGAGTCGACGTCCAGGGAGAGCCTCCAGGGCTCTCCCTCCGGCTTCCCCCGCCTGACCGACGGCGGATTGCACGATCTGCCTCGATCTCCGAAGATCCAGCGATGTGCCGGAACCGCCAAAAGCGGTTCGCTGCGGAGGCCACGCCCACGACCGGCGCGAGTCGGCGTCCCGCCGTCCGGAGGCTCGCGACGGAGGTTGGAATTGCCGCCGTGATCGGGGCGGCGATCGTGTTGACGGTACGCCTCTGGGGTCCAGAGCTTTCGCGTGCGCTTCGTGAGCGCCTGCTGCTGTTCAGGCCCGTGACGGCGCTGAAGACCGCTGCTGCGTTTGCGATCGTCATCGTTGCGCTGAGGGTCGTCTCCGTTGGTGCACGTGGAGGGGTGGCGCTCGCCCGCGGAGATCGTCTGGCCCGGAGGTGCCTCGGTGCTCTCGCCCGAGTGCCAGTTGTGCTCGGGCTGACGGCGATCGTGATGGTCGCGGCTGGGTTACGGATCCTCCTTGTTCGCGCGGAGACCGAACCGAGGGTGTTCGGCGACGAGATCATCTACACGGAACTCGCGAAGAACATCGCTCTGCACAGCAGGCCGCTCCTTCGCGGTCACCTGGAGATCGGATACAGCGTGCTCTACCCGCTGTTTCTCAGTCCGGCCTACAGTCTCGCGAGTGACGGCGCCGCCGCCTTCGCCGCGGCGAAGACGATGAACGCAGTCGCCATGGCGCTGACGGCCATTCCCAGTTACGCATTGGCGCGGCGCGTCCTCTCGCATGGCTGGAGCCTGGGCGTGGCAGCCCTCGTCGTGCTCGAGCCCTGGATGGCCTACGCGTCGCTCACCATGACCGAGTCGCTGTTCCTCCCCGCATTCACCGCGTTCGCTCTTACGGTCGTGTGGATGCTGGAGCGGCCAACTGCAGGCCGTCAGCTGCTCGTCCTCATCACGCTGGCCCTGCTCGTTGGAATCCGGCCCCAGGCCCTGATTTTTGCCGGTAGCGTCGGCGCAGCGATCCTGCTCAAGGGGCTGCTGACTGGGTCCGTGCGCCGGGTCGTCCGCGAACACACCATTCTGCTGGCCGCCCTCGGACTCGCACTCTTGGCAGGCTCGATCGCGCTCGTTGCGGGCGTGTCGCTTCCGGCCGGTTCCGCAGGGCGGTTGCTGACTGCGGCGTATAGCCCGGTTGACCTGGCCAAGTGGACTCTCTGGAACCTCGCCGTCTACGAGCTTGCCCTGGGGGTGATTGCACTCGCGGCGTTCCCGCTCGCCCTGCGCGGCCTGCTGCGCCGTTCCTCATCGGATCGCGACCAATCGCTCGGGATCGCGGCGCTGACGCTCACTGCCGGTCTCTTGCTCTCCGTAGCGGCGCTCTCGGCAAGCCGATTTGGGTTGGGCGTCATTCATGAGCGGAATCTCTTCTATGCGACGCCGCTTCTGCTCGTTTGTCTCGCCCACTGGCTTGCACACGGGCTGGAGCGACCGAAGATGCTGGTTGTGGCGGTCGCCCTAGGCGCCATAGTGCTGCCGGCGACTCTGTCGGAGCACGTTGTCCAAATCAGCAACAACGTCGACAGCCCGACGGCCGCTTGGCTGTCCGAGCTCAAAAACCAGGTGCCGAATGTTCCGATGAGGGGATGGACGGTCGGGATCGCAACGGCCGGTGCGGTGGCACTACTGCTCGCGCGACACGCACTCGTGCCGATTCTCGCCGTGGTGCTCTCATTTGTCGCGGTGGCCGGTCCGCTCGACTACTCCGGAGCCCTGACGCCCGAGCAGGATCGCACTCTCGCATGGGTCGACCGGGCGTTGCCAGATCGCGCAACGGCGACGCTCATCCACCTGGGGCTGTCCCGACCGGACCAACCGTGTTCCAGGGATGCGAATAACGCACAGAGAGCGCTGGTCGTCTGGACGGAGTTCTTCAACGCCCGGATCGATGGCGTCGCGCACATGGCCGAGCCCGTGCCCGACAACGTCCCCTCGCCGAAGCTCACGGTCGCATCCGGCGGAATCGTCTACAGAAAAGGCCGGCCATTCACTCCGGCCTATGCCGTCCTCGATTCGCGGCAGCCGATCGTCGGGCGACGGCTTGCACGCTTCGACCTCGCTAGCCTTGGCCCTGTGTGGCAGGGCGGAGCGTCGCTATCACTATGGAAAGTCAGCCCGCCGCTCGGGTTCCTGACTCATGCGCAGCCGCTGCCCCCACGGGCGGACGGTCAAGAGTGCTGACGGTAACGGTGCTCGAGCCGGCATCCAACTAGCGCGCACCGCTGCCATCGGTGAGGAACGTCTATCCCGGGCCAGGCCCGAGGTCGTAGACTCCCGCGGGGCAATCGAACCAGGAGGGGGAGAGATGCAGGCTCGTTTTCTCGCGGCGCTCGCCGCGCTTGTCGCCACGGTGCTGGTCGTGGCCTCGGGCTCGGCACTCGGAGCGGGCACGATCCGGTCCGCGGCGCCCAACACAACGCAGTACCTGGTCGTGTTCAAAGTGGGCCACAGCGGGGCAGGAGTGCAGGCTGTTCGGGCGGCCGGAGGTCGCGTCGTCAGGATCGACAAGGTTGGCGTCGGGACCGTCACGTCGTCGAAGCCGGCGTTCGCGCGGTCGCTGCGCGCATCCGGCGCGGTCGCTGCTGTGGCTCGCAACGCGAGCTTCTTCCAGCCCGCGTTGAAGGCGGCGGATCCGCCGCCGGAGGGCACGCACTCCGCAGCCGCGGAGGCCTCGGCATGCGCGTCGCTCTACAGCGTTCCGCTCACCGTCGGCCCTGATCCCCTGAGCCCATGCCAGTGGGACATGCGGATCATCGGCGCCTCGCCGACGGGCTCGTACGACGTAAACCAGGGCGCGGGCGTCAAGGTCGGTGATCTCGACACCGGGATCGACCTGAACCACCCCGACCTCGCGCCGAACCTCGATGTCGCCGCGTCGTGCTCGTTCATCTACGCGTCGACGCCGACATCCGACCCGTCCGAGCAGGTCACCCCCGGCAACTGCTCGAACAAGTCGGCTGTCCAGGATCTGAACGGCCACGGAACGCACACAGCCGGCACGATGGCCGCTGCGATCAATGGCCTCGGGGTCGCAGGTGTCGCTCCTGAGGCGACGATCGTCGCGCTCAAAGCCGGCACGATCGAGGGGTTCTTCTTCACGCAGTCCGTCGTGGATGGTCTCGTCTACGCGGGTGATCACAGGCTCGACGTCGTCAACATGAGCTTCTTCGCCGACCCCTGGCTGTTCAACTGCCGAAACGACGTTGAGCAGAGGGCGATCGTCGAGGCGATCTCCCGCGCCGCGCGGTATGCGCAGCAGAAGGGCGTGGTGCTCGTCGTGGCGGCCGGCAACGAGGGGATCGATCTCAACCATCCGATCGTCGACGAGCTCAGCCCGGACTACCCGCCGGACTCGGCGGTGACGCGGCCCGTGAACAACAGCTGCGTCGTCATGCCGCAAGAGATCCCGGGAGTTGTGAACGTCTCGGCGACAGGCGCTGCGAACCTGCTGGCGTGGTACTCGACGTACGGCAACGTCGTCGACGTGGCAGCGCCCGGGGGCTCGCGGTTCCAGACCCCCACGTTCGATAGCTCGCGAGGCCGCGTGCTCGCGCCGTATTCGGCGACCGCATCCGACCTCGCGCTCGAGGCATCGCTCGGACGCCTCGTCCAGGATCCGAACAACGGCGCTTACTGGGCGTGGCTCAATGGGACATCGATGGCCGCACCGCACGCCGCCGGCGTCGTGGCGTTGATCCGGTCACAGCACCCGGGACTGCCGGTCGGGTCGGTCGTGGCGCTCCTGAAGCAGGTCGCCACGAAAATGGCGTGCCCTGGAGTTCTCGATCCGGGCGTTGAGTTCTTCGGCGCACCCGTGCAGGTCTGCTCGGGCGGCATCGGTGGCAACAGCTTCTTTGGGGCCGGCCTGGTCAATGCGCTGAGCGCTGCGAATAGGTAGCACCTCATCGCTCTAACTTCGGGGCCGGCGAGTGTCGCCGGCCCCGAAGTGCCTCGTCCCCGATTGCCGTCCCTCGAAGGAGTGATCGCAGGGAGCACTATTCTCTGATCCATGACAGGCACCGAAGCGGTGGAGACGCGCCGTGTCACCGAGGCCGACCTCCCGGCGCCCGACGTCTCGATCGTGGTGACGATCTTCAACGAGGCGGCGTCGGTGGAGGAGCTTTACCGCAGAACGATCGCGGCGCTCGACCCCGGCCCTCGGACGTTCGAGCTGATCTTCGTCGACGACGGCTCGACGGACGGCACGTTCGCAGCGTTGGAGCGCCTGCACGGCGGCGATCCGCGCGTGCGTGCTGTGCGGTTCAAGCGCAACTTCGGCCAGCATCCCGCGATGCACGCCGGGCTGTCGCGCGCCCGCGGCGACGTGGTCGTGACGATGGACGGCGACCTGCAGAACCAGCCGGAAGACATCCCGCGGCTGGTCGAGGCGGTCGAAGCCGGCAATGACGTCGCGAGCGGTCGCCGTCGTGCACGCAAGGATCCAGTCGGCCGTTCCGTGCCGTCCCGCGTCATCAACGGCATGTTGCGCCGCTTCACCGGTGTGTCGATCTCGGATTTCGGGTGCGCCTTCAACGCCTACCGCCGCGAAGCCGTCGAGCCGATGCTCGGCTCGATCGGCAAGCAGAAGTTCACAAAGGCGCTCGTTCTTTCGGGCGGGGCGAGCGTCGTCGAGGTGGACGTCGCGCACGCTCCGCGGCACGGCCCGTCGCGCTACTCGCCTCTTCGGCTCACACGGACTGCGCTCCACGTGCTCGCAGGCTTCTGGCCGCAGCCGATCCAATGGATCGGCGTGCTCCTGGGCGCGGTCTCGTCGCTGCTCGCGTTCGCGCTGGGCGTCTACGGCGTCATCTTCTGGATCGGCGAGTCGAACTTCCCAGGCCCGCTGTTCGGCGGCGTAGCAGTCCTGTTCGTCCTCGGCATCCAGGGCTTCATCCTGGCGCTGATCGGCGAGTACCTCGGCCGAATCCAGCGCGACGTCGAAGGCCGCCCGATCTACACCATCGATCGCGAGCTTTAGCGCCGCGCGGGCCAAGCCCGCGCACTCTCTTGGTGGATCCGGTTGGCGGTCGTTCCCTTCCGTGCGGGCGCTGACGCGGCGCACTCTTGTCACGCCGACGTCTCGTTTTGGGGTCAGACCCGACTACTAGTCCCCGTTGGACAGGGATTTCGTGTCGAGATAGGAACGGGAGTGCGACCGAGCTCCCCAAGTACTGACTTCCGGCGCAGTTTTGTCACGTCCGCGTCACGTTTTGGGGTCAGACCCTACGACGGGTCCGAGTTGGACGGGGAAACTGTGCCTTGAGCGTGACGGAAGTCGGTCAGAACTGGGCGCTGATTTGGGCCTCGAGGAGCTAGTTCACGGTCAGCTGCTGGGAGGCGGCCGCGAGGATTGCTTCCTTCAGCTCTTCGTGTAGCGCGCCCTTCGTCAACAGCGCGACGGCGCCGGCCTCGATGGCCTGCTCCGCTAGCTTCGGCTCGTCGAGACCCGTGACGAGGATCACCCTCGTCTCCGGACTGCGCTTGCGCAGACGCCGCGCGGTCTCCAGTCCGTCGATCTCCGGCATGCGCACGTCGATCACCGCGACCTCGGCCTGCTGCGACACGGCGAGCTCGATCGCGGTGCGGCCGTCTCCCGCGGTCCCGATCACCGCCAGCCGGTCGTCGTGGCCGAGCAACAGCGCAAGCGCATCGACGAAAAGGCGATGATCGTCGACGATCACCACCCGTACCGGCGTGGATCGGAAATCTCTGGGCATTCTCCTGGGACCTGGGAGTCTGCCTCACCCTCCCCGGAAGGGCCCGCGGCTCAAACCCGTAGTCTTCCCCCGTGGCCAAGCGCGTCCTCGTAACAGGCGGGGCGGGATTCATCCCGTCCAACTTCATCCACCATTTGCTGGCCAAGACGCCGTACGAGGTCGTCTCCCTCGACGCCCTGACCTACGCGGGCAACCTCGACAACCTGGACGGCGCCATGTCGCACGAGCGGCTCTCGTTCGTGCAGGGCGACATCCGCGACGCCGAGCTGATGCGCGACATCGTCGCCGAGGTGGACGTGATCGTGAACGCGGCGGCGGAATCGCACGTCGAGAAGTCCATCGAAGAGGGCGCCCGTGAATTCGTCACGACCAACGTGGAGGGGACGCAGATCCTCCTCGACGCGATCCGCGAGGCACCGGTGGAGCGGTTCATCCTGTTCTCCTCGAGCGAGGTCTACGGCACGGCGGAGTCCGCGCCCATGGACGAAGAGCATCCCATCAACCCGCGGAGTCCATACGCGGCGACGAAGGCGGGTGCCGACCGCCTCGCGTACTCGTACTTCGTCACCTACGGGCTTCCCGTCGTGATCGTGCGGCCCTTCAACAACTACGGCCCGCGACAGCATCCGGAAAAGGTCGTGCCGCGGTTCATCACGCAGGCGCTGCAGGACCGCCCTTTGACCATCCACGGAGACGGCCATGCGAGTCGCGACTGGCTCTATGTAGACGACGATGCAGAGGCGATCGAGGCCGTGATCGCCGCGCCGCTCGAGAACGTCGCGGGTGAGGTGCTGAACGTGGCGACGGGTGTCGACATCTCCGTCACGGACATAGCCGACGCGGTGCTCGACGCACTGGGGAAGCCGTCGTCGCTGAAGACGTTCGTGCCCGAGAGATTGGGGCAGGTCGACCGGCATATCGGCTCCACGGACAAGATGGAGCGTCTGACCGGCTGGCAGGCGCGCACGTCGTTCGAGGAAGGTCTCGCGCGCACCATCGCGTGGTACCGCGAAAATGAGGTGTGGTGGCGGGGGATCCTTCAGAGCGAGACCGGGGCAAGCGTCTCCTCGTCCTAGGCGCGGGGCCGGCCCAGCTGGGCCTGCTCGCGACGGCGCGTGCGCGTGAGTTGCACGTGATCGCGCTCGACCGGGACCCCTCCGCTCCGGGCTTCCGGTATGCCGACCGCCGCGCCATCGTCTCGACGGAGGACGAGTCGGGCATCGAACGGCTCGCGAGCGCGGAGCGCGTCGACGGGCTGATCGCACCGGGCATCGACTGGCCGGTCGCGATCGCGGCGCGGATCGCGCAACGTCTGGGCCTGCCGCATCCGATCTCGCCGGGGACGGCCGCGCTCTCCACGTCGAAGCTGCGTCAGCGCGAGCGCTTTGCCGAAGCCGGGGTGCCGCAGCCCGCGTACGAGATCTGCTCCGGTGCGGGGGAGGCGACAGCTGCGGCCGAACGGATCGGCTTTCCCTGCGTGATCAAGGCGCCCGACCGGCAGGGCCAGCGCGGACTGACGCTCGTGCGGGCTGCCGAGGACGTCGCCGAGGCCGTGCGTGTCGCGCTCGACGCGTCGCGAACGGCCACGCTCCTCGTCGAGGAACACGTTCCGGGCCTCGAGGTGACCGTCAACGCATTCTCGTCCGGCGGGCACTTCAACCCGCTGACGGTGACCGACAGACTGACGGCACCGCTGCCGGCGTTCGGCGTCGCGCTCACGCACGCGTGGCCGAGCGAGCTCGAGCCGGCCGAGATCGGCGCCGTCGTCGAGGCCGCGGCGGGCGCGGCGGCCGCGGTGGGGATCGAGAACGGTCCGAGCTACACGCAGGTGCTCGTGGGGCCGGACGGCCCGCGCGTCGGTGAGCTTGCGGCGCGTCTCGGAGGCGGACACGACGCCGAGCTTTGCCGCGTCGCGCTCGGGGTCGAGCTGAACGGCGCGGCGCTCTCCGCGGCGCTCGGCGAGGAGATCCCCGCCACGAGCCTCGCCCCCGTGGGGCGCGTCGGCGGCGCCTGCGTGCGCTTCCTCGTCGCGCCGCGGGGCGAGCTGCGGGAGGTGATCGGGATTGAAGAGGCCTTTGCGCAGGAGGGGATCCGCGGCATCCGCATCTATCGCCGCCCGGGCCACCGCTTCGAAGAGTTCCGCCGCGGCGCAGATCGGGCGGGGGCAGTCCTGGCCGTAGGCGAGAGCCGGGAGCAGGCGCTCGAGCGCGCCGCTCGTGCCGAAGCGACAATTCGATTCGAGACCGATGTCGAAGCTCTCGTCTGACACCCGCCGGGAAACCATGCTCGGCTTCCAGCCGCCTGCGATCGGCGACGAGGAGATCGCGGCAGTAGCCGAGACACTGCGGTCAGGCTGGCTGACGACCGGGCCCCGCGCGGCCGAGCTCGAGCGGCGGATGGCGGAATACCTCCAGGCGGAGCACGTGCTCGCGCTGGCCTCCGGCACGGCCGCGCTCCACCTCGCGCTCGTCGCCCTTGGCGTCGGGCCCGGCGACGAGGTGATCACCACGACCATCACCTGGCCGGCGACGGTGAACGTGATCGTGCACAGCGGCGCGACGCCGGTCTTCGTCGACGTGCTCGAGGGCGACCTCAACATCGATCCCGGTCTGGTCGCGGAGGCCGTCACCGAGCGGACGAAGGCAATCGTGCCGGTCGACCTCGCCGGACAACCGGCCGATCTCGATCCACTGCTCGAGCTCGGCGTCCCGATCGTCGAGGACGCCGCTCACGCAGCGGAGAGCTGGTATCGCGGCCGGAAGGTCGGCGGGATCGCCGACGTGACCTGCTTCTCGCTCTATGCGACGAAGAACATCGCCGCCGGCGAGGGCGGGCTGATCGCAACGAACCGAGACGATGTCGCGCAAGCGGTGCGCGACCTGCGGCTGATGCGGCGCGGCGACGGCTCGCGGTACGACATCGCGGTTCCCGGCTACAAGGCGAACCTCTCTGACGTGCTCGCGGCGATTGCGCTCTGCCAGCTCGACAAGGTCGAGCAGCACGGTGAGATCCGGCGCCGCCAGTTCTCCGCTTACGACGAAGCTGTCGCGGAGCTCCCCGGAATCACGCCGCTCACTCGCGACGGCCGTGACGTGCACGCGCTGCACCTGTACGTCGTCCGTGTCGATCCCGAGACCGCGGGTGCGACGCGCGACGAGTACCAGCGCGCGCTCGCCGAGGAGAACATCGCGACGTCGATTCACTTTCTCCCCGTTCACAAGCTCACCTTCTACCGGGAGCGGTTCCCCGACCAGCCGGCCTTGCCGGTGGCGGAACGCGCAGGCGACGAGATCCTCTCGCTCCCGCTGTCGCCGGCGCACTCCGACGACGACATCGCCGACGCCGTCGCGGCGTTGCGGCGCGTGCACGATCGCTTTACGGGATGACGCGCAGGCGTCTCGTCAGGATCCTCCTGACGCTGGCCGTCACAGGCGGCTGTCTGGGCTACATCCTCTGGCAGCTGAACGTGCGGCGGACGGCGCACATTCTCATCCACTCGAATCTCGGTTGGTTCGCGGGCGCTGTAGTGGTGATGCTCGCGGGCGTTCCGCCGATGGCCTACCGGTGGCAGAAGTTGCTGGAGGCTCGAGGGATTCGCGAGCGTCTCCCTTGGCTGATGCGCTCCTACCTCGTCTCGTACACCGCTGGACAGGTACTGCCGACTGCCGTCGGAGGGGATGCGTCACGTGTGTACGAGACCGCGCGTCGCCATTCCGGCAGGCTCGGCGATCTGACGGCGATCGTCTTGCTCGAGCGCGCGCTCGGCGGCGTCGCGACGCTCGTTCTCGCCGCGATCGGCTTCGTGCTCGCCGTCGGCCGCTACGACGTCGGCCCCTATCTCTGGATCGAGGGCGCATTCGTCGTCGGCACGATCGTCCTGGCTGTCCTGTTCTTTTCCCACCGCGCGCGCGGACCGCTCCGTCGTTTCGTTCCCTTTCTGCGCCGCCTCCGCATCGAGCGGCCGCTGCGGGCTCTCTACGAAGGAGTGCACGTATTCCGCGGACACCTGCGGTTGATGGCGTGGATCTCGGCGCTGACGCTGGCGGTACAGAGCGTCCGTGTCCTGGCGATCTGGATGGCCGGCCGTTCGGTCGGCATCGAGCTCTCGCCGCGCCCTTACTACGTGATGGGCCCGCTGCTCTTCCTCGTCATCCTCGTGCCGTTCACGATCAACGGCCTCGCCGTGCGCGAGGCGTTCTTCGTCAGCTTCCTGACCCAGCTCGGGATTGACAAGGAATCCGCACTGGCGTGCGGCTTCCTCTTTTTCGTGGTGACGATCGCACTCGCTCTTCCGGGCGCCGTCATCCTTGCTGTCGAGAACCTCCGTGGGGTAGCGAGGCCCCGAGCGCCGGAGCTGAGATAGCCTCCGCCGCGGCCATGCGCGTTCTCATCACCGGCGGCGCCGGCTTCATCGGCTCGCACCTCGCCGACCGGCTGCTCGCCGAGGGGCACCAGGTCCGCGCGCTCGACAACCTCGACCCGCAGGTCCATCCCGACGGGGAGCGGCCCGACTACCTCGAGAGCGAGGTCGAGCTCCGGATCGGGGACGTTCGCGACCACGACGCCGTCCGGCAGGCTCTCGAGGGCGTGGACGCGGTAGTGCACTTCGCCGCGGCAGTCGGCGTGGGCCAATCGATGTACGAGATCGAGCGTTACACGTCGATCAACGCCATCGGCGCGGCTGTGCTGTTGGAGGAAGCGGTCGAGCGTCGTGACCAGATCCGCAAGCTGCTCGTCGCCTCGTCGATGTCGATCTATGGCGAAGGGCAGTACCGCAACCCTCAGACGGGCGAGTCGGGGGTGGCGCCAGGTGTGCGACCCGAGAGCCAGCTCGCGGCGCGCAAATGGGATGTGCTCGCAGACGACGGCACGCCGCTCGAGCCCGAGCCGACCGCAGAGACGAAGCTGTTGCGGCCGACCTCCATCTACGCGATCGGAAAGCGCGACCACGAGGAGATGGTGCTCGCGGTCGGCGCAGCGTACGGGCTGCCGGCGGTTGCGCTCCGGTTCTTCAACGTCTACGGCGAGCGTCAAGCGCTCTCCAATCCGTACACCGGAGCCGCTGCCATTTTCTCCTCGCGCTTGCTGAACGACCGGCCGCCGCTCATCTTCGAGGATGGGAACCAGACGCGCGACTTCATCGACGTGCATGACATTGCGCGTTGCTGCGCGCTTGCTCTGCAAGAGCACGGCGCCGACGGGCGGACGCTCAACGTAGGCACGGGCCGCCCGACGTCGATCGTCGAGGTCGCCCGGGTGATCGCGCGCGGGCTCGGGAAGGAGCTCGAGCCGGAGGTCGTGAACGAGTTTCGCGCGGGCGACATCCGCCATTGCTACGCCGACACGCAGCTGGCCACCGAGCTGCTCGGCTTCCGCGCGGAGATTCCGTTCGAGGCCGGGATGCAGGAACTGCTCACGTGGCTCGAGGGACAAGAGGCGGCAGACTCGGTTGACGCGGCGCGCGAAGCGCTCGTGGCGCGCGGCCTCGCCCGTTAGTGCCCGATCTCAGCGCCTCGATCGTCAACACAGGGAGCCGCGAGCTGCTGCTCGCCTGCCTCGCCTCGCTCGCAGGCACGGCCGCGGAGATCGTCGTGCTCGACAACGCCTCCGAGGACGGATCGGTGGCTGCCGTGCGAGAGCGCTTTCCCGGCGTGCGGGTGATCGCCCAGGCGTATCGCGCGGGGTTCGGCGCGAACCACAACGCCGTCATCCGTGGCACGAGTGGACGTTACGTCTACGTTCTCAACGAGGACACGACCGCTGACGACTGGGGCTTCGACGCCCTGACGGCGTATCTCGACGCGCATCCACGCGTGGCCGCTCTCGGGCCGCGGCTCGTCTATCCGGACGGCCGCCTACAGGATTCGGCGTGGCGGTTCCCGACGCCGCTCGTGAGCACGCTTTCGCTCGCAACGCTTGGAAAGCTCGGTGTGACTCAGTCGCGGGGAGACGCGCCGCGGGCCGTTGACTGGGTGATGGGTGCGGCAGTCGTGCTGCGCAGAGAGGCGCTCGAGGAGGTCGGGCTGTTCGACGAGGACTTCTTCCTCTATTCCGAAGAGGTGGACCTGCAGGCCCGGCTGCACCGCGCCGGCTGGGAGGTGCACTACTTCCCGCTGGTGACCGTCGTGCATCACGAGTCGCAATTCAGCGCCGGCATCCCGGAGCGGCGGATCAACGAGATGTGGCGCAGCCGTCACCGCTACTGGCGCAAGCATCACAGCGGCACGGGCGCACGGGTCGCGGCACTTGCGACCGGCGCTCAGTACGCGGCCCGCGCGCTTTTGTCCCCGGTAGCGCGGCACGATCCGGGGCTCGGAGCGCGCATGCGCTTGCACGCGCATGATGCCTGGCGTGTGACGGGGCCGGGGTTGCGCGAGTTGGCGGATGAATGGAACGGCCGTGTGGGCACTGCGCCGCAGCGCTAGCGGCGCGCCGATCCTGCTGCTTTCGCTGCCGCTCCTGGGCGTCGCACGATTGCTGCCGACCTACGGCTTTGGGCTCTGGCTCCGCCTCGTCGCAGCATCGCTGGTGCTGCTCCTGCCCGGCGCGCTCATAGCGCGGGCGCTGCGTCTGCGCGGCGCTTCGGCGACCGTAGCGTGGGGGCTCGGCGCGCTCGGGCCGGCGCTGCTGCTCGTCTTCGTCGTGCACAGCTCGATTCTGCTGGCGCTCGTCGTGCTCGGCGCCGTCGGTCTCATCGCGGTTCCGTTCGCGCTTCGTGTCGTCTCGGGCCCGCCCGCGTGGGACACGCTGGCGATTGCGTTTCTCGGGCTCGCGTTCGGAATCGCGCTCTGGCACGTGGCGGGTGTGGTCAGCGGCGACGCGCTCTTCCATCTCGGCCGGGTGCAGAAGCTCTATTCGTTCGGCGATCTGCACGTCCGCTCGGTGGACGAGTTCGCCGACGGCGGGCTTCATCCGGGATACGCCTTCCCGCTCTGGCACGCGTTCCTGGCCCTCGTCGCGAAGGTCGGCGGAGTCGGTCCCACGCAGGTGATGCTGCACGAGCCGAGCGCGATCGCCCCGGTCGCGTTCGCCGTCGTGTACGAGGCGGGCCTCGCATTGTTCCGCTCGGTCTGGCTGGGCGCGGCCGTGCTGACGGCGACCGTCGCCGCAGTCTCGCTCGCACCTGGGCACGGCGGTTCCTTCGCACTGCTCAGTCAGCCGGGGACGCTCGACCGCCACGTGCTGGTGGCCGTGGCGCTCACGCTCTTCTTTCTCTTCCTGCGGCATCCGGGTTGGGCGCTCGGCCTCTCGCTCGCCGCGATCGGTGTGGAGGTGCTGCTCGTGCACACGAGCACCGCCGTCTTTCTCGGCCTACCGCTGCTCGGCTTCGCCGTCGCCCGGGTGCTACTCACTCGTAGTGACGCGCGCAGCTCGTCCACGGCCCTCGCGGCACTCTTCCTGCCGGCCGCCGCCGCGCTCGCCTGGCTCTTACCGCTGGTTCGCGAGACGGCTTCGCATTCGCCGTCGACAGGCGAGCTCGAGCGCGCCCTGACCAAGTACGGCAGTGAGCTGAACATCGATTCGCTGCACCACTACGCGCTTCGGCCCGAGGTGATCTCGCGCGCCGGCGCCGTCGCGGTGGCAGGCCTCGTTCTCGTTCCGCTCGCCGCGTTCGCCGCGCGGCAGCGCTGGGCGGCCTTCGTGCTCGGCGGCACGCTCGCCGTCCTCGGAATCGAGCTCCTACCGTGGGTGTTCCCGCACTTCGCGGACGCAGTCTCCATCTCGCAGGCGCGGCGCCTGGCGGGCTTCGTGCCGATTCCGTTTGCGCTCGCCGGTGGAGTGGCCGTTCTCACGGGAATGGTCGGCCCGCTCGTGCTTCCTGCGGCGCTGGGCGCAGGCATCGCCCTGCAGCTGGCGTTCCCCGGCGACTTCGGGCCCGGGCTGCACGAGGGCGGTCCGGCTATCGCCACCTGGGTCGCGGCGATCGGTGGGATCGTCGCAGTCGTCATCGGCCTGCGCCGGGAGCGCCGCACCGAGGCGCGGACCTGGACCGTCACTGCCGCGGTCGTGCTCTTCTGCATCCCGGTTGCGGTGCACAGCTTCCGCGACTGGTCGCCTGCAGCCTCGGTAGATCGATATGCGCCGACGCCCGGGCTCCTGCACGTGCTGCTCACGAAGGTGCCCGAGCGCGGCGTCGTCTTCTCCGATCTCGAGACCAGCTACCGGATCGGGGCGTACGCACCGGTCTACGTTGCGGCCGCACCTCCTGCGCACGTTGCGGACACGCCTTCGAATCACCCGTACAGGCGCCGCCTCGCGGTGAACCGCTTCTTCGCCTCAGGCGACCTCTCTATCCTCGATCCGTTCCACGCCGAGTGGCTCGTCGTGGACAGACGACGCTTCCACATCCGGGTTCCCTGGACGCTGGTCTACGAGGATCCGAGCTATGCGCTCTACCATCGGCCTTCGTGAAGGTCCTGCTCGTGACGATGTACTTCCCACCCTCCGGGGGTGGCGGCGTACAGCGGCCGCTGAAGTTCGCAACGCATCTGCCGGCGCACGGCATCGAGACGCACGTTCTCGCCCCTGACGACGCGAAGTGGATCCATTCCGATCCCGAGCTCGTGCCGCCGACGCAGGCGTGGATTCACCGCGCCCGCTACCTCGGGCCACGCTCGCGCAAGCTCGCGGATGACCTGCACGGGCGCGAAGGGCTCGACCGGCTGTCGCGCCAGGCGCGTTCGCTGTCGCGACGTGTGCTCGTGCCCGACGAGAACGTCGGCTGGAATCTGACTGCGATTCCTGCGGCGGTTCGCATCGCGCGCGCCGAAGGCATCGACGTCGTGATCACGACCTCGCCTCCGAACTCGGTGCATCTCGTCGGCGCCGCGGTGAAGCGCATCACCGGAGCGCGTTGGGTCGCAGACCTCCGTGACTCCGTCGGCGCTCATCCGCACCGTCGCGTCGAGCGGGCGTCGGTGCGCGCGAAGGAGAAGGTGAGCGAGTCCGTTGCGCGTCTCGTGGCTCGCCAGGCCGATGTCATCGTCGCCGCTTCCGAGGCGATCGCGGACGAGGCCCGCGCGCTCGAGCCGGCCGGGGTCGTGACGACCATCCTCAACGGCGCAGACTTCGACGACTTCGCCGGGCTGGAGTACCGCCGCGGTGACCGCTTCCGGATCACGCACACCGGCAGCTTCTTCGGCAAGCGTGATCCGAGGCCGTTTCTGACCGCGCTGGCGGAGTCGGGACTGGAGGATGTCGTCGCGCGCTTCGTCGGCGACTTCCGCGTTGCCGATCGCGAGTGGGCGGAGTCGCTCGGGCTCGGGAACAGGCTCGAGCTGCATCCGTACGTGCCGCGCCGACAGTCGCTCGCGTTGCAGCGAGACTCCGACGCCCTGCTCCTGCTCATCCCGGAGGCCGGTGGACGCGGTCAGGGAGTGCTGTCGGGCAAGGTCTTCGAGTACCTCGCGGCGGAACGTCCAATCCTGGCTGCCGTGCCGCCCGACGGCGCGGCGGCGGCGCTGATCCGCGAAACCGACGCCGGTGTCGTCGCCGCGGCCGACGACGTGCCTGCCCTGAAGGCAGCTCTGTCCGAGCTTCACGCGAAGTGGCAGGCCGGCGCGCTGAACGGAACGCCCCTGTCGGCGGACGACCGGGAGCGCCTCGGCCGGGCCGCGCGCGTCGAGGAGCTTGCCGAGGTGCTGCGGGGGCTCGAATGAAGATCGCGGGCACGCTCTTTCTCGCGACGCTGTTCTGTGTGACCTGGGAGAAGGTCCAGTGGAACGTCGCAGGCGCAGTGGGCCTCGCGGATGTGCTGACAGTCATGTTCCTCGTCGCGTTCGCGCTCGAGTGGGGGCCACCCCGCTTTCCCCGCAGCACCATCACGGTGCTCGCCATCTTCGCGGCGCTGCTCGTGATCTACCTCATCGGCTTCTTCAACATTGAGACGAAGCAGTCGCTCGACCAGTGGGGCAAGGGCATGGTGAAGTTCGTTCTCCACTTCCTCTTCCTGGCCGCAGGCGTCGCCTATCTGGGTCGCCGTTCCACGGACTTCTATTGGAAGGCGGTCGCCGCGCTCAGCGCCGGGCTCGTCGTCAACGGTGCCTACGGCGTGCTGCAGCTGCTCGCCGCGCGAGCCGGCACGAATCTGGATCACGTCCTGCTCTCGCCGCTGACGGGCGGGGCCAGCTCGATCAACGTCTACGGCGCGATCGGCGGGACGGCCGTTTACCGGCCGAATGCCCTCACGACCGATCCGAACCATCTCGGGGTGATGCTCTGCATCCCGCTGCTGACGCTGTTGCCCGTCTATCTGCGACTGGAGCGAGGGCACCGGTTGCGCGTTCCGGTCGCCGTCGTGCTCGGCTTTCTCTTCCTTGTGATGCTCTCGACGCTCTCGCGCAGCGGGCTGCTCGGGCTCGTAGTCGGACTGCTCGTGCTCGCGATCCCCTATCGGCGCCGTCTCGTGTCGCGTGCGCTGCTCGTGCCGCTCGGTGCCGTCGCCGCGGTCCTCATTGCCATCGTGTGGAGCCGCCGTCACTACTTCGAGGTGCTGCTGAAATCACGAGTGCAGACGGGCGGCGGTTCGGAAAATGCTCACTTCGCCGTCTACGACTTCGTGCCGCAAGTCATTCACTCCCACCCGCTGTTCGGCCTCGGGCTGAACACCTTCTCGGTCTACTACGAATTCGTCACCGGCAAGTCGAACTGGGGGCCGCATTCGTTTTACGTCGCGCTGATCGTCGAGACGGGGCTTGTCGGGTCGGTGGTGTTCCTGCTCTTCCTGCGCTATCTGTTTCTGCGCTTGCACGCCGCGCGGGCGTTGGGCCGGCAGTTGGCACTGGAGGGATTCGGGGTCGCACGCCGCGTGCGGCCGCTGGCCTGGGGGATGACCGCCGCGCTCGCCGGGACAATGGCGGCGAACTTCTTCTACCTGACGATGCAGTTCTATTACTTCTACGCATTCGCGGTGCTCGTGCTCGGGTTACCGATCGTCTTCGGCCGGAGCGCACGATGATTGCGGCTGCCCGAGAGCATGTGCGAAAGGGTGGCGCGTCGGCCGTCATCGTCGTCCTCTGCGCTGCGCTGACGCTCCTTGTCGCAGGGATTCGGTATGTGAAAGCCCTGTCGCAGCTTGGCGACACGGCGTCCACCAACAGCTCGCTCTCGTTCGACGACCGAGAGATCGCCGGCGGCAACAGCATCGTTGTCGATCAGCTCGCCGCCTACCAGGCGCGTGCCCTGATTCCTGTGACCGACTCCTACCACGTCGTTGTCGGACCGGGTCTTCGTGGCGCAACGGAGCTCACCGAGGACCACATCGACGGGTGGCTCAGGTACTTCCTGATGCCTCGCCGGCCTGAGGATGATGCACGCTGGGTGATCTGCTACGGATGCGACCCCCCCACGGTCGGGAATCGCTACGAGGTCCGTTGGCGGGATGACAACGGCATCTCGATCGGGTATCGGCCGTGAACGCGCATTCGCTCGTGGGGCTGTTCGCTTTCAATCTCTTCCTGCTCGTCGTCGGGGTCGCGCTGCTCTTCGGAGCCCGAAGCTGGGAGTCATGGAGCGACCTGTTTCGCCTCTCCGGCTTCGCCTACATGCTCGGGGTCGCGGCGACGGGGGTAGCTCTTGTGATCGAGCTCGTCGCCGGGCTCGATCTGTCACTTCTCTCGATCCTTGCGACCGGGCTCGGCCTGGCCGCCGCCTCGGTTCTCGTCGGCCGCGCGCTCGGACGCTCTTTGCCCCCGAGCCGGGTGTTTTCAGGACACATCTCGTTGACAACCGCGATCTTCGGAGCGCTGACGATCGTCTACAGCGAGGCGCTCTTTCGCTCAGGGCGCCTCGCAGGGCTGTACGACTTCGACGGCTGGGCCTTCTGGGTTCCGAAGGCGAAGGCGATCTACTTCTACGGAGGGCTCGACCACCAGTTCTTCGAACAGCTACCCGGCCCGTCCTATCCGCCGCTGGTGCCGGCGTTGGAGGCAGCAGCGTTTCGGTTCATGGGGTCTCCGGACGTCGTCACGCTTCACCTTCAGTTCTGGTTCTTCTTCGTCGGATTTCTCGGCGCGTTGATCGGGCTCCTCGCTCCACGCGTACCGCCACTCTTGTTGTGGCCGCCGATCTTGCTTCTTGCAGTCACACCGCATGTCCTCGGCTATGCGCTCCAGGAGCAGGGTGACTTCGTCCTCGACGAGTTCTTCGCACTTGCCGCCTTGCTGGTCGGCCTGTGGCTGGTCGAGCGCGCCCGCTGGCAGCTTGCCGGCGCGGCGCTCTTCTCGGCCGCGGCGATGTCGACGAAGCGCGAGGGCTACGTGCTGCTGGCCTGTGTCGCGGTCGCTGCGCTGGTCGCGTCGTGGCGCCAGTTTCGGCTCCTTGGGCCGCCTGTCCTCTTCGTCCTCGCGGTGGCAGTCGCCTTGACCATCCCTTGGCGTGTCTTTCTCCTCGTCAACGATCTCTCCCGGGGTGGAGCCGAGGCCGGAGGAGTCGGACTGTTCAAGCACGCCGACCGCGCCTGGCCCTCGCTTCGTCTCGCCGTTTCAGCGATGTTCGATTACGACATCTGGCTCATCGTTGCCCCACTCATGCTCCTGGCGATCGCTGCGGCGGCCGTGGCCCGGGCAACGCGGTTAGCGGTCTATGCCACTCTCCTCGTCGGCCTCGCTCTCGCCGCGTTCACCTGGGTCACCTGGGCGTTCCCGAGTCTTCCGATCACCAAGGCGCCCAATGTGAACCCGATCGTCCGGCTCACCGGTTCGCTGGCCCTTGCCTCGACCGCGCTCGTCCCGCTGCTCCTGTCCGCGGCATGGCGTGGCTTGCGTTCGGATGGTGCGCCGTGAGGAGCCGAATCCTTCCGTGGGCGATCCTGGTGGTCGCCGCGGTCGCCTACCCACTCGGAGCCGTGGCGGATGGTAGTCCGAGCTTCCCCAATCGCGCGGACTGCATCACGCCCGCGAAGCATGACGGCAACCTCGAGGCTGTCTTCGGCCGGTTCGCGACTAGTGCTCGCGCCGACGCGGTACTGCGGCGTGCGTTGAAGGTCGGCTTCAAGGGCACGCGGATCGAATCCGACGGTTGTGGGCTCCTGAAAGTGACTCTGCACGGCATTCCGACATTGCAAGTTGGTCGCGATTTCATCGCAGAAGCCCGTACCGCCGGGTTCAACCCTCGGCTCGAGCAATCAAAGCCATAAGGGACAACCCGGTGAAGGTCGCCGTCCTCACGACCTCGTACCCGAGCGATCGGGATCACGGCGCAGGACGGTTCGTCGCCGATGCGGTCGAGCGTGTGCGGGCGCGGGGAGTCGCAGTCACGGTGATCGGGCCCGAGCAGTTCGGTCATTTCGGGATTGCCTACGGCCATGGGATCGTCGGCAATCTGCGCCGCCGCCCTTGGCGTGCGGTTCTCGTGCCGGTTCTTTTGATGAACTTCGTTCGCGCCGCCCGTCGCGCCGACGCAGACCTCCTGCACGCGCACTGGCTCGCCGCCGGCTGGGTCGCCGAGCGGACCGGCAAGCCGTATGTCGTGCAGGTGTGGGGGACGGATGTCGAGCTCGCGCGACGCGCGCCCTGGCTTGCACGGGGAGTGCTGCGCAGGGCTCGGCTCGTCATCGCCGCCTCGAGGGCGCTGGCGGACGCGGCTCGATCGCTCGGTGCGCGCGAGGTGCGCGTGATCCCGAGCGGCGTCGACCTTCCTCCCGAAGTCGGCGAGGAGGCCGAGCCGGCCGAGGTGCTCTATGCAGGCCGCCTCTCGCCGGAGAAGGGAGTGCTCGAGCTGCTCGACGCCGCGCAGGGACTGAACCTGGTGGTCGCCGGCGACGGCCCTCTGCGCGACCGTTTCCCACTTGCCAGGGGTTTCGTGCAACACGAGGAGCTGCAGCACCTCTACGCGCGCGCCGCCGTGGTCGTCTGTCCTTCGCGACGCGAAGGCTTTGGCGTCGCCTGCCTCGAGGCGATGGCGCACGGCCGTCCCGTGGTCGCGACCCATGTCGGCGGGCTGCTGGATCTGGTCGTCGACGGCGAGACCGGGATCGTCGTGCCTCCACGCGACCCGGTCGCCCTGCGATCCGCGCTGGACCGGCTCCTCGCGGATAAAGAGCTGCGGCAGCGACTCGGGCTGGCGGGCCGCGAGCGTGCACGCACGCTCTTCTCCTGGGAACACGTCACCGACGCGACTCTCGCCGCCTACGCCGAGGCTCTTGGGACAATGGAGCGGTGAAGCGGGCTCTCATCACGGGAATCGGCGGACAGGACGGCTCGTATCTCGCCGAGCTCCTGCTCGAGCGCGGCTACGCGGTGGCGGGGATGGTGCGGCCCGGCGCGGTCGAATATTCGAATCTCGCAGCGGTCCGCGGCCGGATCGAGCTGCTCGAGGCTGACCTCCTCGATCAGCGCTCCCTAGCCACGGCACTGGAGGCTGCGCGCCCTGGCGAGGTCTACAACCTCGCGGCTCCGTCATTTGTCCCTGCGTCCTGGGAACGGCCGGTGGAGACCGCGGAGTTCGCTGCAGTCGGCGCAACGTCGCTGCTCGAAGCCATCAGGACAGTCGATCCCGCGATTCGCGTCTATCAGGCGTCGTCCAGCGAGATCTTCGGCAAGCCACGCCAGAGCCCCCAGACCGAGGAAACGCCTCTCGAGCCGGTGACGCCCTACGGCGTCGCAAAGGCATACGCGCACTTCATAGTCAGCTCGTATCGCCGCCAGTACGGCTTGTTCGCATGCTCGGGGATCCTCTACAACCACGAGTCGCCCCGGCGGCCGCTGGAGTTCCTGCCGCGCAAGGTCGCGCATGGGGCCGCGGCCATCTCCCTCGGTCTGCAGGAGGAGCTCGTCCTCGGGGATCTCGACGCTCGCCGCGACTGGGGCTATGCGGGCGACTACGTGCGTGCGATGTGGCTGATGTTGCAGGAGGACGAGCCCGGGGATTACATCGTCGCGTCCGGCACGAGCCATTCTGTCCGGGAACTCGTGCAGTGCGCTTTCGCGCACGTCGGGCTCGACTGGGAAGAGCACGTCCGTGTCGATCCTGCACTGCAGCGCGGGGCGGCAGAGCTTCACCGGCTGGTCGGCGATGCATCGCGTGCGCACGGCAGGCTTGGCTGGCGGCGGGAGCTCGATTTCGAGCAGCTTGTGCACCTGCTTGTCGACGCCGACCTCGAACGGCTGCGTATTCCCGCAACTAGCATGGAACGATGAGCGAGGAGCGGCGGCTGACGATCGACGGGGTCGAAATCCACGACGGCGGTGCGTGCTACGTCGTCGCGGAGATCGGCAACAACCATCAGGGCAGTCTCGAGCAGGCGAAGCAGCTCATCGACGCGGCCAAGGATTGCGGTGTCGACGCCGTCAAGTTGCAGAAGCGTGCGAATCGAACGCTGTACACGCGCGAGTTCTTCGAACAGCCTTACGAGAACGAGTTCAGCTTCGGGCGGACCTACGGCGAGCATCGCGAGGCGCTCGAGTTGTCGGCGAGCGACTATGCAGAGCTGCAAGCGCATGCGCGCGAGGTCGGCATCACGTTCTTCGCAACGGCGTTCGACTTCGGGAGTGCGGATCTCCTTGCGGAGCTCGACATTCCGGCGTTCAAGTTCGCCTCGGGCGACATTCGCAACACGCCGTTGTTGCGCCACGTCGCCGGCTTCGGGAAGCCGATGATCCTGTCGACGGGTGGCGCTGCGCTGGCAGACGTCGAGCGAGCGGTCGACGCCATCCTGCCGCTCAACGACCAGCTCTGCGTCCTGCAGTGCACTGCCGCCTATCCCGCGGACACGGACGACCTGAACCTGAAAGTGATTACGACGCTGCGCGAGCGCTTCCCGACCCTTGTGATCGGGCTGTCGGATCACCAGAACGGCATCGCGATGGCTCTCGTGGCCTACATGCTCGGCGCGCGCGTCATCGAGAAGCACTTCACGCTCAACCACGCCGCGAAGGGGATGGATCATGCGTTCTCCCTGATGCCGGAAGGGATGCGGAAGCTCGTCCGGGACTTGCAGCGCGTTCCCGGTGCGCTCGGAGACGGCGTCAAGCGGCCACTCGGCATCGAAGAGGCGCCGATCCGCAAGATGGGCAAGAAGCTCGTCGCCTCGCGCGAGCTTGACGAAGGACATGTCCTGACGGAGGAGGACGTGGCGATCAAGTCGCCGGCGGACGGAGGCTTGGCGCCGTACGAGCTCGAACGCATCGTCGGGCTGCGCCTGCGCAGGCGGCTGGCGCCGGACGAGAATCTCGAGCTCGCCGACCTCGAGCCGGTCGAGGAACCGGTCGCCGCGCACGCAGCTCCGCGCCCGTGACCGAGCTCGGGCCGCTGCTCGAGCGGGTGCGCTTCGCGGTGTTCGACTTCGACGGCGTCTTCACCGACAACCGCGTCTGGGTCAACGAGCAGGGTGACGAGACGCTCGCGTTCTCGCGCAGCGACGGTCTGGGATTGAGGCGACTCGAAGAGGTTGGCGTCCAGCCGCTGATCGTTTCGATGGAGCGGAACCCGATCGTCGGCGCGCGCGCGAAGAAGCTGCGCGTCGACTGCGTGCAGGGAGTCGAGGACAAGCTGCGGTCCTCCGCGAGCGGACGGGCGAGCTCGGCGTCGCCCTCGAGGACACCGCATATGTCGGCAATGACATCAACGATGCCGAGTGCCTGCGCGCGGTCGGAGTGCCGGTCGTTCCCGCGGATGCCTGGCCCGAGGTCAAGCCGCTCGCCCGCTGGGTGCTCACGCGCGCAGGTGGCAGCGGCTGCGTGAGAGAGTTCTGCGACGCGGTGTGGGAGGCGCAGAGCTCGTGACCGATCTCTTCTCCCTTGACGGCCGGGTAGCCGTCGTGACCGGCGGCGCGGGCCAGCTCGGCGCCGAGATCGCGCGCGGCCTCGAGCAGCGCGGCGCACGTGTCGCAGTGTTCGATGTCGCAGCCGAGCGCTTCCGTGTCGACGTGACCGATCGAAGTGCGATCGAAGCGGCGACTGAGGAGGTCACACGCGAGTGGGGCGTGCCGCACGTCCTGATCAACGCAGCAGCCCTCGATTCGCCTCCGGACGCTCCGGCGGAAGAGGTCGGCCCCTTCGAGTCCTACCCCGAGCACTCCTTCGACCAGGTCATGGAGGTGAACGTAAAGGGAACGTTTCTCTCCTGTCAGGTCGTCGGCGCGCGCATGGCGGCGGAGGGACGCGGCTCGATCGTAAACGTCTCGTCGGTGTACGGAATGCTTTCACCGGTTCAAGATCTCTATGAGTTCCGGCGTGGCGGCGGCGAAGAATTCTTCAAGCCGGTTGCATATTCGGTCTCGAAGTCGGCGCTCTACAACCTCACGCGCTACCTCGCGACCTATTGGGCAAAGAGCGGCGTGCGCGTGAACACGCTCACGCTCGCCGGCGTCGCGAACGAGCAGCCGCGCGAGTTCGTCGAGGCGTACACGTCGCGCATGCCGCTCGGCCGCATGGCGGACGTGCGCGAGGTCGTCGGGCCGGTCGTCTTTCTCGCGTCCGACGCGTCGTCGTACGTCACCGGCGCCAACCTCGTCGTCGACGGCGGCTGGTCGGCCTGGTGACCTAGGACCTCCAGCGGCCGGCTGCCAGGCCCGCCGCGATTCGGGCCGCGCCGCGGAGAGGGTCGGGAAGCGCACGTTCTAGTTGCTGCACGACCGCGAGGGCCGCTGCCGGATCGTCCTCTGCCGAGCCCGGCGCCGCCACGCGACGCACGAGCGCTGCGGGAACCGAGACGACCGACGCTCCGGCGGCGGCAAGCCCAGCAAGGAGCGGCCAGTCGGGGTCGCGGACACCGCGAGCCGGAGCCGGGACCGCCACGAGCACGTCGCGCCGGAACAGCGCGACGTTTCCGTAGGCGTTTGTCACCGCACCCAGGCCGCGCGGATCGCCGGCGAAGAAATGGAGCTTGTCCTCCAGCTCCAGACCGCAGGTGACGACGTCGGCACGCGTCGCGGCGCGGACGGCGAGCAGCGTCTTCACGAGATCGGGATCGGGGACGTCCTCTTCGTCGAGGAAGACGACGTACGGCGCACTTCCCTGCTCGAGCCCTTCCTGCCGAGTGTCGGCGACAATCGTCTCGAAGCGGTCGTGCGTCTGGTCTTCGAGCGCATTGACACAGCGAAGCAGCGCGTCTTGCGACGCGCGGCGGACGACGACGGCGTCGACGGTCTCGCCATTGGTGACGCGAGCTTCTCGTGGCTGTGGGCGCAGAGCCAGCACCTCGGCCCACCGATCCGTAGCCGTGCCGGCAGCGAACGCCCGTCGCGGCAGCGCAGGAACGTCTCCTTCGGCGAGCAGTCGCTCGAGGACGCTCGCCAAGGCTTCGGGCGTCGGATCGAAGAGAACGTCGCCGTGGTCCTCGGGTGCGATCAGCTCGGGGGCGCCGCCGGTGTTGCTTGCGATGAACGGAATCCGTTCCTCGAGACATTCGTAGATCGTGTTCGGAGAGTTGTCGTGCAGTGACGGGATCACCGCGAGCGTGCCGGGGCGCTTGAGGCGGGCGAGTGCCTGCGGCTGGTCGAGATCGGTCATGAAGGACACGCCTGCGAGCGCCCGCTTCGTCGCGTCGCTGAGAAGGCTCAGGACGCGCGCGGGCGGCCACAACGTCGTCGTCTTTCCCACGAACTCGAGCTCGAGTCCGTCGAGCCGCGCTGCGTCGAGCTCGTTCAGCGCGTCCACGAGGAGCTTCACGCCTTTCCGCTCGTCGACGCGGCCGAAAAACGAGAGCCGCCTGATCTGAGCGCGATCCTGGCGTGAAGACGCAGCGGCCGGCCCGCCGGTCGCTTCGGCGCGTGTGAAGTATGGAATGACGAGTGTCTGTTCGGGCCGCCGCCAGCCGCGTTCGTTCATCCAGGCGAGTAGGTGCGCGCTCGGGCTGACGACGACGTCCGCGAGCTCCACGGCCGCTTGCTCGAGCACGCTGACGCCGAGCACGGTCGGGAGGTCCCCGATTGCGACGTTGGAGTTGATGTCTGCAATCCAGCGCCGCGGCCCGTGGCAGTAGACGACGAATAGCGTGTTGCCGAACGCGATTCCTGCCTGTCGCAGACGCAGCGCCGTGTACGCCGGTGCTCCGAAGTCGTGCGCCACGACGACGTCAGGCGGGGACTCTTGCAGCCCGAGCGACACGGCATGCGCGTGTGCGAAATGCCACGGTTCCACGGCCTTCACCGCGCGTGGGACGGGTCGGATGGCAATGCCGGCATCGTCGTAGAGGCTCTGCCAGCTAGGGTCGATCGACTGGGGTGCATGCTTCCCCAGCAGAATCTCGACCGAGTGACCGAGCCGAGCCAACGCCAGCGCCAGGAACGTCGTCGCCGTTCCCATGCCTCCGACCGGGTGGAAGCCGCGTAGCTCGTGGGCGATCACGGTCACACGGCGAGCGTCCGGCATCTGCGGAAGCGTAACGTCCATTAGTTCGATGACGGCACAGAGAGACCAACGACGAGTGACGTTCGTCGCCGACGAGCTGCTCGGCTATGCGGGAAACGGCATCGGCACGACGACGACCTTCGTGTCCGTCGCGCTCGCCCGCAGGGGGCACGACGTCTCAGTCCTTTTCGCGGGGTCGCCGCGGAACGGCCCCGTCACGGCGGAATGGCAGAGCCTCTACGAGGACGCCGGCGTCGTCGTCCGCGAGCTCGCGCCGGGCGACGACAACGTGGAGCCGCGGCATTTCGCACGTGCGCGCGACGTCGAGGCGGCCCTCCGCGCCGATCCGCCGGACGTCGTGGTCGTACAGGACTTGGGCGCGCCTGCCTATACGGCGCTCCGCCTGCGTCGCCTCGGTCTTGCCTTCGAGCGCACGTCGTTCGTCGTGTTCTGCCACGGGACGAGGCGCTGGGTTACCGACGTGAGTCGCAAGATCCGCGTCCTGCCGGGCGCGCACGCTGTGACTCTCCTGGAACGGGCGTCGGTCGAGCTCGCCGACGCAGTGGTGAGCCCCAGCGCCTACCTCGTCGACTGGATGCGTGGCGAGCGCTGGGGCCTGCCCACGCAGACGTTCGTCATCCCGCACGTCTCGCGCGCCGCGGCGACAGGCGAGTGGCGACCGGCGCCTGTCGAGCCCGCAGAGCGCGTCGAGCGGATTGCGTTCTTCGGACGGCTCGAGGAGCGCAAGGGCGTCGGCCCGTTCGTCGAGGCGGTGAACTCGCTCGACGTGGACGTTGACGTCGAATTCCTCGGCCGCCCGACGCCGCTCTGGCCGGTCGAGCGGATTCGAGGGCTCTTGACGCATGAGCACGTAGCGTTCGAAACGGGGCTCGACCAGCACGAAGCGCTCGAGCGGCTAGGGCGTCCCGGGACACTGGCTGTCATTCCGTCGTTCGAGGAGAACTCCCCGAACGTGATCTACGAATGCCTCGAAAATGGGATCCCGTTCATTGCGAGCGACGTCGCAGGCATCCGTGAGCTCGTCGCGGCGGACGACCGCGCGCGCGTCCTGTTCGAGCCGACGCCCGACGGCATCGCCGCTGCGCTTCGCCGCGCCCTGGCGAACGGCGGCGCGCTACGCCCCGCACGCGCAGCGTTCGACGACGAGGAGTCGCTGCAGCGCTGGGACCACGTGCTCGCGCTGCCCGCCCAGCCGCCACCGCCGGCGGGAGCGGGCGGGCTCGAGCCAGGCTGGGTCGTGCTGCGAGACGACGGCGACGTGGACGGGCCGGAGCTCGTCGAGACGCTCGTCCGAGCGCAACAGGGATCGGGAGCCGACGTCGTCACGTGCGGGGTATCGGTGAACGGCACGACGACGCACCTCTTTCCGGGGGAGCCGGGAGCGCTTGGGCTGCTGACCAACGGCTACGGCACCGTCGCCCTCGTTCGCTCTGCTCTGGTCGAAGGCAGGGAGGGCGAAGCACGGTGGCCGCTGCTCGCACAGCTCAGTCTGGAAGGCGCAAAGATCGTCTCGGTCCCGTTGCCGCTCGCGACGACCACCACAGCGCCGGCGACGTTGCAGACGCAACCCGCTCAAGCGTTGCGCGTGCTTGCGTCGTTTGAGCGTGGGCTGCCCGAGAACCTGCGCTTCCTCGCGGAGCTCGTGACGCGGACGGCGGCTGCGGAGCCCGTCGCTTCGCAGGCGCCGCGGCGAAGCTTCGTCAGGCGTGCGCTCGCACGGCTCGCGCGGACGTTGAGGCGATGACGCCGCGGCGCATCAGCGTCGTCGGTAACGAGTTGCTCGGCGTCGCCGGGACCGGCGGGCCAGGGACGGCCGACTCGCTCCTGGCGATCGCGCTCGCGCGGCGAGGCCACGACGTCCAGCTGCTCGTCGCACCCGGCCGCGACGTCAGCGGTTTGACCGCCGAGTGGGAGCAGACGTACAGGAACGCGAACGTGGAGGTGCTCCCACTCGCCGAGCGCGCCGTCGTGCGGCCATCGTTCCTCGCGCCGGCCGCACACGTGTACGAGGCGTTGCGAGGCGACCCGCCCGATGTCGTCGTCGCGGACGACTGGCGTGCGCTCGCCTGGGCTGCTTTGCGCTCGCGCCACGTCGGGCGGGGATTTGCGGAAACCGCGTTCGTCGTGTACTGCCACGGCCCGGCGCGCGTCTTCGCCGAAGCGGCCCGTAAGGTGCCCGACACGGTCGAGCGCTTCGGCGAGGAGATCGCGCAGCGTGCATGCATTGAGCTCGCCGACGCGGTCGTCAGCCCGAGTGGCTGGCTCGTCGACTGGCTCCGCGAGCACGATTGGTCGCTGCCTGGATCCGTGAACGTGATTCAGAACCTGTGGCAATCCGCGGCGCTGGGGGAGCCTCCACAGCGCGCGCTCTCGGGCACGCGCGTCCGGCGCCTCGCTTTCTTCGGGCAAGTGCGCGAGGGCAAAGGGGTTCGCGTCTTTCTCGAGAGCCTGCGCCGTCTCGATGCGCAGTTGCTCGACGGCGTCGAGGTGCTGTTCCTGGGCCACAGCCGGCAGTGGTCGGAAGAGCGCCTGCGCGAGGAGCTCGACGGTGTTGCGTCGTCTGTACGCCTCGAGACGCAGCTCGACCGCAACGGCGCGCTGGCGGAGCTGCTCGTTCCGGGAACGTTGGCGGTGATGCCGTCGCTGCTCGAGAACTCGCCCTACGCGGTCGCCGAGTGCATCGAGCACGGAGTGCCGTTCGTCGCGGCCGACGTCGGCGGAACGTCGGAGCTCGTCGCGCAGGAGGATCGCGCGCGCGTGCTGCGTCCTCCTACTCCCCACGATTTCGCCGCGGCGCTGGGCGATGCCCTCACGAGCGAGACGGCGCCGGCCCCGGCACGACCCGCACGCGCGCCGGACGACTCGCTTGCAGCGTGGTTCGAGCTCGTCGAGACCGCCGAGCCCTCACGCCCGCAGTCGGTTCCACCTGCCAACCGCGTCGTGATTGTCGCCCGCGGTGAGGCGAGCCGGGCGCGCGCCCGGCGCCTCGGCGTGGACGTCGTCGAACACGTCGAGCAGGCCGACGGCGACTGGGTCGTGCTCATCGACGACGACGACGTGCCGGACGACACCCTCGTCGACGAGCTGGTGGCCGCGCAGGCGGCGTCCGGCGCCGACGCCGTCACGACGGCGGTGCGCCCGGCGGACGACGCGGTCGGACTGCAACTCTTCCTCGGCGAGCCGGGGCCGCTCGGGCTCGTCGAGAACCAGTATGGCGTCCTCGGCCTCGTCCGGCGGTCGCTTGCGACCGCGGATCCGGACTGGCCCCTCTTCGCGCGCGTTGCTCTTGGTGGCGGACGGATCGTCTCGATTCCCGATCCGCTCGCGCTGCACCTCGACGCCTCGACCGCCGACGAAAGGCCGGCTGTCCTGCGCGTCTTCGAGACTGCAGGGCCGGACGCGCTGCGACAGCTGCCGCAGCTGACTGCAACGCTCGCGGCAGCGCTGGCGCGGCGCGAGACGTCGCCGCCGCTCGTCACGACGCGCCGCCTCTCGCGCGGCGTCGCGCGGCGCCTTCGCGGCCTGTACCGGAGGCTGCCCCGGCGGCGCCGGGTCGTGAGCGTCGCCGACCCCGCTGAGGCCCGGCCGCCGCTGAACGTCCTGCACATCGGCAAGACCGGCGGGACGGCGCTGAAGCACGTGCTCGCCGAGTACGCGTCGTCGTCGCGGTACGAGCTTCTCTTCCGGGGTCACGACGTGACGCTTGCCGACGTGCCGAAGGGCGAGCAGTACATGTTCCTCATCCGCGACCCGCTGAGCCGTTTTGTCAGCGCCTTCAACGGCAGGCTGCGTGAAGACCGGCCGCGCTACCACTATCCGTGGCGCGAGGAGGAGCGCATCGCTTTCGCGCGCTTCAAGACGCCCGACGAGCTCGCCGTCGCGCTCTCGTCCGACGACGACGAGGAGCGGCAGGCGGCCGAGCGCGCGATGCGCGGGATCGGCCACGTCAACACGCCGTACACGTTCTGGTTCCGGGAGGAGTCGGCGTTTCGTGCACGGCTCGGCGACATCTTCTTCATCGGCCTGCAGGATCGGCTCGACGACGACTTCGAGTCGCTCAAGACGAAGCTCGGCCTGCCGCCCGACGCGCGGCTGCCGCGCGACGAGACCGCGGCGCACAAGAGCCCGTCCGGATCACGGACGCAGCTCAGCGACGTCGGCCGCGCGAGCCTCGAACGCTGGTACGCGCGCGACATCGCGTTCGTGCAACTCTGTCGCGAGCTCGCGCCACGGATCAACCAGGCTTGACGCAGATCCGCGCCGTCCCGTCGACGCGGTTCAGCAGCAGGGTGATGCGGTTCTCCCCGAAGTACTCGTCGACCGCTCGGCGCGCGCCCTGCCAGTGGCCGTAGTCGTCGAGGATCAGGACGCCGCCGGGCGCAAGCCGCGGATAGAGCTGCTCGAGCTCGTGCTTCGTCGACCGGTACCAATCGGTATCAAGCCGCAGGAGCGCGATCTCCTCGGGAGCCGTCGCCGGCAGCGTCTTTTCGACGAGTCCTTCGACGAAGTGGAGCCGCTGCTCGGGGTAGCGAGTGCTCAGCACGGCGGCGCGGACGTCTGGGAGCGAGGCGATCGCCCAGATGTGCGAGTCCTCGTCCCCCTGCGCGAGCAGGTCGGCCGCGCGCTCGCCTGAGCGCGTCGTGTCCGCCTCCGAGGGCGGCGGCATTCCGGCAAACGTGTCGTAGAGGTAGAGCTCGCGGTCCGTGACCCTGAGACGCAGCAGCGTCAGCGCCGCCGCCATCATGCTGCCACCGCGCCAAACTCCGCATTCGACGATCGCGCCGGGAACGCCGCGCGCGACGACGTACTCCACCGCGCGCACGAGCGCGTAGACACGCGGCGGCGTCGTCATCGTGTACGGCCCGACGCGCCGGTAGAGCTCCTTGTCGGACTCGTCGAAGTCGAACGGGAAGGCGTGCGGCTCCTGGGCGATCTGCGTATCGCCGTCGTTCCGCGCGCGGAGGCGCCGTATCGCGAACCGCGGGTGCACTCGCCACCACCGACTCGACTCGATCGCCGTGAGGCGCGCTCTCAGGTCCCGCACCTCCCTCGCCAGGCTGTCGACGTCGCTCATTGCGTAACCGCGCGCGCAAGCCGCAACGCCGTCTTCCCGGGAGACATGGCGGGAGGAATCCGCGGGATGAGGAGCGGATCGGTATCCGCATCGACGCGTCTGCGCGCCGTGACGAAGCCGAACACGAAGCCGGCCCCGCGCGCCGCGCGAGCGACGCGCTCATCGGCCTGCCCGTGCGGGTAGGAGAGGGTCTCGAGACGCGTCCCGGTGACGGCGGCGAGCTCGTCCCGGCCCTCGCGCAGCGCGTCCGCCAGCTCGTCGTCGGACAGCTCCGTCAGGAGGTCGTGGCGCAGCGTATGGAATCCGATCTCGGCGCTGCCGGCGACGAGCGTGCGGATGTCTTCAGCGGGCAGCCGCTCGTCGTTGCTTGGTGGCCCTGCAGCAGCGCGTAGCGCCGCAGCCGTCTCGGCGCGCTGCGGGCGCTCGAGCCGCTCGATCGTGGCGGCGACGCGGAAGATCGCCTTCGGCGACCGCTCGAGTGCGGCGCGGACGTCCGTCTCTGCGACGTGCGGCACGGCGTTGGCTTCGATCAGCTTGCCGTCGACGGCGCGCTGCAGGTCCTCCCACCAGAAGCGGTGCGGGCCGCCGAGCGACGTCCCGCCGAGGAAGAACGTTGCGCTCAGGCCGGCCCCCTGGAGGGCGGGGAGCGCGTCGCGCATGTGCCCTGTGAGGTCGTCGTCGAACGTGATCGCCGCAGGGAAGCGCTGCCCGCGGCGCCGCGCGTGCACGGCATCGAGCAGCTCGCTCCCGCGGACGACCCGGTAGTGGCGAGCCAGGTGGCGCAGCTGCCGCCGGAACGATTCGCCGGAGACCGCGGCCAGGATCTCCAGTCGCGAGTCGCCACCCTCGCCGCCAACACGGTGGTAGACGAGCGCGATCCCGGCGCGCGCGCCCGAAAGTCGCGCCATCGTGCAGAGCACGACGGCAAGCAGCGTCTTGGCGGCGTCCCGGACGTTAGGCAACCCGCTCAAGCTACCGCTTCGGCTAGAAAGGCGGCTGCATGAAGATCGTCATGACGCTGCTGGTGAGAAACGAGGAAGACATCCTCGACGCGCACCTCTCCTTCCATCGCGCAGCCGGCGTCGATCTCGTCCTCGCGATCGACAACGATTCCGACGATTCGACCTCCGACATCCTCGATTCCCACGCACGGGACGGTTTTGTCGACGTCAGGCGAGCTACCGGCGACCTGCAGCAAGCCGAGTGGGTGACGAAACTGGCGCGCCGTGCCGCGACGGAGTTCGGCGCGGACTGGGTGATCAACAGCGACGCCGACGAGTTTTACTGGCCGCGTGGCGGGACGCTCAAGGATGTCTTCTCGGCTGTGCCGGGGCGCTACGGAGGCGTGCGCGGCATGTTGCGCAACTTCGCTCCCCGACCGGAGAGCGACGAGTCCTTCGCCGAGCAGATGATCGTTCGCGTCTGCAACCCAGGCGCCGAAGACAACAGCCCTTACAGTCCGCGCTTCAAGGCGATGCACCGTGGTGCTCCCGACGTGACGGTCTTGCCGGGCAGTAATCGAGTGCTCGGCGGCGGGCTCGACCCATTGCCGGGCTGGTATCCAATCGACGTCCTCCACTTCCCCATTCGCTCGCTGGAGCACTTCACGGTGAAGTACCTTCGCTGGTGGGCTCTGCTGGGCACGCGCTTCAGCGAAGCGGTGCACGAAGCCCACTCTCGTGGGGCGCTGCGGGAGTTCTACGAGTCGTACATGGTCGACGACGAAGCGCTCGCGAAGGGAGTCGCGGACGGTACGCTCGCGGTCGACACTCGGTTGCGCGACGCATTGCGGTCGCTACGCGCCGAACCGTCGAGAGCGCTCGCGTTCTCCGACGCCGCGGTGGATGCGGCGTATCTGGCCGAGCTAGCGCTCCTCGAGAACGGCGAGCCTCATGCCCACGTGCAGCGCAAGGCTGAGGATCTCGAGGCCCGGCTCGCCGTGATCGAGCGGAGCCGGTTCAAGGCTCTTATGCGACGCCTCGCATGATCACACGGTACGTACAGGAGCTAGGGAGCCTGGTCAGGTCGACGAAGACGAATCGACGGGAGGCAGCGGCCAACGCCCGCGGCGGCCAGCCGATCCGCGGTCGGAAAGACCGTCGCGAGGATCGTGTTCCGAGGCCGTCGCGCGGCGTGTGTCCGAGTCAGGCCAACGAAGCCGCTCCAAAAATGGTGCGCGGAGAGAAGCGCCGTGAACTCATCGAGTGCCCATTCCCGAACGTGAGCCGGGTTCGGCGGAGGTCCCATCTGGCGTCGTCCGTGAGTAAGGATTCGCTCGGGTGTCGAGATTACTGCTGCATCTGCGTGCTCGAGAGCCTCGCGAAGGCGCATGAGCAGTCGTTCTGGGCGAAGAAGATGCTCGATGACATCGGCGCACACGATGATGCTCCGCTCAACCTCAGTAGACAGCGGCAGCGGCTCATCTACGTCAAGGTCATGCTCCAGCCATGTGCCGAACTCATATCGCTGACGACAGCGACGCAGATTCTCGCCGTAGTCGATCCCGATGACTTCGAAGCGGGGGTAGAGATCGACCAGCTTCTCACCGTTGCCGCAACCGACATCGATTACACGCAGGGATTGAAGGCTCTCCCCTATCCTGGCAGCGGTGGCATAGACGGCCCGCTGCCACTCCGTTTGCTCTTCCTGCTGTTTGTGGTCATACACTGGCCGGTCGCGCGACCGGTAGCCGACGGGCAGGAAGTAAGGGTCGGGTGGCCGTCGCCGGTGATACCTGGCCGCCTTCCATCCAACGGCGCTCATCCGCAACATACGGCGTGCCTGGCGGCGTCCGTGACCGAGCTTGCGAGCCAGGGCCCTGACTGATGCCGACACGCGTCTTTTCGCGACTCGCGTCACGCCGCGCTTCCTGAAACTCGGCACATCTGCGCCGGACATACCCGCTGCACAGGATAGGACTGATCGCCTCCCGACCCCAGGTCTAGGTCGCGAGGTGCAACTCCGGCCGGGCACGACGAATGACGTCAGGCAGAAATCGACGAGATGATGGGGTATCTCCAAAAAGGGCTTCACGTGTCGGAGGCACGAGGCGCACTGGACGGCTGTCTGGGCTGAGAGAGAGGACAGCCGGCCCGCCGACCCTCTCCGTGGCTCCTGTGGTCGTCTAGGGGCACTCCGGTTCTGTCTTCGCCCCATGCAGCGGGCACAGTAAGGTTTGCTAGGCCCGAGGGCCTGGCCGCTGGGCTTCCACAATCCCTTTTCTTGCGTATCCCTTCGATCGCCAACCTCATCGACGGCCGAGCGACGCCGGCTGCGTCGGGCCAGACGTTCGAGAAAGTGCGCCCGGCAGACGGCTCTCGATTGTGCACGGTCCCCCGGTCCGACGACGTGGACGTTTCGGCCGCTGTCGCAGCTGCGCGCTCGGCCCAGCCGGCGTGGGCGACGCTGACGCCCGTCGAGCGCGGGCGGCTTCTGCGCGAGCTCGCATTCGCGTTGCAGGCTCGACGCGACGAGCTTGCGGACGCGGTCGTCGAGGAGACGGGCAAGTCGCGCGAGCTCGCACTCTGCGAGGCCGACGCCGCGATCGAGATGGGCTTCTTCGTCGCGGGTGAGGGGAGGCGACTGTACGGGCGCACGACGACGTCGGCGATGCCCAACCGGACCGTTATGGCGACGCGCCGTCCCGTTGGCGTGGCGGCGCTGATCGTCTCATTCAACACGCCTCTGCCGAACTACGCATGGAAGGCGTTCCCAGCCGTTTTCTGCGGGAACGCGGCCGTGCTGAAGCCGTCGGAGCACACGCCTGCGTCAGCGTCGGTGTTCGCGAGCATCGCGAACGACATCCTTCCACCGGGCGTGCTCAACGTCGTGCACGGGCTCGGCGGCGAGGTCGGGCCTCCGCTCGTGGAGCACCGCGACGTCGACCTCGTCAGCTTCACCGGCTCGGCCGAGACAGGACGCTGGATCAACCAGCACGCCGGTCGGCGCCTCGCCAAGGTCGTGCTCGAGCTCGGCGGCAAGAACGCGCTCGTCGTCTGCGACGACGCCGATCTCGACCGCGCCGTCGAGTGGTCGCTTGCCTCGGCGTTCTCGAACGCCGGCCAGCGCTGCGCGGCCGCCAGCCGGCTCGTCGTCTTCGACGCCGTCTACGACGACTTCCGCGAGCGGCTCGTCGCCGGCGCGCGTGCGTACGACGCAGGTCCCGTCATCAGCGAAGGGAGTTTGCAGCGGATCCTGGCGTCGCTCGAGAGCGCGACCGTCGTCGCGGGCGGGTTGCGGCTCGACCGTCCAGGCTGGTGGCTGGAGCCGACGATCGTGGAGGGCGTCCCCGCCGACGCCGAGCTGTCCTGCCGCGAGCTGTTCGGGCCGGTGACGATCCTGTACCGCGTGCGCGACCTCGAGGAGGCGATCGAGCTCGTGAACGACTCACCATACGGCCTGACGTCGGCGATCCACACGGCGAGCATCCACCGCGCGATGCGCTTCGCCGACGCCGTGCAGGCCGGTGTCGTGGTGGTCAACGGCGGGACGCACGGCAGCGAGCCGCACATGGGCTTCGGCGGTGTCAAACAGTCGGGGACGGGTTGGCGCGAGGCGGGCGTCGAGGCGCTCGACGTCTACACCGAGTGGAAGTACGTCAACCTGATTGTCGACCCGGCGCTGACGTGACGGTCGCCGTCCTCGGCCCCGGGGCCGTCGGTGGCGTGCTGACTGTCGGCTTCGTCGAAGCCGGCGTCGACGTCGTCTGCGTCGCCCGTCCGGACACGGCCAAGGTGCTTACGTCCGAGGGACTGTCCCTGAGACAGGGCGAAAGGGTCCGAACGGCGCGGCCAGAGGTGATCACGGAGCTGCGCGAACCGGTCGACCTGCTGCTCGTCACGGTCAAGGCGCCGTCGCTCGACGACGCGATCGCGCGGGTGCAGGCGCCGGTCCGCCTCGTGGTGCCGCTGCTGAACGGGATCGAGCACATGGAGAGGCTCGCGCGCGCGTTCCCTTACGTCGTCGGCGCCAGCATTGGTCGCATCGAGGCGTACCTCGAGCGGCCCGGCGTCGTCATCCAGCTGACGCCGAGCGTCGTGATGACGGTGGCGTCGGGCGGCCCGGTCGAGCTGCTACGGCGCTCGGGCGTCGACGTTCGCGAGAACGGCAGCGCGAAGGAGGTGCTGTGGGAAAAGCTCGCCCGGCAGGCGCCGACCGCGGCCGCGACGTCGATCACGCAGAGAGCGATCGGCGAGTTGCGTAGCGACCCGGAGTGGGGCCCCCGGCTCCGCACCGCGATCGACGAGACCTGCGCCATCGCGGCGGCGGACGGCGTGACGCTCTCCGCGCAAGCCGAATGGGAGATCATCGAGGCGATGCCGCCTCGGTTGACCTCTTCGACGGCGCGTGATGTTGCGGCGGGCCGCCCCTCGGAGCTCGACGCGATCACGGGCGCTGCCGTCCGGGCCGGCCGCCGCCTCGGCGTCGCGACGCCCGCCCTGGAGCGGCTGCTGGTCGAAGCGGAGGATGCGTGCCGAGCGCGATCGCGCTGATTCCGGCGCGCTCCGGCTCCGAGCGCGTGCGGGACAAGAACGTTCGGTCGCTCGCCGGGCATCCGCTGCTCGCGTATGCGATTGCGAGCGCACTTCAGGCTGGAATCTTCGACCGCATCGTCTGCTCGACCGACAGCGGCAAGATCGCGGAAGTGGCGCAGCGCTACGGCGCCGACATCCCCTTCTTGCGTCCTACGGAGCTCGCGACCTCGACGTCGCCGGACATCGAGTGGATCACGCACACGCTTGCACAACTCGATGAGCACTACGACCTGTTCGCGATCGTGCGGGCGACGAACCCGTTCCGTGGCCCCGACGTCCTCCAGCGCGGGTTCGAGCAGCTACTCGCGACGCCGGAGGCGGATTCGATCCGCGCCGTCGAGCTCGTCAAGCAGCACCCGGGAAAGATGTGGTTGCTCGAGGGGAAGACGATGCGGCCGCTGCTCGACCAGTCGCACCTCGAAACTGCGTGGCATGCGGGCCAGTACCAGGCCTTGCCCGAGATCTATGTGCAAAACAGCTCGCTCGAGATCGCCTGGACGCGCGTCGTCTCTCAGACGGGAACGCGAGAAGGCCGCGTCGTCGCCCCGTACCTGACCCGCGGCTACGAAGGGTTCAACATCGACGACGAGGACGACTGGGACCGTGCGCGGCGGCTGCTCGACGCCGGCGAGGTCGCCCTCCCAGAAGTCGAGCGTCCGTATCCTGCGGCGACATGAAGGTCGCACGACTCGAGACGCTTTACTGCGACGCCGGCTGGCGTCCGTGGATCTTTCTCAAGGCCACGACCGACGACGGCGCCGTGGGCTGGGCCGAGATCACGGACTCGCATGGCTCGCCGCGCGGCCTGGCGGGCATCGTCGAGGATCTGGCACCGCACGTCGTCGGGCGGGATCCGCGCGCCGTGGAGCGAATCGTCTGGGATCTCTTCCGCGCGACCCGGCAGAGCCCTGGGTCGGTGATCCAGAAGGCGATCGGAGGGATCGAGAACGCGTTGCTCGATCTCAAAGGCAAGGCGCTCGGCGTTCCGGTGTACGAGCTCTTCGGCGGACCGACACGCGACGACGTCCACGTCTACTGGTCGCACTGCGGCACGACCCGTGCACGGGCCTGGGAGGTGACGGGCACCGCGAAGCTCGAGTCGTACGACGACGTCGTGAAGCTCGGTGCCGAGGTCGTCGAGCGCGGTTTTCCGGCGTTCAAGACCAACATCGTCGTTCCGGGCGACGAGCCTCAGGTGTTGATGCCCGGTTTTCAGGGCGACGGGCTGGACCGCAATCCCTCGCCGGAGCTCGAGGAGGCGCTCGTGCTCTTGCTCGACGCGTTCGCCGAGGGGACACAGGGCCGGTCGGAACCGATCGTGGATCTCAACTTCAACCTCACGGCCGAAGGTGTCCTGCGCATTGCGCGCACCCTCGAGGAGCACGACCTGATGTGGCTCGAGGTAGACGCATTCGACCCAGTGTCGCTCACCGCCGTCCGCAACGGCTCGGCGATTCCCATCTGCTCGGGAGAGAACCTCTATACGAACCGCGGCTTCCGTCCGTTCTTCGAGGCCGGTGCAATGGACATCGCGTCGGTCGACGTGATCTGGAACGGCTTCCACCAGGCGAAGAAGATCGCCGACCTCGCGGAGACGTTCGAAGTGAACTGCGCGCCGCACAACTACTACAGCCACCTGGCGACGTTCATCTCGGCGCAATGGTGCGCCGCGATTCCGAATGTGCGCATCCTCGAAGTCGACGTCGACGACGTGCCGTGGCGCGAGACGCTGACGACGGCAGTGCCGCAGATAGCGGATGGTGTGCTCACGATCCCCGCCGGCCCGGGCTGGGGCATCGACATAAACGAAGACGTGTTGCGGGAGCATCCATGGAGCTGATCCCGCAGAGCGAGTTCGCGCGTGCGCAGAAGTATCTCGCCCTCATTGCGGACATGTGCCGGGCGAATGCGCTCGTCGCCGTCAAGCGCGCCGGCTCAGGCCACCTCGGCTCGAGCTTCAGCGCGATGGACGTCGTCGTCCATCTGTTCTTCGCGGAGCTGAACACCGCCGAGCTCGGCTTCGAGAACCCGGACCGCGACGTCTACTTCTCGTCGAAAGGGCACGACGTCCCCGGCCTGTACGCCGTGCTCCACGCGCTCGGCGTCGTGCCGGAGGAGCGCCTGCTGCGGCTGCGGCGTCTCGGCGGGCTCGACGGCCATCCCGACGTCGGCGTTCCGGGCATCGAGGCGAACTCCGGTTCCCTCGGCATGGGCATTTCGAAAGGGCGCGGCATCGCATGGGCAAAGCGGCTGCTCGGCCGCGGTGGCCGCGTCGTCGTGATGACCGGCGACGGAGAGCTCCAGGAGGGACAGAACTTCGAGGGCCTGCAGGCGGCCGCCGCGCACGCCCAGGACAGCCTCTGCATCGTCGTCGACCGCAACGAGCTGCAATCGGACAAGCCGACCGACGAGATCCTCTCGCTCGGCGATCTCGAGGCGAAGCTGCGCGCGTTCGGGTGGCACGTGGCATCGTGCGACGGTCACGACCACGAGGAGATCGCCCGGGTGTTCGCGGACTTCCGCGCCCGCGACGGCGCGCCAAAGGCGCTCATCGCGAACACGATCAAGGGCAAGGGCGTGTCGTTCATGGAGCACCCGCACGCGCTCCGCGAAGGCGGCGGCACGTATCGCTGGCACGCCGGCGCGCCGGACGACGAGTCGTTCGCGCGCGCACACGCGGAGCTCATCGCCCGCATCCGCGAGCGTCTCCCGGACCTGCGACTCCTCTCAGTTGAGGCGATCGAGGGAAGCGTCGGGGAGCCCGAGTCGGGGATCGCGATGCACACGCGGGTCACGGACGAGTACGTCGCCGCCGCGTACGGCGAGGAGCTGCTTGCGCTCGCTGATCGGCATCCGGAGCTCGTCGTGCTCGACGCCGATCTCGCGTCGGACTGCCGCATCCGTCCGTTCGAGCTGGCGCATCCCGAGCGCTTCCACGAATGCGGCATCGCCGAGCAGGACATGGTCTCGGCGGCGGCCGGGATGGCGCGTCACGGCTTGCTCCCGGTCGTCAACTCCTTCGCTGCGTTCCTGGCCGCGCGCGCGAACGAGCAGATCTACAACCAGGCGAGCGAGGGCAGCAAGGTCGTGTACGCGCTCCACTACGCGGGGCTGATCCCGGCGGGGCCGGGCAAGTCGCACCAGAGCATTCGCGACGTCTCGTTGCTCGGTGCGCTGCCGAACGTCGCGATCGTTCAGCCCGGCAATGCGGACGAGACGCGCGCCCTGCTGCGCTGGGCCGTGGCCGACGCGCGCGAGAGCGTCGCGATCAGGCTCGCGATCGGGCCGTCGCCGCGGCGGCTCGAGCTCCCGGCGGTCGCTCCCGGCCGGGGCGCGGTGCTGCACGAGGGCACCGACGCGATCCTCTTTGCGTACGGGCCGGTGATGCTGCACGAGGCGCTGACTGCGGCCGAGCTGCTCGGCGATCGCCTGCAGGTCGTGAACATGCCGTGGCTCAACCGCATCGACGGCCGGTGGCTTGCGGAGCTCGTCGAGCCCTTTGCAGAGCTGCTCGTGCTCGAAGATCACGCCCCGGTCGGCGCGCTCGGAGACGCGCTCGGCCGGGCACTTCCCAGACGCGCGGTGACGGTGTTCGGCGTCGAGGGCTGGCCCGCGTGCGGAACACCGCAGGAAGTGTTATGTCATCACGGCCTAGACGGCGCGTCGCTGGCCGATCGGATCGCAGCCTTGCTGCCGGCGCGGACCTCGACGGCGTGACGCGAATCCTCAGGCGCAAGGTTCCTACCCGCATCACGCTCTTCTCCGTCCCGAAGCCCTTCCGTGGCCACATCGGCGTCATTCAGCGCAACGCGATTGCGAGCTGGCTTCGACTTGATCCGAACTGCGAGGTGGTCCTCTTTGGGGACGAAGAAGGCACGGACGAGGCGGCCCGTGAGCTCGGCGTTCGCCACGTTCCGACGGTGGTACGGAATGAGTTCGGGACGCCGTTGTTGAACTCGGTGTTCGATCAGGTCGGCGCGCTGGCGCGGGAGGGCGCCCTCTGTTACGTGAACAGCGACATCGTCTTGCTCGACGATTTCGTGCCGGCACTCCGGCGCGTCCAGGCTCGCAGATCCCGCTATTTGATGATCGGCGAGTGCTGGGACAGTCGGCTCGATTCGACCGTCGACTTCGATGATGGTCGTTGGCGAGATCGAGTGCGCGAGCTCGTGACGACCGGACGCCTGCGGGGTAAGTGGGGAATCGATTACTTCGCGTTTCCTAGCGGTCTGTACGGCAAGGTCCCTCCGTTCGCGATCGGCAGGGCGTGGTTTGACAATTGGCTCGTGTGGAGGGCGCGTGAGCTTGGCGCTGCGGTGGTCGATGCAACACCTGCTGTCACCGCGATCCACCAACTACACGACTACGCCCACGTCTCCGGCGGGCAAGATTGGGCCTACAAAGGCCCGGAGGCGACGGAGAACCTCCGCATCGCAGGCGGCCGCGGGCACGTCGGGTCGATCCGGGATGCCCCCTACGTTCTCACTCGCATGCGATTTCGGCGCCGATCGAGCCCGCTGACCCTCGGCTACCACTGGGAGCGTTGGCTCCGCCGTGTCGTTTGGGCGGTGTACGCCATTACTCGCCCAATCCGTCATCGACTCGGCATTCGCGTCGGGATGTTCGCCGCCCTGCGTAGCCGCCTGAGATAGCGTCACGCGCGGGATGAAGGTTCTGATCACCGGCGGCGCCGGGTTCATCGGTTCGCACCTCGCCGACAGAACGGTCTACAGAGTGCGTGGCGGCTATTCGCTCGAACGCCTCTTGCCGGTCGTCTCGAGCAGGCCGTGCGCGTGAGCGACATCCCTGAAGAGCAGACGGACTTGCTGCTCCGTCGATGACGACGCCCGTCTGGCTAGTCCTGCCGGATCCCTTCTCCGCTCGGCTGTTCTTCGATACCGGCATCGTCGACGAGCTGCGCAAACGGGCAGAAAAACGCCTGACGCTCGTACTTGACGCGGGCGAGGACGCCGCGCACTGGAAGGAGCGCGCCGCGCGGACGACTGTCGTCGAACTTTCTGAGCTCACCGACGGCGACAACGGCGTCGTTCGGCGAATCGACCGCGGGCTCGACGATGCCGTCGGTTTCTATCCGCTCTCCGTGCGCCAGAGCCTGCGACACGGCTTCAACCGAACGCGCATGCAAAGGGGACACCGGAACTGGTTCCTCGATCCCGACCGGGCGGGGCGGCTGCCGCAGTCCGCGGCGCTTGACCGTCTGTTCACGAAGTGGCATTACGGACCGCTTCGCCACGTGCCCGCGCCGCTCTTCGAGCGTCTGCGGCACGAGCGGCCGACGGTCGCGCTCGGCAACACGCAGATGCACTCCGTCGTCCCGTTCGTCGTCGCCGCGCGACGGGTTGCCTTACCGGTCGTCGGTCACATCGCAAGCTGGGACCACACCGTCGGCAAGGGCATCGTGCCTTCGGGTCTGGAGCGTTACATCGTGCAGAACGACGTTATGCGTGACGACCTCGTCCGCTATCACCACGTCGACGAGCATCGCATCGTCGTCAGCGGCTGGCCGCAGACCGACGTGTTCCATCGGCGCCGTCCCCGCGCCGAGTTCGAACGGCTGGTGCGTGGGCTCGGCCTCGACCCGTCGCGGCCCGTCGTGCTCGTGATGGGCAACAGCCCGGTGAACGCGCCGTACGAGAAGAACTTCGTCGACCGGCTCGTCTCGTGGTGGGAGGAGAGCGGCGCCGCCCGACGCTTCTCGCTGCTTTTCCGTCCCCATCCTCGCGATCGCGAGTGGCGCGAGCGCTTCTCTGCCCCGCTCTTTCGCGAGGGGTCCGCCGCTGTGCAAGAGCCGAGCTTCACCGACCTCGAGGCGCTCGCCGTCCTCCTGCAGCACGGCGACGTCGTCGTCTCGAACGCCGGCACGATCCTGCTCGACGCGCTCGTCAACGACAGACCTGCGGTCTGCGTCCTCTACGACGAAGGGGCGCCGCCGGGCGAGAACTGGGCGTGGAAGAACGTCAGCGGCGAGCACTACAAGGCGCTGATCGAGTCGGAGGCGTTCTACCGCGCCGAGCGCTTCGAAGACGTCACGGCGGCGCTCGAGCGCGCGCTTGCACACCCCGACGAGCTTGCTGCAGAGCGGCGGCGTGTGGCGCGCGAGGTCGTCGGCGAGATCGACGGTCGCGCGGCGGAGCGCGTTGCGGACGCCATCGTCGGCACTGTCGCGTGAGCGTGCAGTTGCATCGCGCCGCGGTCGTCGCCGCGCTCGGCTCGTTCGCGTTCCTCGTCGTCGTCTGGCTCCTTCATCCCTTCGTCGGCGGGGACACCCCGTTCGTGCTCGACGGAACGAACGCGTTCTTGGACTGCATGTCGGCCCACCACTACAACGCCTGCGACTTCACCGGGAAGCTCAACTACTGGGGACTGATGAGCAACATCGGGTGGTGGCCGCTTCTGCAGCACATCCCCGACGCGATCACGATCGGCCTCGGCGGCGACGGACACCCGGCACGCACGCGAGTGCTGGCGACATTGAGCGTCGCCGGCGTCGTCGCCACGGTCGTACTGGGCTGGCTCGTGCTGCGGCGGACCGGCGAGGCACGATGGTTCTGGGGATTTCTGTTTGTCATGCTCAGCTCGCCGGTGCTGGCGTACGGGAACCAGACCGCGGGCGAGATGCTGGCAATGGGACTGCTCGTGTGTCTTGTCGCGGCGACCTTGCTACGGGCGGCTCCACTCGTCGTCGGCCTCGCGGCCCTCGGCGCGTGCCTCACAAAGGAGACCTCGTATCCATTCGTCGTGGCACTCGGCGTGCTCGGACTCTGGCTCGCGCAACGGCGCACCGCGAAGCCGATCCTACGGCACCTCGTCTTCGGCGCCGTCGGAATGGCGATCGCGATCACCGCCGCCTCGCTCTTCAACGTCGTCCGTTTCGGGAGCGTCCTGAACACGAACTACCTCGACGAGAAGCTGCGCACCCCTGGCGTTGCGCGCACGCTCGACTACGTGCTCGCCGTGTTCTTCTCGCCCAGCGGTGGGCTCTACATCTCGTGGGCGACTGCGAGCCTGCTCGTCTCGGCCGGGTGTCTCATCGCGCTCGTGCGGGCCCCCTTCCGCAGCGCCTACACACGACCCGCGCTCGTCGTCATCAGCGTCGTGACCGCGTTGACCATCGGTTTTGCGTCGTGGTGGACGCCGTTTGGCTGGTCGGGATACGGACCGCGGTTGCAGCTCCCTTGGGTGCCGCCGCTCGTGCTGATCGTGCTCGTGGCGTACGGCGAGGAGCTGGCGCGGATCGCGCGGCGCATACTCGTGCGCCCGTGGCGCCTCGTACTCGTGTGGGCTGTCGCCCTCGCGCTGACGCTCCCGCACATCGGCCTGCTGTGGGACTTCGATCGCAGCTCGCTGCGCGGGTACGTCGCGCAGGAGCAACCGGAGTGCGCGGCCCCGTGGCGGAGCGGCCTGCAGACCTGGCACCGCTGCCAGCACCGGTTGCTGTGGGAGCATCGGCCGATGCCGCTCTACACGGTGAAAGGCGTCGGCACGGCCGGGGGCGCGGCAACGGCCGTGGTCGTCGCGCTGGGCCTGCTCGGCTGTGTGGTGCTGTTGCGCGGGGAGGTAGTCCCCGCGCAACAGCGACCGGTCTCAGGACCTACTTGACGACGAGCGTCAGCGTCTTCTTCGCAACCGCCCCGAGCGAGTCGGTGGCTGTCACGGTGATGCGGTACGTGCCGGCCTTTGTCGGCGTGCCGAAGAGCAGGCCGGTCTTCCCGATCTTGAAGCCCTTCGGGATCTTGCCCGTCGCCGCCCACGTCAGCGGAGCGACGCCGCCGGCCATGACGATCTTGGAGCGGTACGCAACGCCGACCTTCGCGTTCTTGAGCTTCAGCGTCTTGAACGCAAGCTTTGCCTTGACGACGAGCGTCACGTCGACGCTCTTCGAGCGCGACTCGCTGTCGGTCACCGTCACCGTGAACGCGTAGCCCCCGGCGAGCGTCGGCGTGCCGGAGACCGTTCCGTCGTTCGCGAGGGTGACGCCGGCAGGCAGCGCCCCCTTGCTGACAGACCACGTGTACGTGCCGGACCCCCCGCCGGTCGACTGCTGCGAGCTGAACGGCATGCCGACCTCGGCCTTCACGGCGCCGAGTGCAGTTGTCAGCGTCAACGGCTGGCGGATGACGAGCGTCTCCGTCTCGGTGTCGGTCGCAGTGCCGCCGCCGGCCGCCTTCACGACGAACGTGAACGAACCTTCGGCCGTCGCGGTGCCGCTGAGTAGGCCCGACGACGAAAAGTTCACACCGGGCGGAAGCGAGCCCGACGCGATCGACCACGTCGCTGCCGTCGGTCCGCCCTGCACCGGATTGAGGTTCGTGACAGACCAGACGGTCAGCTGCTTGGAGTACGGCTGCCCGATGGTGCCGCCCGGAACCGACTGATCCTGGATGCTCAGTCCGGGGACGACGCGGAACACGAACTGGCGCTCAGAATGGTTGTCGCCAATGCACCAGTCATACCCGCCCTGGGACGGGAGGAGATCGTGAACGATGACCCACGGGACAACTTCGGTCGCGGCGTTAGGCCTGCCGGTGATGTGGCCGTCGGTGGTCATCGTGAGACCGTCCGGCAGGCTGCCGTTCACGATCTCCCACCTGTAGAGATCGCAACCGCCCCTCGCCATCAGCTGAATGTCGTACGGCTGTCCGACCTGCCCGGCCGGACACACGAGAAACTGGTGGTCGGCCGGGCACGGGGTCGAGTCGACGAAGCTCGCGGCCGACCCCGACGTGGCAATGACGCCCGTGAACACCGCGGCGACTACGGCAATGAATGCAAGACGTTTCAAATTCGTTTTCCTCCCCGGAGACTCAGGAACTGCAGCAAAGTACCAGAAGGCTACGACGGTGCAATAACCCGAATGTGGGAGGCGATGTCGTAGTCGAAGACGTACAGCGTCAGCGGTCCGAAGCGGTGCGTCTCGGCTGCCGTTGACGTCCACGGAGGCGCTTGGATAACCGCATTTGTCGGATCCACGAGGAGAAACGTCGGTCCGCCGCGGCGCTCGTACCACGATCCGACTGTGAAGAAATTGTAAGGACAGATTTCCTCGCCGCAATTCACGGCCGGTGCAACAAGCAATTTCATGTCCGTCTGCCAACTCAGGTTCTGCGCATCCCAGTAGCCGGCGTAGCCGCGCGTCGCGCCTCGCTGTTCGAGCACCTCACGAATGGCGGGCGCGTACGCCCCGAGGGCGGGAACGCCACCCGCACGTCCGTCGACGACGCTCGCGACATTCACGGCACCGACGAAGGCAACGGCCAGCGCGACTGCCAGCTGCGCGCGCCGCGAATGCGCGGCCAGCAGGGCCACGCCTACGCCGGCAGCCGGCGCGAGCGTCAGGAGGTAGTTGGCGCTCTTCGGGCCTAGGGCTGCGGCGTTCGGCGTTACAACGAACACACAGCACAGGGCGGCGACCGCCGTTGCCCAGAAGAAGGCGTAGGCGCGCAGCGCCGGCGCGGCATGCCGCAGCTTGACCGCAGCGATCAGCGGCGAGGTGACGCCGGCGATGGCAAGCACTGCAAGCAGGATGCGCAAGGGATCCCGCGGATAGGGGCCCGGAATCGCGTAGTTCGCGCCGCCGAGGAACGCGATCATGCGCGCAAGATGGCGCACGTTCCCCGGCAGGTCGCGCAAAGCTGCCAGGCGGACGTCGAGGCCGATGACGTGAAAGTCGAGCGCGCGCATCACGAGGCCTGTCAGAACTGCGCTGACGACTGCCAGGCCGACGATCGCGGCGGCGCGCATCGCGACGTCGCGCCGGCCCGTCGTGCGCGCGAGGACCGCTGCCGCAAGTGCGAACGGCACGACGCCGGCGAACCACAGCAGCCCGTCCGAAGCGGCGTTCGTGCCGGCGACGAGGCCGACGACGACGACGAGCAGCCAGGAGCGCGTCCGCGTCAGCGCCACGAGTGCTGCGGCAAGCACGACGGCTCCCACCGCGTTCGTGACGTGGGAAGCGAGTGAGAGGAGCGCGCGCAGCGCGAAGGGCCCGACGAGCAATGCGGTCGCTCCGGCGGTGACTCCCGCCCAGCTTCCCGCGACCCGCGCGGTCACGAGGGCGAGCACAACAGCGGTCGCGACGGCGAGTGCGTAGCCAGACGCCTCCCAGAGGGACGCATGCCACGGCAACCAGCGCGTCGCCAGCAGCCACCAGAACGTCGTCCACTCGCCGTAGTGCGGGATGTACACCGGGCCGGCGCCGCGGAGCCGCTCTGCCAGCGTGAGCGGGCCGGTGACGTCGGTGTCCCAGTTGTTGCTCTGCACAAGCTCGTGCCAGAGCACGACGACGGTCGCGACGTATGCCGCGCCCGCCGCCGCGGGAAGCCAGCGCAGCGCTAGCGACGCCCGAGCAGCCCGCATGATCCGAAGAGGACGAACGCCGGCGCGACCGGCAGTGCAAAACGTGGGTCGGCAAAGAGGCCCAGCGCGTTGAGCACGATCACCGCGAGCGCCGCGAGGGCGATTGCGACCAGCGGCTGCGTGCCGCGCGGGCGCCGGACGACGAGCGCGATCAGCCCGAGCGCGATCCAGAGGATGAGCCGCGGATACCAGCGCGAGGCCTGGTTCAGCCGCAGTGCGAGCTGTGCGTTCCCGGCGCGCGAGGGCAGCGCTGCGAAGAGGCCGTCGAGGCGGCGCTGAATCCGCTCAAGCTGCGGTTTCATCCCCGGCTTGCAGAACGTGAGGTGATGCTCGGTCGGGGACGTCCATACGTCGCGAATGCAGTTGTCGGGACGCGAGATCCACACGGATTGCCCGGCTGGAATGGGCTGGCCTTCCGTCGGCGCCGGCAGTTCGCGTCCTTTCACCTCGATGTGGGCGGCCGGTTGCTCTGCCGATTGCCGTGGGGGCGGCGGCGGGCGGAAGTAGGACTCGCTCAGTTGCAGCCAGACGGTTTTCGACACGCCGGACGCGTAAGTGCCCGGATGCGTTCGCACCGCCTCGATCCCCGCCTTGCGGAGAACCGAGTAGTTCGTGTCCCAACCGAAGTACTCGTCGGAGAGGAGATAGAAGTCTTCGTGGATTCGGGGGCTGCCGCCGCGGAACACGTCGGCGACGGTCACGCCGTACGCCTTGTATGGATTACGCGTGACGAGGTGGCGGCGGACGGCCGTCGCCAGGCGCCGCGAGGCGGGGCCGTTGTCCGGCTTCACGATCTTGTCGGTGATGTAGGCGCGATAGAACGGAATCACCGCGTTGCCGCCGCGCGCGAGCGTGTAGTCGCCGAAGCGAATCCCGTTCAAGAGGGCCCACGCGACAAGCGGGACGAGCGCCGCGGCGAGGAAGGCGCCGGCGTTGACGAGGCGCTGTCGACGAGCCGTTCCGACGGCAAGCGGGAACAGAACGAAGGCGAGCAGCACGGCGTTGCCCGGGCGAATTAGCGCGAGCAGTGCGACGCCGAACCCCGCGAGCGCGAAGCGCGTGGCCGTCGGGTGTTGCCACGCGCGCACGACGAGTAATGCCCAGAGCGAGAACGCCGCTGCGAAGATCGGCTCGCTCGAGACCTCGTGGAACATGAGGCCGTAGGCCGGGTACACCAGGAGCGCGAGCGCGACGAGCAGCGCTGCGCGGCTCCCGAATGCCCGGGCCGCCGCCGTCCACGCGACGACCGACCCCGCGTAGAGGACGGCCATCAGCGGTTCGGCGAAGAATCCACCCGCGACGTCGAGCGCGGCGCCGTCGACCAATCCCGGCACCGGCGTGCGGAACAGCATCGACCACGGCAGCAACGGATGCCAGTCGAGAAACTGGACGTAGTCGTAGAGGTACTCGTCGAGATCGCGCCCGCCGATCAGCGGCCAGCCGATCGCGCGTACCGCGTAGACCGCGAGCGCAAGCAGGAAGAGAACCACCGCGCCGAGCCGTCGGCCGGCGAGGTCTTCGAGCCGGCGCAGCACTACGGTCGTTTGCGTAGCACGTGGATGTCGTGCCGGCCGTCGTCTGCGGCGGGACGGAAGTCGACGACGTCGAATCCGTCCGCCAGCTCGCGCGCGACGTAGTCGCGCGGGTGGTACGCGCTGCAAAGGCTCGTCCCGGGCGATCCCTCGTACAGGACGATGAGGTTTCCGGCCTCGAACGAGCGCCGCTCGTCCGGCGTGAGCCGGTCGCGCGACACGTAGTGCTCGCCGAGCGTCGAGAACACGAAGTAGCCGCCGGGCGTCAGCACGCGCCGGCACTCGCCTACCCACGCACCCTGCAGCTCCTCGGACAGGTGCGTCATCACGGAGAAGGCGTACACGAGGTCGAACTCCGCGTCGCCGTACGGCAGCGGCGGTGTCAGCTCGTTGACGGCGACGTCCGCGAACGGGAGGTGCTCGTTGCACCAGTCGACCATCTTCGTGTTGATGTCGCAGCCGTACACGCGCGTTCCATGCACGCCGGACCAATGGCGCAGAACGCGTCCGCAGCCGCATCCCCAGTCGAGCAGTGCTCCGACCTCGTCGAACGGCACGAGCGATCGGACGAGATCGGTGTTGTGTCTGCCACTCTCGAGGAAGAATCGAGCGTCGGCGTGCAACGGACCGACTTGCGTGCGCATTCGCGCCGGCGGTAGCGGCAAGCCGTTGTCGGCGCGCGTGCGTTCGCCGAAGAGCGTCGATTTCGCGGCGAGGGCGTACTCGTACGCGCGCACGGCCGGGCGCGCGAGATGCAGCCGGTCAAACGCGTCGAGAACCGCGCGTCGCCGGCCCCAGCGTGCGGGTTCGATCACGGGGGGACCGTATAGTCGAGCCGGTGCTCTCTGCGGTCCTACCGGTCTACAACGGAGGAGCGGAGATCGTCGGCAACGTCGACGTGATCCGCCGAACGCTGGCAACCGGGCTGCCGGCTGAGGACGTCGAGGTCATCGTTGTCTCCGACGGGTCGATCGACGAGACGGCGGCAGAGCTCGCGAAGGCGCGCGGCGACCTCGGCTTCCGTCTCATCCACTACGACCGGAACCTGGGCAAGGGCTACGCGGTCAAGGCCGGGGCGCTGGCAGCGCACGGGGAGTGGATCGCGCTGATCGACGCCGACCTCGACCTCGACCCGTCGTCGGTGCCCGCCTACCTCGAGGTCGCGCGGCGCGACAATCTCGACTTCGCGATCGGGTCGAAGCGGCATCCGGATTCGGTCGTGCACTATCCGCGGTCGCGCCGCATCGCGAGCTGGTGCTACCAGCAGCTGAACCGCCTGCTGTTCCGCCTCGACGTTCGTGACACGCAGGTCGGGCTCAAGGTGTTCCATCGGCGGATCGTCGACGAGGTCGTGCCGCTGCTGCTCGTCAAGCAGTTTGCGTTCGATCTCGAGCTGCTCGCGGTCGCCGCTGCGCTCGGCTTCAAGCGCGTGCAGGAGATGCCGGTTCGGCTCGAGTACCGCTTCTCGGGCTCGGCTCTCGGCTCGACCACGGTCCTGCGTGCGCTGTGGGACACGGGCGCCGTTTTCTACCGGCTGCGCATCCTCCGTACCTATCAGCGGAAGCGACGGCTGCTCGCTGCGCGCCCGCCACGCGGCGGCGACGCGCCGCTCGTCAGCGTCGTCGGCGAGGAAGCGGCCGTTGCGACGCTCGACTACCCCGAGCTCGAGAGCGTGCGCTCCGTCGCCGCTGCCCGTGGCGACGTCCTCGCGGTGCTGCAACCCGGCGTCCGTCCGGCGGGCAACTGGGTCACCGCTGCGATTCCGTACTTCGCCGACCGAGACGTCGCCGCGGTGGTCGTGCCGACGCTCGCGCCGTTGCGCGGCCCGCTCGCGCAGCGCGTTGCGTCAGCCGTGCTCGAGTCGCGCCTCGGGGGCGGCTCGCGCCGCTCCAGCTTCTTTCCGGGCAACGTGCGCACGGTGACCGACCATCCGGCGGAGAACGTCGTGGTGCGCAAGCAGGACTACGACGCCGGTGTTCCAGCCGAGGAGCTCGTCGCGTGGCTGACGTCGCGAGGCAGGCGTGTGATCTACACGCCCGACACGTCGGTCTCGGCGGCGCCGGCTCCCTTGATCCGCCCGCATCTGAAGGACATGCTGCGTCACGCCCGCGCGCGCGGGTTCGCAGCGCGCCGGACGCGCGCGCGCAGCCTCAGCCGTGCGACGGCGCTGTCGCTCACACCGTTGCTTGCGGCGCTCGTCGGCATGGCGTTGCTCGCCGTCGGCGGAGGAGCGCGCGTAGCGGGGATCGCGCTCGTGCTCGCGTACGTGGCAGCGCTCGCGCTCAGCGGCCTCCATGCCGCGGTTCGCTTCCGCTCGCTTCTCGTCGGCGCGGTGGAGCCGCTCGCGGTCGTCGCCACGCAGGCGGTCTATCTCGTCGGCTTCCTCCGCGGGCTCATCGCGAGCTCGTAGGCGAGCACCCCGGGCACGGTCAGAACCCCGGCTCGCCGTCCTGAACAAGTGCGCTGAGCTGGGCTGGTTCGTTCGCGCGTTCGGCTCCGAGTCTCGAGATGACGATTGCGTCTGCCCTCGATTGTGGCGGGGGGTCGGTCTTGATGAGGACGAGGGAGACACCGCGCGGGATGTCGACAACGATGGAGACGCGGGTCGTCCCACTCACTGCGAAGGTTCGTTCGTGGGAGTCGTTGGCAAGGCGGATGACCCGACGCCGGCCGCTCGGGGGGCTCGCGTCGAACGACAGACGGATGGTGCCGGCCTGTTTGGCGCGGATTGTGAAATAGCCGACGCCTGACGAAGAGAGGAGCGGAAATGCGGGAGTGCCGTCCTGGAGGGTCTCGGGAGGGCCGAAGCCGCTCACCGCCGCGAGGAAGGCGGGTCCGGGCTGTGCGACGACCTGCCACGTCGAAGCACCCCTATCGGTCCGGGCCACGAGCCGATACCCCGGTCCCCAGTTTCGCGGGTTGGGTGGATACTCAGCCGACGACCACCGAAGTGCATCGCCGTTCGTGACGATTGTCGTCACGCCGAGGAGCGCGAGCTGCTCCGCAGTTCCGGGTGTGCTCGGGTTGACGAGAGCGTGCTGTGCATCGTCGGCCGGCGATCCGAACGCGTACGTGTTGAGAAGCGGCCTTTGGAAACGCGTTTGCCACAACAAGTAGTCCAGACGAGGGACGAGCGGATAGATCGCGAGTACTCCCTGAGGCGTCTGCGACGTCGCGGCGTACTCGGCTGGTTCGTCGTTCATCGATAGCCGCGACGTGGTCGGATCGAAGCCCAACTCGAGGAATGACGCGACCATCGCCGTCACGGCGACCCCCGCTGCCAGAGCCTGGCCCCTCCACCGCGCCGCGTAACGATGCGCGGCGGACACCACTTCCTGCAGGGCGAGCGCCGCCAGCGGCACGAGTGCCGTCTCCACGACGACGCTCCACCGCGACGGTACGCGGAAGGCAGGCACGATCTGCCAGAAGAGCCAGGAAGGCATGCGTACCGTCTGTCCGAGCACGGAAAAACGACCGGGCAGCGACAGCAAGAGTGCGATCAGGACGACGGTGGCGAACGTCGGCGTCGCGAGCCATTTGCGCGCGTCGAGCGCTCTCCGGCGCCGCCACGCCAGCACGAGCCACGCTGCGGCGAGCGCGATCGTGAGGATGCCGAGGTAGTTCGTGGTTTCCACGGGATACGAGGCGTGCTGGCGTGTGGCGAGGAACGGAGCGGTCCACCTGCCGAAGACGAAGTTGCGGGCGGCCGGGACGACGAGCTCGTGCAGGTGCACGCCCCACGAGTAGACGTCCGCGACCGGGCGATCGAGCCCGGCGTCCCGACCGACGTCGGCCGCGTACGCAAGGGCGACGACGACCAGGGTGCCCGCGAGCGCGGAGGACGTTGTGGCCGCAAAGAAACGCATACGTCGCTCGCCGGTGCTTCGCGTGACCAAGACGCCGAGAGCGAATGCGACAGCTATGACGACGGCCATCGCCCCGAAGTAGCCAGACGTCAGCCAGCAGGCGAGCGTCGCCGCGCCGACGAGCCCAAACCGGGGCCACGTCGGGCCACGTAACGCCGCAACCAGCGCGAGTAGCAGGAGCGGCAGGAACTCGAGGTGAACGAGCGAGGCGTGAGGGACGCGCATGAGATGCCACGGGAAGACGATGTAGACCAGGCCGGCCCAGGCCGCAACCAAGCGCGCGCAGCCGAGATACCGGACGAGCAGATACATCGCGGCGCCAGAGAGCACGTAGCCGGCCAGCAAGACGATGTTGTACGCGCCGACCGGCCCGGCAGCCTTCGTCAAGAGGTAGGCGGGGTAGTACGGGATCAGCCAGTTGATGTTGAGTCCGTTCGACTCGTCCCATCCGAACGGTGCGCCCGTCAGCGTGTGGTGCGTCGTGCCGAACAGGTGGTAACCACCTTCGTGCTGCAATGCGTAGAGCCACCCGATCGTGCCGGGCACATCGCTCGCAGGCTCGAGCAGAGTCGAATCGAATGCCGTGACCATCCGCCAGAAGAGCGCGCAGACGACCGCGGTGGCGACGAGGACAACCACGACGCCCTCCGTCGCGATTCGCACGCGGCGTCCCTCAAGCTTCAGCATGCGGCTCCAACCGCGCGTTCACCCCGTACAAGTAGTCACGCGTCCAAGGCGCCTCGGCATCGTCGCGCGAAGTGAGCTCGAAGCCGTGCTCCAGCAGGAGCTCGCGCACCGCTGCCTTTGTCCGCAGCGTCTCTGCACCTCCTTCGTCCGCGAGGAAGTCGTGGCACGCGATGCAGACGTAGCGTGTCTTCGCGAGCAAGGGCCCGAGGCCGCGGAGTGCCGACACCTCCGCGCCTTCGATGTTCATTTTCAGGAGGTCGATGTATGTGATGTCCAACGACTTCGCAATCGTCTCGAGCCGGCGCGCGGGAATTTCGATCCCGTCGCGCGCAGCGGCGATAGTCGTGTTTCGCACGTGATTCGCGAGATCGGTGATGGTCGTGGTGCCGTCGCTCTCCGCCGCCGCGACTTGCAGCGGCGTCACGTTGGCCAGCCTGTTCGCGTTGCAGAGTTCGACGACCCGGCCGTACATACGGGGGTGTGCCTCGATCGACACGACGCGCCCGGATACGCCGACGAGCCGGGAGAACAGCAGCGTCTCGGCGCCGACACCTGCGCCGACGTCGAAGACGACATCGCCCTGCTCCGGCGTGTAGACGTACAACGCCGTGTCGCGTGCGTCCCTGGTAAAAACCGCGGGAGGCGCTGCGCGCCCGAGTCCGACGTGCGGAATCTTCGCGCCGCGGTAGCGATGGATCCACGCGCCGCTTTGCCAATAGACGAGACATGGTGCGCGGTACATGAAGCTGACCCAGAGGGAGCCCGGAACCACGAGCAGGTGCCGCCAGCCCGGCCGGTCGAGCCGCCGCACGACCTCCCACCAGTAACGCCCCAACATCTAGCGCGGACCCTAGCGCTACGGTTGAGCCTGTGGAAACACCGTCGCTGAGCGTCGTCATTCCCGTGTACAACGAGGCGGCGCATCTGTCGGCAACAATGCGCGCGCTCATTGCCGCCGTCGACGAGAGCGACTTCGGTACCGAGGTGGTCGTCGTGGACGACGGCTCCACGGACGGTACCGCCGACGCAGCGAGGTCGAGTGCAGACGGCAGGCTCGCCGTGCGCATCGTCTCGCAGCCGAATCGCGGGCGCTTCGAAGCGCGTCGTGCCGGCCTGGCGCACGCGCGCGGCGAGTACGTCCTCTTCCTCGACTCGCGCGTGCGTCTCGCCCCGGGCGCACTTCGCTTCGTCCGCGAGCGCCTGCAGTCCGCACCCGTCTGGAACGGTCACGTCTACGTCGATGCGGACAACGCCTGGGGCGAGTTTTGGCGGCTGCTGGCAGAGCTTGCATGGCGCGACTACTTCGATCACCCACGGACGACGAGCTTCGGGATCGCGGATTTCGACCGCTTCCCGAAGGGCTTGGGATGCTTCCTCGCGCCGCGCGCGCTGCTCGTGTCGGCGTTCGCGGAGTTCCAGTCCCAGTACGCCGACAGCCGTCTGGCGAACGACGACACCCCGATCTTGCGCGCAGTCGCCGGCAGGGCGGCGATTCACATCTCGCCGCAGTTCGCGTGCGTGTATGCGCCGCGCACGAGTCTCGGCGGCTTCCTCCGCCACGCCGTGCATCGTGGTGTCGTGTTCCTCGACGGGCACGGGACGCCGGAGTCGCGGTTCTTCCCGGCCGTCGTGGCGTTCTTCCCTTTGAGTGCGGCCGTCGCGACGGCAGCAGTGCGTCGTCCAGGACTTGTGCCGGCAGGTCTGGCGGCTTGCGGTCTGGCAGCCGCCTCGTATGGATTGCATGCGGGAAGGTCTCGACGCGAGCTCGTGGTGCTCGCAGGCGTGACCCCGCTCTACGCAGTTGCGCACGGTGTTGGTATGTGGCGCGGTGCCCTGGAGCTGCTGCGGTGATCCTCGTCCTTTTCGGGACGACCGGTGAGCTGATCAAGCTTGCCCCTGTCCTCCTTCGCCTCGATGCGCGCGGCCACCCGTACGTTCTTGCGACGACCGGCCAGCAGGTGCAGCAGATCCCGTCCTTCCTCGAGCAGCTCGGCTTGCGGCAACCCGATCTCTGGCTGGCGCGCGGCGCCAACGGGCGCGACCTCCGCGTCAACTCCGACATTCCGGGGTGGCTCGCAACCGTGACGAGCTCGTGGGTGCGGCAGCGGCGGCGTCTGCGCAAGAGGCTCCTCGGCGGTGCCGGGCGGCCGCTCGTGCTCGTGCACGGCGACACGATGACCACGGTTCTCGGCAGCATGATGGGCCGCACGCTCCGTACGACTGTCGCGCACATCGAGGGCGGCCTGCGCAGCTACGACCTCCGCCACCCGTTCCCGGAGGAGCTGAACCGGAAGCTTGCGACGGCGCTCAGCCGTATCCACTACGCGCCCGGCCCCTGGGCGGCGGGGAACCTCCGCCGCGGAGAGGTCGTCGACACGGGCTCGAACACGATTCGGGACAGCCTCGCGCTCGTGTCCGACGAGGCGCCCGCGGTTTCGGTTCCGGAGCGGCCGTTCGGCGTTGTGTCCGTCCATCGCTTCGAGCTCCTGAACAACCGCCGCCTCCTGACGGAGACCGTCGACGTGCTCGCAGAAGCCGCGAGGCGGACGCCGCTGCTCTTCGTCGACCATCCGGTCACGGCGGCCGCGCTCGAGCGCTTTCGTCTAGCCGACCGCTTCGACGGCGAGTCGTTCAGGCGCGTAGCGCGTCTCCGCTTCTTCGACTTCGTGCGCGTCGAGCGCCGAAGCGCGTTCGTCGTCACCGACAGCGGCGGCAGCCAGGAAGAGTGTTACTACCTCGACCTGCCGTGCCTCGTGCACCGCGTGAAGACGGAACGCCGTGAGGGGCTCGGCGAGAACGCGGTGCTGTCGGAGATGCGCGCCGAGGTGTTGCACGACTTCCTCGCCGACCCGGCGCGCCATCGACGCACCACGCAGCTCGCGCCCTCGTCGCCGTCGGACGTCATCGTCGACGACTTGGAGCGGCGCGGGTTCGCCTCAGAAGCCGGGGTCGGCTGAGACGGTCGTCGCGTGCAGCGACGCCAGGCCGTTCCGCGCCTCTGCGCGGGGCTGCGTAAGCACGATCGCGTCCGCCTCGGACGTCGGCGCGGGATCAACCTTCAGCAAGAGCTGCGAGACCCCGCGTGGGACCTCGATGTTCGCGTCGAAGTGCATCGAGCCGGTGAACGGATACGGATGCTCCCCTTGCGTGTCCTGCACCCTCAGCCGATGTTGAGCCCCGGGCGCGGACGCGTCGAATTCGACGCGGACGATCCCCGGTGTGCGTGCGCGCAGCTCGATCACCGCGACCCCGCCCGAAGCGATCAGCGGATAGCCGATAACGCCGCTGTCGAGGCGCCGCGGGAGCGCGAAGCCGCCGGAGAGCAGCACGAATGCAGGCGCGGGCGGTGCCACCACAGTCCACACCGACGACGCATCCGGGAAACGCCCGATGAGCCGGTAGCCCTCGGCGGTGACAGGTTCGCGCGGCTGGACCGGAACGTCCCCGGGGCCGCCCGGATGCAACACGATCGCCGTAACGCCGAGCAGCGACAGCGCGGAGGCGGTCCCGGGCTCCTTCGGATCGAGCACCATCAGGTGAGCCTGGTCTGCGATGGACCCCTCGGGTGCGCCGTTGACGAGCGGTCGGTCATGCAGGCGCTGCCACAGGCGGTAGATGTCGGAGTAGCCGAGCGGGTACTCCGCGAGGATCCCGGTCGGCGTCTCCTGCTCGAGCGCCGTGTATTCCGGCGGGATTGGGACAGTGCGGAAGTGGTGTGTGCGATGCGTGCCGAGCTCCACGAATGACACGGCGATCGCGGCAGCAACCAACGCGGCGCCCGCTTCGAGTCGCCGCACCGCGACTCTCCGCCGGATCGCCTCGAGCCCGAGCGCAGCGAGCGGCAGCAGCGTTGTCATCAGCAGCGGATCCCAGCGCGACGGCACGCGGAAGCCGCCCAAGACGTGCCAGAGAAGCTTGGACGGCATCGGGATGCCCGCCACGGGACTCGGCAGCGAGAAGAGAAATCCGACGACGAACGCTGCGACGAGGCCGGCCGTCACCGGTAGCACGACGCGCCGCCGCAGCGCGTAGACGATCCAGCCGAGCGCGAGTGCGAAGGTCAGCAACCCGAGGTAGTTGCTGGTCTCCGTTGCATTCGAACCATGTAAGTGCCTGGACCAGAACGAGTCGAGCCCGAAGAAGAGGTGGTTCGCCGCGGGGACGACGAGCTCGAGCGGATGGAGCCCATACGCAGTCAGCGCCGACTCGTCGCGGTGGCCTCCAGCGCTGGCACTCGCGCCGGACGCGTAGGCCGCGATTGCGACCAGGCCGCTTCCGATCACCATTGCCCCGGTCGTTCCACCCACGAGCACGAGGCCGCGTCGCAGTGACGTCGTCAGCGCGGCCCCGCAGGCGAACGCGATCACCGTCACGACGGCCATGCCGCCGAAGTAGCCGGAGGTGAGCCAGCAGGCCACGGTGGCCGCGCCGACGAGTCCAAAGCGAAGCCACGTTGGTCTCCGCGTCGCGGCGACGAGCGCGAGCACGAGCAGGACCAGGACTTCGAGATGTGTGAGCGACGCGTGCTCGGCGCGCGCGAAATGCCAGGGGAAGATGATGAAGACGACGGCCGCCCACGCGGCGACGAGGCGGCTGCAGTCGAGGTACCGCGCCAGGAGGTACATCGACGCGCCCGACAGGACGTAGCCGGCAAGCGTGACCAGGTTGTACGCCGCGACCGCGCCGAACACCTTTGTCGCGAGGTACGCCGGGTAGTACGGCAGGAACCACTGGATGTTGAGCCCGTTTCCCTCGTCCCAACCGAACGGCGCGCCGCTCAACGTGTGGTGTGTGTTGCCGAGGATGTGGTAGCCGCTCTCGTGCTGCAGCGTCCAGAGGAACGCAACGGACCCCGTCGAGTCCGACCCGGGGGAGCCGATGATCGACGAACTGAGGTGCCTGACGATTGGCCACATGAGCACGCAAACGAACAACGTCGAGCCGAGGAGCGCAAGCGCAGTCTCGACCGTCAGTCGGCGCAATCGCACTCCGGTACCTGCGAACAAATGCCGCGCCCCGGCACGCAAGGCAGGAGCGCTGGAGCCGACGAGGAGTTCGTGTGCGGCGAGCAGCAGCACTCCGATCACGACGTTCGTCCACACGACGCCGCGGAGGCTCGACGGGATGACAGCGAGCGCCACGACCTGGACGACGACGGCGACGGCGACGATCCAGGCGTAGCGCTTCTCACCGCGCGACAGGTGATAACCGACGAGCACGTTCGCGATCGACGCGAGCCCGATTGCGAGCGCGAACGGCGCGAGCACCTCGCCGCCCTCCGAAAAGTCCCGGCCGAAGGTCATCGAGACGAGTCCGGCTCCGGCCGCCGCGTACACGATCGCGAGCAGGCCGCAGAACGCCGCCGTCGCGAGCAGCGAGCGCCCGAGGATGTCTTGCGTCTCTTCCCCTCGCGCCTGCCGGGCAGCGGTCCGCGGGAACAGGACGGTGAGGATCGCCGCCGGCAGGAAGAAGCCGACGCGCGCGAACGCCGATGCCGCGGCGTACGCGCCTGCCTCATCTGCGGAAAAGCGAGCTTTGACGATGAGCACGTCGACGTTCGTCAGGAGCGTGATGCCGATCAGCCCCACGGCGACCGGCCACAAATACCGGACGAACGTCTGCAGCTCAGAGCGAGGGAGTGTGCCGGCGCCCTGCAACCGCTCGCGGATGAACACGAGCGCCAAAGCGGTGGCCGCGATGGCACCGACCAACGTCGCGAAGACGGCTCCCCCGAGGCGATAGCCGGCGGCGTACGCGATGGCAAAGACGAGGAGGCGGACGAGCCAGGGGAACACGTAGAGCACAGCCAAGGCCGGAAAGCGCTGCAGCCCCTGCAAGACGCCCAGCGCCAGTGGAAAGACCAGGGTGGTCGAGAGCGTCAGGAGGGCGAGTACGACGAGCGCGACCGAATGGATGTGGAGGAGGTGGGCTAGCGGACTTGCGAGCGCGAGCGCCACGGCAAGGAGCGGCGCCGTCGCGATCAGAGCTGCGTGCAGCGTTCCCCGGGCGAGGCGGCCGGCGCCGTCTGCATCCCCTGTGGCAACACGCCGCGAGATCTCGCGCGACACCGCCATCTGTAACGCTCCCGCAGGGAGGAGCACGATCGTGAGCAAGCCGAGCAGAGCCGCGAGCGAGCCGTAGTCCTCACTGCCCAGGATGCGTCCCGCCAGGAGGAGGAAGACGTACGCGGCGACGATCGACACAGCGGTGGCTGCCGCGAGGAGCGCGCCGCTGCGCGCTCCGCTCTCAGGCCGGCGGGGGAGGGGCATCGGGCCATTCTGGGGTAACGCCCGGCCGGGAGGCCGGTGTGCGGCGTCGTTAGCCTGTCCCTGACGTGAGCGATCTTCCGTATCCACTCCGGCCCAGACGCGCCACGGCGGGCCTCGCCTACTACGCGCGCGTCCTGCACGTCGTCGGGGTGATCGCATTCAGGTCGAAATACGCCGGGGCCGTCCTCGGCTACTTCTGGTCACTCGCCAAGCCGCTCGCGTACTTCGGCGTTCTCTGGCTCGTCTTCGCCCACCTCTTGCGGACGGCGAACCAGACCCAGGACTTCGCGATCTGGTTGTTGATCGGGATCCTCCTCTTCACCTTCTTAACCGAGAGCATCACCACGATGTTGCCGTCGATCGTGGGGGGAGGAACGATTCTCCGGCGGCTTGCCTTCCCGCCCATTTTGATCCCGCTTTCGGCCTCGGTCGGGATCGGCATCACGTTCCTCGTGAACATCTCGGCGATCGCGGTCGTGATCGCGGTTCAGCGGGTCGACCCTCGGATCGAATGGCTCCTCATTCCTCCGCTCTTGGTGGAGCTCTACCTCTTCACGGTCGGCGTCGGGCTGCTCCTTGCCGCGTTGTACGTCCGGTTCCGTGACGTCAGTCAAATCTGGGAGCTCGTCGCGCAGCTCCTCTTCTTCGCATCGGCGATCTTCTATCCGATCGGCATCGTCCCTGTTTGGGCGCAGAAGGTCGCCTTCTTGAACCCGCTCGTGCAGATCATGCAGGACGCTCGACACGCAGTCCTCGGCTCGAGCGGTCCGAATGACGTCACCGCCCAAGACGTCTACGCCAGGGTGGGAGGGCGGCTCGTCCCGATCGCGATCGCGCTGCTCGTCTTCGCGGGTGCGCTCCTGTTCTTCAGGCGTGAATCGCGGTATTTCGCGGAGAGAGTCTGATGTCCGCGATCGAGGTCTCATCCGTCTCCAAGTCCTTTCGCATTCCGCACGAGCAGCGGCACTACCTCAAGGAGTACGTGCTTCACCCGTTCAGCCGAATGACGTACGAGAGGAACGATGCGCTCAAGGACATCTCGTTTTCGGTGGAAGCCGGCGAGTTTTTCGGCATCTACGGCCCGAACGGCAGCGGCAAGAGCACGTTGCTTCGCATCCTCGCGGGGATCTACCAACCCGACAGCGGACGCGTTCGGGTAAACGGCCTGCTCTCCCCCTTCATCGAGCTCGGTGTCGGCTTCGACCTCGAGCTGAACGCACGCGACAACATTCGCATCAACGGGACGCTCGCCGGCCTCACCAAGGGTCAACTCGCGGCGAGGTTCGACGAGATCCTCGCGTTCTCCGAGCTCGAGCGTTTCGTCGACCAGAAAGTGAAGAACTACTCGTCGGGGATGCTGATGCGTCTTGCCTACTCCATCGCGATCCAGATTCCGTTCGATGTCCTGCTTCTCGACGAGGTGCTCGCCGTCGGCGACGTGAGCTTCCAGGAGAAGTGCTTCGCGACGTTCGAAAGGTTCAGGGAGGAGGGGAAGACCGTCATCCTCGTCACGCACGACAAGGAGCTCCTCCGCCGTTTCGCGGATCGAGTGCTCAAAATCGAGCACGGCGTGATGAAAGCGATTGGCCCGACCGAGGAATTGATCGCCAGCAAGCCGGTCGACGCGGTCGTCGGATGACCCCGGCGAGACCCGAGGCCCGCGCGCGCTTCGCACGCGTGCGTGGCCTGGTGTCGCAGCGTTCGCACCTCGCCGATCTTGCCCAGCGAGCTGCGTTGCGTTTTCCCCGGCTTCGCGACGCGGTTGTGCGGGTCGCGCGCGGCGACTCCGGACAGCGCTACGAGGAGTGGATCGCGGCGTACGACACCGTCGGAGATGTGCAGCTCGCGGCGGTGGCCGAGACGCGGCGGTCGTTCTCCATCGTCGTTCCGGACAGTCGGCGCGAGGCTGTCGATCGCTTCGACGATTGCGACGTGTCGGTCGTCGCCGCATCGGATCCGGAGGAGTGGAACGCAGCGCTGCGTCAGTCGACGGCCGAGCACTGCCTCGTGCTCGACCCGGCCGTCGAGCTTCGTCCGCACGCCCTCGCCTTCTTTGCGCAAGCGATCGAGGATGCGCCGGACGCCTTCCTGTTCTACGCCGACGAAGACGTGATCGACCGCCAGGGCCGCCGGTCGCGCCACGACTTCAAGCCCGATTGGAACGAGGCGCTCTTTCGGTCGCAGAACTATCTCGGAGGCGTCGTCTGCTTCAGGCGCACACGCGCGATCGACGTGGGAGGCTGCGAAGCGCAGCTAGACGGCGACTGCCTCTGGGGCCTGCTGCTCAAGCTGACCGCGGGCGCCCCGGCCGGCTCCGTCCGGCACCTCCCCTTCGTCCTTTCGCACCGCTGGGGAGACGAACCGAGGCCGGAGCCCCGTGACCGGGTCGCGACGGCTGTCGAGCAGCGGTTGGGTCGCGTCGGCGATGACGCAGAGGTCGAACCGGTGGGCGAAGCCGGCTATCTCGTGCGCTATCCGCTGAGAGAGTCGCCGAAAGTGAGCATCGTCGTCCCGTCGACGGCCAAGCCCGACGTCCTCGGCCCATGCGTCGACGGAATCCTTCAGCGAACGTCGTACGCGGACTTGGAGCTCCTCGTGGTTGCGAACGGCGTGCCCGAAGGGGCTGAGGCGTCGCGCGCACTTTTGCGCGCGATAGCCGACGACGCGCGTGTGGACGTGCTCTTCTACGAGGACGGTCCCTACAACTTCTCGGCGCTGAACAACTGGGCGGCCGAGCGCGCGCACGGGGAGTTCCTCTGCTTTCTGAACGACGACACAGAGGTCATCGAGAGCGGTTGGCTGGGCGCGCTAGTGGGCGAAGCACTTCGCGACCGCGTCGCGGCCGTCGGCGCGCTCCTCCTGTACGCGAACGGCCGCATTCAGCACGCCGGGTGCATTCTCGGAGCGGGGGGCGTCGCGGCCAACGCCTACCACGGTTCGCCGGGCGGTACCTCCGGTTACCACGGCCGGGCTCTCGTTGCACAGGACGTCTCTGCCGTCACGGCGGCGTGCATGCTGGTGAAGCGGGCGGAGTTCCTGGCCGTCGGCGGTTTCGACGAGGAGTTGGCGGTCGCGTACAACGACGTGGATCTCTGCCTTCGGCTGCGGAACGCAGGTCGGCGGATCGTGTGGACTCCGGCCGCGTCGCTGCGACACGACGAGGGGGCCTCGCTGCGGCGGCACTACGCGGGCGAGACGAGGGCCGAGTGGGCTCGCGGATCGGACTTGATGCAACATCGCTGGGGTGACCAACTGCTCGCAGATCCCTACTACAACCCCAATCTGTCGCTCGATCCCTTGCTCCTGTGGGAGCCGGCGTTCCCGCCCCGGGTCGGCCGTGCGCGGAGCCCAGCCGAGGCGGACCCGCCGATCAGGCCGGTTGTTGCCGCCGACTGAGGGCCTGAGCGGCGATCTGCTCGTACATCTCGACGACCCGCGGGCGCACGGATGTTTTGTCGAGCCGCTGCATCACCGTCTCGAAGTTCGTCGCCGCCGCTCGGTCGACGAGCTCGTCGTCCGCGACGACGCGTCTGAGCGCACGCTCGACCTGCTCGGGCTCTTCGGCCTCGACGAGAATGCCGCTCTCTCCGTCGCGAAGCCATTCGTTGGCACAGCTCGTATTTGCCTGGATCGGAAACGCACCCATCGTGATCGCCTCGAGCATCGAGGTGCTGATCCCGTCGCCGATCGACAGGGCGACGAGTGCGCGCGCTGACCCGAAGAGACGCCAGATGTTTTCGTGCGGGCCGTAGGGGAGGATTTCGATGTCGAGCTTGGTCTTCTCGACGAGGAGCTCCACTGCGAGCGGCACTTCGGGCGATGCGAGATAGATGACGATCTTGTAGTCGCGCAGCGCGTCGGCCGCGCGCTCGATTGCGCGAAGGCCGACCAACGAGCGTCCGGCCCAGCCGTGGTAGCCGCGCAGGGCGATCACGCGCCGCTTCGAGACCGGGCCCGGTTGGCGGAACCGCTGGAAGGAGGCAATGTCGACGCTGCCTGCCGCGGGGAGGACGGGGAGGACGGTCCCGCGAAAGCCAAGCCGTCTCGCCGGCTCGATGTCACGTTGACACTCCGAGGTGTAGTAGTCACAGGCGGCGAATACCTCCTGGAGGCGTTCGCGGTGCTCCTCTGTGCGACCGAAGATGTAGGTGTCGCTTCCCCAGTTCGAGACGATCCAGGTCGGGAACTGTTCGCGAATCATTCGAAAGGCCACCAGCGTGCGGTGGACCAGGTAGCCGGCATGCTGGATCTCGAGCGAATGAATGATGTCGGGGCGTAGGCGCCGGATCACACGAGTCAAGAGCTTCCCCTGGATGTCCCAACCCGGCTTTCGAAGCTGGAGTTGGGCCGCGAGCGTGGGCATGAAAACCGACGTCGGCCAGCCGTCGACGATCTTCGTCGACGGCGCAACCTTCTCGAAGAGGGGCGTGTGCGGCGCGATCTTCCGCGGCTCGTTCGGAAAGAGGTAGACGTCCCAGTCGAGCCCCTCCAGCTGGCTGATCCAGCGAGCGGCATGAGGGCTGTTGCCCATTGCGACGAACAGGATTCTCGGCCTTCCGGCCTTTGGGCGCTCCTGGTTCATCGATCCTGCTCCAACGCGGCTACTTGCCGGACCGCTTCCTCGAAGTGGACGACGGTCTCGAGCCCCTGCCACAGATCCTCGATCTCGAGGCCGCCGACGCGCCGGTCGCCCTCCAGCAGTTTGTCGATGAGCTGCGGCATGCTGAACAGCGTCCTGTCGGGCACGACTTCGGCCACCGCCGCCGCGCCCGCGTAGATGCCGGCGCTGACGGTTTGCTCGAGACGGGGCTTCTCGACGATGCCGGTGATGTCATCCCCCGTGAGCGAGAGCACGCCGAACGGCGACTCGTAGACGTGACGCGTATAGGCGACGACGAGGTCGTACCCGTGGGTGCGCCGGAACTCGTAGATGGTGCGAAAGTCGAAGTGCGTGAGGATGTCGCCGTTGATCAAGAGGAAGTCCTCGCCGTCGAGCAGCGGCCGAACGAGCGAGAGGGGGCCTGCCGTGCCGAGCGGCTCCTCCTCATGCACGTACCGGACACGCACGCCGAAGCGCGACCCGTCGCCGCAGAACGCGTGGATCAGCTCCGCGTGGTAGCCGGTCGCAAGAATGACGTCGCGCACGTTCGAGGCATGAAGCTGTTCGAGGAGCAGTTGGAGGAGCGGCCGCTCGCCGACGGGGAGGAGCGGCTTCGGCAGAGAGAACGTCAGCGGCCGTAGTCGCGTGCCCAATCCGCCGACGAGGACGACTGCCTTCACGTGCGCTACACGCGGTACGAGCGCGGGTCGTACAGCTCGGGGTGCGCTCGCACCCAGTCGATCGTGCGCTCGATCCCATCGTCGAGCGACACGGCTGGCTCCCAGCCGGTCAGACTCTTCGCCAGGGCGTTCTCGGAGACGAGCCGGTCGACCTCGCTCGTCGTCGGGCGGACTCGCTCCTCAGACTCGCCCACTTGGAGCTCCTTTCCGAGCAGCTCGCCGATCTTCTGGGCGAGCTCGCCCACCGAGATGTCCTCGCCGGTCCCGAGATTCAGCTCGCGTCCGACGGTGGCATCCGATTCTGCGGCGGCAATGAACCCTTCAGCGGTATCGGAGACGTACGTGAAGTCGCGGCGTGGTGCGAGGTTTCCCAGCACGACCCGGTCGCCGAGGAGCGCCTGGCTGATGATCGTCGGGATGATCGCGCGGTCGGACTGGCGCGGGCCGTAGGTGTTGAACGGCCGCACGATCGTGACCGGCAAGGCGAAGGCCGCGTTGAAGCTCAGACCGATGGCATCCGACGCGACTTTGCTGGCAGCGTAGGGTGACTGCGGTTGTTTCGGATGACTTTCGTCCATCGGGACGACGCGCGCGCTCCCGTAGACCTCGCTCGTCGACGCCATCACGACACGCTCGAGGTCCGCTTCCTTCGCGGCGGTCAGGACGTTCAGCGTCCCGAGGACGTTGACCGCCACGACTTCGCCGACATGGATGTACGAGTATGGGATCCCGACGAGCGCGGCGAGATGGAAGACGACGTCGACGTCCGCGAGCAGACCGCTGATCGTCTCCAGATCGCGGACGTCGCCGCGCACGATCGAGAGCCGGTCGTGCTCGATGGCGAGGAGCCCGTTCTCGCTGCGCGAGTTGTACCGGACGAAGGCGGTCACCTCTGCCTCGCGGTCGAGCAAGCGCTCCACGAGGTGACTGCCGATGAAGCCGGCCGCACCCGTAACGGCGACGCGGCGGCCGCGCCATGTCTCGCTCATGCGGCGCACCGTAACGACTTCGCTGCCGACGTGAAGGGCGGGTAGCGTTCGGGCGCGTGAAGATGGCCCTGGTCTCTCATGTGCTGCCGCCGACGTGGTCCGGTCAGTCGATGATCCTCGAGCGATTGCTGCGCGGCTTCGACCCTTCGAGCTACGTCCTGATCCGGACCATGCGCATTCCCGAGGGCGGGTTGTATACGGAGCCTCTGCCCGGAAAGATGGTCGACGTCCCCTCGGCGCTGCCCCCGCTTCCGGTCGCCGGGCTGCGAGGGGTCGTTCCGCTCATGCGGGGGTTTGTGGCGACCGTGCGCCGACGCGCAGCCATGATCGCCGAGATCGTGCGGGCGGAAGGATGCGATTCGATCGTGGTCTGCACAGGCGGCGACATGCTAGACATCCCGGCGGCCTACCTGGCCGCGCGTCGCGCAAACGTTCGCTTCATCCCGTACTACTTCGACCACTGGTCTCAGCAGGCTGTCTTCTCGCCGAGGCTGCAGCGACTCATCAAGCTCCTCGAGCCGTACATCCTGAAACGGTCCTTCGCCGTGATCGTCCCGAATGAGTTCCTGGCGCGGGACCTGCGGGTGCACGGAAGAGTTCGCACCACGATCGTCCGCAATGCGTGTGACATTCCGAGCACACCACCCCCTGCTCGCACGGCTGACTGCACGGCGCCGGTGTCGATCGTCTATACGGGCGCGGTCTACGCCGCGAACCACGATGCGTTCCGCAATCTCGTCGACGTGCTCCGTTCCGGCAACCTCGACGCGACGCTGAACATCTACACCGCGCAATCCGAGGACGAGATCGCCCAGGCCGGCATCCGCGGCCCCGTCTCGGTGAGACCCCATCGCCCGCTGAAGGAGATCCCTTCGCTCCAGGCAGAAGCCGACATCCTCTTTCTTCCGCTTGCCTTCGATTCGCCCTTTCCCGCTCTTATACGCAGCTCGAGCCCGGCGAAGATGGGCGAATACCTCGCGGCCGGCCGCCCGATCCTCGTTCACGCCCCGCGCGACTCGTTCGTCGCGCACTACTTCGGTCAGCACGGATGCGGCGTCGTTGTGGGCGAGCTCGAGCGTGCGCCCCTCGCAGAGGGCGTGCAGGCACTCCTCGCGGACGACGACCTTCGTGAGCGGATCGGCGACGCCGCCCGCGCTCGCGCGCTGGCCGACTTCGACATCGAGAAGGCGCGGGCGTCGTTTGCGGCAACGGTCGGAATCGACTTCGCGAATGCGGAGTCGGCCGCTAAGGCCATGCGGCGACTGGGAATCGACGCAGGTTCGGAGCACCTGTGAAGCCGGCGGCGCTCGCGACGCACATGATCATGTTCGCCCGGCTCCGGCCTTTCGTCGTAAGATGGCCCCCGCGATCCTGAAAGAGAGCTCCGCGCCATCCCAGCCGGCGACGCGTTCTCGCGCAGGCGGGGCTTCGAGGTGTCTTGGCGCACCGGGGAGACGGCCGCGTACGCGTTAGCCGCGGCGGAGATGCGCGAGCGTCCGTCGCTTCAGGCGGGAGCCGTGAATCTTCATACGTTTGTAGCGCACCCGCGTCCTCCACGCCAAGCTGCGGAGCGTGAGCACGTTCGCGCGCAGCTGCGCGCGCGCCGAGGCGAGCCGGTGTCCGCGTTGGCGCTCGAGCATCGCGAGCGTCTTGTGGATCACGATCTGCGTGTCCCGCCGGACCTCCGGCGGGAGCTCGGGGTCGGCGGGCAGGGCGACGTTGAGGATGTTCGTCCACGCGAAGATCTGTGCCGTCGGATCCTCGGCGTGATTCCGGCCGTGGACACGGACGCGCGTCAGCGGTTCGTCGATGCCGAGGATCGGCGTGCGCCGGGCGAGCGCGATCCAGAGCAGCGTGTCGTGGTCCCAGCGTGGCGAAGGGAAAAACGGGTCGGTGCCGAGCAGCTCACGGCGCACGACGACGGTCGGCGTGGCAATCCCGCAGGACACGAGGATCTCCGGGTAGAGTGCCCCCGACTGCGCGCCGGACGCGACCGTGTCGATCCTCGTCCCGTCGACGGTCATGCGCTCGTACGAGGTGTGGCTGAAGGCGACGCGCTGCTCGATCATCGCCGGAATCTGCCGCTCGAGCTTCGTGGGGACGAAGACGTCGTCGGCATCGAGGAACGCGATCAGGTCGCCGCGCGCCTCGCGGACGCCTTGGTTCCGGCCGACCGCCGCCCCCACCCCGTCGCACGGGACGATGCGGACGCGCTCGTCCCACGTCGCGAGGTGGGCGGTCTCCTCGGACCGCGAATGGCTCGCGACGATCACCTCGAGCGGCGGCAGCGTCTGCTCGAGCGCGCTGCGAACGGCCTCCTCCAACCACGAGGCGTTGCCGCGGAACGGGCAGACGACGCTGACGCTCGCCTCAGGCACGGAGGAAGCGGCCGACCTTCGCTCGGATGACCTCCGCGTACAGCTTTGCGCACGCCCACGGCTGCGTGGCCTTCTGGCGCATGACGCCGGCGAAGACGCAGGGCTGCGTCGCGGCGAGCATGAGCGGACGGCTGAAGCGCCCGTCGAAGACGACGGAGGCCAGCGCGGGCGTGAACCGGGCTTCGCGGTACTCCCCGAAGTACTTGTGTGGCGCGTAGAGGAACGCCCTTCGCCAATGTCGACGGCGCAGTTCCGGCTCGCTGTTGCCGGCGACGCAGCCGGCGATCCAGTGCGAGCTGCTGTACGCCTCGGCGCGCAACCGGCGGACGCTCCACGGGAGGTCCTTGCGGGCGAACAGCTTGTCGGTCATCTCCATGTGCTCGCGCGCCATCAGGGCGCCGGTCTTGGAGACGGAGGCGGCGGCCGCGTGGTGCCGGTAGCGCGCGAGTGTCTGCGGGACGCGAGAGAACGGGCCGAACAGCCCGGCCTGGAACCAGAAGTCCATGTCGCCGACGTACCGGAAGTGCGGGTCGCGGCCCCCGACCGCGTCGATCGCGCTCCGCCGGATGAACGCGCCGGGGCCGGGGAGGCAGTGGTGCCAGCGGACCATGTCGCGATAGCTGTAGTCGAACGTCCGGATGTGCTGGATGACCTCGCTCCGCTCGTCGATCATCTCCCAGTCTGGGTACGCGACGAGCACTTCCGGCCGCTCCGCGAGCCACTCCACCATCGTCGCGACAATGCCGGGAAGCAGCGGGTCGTCGGCGCTGACGACGGCGACCAGGTCCCCGTGACTCATGGCGAACCCTTTGTTCACCGTCCGCGCCTCGCCCATGTTGGGGTGGCTGCCCCACGTCAGACGATCGTCGTACCGCTCGATGAGCTCGCGCGTGCCGTCGGTGGAACCGTCGTCTAGGACGATGTACTCGAGCAGAGGGTAGTCCTGGTCGAGGACACTCTCGATCGTCTCCTCGAGGTACGGCGCGGCGTTGTACGCGGCCGTCACGATCGAGACGAGCGGCTCTTCCTGCTCCGCCACGCTCACTGCTGTCGATCATAGACTCTGCTCCCCACGAGACCCCGGCTGCACTAGCGAGCCGACGCGCACGAGGAGGACGCCTTCTCAGGCTCCGCTGAAGAAGTCGGAAAACGCGATCCGCGCATGCGCCAGAATCGCCACGTGGGACGACTCCCGGTCCTCACATGTACGGATCGAGAATCAGCTGATTTCGCACAGCCTCCACCCCCGCGCTTTCGTGCACCGGTGACACGTCGCAGTAGCCAAGGGCGCCACCAGTCGTTGCGATCGAGCAAGAATATGACGCCTGCGGTACAGGTCTTGCGGCCGCCTGGGGGAAGAGCTAGAGCGCCGGAGCGGGTCTGTCGGGCGTCCCTGCCCTCGCAAGTCGGGGCAGTTCGAGGTGCCCGAGGACGATCTTCACGACGGTGCTACTGACGTCTGTCACCTGGTATTCCGGCGGGATGCGCCAGTTCGCGGCCCCGGTGACCACTGTCCGGACAGCTCGCAGGATGGAGCTGGGATCGCTGCCTGTGAGAATGTTGCTACCTGCTTCGATGGTCTCGGGACGTTCCGTAACGTCACGCAGCGTCACGTTCGGGGTTCCGAAGATGCAGCTTTCCTCCTGGACGGTCCCGCTGTCGCTGAGGACGCAGTAGGCGTTCTGTTCCAGTGACACGAAATCGAAGAAGCCGAAGGGCTCGTGAAGCGCGAGTTCGCCCGATGTGAGGCGACTGCGCTCGATGCGGTCGCGTGTGCGTGGATGGACGCTGCAGATGACCGGAAGCTCGTATTCGCGTGCGAGCTCCCCGAGTGCCGTCATGTAGTCAGCGAGCCGCTCCGGGAGATCGACGTTCTCCTCACGATGCAAGGTGGCGAGGAAGTATTTCCCGCGGTTCAGCCCGAGCCGGCTCAACACATCCGACCCGCCGATCTCCTCCGAGTAGTAGTTCAGGACTTCGTAGATCGGGTTCCCGATGACATAGATGCGGTCGGAGGCAAAACCCTCGCGGACGAGGTTCGCCCGGCTTCGCTCCGTGTAGGGCATCAGTACGTCGCTCGAGTGGTCGATGATGCGTCGGTTGACCTCTTCGGGCACACGGTCGTCGTAGCAGCGGTTTCCGGCCTCCATGTGGAAGACCGGGATACCGAGCCGCTTCGCGGGAATCGCAGCGAGACCGCTGTTCGTGTCTCCCAGGATGAGCAGGCGATCAGGGCGCTCGGCGATTAGCACCTGCTCCGCCTGGGCGATGATCGCGCCGATCTGTGCACCGAAGGAGGCCTCTCGGATCCCGAGGTAGGCGTCGGGCTCACGGACTCGCAGCTCGTCGAAGAACACGTCGGACAGGGACTCGGCGTAGTTCTGTCCGGTGTGGACGAGCACGTGGCGGCATGTCGCGTCGAGCTTTTCGACCACCCGTGACAGCCGGATGATCTCGGGGCGCGTCCCGAGGATCGTCAGGACCTTCATTCAGCGCACGAGCGTTCGTGCCGCTTCGTCGCTCTCTGCCGCAATGCCGTGGCGGGCAAGGAGAGTGACGACCTCTTCGGCCGAGATCGGGCTCGTGCCCGAGCTGAGCGCCTGGTCGAGGGCCGGCTCGAGGTTCTCCTCTTGGAGCTCCGGCAGCAGCGGTTCGACGACGAAGTAGTTCCCGCGGCGCGAGGTGCGCGCCGCCTCCTCGCCCGACACCAGCAATTCGTGCAGTTTCTCGCCGGGGCGGATGCTCGTGAAGACGACCTCAATCGGCCGGTCGCCGATCAACGCAGCTGCCACGTCGACGATTCGTGCGGAAGGGACATCGGGCACATAGATCTCGCCCGGTCTCGCCGAGCGCATCGCCTCGAAGATCACGTCGACGGCTTCGTCGAGACTCAGGAGGAAGCGTGTCATCTCGGCCGTGGTCACCGTGACCGGGCCGCCTTTGCGTATCTGCTCGATGAAGAGCGGCACGACCGAGCCGCGTGACGCGATGACGTTGCCGTAGCGAACGCAGATGAACCGCGTATTCGGGTAGTCGAGGTTGCCGCGTACGATCACGCGCTCTTGGAGTGCCTTCGTCATACCCATCACGTTTACGGGGCTGCACGCCTTGTCGGTGGAGATACCGACGACGGTCTCGACCCCGTTCGGGAGTGTTCGTATGGCGCGGAGGAGGTTCTCGGCGCCGCCGACGTTCGTCCGCACGGCCTCCCACGGGAAGTACTCACAGGTCGGAACTTGCTTCATGGCGGCGGCATGGAAGACGACGTCGACGCCGTCCAGGGCCGTGCGAATGCTTTCGCGGTCCCGCACATCGCCGATCTGGAACTGCACGAGATGGTCGTAGTTGTGGTAGATGACCTCGTCGGTCGCCACCGTCCGATGCTGGTAGGCAAGCCTGATGTCGTGCTGCTTCGCCTCGTCCCGCGAGAACAAGCGGATGCGGTCAGGAACGCCGATCTCACCTGACAACAAGCGCCGCAACAGCACCTGTGCGAGCGACCCGCTCCCGCCCGTGATCAGAACACCTTTGCCTTTCAGCATGCCGCCGCGCGCGCTTCGCCGTAGGGTGTCGGGTCGCGCCGCAACTCCTCCAGCATGTCGGCCCAGTTGGGTCGCGGCAGCTCTGTCACGGTGCGAAAGCGCGTGTCGTCGAGCGAGCGGTCGATTACGACGCGCTCGTCCGGTTCGATGACGACATCGTGTTCGTAGACGTCTGCGAGACGACGAAGCAGGTCGTACTTCGTAATCTTCTCGCCGGCGACGTGCCACGTCCCCGCCAGTTGCGGCTGATCGGCGATCACCCGTCCGAGTGTCTCGGCGAGGACTCGCGTCGTAACTCCGCTGAAGGCGGCCCGGGTATAGCCACGGATCGGCCCCGTCTGGGAGAGAAACCATTCGAGCAGCCCGTGAGCACCGACGAGCTCCCGGCCGATGATCGAGGTTCGGATCGTCAGCGTGTGGTCGTACGGTGTCTCGCCAAGGAGTTTCGTCCGGCCATACAGGTCGATCGGATCCGGTTCGTCGTCCTCGCTGTATCCGCCCTGGCGCCCGGAAAACACGCAATCGGTGCTGATTTGGATCATGCGAGCGCCGATCGAGGCAGTCAACTCGGCGAGCTGGTGCGGGAAAAGCGCGTTGACGGTGATCGACGGAATGTGCGCTCGCGCGGCGGAGACCTGCTTGACGATGCCAATACAGTTAACGACGACCTCAGGACGTACCTCCGAGATGACGCGTTGAACGGAAGGAAGGTCATCCACCTGGACGCCAGCGACGATGCGATCGCCGCTCGCGAAGGCGGGGTGCGCGATAGGCTGGCGAACGGTGCCCAGCGTCTCGAAGCGATTCCCGAGGATCGACCACACCTTGTGGCCGAGCATTCCGGACGCACCGAGGACGAGGATCTTCACCAGGGCACCTTAGCGGTCTCCGATGGCGTCGAACCTACGCGGATTGGTCAGCTTCCAGCGGGACAACCCCCACCGCAGAGCGGGCAGCATTCGGCGGCAGGTCGAGTGGGTCTCGCGTGCAGACGCTCACTTCGAAAACGCGATCCGCCCATATCTCGAGGCCGCGCGTGTTGTCATAGACATTGGCCCGGGGATTCGTCCACAAACAATTCTTTCGCCGGCGACTCACATCTGTGTCGAGCCGTTCGAGCCGTACATCGAGAAGCTCCGCGAACAGGTCGGCGACGATCCTCGGTTCGTCTTCCTCAACGCCACGTGGGAGCGCGTGCTGCCGCTCATGCCCGATCGCTCGGTCGATTCCGTCGTCGCGTTGGACGTCATCGAGCATCTTCGGCGCCGGGAGGGCAAGCGCCTGCTGGAGCACGCAGTGCGCATAGCCCGGGAGCAGGTTGTCATCTTTACGCCCCTCGGCTTCTACCACCAGTCGTACCGGAACGGAGGGACTGACCGTTGGGGCATGAAAGGCGGCCGCTGGCAGACACATCGCTCGGGATGGTCACCGGACGACTTCGGTCGGGATTGGCACGTCGTCGCCTGTCGAGACTTTCACGTCGTGGACGAAAACGAGGAGCCGCTCGATGAGCCGTTCGGGGCGTTCTGGGCGATCTATAGCCGGAATCATCGCGAATAACAGCGCATGAATGTGCTCCTGACGACGCACCGGCTTCCCCCGGACGGTGTCGCCGGAGTCGAGCGGATCACCGAGGATCTTGCGGACGCTTTGGCGCGGAGGGGAGAGAGCGTCACCGTTGTGACCCGTCAGTGGTCCCGGCGAGCGCGGATCGTTCGTCGGTGGAAGCGCGAGGTGACCTCGACCGGCGTTGGCGTCGAACGTCTGCCCGGAGTCCCTTCGCCGCTCGAGCGCGCGTTCGCCGAGGACGAGCGCGTGACTCGGGACTTCATGCAGGTTTTCTCGGCGGCGCGCCCCGACGTCGTTCACGCCATGCACACATACGGCTTCAGCCCTGGCTGCATCGACGCCGTGCTCGAGCGGCGCGTCCCGCTCGTCGTCTCGCTCCAGGACTTCTTCTTCGCCTGTCCGCTCGCGCATCTCCAGAAGAAGGACGGACGCTTGTGTCCGGGGCCGGCTGGAGGAGCAGAATGCGCGGCAACCTGCTTTCGCGACGATCCCCGAGCCGACGTTCGCTGGTCGCTCCGGGCCGCGTATTTCCGCGCCGTTCTCGCTGCCGCGACGGATGTCATCGCGCCGTCCGAGCACGTGGCGAGGTATTTCACGGAGGAAGGCATCGCAGATCGGCCGATCCGGGTGATCGCCAACGGCCTTGCGCTCGAGCGGCATGCGGCGTCCCGCGCGCCTCAGCAAGGTACGCGTCTGCGGCTCGCGTACATCGGGGCCGTCGCACCGTCCAAGGGCGTCGACCTCATCCTCGAAGCGCTCGCGGTGGCGGATCGGCAGAAACGCCCGGAATCGCTCCTCGTCGCCGGCGCACAGCCCAATCGGAGTTACGCCGACCGCCTTCGCGCAGCGGCGGGTCGGCTCGAGGGCATCGAGGTCGCCTTCGCCGGGGAGTACGACCGGCCCGAGCTCGAGCGTCTGCTGGCCGACGTCGACATCGTCGTCGTGCCCTCGCGGGTGCCGGAGACCTTCTCGCTGACCGTCCGCGAAGCGCAAGCCCTGGGAATACCCACGGTCGTCGCTCGGATCGGGGCGCTTCCCGACGCCATCGAAGAGGGCGTGACAGGGTGGAGCTTCACCGCGGATTCGCCGGCGAGCCTTGCGGAGCTCTTCGACCGGCTGGCTGCCGATCCGGCGTCCGTCGAGCGCGCGCGCACTGCGGTTTCGCGATTGCGTCTCACGAGGGTCGACGACCATACCGAGCAGGTTCTCGACGTCTATCGAGGGGCAGTCACCGCAGACGGCGTCACGGACGAGCTTCAGGCGGAAGTGGCTTCGCTGGGGCAGGCGCTCGCAAGGTTGGCGTGAACCGCCGCACGGCAGCACTTCGTCAGGGCCTCCGTCATCCACTCGCAGTGACGCGCGCGCTCGTGGCTCGTCACCACGGCATGCACGATTACGAAGCGCTCTACGCCAACGTCGCGGCGCTTGCACTGGCGGACGAAGACCTCGTCGGGCCTGGCGATTTCGACCGCGTCGGTGCGATCGAGTTGACGATCCTCCGCGAAGCCGGTCTCGCGCCCGATCACGTTCTGGTCGACTTGGGCTGCGGTGCCGGACGCCTCGCCCTGCACGCCGTTCCGTTTCTCGACCGGGGCGAGTACGTCGGAATCGACCTCTCGCGTCACGCGTTGCGTCGAGCGGCGGCGAATGTCGCCCGGCTGGAGCCACGGCCTTCATGTCGCGTGCGTTGGCTGCACAACGTGGAGACCTCGTTTCCCTTGGGCGACCGGGTCGCCGACCTGATCTGCGCGTTCTCGGTCTTCACGCACCTCGAGCACGAGGACACGTACCGCTATCTCGCAGACGCGATTCGCGTCGTCCGAGCAGGCGGGCAGTTCGTGTTCTCATGCCTTCCGCTCGATCGCGAGGTATCCCGGGACGTGTTCCTGGAATCGGCGGCCCTGCCCCTTCGGAAACGCTGGCGCCGCGTCCGCAATGTCACGACGTCGCGAGACCTAATGGACGCGGTCTCGGCCCTGGCCGGCTGGCGCGTGGTGGGCTGGTATGACGGCGACGAGGCGAGGTGGTCGATCGCCGGCTCCGCCAACCCCGCCATGCTCGGGCAATCGATCTGCGTGCTCCAGCGCCCGTGACACGTTCCATCGACGTCGTCGTCCCTACCTACAACCGGTGGGATCTCACGGAGAGCTGTCTGGATCATCTGCGCAGACAGACCGCCCCGCACTCCGTCATCGTCGCCGACAACGCATCGACGGACGGGACCCCCGCGCACGTACGAGCGGCGTTCCCGGAGGCGCAGGTGGTCGAGCTCGAAGAGAACCGTGGCTTTTCTGTCGCTTGCAACGCCGGAGCACGCGCCGGACGCGCTGAAGTCCTCGTTCTGTTGAACAACGACGTCGAGTGCAGGCCGGACTTTCTCGAGCGGCTCACGGTTCGGCTGGATGAGGGCCTCACCGGGTCCGTCGCCGGCCTGTTGTTGGCCGGCGAAAGCGGAACGATCGAGAGCTTCGGCGTGGCCGTCGATCGAACGCTCGCCGGCTATCCCCGGTTGCGTGGCGCGCCGAGCGCAGCGGCCCAGCGCGGTGGGCTCGTGCTGGCTGGTCCCTCGGGCGCTGCCGCTGCATTCCGGCGCGACGCTTGGGATGACGTCGGCGGTCTCGACGAGGCGGTCTTCGCCTACGGCGAGGACGTCGACCTTGCGCTCCGCCTTCGCGGAGCAGGGTGGCTTGCGGCCGCCGCACCCGAAGCCGTCGCCATCCACCGAGGATCGGCAACCGCGGTCCACCGGTCGTCCGCGCAGCGGCACGCGGGCGGGTTCTCGCGCGGCTACTTCATGCGGCGGTACGGCGTGCTGCGGAGGCGCGGCGCGCTCCGAGCCCTTGCCGTGGAGCTGATCGCTGTCACAGGAGACGCGATCGTCTACTCCCACGATCTCGCTGCGCTGCGCGGGAGGCTCGCCGGCTGGCGTGCGGCGCACGGACTGCCTCGACATCCCGCGCCGCCGGCGAACGCGATCGACCACGGCATCAAGTTCGCGGAGAGCCTGCGCCTGCGACGGGCCATGTACCGGTGCACGTAGGCCTCAATCTGATCTTTCTCGTGCCGCGTGAGATGAGCGGACTCGAGACCTACGCGCGTGAGTTGACCTACGCGCTTCTACGCGAGCAGCCGGATCTTCGCGTGACGGCCTTCGTCAATCGCGAAGCATCGTCAGATCCGTTGTGGCGCGAGCTGGTCCCGACGGTAACCGTGCCGGTCTACGGCCGACGGCGCTCCTCGTGGGTTCGCGGCGAGCAAGTCCTTCTGCCCACGCTCGCGCAGCGTGCCGGCGTGGACATCGTGCACAGCCTCGCTAGCACAGCGCCAACGTGGGGCTCGTTCCGGCGCGTGGTCACGATTCACGACGTCATCTACCGCATCCACCCGGAGGCACACGCCGGGTGGCGTTCGCTCGCGCTGCGCGCATTGGTTCCACTCGCGGCGCGCCGCTCGGATCGCGTCATTGTCCCGTCGCGGTCAACGCGCGACGATCTCATTCGCCTGCTGAAGATTCCTGAAGAGAAGATCGATCTCGTTCCGAACGGGCTCGGCACTCCGCCCGCCGCGCGCTGGGATTCGGAGGAGGACCTCCGGCGCCGGTACGACTTGGGCACACGTCCGTTTGTACTGACCGTTTCGCTGAAGCGGCCGAACAAGAACCTTCTGCGGCTGCTCGAGGCAATCGCGCTCATTCCCAGCGAACGCCGCCCGATTCTCGTCCTCGCCGGGCACCGGACCTCCTACGAGGACGAGCTTCGCGCGCGCGCTGCCGAGCTCGGTCTCGCAGACGACACGCGCTTCCTCGGCTGGGTTCCTGGCGAAGAGCTCGAAGGCCTGTACCGAAGCTCGACGTGCTTCGTCTTTCCGTCCCTCTACGAGGGATTCGGACTGCCGATTCTCGAGGCAATGGCGCGCGGGGTTCCCGTCGCGTGCTCGAATCGTGGCGCGCTGGTCGAAGTCGCGGATGAGGCGGCCCTGACCTTCGATCCAGAGCACCCTCACGCGATCGCAGCTGCGATCGAGAAGCTGCTCTCCTATCCGGTCGAGAGAGAGCGACTCAGCCGGGCCGGCCGCGAGAACGCTGCGCGCTTCACATGGGCCGAATCTGCGAGAAGGACGCTCGAAACCTACGAATCCGCGCTCGAATACTCGCGCAGGACGAGTTGAAGCGAGTGTTCGAGGGAGAGCCGCTCGGCGTTTCGGCCGAACCACTCGAGCGTCGAGCGACGTAGCTCCGGGCCGGCCTCGTAGATGCGGACGAGCGCAGCGGCCAAGTCGTCGGCCTCCGCAGAAGAGGCGACAGTGCCGTTCGTGCCCTCCTCCACGAGCTCGGTCGCCGCGTTGTCGGGTCCCTCGACGACGACGCTTGGAACACCGCGTGCCGCCGACTCGACGACGATCAAGCCGTAACCCTCGCGCCTAGAAGGGAGAACGACACAGAGCGCGCTGGCCAACGCACGCTCGAGGACGCTCTCCTCGACGAAGCCCGGGGCCGACACGCATCCCTCGAGCCCGGCAGCTGCGATCGCTTCCAATACCCGCCCGCGCTCGGGCCCGTCTCCGTAGATCTCGCTGCAGAGCTCCGGAATCTGCGCGCGAGCCCGCGCCAGAGCCGGCACGAGCGTCGGAACGCGCTTCTCGGGGATGTGCCGACCGGCAAAGACCGCCACGGGCCTCGCGGCAAGCGGTGCAGAGGGCTCGGGCGGCCCGGCGTACTGTCCCTCCAGGCGCGTCAGCTCCTCGGTGAACCCCTGCTCTCTCAGTCGACGCTCGTGGAGCCGCGAAAAGCAAAACGCGCGCTGTGGCACCCCGAGGCAGGCGCGCTGAATCCGCCATCCGATTCTCCCGCCGACAGGGCCCAGATACTCGCGCCAATATTCGCGTGTCCAGATCTCGTGCCAGTCGACCAAAAGGCGGAACCGCTTCCGACCGCCTGCAGCGCCTGCTGCCAGGAGCGAGAAGTAAGGGAACGACGCCGTGTGCACGATCTCGTAGCGCGACCCGTGGCGCAGGAGATGGGCCAGGACGCCGAGCCCGAAGAGCATCGGCGGGAGGATGCGCCGTTTCCCGCGTGCGTAGAGTTCCTGGCGCGGTGAGACGGCAACCACGCGCACTCCGGGGATGGCAGGAGCGTCCCCGCGTCCCCACTGTCGCCGAGTGAGGAAGGTAACCTCGTGGCCGCCGGCGGCCAGCCGCTCGGCGAGGTTGCGGTACCACCGCTCGGCCCCGCCGATCGTGTAGGGGTAGAGGCAGTCGTAGACGATGCAGACGCGCACGAGACAAATCCTTCCAGGCCTAGAGGGCGACAGCGCTCAGCGGAGCAGCGCCGTGAAGTCTCGCGTATCCGTGGTCATCCCCTGTCTCGACGAGGCGGAGACGATTGCAGAATGCGTGGCACAGGCCCGCGCTGTGCTCGACGAAGGCGGGCTGGCGGGTGAAGTGATCGTCGTCGACAACGGCTCGACCGACGGCAGCGGCGAGCTCGCACGTGCGGCTGGCGCGCTCGTCGTCGAGGAGCCGCGGCGCGGTTACGGGAGCGCCTATCTCGCGGGCCTTGCGGTCGCCCAGGGCGACTACATCGTCATGGTCGATGCCGATTTGACGTACGACTTCCGCGAGATCCCGCATTTCGTGCGAGAGCTCGAGGACGGCGCCCAGCTCGTCGTCGGTGACCGCATGGGCAACATCGCGCCCGGCGCGATGTCGTTGCTCAGCCGACTGGGCAACCCGCTTCTCTCCGGCTTCCTCAACGTGCTGCACCGAACGAACATCCGCGACGTCCACTGCGGGATGCGCGCACTCCGGCGGGACGTGTTGCCGGCCCTCAACCTGCGCACGGTCGGGATGGAGTTCGCGTCCGAGATGGTGATCCGCGCGACGCGCGAGCGCCTCGACGTCAGGGAGATTCCGATCGAGCTCCATCCACGCGTCGGCAGCTCGAAGCTGTCGCCGTTCCGCGACGGTTGGCGACATCTTCGCGTCATCCTCGTCTACAACCCGACGTTTCTCTTCCTTCTGCCGGGTGCCGTCATGTTCGTCGCGGGCTCGCTGATCACCCTGCTCGTGTTCGTCCACGTCCCGGTATTCGGGCGAAACCTGTACACCCACTCCCTGATCGTCGGCTGCCTGCTGATCCTGCTTGGCGTGCAGGCGATCGGGCTCGGGCTTTCGGCGCGCGCCTTCGGCGTCTACTTCATCAGCGAGCAGGACGAGCTCTTCCAGAAGCTTCGCTCGCGCCTTCGCCTCGAGCACGGGCTGGCGCTTGCCGCGCTCGTCGGAATCGGCGGCCTCGCGCTGATCGGCATCGTCATCGGGCGTTGGGCATCGACCGACTTCGGGACTCTGAGAGAGGAGCGTCTCGCGATCCTCGCGGCGACGGTCGTCTCCGTAGCCGCTCAGATCTTCTTTACATCCTTCCTCGTTTCGATCATCGGCTTGCGGCGCCGCCGCGACGAGCCGTAGCCCCAGGCACACTTGGCCTCCGTGGCATCCGTGGCAGCCAAGTGGCGCTCCCTCGAAGGCTGGGTCGGGTCGCGCGGCTCCGCTGTTGCGGTGTTCGCCCTCGCGCTGGTGGTGTTCGCGCTTCAGAGCGCGTTCTTGCCCACGTATCCCGGCCGCGACATGGCGCGGTATCTCCAAACGTTCTTCCAGCTCGGGTACGACGTGCCGGTCTATCCCGCGGTCCTCAACTCGCGCGGCCCGCTCTCGGCGCTCGGCGTCGGCGTGCCGCTCGAGATCGGCGGTTGGGCAGCCGAGGCTTGGCTTGCGGTGCTCTACGCCCTGTCGATCGTCGCCTGGGGCCGCGTCGCTCTGACATTCGGAGCGCGGGCTGCGATCGCGACGAGCGCGCTACTGCTCGTGTACCCCGGCTACGGCATCCTCTTCCACCAGCTCGCGAGCGACGCCCTCTTCGCGGCTGGGTTTGCCGGCTGGTCGGTGCTCGCCGCGCGTGCGATCCGCCGCCCGTCGCTCGTCACGTTCGCGACGGCCGGTGTGGTGCTCGGCGCGCTCGTGCTCGTGCGCCCCGCCAACCAGGTGATGTTCGTGATCGTGCTGCTGCCGTTGCTGTTGCGCGCGCCGTTGCTGGAGCGGCTCGCGTACGCCGCCGCGTTCTTCATCCCGGCCGTCGTCGTCTCGCAGGCCTGGCGTGTGTTCGCGGACCTCCGTTGGGGCGACGCCGTCGCGCTCAAGCCGAGCACGGGCCTGCTCGGCCTCGCCGTCCTCGCGGTGCCGCTCCTGCTACCGAGCCCGTGGCGCGTGCGCACCGCGGCCGTAACCGCAGTCCTCGTCGTCGCTGCAGTCGCTGTGAGGGGGGTCCCCGGCGAGACGCCGTCGCAGTACACGCACTCGGTCATCCGGAACGAGTCGAACCAGTTCCTCTACCGGTCGTTCGAGCTCGACCGGATCATGGCGCCGGAAAACGGGCCCGCCTCGCGCCGGCTTGCACGCATCGTCCGGCGCGAGCTGTTGCGTCGCGAGCCCTACCGGTCCTACGGCATCGACGTGCACGAATTCTTCGCGTCCGGCAGCGACCGCGTTTTCGGCGACCTAACCGGGGTCGCCCCGGCCGCCGACCTCGCGGCCGCCACTCGTGAGGCGATCCGGCGCCATCCACGCACGTTCGTGTCGAGCATCGGGCACACGCTGTGGGATCAGCTCGCGAATCGCTCCGTGTTCGCACCCGAAGAGCTTGCGCCCGCGCCGCCGCCCCAGCCGGAGGTCGCGGCGGGCGGCCAGCAGCTGCCCCAGCCGACAGAAGGGCAGCCCATTCCCGCCTCGCGGATCGGTCCGCTCCTCTGGACACCGGGCGGCCAGGCATACGAGGTATGGACGTCGGCCACAGAGCACCACTTCGTCTTCACGAATCCCAAGGACAAGCGGCGCTACGACAAGCTCGGAGCCGACGTGGAACGGCTGTCGGTTCGCATCCCGACGCGGGACGCAGTTCAAGGCGTCACCCATCGCGCAAATCAGGCGTCGCACCGATTCCCGCCGCCCGCCGTGTGGCTCCTACTCGGCGTCGTCGGGCTTGCCTTCCGCCGGCCGCGGGGCGCACTCGTGGCGATCGCGCCGGCCTTTGCAGGCCTCGTCGTGATCGTCGCGACCGCGCTGGTTGCGCCGGCCGTCGCGGAGTACGCGGCCCCGGTCAGCCCTGCGTTCATCCTCTTCGCCGCCGCGGGAGTGCTCGGCGTGCCCGTCCGGAGAGAACGTGCCGAGGCGGCGGATGACTGGCGTGAGCTCGCCGGGCTCGTCGCCGGCGTCGCCGCGGCGCTCTGGGCGCTGACGATCTACTTCCACACGTTCCGTTTCTACGCCGACGGCGGCGTGCCGGACGACCTCGAGGTGTTCCTGAACGCCGCCGCAAAGGTGGTGCACTTCGCCTCGCCGTACGCGTACGCCGCCGACCAGACGTTCGCGTACCCGCCGTTGCTCGCGTGGCTTGTCGCGCCGCTGTATCCGCTGGGCACGACGGCCGCAGCGGTCATCTGGACGGTCGTGTCGCTCGCTGCGATCGGCCTCGCGCTGTGGTGGCTCGAGCTGCGCGACTGGCGCTGCTACGCGCTCGTGGGTGTCTTCATGTTCACGCGCAGCGCCGTGAACCTCGGCACGGTGGAGCCGCTGCTGCTGCTCGCGGTCGCGGCAGCGTGGCGCTGGCGCGACCGCCTCGTCGAGCCCGCGGCGGCCGTCGGTCTCGCGGTCGTCCTGAAGCTCTTCATGTGGCCTCTCGCGGTCTGGCTCGCCTTGACGCGGCGGATTCGGGCAGCCCTCGTGGCAGTGGTCGTCGCCGTGATCGCGGCAACGGTCAGCTGGGCGGCGATCGGCTTCGCCGGGGTCGGTAGCTATCCAGGCGTCCTGCGGCGGCTCGCGAACGACGAGTCGACCTCGTCCTACTCCGTCGTCGCGCTCGGGGTCCGTGCGCACATGCCGCTGCTCGCAGCACGGATCGTCGCGGTGCTCGTCGCGCTCGCGCTCCTCGCGGCAGCCGCCTGGCTGGCGCGCGACTCGGGGAGGTCGCCGCGCGACCGCGACGTCGCGACGTTCACGCTCTGCCTCGCGGCCGCGTTCGCAGCCTCGCCGATCGTCTGGGTGCACTACTTCCTGCTCTTGCTCGTACCGCTCGTGCTGGTCCGTCCGCGGCTGTCGCTGCTATGGCTCGTCCCGCTCGCGTATCAACCGCTCGGCGCCACGGCGTGGCCCGCCGGCGACGCGCGCAAGCTCGGTCTTGCACTCGCCGCCACGCTGCTCATCTTGGGCGCGGCGGTCCTGCGCGTGGAGTGGCGTCCGGCGCTCCGGCGGACGCCACGCCTTAGGCTTTCGTCGCGATGAAGGTCGTCATGACACTGCTGGCCCGCGACGAGGCGGACATCGTCGATGAGAACCTGAAGTTCCATCTGAACGCCGGCGTCGACTTCGTCATCGCGATGAACAACCTGTCGCAGGACGGGACGACCGAGATTCTCGAGTCGTACGCGAAGGACGGACACTTGCGCCTGATCCGCCAGGACAGCGAATACCTACGGCAGGCGGAGTGGATCACCGAGATGGGCCGCCTGGCGGCGACAGAGCATGGCGCCGACTGGGTCATCCACACCGACGCCGACGAGTTCTGGTGGCCGCGCGGCGAGTCGCTCAAGGACGTGCTGACGTCGATTCCGGCGCGCTACGGCGTCGTGCGCGCGCTGCTCCGCCACTTTGTGCCGCGTCCCGACGACGGGTCGTCGTTCGCCGAGCGAATGACCGGGCGCATGTCCGCATCGTCTCCGATCAACGACCCGCGCAGCCTATACCGGCCAAACCTGAAGATCGTCCATCGCGCCGATCCGCGCGTGAACGTTTCGATCGGCGCGCAACGGCTGATCGACTCGCCGCTCGTCCCTTTGCGGGGGTGGTATCCGATCGAGTTCTTCCACTTTCCGGTGCGCAGCCTCGAGCAGTGCGAGCGGAAGTACAGCTACCAGCAAACGGGGCCGGGCCAGACCCCGAGCCCGTACTACGACCGCGTGCGCCAGCTCATCGCCGAAGGGCGCGTGAAAGAGCTGTACGACTCGCTCGTCATCGACGGCGGGGCGCTCGAGCGCGGCCTGCAGGACGGGACGCTCGTGATCGACACGCGCCTGCGCGACGCGCTCCGCACGCTGCGCGACGGCAAACCGCTGACGTTTCCGCGCCCGAATGTCGTCGACGAAGCGGCGTATGCGGTCGACGTCGCGGCGCTCGGCGAAGCCGACGTCGTGCGGCTGCAGCGCCGCCTCGACACGCTCGAGCAGCGCCTGCTCACGATCGAGCGCCGCCCGGCCGTACGCGTCCAGCGGAAGCTGCGGCGCGCCGCAAAGAAGCTGCTACGGCGATGAGGGTTGTCGTCACGGTGCTCGCGCGCGACGAGGTCGACATCATCGATGACCAGGTCGCGTTCCACCTCAACGCGGGCGCCGACTTCGTCATCGCGACCGACAACAACTCGCGCGACGGCACGACGGCGATCCTCGAGCGGTACGCGCGCGACGGTGTGCTCCACCTGATCCGCGAGCCGGCCGAGGGTCTGCGACAGGGCGAGTGGGTGACGCGGATGGCGCGGCTCGCTGCCGAGGAGTACGGCGCGCACTGGGTCATCAACACGGATGCGGACGAGTTCTGGTGGCCGCGCGGCGGCTCGCTCAAGGAAGTGCTGGGAGCGGTCCCGCAGCAGTACGGCGTCGTGCAGGGCTTCTGGCGCTCGTTCGTCCCGCGGCCTGACGACGGGCAGCCCTTTGAGGAGCGCATGACTGCACGCCTGACACAGCATGCGCCGATCAACGACCCGACGAGCTTCTACCGGCCGGTCGTCAAGGTCGCGCATCGCGCGGATCCACAGGTCACCGTCGCCCGCGGCAACCACGCGCTCGCGGACAGCTCGTTCAGGACGCTGTCCACGTGGCATCCGATCGAGGTGCTGCATTTCCCGTTGCGTTCGCAGGCGCAGTGGATGCGAAAGGTCGAGCTGCAGGGCGACGCGTTCACGAAGCACATCGAGCGCTCGGGGACGGGCTACCATCTCAAGGGCTACGACGCGCTGCAGCGTGGGCGCATCGACGAACAGCACGCATCGCTCGTCGTCGACGATGTAGCCCTGGAGCACGGGGTGCAGGATGGGACGCTCGTAATCGATACGCGCCTGCGCGACGCGCTCCGTGCGATCCGCGCCGGCAATCCGCTGACCTTCTCCGCGCCGACGCTCGCAGACGACGCCGCCTACGCCGTCGAGGCCGCTTCGCTCACCGAGGCGTACGCCGTCCGCGCGCAGCGGCAGCTGGACGGGATCGAGCAGCGGCTCCTCGGGCTCGAACGACAGTGACGCAGATCGTCGGCAGCATCCTCGTCCGCAACGAGGACGTCTTCGTCGAGCGCGCGGTCCGCAACGTCGCCGCGTTCTGCGATCGCATCCACGCGGTCGACCACGTCTCGACTGACCGCACCTGGGAGATCCTGCGCGGGCTCGCGCGCGAGCTCGACCATCTGGATGTGCGGCGATCGCGCAACGCAGCGAGCGCGCACCGCCTGCTCGCGCCGTACGCGGGCTCCGACACGTGGGTCCTGGGCGTCGACGGCGACGAGCTCTACGACCCGGCGGGGCTCGCGCGCTTTCGCGTCGACCTGCTCGAGGGTGCGCACGCCGACGTGTTCCGCGTGAAGGCGCACGTGCTCAACTGCGACGAGCTCGACGTCGACCGCGGTCGCGCGTCCGGCTGGCTCGCGCCGCCCTCCCGCCCGGTGACGAAACTCTTCAACTTCGCGGCGCTCGAGTCGTGGGCGGAAAGCCCCGACCCGCTGCAGGCCGGGAACGCGGTCTTCAGGCCGGGCCAGCACTGGGAGTCGCGGCGCGACCTCGCCGAATCGACGACCTGGGAGACGGACCCGCTGCGGCTGGTGCACGCGTGCTTCCTGCCGCGCTCCAGCGTCGACTCCGGTGCCGCGCGCGCGAATCTCGACGAGTCGCGCGAGTTCGACCGCGGACCGGTCGGGACGCTGAAGCGTCTCGTCCGCCAGCGCGGGGCCGACCCGAGCTGGAAGCAGGAGTGGTATGCCCGCGGCGAGCGCGTGACGGTCGACGCCTCGCCGTTCCTCGGCGGCTAGGGTTCGGCGGTGCACCGCACCCGGACGAAGTTCGCCGCGCGCGTCAACCGCCTCGCCACCGGCCTGGAGCGCCGGGGCATCGTCGCGACATACGAGCTTCACGACCGCCTGCTCGCGAACCGGGCCAGCCGACGGCGCTTCGGCTCCGGCCCGCCGGAGCTGGACGACGTCCAACGGGACGTGCTCGAGCGCCTGCGTGCGGAGGGATACGCGACGCTGCCGTTCACCGAGCTCGTCCCCGATCCCGGCGTGTGGCAGGAGCTCGAAGCCGACGGCGCGCGTTTCGGGGCCGAGACGGAAGCCGGGCTTGCGCGCGAGCGCGAGGGCGGGGAGGCTGAGCTGCGCCGACGCGCCGGCAAGGAGTTCCTTGTGCGCAAGTACTCGTGGGACGTCGAGCTCCGCCTCGACGATCCGTGGCTTCGGCTCGGAACGAACCCGCGCCTGCTCGACCTCGCGAACGCCTATCTCGGCATGTGGTCGAAGCTCGAGTACGTCGACGTCTGGTACACGGCACCTGCGGGCGGCGACGAGCGCAAGTCGTCGCAGCGCTGGCACCGCGACTTCAACGACCGGCACCTGCTAAAAGCGTTTCTCTACCTCGTCGACGTCGACGAGGACACCGGCCCCTTCGAGTACGTGCCGCGGAGCGCGCCAGGGGGCGAGCTCGAACGGTTGTGGCCGTGGCGCCCCCTCGGCGAGAACTACCCGCCCGAGGACGAGTTCGCGGAGAGCGTGAACGGCCGCTCGGTCACGTTCACGGCGCCGAAGGGCACGATCATCTTCTGCAATACCTCCGGCTTCCATCGCGGCGGCTTCGCGAGGCGGAAGGCGCGCCAGCTCGCAACCTTGACGTGGGACTCGCCGGCGTCTCTGAAAGCCTTGTCCGAACGGAACTACGTCTTCCGTGCGGACGACGGCGACGCGCTGACCGACCAGCAGCGTTACGCGCTGACCTGACGGAATCTCACGCGAAGATCATCTCTCCGTCGAGCCTCCTCCGAACGGGGTGGAACGCACGCGCCCCATCGGGCTTTCCGAGCTCCGCCCGAATCGTCGTCAGGTCGATCTCCTGGGCCCGCAAGTGGAAGAGCTCGTGTTCGCGCTCGCCTCGCCACTGTCCGCGCAGCCGTGTGTCCGCGAGCTCGAAGCCGAGGATCTGCGCGAAGAGCGGCACGCGCAGCTCGTCGTTGCCGAGCGCAGGGGGGTCTGCTGCCGCATACGCCTCGAGGAATGCACGCGGAAAGGACGGGCCGGCGGCGAGGCAGCCGTAGGGCTTGCCGTCGTATCCCCACTTCTCTCGGGCGATCGCCAGCAGCGCCTCCCACTCCCGGCGCGGCTCTGCCTTTCGTAGCCAGGTCCATTCGCCCTCGAGCTCGGCAACCGGCGTCAGCGCCGTCAGTCCGACCGTGCCTGCGGGGACCGACTCGTACAGCGCCTCGAGTGGTGCGACCAGCAGCAGATCCCATTCGACTACGTGGAGTACGTCGAAGTCGAGCTTCGAGCCCTCGGCGCGGTACCAGGCCCTAAGCGCGAGGTCGCCGTGCTGCCAGTTCCAACGCTCAGAGCCGCGGGACACGTACACGCCGTCGACCCCGACGAGCTGCCTGAGCGCGGCGGCAGGCAGTCGCCTTCCGCCGAACAGCCCATAGACGGGCACGCCCGGGTTCAACTGGCGCAGAAGCGACACCCTGGAGCGGCAGACGAGCGGAGCTTTGTGGAAGCGGAGGAGGACTGCGCGCTTCACTCGACCCGCTCGACGGACCAGTCGAGCAGCGGCCTGACGATGCCGGTCAGTTGGCCGGTGAAACGGCCGCGCGCGCTGTCGCCGTCGCCGGGGTCGAAGACGTTCCAGAGCACCGCCTCGTAGCGCGCTGCACGTTGGTGCAACTTCGGCGCGCGCATCGTGCAGACCGCCACGTCGACGGTCCACTTCCCCTCATTGAGGAGGTTGCCGGGAATCCACGCGGTCGCCGTGTACACACCCGGCTCAGACGACTCGTCTTCATGCGACTTGATGTCCAGTGCGTTGAAGGCAACGTCACCGCGACGGTCGCGGACCCTGATCTTCGTGAAGACTCCGGGACCCGGCCGCAGGATGCGGTATCGCATCTCGATCCCGATCGATTCCCGCACGTCGATCGCCTCGGCAAGGTCTCCCTCCTCGTCGATCGCGCGGACGGCAAGCAGGCGCGCGAGCTCGTCGCCAGGCGCGTTCTCGTCATCGGGCCAGGAGATGTACGCGCCCGTCGCGTACGACGTGCTCTGCAGGTAGTTGGTCACCACGCTCGACGGATCGCCGTCCTCAGCGATTTGCCCCTCGTCGAGCCAGATGACGCGGTTGCAGAGCTGGTTGATCGTCTGCATGTTGTGTGACACGAACAAGACGGTGCGGCCGGTGCCGCTGAAGTCCTCCATGCGACCGAGGCAACGCTGCTGAAACTCGGCGTCACCGACGGCGAGCACCTCGTCGACCAGCAGGATCTCCGGCTCGAGGTGCGCGGCGACCGAGAACGCCAGCCGCACGTACATCCCGCTCGAGTAGCGCTTCACGGGCGTGTCGATGAACTTGTCGATCCCGGCGAAGTCGACGATGTCGGGCAGCTTGCGTTGAATCTCACGGCGCTTCATACCGAGGATCGAGCCGTTCAGGAACACGTTCTCCCGCCCGGTCAACTCCGGGTTGAAGCCCGTGCCGACCTCGAGCAGGCTGCCGACGCGGCCGCGGATTACCGCGTGACCGGCCGTCGGCGCCGTGATCCGCGTCAGGATCTTCAGGAGGGTCGACTTGCCGGCGCCGTTGCGCCCGATCAGGCCGAGCACCTCGCCCTCGCGAACCTCGAAGCTGACATCGCGCAATGCCCAAATTTCCTGCCGCTCCAGCGGCTCCACCCGGCCGGCCACGCGAGCGGCGGTGCGCACGAGCGAGTCCCGCAGCGTTCCGTACGCGGCCTGCATCTGGCCGATGCGGTAGCGCTTCGAGAGCTCGGTCGCTTCGATCGCCTGCGTCATCAGATCGTGTCCGCGAAGCGCGGCTCGTAGGTGCGGAAGACGGCGAGACCGCCGGCGAACAGCAGCAAGGCGACGGCAATGCTTACGGCGGTTTGCCCGAGGTGTGGTGCGCTCTCCCCGAGCACCCCCCAACGCCACCCGGCGATGACCGCCGACATCGGGTTGAAGGAGAAGATCCACTGCCACTTCTCCGGGATCTGGTGCAGCGAGTACATCACGCCGGAGACGAGCGGGAGGATCTGCAGGAACACCGGGATCATGAACGGCACGTCGCGCCACCGCGCCGTCAAGGTCGAAAGCAGGAAGCCAATGCCGAGCGCCGTCACCACCGCGAGCAGGAGAAAGGCGGGAGCGAGAATCAAGGCGGGGCTGTCCGGCCACGTCCCGTACACCGCCATCACGACCACGAGCACGGACAGGCCGATCGCGAAGTCGACGAGCGGCGTGAGGATCGCCGCGAGGGGCAGCATGATCCGCGGGAAGTAGACCTTCGTCACGAGCGGCAGGTTCGAGACGAGGCTCGTGCTCGCAGAGGTCGCCGCCGTGGCGAAGTACTGCATTGGGACCACGCCCGCTGCGGCGAGCGCGGGATAGGGCGTGCTGCCGTGCGGGAACTTCGCAAACTTGCCGAAGACGATCACGTAGACCGCCGTCGTCATTGCCGGGACGAGCACCGACCAGAGCACACCGAGGAAGGTCTGCTTGTAACGCACGACGATGTCGCGCCAGACAAGCCTGAACATGAGCTCGCGGTAGTGCCAGAGCTCGCGCACGTCGAGGTGCGGCAAGCGGCTCGCCGGCCGGATGTAGACGACGCGGCGGTCCGCCTCCATGTGGCCGTGGTCGTGTCCGGCGTCGGAGATGCGGCCGCGCGGCGGCTCGAGCTGCGTCTGGCTCATCGGCACGATGCTAGATGAGCGGGCGGAACGTAGGATCGCCCGATGCGCCTGCGCCGACCGGGAATCCGAACGCGTCTGCGAGGAGCCGCTAGCGGTCGGCGTCCGAGGCCAAGGGGCGCGGGTGCGACTCACCCGTGGATGTAACCCCCGATTCTCTACGGTTTCGGCCGTGCAAGGCTCGGCCCCTTCCGCAGTCTTCTTTTCCTATGCGGACGCTCCCGAACGGCGAGCGGCTCTGGCCGCGCCGCCGGGGTCCCTCGAGCGTTATCGGCTGTTCGGGCTCGACGAGGTCGCGGCCCGGGGCGTGCGCGTCCGGCACAACCTCGAGCGCCGGTCGATTCCACCATGGGCGAGGCTCGGCGACGGCATTGCTCGGTCGCTCGTCGAGGCGGTGGGCGGCTACGGCGGCGATTTCGCTTCGATCCTCGCGTCGCTGCGGGCCGCGAACGCGTCCGACGTGATCCTCTCGACCGTCGACAGGGTCGGCATCCCGCTGATCCTGCTAGCAAACCTTGGGATCGTGCGCCGACCGATCGTTTACACCGCGGTCGGACTGCCCGAGCGGCTCGTCCAGCTGCGTGGCACGCCGGCGCGTCGCCTCTACCGCCGGGCGCTGCGGCGCACGCGCGTGATCCTTTCGTATGCGGAGAGCGAGGTTGCCTGGCTCCGCGGCTGGCTCGGGCCCGGCGGGCCGCCGGTCGTCTTCATCCCGTTCGGCGTCGACGTCCACGCGTTCGGCGGCTGGCACAACGCCGGCGCCCCCGTCGACGTCGTCTCCGTCGGCGCCGATCCCCACCGGGACTTCAAGCTCCTCGTCGATGTCGCATCGCGCCATCCCGAGCTCTCGTTTCACGTCGTCGCGACCGAGGAGTGTTGCCGCGTGCTCGGGAAGCCGCCGGCCAACGTCTCGTTCGAGAGTGGCCTCTCCCTAGCGCAGGTGCGGGACAGGCTCGCGGCGGCCCGCGTCGTCGCGCTCCCGGTCAAGCCGAATAGCTACAGCGGGGCGACGACCGTGCTGCTGCAGGCGATGGCCCTGGCGAAGCCCGTCGTCGTCTCGCGCACGGACGCAATCGCCACCGGCTACGGTCTGGAGGATCGGACGAACTGCCGGCTCGTCGAGCCCGGGAACCCCGACGCGTTCGAGCAGGCGCTGCTGGAGACACTTGCCGACCCGGGGACGCTCGGCGCTCGCGCCCGCGAGACGGTCGAGCTCGGCTTCTCGTGGGAGCGCTACACGAGCGCGTTGTGGAAGATGCTGTCGTGCGGATGGGAGCCCGAGCCTTCGTGAGAGTACTGACCAGGGATCCGACCTAGGAGCATGGTGTGATCGGCCGACTGTTCATGCGAACGAGTGCTAGGCGCCGCCGCGAGCTCGGCGGCGCCCGCGTGGTGTTCGATTACCTTCGTCCGGAGTTGCCACGCGGCGGCCGCATCCTCGAGATAGGTCCGAAGCATGGTCTCGACACGCGCCTACTGGCGACGCTGGAGCCGAGCGAGCTCGTGACGGTCGACCTTCCGGAGAAGGCGGACACGATCGCGTCATGGCTCCCGGACGTTCCGGTAGCGCGCCACGTCGAGGCGAACGTCCTCTATATGGGCGAGCGCGAGCGCTCCGAGCTCGGCCGCTTCGATCTTGTCTGGTGTCTCGGAGTCCTCTACCACAACGTCGAGCAACTGCGGCTCCTCCGTCGCCTCTACGAGTTGACTGCCGAGAGCGGCCTTGTGGTCGTGGAGAGCGCGACAACGCGCAGCCGAATCCTCGCCGGCCGTAACGTCGTTGAGCTCCACTGGCCCGAGACCTATCGAAGCGTCCCGACGATCACACACCTACCGACGCGCCGCGCAGTTGCCGCATGGCTTGAGATGGCCGGCTTCGCCGACGTCCGCATCCGCGACGTCTACTCGCGCTCGCTGCGCTGGCAGCGTGCCGTTCTCACCGGCCGACGCCATTCTGGTGGCTCGGCTTATGCCGGTTACGGCCTCTATGTGGCCGGAACCGCCGATTAACGCGCCGGCATGGGCGCGCGATCCCTCCTGGGCGGTCTCGCGCGGCGCGCGCGAACCGAACGTGACTTCCGGTCATCGCGCAGCGGCGCGGCGGACGTTTCCGTCTTCCACGAGTTCCACCCGCCGCCGTACGGCGGCGGCAACCAGTTCCTGCTCGCACTCGTCGGCGAGCTCGAACGCCGCGGCCTGACCGTCGAGACGAATTGGATCTCCGGACGCACGCCCGCCTGCCTCTACAACTCGTTCAACTTCGACTTCCGTCGGCTCCGCCGCTTCGCCCGAGACGGGGCACGCATGGTCCACCGCGTTGACGGCCCCATCGGCGTCTATCGCGGATTCGACGACGGCACCGACCGGCGGATCGTAAAGATCAACCACGATCTCGCCGACGCGACGATCTTCCAGTCGCGCTACAGCCTCGACATGCATCGCGAGTTGGGATTCGATCTGCGCAACCCGGTGGTGATCCCGAACGCGGTCGACCCCGCGATCTTCTATCGACCGCCCGCCCGCGAGCCGCTCGCCGGTCGCCGTCTGCGCGTGATCACGACCAGCTGGTCCGCGAACCCGCGCAAAGGTGCCGAACTGCTTCGCTGGCTCGACCGAAATCTCGACTTCGATCTCTACGAGGTCACGTTTGCCGGCAACACCGAGGCGACGTTCGAACGGATCGGAGTCGTGGGACCGCTGGCGTCCGGGCCGCTCGCTGATCTGCTGCGCGCACACGACGTCTACCTTGCCGTGAGTCGCGACGACCCCTGCTCGAATGCGCTGCTCGAGGGCCTCGCCTGCGGTCTGCCGGCCGCCTTCCTGCGTAGTGGTGGGCATCCCGAGCTGGTGGGGAAGGCGGGAATCGGGTTCGACGACCCGGAAGAGCTTCCCGAGGTGCTGGCGCGACTCGCCGCGGAGATCGAGGAGCGGCGCGCGGCCATTCGCGTTCCTGCTCTCTCGGAGGTGGCCGACCGGTATTCGGAGGTGCTGCGCGCATGACGACGGCGTTGCGACGCCTTGTCTCGGCGCCCTCGCGGCTGGCACTCGCCGCCTACGTCCCGGCCAGGACAGCAACGTGGCCCGAGTCGTCGCGGCTCTTCGTGCTCGGTGACGACATCGGGTGGTCGATCGACGACGATCGGGCGCGCCTGACAGCGACGGCGCGACGGCTCGGCTACGAGGTCCCGCCATCGTCCTGGGCGGGCTTCGCGAAGAAGCAGGCTGTCTTCCACCCGAGTCACTTCGATGCGCTGCGTCCGCGCTGGACCGAGTCGTCGCACCGGCTGGGGCTCAGCTACTTCCACGGCCGCCCCGGGACGGACGGGTACCCGGAGTTCGACCAGGCCTTCGACTTGTTGCGTCGACATGCCGACCGAATCGAACGAGTGCAGGTGACGCACGCGGAGATGCACGAGCTGGCAATCGCGGCCGGAGTCGCTTCGAACAACGTCTTTCGCATTCCGATCGGGGTCGAGGTCGAGCGCTTCCCGCTTGGCGACGCGACGGCGCGGGCCCAGGCGCGCGGGTCGCTCGGCCTCCCGGAGGCGGCCTTCGTCGTCGGGTCGTTCGTCAAGGACGGGGTCGGTCTAGGCGAAGGATCCGAGCCAAAGCTGCTGAAGGGGCCCGACATTCTCGTGGCGACTCTCGACCGCCTGCGTAATTCGATTCCGGAGCTCTTCGTGCTCCTGACAGGGCTTGCGCGGGGCTATGTCCGCCGCGAGCTCGAGCGGTTGGGGGTTCCGCACCACCACGTCTATCTACGCTCCCGCGACGAGCTTGCGCGCGCCTATCACGCGCTCGATGTCTATCTGGTCACCTCTCGGCAGGAGGGTGGGCCGAAGGCATCGCTCGAGGCTCCCGCGGCCGGCGTTCCACTCGTGACGACGAGAGTGGGGCAGGCACAGGAGCTGCTGGTGGACGAAGTCGAAGCCTTGCTCACGGACGTCGACGACGTGGAGGCTTTGTCAGCCGCAGTGCAGCGCGTCCACGACGATGCGGCGCTTGTCTCGCGACTGCGCGCCGCCGCTCGCGCGAAAGCGGAGACGTACAGCGATGAGCGACTCGACACTCGCTGGGAAAGACTTCTGGATGGCTTCGTGCACCGTGTCGATTGACACGGCGCGCGCAGGTCGGTACGCCCGGGCTGCATGGCGCTGGGCGCGCTTGCTTGCGCCTCGACCTCGTGAGCCGGGCCTACGTGTCTTCTACGGGCACGACCGCATTCCGAGCCCCGGCGATCTTGTCGCCGGTGGGACTGCGAAGTTCCAGCGCCTCGGCTCACGCTTTCCAAACAGCCCCACGGACTTCACGCTCCTCTACTTGGGCTCGACCTGGCTCCCGCGCGACCTGCAGCCGCTGCTACGACTCGCCCGCCGCCGTGGAATTCCGATCGTGGTCAACCAGAGTGGCGTCGCGTATCCCGGCTGGGCCGGCGATGCGACCGACGAGATCAACCGGGAGTTCCGGCGCGCTCTCCTCGCCGCCGATCATGTCCTCTACCAGAGCGAGTTCTGCAAGCGATCGGCCGACAGGTTTCTGGGCGGCCCGCGGGGCTCGTGGGAGGTGCTCTACAACGCCGTCGACGTCGAGCACTTCAAGCCGGCCGCCGCGCCTCCGCCGGGCGGGCCGGTCCTGCTGCTGGCGGGCGACCAGACGCAGGCTTACCGGCTAGACCTCGCAATGCGTACGTTGGCCGAGGTCGTCCGCTCTCACCCGGACGCGCGCCTGCTCGTCACCGGCCGTCTCGTCTCGACACCGAAGCCGCTCGTCGCTGAGTTGGGGCTGGAGGGCAAGGTGGAGTTCCTCGGCGGGTACGCGCAACGCGCCGCGCCGGACATCTATCGCCGCGCCCATCTGCTGCTCCACACCAAGGTCAAAGACCCCTGCCCGAGCGCGGTGATCGAGGCGATGGCGTGCGGGTTGCCGGTCGTCTGCCCGGCGAGCGGGGGCACGCTCGAGCTCGTCGGCGACGAGGCCGGGGTGGCCGTGCCTCACCCGAACGGATGGGAACGCGACGAACCTCCCTCGCCACAGGCGCTCGCGGAGGCCGTGAGCCGTGTGCTCGACGAGCTCGAGCTCTACAGGCCTGCGGCAAGGCGGCGGGCAGCTGGGCGCTTCGCATTGGAGCCATGGCTCAACAGGCACGCAGCGCTCTTCGCCGAGCTCACGGCCGCCGGGCCTCCACCACCAGCGTCTCGTACTCGTTGAACTCGGCCTCATCCGGCAGGTGGCGCTCGAGGCTCGCGAGCTCGGGCTCTCCGCTCTCGCCGATGGGCCACTCCTCGATGTCGACGAACCCGACTGCCTCCAGTGCCTGTCGCAGAGTCTGTTCGTCATAGATGAATTCGTGTCCCCAGCTCCGGAAGAAATTGTTGAGAACGAAACCGGGCTGGTATCCGTCCGCGTGCTCGACGAACGAGTCGGTGGCCCAGCGGATGTAGCGGCGCTGGAGATCGGTCAGGTCGTCGCTGTACAGACGCGCGAGGCGGGTGAGCGACGGAGTTGCCAGTCGGACGCGACCCCCCGGCCTCAGGACGCGGTAGCACTCGCTCAGGCAGTGCAATCCCTCCCGATAGCGCAGGTGCTCGATCATGTGCTCCGAAAAGATGAAGTCAAAGGAGGTGTTCGGAAAGGGGAACGGTTTGCGCGCGTCGAGGTAGACGATCTCGTGCTCCCGCTTGAAGTCGACGATGTCGGTATTGAGCCAGTCGGGATGCATGTTGGCCCCGGTCCCCAGCTGCAGCTTTCGGACCGGGTGCGCGCGCAGGTACGCGTGGATGCGCTTGCTGCGCCGCGAATGCCCTTCGAACAACTGCGCATCCTGAAGCGAGTGTCGTGCAGTGAGGCGCAGTTCGCGTAAGGAGCGGACGATGCAGACGAGCCGGGGGTTCCGCTTGAGCTGCTCCTTGAGGGTCATGATCGATACCCGCGCACTCGGCCACGCAGGGTTGCGACGTGGAAACCCGCGCGCCTCCGGTCCCCCCGGGCCAGCGCGACGAGCGCGCCTCCCAACGGACGGATGAACATCTTCCCGACGGTCGCGATCGGATACCCGTGCTTGCGGAGGATGTAGCCGATGCTCGCGCCGTCTCGTCCGCCGACACCGCGAGGTGAGATCTTCTCGTCGTGGAGGACCACCAGCTCCGGGTCATACTCGATGCGTCTCCCATGGTCGACCGCGCGCACGAGGTACTCCATCTCCTCCCCGGAAGACCACGGCTTGTCCGAGCCGAGACCCAGTTGCTCGTCGAATGGGCCCACGTCCTCGAGCACGGACGCGCGGAGGAAGATGGTGAACGAGATCGCACGGTTCCACAGGTTGTCGCGCGTGAGACGAGCGGCCACGCGTTCCCACGAGGGTGAAGACCGGCCGCACTCGTCGACGGCACGTCCGGTCAAGCCGTCCAGGCTCGCATCCTCGGCGAAGCGACGCGCAACTCGCTCGAGCAGGTCGGGCGGGTACGTGCAGTCGTCGTCCGGAAACGCGACGAGGTCGGCGCCAACGCGAGACAGCGCGACGTTTCGAGCCCGCGAGAGGCCACGCGCGGACCGGAGCTGCTCGACGTCCAGCGATGAGTGCGATCTCAGCAGGCGGTCGAGGCGGTCGTCCTCGTTCTGGTCGACCAGCAGGAGCCGGAAGCGCCTGTGCGTCTGGCGGTCGAGCGAGGCGAACAGCCGCTCCAGCTGCTCGACTCGATCGACGGTCGCGACGATGAGGTCGAACGAGGGAAGCTCACTGGACGCCACGGCCGTACGCTAGCGCTCGTGCCGCTCGTTTCAGTTCTTCTGGCAACGCACAACGATGCTCGCTACCTCCCGCTCGCGGTGGAGAGTGTGTTGCGGCAAACGCTCTCGGATCTCGAGTTGATCGTCGTGGACGACGCGTCGACCGACGACACGGGCCAGCTCCTCTCCGGAATCTCGGATTCGCGGCTCGTCGCGCTGAGAAACGGCGACCAGCTCGGCCTTGCCGCTTCACTCAACCGCGCCCTCGACCACGCGCAGGGACAGTACTTCGCGCGGCTCGACGCCGACGACGTCGCGCTGCCGGATCGCTTCGAGCTCCAGCTCGTGCGGATGCGAGGTCTGGCCGTTCTCGGGACGGCGGTCCTCGACCTCCACGCGGAAGGGCGCCTCGGCACGCTGCACCGCAATCCGCTCGGCTCCCTTGCCGTTCGGTGGCTCACGCTCTTCAGCTCGCCCTTTTTCCATCCGACCGTCCTGATGGCGCGTGAGGCACTCGAGGCCAACGAGCTGCGGTACGACCCCTCGTACGTGGAGAGCGAGGACTACGAGCTGTGGACGCGCTTGCTTGCCACAGCGGCCGGCGAGAACCTTGCAGATCCGCTCGTGCTGAAGCGCGTGCATTCCGGGCAGGCGTCGCTCCGCCGCGGTGACCTGCAGAAGTCCTTTCAGCGACAGGTTGCCCTGCGCGAGATCGCCCGCGTCGCGCCAGAACTCTCGGCCGAGGAAGCGGAACGAGCGTGGGCTTTCGGCACCGGTCGGAGTGGAGGCGACAGAGAGACCTACATCGCACTACTGGAGTCATTCGAGCGGTTGCACGGAGTGGATCCCGAAGTCCGGCAAGCGGCGGCCCGGACCCTCGGGCAGCTCCGGCCTCGGCTTCTCCTACGCCGGGCACGACGTCTCATCGACCAGCGCAGCGCACACCGGCGGGCGACCTCCTGGCTCGCGAGCCTCGGGAGACCCGCCACGTCGGTGCGAGTCGCACTCGCCTCTCCCGAGCCGACGCCATATCGCTCGCCGCTCCTCGACCGCGTCGCAGCACGGCCCGAGGTCGACCTCACGGTGATCTATGCGGCACACACCGTGGCCGGCCGGACTTGGAAGGTGGAGCCCCGCCACGAGTCGGTGTTTCTCTCCGGCGTCCGGCTGCCGGGTCTTCGCGGGGCGCTTCGGCACGACTATCCGCTCACCCTTGGAATCGGGCGTGCGCTTCGAAGCGCTCGACCCGATGTCGTCGTCGTCTCTGGCTGGAGCACATTCGCGTCGCAGGCTGCGATCGCGTGGAGTCGCGTGCACGGAATCCCATATCTGCTGCTCGTCGAGAGTCACGATCTGGGACCGCGCGCGCGTTGGCGTCGACTCGTGAAGGGCGCCGTCGTACCAAAGCTCATTCGCGGTGCCGCCAGCGTCCTCGTGGTCGGAACGGCGGCCCGCAAGTCGGTTCTCGCACGTGGAGCACGGCCCGATCGCGTCCGAGTATTCGCGAACACAGTCGACATCGAAAGCTGGATCGAGAGGGCCGACCGGCTTCCCGCGCGCAGCGGCGACGCCGACGTCGTCGTTCTCTCCGTGGGGCGCCTCGTGCCTGAAAAGGGGTTCGACATCGTCCTTCGTGCAATTGCCCAGACGGGCGACGAGCGCCTTCGCTTGGTCATCGCGGGAGCTGGTCCGGAAGCAGCCCGGTTGGCAGAGCTCGCAAAGGACTTGGGCGTACGCCTGGCGATCCGGGGCGATCTACCCGAGGAGGTGCTTGCTGCCGAATACGTGGCGGCAGACGTCTTCGCACTGCTCTCGCCACACGAGCCCTGGGGTGTCGTCGTCAACGAGGCGGCCGCGTCGGGGCTGCCACTCGTCCTCTCCGATCGCGTCGGGGCGGCCTACGACCTCCTGCGCGACGGCGAGAACGGCTTCCTCGTCCCGGCCGGGGACGTGTCTGCCGCGGGTGCTGCGCTCGGGCGGCTTGCCGCAGATGCGAGCTTGCGCCGTTCGGCGGGAGCGCGCTCGCGGGAACTCGTGCGCGACTGGAGCTATGAGCCGTCGGTGGAAAACTTCCTCGCTGCGGTGCGCGAGGCGACGGCGCGGTAGATCTCTTCCTGAACGTCGGTCACGTGGTCCCAGGACGTTCGGCGCGCTGCCTCGACGCCGCCGCGCGCCAACCGACCGCGAAGCTCGTCATCCGTGAGTACGCGACGCACCGCGTCGACGACTGCCGATCGCTCGTACGGCACGACCAGCGCCTCGTCGTCGGCGAAGAATTCGGCGATGCCGCAGCGCTCGGAGACAATCACCGGCGTGCCTGCGGCCGCGGCTTCCGCCGCCGCCATCCCGAAGCTCTCTCCTTCGGAGGCGAGGACGAAGACGTCTGCCTGCGGGTAGAGATCGTGGGGCGGAGCTTCTCTCAGGGGCAGGGCGTGGATCCGTCCCGCGGTTGCTGTCGCGGCCTGCGCCTGCCCTATTAGCGCCGTGGTCCCATGACGATCGTCAGGGCCTGCGATGACGAGATGAGCCTCCGGGATCTGCCGCGCCGCCTCGAGGAGGTGATCGATCCCTTTCCCGGCCGCGATCCTGCCGACGTAGAGGACGACCCGCGCCTCTGCTGGGATGCCGAGCTGCGCTCGCAGGTCGCCGTCTGCGGCGGCAGCGTCCTCCGGGTTCGGGAAGCCATTCCCGCGCACGTTCACCTTCCCGGCCCGCAGCCCGCCGGCGATCACGTCCCCGCGCTCGCGTTTCGACGCGACGACCACGGCGGCAGCTCCGTGGCCGACGCCGCGGTAGAGCGTGCTGTCAAGCGCACGCTTCATTGCGATCTTGCGCAAGCGCGGCTGGAACATCCCAAGAGGTTCGAAGACGTAGGGAACGCGTACGAGCCGGCACCACGCCGCCGTCCCGGTCGTCACCGGATCCCGAAAGCCGAAGACGTGCACGACATCCGGACGCGGTAGCCGCGCGAGCTCCGCTGGCAGTGTCGGGGTGATGCCCATCCAGCGATAGCGGAGCGGCGTCCCCAGGTAGCGGACGTTCGCTCCGTCGACGACACCCGCCGACGATCGCGGCGAAGGGCGCTGCTCCAGGTCGACGATCGTCGTCGTGAGGACGTCGATGTCGTGTCCGCGCGCGACGAGTCGTCTGACGAGCTCGCCGGCCGCCACGACGGGGCCGCCGAACGCGCGTGAGGGTGACCAGGCAGGGGCGGCGAACAGGATGCGCAGCGGTCGGTTGGTCACGCCAGCAGCGTAGTGCCCTAGCCTTGGGCCGATGCCCGGCGGCCGCAAGCCACGTCTGCTCGTTCTCAACCAGTACTACTGGCCGGGCGTCGAGGCGACCGCACAGCTGCTCACCGAGCTCTGTGAGGCGCTCGCGGAAGAAATGGACGTACGCGTCGTCACCGGCGTCCTTCACGGGCACGAGGATGAGCCACGGGATCTGGTGCAAAACGGTGTCCGGGTAATTCGCGTCCCGTCGACGTCGTTCGAGCGATCGAAGCTTGCCGCTCGTGCCTCGAACTACATCACCTACCTGGCGAACGCGCTCCTGCGGAGTCTCCGGGGAGTGCGGCCGGACGTCGTTCTCTGTATGACCGATCCGCCGATCATCGCCGACATCGCGCTTCTGGTTGCGCGCCGGTATCGCGCGCCATTCGTCGTCGTCAGCCAGGATGTCTTTCCGGAGATCGCGGTGCAGCTAAAGCGGTTGGAGAATCCGGCGCTGATGAGTTTGTTGCGGTCGCTCGTCTCGCTCTATCTGCGCCGGGCCGATCGGGTCGTCGCGATCGGGGACACGATGAGGAAGCGGCTCGAGGAGAAGGGTGCACGGCCTGAACGGGTACGTGTCATTCCAAACTGGGTGGACACGAAGCGGCTGCGGCCTTCCGAGGATGGCAACGAGTGGTCAACGGGAGTCGGACTGGACGGCAAGTTCGTCGTCATGCACAGCGGTAACGTCGGTCACGCGCAGGACCTCGATTCACTCGTTCGTTCTGCGACGTTCCTGCGAGACCTGGACGACCTCAGGATCGTGATCATCGGCATGGGGGCGCGTCACGCCGAGCTCGTTGCGCTCTCGAAGCAGCTCGAGGTCGATCAGGTTCGGTTTCTCTACTACCAGCCGCGAGGAGTCCTGCCATCTTCGCTCTCTGCAGCGGACGTGCACGTCGTCGGGCTAGCGGCGGGGTTGGCCGGCTACGTCGTTCCCAGTCGGCTCTACGGAATCCTCGCGGTCGCCAGGCCCGTGATCGTCGCCGCCGATCCTGAGAGCGAGACCGCGCAGGTCGTGGAAGGGGCCGGCTGCGGCATCGTCGTCTCACCGGGTCGTCCGGAGTTGCTGGCGCGAGCGATCCGCGACGCACACGATGGCAAGTACGACCTGGATGCCATGGGCGCTCGCGGGCGCGAATGGGTGGAACGGGAAGCGGACCGGTCCGTCGCCGTGCGAAGCTATCGCGACCTTCTGCACGAGCTTGCGCCGTAGCTCGCTCGCGGCCGCGGGCTTGATTGGTGCGCTCGCCCTCGTCGCTGGGTGGAATGCGTACAAGTATCCGAGCGGCGCGGGCTACGACGTGCGCCAGCATCGTGAGTACGCCGACCTGTTGATCCACCACGGGAAGATTCCCGGGCCGGAATCGCGCAGCGAGTACTACACGCCACCGGTTTTCTACGCGCTCGCCGGCGTGGCGACCGTGATCGGCGAGCACGTTCATTCCGGTGACCCGCACAAGCTCGGCCAGGTGCTGAACTGGTTCGTCTTGCTCGCGACGGCCGGTGTCCTCTGGCTGCTTGCACGCGAGCTCTTCCCGCGCCGGCCGTGGCTGCAGCTCTCCGCACTCGCCTTCTTCTGCTTCCTGCCTGTCGTTCTGCGCGTGAGTGCCATGTTCCATCCCGAGCCGTTGTCGATGCTCCTCTGCTCGATCGGGCTGCTACTGGGGACGCGCATGCTCGGACGTCACGAGTACCGCTGGCAGCTCGCCGTCGCAACGGGCGTGGCGCTGGGGTTGGCGCAACTGGTGCGCGCCTTCTCGCTCTGGACCTTCGCGGCGGTCGTGCTCGGCTTCGCGGCAGCCCGCGCGTGGCGGCCGCTCGTCGTGATCGTCCTCGTCACCGTGGTGGTGACGGCGCCCTGGTACGTCCGGCAGGCGATCGAGTACGGCAATCCCGTCTTCGACCGGCCGACGAAGCACGAGGCGATCTGGAACCGGCGGCCGGCCCGCTTCTATGTCGGACTTGGGCTGCCGCAAGTCATCACGGACCCGATCCGACCGCATTTCCGCAACGAGGCGATCCCGACGACCTACAGCGAGGTGTGGGGGGACTACTTCGGCGTTTGGAGGGGGAGCCGCCGGGACCAGAGCATCATCGGGCTTCTGCCGACGCTGCTCGCCGTAGTGGGCTGGGCCGTTCTGCTGGCACGTTCACGGCGATTGCCGGCACGTCTGCCGGCTGTGTTGCTCCCGGGTCTCGGAATCCTGGGCTACCTGTATTTCACGATCAGCTATCCCACTCCGGACGGCGACGTCTTGAAGGCGAGTTACATGCTCACGACCGCCCCGGCGTGGGCGCTCGCTTTCGGCTATGCGGTGGACCGGCTGCCCGGCCGCGCACGCCTCGTCGTGGCCGCGATCCTGGCCGCCTCGGCGCTCGCAAGCCTGCCTTTCCTGCTGTACTGACCGCCGTGACGGCCGTTCTCTTCACGTGTGCGGGGCAGCGCGTGGACATCGTGGGCGCGTTCAGGCGCGCCGGCGCCACGGCCGTTGCGGCGGACGCCAACCCGCTCGCCCCCGCGCTCTACCACGCCGACGTGCATGCACTCGTCCCCCGGATCGAGGACCCCGGCTACGTTCCGGCGCTGCGTGCGCTTGTCGAGCAGCACGACGTGCGGCTGATCGTGCCGCTGACCGATCTCGACCAGGTCGTGCTCGCGCGCTCTCGTGCCGAGCTCGGCGCGGTGGTGCTGCTTCCCGACGCGGAGATCGTCGAGCGTCTCGGTGACAAGTACCTGGCACACCTCCTGTTCGAGGAGCGTGGCATCGCGACGCCGCCGACGTGGCTGCCGAACGGCGTGCCCGACGATGCCGCGTATCCGCTGCTCGTGAAGGCGCGCCACGGCTTCGGCTCGCGGCACATCTACCGTGCGGCCGACGCCGCGCAGCTCGGTTTCTTCCTCGGCTACACGCCCGTCGAGTCGATCGTGCAGGCGTGCATGAGCGGCGAGGAGTTCTCGATCGACGTCTTCTGCGATCTGGACGGCCGCTGCCTGAACGCGATTCCCCGCACGATGATCGAGTCGAAGGGCGGCGAGTCGATCAAGGGGATGAGCATTCGCGACGAGCAGCTGATCGAGCTGGCGCGCGACGTCGCCGAGAAACTGCAGCTCGTCGGCCCGGCGAACATCCAGTGCTTCCGCGAAGCCGACGGATCGCACTACCTGACCGACATCAACACGAGGTTCGGCGGCGGCTTCCCGCTGCCGCTCGCCGCCGGCGGACGCTATCCGGAGCTCGCGCTCGCACTCGCGCGCGGCGAGCATCCCGAGCCGCGCCTCGGCGACTTTTGCGAAGGCATCGTCATGACACGCTTCTTCTCCGATCTCAGTCTCACCCCGAACGGCGACGGGACACTGAAGCCGCTTTCGGTCGACCGCAGTGAGGACTGACGCCGCGGTCTTCGCCGCGGCGCGCTCCTCTCGGTGGATCTTTGTGATCGCGGTAGCCGTCGTCGTCGGCGGCTACGCCGGCCTGCTCGCCTGGGATGTCGCTCACTACGACTGGCTTCGGGGATACGACGCCTACGCGAACTCCCTCTACAGCGACGTCATACGCCTACACCACCGGTTGCCGACGACGAGCGAGACCGACGTCTGGCACACGCCACCGCTCTTTTTTGCATTGGCCGCACTCGTCGACTCGCACCGGGGCGTGCAATTCCTCGATGGTGCCGCAGCGCTTGCGGTCGTCATCTTTGCGGGGCTCATCGCACGCGAGCTCTTTCCCCGCTCGCGCCTGATCCAGATCGCCGCGCTCGCCTTCGCCGCCCTGACACCTGTCCTGACACGGACGGCGGTGATGTACCACCCCGAGCCGCTGGCGACCGCCCTGGCCGGGGCAGGCCTCTACTTGATCGTCCGAACGCTCGCGCGCGGGAGCCACGTGCTTGGAGGTGGCGCTGTCGCCGGCCTTCTCTTCGGCCTCGCGATCTTGACTCGCACGTGGTCGGTCGCGCCGGCGGCAGCATGCTTCATCGGGCTCCTCCTCTTCGCCTGGCTCGAGCGGGAGCCACGCCACCTCTACGGCGCCGGCCTGTTCGTCGGGATCGTGCTGATTCTCACGCTGCCGTGGTTCGTTCACCAAGCAAGGTCTCACGGAAGCCCGTTCGCATTCAACCGTCCGGCCCCCAAGCAGCAGTTCTTCTCGCGACGGCCCGCCAGCTTCTACCTCAGCCTCGACGTCGGCACCGTTCTCTCCCACCCCTATGCGCCGAACTTCGCGAATCACCTCCTCCCCGTGGTGTACACGGACTGGTGGGGGGACTACTGGCGTTACTTCGAGATCCCGTACGAGAACATCTCGGCTCCTCCTTTGCTGCCGCCGAAGTACGAGAAACCACGAGTTCGCCAGAACTACGTCGGCGTCGCGCCGACACTGCTGGGAGTCGCGGGCTTCGTCGGCATCGTGCGGGCGGCGCTGCGGCGCCGAAGCCCGGCCCTGCTCGTCTTGCCCCTCGCGATCGTCCTGCTCGGCCTCGAGTTCCTCGTCTTCCAGATCGCCTACCCACATGCCGACGGGGACACCATCAAAGCGACCTACCTCTTGAACGCGGTGGCGCCCCTTTCGGTGTGCGCGGCGTACGCACTGGGTTGGCTGCGTCGCGCCGGGAGGCTCCTGACCATCGCCGTCTTCAGCTTGCTCGTTTACGCCGCCGTCCTTGATATTTCATTTCTGGTGCTTCGGACATGAGATACGTGGTGACCGGCGCGGCAGGGTTCATCGGGTCGCACGTGTC
>Ga0307278_10000007_pt1 | contig 128534 bp, 133 predicted proteins | sample ER_DNA_117_FD_194482 | JGI IMG/M metagenome (GOLD analysis project Ga0307278, IMG submission 194482) | Bulk soil microbial communities from the East River watershed near Crested Butte, Colorado, United States - ER_DNA_117 | ecosystem: Environmental > Terrestrial > Soil > Floodplain | place... | reverse complement strand
GCGCCGTGCGGACGAACGACTGCATGCGGTCCGGATCGGTGAACGCCGTGTTGTTGAAGAAGATCCGCGAGAACTGGGGATGCAGGTCGCGCATCTTCTGCTCCATGTCCTTCGCGTTCTCGTCGGTGACGCCGGCCGCGCGGCTGATCGCTGCGTACACGTGATGGTTGAATTGCCCCCCGTAGCCGACGAAGCTCTGCGCCAGCGTCGCCGATTCCTGCACCCTGAACTCGGCGGTCTCAACCGCGAGCCCGCGCGTGTTGTTTTTGATCGTCGTCTCGATCGGGCTCGAGGGAGTGACGGTGACTGTCAACGCGGTCGTGCCGAGCTGCGGCAGTGTGACCGGGATCTGCAGCACGACGCGGCGGCGAGGGCCAACCTTTACCGTCTTCGTCGCAAGCGGGGCGCCGGCGGCGGAGACGCTGACGACGGCGCCGAGGCCGACGTCCTTCGTTCGGTTCCGCACGATCGCGACGACGAAGAACGGACGACCGACCACGGCTGAGCGTCCGGCGTAGGCCCGCGTGAGACTCAAGTCCGGCTTGAGCAGCGTCTTCGCCTTGGCAGCAAGCACGACCTGCGAACCGAATGAAACGGTGGCGCGCACGAGCCGCAGCCGCTGGACGCGACCGATGTCGACCGTGGCGATCCCGCCGGGAGCCGGAACGTTGAGGAGGATGCGCTTGCGCGCCGGCAGCTTCCTGAAGCTAAGTACCGCGACCTGGACTCCGTTCAGCGTGGCTGGGAGCTCACAGCCCGCGGTCTTCGCGCTGATGCGGATGATGAGATCCGCGCGTGGCGGTCCCGTGAGCGACTGGAGGGAGAGCTTGTAGCCGGATGGGCCACACACCTGCGCATCTGCCGCGGCGGCTTGCGTCGGGATGCCGACCGCGACCGCAACGGCGCTCACGCCGACGATGACTCTCCGAAAGGACCCCATGACCCGGGGCGCAGCGTCGCCGTAGCCGCCAGATGTGTCAAATCGGTCGATCGATCCGCGTAACGAAGCGGCGTTCTGTTACGTCGAAGTAAAGACGGCGGGCGAGTCGTCCATGGACCGGAGGTTACGTAGCCGGACGTCGAGCGCGCGGGCCACGAACTGCACCAGATGCTGGAGGCGCAGGTCAGAGTCTGATCGCCACGGTCTCTGGCCTCGCGAGGTCTGCACTCTTTAGATTTGGCGTGTGGCGGCGGATCCGAACAGATTCCTGAACCGCGCCGCGGAGGCCAAGCGGAGCTCCAAGCGGGTCGAATTGGTCGAGCGATTCGACCCGCAGGCGCCTGGAGTCTGGGTTGAGCTCGCCCGAGACGTCGCGGCGCTGGCGAACTCCGGTGGCGGTGTCGTGGTCCTGAGCGGCGACGTGGAGGAGGAGCGCCTTCACGAGGAACTCGCGCGTTACGCCGAGCCAGAGTTCGAGGCCTTCGAGCTGCACGACATCACGCGAGCGAGGCGGCCGGCGACGGCGATCGTCGTCGAAGGCGTCTCGAACACGCCCCTCGTGTTCACGCGGACGGGCCGATATGGCACCGCCAACGGAGACGAGCACGTCGCCTTCGTGCGCGGGGGCCTGTATTTCCGGCATGGGGCGAAGAGCGAGCCCGCGACGGGCGCGGACGTGCGCGACTTCATCAAACGCCAACTCGACGCGACGAGGTCGCAGTGGCTCGCGAACATCCGCCAGGTGATGCACGCGCCAGACGGCGCGGAGGTCGCCGTGATCGAGACGGCTGAGCGTGACGACGAAGGCCGCCCGACGCTGATCCGGCTGACGACGGATCCGCACGCTCCGCTCTACGGCCAGGTCGATCCGGACCGCTCACATCCGTACCGGCAGAAGGAAGTGATCCGGGAGGTGAACACGCGCCTGGACGGCGCCACAGTGAATGCGTTCGACGTCCTCAGCGTCCGGCGAGTGCATGCGATCAGCGAGGAAACGAGACCGGAGTTCGTGCACGTGCCGAAGTTCGGCTCACCGCAGTACAGCGACGCGTTCGTGGACTGGCTCATAGGCGAGCACGAGCGGGATTCGGAGTTCTTTACGCGGGCGAAGGCGAAGTACCTGGCGACGCGCCCGCGGCGGCGGGCGAGCACCACTTCGTAACCAAAACGCTCGAGCGGGACGGATATCGTGGGTCTCGACCCTGCGTCCGAAAGGAGCCCCATGGCTGGAAAGCCCGTTCACTTCGAGGTGCCGGCGAAGGACACGAGCCGCGCGCGCGAGTTCTACAGCAACCTGTTCGGCTGGCAGTTCGAGTCGATGGAAGGCCCGGTGGAGTACCACATGACCCGGCTCAGCGAAGACACCGGCGGAGCCGTGTTTCCGGGAGACCCCGGTGCGATCCGCGTCTACTTCGACGTCGACGACGTCAACGCCGGCGTCGCACGTGTGAAAGAGCTGGGCGGGAAGGCCGATGACCCGCAACCGGTGCCCGGAATGGGTTGGTTCGCGACCGGGTCGGACACCGAGGGGAATCCCATCGGCCTCTGGCAGACGGACTCGGCGGCTGCGTGAGCATGAGCCCCTAGATCGTCCAGGTGTCGCCGGCCTGGAGGAGCGCCGCTATGTCGCCCTCCTGTTCGGCGCGCGCTGTCGTGAGCTGCTCGGCCATCAGGTCGTCGTAGACCGGTCGCTCGACGTCCCGGAAGATGCCGATCGGAGTCGCGTTTGCGGTCGACTGGGTCAATCGGCTGAGGGCAAACGCGGCGCTCGGTTCGACATGGTGTGCGTTATGGACGAGCAGCTCGGACTCGTCCGTCACGTCTACGAGCTCGACGCTGCCGTCGTCCCGCTGCCGCACGCCCCTCTCGTTCTCCTCACCGAACCGAATCGGCTTCCCGTGCTCCAGGTAGATCCGGTTCGTCTTGTCCTCGCGGACGAAGTCGAAGGCGCCATCGTTGTAGATGTTGCAGTTCTGGAAGATCTCGACGAACGCGCTCCCGCGGTGCGCGGCTGCGGCTCGCAGCGTCTCAGTCAGGTGCGCACGATCGGTGTCGATCGCGCGGGCGACGAACGACGCCTCCGCGCCGATCGCCAGTGACAGCGGATTGAACGGCCAGTCCAGCGAGCCCATCGGCGTAGACTTCGTCCTGGTCCCCAGCGGGCTCGTCGGCGAGTACTGGCCTTTCGTCAGCCCGTAGATCTCGTTGTTGAACATCAGGATCTTGATGTTCACGTTGCGGCGCAGCGAGTGAATCAAGTGGTTGCCGCCGATCGACAGCGAGTCGCCGTCGCCGGTCACGACCCACACGGACAAGTCCGGCCTCGACGTCGCCAGCCCGGTGGCGATCGCCGGCGCCCGGCCGTGGATCGAGTGCATCCCGTACGTCTCCATGTAGTACGGGAACCGCGCCGCACAGCCGATGCCGGAGACGAAGACGATGTTCTCCTTCGGCACCTCCAGCTCGGGCATGAACGACTGGAGCGCCGCCAGGATCGCGTAGTCCCCGCAGCCCGGGCACCAGCGGACCTCCTGGTCGGTCTTGTAGTCCTTGGCGGTCAGTTTGCCGTTCGTCGCCATGGACCGATGATAGTCCGCGGGCCTCCCATGAGAAGATGAACACGCGTCGTGCCCTAGAGGGGAGGCCCTCGCGGGGAACCGCGTGGGCACACTGCGGCGAGTGCCCGCCGCGGGACGAGGGCCTGCCCCTCGAGCCAGGGTACGACGGTAAGTAGAGGCGACGTCGCCTGGCCCAACGGAATCAGGCTTCCTCAGCAACGGAGTAAGCTCGGGCCGTGGCTGCGCTGCGTGGAAGCTGTCTCTGCGGGGGCGTCAAGTTCGAGGTGACGGAGGCCCCGGCGACGCTGAGGCACTGCCACTGCGAAAGCTGCAAGAAGCTGTCGGGGGGCGCAGCGACAGTGAACGGCCGCGTGCCTTCCAAGGCGATCCGGGTTCTCGAGGGCAAGGAACTGCTGCGGACGTTTCAGCCGGCAGAGGGAAGCGCGAAGACCTTCTGCGTCGCTTGCGGTTCAAATCTGTTCGGCGGCGGCTGGCCGGACTCGGAGATCGCAAGCGTCCGGGCGACCGCGCTGGACGATGGGTTCGCTGCTCGCCCGAGCGCGCACATCTATGTCCGTTCCGTCGCCGCGTGGGAGACCCTCCCCGACGACGGGCTCGACCGCTTCGAGACGACCTCCGGCTAGCCCAGCGCGGCGCGGGCTGTCTCCACAGCGTCTTCGGCGAACGCAATTGCGTCCTGGTTGTCGGGATCGCGCTTGCGCGCCTCCAGAGCACGCTCGAAGAGCTCGAGCGCCGGCTCGTGCTCGCCGGCGTCGAAGTAGGCCCAGCCGAGATTGTTGAGCAGCGGGCCCGCCCAGTAGGCGGCGTCGGGCTCTCGCTCGCCGAGCTCTAGCCCGCGCTGCGTCCACTCCTCCATCGCCGCGCGATCGTCCGACACGGCGAGAGCGCACATGTGAGCAGCGTCTCCGGCGAGGTAGTGTTCGCCTGCATCACACGCACGCGCGAAGGCTGCTTCGAACAGCGGCAAAGCGCCTTCGGGATCGCCGCTGGAGCGCAGCTTCCGGCCGCGCTCGAGGTCGATGCGCACCTTCGCGACGGCGCTCGATCCGGCCTGCGCCTCCGCCTGCTCGAGCAGGCGATCGCAAGCGTCGAAGTCGTTCCGCAAACCCTCGACTCGTGCGAGTTGTGTGAGCACCTCGGCGCGCCCGGCATCTTCTGACTCGTGCTCCAACTGCGCGCGAAGTCTCTGCTCGGTGACGTCCAGATCGTAGAAATCCCACAGATGCCTAAAGCGATCAGCCGCTCTCACCGTGGTTTCATTTTGACCTCTTACGGCCGCGGGTTTAAGCCTCGACTGGTCCGTCAATCAACTAGACGCAGGGGGAGCAACGGACACCCGTCTCTGATCGGGCGTTCGGTTTTGGCGATGTCCTGCGTCTGGTGGGAGCCGGGGAGCGGAACCTGCGGCCTCCGCATCACCTCGCGCCCGGGGACGGCGGCGAGGTAGGGCCTGGCTCCCACCTTCACGCCGTCGACTTTGTCACCAGCGGCGCTTGCCGTGGCCGTGGCCGTTGCCGCCGCTGCTCCCCCTTTTCCGGAGCAGGATGCGAATCAGCTGCGTGAGAGCCACAACAGTTGCCGCCACGCACAGGCTGAAACCCGTCCAATTCTTGTCGAGCCCGAAGGCGACCGCGCCGGCGCCCGCGCCGACGACGATCGCGGCCCAGAGCCGCCTGCCCTCGACAGGCAGTGTCTTTATGAGTCCACCATGGCGTCGATCGCATCCGCCACTTCGCCGGCGCGGAACGGAATCCCCCGCACCAGGTTGAAGCCGGTTGCATCGACGAGAAACTCTGCGCGGACCAGCTTCTGCAGCTGGCCGAGGTTGATCTCCGGGACGAGCACCTTGTCGTAGGCTCGCAGAATCTCGCCCGTGTTGCGTGGGAATGGGTTGAGGTAGCGCAGATGCGCGTGGGCGACTTTCTTGCCGGTTGCGCGGACGCGGCGGACCGCCGCGGCGACCGAGCCGTACGTGCCGCCCCAACTGAGGACGAGCATCCTTGCTCCGTCCTGGTCGTCGACCTCGAGCTCGGGGATGTCCTGCGCGATGCCGGCGACCTTCTGCGCACGCAGCCGCACCATCAGGTCGTGGTTGTCGGGGTCGTAGCTGACGTTTCCGGTGACGTCCTGTTTCTCGAGCCCGCCGATTCGGTGTTCGAGGCCCGGAGTGCCGGGAATCGCCCATGGACGCGCAAGCGTCTGCTCGTCACGGCGGTACGGCTGGAAGTCCTCGCCGTTCGCCTCGGCGAAATTCGGCTCGATCAGGGGGATCGCATCGACGTCCGGAAGCAGCCACGGCTCCGAGCCGTTCGCGAGGTACGCGTCCGAGAGCAGGAACACCGGCGTGCGGTACTTGACGGCAATTCGCGCAGCCTCGAGTGCCGCGTCGAAGCAATCCGACGGCGTCGCCGCCGCGATCACCGGCACGGGCGACTCGGAGTTGCGGCCGAACATGACGCCGAGCAGATCGGCCTGCTCCGGCTTCGTAGGCATCCCGGTCGACGGCCCGGCGCGCTGGACGTCGACGATGACGAGCGGCAGCTCGAGCGTGATGCCGAGGCCGATCGTCTCCTGCTTCAGCACGATGCCGGGGCCGCTCGAGGTGGAGACGCCGAGCGAGCCGCCGAAGCTCGCGCCGAGCGCCGCGCCGACCGCCGCGATCTCGTCCTCCGCCTGAAACGTGCGCACGCCGAAGTTCTTGTGGCGCGCGAGCTCCTCGAGCACGGACGACGCGGGCGTGATCGGGTATGCCCCGAGGAAGAGGGGCAAGCCGGACTTCACCGACGCTGCGATCAGGCCGTGCGCGAGCGCCTGGTTGCCGGTGATGTTGCGGTACAGGCCCGGCTTCATCGCAGCCGGCTTGACCTCGTATTGCACCGCGAACGCCTCGGTCGTCTCGCCGAACGCGTACCCGGTCTGGAAGGCCTTGACGTTCGCGGCCGCGATCTCGGGCCGCTTCGCGAACTTCGACTCGAGGAAGGCGATCGTCCCTTCGGTGGGACGCCCGTAGAGCCACGACATCAGGCCGAGGGCGAACATGTTCTTGGCGCGCTCCGCCTCGCGCTTGGTGATCCCCTCGATTTCCTTCAGCGCCTCGATCGTCATCGACGTGAGCGGGACCGCGTGGACCTCGTAGGAGTCGAGCGAGCCGTCCTCGATCGGATTGCCCCCGTACCCCGCCTTCGTCAGATTGCGGTCGGTGAACGCGTCCTTGTCGACGACGAGGATCCCGCTCGGCGGCAGGTCGTTGAGGTTCGTCTTCAGAGCCGCGGGGTTCATGGCGACGAGGACATTCGGCTGGTCGCCCGGCGTGAGGATGTCGTGGTCGGCGAAGTGGAGCTGGAAGCCGGAGACGCCGGGCAGCGAGCCCGCCGGCGCCCGGATCTCGGCCGGAAAGTCCGGATACGTGGCCAGGTCGTTCCCGATCAGCGCCGTTTCGGAGGTGAAACGGCCGCCCGTCAGCTGCATCCCGTCCCCGGAGTCCCCGGCGAACCGGATTACGACGGAATCAAGCTGCTCGACGGGCTTCGAGGCCACCTTGCTAGTTGTAGCGCACGCGAGGGATCCGGCTAAAGAAAGCGCCGTCCCGGGAGATCGTAGGAATGATGGGTTCGGTGCCGCTCGGAGAGTTGGAAGCCCTCTATCGGAGCGAATACCGGCGGTTTCTGCGAATCGCCGCCGCCATCCTCCGTGACGAAGCGCGTGCCGTCGATGCGGTGCAGGATGCGTTCGCCTCGACAATCAGACGGCAACGCCAGTTTCGCGGGGAAGGGCCACTCGAAGCGTGGGTCTGGCGGATGGTGATCAACGCCGCGTTGAAAGAGCGAGGCAGGCCGAGGCATGCGGAGCTGACCGACTTCGAACTCGCCACACCACTGGAGGAGCGCACACCGGCGGCGGAAGCAATTGCGCGACTGCCGGAACGCCAGCGTCATGCGCTCTTCCTTCGGTACTACGCCGACCTGGACTACGAATCGATCGCGACCGCGCTGCAGGTCTCTTCCGGAACGGTGGGCGCGACGCTCAACGCAGCACACACCTCGCTCCGACGGCTGTTGCAGGAGGTCCGACCGTGAACGAATTCAGCTCGCAGATCTTCGACCAGCTCGATGCCTATACGCCTGAGCCCGATCGCCGGCCCGACTGGCGGGACGTCGTCCGGCGTGCGCAGCGGCAACGGACCCGACGGCTCGTGGTGGCACTGGCCGCGGCGTTGACCGTCTTCGGCTCGGCCGCAGCGGTCACGGCTGCTCTCGGCGGCTTCGACCGCTGGCTCAGCGGCGAGCCGGGCAAGCCCGCGCCCTCCGAGGAACAGCAGAAGTTCGAAGCTGCAAACGCACGGACCTGGGCTGCGTTCCCCAAGGACACCAAGCTGCGCGAGCTGATCCGCACGGAGGTCGACGGGAAGACCTACGTCCTCTTCGGGTTCCGCAGCGGCGACACGCTGTGTTTGAAGCTGAAGGCTGTTTCCCTCGGGCACAGCACCGATTCATCCTGCACTCCGGCTGCGACCCTTGCCCACGCGACCGCACCGATCGTCGTCGTCAACCGCGAGTGGGGTTTCGACGATCGGTATGCCCATGCGAGCGCCCAGCTCTCTTTCGGGATCGTGTCGGACGCCGTCAAGCGCGTGGACGTGCTTGCATCCGACGGTCCACATCAGGCAGTTGTCGGCGGCAATGCATATCTCTTCGTCGAGAACGAGCCGAACACCGGCAACCGAATACTCGCCGTATCGACTCGAAGTTTCACCGGCAAGCGCAGCACGATTCGGTTCGGGACGACTTATGGCTTCTTCGGAGGCTCTCCTGACTCGGGGCGGCCCGCACGCGGACCCGGGAGCGTGCAAGTAAGGATCGGGCATCCGACCATCGGCTGGTACGCGCGGGGTGAGCGTCGCGGCCGGTCGCGGGATTCGCTGAACCTGAGCCGGGCACGGCTCCTCGGCATCTCAGCGACCGCGCGCTTCGTCAAGCCGGACCCACTAAGCGGCGTCGTCGTCGGGCTCGACGGGAACATCTGCTTGGTGGTCGTTACAGGGTTGGACGCCGGCAGCGGCTGCAACACGGCCTCCTCGTTCTTCGCACGCAGGCCATTGAACGTGATGATGTCCGGCGGCGGAGGCACGGAGTCGATGGTCGTGTCAGGCGCGGCCGCTGACGGCATCGAGAGGCTGACCGCCTTCGGTTCCGGCGGACAGGACCTCTCGGTTCCGCTTCGGGACAATCTCTTCGCAGCACGCGTTGCCATTACGGAGTTCCCGATCCGACTCGTTGGGTACGACAGGCGCGGTCGGGTCGCCGCAGTCCAGACGCTGCAATCGAGGCTGCTCGGAGGTGTCCTGCCGGCATCTGCGTGGACACCTTCCAGACGGACGATTCGTGTGCATGGCCCCAACGGCGCGACGGCAACGCTGCGTGTGACGCACGGCATCAAAGACATGCGGTGCTGGCGCGTTCGCTTCAGCACGGGCCAGTCGCGTCGTGGGTGCAAGCCGACGTATCCGACAGGACCGTGGGTGTATGCCGACCTCGTGCAGCAGGCCGGGCGTGACCTGTTCGTCGTCGGAAATGTCCGTCCCCCTGTCGAGCGCGTGAAGCTGCGATTCGCGGACGGCAGAACGCTGACGATGCGCCCTGTGGCGGATCTGTACGTCTTCGCCATTCCGCGCGAGTACCTGCGGACCGAGCGGCAGCTTGCGTTCGTCAGGGGCTACGAGGCTCACGGCATAGTTGTGCAGCGCGCGCCCGTCCTGTTCAAGCTGCGGAGCCGGTAGGGCCGATCAGCGTTCCGCGTCGAGCTCCAGCCCGACCGCGGCGAAGTTGTAGAGCAGGAAGTACGCAAAGCTCAGCGCCACTGTGAACAAGACGGTCACCGCGATCGCCTCCTGGTAGGCGAACGGGTCACGGGCAACGGTGTGCAGGATCCGCGGCAGGACGCTGGGATGCTCGAGCGCGTCCCAGCTGTTCAGGCGCAGGAAGCGGCCAAGGTAGATCCCGAGCGAGCCGAGGGCGATCGCGACGAAGGCGAAGATCCAGCCTGCAATCGCGCCTCGCCACTGACGGACCACGGTTTGCATGAGATACAGCGACGCGAAGCCGAGCAGCACACCCATCCACGCGAACGCAGCAATCGTCACCGCGTCATACCAGTACGGGGAGAGCGGGTCGTGCTGCAGATGGACGAAGTCTGTTGCGATGTACGGCGCGTTCGGGAAGAAGAGTAGCCAGAGCCCGCCGAGGGAGAGCAGCAGCAAGCCGCCGCGCCGTCGCCGCCAGCGGTCATAGACGAAGACCGCGAGCGCAAATGGGATCCACGCGAGGAAGAGGTTCCAGATCAGATAGCGGAAGTTGACGTTTCCGGTGTGCACGTTGCGTACGAGGACGAGCGCGACACAGAAGAGCGATGCGACGAACAGGCCCACGACGGTCGCGAGTCGACGGCGACTGGAGCGCATCGTCAGCCCGCTTCGACGAGCAGCTTTTGGAGATCCAGCGGCTCCGAGATCATCGCCATGCTCCCATCCGGAGCGCGCGGCCACTCGTCCGGCGGACGGTCGCGGTAGAGCTCGATGCCGTTGTCGTCGGGATCGCGGAGATAGATCGCCTCGCTCACGCCGTGGTCGGTCGCGCCGCTCAGCGGGATCCCGGCCTCGACGAGCTGCTTCAGCGCCTGCGCGAGCGCCTTCCGGTCCGGGTAACGGATCGCAACGTGGTAGAGCCCGGTCGTGCCCGGCGGCGGCGGCGACCCGCCCTTCGACTCCCACGTGTTGAGGCCGATGTGGTGGTGGTACCCGCCGGCCGAGATGAACGCTGCCTGGTCGCCGTAGCGCTGCATCTCCTCGAAGCCGAGGACGTCACGGTAGAACGCGAGCGCGCGGTCGATGTCGCTCACCTTGAGGTGGACGTGGCCGATGTCGACGCCAGGATCGATCGCCATGCGCTTGAGGGTACAGCGGGCCGTCAGGCAGGAGTCGGCATCTCGCTGGCAAGCGAGCGGGCAAGCCGGTCGAGCACGGGCGCGAGCTGCGCGTGGTCTGCGGGAGACCAGTCGCGGACCAGCTTCTCGAGGGTTGCGCGCCGCACGGCGACGAGCGCCTCGCAGACGCGTTGGCCCTCAGGAGTGAGCTCGTAGTCGCCTAGCCTTTCCACGACCAGGCCCCGTTGCTCTAGGCGTTCCATCGTCCGGTGCACGGCCTCCTCGCCGACACCCGTAGCCTCCGCGATCTGCGGCACGGAAGCAGGCGCCCGCTCGCCTGTGCGCGCGAGCAGCCACGCTTCCCTCGGATCGACGTCGACCCCGGCGCGGTTCACCCACTCCGCGTATGCGCGCCACCGCTCGTCGCGACGCGCGATGATGCTCAGCACTCGCTCCAGCTCCCGCTCCGAGTCGGCGTGACTCGGCGTCGCGAAGGTCTCGCCGATCCCTTCCGCTGCACTCGTCTGTCGCAACGGAACGTCCGGCAGGAGCAGAGCGAGAACGAATGCGACCAAGCAGATGACGGCTGCGACGAAGAAGATGGGTGAGAGCGCAGCCGTGACCGCGTGCACGTACGAATCGTGGACGGGCGGAGGCAGCGCGCGGATTGCCGCAGGTGACGTCGTCGAGGGAAGGTGCACCCCCGGCGCAAGCCGCTGCGCCAACTCGGTGTGCAGACGATTGGAAAAGATCGCGCCGAACAGCGATACGCCGATCGAGCCGCCGATCGACCGGAACATCGTCGAGCCGGAGGTGGCGACGCCAAGGTACGCGTAATCGACGGCGTTCTGCACCGCGAGCACGAGGACCTGCATGACCATCCCGAGACCGAGCCCGAGGATGACCATGTCGAGCGCGGCCATCCAGAGGCTCGTACCGATCCCGAGCCGCGAAAGCAGAAGCATTCCGACCGCTATGACCGCGGTTCCGATGAGCGGAAAGATCCGGTACCTCCCCCAGCGGCTGATCAACTGACCGCTGAGCACCGAGGTCACGAGCAAGCCGAGCATCAAGGGCGTCAGCTGGAGTCCCGATCTGGTCGGGCTCACGCCTTTGACGATCTGCAGATAGAGCGGCAAGTACGTCACCGCGCCGAACAACGCGAGTCCAACGACGAAGCCCACCGCGCTCGTCACTGCGAAGGTGCGGTTGCGGAAGAGTGACAGCGGCAGGATGGGCTCAGTGACGCGTGACTCGACGAACACGAACGCCCCAATCGCAACGACACCGATCGCGATCAGCGCGATGATCTCCGGCGAATCCCACGCCCACGTCGTGCCGCCCAGGCTGGTGAAGAGGACGATTGCCGAGAGACCGCCGGCCAGCAACGCCGCACCGAGGTAGTCGACCTTGTGCTGCTTGGGTGCGGGGCGCACGTGGAACACGGCGCCGATGACGACGAAGGCGACCGCTCCGATCGGCAGGTTGACGTAGAAGATCCAGCGCCAGGAGAGATTGTCGACGAAGAAACCGCCGAGCAGCGGCCCGATGATCGTGGAAACCCCGAAGACACCGCCGAAGATCCCCTGGTAGCGGCCGCGGTCGCGCGGCGGAATCACGTCGCCGATGACCGCGATCGCGGTCACGATGAGACCGCCGGCGCCCAGACCCTGCAGCGCACGGAAGGAGATCAGCTCCGCCATGTTCTGGCTCAGCCCGCACAAAGCAGAGCCGACGAGGAAGATGACGATCGCCGTTTGCAAGACGACCTTCCGCCCGTAGAGGTCGCCGAACTTCCCGTAGAGCGGTCCCGACACGGTCGATGCGAGCAGGTACGCGGTGACCACCCAGGAGAGGTGCTGAAGCCCGCCGAGTTCGCCGACGATCGTCGGCAGCGCCGTCGACACGATCGTCTGGTCGAGCGACGCGAGGAGAAAGACCAGGATCAGCGCGCCGAAGATCACACGCACGCGCTGTTGCTGCGTCTCGGTGATTTGCGCGGTCGCGCTCACTCTCGGAGGATAGGCAGCGGCATGAGCGCGATGCCGGCGCAAGCCCAGAGGCAATAGGCCATCCAGGGATCTCCGATCACGTCCGTCTGCACTGCGAGCGCGAGCGCCGCTGCGAACGCGGCCGCGATCCCTGACGCCGCCCACCAGCGCGTGTGCCGCGCCGCGGCGACGAGACCGACGAAGATCGCGAGCCCCCAGGCGATCCAGAGAAGCGCTCCGAACAATCCTGTCTCGGCCCCGATCTCCGTGTAGTTCGACTCTCCCGCCTTGATCGGCGTACCGGTGCGCGAGGCAGTTTGCCCGGCGTTGCCGAGGCCATATCCCTGCGGATGATGGACGACCGTGCGCACACCTTCCCGGAGACTGATCCAGTGGCTGTGAATCGACGGCTCGTCGATGCTCCCGGCGCTACCGCTCGCTCCAGGCTGCGCCCTCGCGTGGTTGCGCTGCTGCACCAGATCCTGCTGCGTCCACCTGCCCGTCGGCGCGACGTGCGGGAAGACGTGCACCCACGCCACGCTGACGGCGAGCGTCGCCACGGCGGCAGCGACCGGCCACCGGCGCCGCGTGACGAAAGCGAGCACGACCAGGCCCGCTGCGAGTGCAAGCAGTGACGAACGCGAGAACGTGAAGAGCAGGCCCGCGAAGATCGCCGCGCTCAACGGGACGAGGATGCGCGGCCGGCGGAGGAACGCCGCGCCGAGCAGCAACGCAACGACGAACATGTACGCACTCGCGAGCGGCCCGAGGAAGGTCGACACCAGCCGGCGGTAGAACCCGTGGGCGTCGCCGCCGTTGTTGAACACGAAGTTCTCCGGGAGGCCGCCGGTGCCGTGGTAGTCGTAGCCGAGGTGCTTGTGGAAGTAGTCCACGACTGCGGAGTCGCGCCACCACGAGATCGGAATGAAGAAGTCGTCGAGGAGCCCGAGCACGGCGACCGCAGCCGCCGCGCCGACGATGGTCCAGACGAGGCGGACGAGCTCCTCGCGGCGCAAAATCAAGGAGCGGCCGAGGAAGTACGCGCCCACCGGAACGAGGTCGTGCTTCAGCGCGAGCCCGATCGCCGACCGGTCCGCCGTCCCGCCGAGCCAATCCTGCGGGAGCACGGCGTACACGCAGACGACTGCTGCGAACGCGACCGCGACTACGTCAGCCGGGTGAACCCGGAAGGCAAGCCGCCGGGCGCGCAAGGCCTCGAGCGCGACGCGGGCGAGCGCAACGCCGAGCAGGATCTCCTTCCAGGCCTGGATGGCGGTCAGAGCGCCTCCGCGGACGCCGGCCCCGTACAGGGCCGCCATCACGGCGTTGTGCGCAGCGAGCCCCACGATCCAGGCGTACAGAGCGAAGGCAGGCCGCCGCCACACGAGGACCGCGCCGGGCAAGAGCAGGAGCCCGTAGACAGCGACCGCGAGCCCTGAAGCCATCAGGCGGGTAGTAAACCGGGCGGGAGCGTAGTGGGCGCTCCCGCCCGCTGAATGTCAATTAGGAGCCCCAGGGATGCATGGTCCCTCCTTCCCCCAACGAGATCCGCAGTTCGAGGGGCTCATGTTGTCATGAGGAAGCGCCGATTGACAGGAAGTGACTCCAGAAAAGAATTTGACTTATGTCCGAGAACTCCTAATGATCCGGAGCAGCGTGTCCCCGGGTGAGATCACAGAGGGCGTCGGAGCCCGACTCAAGCGCCTGCGCGTGGCGCGAGGCTTTTCCCAGCGCGATCTCTCATCGCCAGGCGTCTCGTATGCATACATCTCGCGGATCGAAGCGGGAGCACGTACGCCGTCGGTCAAGGCGCTCCGCAAGCTGGCGCAGAAGCTCGGGGTCTCGGTCGAGTACCTCGAGACCGGCCGTGACATCCGCGACGTCGACGACCGGGAACTCAAGCTCGCGGACGCAGAGCTTCAACTTCGACTCGATTCGGACACGGGCGCAGCAGAGGAGAAGCTCCAGGAAGTCCTCACCGACGCCAGCGCTGCAGGCGATCGGGTCTCAGCGAGTCGTGCGGCGATTGGACTCGGGCTCGCTGCTGCCCACCGCGGCAATCACCTCGACGCGGTCGAGCGTCTGGAATCCGCCCTCGAGTATGAGCGCGTCGCTCCCCACCTCCGCCCCGACGTGTACACCGGGCTCGCGCAGTCCTACGCCGCGCTCGGAGCACCGGACCGCGCTGCACGCCTGCTCGAACAGTGCCTCGCTGAAGTAACCGCGGCAACGCCCGACGACATAACGCTCCTCGTCCGCTACGCCACGTTCCTGAGCTATGCGCTGACCGACGCAGGGGACTACGACCGCGCCACTGAGGTCGTCCGCGGCGCGTTGAGCCGGGCGGGCGACTCCGGCGATGGTTACACGCGCGTACGCCTTTACTGGGCACTCGCTCGTGTGGCTGCGATCGAAGGCCGTTCAGCCGAGGCGCTCACGCAAATCCGCAAGGCGATCGCCCTCCTCGAGGCAACCGACGACACACTGACGCTCGCCCGCGGATACCTCCTCTCGGCCGGCATCGATTCCGAGGAAGGGCGCGCCAACGAGACCCGCAACCAACTCGAGATCGCCGCACGGCTCCTCGGCCCTACCCCGGAACGCGCGGACCTCGGGATGCTGCGCATCGGCCAGTCTCGCCTGGCAGCGCTCGAGGGTGACGGTGCACGCGCCGTCGATTGCGCCAGGGACGCGCTCGCGATCCTCGGGGACTTCCACGGGGGCGAAATGGGTGCGGCCTGCTGGGCACTCGCCCGTGGGCTTGCGCTCCAGGGGGAGACGGATGCCGCAAACGAAACGTATCGCCGCGCAGTCGATCTTCTGACGGTGCACGGCCGACGCCACAACGCAGGCCTGGCCTCCCTCGACTGGGCTTCGCTCCTGCAGGAGCAAGGGCGAGCCGACGAGGCGGAGCCGATCCTCCGCCGCGCGTACGATCTCGGCGTGGACGCCGAGCTCGCAACCCGCAAGACTTGACCCTCGAGCGGGTCGTTCGCCCCGCCGGCCCGTACACGCTCGCTCTGTGCGCGAAGCACGCGAGCGATGCGACGCGCCGGGTCCGTGACGGGACGCTGACAACCACGCTGCGCGTCGGCGAGCTCCTGGAGGTCGCAACAGCCAGGCAGACACTGGACGGACGCCTCGTGCTGCGGGCCGAGAGCGAAGAGGGTCTAGAGCGGTTGCGGTTCGTCCTCGCCGTTGATGCCGACCACACCGAGTTTCTGCGTCGCTTCGCGCGCGATCCGCTCATCGGCGAGACTGCATCACGATTTCAGGGGATGCGGCAGCTCCGCATGGCGACAGTGGCGCAGACACTGTTGCGTGCGTTCTGCGGACAGCTGGTCGACTCGCGCCGAGCGCGGCAGCTCGAGCGCATCATCGTGCGCGCTGTCGAGCCGCGCGTCGATGGCACCGATCTCCATGCGCCGCCGACGTCGAAGTCGCTTGCGCGGTTCGCGCCGGTGCGACTGCGGCAGCTCGGATTGCACGCAAGCCGCGCGGCTTCCCTCGTCCGGATCTGTCGGTCCACCGACCTCGAGAAATTGCACGCACTGCCGACGGAGCAGGCGGCGGCGTTCATCGAGCGGCAGCGAGGGCTCGGCCCCTGGTCCGCCGGCGTCGTCTGCCTCGAGGGGCTCGGACGCTACGAGCGCGGCCTGGTCGGAGATCTCTCGCTCGTAAAGCTGATGTCGCGACTGCGCGGCCGCTGGGTGGAAGCGCACGAGACGGCCGAGCTGCTCGCGCCATACGGCGAATGGGGCGGCCTGGCCGGCCTGTACCTCACGACGGGCTTCGCGCACGGGTTGATTCCGCTGCCCGCGGAACGGCCCGTCCGTTTTCCGCGGCCGGCGTACGCGTGATCGAGCTCGTCCTCGGCGACATCACGGAGCAGGAGGTCGACGCGATCGTCAATGCGGCGAATCCCGGACTGCTCGGCGGCGGCGGAGTGGACGGGGCGATCCACCGCGCGGGCGGGCCGTCGATCCTGGAGGAGTGTCGTCTACTCGGAGGCTGCGACCCGGGAGGCGTAAAGGCGACCTCAGGCGGGGCTCTGCCGACGAGGTACGTGCTCCACGCCGTCGGCCCGATCTGGCGCGGCGGCGGCGCAGGCGAGCCCGAGCTGCTCGCGTCGTGCCATCGGCGCGCGATCGAGCTCGCGGACGAGCTGAGCTGCAGCTCGGTGGCATTCCCGGCGATCTCGACCGGTGCGTACGGGTACCCGTTGGGGCTGGCGGCCCCGGTTGCAGTCGCGGCGACAATGGCAGCCCTTACGGCGCATCCGTCGGTGGAATTGGCGCGCTTCGTCTTCCGCGACGAGAAGACACTCGGCCCGTACAGGTCGGCTCTGACTTCCTAGACTGCGCCATGGCTGCGAACCGGAAGATCGCGATTCTCGGCGCCGGACGGATCGGCGAGTCCCTGTTGGCAGGGCTGCTCAGCTCGGGCTGGCGGAAGCCGGGAGACATCGTCGTCACCGGCCGGCGTCAGGAGCGACTGAAGGAGGTCGCCGACCGCCACAGCGTCAAGGCAACCCTGTCCAACCCCGAGGCGGTCGCCGATGCCGGGCTCGTCGTGATCGCGGTCAAGCCGCAGGACTTCGACGTCCTGCTCGGCGAGATCGGTGGGTTGCTCACGCCCGAGCAGACCGTTCTCTCGGTTGCCGCGGCCATCCCAACCGCACAGATCGAAGCGCGGCTGGCGCCCGGGGTTCCGGTCGTGCGAGCGATGCCCAACGCGCCGGCGCTGGTGCACGAGGGCATCGCCGGCATCTGCGCGGGCGCGCATGCGGCCGATGAGCATCTCGATCTCGCAGAAGACGTGCTCGCACATCTGGGCAGCGTCGTCCGCGTACCGGAGCGCTACATGGACGCCGTCACGGCCGTGTCCGGCTCGGGCCCTGCGTACTTCGCGCTCCTCGCGGAAGCGATGATCGACGCCGGCATCCTGCTCGGCCTGTCACGGGAGACCTCGACGCAGCTCGTCGTCCAGACGATGCTCGGCACGGCCAAGCTCCTGCGCGATGAGGACATGCACCCTGTGGAGCTGCGCGAAGCGGTGACGTCGCCGGGCGGCACCACGATTCACGCGATCCGCGAGCTGGAGCAAGCGGGCGTGCGCGCTGCGTTCCTCAATGCCATACAGGCGGCAATGGAGCGTTCGAAAGAGCTAGCGGCTGGCGGTTCGTGAGCGACGACGTCGAGCTCGTCGTCGTCGAGTACGCGACCGAGGTTGCCGCGATTGTCGCCGAGCGGCTGGCGCGCGCGGCGCGCAAAGGCGGACACATCGCGCTCACCGGTGGCACGACGCCCGAGCTCGCGTACACGGAGGCGGCGGAGCGAGAGCCCAACTGGAGCAAGGCTGAGATCTGGTGGAGCGACGAGCGTTGCGTTCCCCCCGACGACAACCTTTCGAACTACGCGCTGGCGAAGCGCACGCTGCTCGACCGGCTCGAGCGCAACCCGCGCGCCGTCCACCGCATCAAGGGCGAGCTCGGAAAGGAGAGAGCGGCCGCGGACTACGAGCTGGAGCTCGGCGACACCGTGTTCGATCTCGAGCTGCTCGGTCTCGGCGAGGACGGTCACGTCGCATCCCTGTTCCCGAATGCACCGACTCTCCAGCAGAGCAAGCGGGTGCTTCCGGCGGAGCCCGGGCTGGAGCCCTTCGTCGACCGCGTAACGCTGAGCATCCCCACTCTGAACAGCGCGCGCGAGATTCTTTTCGCGGCCTCCGGCGCCGAGAAGGCCGAAGCGGCGCGCCGGGCATTCGCGTCGAACCCAAGCCCCGACACGCCGGCCAGCCTCGTCCGGGCCCACGGCGGCACGACGACTGCAATCCTCGATCGCGCTGCAGCAGCCAAGCTTCGAGCTTGACATGGCACTCTCTATATGTAGAAGTGCGCCGGGAGACCAAGGGGGCGGACCGTTCTTTTGCAAGAGACGCTGGTACTCGACAAGCCGGAGCAACTAAAGGCGCTCGGCCATCCGCTGCGCGTGCGCGTGCTGGAGATGCTCGGCCAAGAAGGTGACTGGCAGCTCACAAACCGCGAGCTCGCCCAGCGGCTCGGCGTCGACCCTGGCCACCTGCACTTCCACGTGCGCATGCTGCTCAAGGCAGGGCTGATCGAGCTCGCAGAGGCGAACGGGCGCGGACGCGAGAAGCCGTACCGCGCCGTCGCGAAGGTCTTCCGAGTTGCGCCCGAGCTGCTCTCGGCGGGCGGCGCGAGCGACATCCAGGCGGCGATGATCGACCAGGTCCAGCGTGCGCACGCGGTCTACTCGGCTGACGGCACGTTTCGAAGCGCGCAGCTCGAGGTGAAGCTGACGATGGAACGCGCGCTCGAACTGATGGGGAGGTTCCTCGAAACCGCACGCGAGCGCGAAGACGAAGGCGCGGACAAGATCGTACTGACGATGTTCGCGCACCCGCCCGCGCAGCAGGACTAGGGAAGGAGCGGCGAGCTCAGCTCCGCGGCCAGCTCGCTACGGGCGGCGAGCGCCTGCAGCACAAGCACCGTGTCCGCGGCCGGAATGTCCTCGAGGTAATCCTCGCGTGTCTCGAACGATTCGAGCACGGCCTCGATCGCCTCGACGTACGCGACCGGGTCCTGGGCGGCGATGAAGGCGAGCGCGTCTCCGACGGGCGCAGGGAAGTCGTCGTGCGTGCGCAGGCCATCCGCGAGGACGCGCGCCTCCTGGTCACGGCCGAGCACGAGCAAAGCGAGCGTGGCGGCATACCGGCCGATCGGCGACTGCGCCTCCGCAGCGCCCTCCTCGAGTGTCCAGCGCGCGTCGGCCTCCGCGGCGTCCCAGTCGCCGGCGAGGATACGCGCCTTGAGGATCGCAATCGGGCGCCCCCAGCTTCCGGGTGGCGCAAGCTCGTAGCTCTCGCGGTAACGCGCGACGGCTCTTGCGAACCAATCGCGTGCGTCCTTCGTATTGCCGTCCATGAGCCGCGCGAGACCCGCGCCTCCGGCTGCGTTCCCCATCCGAGTCAGCTGGCGCTGGCGCGCGTCCTGATCCTCGGCGTCCGGCAGTCGCGCCTCGCCGTCCCGGTACCGTTCGTCTTCGCGCCGTGCGTGCTCCGCCCAGTCCACCACGGCAAGAGCTTATGAAAACGTCCTTCTATGACCTCCCGCTGCTGATCGCCCCCGGACAGGTGTTCACTCCCCGACCGTCAACGGAACGGCTCGTCGACGAAGCGCTCGAACGAATCGACGGAGTCCCGATGCGTGTCGCGGACGTCGGCACCGGCAGCGGCGCCGTGGCGATTGCGCTGGCGGTCAACCGCCCGCAGATCCAGGTCTGGGCGACCGATACCAGCGCGGCCGCGGTTGAGCTCGCGCGCGAGAACGCCAAGCTTCACGGTGTCGAGGACCGCGTGCACGTGGTCCAAGGAGATCTCCTCGAGCCGCTGACGGAGCCCGTTGACCTCGTCGTTGCGAACCTGCCGTACCTCTCCGAGCAGGCGCGGGACCCGCGCTACGACAACGAGCCGCCGGAGGCGGTCTACGCACCGGGCGACGGGCTCGACCCGTACCGCCGCTTGTTGAATGCCTGCCGCGACGGCAAGCTCGAGACGGGCGGCTCGCTCCTGATCCAGTTCCATCGGGACGCGTTGGCGGCGAACTGCTGGGAGCTCGAGGACCTGCGCGAGAACCTCGAAGCCTCCTGCGTAGACTCGTAGAGATGAAGCGTCGGGAGGTGGTGTTCGTCGACGGCGTGCGCACGGCTTTCGGGCGCGCGGGTCCGCAGGGCATCTTCTGGAAGACGCGCGCCGACGACATGGCGGTGAAGGTCGTGCGCGAGCTGCTGCGACGGAATCCGGAGATCCCGCCGGAGAGCATTGGCGACGTCATCTACGCGGCCACCGCGCAGGTCGGCGACCAGGGGCTGACGCTCGGTCGCGACGTCGCACTGCTGGCCGGCATTCCGCAGTCCGTTCCCGGCTTTGCGGTCGACCGTATGTGTGCGGGCGCGCTGACGGCTGTGACCGCCGGCGCGGGTGAGATCGCGTACGGCGCATGTGACATCGTGCTCGCCGGCGGCGTCGAGCACATGGGGCACCATCCGATGGGCGAGGACGTCGACTTCAATCCGCGCTTCGTTTCGGAGCGGCTCGTCGATCCTTCAGCGGTGACGATGGGCGCGACCGCGGAGAACCTGCACGACCGCTTCCCTCAGATCACGAAGGCCGACGCGGATGCGTTCGCCGTGCAATCCCAGCAGCGGGCCGCGGCTGCGTGGTCGAACGGAGTGATGCGTGAGACCGTCGTGCCGATGAGCGTGTTCACGGAGGACGGCTGGAAGCTCGCGGACAGCGACGAGTTTCTCCGCGCTGACACGACACTCGAAGGCCTCGCGACGCTGCGCACGCCGTTTCGCGCAGGCGGCCGCGTTACCGCGGGAAACTCGGCCGGTTTGACGGACGGCGCAACCGCCTGCTTCCTCGCCGCGGAGGAAACCGCGGGCGAGCTCGGGCTCGAGCCCAAGATGCGGCTCGTTGCGTTCGGGTTCGCCGGGGTCGAGCCGGAACTGATGGGCATCGGTCCGATTCCGGCGACGAAACGTGTGCTCGAGCAGGCAGGACTCGCGCTCGACGACGTGGGCCTGTTCGAGCTGAACGAGCCATTCGCCGTGCAAGTGCTGACCTGGTGCGACGGGCTGGGCGTCGATCCGAAGGATCCGCGCCTCAATCCGTACGGCGGCGCAATCGCGTGTGGACATCCGCTCGCTGCAACCGGCGTGCGCCTGATGTCGCAGCTTGCGTACGGATTCCGCGAGCGGCCCGACGTTCGTTACGGCTTGACGGCGTTGTGCGTCGGCATGGGCATGGGTGCAGCTTTGCTCTGGGAGGCGGTGAAGCCGCCCGTCCGCGCCAGCGGACCAGGGGAGGGGGCTCGGGGGAACCGGGAGTTTCCCCCGGCGCGGACCAGCGATGCCGGTCACTGAGTTCAAGCTCGTACGAGCGGGCGACGTCGCGCTCGTGACGATCGACAACGGCGAGGACTGGACGAAGCCCACCTTTTTCGGGCAGGAGGCGCTCGAGTCGCTCGATCGTCTGCTCGGAGAGCTCGAGGGCGGCGATTTCAGCGCTGCGGTGATCACCGGGAAGCCCTTCGTCTTCGCAGCGGGTGCGGATATCACGGAGTTCCCGGACATCACACGCGAGCGGGCGATCGAAGGCTCGCGCGCCGGACACGAGCTGTTCGGGCGACTCCGTGCGTTGCGGTTCCCGACCGTGGCCGCGATCAACGGCGCTTGTCTCGGCGGCGGTGTCGAGCTGGCGTTGCACTGCAGCGCGCGAACAATCTCCACCGCGGTTCGTCACTTTGCGTTTCCGGAGGTCTTCCTCGGCCTCTTCCCCGCGTGGGGCGGAACGCAGCTCTTGCCCCGCCTTGTCGGGCCGGAGACCGCGATCAAGGTGATCGTGTCGAATCCGCTGCGGCAGAACCGGATGCTGACGGGCCTGCAGGTCGCCGAGCTCGGCATCGCCGACCGGCTGCTCGAACCGGTTGAGTTCGTCGACGAGTCGCTCGCTTTCGCGCGTGAGCTCGCCGGCCAACCCCTCGAGCGGCCCGAGCCCGACTGGTCCGATGCAGAGACGATCTTCCGCCGAGCGCGCATCGCCGTGGACGACGCGGTGCACGGCGCTGCGCCGGCACCCTATGCCGCGTTCGACCTGATCGGGGGCGCGCAGGAGTGGACGATCGACGAGGGCTACGCCCGCGAGCGGGAAGCGATCGGCGCACTCCTCCCCGGCCCGCAGGCACAGGCCTCGCTCTACGCGTTCCAGCTCGTCGAGCTGCGCGCGAAGAGGCACCCTGCTCGTCCAACCGTGCCGCCGTTGAAGGTGAACAGAGTCGGCATCGTCGGTGCCGGCCTGATGGCGAGGCAGATCGCGACACTGTTCCTGCGCCGGCTGGAAGTGCCGATCGTGATCCGCGACGTCACGAAGGAGATCGTCGACGCGGCGCTCGCCGACATCCGCGCAGGGATCGACAGCCAGGTGGCCAAGGGTCGCTACGACGAGGGGAAGGGGCGGTTTCTCTCGTCCCTCGTCTCGGGCTCCACGGATTACGAAGGGTTCGCCGACTGCGACCTCGTGCTCGAGGCGGTGTTCGAGGAGCTCGAGATCAAGCAGCGGGTGTTCGCGGAGCTGGAACAGGTCGTGCGGGACGAGTGCGTGCTGGCGACGAACACCTCGGCGCTGTCGATCACTGACATGGCCGCCGACTTGCACCGGCCCGAGCGCGTCGCCGGGATGCACTTCTTCAATCCCGTCGCGCTGATGCCGCTGCTCGAGGTCGTGCGCGCTGCCGAGACGGATGAGGTGACGCTTGCGACCGTGTGGGACGTGGGCGAGAAGCTGCGCAAGCGGCCGGTCCTCGTCAACGACGCGCCGGGCTTCGTCGTCAACCGCGTGCTGACGCGAATGACGCGCGTGATCATGGACGCCGTCGAGCACGGGACTCCGGTCGAGGAGGTGGACGAGGCGGTGATGTCACTGGGAATGCCGATGGCGCCGTCCGTCCTGCTGCAGATGGTCGGCCCGCGCGTGGCGAACCACGTGCTCGAACGGATGCACGACGCGTTCCCGGAGCGTTTTCCCCTGTCGCCCGCGCTCGCGGCGATCGCCGACGGCAATGAGCCGCTCGTGCTCGAAGACGCGCCGCGAACCCGGGAGCAGGTCGTCGAGGACGTCCTCGAAGCCGTGGCCGACGAGATTCATCTCCTCCTCGAAGAAGGAGTGGTCACCGAAGCCGCCGACGTCGACACCGGCCTCCTGCTCGGCGCCGGGTGGCCGTTCTTCCTCGGCGGGATCACGAAGCACCTGGATCAGATCGGCATGTCGGAGCGGCTCTTCGGCCACACGTTCGCGGACCTGACCGCCGTGGCTCCCGCCTAACCGGCCGCGTTCCGGTGCCAGGCACGGGTACGCAAGCGTGACGAGTTCGTCGCAGAAGCCGGCAACGCCGCAGGGCGTACGGGCTCGCGGAGGGCGTACCGGTGCCAGGCACCGGTACGAACGTGTGACTAGAGCCGCGCGAAAGTAGGCTCCCGGCATGGCGCATGACGACTGGCGGATCCGGATCGAATTGCCCGACGAGGCCGAGGCGCAGGATCTGCTGGGCAGGCTCGGGCTGCGACAGAGCGGCGCGGAGGAGCTCGCCGACGACCTGCGCGAGCACCGGCTGGCCGTATCCCAGGACGGCGACACCGTGTTCGTCTATGCCGCAACCGGCATGCAGGCCGAGCAGGCGGCGCGCATCATCGAGAGCGAGCTGGACGACCAGGGCCTGACCCCGTCCCGGTTCGTGACCGAGCGCTGGCTCCAGGACGAGGAACGTTGGAACGACGACCCCGAGCAGCCGGACATCGAGGAGGAGCTCCTCCAGCGCGGCTACGCGCCCTGGGAGGTGCGGGTCGAGGCAGACAGCCTCCGGGAGGCCCACGACCTGGCCGAGCAGCTCCGCTCCGAGGGCTACGACGTCTCACGGACATTCACCTACGTGATCGCAGGCGCCAGGAGCCGCGAGGAGGCCGTCGAGCTCGCGCGCAGGATCCACGGCGAGGTCGAGCCGGGAGGCGAGCTGGTCTACGAGGTACAGCCCCAGAACCCGTTCGCCGTCTTCGGCGGGCTAGCAGGCTAGACTCCTTCGAGGGTCTCGGCACCCAGCGCTGTAGTCGATATACTGGTTAGACGACCCCCGCCTTGGGGATCCGCGGGGTCGCCTTTTCTTACACAGTGCAGCGCTTTTAGACGCTGCGTCCATGCAGGAAATCAAAGAGCAGCCGACCACAGCGTCGGAGGCGACGGACGGCCTGGTGGCCGACGCCCTCCGAGCCGAAGCCTGGGCGGGCGAGCCCTTCATTCGTGAGGGCGAAGATCCCGCCAAGGTCCTGGCGCCCGGCACTTCCCGCCGGCGCGCATTAGACGACGCCCTCGCCGAGATCGAGGGAGGGCAGCGCACGCCCTCGTCCGGGTGGAAGGTCGAGTACGGCTTCATGCTCGGTCTCGAGCGAGTGCTGGCGGAGGAAAAGCCGCACCTCGCCTCTGGCACCGAGTTGCGGCGCCACCAGATCGACGCACTCGCCGGCATGCTGACCGAGCTGATCGCGTCGCACGAGAAGGAGGCCGGGCCCAACGGCAACGGCAACGGCGTCGCCGAGGTCGTCGAGGCCGAGGCTGAAGTGGAAGAAGACGACGACGAGCCGGCTGAGGAGTCCGCGGAGGACGTCCTCGACGAAGAGGCGGAGGAGGACGAGCACTACACGGGCCCGGACCCGGGGGCGGTGCGCCGCTACCGGTTCCGTCATCCGACAGCGTCGGGCAAGACGATTGCGGCGGCCGGCTTCGTAGAAGCCGCACGCTCCCTCGGCGTCTTGATCCTCACACACCGTCGCCTGCTCGTCTCGCAGTTCCAGCGCGATCTCACCGACGAGGGATACGGCGACAGGTTCGCGCCGGCTATCGAACGCGGCAAGGAATCACTACAGAACGGCAACCCGCTGACCATCCAGACTTACGCGTGGTTCGCGCGCCACCAGGAGACGATCTCACGCGAGGCTTACCAGCTCGTGATCTGCGACGAGGCTCACACCGCGCTCGGCGAGAAGACGAGCGCGGCGATTCGCGCGTTCCCGGAGCCGATCTACATCGGCATGACAGCGACCGAACAGTTGATCGCAAAGCAGGTGTCCGACGTGTTCCCCGCATCAGTCGACGACCTGCCGTTGCAGGATGCAGCGCGGCGCGGGCTGATCGCGCCGTTGCGCGACCTGCGTGTCCCGCCGGTCGCCGCGATCAACCAGGTGCCGATCGTCGGCGGCGACTTCGACCAAGAGATCCTGGCGAAGACACTCGACCACCAGGCGTTGAACCAGGCTGCCGCGTCGCTGTACCGAGAGCGGTTCGACAACACGCCGGGCATCGTCTACGCCGCCGGCGTCGATCATGCGTACAACCTTGCGAAAGAGTTTCGCGCCGTGGGACTGAAGGCGGAGGCCGTGTCCGGGCGAACACCGCCCGTGCGGCTCGCCGAGACACTGGCCGCCTACGAGCGCGGCGAGATCAACGTCCTCATCAACGCGATGCTGCTGGCCGAGGGCTGGAACTCTCCGCGCGCGACCATCTGCATGCATCTCGCGCCGACCGCGTCGCGGCGGGTCTATCAACAGCGGATCGGCCGGATCATGCGCACGCATCCGCGGAAGGAGGCCGGGATCGTCGTCGACTTCGTCCCGAAGGCAGCGACCCACAACGAGCGCGTGATCTCGCTGCACTCGCTCCTCGACGCCGACTTCTATCGCGAGGGCGCCCGCGTCACGCCGGCCCCGCGCCGCAGAGTCCAGCGGCGCGCCCGTCGCAAGCTCACACCGGCCCCATGGCTCGTTCCGGTCACCCCCGATGTTCGCCGCCGCCTCGCCGTGATCACCCGTGAGTGGCAGCGCGTCGATCCGAAGTATCTCGACGAGGACGAGCAACGCTACTGGGCGACGATCGCGGGACGCCAGATCCGCTTCGACGAGCGTGCGGCGTTCGTCGAGAAACTGACGGCACGCGGCGCATCGAAAGCGTGCCTCGAGCAGTTCCTTGCGACCTGCGCCGCTGAGAACCCGAACCGACGCCTGCGCATGATCGCCCTCTCCGACCGCGTGTCGATGACGGTCGAGCGCGCCGACTTCGACGATCTCGTCACGCTCGTGACCCAGGCGCCGACCTGGGAGAAAGACCGGATGGGCGGTGTCCGCGTCCTGCTGCGAGCGATTGCCGAAGGAAAGGCCGACGCGCCGGACCAGATCCTGGCGCGCTGGACCTGGCGCCTCGCACGCGCCTCGCGCAAGGTGCAGGACCGGCGCGCGAGCGCGGAGTTCCCGGAGGCGAAGCGGCTGCTCGGCGCACTGGCGAACTCCCGCGGTCACCGGCACGAGGAGAACGCGGCGAAGCTGGTCAACGCGGCGCTCGAGTTGCCCGTTCCGGTCGGTGCGGCGTTGCTCGCATCCGCCGAGGGATACACACCACGCGCAACTCAACTCATCGACGCGGCGCGTGAGCGGCTCGGCACGGTTCACGAGGTCGCGGGCGCGCTGGCGGAGAATCTTCCGCAGCCGAAGCTGAGCTCGGGTCGCTCCCGCAGACGCAAGCGGCGTAAGCGCAAGAAGAGCGGCACGCAACAGCCGCAAACGCAGGGCCAGCAGCAGCAGCAGCAGCAGCAGCAGCAGCAGGCCAAGGCACCAGAGGGGCAGGAGCAGCAGCAGGTCGCGGCCGCGGAGGCGAAGAAGCCGCGGCCCAGGAAGAAGCCCGCCCCCAAGCCCGAGCCGGCGTCCGCTGAAACGCCGGCCGCCTGAACTGGACTAACCAGGGTGCTCATCCTCGTCCCGATCGCGTTCGCGGCGGGCGTCATCACCGCGTTCACGCCCTGCATCCTCCCGGTGCTGCCGATCGTGCTCGCCGGTGGCGCCCGCGGCGGAACGAAGCGCCGGCCCTACGCGATCGCCGCCGGCCTTGTCACGACCTTCACCGCGTTCCTGCTCGCCGGCGCGTGGTTGTGGGGACTGCTGGGCATCAGCGCGAAGCACCAGATCCAGATCGGAGCGGCTCTCCTGCTTCTGCTGGCGCTGACACTGATCGTGCCGAAGGTGGGCGAACTGGTCGAGCGGCCGTTCGCCCTGCTCACACGGCGGCGCGCCGGTGATCTCGGCGGAGGCTTCTTCCTCGGCGCGAGCCTCGGCCTCGTGTTCGTTCCGTGCGGCGGGCCGGTGCTGGCATCGCTGACGGCAAACGTCGCCACGAATCGCGTCGGTGGTTGGATCGTCGCGATCGCGATCGCGTACGCCGTCGGCGCCGCATTGCCGCTGCTCGCGATTGCGCACGGCAGCCGAGGCCTCGCAGCGCGGTTCCGCCGGCACGCACAGGCTGTTCGTATCGGTGGCGGCGTGCTGATGGCCGTGGCTGCGGTTGTCATCTACCAGGGCTGGGCGGAGACCCTGCAGACGAAGGTGCCAGGCTATGCGCAGCGAGTCCAGAACGCGATCGAGGGGACAGCCACGGCGAAAGAGAGGCTCGACCGCCTCGGCGGAAAGACCAAGCCGGCCTTCGTCGCGCACGGACGGCAGCTGGCCTCGCAACTCGGCAAGGTGCCGCTGAAGGACTATGGCGCCGCCCCCGACGTCCATGACGTCTCGGCGTGGATCAACTCACGCCCACTCAGCCTCCCCAAGCTCCGCGGCAAGGTCGTGCTCGTCGACTTCTGGACGTACTCGTGTATCAACTGCCTGCGCACGCTCCCGTACCTGAAAGCGTGGGACGCGCGCTACCGCTCGAAGGGCCTCGTCATCCTCGGCGTGCACACGCCGGAGTTCGCATTCGAGCACGATCTCGGCAACGTCCGCGCAGCCGTCAAGCGCCTCGGCGTCGACTACCCCGTCGCCCTCGACAACAGCTACGGGACGTGGAAGGCGTACTCCAACCAGTACTGGCCCGCCGACTACCTGGTCGACCAGGCGGGACGGGTGCGCGACGTCCACTTCGGCGAAGGGGATTACGCGAAAACCGAGCACGACATCCGCCTCTTGCTCGCGGCCGGCACGGCGGGCCTGCTCCCGCAAGCCGGACGTGATACGGACCGGACACCGCTCGAACTGCGGACGCCGGAGTCGTACCTCGGCTATCTACGCATCGGCAACTACACGGGCTCGCCGCTGCGAACCGATCGGGTCGCCACGTACCGCTTCCCGGCGTCGCTGACGCAAGACTCGTACGCGTACGCGGGCAAGTGGAAGGTCGAGGGCGAGCGCATCGTCGCCGGGGACAACGCGCGTCTGCGCCTGCACTTCCAGGCGCGCACCGTGCACCTCGTGCTCACCGGCCGGGGCTTCGTCGCGGTCAAGGTGAACGGGAAGACGCAGCCCACCGTACGCGTCGATGGGGACCGGCTCTACACGCTCGTCTCGCAGAAGAGCGCCGCCGACAGCGCGCTCGAGCTCAGCTTTACGCGGGGCCTTGCGGCTTACGCATTTACCTTCGGTTAGTGCCGCTGGGGCACTAAGGCTGTTCGGACGGACCGCGCTCGGGCCCGCCGTTGCCGTGCTCGCGCTCGCGCAGGAAGCGCGTGAGCTCGGCGGCGAGCGACTCGCCCGAAGGCAAGTCCTCCTCGTCTTCCAGCAACTCGGCACGCTGCTCGAGCTCCTCCACGTAGGCCTGAGTCTCCTCGTCGGATGCGACCGCCTCTGTCACCTGCTCGCTGTAGCGCTCCGAGGCCTCTTGAAGCTCGGCCGTGTCGATCTGGGTCCCGAGAATGTCGCCGAGGCGCTGACAGAGCGCGAGCGCGGCGCGAGGGCTCGGCGCGAGCGAGACATAGTGAGGGACGGCGGCCCAGAGGCTGACGGAAGGAATGCTTGCGTGGTTGCAGGCGTCGTGGAGCACGCCCACGATGCCTGTCGGTCCTTCGTAGCGGGAGCGCTGCAGGCCTAGCCGCTCGACCAGTTCCGGATCTGTCCCTCCTCCGGTCACCGGTGACGGTCTCGTGTGCGGCACGTCCGCGAGCAACGACCCGAGGGTGATCATCATCTGAACACCAAGCTCCCGTGCCAGATCGACGATCATGCCGGTGAAGGTCTGCCAGCGCAGGTTCGGCTCGATCCCGAGCAGCAGCACCGCGTCGCGATCGAGATCCGGGATCGGCGCGTGGTAGAAGGCGTTCTCGGGCCAGTCGATGTGCCGCGTCTGACCATCGACGAGCGAAACGTGCGGTCGGGTCGCCTGGAAGTCGAAGAAGTTCTCGGGCTCGATGTCGGCGAACCGGTCCGCGTCCCAGATCTTGGCGAGGTAGCCGCCCGCGAGCGAAGCGCCCTGGCCGCCGTCGTTCCAGCCGCGAAACGCAGCGATCAAAACGGGCTCCCGGAGAGTCGGCCGGTCGACGATGCGGAGTTCTTCAGCGATCGGCGAAGTCTACGTTCGGCCGGACGAACAGCGTCGCAAGGGCGACGGTGCCGACCCAGACGGTCGCCGCCAGGAAGACGTGCGCCAGCACGAGACCCCAGGGCAGATGCGTCCGCCACTGCAGCTCTCCCAGCCCCATCTGGACGAGCAGCAACACGAAAACCGCTGTGCCGAGCTTGAAGAGGCGCGGCGAACGGTCACGGCGAGCAGCGAGGTAACCGAGGCTGAAGATGAAGGTCAGCAGAAAGATCCCGACGGTCGTCGCGTGGGCATAGACGAACGGCGCCAACCGTCCCACCCGGCCGATCTTGTCCGCGGCCCCGCCGCCCGAATGCGGCCCCGAGGCGGTTGCGAGCGATCCGCTCACTATGAGCACGAACCCGGCGCAGACGAACGCGAGCCCGAGCCGTTGCAACTCACGTGGAACGAGCGGGTCGATCCGACCGACGGCCGCCGCACGGATTTCCAGCACGAGAATCGTTGCGCCCGCGAGCAATGCGATCGACAGGAGCAGGTGGACCATGACGATCGGCCAGCGAAGATCGGTCGTGATCGCAAGCAGGCCGATCGGGGCCTGGGCGAGCGTCCCGAGAAAGATCGCGAGCGCGACCCGCCGGACGAAGCGCGGCAGCCCCGGCACATGCCGCACGGCGAGCCACGCGAGCAGCGTCACCGCGATCGTCACACCGCCGACCAGTCGGTTGCCGAACTCGACGAACGCGTGCGCATTCTTGGCGGGCAGCGGATGACCCGCCTCGCAACCCGGCCAGTGCCGACAACCCAGCCCGGAGTCGGTCAGCCTCACCGCGGCCCCGGTGCCGATGATGAGCCACAACGCGCCGAGTTGCACGAGCACGAGTGGATAGATCTGCGTTGGACTGAAAGCGATTGCCCGAAGCCGGGCGAGCGCCGTGGGCGGGGCGTGCACGGCTTCGAGTCTATTCAGAGGGGATCGAGAATCGCCGGATAGCCGTCAGCGCCGTCAAACGGGGTGGGACGCGAGCCGAGGAAGAGCGGGCGGTCGGCTGCGTTCAACAGGACCGGCATCACGTCCGGCCCGCGCAGGTGTCCGAGAATTCCCTCCGCACACGTCGACTCGCCGAACTCGACGACTCGGTCCGCGCGGACTCCCGGGCCGGCGACCACGAAGGGGACAGGATCGCCGGAATGGATCACGTCCGGGGAGGCTGGAGTCGCGTGATCGCCGGTGAGGCAGACGATGGCACGGTCAGCCGGCAAGTCGGCGAGTGCCGAGTCGAGAGTCTCGATCATCGCCTGCTTCCGTCGAGGATCCTTGGTATGCCCGGCGGCGTCCGCGCTCTTGACGTGGCAGAACACGAACGTGTCGCCTGCGTCGAGTCGCTCCCGCGCAAGCGCGATCCTGCCGCGCAGATCGGCTGCAGCATCGTCGGTCTCGCCCTCCTCGCGCGCCACGAGTCCGACGGCACGCGCAAGCCCGCGGAGGAACGCCGAGCTCGCAATGAAGGTCCCGCGCAGGCCATGCCGCTGCTCGAACGTCGGAACGTCACGCGGCCTGCCCCACCACTTCAGCGTGATCACGTTGAAACGCTCGCCCTCGAGCCGTCGCATCACCTCACGGCTCCACTCTTCCGCTGCCCGCGCGGTTCGCTCCGCTTCGGGGACCAACGCCTGAGGACGCAGCACGGGATGGCGATCGCGGAAGAACGCGTCGCTGTCGGTCACGCGCTCGTCCGCGCCTCCGGAGAGGCGAAGGACTGCCTCACCTCGCCAGACGTGTGCAAGCGAGAACGTCAGGCCGTCGATCGTGATTCCGTTGCACGCCTCGACGAGTCTCTCGGCTTCCTCCACGTCCCGGTCGGGATCGGGCCGCCCGGTGAGCCACCAGCCGTCCTCACGGCGCTCGGCCGGCCGCAGCGCCGCGTACGCAAAGACGTGGTCCGGGCTCACCTCCTGTCCGCGGCCGAGAGCCTCGAAGACGGCACGCCCGGGAAACTCCTCCGGCCGGTAACCGAACATCGACCAGTGTGCGACCTCGCTCGAGGGCGCCCGTCCCGGCCCGATCGCGTAGAGGACGCCACAGGAGCCCGCGGAGCAGAGGCGGTCGAGATTCGGAGTCGTCGCAGCCTCGAGTCCGCTGCGGCCGCCGAGCGACGCGTGAGCACGGTCGGCAAGCCCGTCCAGCAGGAAGACGACGATCGGATGCATTCAGACCGGGACGCGCTCCAGCGACCGGATCACGCGTGCGACACCCGGAGGAACGAATGCCTCCCAGTCCGCTCCTGAGCGCAGTGCAGCCCGCACATCGGTCCCGGAGATCTCTTTGTCGACCCCTTCGTCGAGCACCACCACCTGGTACCCGGCGTCACGCATCCGCTCGAGCTTCGTGCCGCCCCACTCCGAGAACAGCCGCAGGTATTGCGTCACGCCCGCAGGCACGTACGCCGACCACAGCTCCGGTTCGTTCACCGGGAAGGGGATCACGTGCGCGCGAATGCGCTCGTCCTCCGCGACGGCCTCAATCATCAGCAGGCGCTCGACGTAAGTGAACGGATTCGATTCGGGCAGGTGGCGCAGCGGATCGCTCGGCTCTTCCTTGATGCGCTGCGGATCCGGATTCGTGATCCCGACGAACACCTCGTCGGACTGCGCGGCCGCTCCCCGCAGATATTCGAGGTGTCCGTTATGGAAGGGCTGGAAGCGCCCGTGGATCATTCCGGCGTTCACTCGACGACGACGCCGGCGCCCTCTTCCACGCGGCCGATCCTGCGAACGAAGAGCCTGCGCCCGGCGAACTCGGCCTCGAGCGCGGCGCCCTGATCCGCCGGAAGTGAGACGAGCAGGCCCCCCGCTGTCTGCGGGTCGTAGCCGAGCGCGCCGAGCGTCTCCGAGAGACCGTCTGTCGTCACGTGCGCCGCCGCGAAGTCACGGTTGCGAGGATCGCCGCTTGTCCGTACGCCCTTGCGCGCGACGTCGAGAGCTCCGTCGATGGCCGGGAACCGCTCCGACTCGAGCCGGATGCCCACGCCGCTGCGATCCGCGACCTCGTGTGCGTGCCCGAACAGACCGAAGCCCGTGACATCCGTGACGGCGTTGGGCTCGAGGCGCCGCAGCACCTCGGCAGCGTCCTTGTTCAGCGTTCGCATCCAGCGGATGGCACGCTCGAGCTGCATGTCGCCGGCCAGGCCCTTCTTGTAACCGGTCATGATCAGGCCGGTTCCGAGCGGCTTCGTCAAGAAGAGCGCATCGCCCGGTTTCGCACCGTTCTTCGGCCAGATCCCGTCGGGACGAACAGTGCCGACGACCGCGAGCCCGTACTTGGGCTCCGCATCCCGAATCGTGTGACCGCCTGCCAGCAGGCCGCCGGCGGCACGCACCTGCGCGTCCGCAGCGGCGAAGATCTCCGCGAGCATCTCGATCGGCAGCTCTTCGGGGAACGCAGCGATGGAGAGAGCAAGCAACGGAGTGCCGCCCATCGCAAAGACGTCGTTGAGCGCATTCGTCGCCGCGATCGCGCCGTAGTCGCCGGGATCGTCCACCACCGGCGGGAAGAAGTCGAGCGTGAAGATGAGCGCCCGCTCGTCGTCCAACCGATAAACCGCCGCGTCGTCGGCGGGAGCCAGTCCAACGAGCAGGTTCTCCGCCTCTGCCGGGACGAAACCCGCGAGCAGCTGTTCGAGACGAGCCGCCGAATACTTCGCAGCGCAACCTCCGCACGAGGCGAGATCTGTCAGCTTGACGCGCCCTGTGTCGATGTCCAAGGAAGCCCTCCCGGGGGTTGAACCGCGAAATGTAGGGGTCTGTGAGCCTTTCGTCTACAGACTGCCGTCGGTTCACCCTGTTACGACCTGGTGCCCGGTTCTATTCCCGCCTGCCGGAAGAGAAAAGGCCACGGAGGAACCACGCGGTTCCCCCGTGGCTTTCAGGGGAGAGGAGGAGCCTTTCGGTTCCCCCGCCGCCCAGTTCGGCACGGTCGGCGCCGCACCTTCCGACTTGGAAAGATGGTTTGGTGGAAAAGGCGGCGCTCGTCACAGGAGGCTCTTCAGGTATCGGCTTTGCCATCGCGAGCATGCTGCGCGAGAACGGCTTCGCCCTCACGCTCGCCGCCAGGACCCCCGAGAAGGTCGAGGCGGCGGCCGAGACGCTCGGCGCCCATGCCGTCACAGCCGACGTTGCCGACGCAGAGGACTGCCGTCGCCTGGTCGAGGAGCATCGCACCCGGCACGGGCGACTCGACGTGCTCGTGAACTCCGCGGGCGTGGGGATCGCCGGTCCCGTCGACGAGCTCGCGACGAAGCACATCGACCTGCAATTGAACGTCAACCTGCGCGGAACGCTCCTGGTGACTGCCGCGGCACTGCCGATGTTGCGCGAGAGCCACGGCTTGATCGTGAACCTCGCGTCGATCGCGGGGACGAGCCCTTCCTCGCACCTGCCCGTCTACGGCGCGGCCAAGGCGGCCGTGATCAACTTCACGATCGCCCTCAACAGAGGCGAGGAAAAGCACGGCGTTCGCGCGACGGCGCTGAGCCCCGGCTTCGTCGACACGCCCATGACGTCCTGGGCCCCGGTCCCGCCGGAACAGATGATCCGTCCGGAAGACTGCGCCGAGGTCGTGCGGGCGCTGCTGCAGCTCAGCCCTCATGCGCGGCTGCCACACGTCGTGATCGAGCGCGTCAGCACCGAAGAGTCTGTCTTCGGCGCGTAGGTCCCGCCGTCTAGGCTTGGAAACGCGTCGGCTTCACGCGCTGCCGCGCAAGAAAGCGGTCGACCGCTTCCCTGTGAACGCGGAGGACGCGGCCGACACGCACCGCATCCAGTCTCCCGTCGTGGATCAGCCGCCGGATCGTCTCCGGGTGCACGCCGAACTGATCCGCAACCTCGCGAACACTGACGAGTCCCGGTTCTTCGCCTGGTGCAGACACGGTCGTGGCCCAAGCCTTGCACGTTCTTCGGCCTCGCGCATCCGCCCTCCGAACTAGGCGCCGAGGGTTGGCGGGCTACTGCCCAAGGTGTGCCTCCAGCGACCCGGCGCTGGGCGCGCTTCGCTCCGAACGACTCGTCGTAGAGCCACAGCCTGCCGCCAAAGCCATCAGGGCGAGGGCGACGAGCAAAGCGCGCGCACGTTCACTTTAGATCTCTGCGCCGTCGTGCGGCCCATCTGGCCACAGACTCAGCGCCGGCAGCAGGGCTGTCACGATGATGATCGCGAAGACTGCGAAATAGATCAGGCGAGCTTTGGACACGGTGGTCACCTCCTCTCGAGAGCTGGCTTAGAAGCGGACGTCTTGCAGGGCGTCGGCAGCCTGGCGGTAGAGCCGGGAGGCAGCCCGGTCATCGCCGCGCCGGGCGGCGAGATCGCCCTGGGCGACCCAGGCCGATGCGCGATGACTTCCGGAAGAGAGCTGGTCGTATGCACGCTCGCCGGCCTGGAGCGCCTCGTCGGCTTCGTCGAGCCGGTCTTGCTCGAGCAACGCCCGGCCCAGGACGAGATTGGCGTTGCCGATCTCGGCGATCTCGTCGACACGGTCGCCGAGCAGCTCGAGCGCGTAGCGCGCTTGCTCCTCGGCCCGCTTGACGTCGCCGGTGCGCAGATGGACCTGGGCGATGCCGTTGACTGCGTGTGCGGCCTCCGCGTCGTTGCCGACCTCGAGCGCGATACCGACCGCGTCCTTGAGGAAGTCCACGGCCTCTTCCGGATGGCCGAGCAGGAAGTTGATCCCGCCGAGGTTGTTGAGCAGGCGGCCGAGATTCCCGCGGTCCGACAGCTCCTCGTACGCAGCCTTGGCACGCTCTGCATAGGAACGCGCAAGGACCCAGTGACCCTCGCGATCGGCGATGATCGACGCCTGGAAGTAGACATCGGCGGCGGTGCGCTTGTCGTTCAGGCCCTCGGCCAGCTCGAGTGCGCGTTCGACGTCCTCGCGCGCGGCCTCCAGGTCGCGACGCCGGCGGTAACAGCGCGAGCGCCACGCAAGGATGTTGGAGCGCAGCTGATCGGACGGAATCGCCGAGCGTTCGGCGACCTTGAGCGCCTCGTCGAACAGCCCGATCGACGTCTGGATGCTGTTGAGCTTGTAGCGGGCGACGCCGAGCCGGAAGAGCACGTCGGCGCGCTCGACGTCGGAGACGGATGTTCCCTCGCTGAGGGCGCGGGCCCGCTCGAGCAGTGCGATCGCCTCGCGGACGTCGCCTGCCCGCATGCGTACGGTCGCTTCACCGGAGAGGGCGCGCGCCTCGAGCTCCGGCATGCCGGTGGCCAGCACGGCGGAGCGGATGCTCTCGAACTCCTCGAGCGCCTCCTCGTTCCGGCGCGCCTCGAGGAGTGCTCCGGCGCGCGTCAGAGCTGCATCGACACGTCCGCGCTCGTCCGCGGAGACACCGTTGGCGAGAAAGCCGGCGTCCACGCCGAGGCGCTGCGCGAGCCAGTCGATCGTCTCGCGCGTGGGCCGCGTCTTGCCGCGCTCGATCTGACTGACGTACTCCTTCGAGAACCGGTCGCCTGCCAAATCCGTCTGGGTCATTCCGCCGGCCACGCGGAGCTCGCGCAGGCGCTCGCCGAGTCTCAGCCCGGCCTGAGCGGCGGAGGCCCGCTGTTGCTGACGGATTGCGGTCGGGTCAGACACGTATTGGGTAGTAGACGACATGCTTCACCCAACTTCAACCTGTCCTTTTCAACATCCCCCGAAAAGGTCATGTCTGGGCGAGAAACCAGTCAAGTAAGCCTAATACAAATCACTTGACCGAGCTACTTGACATGCCACGAGAAGGCTCCTAGAGTGAGCCCATCTTGCATCCGACCCAGACGCCAGGGTCGGCTGCAGGAGGCACTTCACCAGGCGGGATCCGAAAGGGCGTGGCTGGGCCGCAGAGCCAAGTCCCGGGGAGACTGCCACACAGGGCGGAGTCGCCTAACAGGAATCGACCCCCGGAGCCGCAGCCGGGGGTCTTCCTCTTTTCAGGGCTCGTTGGCCAGGGCGCCGACGACCGATTCCGCGGCGCCCTCGCGGCGGGGCAGCTGGCGAACCGTCAGCACGGAAATGATCGCGCCCACGAGGACGAGGGCGGCACCGAGGTGGACTGCTCGGTGGTAGCCGCCCACGAACTGGTCTCGCCAGAGCGGACTCGTCGGCAGGACGCTGACGCTCGTGGCCACGAGCGCGCCCATGATCGCTATCCCGAGCGAGCCGCCGACCTGGCGCATGCTGTTGATCACCGCGGAGCCCACGCCCGCCTTCGCCACGGGAACGGATCCCATCGCCGCGGCCGTCGTGGGTGCCATCGTGACCGCCATGCCGACGCCGCCCACGAGCAGTCCCGGAAGGATGTTCCAGAAAGACGAGTTGGCGTCGAGCGTCCCGAAGAGAAGCAGCGAGACCGCGAGCAGGGTCATACCCGCTCCCATCAGCCAACGCGCGCCGATCCGGTCGGAGAACCTGCCTGCGATCGGAGCGACCAGGATGATCAGTACGGTCATCGGGAGGAACGTCGCGCCGGTCTCGATCGCGCTGTAGCCGAGGACGCGCTGTAGCAAAAGAGAGTTGTAGAAGAAGATGCCGAACATCGCGAGCCCGACGAGCAGCATCGCGGCGTTGGCGCCGGCGAACGTCGGATTCCGGAACAGCGAGAGGTCGAGCATCGGCAGACGCTGGCGCAGCTCGAGCAGCACGAAGGCGGTCAGGGCCAGCACTGCGATCGCGAAAAGTGTCAGCACCCGGGTCGACGTCCAGGCGTGATCGTTGGTCTCGATCAGTCCGTAGGTGAGAGCGAAGAGCCCGGCTCCAGAGGTGATCAGTCCGGGTAAGTCGAGCCGCTGCTCCTTCGATGTGTCCTTCGTCTCGTCGATGAAGACACGCGCGGCGATCACGCCGAGCACGCCCACGGGAATGTTGATGAAGAAGATCCAGCTCCAGTTGACCTTCTCCGTCAGCAAGCCGCCGACGATCGGGCCGATCGCAAGCGCGAGCGCAGAGACGCCGGCCCAGATGCCGATCGCGGTGCCCCGCTGGCGCGGCGGAAAGGTCGCGGTGATGATCGACAGCGTCGCGGGATTCATCAACGCGGCGCCTATGCCCTGCACCGTGCGCGCGGCGATGAGCGACCCGGCTCCTCCCGCGAGGCCGCACCATAGTGACGCGCCGGTGAAGACGACGAGGCCCGCGATGAAGATCGCCCGGCGGCCAAGCAGGTCGGCGAGCTTCCCGCCGGTGAGCAGCAGCACGCCGAACGTGAGCGCGTAGGCGTTCACGACCCATTCGAGCTCGGAGATGCCGATGCCGAGGTCCTGCTGGATGGACGGCAGTGCGACGTTCACGACCGTGTTGTCGAGCATGATCATGAACAGGCCGACCGCGACCGCAACGAGCGTCCACCACTTGCGGTTCTCCGGCGTGAACAGCCGTGCACGCATCCCAAGAGGTTAGAGCAACAGCCCCGCCCCACGTGGTCCGGCTACCCGTACGCTTCGCGCGTGTCCGAGTTCATCTGGAGCCCGACCGCAGAGGACGTCGAGAGCGCGAATGTGACGAGGCTCGCGCGGAGCCTCGGGGTGGAGCGCTACGAGGACCTCCACCGCATTTCGGTCGAGGAGCCCGAGCGCTTCTGGCCTGCCGTGATCGAGGATCTCGGGCTCGAGTTCTCCGAGCCCTGGGAACGGGTGGTGGACACGTCTCGGGGAAACGAGTGGGCGACGTGGTTCACCGGCGGCAAGCTGAATCTCGCCTGGAATTGCGTTCACAGGTGGGCCGCCGGCGAGCTGGCGGAGCAGGAGGCGGCGATCTGGCAGGGCGAGGACGGAACCCGGCTCTCCCTGACCTGGCGCGAGCTCTCGGAGGAGGTCTTCCGGCTCGCCGAAGGACTTGCCTCGATCGGCGTCGGCGAGGGCGACGCAGTTGGGATCTTCCTGCCCATGTCGCCGCAGGTGGCCATTGCGTCACATGCCTGCGCGCATCTCGGCGCCGTTCAGGTCCCGATCTTCTCCGGGTTCGCGCCCCCGGCAATCGCAGCGCGGCTCGCGGACGCGAAAGCCAAGGCCCTGATCACGGCCGACGGGTCACTCCGCCACGGGCAGGTGGTGCGGATGAAGGAGATCGCCGACGAGGCGCTCCGGTCCGCGCCGACGGTCACGCACACGGTCGTCTGGCGGCGCCTCGGCCTCGACGACTTGCCGATGACCCTCGGGCGCGATCGCTTCTGGGACGAGCTCGTCGAGAACACGTCCGGGGGTCTGACCCCAAGGCAGGTCGATTCGGAACATCCCTACCTGCTCGCATACACCTCCGGTACGACCGGAAAGCCGAAAGGGGCGCTGCACGTCCACGCAGGCTTCCTCGTCTCGATCGCGCGCGAGGTCGCCTATCAAACGAACGTCAAGCCCGGGGACCGCATCCACTTCGCGACGGACATGGGTTGGATCATGGGCCCGTGGACTGTGGTCGGCGGCGGGGCGTGCGGTGCGACGATCGTGTACGCCGAAGGCGCACCGGACTTTCCGGCTGACCGGATCTGGAGGCTGATCGAGTCCGACCGCGTGACGATGCTCGGCGTCTCGCCGACCTTGGTTCGGGCACTGATCCCCAAAGGAGACCCGCAGGCGGACATGTCCACCTTGAAGGCGATCTGCACGACGGGCGAACCGTGGAACCGCGATCCGTACCACTGGCTCTTCGAGAAAGTCGGCGGCGGTAATACGCCCATCGTCAACTGTTCCGGCGGCACCGAGGTCGGCGCGTGTTTCCTCACGACCTGCTTGACCGAGCCCATCAAGCCGGTCGCGCTCGGCTTCCCGGCGCTCGGTCAGGACATGGACGTGTTCGGACCGGACGGTACGCCGTTGCGCGGCGAGGTCGGCGAGCTCGTCTGCAAGCGACCGTGGCCCGGAATGACGCGAGGCGTCTGGGGCGACGACGAGCGTTACCTCGACGCGTACTGGCGACGCTTTCCGGGAGTCTGGACGCACGGCGACTGGGCATCGATCGACGAAGACGGCTACTGGTTCCTGCACGGACGCTCGGACGACACGCTCAACATCGCGGGCAAACGAATCGGTCCGGCCGAGCTCGAGTCGGCGGCGGTCGCGCACGGCGCGGTGGCCGAAGCCGCTGCGATCGGGATCCCGCACGACGTGAAGGGCGAGGTCGCGTGGATCTTCTGCGTGCTCAAGCCCGGCAGCGAAGCGACGCCGGCCCTCGCACTCGAGATTTCGAGCAATGTCAGCGACGAGCTCGGGAAGGCCTTTAAGCCGGAGCGGATCGTTTTCGTCTCGGCGCTGCCGAAGACGCGCAGCGCAAAGATCGTCCGGCGGGCCGTACGGGCGCGCGTCCTGGGCAAGGAACCGGGCGATCTGTCCTCGCTGGAGAACCCGGAATCCCTCGACGAGATCGCCGAAGCTGCGACTCGCGCCTGAGAGTTTCCGTTTCTCGGCTCATACGTTTCACGACGCATATGCGTACGAAAAACGAAGCTGAATGTAAATTTCGCTGCAGGAAGGCGCAGAATCCGGCTCGAAGGGGTATCAGGTTTGACGACCGCGCATGGGGATTGCCGTCACCATCACCGCGATCGTGTTTGGCTTGGCCGCGCCGTCGGGAGCAAATTCACAAGTCTCCGATTCCTCTGCGCTGGCAGCCGTTGCGTCGTCGTGCGCCGGTGCAACGACCGCCGGCGGCGACCAGCACTCGCGCCTCGAGGCGATGTACTGCGGCATCAACGTCGTGCGCCGCGCGTACGGGCTCGGTTTCGTCAAGGGCAGCGTCCCGCTGAACCGCTCGTCGCTGCTGAAGGCCAACGCTGTGCGGCGGTGCGGCTTCTCGCACACGCCCTGCGGGATGGCGTTCTCTCGCACGTTCAAGCAAGCCGGCTACCTTCCGGCCCGCGCGTTCGGCGAGAATCTCGCGTGGGGACAGGGAGAGCTCGGCTCCCCGTGGCACACGCTCCAGCTCTGGCTCAATTCCCCGCCCCATCGCGAGAACCTGATGGCACGCCGCTGGCGAGACCTCGGGATCGCGTTCGAGCGCGGGCGCATGTTCGGCCTCGACGGCGTCGCGCTCTGGGTGATGCAGTTCGGCCAGCGTCGCTGAGGCCAGGCTGTTAGTTTTCGACTGAGAGGCGCAAACAGCTAGACTGGGGCTGTGCGGCTCGCATTGGCCCAGATCAACCCGGTCGTCGGCGACCTCGAGGGGAACCGCGCGCTGATCCTCGAGCGGCTCAGCGAGGCGAAGGGCAACTCCGCCGACCTCGTCGTCTTCCCTGAATTGGCGGTCACGGGCTATCCGCCCGAGGACCTGCTGCTCCGCCCCGGTTTCATCCGTGCCGCCGCGGACTCGGTCGAGCAGATCGCCAGGGAGGCGCGTGGCGCCACCGTTCTCGTCGGCGCCCCTTACTTCGACCGTGACCTCTTCAACGCCTGTTACGTCTGCTCCGGCGGTGAGGTCAAGGCGGTGTACCGCAAGCGCTTCCTGCCGAACTACGGTGTCTTCGACGAAGACCGCTACTTCGCGCCCGGCCGTGACCTGATCCTGCTGGAGCACGGCAAGACCCTGGTGGGCCTGACGGTCTGCGAGGACATGTGGCAGCCCGGCCCGCCCGCGACCGATCTCGCACTGGCCGGGGCAGAGCTGCTCGTGAACATCTCGGCATCGCCCTTCTACGTCGGACGTCCCGACGAGCGCGAGGAGATGTTCGTGACGCGCGCGCGGGACAACTCGTCCTTCGTCGCGTTCTGCAACATGGTCGGCGGACAGGACGAGCTGATCTTCGACGGCCACTCGTGCGTGCTCGACGACGAAGGAAACGTGCTCGCACGCGCACCCGGTTTCGAGGAAGCGCTCCTCATCGTCGACATCGAGCCGCAGGAGGTGATCGGCCGCCGTCTGAGCGACGTGCGTCGTCGCGCCCTGGCACGCGAGCGCGAGCAGGTCCCGCCCGTCGAGATCATCCACGTCGGCTCGCCGCAGCCGTCCGGCAACGGCAGCAAGGCCGTCGGCGAGGTCGTCCCGTTCTTCGAGGAGATCGAGCAGATGCGGCGTGCGCTCGAGCTCGGGCTGGGAGATTACGTCGGCAAGAACGGGTTCCAGGAAGTAGTGGTAGGCGTGTCGGGAGGGATCGACTCCGCTGTGACCGCCGCCCTCGCAGCGGAAACACTCGGACCGGAGCGCGTGCACTGCGTCTCGATGCCCTCGCGCTACTCCTCGGAGGGCACGCGCACGGACGCTCGCCGGCTTGCCGAGAGCCTCGGCTCTCCCTTCATCGAGATCCCGATCGGCAAGATCGTCGACGCGTTCGGAGAGGCGCTCGAGGAAGCGTTCGCCGGGACCGAGCCCGACCTCGCGGAGGAGAACATCCAGGCGCGGGGTCGCGGCGTCCTGCTGATGGCATTGTCGAACAAGTTCGGCTGGATGCTCGTCGCGACCGGCAACAAGTCGGAGCTCTCGGTCGGTTACGCGACCCTCTACGGTGACATGGCGGGCGGGTTCGCCCTCTTGAAGGACGTCTACAAGACGGACGTGTTCCACCTCGCGCGCCACCTCAACGAGAGAGCAGGCCGCGAGCTGATTCCGCAGAGCATCATCGACCGAGCGCCGAGCGCCGAGCTGCGCGATGCCCAGCTCGACGAGGACTCCCTACCGCCGTACGTGAAGCTCGACGAGGTGCTGGAGCAGTACGTGGAGCACGATCGCACGCTGGAAGAGCTGTCCGGGGACGGCTTCGACCGCGACGTGGTCGAACGGGCGGTCGCGATGGTCGACCGCGCCGAGTACAAACGGCGGCAAGCGCCGCCCGGCGTGAAACTGCGCCCGAAGGCCTTCGGCCGGGACCGGCGAACGCCGATTACGAACCGCTGGCGCGGCTGAGCTCTTCGAACCAGCGCAGGCGTTCCTCCCAGGGCACGGCTGCGTTCGCGGGTGACGTCGAGGGAAGCACGAACAACGCTGTCTCGTCCAGCCGTCGCTCCTGCACACCGAGCGCGGCACGCTCTCCGAACGTGCCGCGATACGCCTCTTTGCCGACGAATCCGATCCACGCGGGCTTCAGCTCGCCGCCGATGCGCTCGAGGCGCTCCGCGGCTTCCGCGAAATCCCCTTTACGCAGGTCGCCGGAGCCCGGCGTCGTTCGCGCCACCGCGTTCGTCACGCCAATGCCGTAGGTCAGGAGCTCGAGCTGCTCGGAAGGCTCGAGCAGGCGCGGCGTGAATCCCGCCGCATGCAGGAGGCGCCAGAAGTCGTTGCGTGGATTTGCGAAGTGCGCCTGCGCCGCTGCCGACACGCGGCCCGGATTGATGCCACAGAAGAGAACCCTAAGACCGGGGGCGAGGACGTCCGGTATTGCCGATTCAGGCTGCTTCGGGCTCGGCGAGCTCGAGCGGGTCACGGGCGTCGAGGAATTCCTCGAACCGCACGCGCAGGGCCTCGCCTTCGACCGCCAGCTCCGGGCTCGCGCGACGCGGCTCCAGCCTCACGATCCGAACCGAGTCTTCCCAGCCGCCGTAACACCTGGCGTAGCACTCAGCCTCGCTGAGCGGCCGCAGACGTCGCATGGCCAAACATTACGCCGCGCCCCGGACGGTTCCTGCCACGCTGGCAGGATAGGAGCATGACGGTCGCGGCGAAGGAATTCCGCTACACGCTCGAGCTCGACCGCACGGGCCGAGTGACTGCGGACGGCAGCTCTCCGCTCGACCTCGACACTGCCTGGACTCCGGAGCATCTCGTCCTCGCCGGCCTGGTTCGCTGCACGTTGCAGAGCCTGCGCTTCCACGCTGCACCGCTCGGGATCGACTTCCTCGCGAGCGCCTCGGCGTCGGCAATGGTGACCCGTCGGCCCGGGGACGGGCGTTACGCCTTCGTCGAGATCGACGTGGAGCTCGAGCTGGCGCTCGAGCCGACGCCGCCCGGCGAGGGGCTTGCAGCGCTGCTCGCGAAGGCTGAGCGGGACTGCTTCGTCGGCGCGTCGCTCAACCCGTCTCCCCGGTACCACTGGCGCGTGAACGGCACCGCTCTCTAGCTTGTGGCTCAGAGCCACATGGCTTCGGCAAGCCAAGTTGCGCCGCTGCGACGCCAACGCGGCGCGAGATCTCGGCCATTGATTCCGCTCGATCGTCAAGAGCCCGGACGGCCTCGAGATGCGACGGTCATGGCTATGACCGTTCGAGAGGCGACATCGTCAGGCCGTGGCCGTGCAGCTGCTGCCAGTAGTGCTCGGCGACTTCCTTGTGCCCTGACCAGACGATCGCCCGGCCGCTCGAGTGGATCCGGTCCGCGAAGCGCAAGCCCTGATCGTAGGAAACCTCGGGCAACGTCGAGGCGAGCGCGGACGCAACGCCCTGGAAGGTGTTGTGGTTGTCGTTGAGCACGATGACGTTCCAAGGTGCGCCGAGGCCCGTTCCGGTGCCGCGGTCGATCCGCTCTTTGGTCGCCGGGGCCACGCACCAATCGTAGTAACGTCCTCGCCGGTGTCCACCGTCACGTACGACGTCGAGGCCGTTCGCGCCCGGTATTCGGCGCTACGCCAGCCGTTGGCGTTCTTCGATGGGCCTGGCGGCACTCAGGTGCCCGACGAGGTCATCGACGCGGTCTCCCGCTACTACCGGAAGTCGAACGCGAACGTCAGCGGTCCTTACGAGACCAGCCGCCGGACGGAGGCGCTCGTCGCACAGGCAAGGGTGACTGCCGGACAGTTCCTCGGCTGCTCATCCGAGGAGGCGATCTTCGGCGCCAACATGTCGACGCTCGCGTTCGCACTCACGCGGACGGCCGGACGTGACTGGCGTGAGGGTGACGAGATCCTCGTCACGAAGCTCGACCACGACGCCAACGTGTCTCCGTGGCTCGAGCTCGCGCACGACAAAGAGCTCGTCGTGCGCTTCGCGGACATCAACGACGACACGACGCTCGACCTCGACGATCTCGAGCGACAACTCTCGGATCGCACGCGCGTCGTCGCTTTCCCGGTTGCCTCCAACGCAGTCGGCACCCTCACGGACGTGCAGCGCATCGTCGAGCTCGCACACGACGCCGGCGCGCTCGCCTGGGCCGACGCCGTCCACTACGGCCCGCACGGGCCGATCGACGTGACCGACTGGGGAGTGGACGTGCTCATCTGCTCGCCCTACAAGTTCTTCGGCCCGCACTTGGGGATTGCGGCGGTCAAGAAGGAGGTCGCGGAGAGGTGGCGACCGTACAAAGTCCGGCCTGCTCCGACGGAGCCTCTCGGTGCTCGATTCGAGACAGGGACGATGCAGCACGAACTTCTCGCGGGATTCGTTGCGGCGGTCGAGTACATCGACAGCATCGGGTGGGAAGCGATCCAAACGCATGAGCGCGAACTTGGTCAGAGGTTCCTCGACAGACTGCCGGACATCTGCACGCTGTACGGCCTAAACGGCATGGATAAACGGGTTGCGACGTTCGCCTTCAACGTCGCTGGCATCGCTCCCGCCGAGGTCGCGGCGCGTTTAGGCGAGCGGGGCTTCGCAGTGTGGTCGGGCAACTATTACGCGGTCGAGGTGATGAAGCGGTTCGGTTTGGAAGACGGCGCGGTGCGCGTTGGGATCGTCCACTACAACACCGCCGACGAGGTTGATCGGCTGCTTGACGAGTTAGCGCGACTCGAATAGTCGGTCGGGGTTCAAGGAATCCCGAGGGCCGTCAGAAGGGCGTGTGTTACCACCCGTGTTACCAGCGAGCAGGGATGAGCCACGAAAAACACCGACACGATCCGATGGCTTTGTGCTTCACTGAGTGCATCGAGAAGTGAGCCGACTCGCGGGCTACGGCCCGATGCACCGATAGGGACTTAGCAAGGCTCAAGGGCACGACGGAATCCTCCGCACCGCCACCCGTAAGAGGCGGATTGCAAGGGAGGAGTCCGTCCTTGTTTGACATCAAGATCGGTGGTCTTGAAGACCACATCCGCTCGGTAGTCAAGGAGGAGGTCGCACGGGCGCTCGACGCTCGCGCCGACGATCCGTGGCTTACGAGCGACGAGGCAGCCGCGTACCTCGGCGTCAAGGTCGGAACGATTCATGACCTCGTGAGCGCGGGGCGGCTCCCACGCCACGGTGGACGCAAGGAGAAGATCAGGCTCCGCCGCTCAGAGGCGGACGCCTACGCCGAAGGTCGAGCAAACCCTCCAACGAGGGATAGCGCATGACCCTCGCTACTGAGGACAATACGAGCGGTAACACAAAATGGCCGGGCACCGTTGACGCGGCCCCGGCCCGGACAGGAGGTACTAGCTCCATGCCTGTGCAAGCAAAGCAAAAGCCCAAGGTCGGCGCGTTCGTTCCGACCAAGACCACGGGCATCTACAAGCGACTCCGCGCGGACGGCACGGCGGGGTTCTACGTCCGCTTCACCGACGCGAGCGGTAAGCGCCGCTACGAGTTGGCGGGCACGTTCGACCAAGCCAAGGCGAGGTATGCCGAGGTCACCGGGAAGACCACGCGGGGGGAGGTCGTGGCCGATCCGGCGACGACCCTCTCCAACCTCTTGCCAGGATGGCGGGCGCAGCGTGATGTGATCGCGAAGCCGCGCACGAGGGAGACGGAGGAACGGAGTGTCCGCCTCTACATCGAGCCGAAGTGGGGCCGGACGAAGGTGCGTGACATCCGCCCGAACTCGATCACGACGTGGATCAACGGCTTGAACAAGCAGGACGGCGAGCCGATGGACGACTCGACGCGGGCGCTCGTGTTGGCGCATCTCTCCTCGATTCTCAACTACGCCATCGAGGAGAACGTCGTCGCGACCAACGCGGTGAAGTCGATGCCTCGGCGCTCGAAGCCGAAGCAGGGCAAGAAGGTGCCGCGCATCCTTCGCGGCGGTGAACTCGACGCGCTCCTCGGAGGGCTCGGGCGTCAGAAGTGGCTCAGCCCGATCCTCCGCCTCCTCGCCTGCACGGGACTCCGCCTTGGTGAGGTCATCGGCTTGGAGTGGGGCGACATCGACTTCGAGGCCGAGACGATCACGGTGCAGCGCCAGATCGGCAAGGCCGGGAAGGGCACCACGAAGTCCGGTAAAGCGCGTGTCGTGCCGATGCTCGGAGCGGCGATGGTGACCCTCATGGAACAGCGCAAGGTCATCGCGGCGGAGCACGGGATCGGCGCACTCGGCAAGGGGAAGCCCGTCTTCACGAACTCCTACGGAGGGCACCGGCAACCGCGTGACGTGCAGCGAGCCTTCGATTGGGCTCGTGATCGCGCAGGCATCTCAGCGGAGCCTCGTGCGCTCACGCTGCACGACTTCCGACACACGGTCGCGACGGTGCTCGCGAACGAGCCCGGCGCGGTGCTCCCGCAGATTCAGGCGATGCTCGGACACGCTGACATCGGGACGACGATGCTATACGTCCACGAGGCGGACAACTCGGCGTGGCGCGAGTCGGCGGGCTCGGCCCTTGCAGCGGTGGCGTCATGACGCTCGTCGCGCTCATCCCTTGTCCGGTGTGCCACGGGGAAGCGGTCGTCCCCGTGGCACTCGGCGTCTTCGAGGACTGCGGGAACTGCACGGGCGGCTACGTGCCGGACTGGCAGCATCCGTTGACGGAGTACGTGCCGGGGGAGCCCCTCGCGGCGTGCGGGCTCCCCCTGCGGCTTCACCCGGCGCGCGAGGACTGCGGCTATGTCCCCTAACGCGAGGGAGCAAGTGATGACGTGCCCGGACTGCGAGGTCGATCCGTGGATGTTCGAGGAGGACGGGAGGCTCGTTCACGAGGACTTCTACGTGTCTCACAAACTCTGGACGGCTACCTGCCCCGATGACGAGTGTCACGACCTCCCCGGCACGGGCAAGTTCGCTATCTGCATCGGATGCTTCGAGCGTAGGCTCGGGCGTCCGATGACTCGGGCGGACTTCACGGTGCCTCCTTCGCCGATGTTCGGCGTGCTCCCGCCGTCGCAACGGTTCGTGAGCAGGTGGGCAGCGCCCCCCTCCTCGTCGGGGCCGCTTCCGCGTTGAGGGGCCGACGGAGCCCGCCGCCGTGGGCTCTACGTCGGCCCGTGAACGGGCTCGGGGGGAACGCCGAGGTCGATGCCGTAGGACTTGAACTTGAGGATGCGTCCGCCGGTCGGGTTTTGCGCATGGGTCGCGTTCGCTACGGCGATGGCGAGCGCGAGCACCGTGTCTTGATGGATATGAGTGTCCGGCGTGCGGTAGCCCCGGAGTTCGCGTTCCAACTCAGGGCACTGTTCGGCGGAGAAGGAGAGGTTGAATCTCTCGATCAGGTACTGAAGTTCCCCGAGGGCACGCGTCTTCGACATCGAGGTCGTGATCCACTCGTGCTTCTTTGACTCGGTGATCGCGACCGACTGGAACACGGCGTAGCCGATGGCGTTCGTTTCGATGGAGATGTGTGCCGTCGGCCAGTCGCGATGCAGTTGATTGATCGCGGCCGTGAGCGTCCCAACGTCCGGCTGCTTGAGGTACTGGTAGCCCACGACCTCCCAAATCTCGTCGGTGCAATCGACCACGATCAGGACGGAGGCGTCCACCTTTATCCCGATGTCGATGCCTGCGCTATAACGTCGGCGCTTGCCGTTCTTCGCGAACTTGTAGGCAAACTTCGCTTCGTACGCTGCCTGCGTCGGAAAGACGCCGTACGGCTGCGAGACGGCGATGTCGATGTCCTCCCCGGCGAACATCCGCTCCCCGGCGGCTTCGAGCGCCTCCTGCCAGGTGAGGGGGTATTCGCGTGACATCTCCGCCTTCGGGAGTGACCGGCGCATGCCTTCGAGCCAGTCGAGGTCGCGTCCTTCGCGGGCGAGCGCGGAGCAGAACATCGCGTAGTGCTTGCCCTCTCCGGCAACGCATTTCCGGTAGTAGGCGGCGGTCGTGGACTCGGCCCCGAGCACTTCCGTGCAAACAACGTGAAAAGTTGAGTTCGGCGCGACCGAGGGCGTCACGTTCTGATACACCCGGCGCGAATCCAACATGGCCGACCATTCATCCAAATGGAGGTGGCTGCATGTGCTCCCGCGTGACGCGGCCCGTGTGCTCGGGTATGAGCGCACGAGCGCACGCTCACCTGCGCCGAAGTCGAGTCGCGCGGATCGCGTTGTCGTCTCCATCGGCACCTGCATCGCAGGCGGCAGGTGTTCGAGCCCGAAGACGACGGCTTCGAGCAACTGCTTCGAGGCGTCCTCGGTGGCCGAGAAGCAGTGGACGCGAGCGCTCGGTGTGCGGAAGCGGGCGACGTAGGCGTCATACGCGACGGCGATGGTCGTCTCTCCGAGTTGGCGGGCTTTGAGCAGGTAGAGCCAGTCGTGCTCCTCGGTGGCGCGGACGTACTCCTCTTGGGCTTCCCACAAACCGGTGCCGAGCGTGCGCACAGTGCCAGTTTCCTGATCCAAAAATCGCCAGTGATCGAGAAACGCGCGGAACGAGAGTGCGGCGTTGACGAATGCGGCGCGTTGCTCGGGATCGTCGCGGAGGATTCGCAGCCCTTCGGCGGTGATCGGGTAGCCGTCCGCTCGTGCGTCGGCTACGGCGATGAAGACGCGGTTGGTCGGAGCCTTACGCGGTGAGCCGACGACGTTGCCGTCGCGGTCGAGGCGGATCGCGGCGGGCATCGGTTACTCCGGCGGCGGTTCGTGCAGGTTCTCGGAGCGGTGCGCAGCGGAGATGAGGTCGAAGCCGAGTTGACGTGCATCCTCCGGCGCGAGGGTGATGAAGCCGAGCCGGAGCGTGTCGGAGTCCTTGGGGATGTTCAGGTGGACTCGCACGCCCGATGTCACGCTGAGGCCGTTCGGCTTCTCAGGCTTCGGCATCGTCCCACCCCGTGAGCAGGTCGTCGTCATCATCGTCCGGCGAGCCCGACGGCGACACCGGCATCCGGCGGAGTTCGCGTGCAGCGCCGAGCCGGATGTTCTCGTTGTCGGAGAACAGGAGGTCGCGCAGCACCGCTTCGGCCTCGGGCTCGTTCGCGACCTTCGGCCGTAGCTCCTCGACGTACTCGCGGAAGACAGGGTTGTCGCTGAGCCACCGCGTGACCGTGCGCGGATCAACACCGACCCGACGCGCCGTGACGCGCTGCGAGTAGCCCATCGCGAGGTCACGCGCGGCACGCTTCTGCTTGACCGTCAGCGGGCGGCTCACCGGAAAGCCTTGATCGTGGGCACTACTCTGCGTGCGGGAGTTGACCCGACCTCGCTCGGCCAAAAACTCGGGTTTTTCTGGCCGACCTCGACCGCGCACCACCGTGCAACGCCTGCGGAACGTGACTGCATGCCATGAACTTAGCCTCGTCGCGAGTCCGCCATCAAAGTGCCCACGCCGATGTCCGCGCCACGACAACGATCCGCTGCACCACGCCGGGCAGTGGCGATGGGCGCGGGGACTCGGGGGCGTGCGGTAACACGCCGGATACACGCGCCCGCAATCCCAATGCCCATGCGGTCTAGCGGGTGCTCACCGTAGTGCATCTACGGCGCAAGCGAGTCCCGGCGTCGTGACGGTCGAGCACGAGCAGGTGGTGACGAGGGGCGACAGGACGCGCGTGGCCCTCTCGGTTTGCCCTCCACGCTGCACGGTGGTGCGTGTCGTCATCTCTCCGGCGGAGTGAAGGAGGAGCAACGCGCAACGTCCTCTGCATGGCGGTTCGCGTCCTATGTTCCCCGATGCGGGGAACGTTCCCCGAGAACACCCACCGTTAACGTTCCCCGTTCCCCGACCCCTAAGGAGGGGAACGTACGGGAACGGTTGCGGGGGTACACTTGTCGGTCAGAACGGATGCGGAGCCCGCGCCATTGCGTGTCGGGAACAGCCGTCATTCCGAACTACTCCACTCCGATGACGACCCCTGACAGGTCGTCGTCGGCTGCGCTTTGATGGAATCGAGCACGGGTCGCTATCATTTGTCGCGGAGTAGTTCGATGACGATGACCCATCCGAACATCACGCAGGCGCAGCCCCTCGGGCACGGCCACGACTTCAATCGGCGGTTCTGCCGGTTGGAGGGCTCGTGGCCGAACTCCACCTAAGCCCCGAGCATCTTTCCCTTCTCCGCGCGTCCGCGATCCACCCGGACATAGCAGCCGAGCGCGGCTACCAATCCCTCGACGCCGACCAGGCCGCAGCCGAGCTTCTCCCGCAGGGCTTTGAGCCCTACCAAGTCACCGGCCCTGGCTTGTACCTGCCCGGCCACGACGTGTTCGGCAACAACGGCTCCGGCCAGTTCCGACCCGACGTTCCGCGTGTCAAGGACGGCAAGCCGATCAAGTACGAAACGGCGCACGGGCAGCGACCGATCCTCGACGTAGCTCCGCGCGTTCGCGAGCGGCTGCGCAACCCGGCGGAGATAATCTTCTTCACCGAGGGCGCACGCAAGGCCGACGCGCTCGTCTCACTCGGCTTCTGCGCCATCGCACTCTCGGGCGTGTGGAACTGGCGGGCGAAGGTGCCGGGCACGAACGCGACGGCGGCGCTCGGGGACTTCGACGCTATCCCGTGGCAGGCGCGGCGCGTCGTGCTCATGTTCGACTCGGACGCACGCTCCAACTCCAACGTGCGGCTTGCACTGGAACGGCTCGGGGAGTTCCTGCGCTCGCGCGGTGCTGCGGTCGAGGTCGTGCTTCCGCCGGAGGCAGCCAACGGCGGCAAGCAAGGCATTGACGACTACCTCGCGCTCGGCGGCGACTTTGCGGCCCTCTGGACGCTGCCGGAGAACATCCGCCGAGCCGACGACGAACTGTTCGACTCGTGGGAGCCCATCGACCTCTCGACGCTCGGGGATCGTGAGCCGGTGCTACCCAACCTGGCGGCGAACCTGCCAATCTTCTATCCCGGCAAGCGGCACGTCTTCTCGGGACTGCCGGAGGCGTTGAAGACGATGCTCGCGTACGCCGCGCTGCTCGACGCACTCCGCAACGGTAGGCGTGTCGGCGTCTTGAACTTCGAGATGGACGAGCACGACGCTCGCGACATGTTCCGCGACCTTGGAGCGACCGAGGAGGAAGTCGCGCAGATCGTCTTCCGCTCACCCGAACGAGCGCCGACATCGAAGGACATCACGGCGTTGGTCGAGGAGCGGCTCGATGTTGTGCTCATCGACGCGGGCGCAGGCATGTACGAAGTCGAGGGCGTAGACGACAACGACCGGATCAAGGTCGAGAAGACGGCGAAGAAGTGGATCAAGCCGTTGTGGCGTGCAGGCATCGCGACGGCCACGCTCGACCACTTGGCGAAGAAGAACGCGGGCGGGTGGGCCATCGGCTCTGAGCGCAAGGTCGGACAAGCCGACGTTCACCTGCGGTTTCAGTCGAAGGTGCCGCTCGTGCGCGGCGGCAAGGGTGTCGTGAAGATCACGGTCGAGAAGGATCGACCCGGCTACATTCGGCGCGACTTCCCGCACGGCCTTGAGGTCTTCATCGAGTCCGATCCGATCACGCACGCGCTCACGTATGCGATCCGCGCGTACGACCCGGACGAGCGCGAGGAGTTCCGCCCGACGGGGCTCATGGAGAAGGTGTCGAAGTACGTCGAGAAGCACGACGGCGAGCCGAAGCGGAAGATCATCGAAGCCGTCGGCGGCAAGCGCGACTACGTGCTGCTCGCCATCGACACGCTGGAAGACGAGGGCTACGTCGAGTTCGAGAAGAAGGGGCAGTCGATGCTCGTACACCACGTTCGACCGTTCACCGAACACGACGACATCTTCACGAGCGACGACGAGCCCGTCTCCAAACCGGACGACACCTGCCCGATGTGCGGCGCATCCGGGGACGAGCACTGCCGGACGAAGGACGGCAAGCTGACGAAGACTCCGCACAAGGCGAGGCCGCACTCATGAGCCGCAGGCCGTGGGGCTCAAACCGGCGCACAGAGAAGTGCATCGCACCGTCGCGCGGTCGGAAGAAGCACTCCGTCTCGGGCTACACGAACGCCGATTGCCGGTGCCCCGGTTGTCGCGAAGCGTGGCGCATCTATCAGGCCAAGCGGCGAGCCAAGACCCGAAGGAGCGGATAGGCCGCTCCCGGACGGCGGAGGTTCAACCCGTGAAGACGTACGGATCAGTGGGCGAGGTCATCGAAGCCGCGAAAGCCGAGTACGAGCTTGGCATCGACCACGCTGCACACCGCGCAGTCGATGCGGCGGCATATGCACTCCTCGGTGTAGGACGTGACGAACTACGCTCGATCACACATTCTCCCGAGGCAGTCGCGATCCTCGCAGGCTCCATCCTCTCGGCGTACTACACGTTCGAGATTGGCGAACCGGAGTTGTCATGACCGCGACCGTCCACGTCCCCGAGCGCATCGACCCCGACGCGCCGATGCCAGAGAAGCAGGTCGATGAGGCGTGGCAGGCACGCGCGATGCAGTTCGTTGTGCGCCACCGCAAGAAGCACGGCGTCGGCCCGACCCGGAACGAGTTGTGGACGTACATGGGATGGCACCGGAAGCGGTGTGGCCCGGCGATCAAGATGCAGAAGTTGCGCAAGCGCGGGCTCGTCTATGACGAGACGCCGCGCTCCCTCGATGTGACCGAAGCCGGGCGCAACGCGCTCCGCGCGTGGTGGTCACGATGAGTTCCGTGATGAGGAGTCGGTTGGGTTTGGTCTGCTCCACCTACCCAATGAAGGAGCACCCATCATGGACGCAGGGAAGACCCCCGAGGATGACGAGCGCGAAGTCGCTCGCATCATCGAGGACTTCAACCGCCTGCACGGGTTCACCGACGAGAAGTTCAACGAGTCGGATGAGTCCGATCCAGGCGTTCCGACGAGGGGCGACGGGTGAAACCGTCGCCTCTCTCGGCAACGACCCGGACGGGCTCCGAGCACGCACGCGGGCGTGGCTCGGATGATGCCGCGCGAGTCAAACTAGTCCGAGCACGCCGGAGACGGGTCGAGCCGTCCAGTCGGCACCGTCGGGCATGATCCCTCGCGTGCAGGCTGAATCCTTCTCGCCGGACGTGAGTCGCAGGTTGAAGTTCTACGTCTACAGACTCATCGACCCGCGAAACGGAGAGACCTTCTACGTTGGTAAGGGGAAGGGGAATCGCGTCTTCTCGCACATCCGCGATGAGCAGGGGCTCGAAGGCGATGACCTCGACAACAAGATGAGACGCATTAGAGACATACGGCTCGCTGGGTTCGAGGTCGCTCATGTGATCCATCGACACGGCATGGACGAGAAGACGGCCTTCGAGGTCGAGGCGGCACTCATCGACGCCTACCCTGGACTCACGGGTATTGCAGGCGGCATTGGCAGCAACGACTACGGCGCGATGCACGCCAAGGAAATCATCGGACGCTACTCAGCCGAACCAGCCGTGTTCGTGGACAAGGCGCTGCTCATCATCGTCAACAGGAGCGCCGCCGAGCGATCCCTCTACGAGGCCACTCGGTACGCCTGGAAGATCAATCCCGCGAAGGCGAGGAAGGCGGACGTTGTGCTCGCAACGTTGCAGGGGCTCATCGTCGGCGCGTTCGTCGCGGAGGACTGGCTACCGGCAAGCGCCGAGCACTTCCCTGATCGTGAAGAAGCGCCGGGGCGTTACGGGTTCATCGGTAAGGAGGCACCCGACGAACTGAGACAACGGTACGTGGGGAAGCGCGTCCCGGACGAGTACCGAAAGCCCGGCGCGGCCTACCCGATCAAGTACACCTACTGAGGACACGACGGATGTCCTTCATCCGAGGCTTGGGGCCGGTGTGCTTCGTGCGCCAGACATCGCCCGTCTTGAGGTTGGCCTTGGCGACGACGTTCGCCGGAGCCGGAATCTCGTCGCTCAAGACGAGGACGAGATACGGGATGAGGGTCGAGTGCTTTCTCGCGGTCAGACTCATTGGGGTTGTCTGAGTCTAGGCGCGATCTGACGCCGATGTAACCCTCGTTCTCCTGCGTATCTCAGACTCGATCACTCGTGCCGCCGACTCTGGTCGCTCATGCTCCCACACCCGGATGACACACCATCCGAGTTCTGCCAACCTCCGATTCGTCTCGGCGTCCCGGCGCTGATTCGCCTCGATCTTCTCGCGCCACCACTCTGCGTTCTGCTTCGGCCAGGTGCCGTGCTCCGGACAACCGTGCCAGAAGCATCCGTCTACGAAGACGGCGATACGCTTGCGGGGGAACGCGATGTCCGCCTTTCGGCGGAGTTCTGGTAGCGAGTAGTGGACGCGGAAACGAAGTCCCCTCCGATGAAGGCGCGAGCGCAGGGCCATCTCGGCAGCGGTGTCTTGCTGACGTTGGGACTTCATGCGACGTAGCGCATCCGGCGACGAGGCAGGTGGTATCCCACGTTGGCCCACCTTGTCGAGTGTAGGAGACGGACTCCTAGATCGACTTGAAGGTCGTGTCGTACTCGTTGGCCACCCGAGTCACCATGTTGTCGTAGTAGAAGATGTCGCCCGGCAAGGGCGCAGGCGGAGAAGACACAAGGGTCACAGGGCTCACGCCGTCGTTGATTGCTGAGATGACGATGATGGCGAGTCCGTCGTAACCCTCGGTCGCGCTCCCTGTCCGACGGGGTATCTCCTTCACTTTGGAAACAACCGCTGCGGCTGCCGCAGGCTGAGAGTGCTTCGAGACGATCAGGGGAGCGCCCGGTGTCTTATTGAGGTCGGGGCTCACGAATGTAGAACTTGCGTTCACCATCACTAGACCCACCGCGAGGGCTTGGCGCGAGGCACCGTGGACGGTCAGATGGCTTGAGTTGAGTTCGTCGTACAGACGCGGGAGCGCCTTGACGTGCGCGGTCATGGCCGCTTTCGCCTCAAGGGCCATGAGAACCGCTCCGACGGGAGCCCTTCGCACATCCGGTAGCGCAGCAAGTGTCGCTGACTGCCGCGCATCGAGTACGACGCCGTACCGCTTCGCGAGGTCACCGAGCGTCTCCTTGGTCGCAGCACCCGATGGCCGAGCGATCACGAGGTCGAGAACCTTCTTCCGACCGGTGGAGAAGTCGCGGAACTCGTGGTTGACCCCGAAGATGATCTTTCCGCTCGCCGCGTGCCTCTTCATCAGATTGCTCTGTTGGATGAGGTCGAAGAGGACGGCCCAACACGCAACCTTGCTGTGAAGGTCAGAACGGGAGTGGTACTGCCATGGAGTCTTCGACGGCCCGCGCGGCTGCGGGTTGGACATGCTGGCGACGATGATGTCCGGGCCGTCCACGGCGCTTCGTCTTACGAGCCCGAGGCCGCTTGTCCTGCGCCCGTCGTGGGCCGGAGACGACGGAGCCTACGCCGCAACGGCCTCGGCGCGAATCGCGTCAAGGTGCGCGGCCACGTCTTCGAGGAAACCCTCGGGGAAGTTGAGTGACGACTCTCCTGTCCGCCGAAGGAAGCCCCTAGTCGCCCGTTCGGAGAGTGGAACCGGATCGAATCGGAGAAACTCCGCTAGGGGCTGGTACTCATTGCGGACGGGGAAAGATGAGAGTTCGGCTCGCCTTACGTCGCCACGGATTCCCCAAGCGGCCTTCGGCCACGGTGAGTGCGCCGTTACCGGCTCGTCCGCACTCCCGTCGTAGGGCTGCGGATCGAGCAGGCGCTCACCAACCCATCGCGCTACCGGAACGCTCACGGCATTGCCGACGAGTTTCCAGCGGATGCCCTTCCGCTGTCCTTCCCCCACGCCAGGCGCAGTCCAGTCGGGCTCGAACCCTTGCAGCCGCTCGGCATCTCGCAACTCTGGCATCGCAATGAGCCCGTCCAGGAAGCGGATCGCGGGGGCTGACGGGATACCTATGGTCGAGCCACCTTTCAGCGTTGGGATCGCATCCACCGCCCATCCGAGCCCCCGGATGCCCTCAGTCCAGTAGAAGCCGCAGGCGACTTCGGCGGGATCGGGCCAACGCGGTTCGCCCTCGTCTCCGACGAAGAGGACTTCTCTCGGGTCTTCGGTGCGCGAGGCGAGGACGATGACCCTCTTCCTCCGCTGCGGCAGGCCGAACGCCCGCGCGTCGATGACACGGTATGCCCAGTTGAAGCCGAGTGCGTCGAGCGAGTGCGTTAGGTATCTCATCGCCTCGCCCCGGTCGAGTTGGAGCATGAAGGGGACGTTCTCCAAGAGGAGCCAGCGTGTGTTACTTCGTGAGGCGAGACGGAAGACTTCACTGACGAGGCCAGAGTTGTCTCCCTTGATGCCTGCGGTACGGCCCGCTTGGCTCAGGTCTTGGCACGGGAATCCGGCGGCGCACACGTCCGCGTCGGGGAGTGCGATCAGTTCACGCACATCTCCGACGAGCGGGATGCCGGGGAAGCGTTCGAGCAGGACGCGTTGCGCGGCCTCGTCCACGTCACAGAGAAGAAGTGTCTCGTGCCCCGCCTGGTGGAGGCCGACCTCGATACCTCCGATCCCTGCGAACAGGCCAACAACCGAAAGTCCCCGAGTCATCCGCCGATCCTACGGAGTCGCGCGGACGACCCGGCACTGCCTGTGCATGGTGGCGACATGGCCCAAAGAGCCATCTTGTGCGCCAAGTTCGGACTGTCTACGTTGCACGAGGCCGGGGCCAAGTGCGGGGGAAGCGTCCAGCACGCGGAGGTTCGACCCCGCGCTCCGGCACGCCTACACCGCTAACGGTTACGTGCCTGAGCCGACATCCCTGATGAGGTACACCGGCGCGGCGGTTGCGCTCGCCGCTAGGGATGCATCCACCACTGGGAGAAGCGAAACCTGAACCTGCACCGGTGCGAGGAGCCCTTGCGCCTCCGGGATGACTCGCGCTCGAAGGTCGGGCTTGGCCTCCAGGTCGGCGTAAAACTTCTCGAACGCAGCCTCGAACTCATCGAGCAGGGTGTGAAGGTCAAGGAAGCGGAGGTCATTCCCCACAAGCGTCCAATGCACCTGCGGCTTCGCGTGCGTCAACAGGACGTTGCGCGTGCCGTACTCGTGCGAGATTGCGTTTCGGAGGCCGTCGTACAACCGCCTGACTTCATGCTCATCGTGCATCCGCGCAGGGAGGTAGGCGCGGATGAAGGCACGCCACGCGCTGAAGCCGTCGAGCCGCCTACCCGTGTACAGCCGGGCGACAGTATCGATCCAACTCGCCAGACCGATGAACGCGAGCCGGGGCAGGTCAACTTCTGCACTCGCCGCCTTCTTCAGATCGCAGAAGTGCCAGTCGTACAGGCTCGCCCGCAGGCGATCCAACTCCTGACGCTCGGAAGGTGTCGGCGCATTGCTCACGGCGTCCAGGGTAGCCATGCGCCCCGAGGATTGGACAGGGCCGAAAGAGCGCCTTGCGTGCCGGTGCGGCGCTTCCTACGCTCGGCCCAGGGCCGGAGCATCGCGGGGAAGCACCGGACGCGCGACGGAGTTCGACCCCGCGCCCCGGCCCCTATGGTTCGCTCATGGAACTCGTCTACGGGGCAGGCAAGATCGACCGCGTGATTGAAGATGTCGAGCGACTGCTCCGCGACTGGCACGAGAAGGAGGCCGATTGGGGCGACCTCTACCTTGAGTACGAGCCGGTCACACCGAAGGATCGGCTTCTTGTCGAAGACCTGGCGGTGACCATGCTCATCAACTCGCGTGTCGCTGCGCAGGCTGCGACGAGCGTGTATCGGAACGCGAGCACGCTCGACCTCACCTTGCTCCCGGACAAGGCGCTTGACGAGACGACCGACGACGAGCGCCAGGCGGTCGCGGGCGTGATCGGCACGATGACGAGTTGGCCATGGGTCGGCGCATCACTGGCGACGAAGACGCTGCACAAGAAGCGGCCTGCGCTGATCCCCGTACTAGACAACATGGCGATCTTCGGCGCGTACATGAACCCTCTCTGGCCCGAGAAGCGGGCGTTGGCCGACACGATCAAGGCGGTGCCGCGCATCAAGGAGGCGCTCGACTGGATCGCCGCCGACATCACGCGGCCTGAGAACGAGCAGGTATGGAAGCGGCTTCAAGAGGCCGAGCCCCGGCGCTCGCGGATCGAACTGTTCGACATGGTGTGGTGGATGTACTTCCGCCAAGTCGAGCCGGTGTCGAGTCCGTTGTCGCCTCGGTAGCGCCCGTCGGCTACGGGTTACAAAACTCGCAAGGGTGGAGTCGTTGATCGTAGCCGCGAGCCCACGACTCCAACTCGAACCGATCCGTTGAGCAGACCTTGATGTACTCCGCCGTCCATGCCTTGTCGGGCGTGGGCGTGATCGTCTCGCATGTCGCTCGGTGGAGGATCGGCACGCCAGGATTCGCGCCACGCAGCGCGTTCACGACGTAGCCGCTCATGTTCGCGTACAGCCACGTTCGGTAACCGGCGTCGTCGTCTTGGAAGCGCTCCATCGAGCATGAGTGTATGGCGGTTGAACGCACGTCTCCGAGACATGACCGAAAGAGCGTCTTGCGGGTCGAGGTCGGGCGCTCTACCCTTCGCAGCGAACCGCCCCCGACCTTCTCCTAGCCGCGATGACGGCACACGGTCGGAGGCGGTTCCATGCCTTCGCCTTCGCTGCGGCGCGTGGACGCCGTCCGAGCCGTCTGGCAACGTGCTCCTCGCTGCGTCTCAGCCTTCGCGCGGCTTCCGAGGGTAGTTGGAGTGCGACCGCCCGGTGGGGATCGGGCGGTCGTGTTCGTACCGTCCGCCCCAGCGGGGAGAATGGCGTCCTCGGAATCCGACGAGCCGCCCGCCATCCCCCTTCGACTTCACGGCGAGCGCCTCACCAATGCAGGAGGCACGAAAAAGTGACGGTCGTTGTTGGAGTAGCAGCCCCGGACGGGATGATCCTCGCTGCCGAAAGCCGCGCGACGTACACGGACGGCACAAGGCACCGCATCGCCTCGGACTTCAACCAAAAGGTCTTCTCCATCTGCGACTCCATCGGAGTCGCCACGTACGGGCAAAGCGGCATCGGGCAGCGCACCATCGCCGGACTCATGGACGAGTTCGTCTCGCAGTTGCCAGAGGAGGACGCGGAGCCGCGCCGAGCAGACGAGATGGCCGCTGCGCTCGGGACGTTCTTCGATGAGCGGTATCGAGCGGAGACGCCTGCCGAGGAGGTTGATCAATGGGAAGCAGTCGCCGCGTTCCCGCTCGGCTTCCTCGTCGCGGGCTACGACGCCGATGGAATCGGTCGAATCCGAGAAGTCTCGATCCCCGGCCCGGTTGTCGGCGGTGCGATTGCGGAGAACGAAATCACGACGGCGGACAAGGGAGTCGCTTGGCGCGGGCAAACCGACGTGATCCGTCGTCTCGTTTACGGCTTCGACGGCGACTTGTTCGCATCCTGCGGGCACGAACTGCCGGACGAACTGCACGAGCCCGTCGGCAGCCTCGCTTACAACGTCCTGTTCCCGATCACGATGCAGGACGCGGTGGACTTCGCGAGTTTCCTCATTCGCACCACCATCGACATGCAGAGGTTCAGCGACGGGACTCTCGCACGGCCTGGCGACCTCCCCGGATGCGGAGGGCCGATTCGAGTGCTCGCGATCACGCGCGACCGCGTGCAATGGATCGCTCCGCCCACGCTGACGGCGGCAACGGAGTCCGGTGTGGCCGAGGGAGCCGCTACGCGCTGAACCGCAGCACGTTCGTCGCGCCCTCGCGGGTGGCCGCAGGGCGCTGCGTGTCGCGGCGCATGTCCTCTCGTGAGGTTCCCTGCACAGGCGCAGACCGCGAGGTTGGAGCGGGCGTGAGGGTATCGCCACGGCGCTGCGTGTCGTGATGGGGCTGAGGCCGTGGCGTTGTCTCTCGTCTCGTCATGTGGCCTCCCCTTTCATCGTCCCCCGCCGTGCGGGAGTTTACTCCTCAACCGAGGGTGTCCTCTGCGAAGCGTCCAAGTCTTTGTAGTCGCTGAGCCGGACGCCCCGACGCGCTTCGGGAGCCGGACGCGCGACGGACGGGAGCATCGCAGCGGGCACCGCTGAGGGCGGGGTCAGGGTTCCGGCATCCTCCCGTTCGAGAGTTAGCCCACGCGGGCGATTACTCGGCCTGCGGTATCGAAGACACGCACGAGCACGCGGTGGCCGATCACGAGGACGAGCACAAGCACGAGGATGACCTCGGCCACGTTCCCGGCGTCCGGCTTGGACACAGGCTCGACCTTCGGCTTGGTGGCGACCTTCGTGAACGTGAAGTGCTTTGAGGCGTGAGGCGTGCCGTCCGGCGTCGGCGGCGGGACTCGGAACGAGTAGGGGACGATCATCGAGGTTACGCCCGAAGCGACCGAGACGACCGTCGGCGGTCGCAGAACAGACATCACCGGCTGTCGGTGATAGACCTGCGCCGCGTGCGAAGCGGCTTGACTCGCGCCGTACATGATCGCGTCGAAGGCTATCCGCAGCGCCGGGCGTACAGGCATCGCCGTCTCGCCGTACGAGCGCGTGAGCGGCTCCTAGTCTGAATCCGGGGCGCAGGCCGCGATACGGGGTCGAGGCTAGGCGGGCGCTCAGAGGCGCTCGTTTGGCGGTTACCCACCGTGTTACCGGCGAGGGTGCCGAGCACGTCTGAGGTCGTCCGGCATGGTCGAGCCTGTGCCGCTCAACGGAGCCGTTTCACCGGGTAGAACCGAGATGAACCGAGTCCCCGCGCCCAACAAGTTCTTCGGCCCACATCTCGGTCTTGCCTTCGGCCGTGCGGAGCTGCTCCAGACGTGGCGGCCCTACAAGGTGCGGCCTGCGCCCGACACGCCACTTGGGCGCCGCTTCGAGACCGGCACGCTCGCGCACGAGCTCATGGCCGGCTTCGTAGCCGCCGTGGAATACATCGAGTCGATCGGCTGGGAGTCGATCAAGGCGCACGAGCGCACGCTCGGCGAGCGCTTCCTCACCGGCTTGCCGGAGAACGCCACGCTGTACGGCCTTCCGACAATGGAAGGCCGCGTCGCGACCTTCGCGTTCAACGTCGAGGGCGTCCCCACACAGGAAGCGGCGACACGCCTCGGTGAGGCGGGCTATGCGGTCTGGGAGGGCGACTACTACGCAGTCGAGGTGATGAAGCGGCTCGGCCTCGAGAAGAGCGGTGCCGTCCGCGCCGGCATCGTCCACTACAACACCGCCGACGAGGTCGACGGCCTGCTGGCGGAGATAGCGTCGCTCTAGCGGGCGCCGGCCCAGCGCGTCGCCGCGCTGGCGCGGGCGAAGCTGCGCTCTACGTTGTCGTCGACCGTCAGGACGACCGGCCCGTGGACTATCAGATGCTTGTCGGCCCGCTCCTTGAGCAGGTCGGTGTAGAAGCCGTGCACGAGCCACTCCCGTCCGGGCGCCACCGCTGCGCGCATGCGGAGGCGCACCAGCCCCGGTGCGAGGTCGTCGATCTGGTGGATGGCCGGGCGCCGGATGAACGTCGTCGGCCCTTCCGGCAGGATCGCGCCGACGTGCTCGACGAGCACCTCGGCAGCCTCGCGGCTACTGGCGACGAGCTCGATGTCGAATTCCTTCACCCCACCTGGCAGGACGCGAACGGCGGCGATCTGCGAGTTGTGGATGTTGATCACCTCGCCGTCGAGCGAGCGAAGCTTCGTCCTCCGCAGCGACAGGTCCTCGACGATTCCCTGAACCTCCAACATCGGGATCGCGATCGTGTCGCCGACGGAGTACCAGTGCTCGACGAACATGTTGAAGCCGGCGATGATGTCCATGAGCATCCGCTGCGCGGAGAAGCCGACCAGGATGAGGATGAAAGACGCGCCGGCTACGGCGGTGAGGCGGCCGAACCCTCCGGTCAGCTGGGCGGCCGTCAGAACGAGGGCCGTCGCGAACGCGATGTACGCGATGCCGGTCCGGATCACAGCGACGCTCGTCTCGCGCCGCTTGAGCTCGACAATCTTGGCGCTCAGGTCTCCGCTCGGGGTCCGGTGCCTGCGATCGGACCAGGCCATCACCCTCCGGGCGACGATGGCGCTCAGGCGGGACACGGCCCAGGCGGCCGCGAAAAGGAGGATGATGGTGAGGGCGTTGAGCATCTGTTACAAAGTTTCCTTCCATTGAAGGTATCGACAGGGATCTCTCTGTCACAATCCCCCAGCCAAATCTTTACCGCGCCTTTACCTCATTGACTCCAGTCGAGCTTCTCCAGCGGCTCATCCGCTTCGACACGACGAACCCGCCCGGGAACGAGGCGGAGTGCGTCGGACTCCTGCGGGGGCTGCTCGAAGAGGCGGGCTGCGAGACGAACACCTACGCAAAGGATCCCGCCCGGCCGAACCTCGTCGCACGGTTGGAGGGATCAGGGGACAGCACGCCGTTGCTGCTACAGGGCCACGTGGACGTCGTGACGACCGCAGGCCAGCACTGGGAGAGGCCGCCCTTCGGCGGAGACCTCGTCGACGGCGAGGTCTGGGGTCGGGGCGCGATCGACATGAAGGGCGCGGTCGCGATGTTCGTCTCCGCCTTCGTGCGCGCAGCGCGGGGAGAGCTGGAGCTTCCCGGCGACGTGATCCTCGTGGTGCTCAGCGACGAGGAGAACGGCGGCGATTTCGGGGCGAAGTTTCTCGTCGAGGAGCACCCCGAGCTCTTCGAGGGCGTCCGCCATGCCCTCGGCGAGGCCGGCGGGATCTCGCAGGTGATCGCGGGGAAGCGCTTCTATCCGATCCAGCTGGGCGAGAAGCAGATCTGCTGGCTGAAGGCGACCGTCCGGGGGCCGGGCGGCCACGGCGCCATGATCCACCGCGACGGGACAATGGCCCGGCTCGCGCGGATGCTGGACGACCTCAACCGCAAGCGGCTGCCGATCCACGTCACGCCGATCGTCAGCGACATGATCGAGACGATCGCCGCCCATCTGCCCCGGCCCAAGCGTGATCTGATGCTCGCGCTGCTCAAACCGGCCGTCGCCGACCGCGCGCTTCCGAGGCTCGGGCCGAGGCTGCGCTGGCTCGAGACGCTGCTGCGCAACACCGTCAACGCGACGATCGTTCACGGCGGCGACAAGGTGAACGTGATCCCGGCGCAGATCGATCTCGAGCTCGACGGTCGCCTCCTGCCAGGCTTCACACCGGACGACCTGATCCGCGAGCTGCACGGAGTCGTCGGCGACGACATCGAGGTCGAGCTGGTGCGACACGATCCCGGCCTCGCGGAGCCCGACCTCGCTCTGTTCGAGATGCTCGGCGGGGTACTGCGCGAGCTCGATCCCGAAGGCATCCCGATGCCGCTGCTTCAAGGCGGTGTCACAGACGGCCGGTTCTTCGCGCAGCTCGGGATCCAGACTTACGGCTTCATGCCGATGCGCCTGCCGGCCGACTTTCCGGTCCTGAAGATCGTCCACGCCGCAGACGAGCGCATCCCCGTGGCAGCGCTCGAGTTCGGCACCGAAGCCGTGGCCCGGGCCTTGCAGCGGTTCTGATGGCCGACAAGGACTACTCGGCGACGCCACTCGGGACGAAGCTCGGGGCGAAGCCGGGCGTCGAGGTGCTTCTGTTCTTCACGACGAGCCGGGCGGAGCTGAGGCGCCGGTTCGGGGCGCTGAAGAAGACGCTGGCCCCGGCGGACGGCCTCTGGATCGCCTGGCCCAAGAAGGCCTCGAAGATCGAGACCGATCTCGACTTCCCGACTGTCCAAGAGATCGGGCTCGCCGCCGGGCTGGTCGACAACAAGAGCGCTGCGATCGATGGGGAGTGGCAGGCGGTCCGCTTCGTCTACCGCAAGAAGGATCGCACTCGATAGCATCGCCGGGGTCATGAGTGCCTTCAGGCTCGAGCGGCTCGACAATGGACTGCGTATCCTGACCGCGCCGATGGACTCGGCTCAATCGGTGACCTGCGCGATCATGCTCGCCGCCGGCTCCCGCTACGAGACGCTCGCGACCAACGGCATCGCGCACTTCGCGGAGCACATGTTCTTCAAGGGGACGGAGCGCAGGCCGACCGCCCGCGACATCTCCATGGAGATCGACGGCATCGGCGGCGAGTTCAACGCCTTCACCGGCAAGGAGTACACCGGGTACTACGTCAAGTGCGCCGCCGAGTCCCGTGACATCGCCCTCGACGTCCTCGTCGACATGTTGCGCCACTCGAAGTTCGATCCGGACGAGATCGAGCGCGAGAAAGGCGTGATCATCGAGGAGATGAACATGTACTACGACACGCCGCGCGACTTCATCGGCGGTGTGTACGAGCAGCTGCTCTACGACGATCAGCCGCTCGGCTGGGAAATCATCGGCCGCAAGGAGACGATTCGAGACGCGACCCGTGAGACGTTCAGCGGCTACGTCGACCACTGGTATCAGCCTTCCAGGATGGTGGTCGGAGTCGGCGGAAAGATCGGCGACGACCTGAAGGAGCGGATCCAGGAACTGCTCGGCGACATGAAGAGGGCCGAGACCGGGAGCCCTGAGCCGATCAAGGTTGATCCGCACGACCACCCGCACGTCAAGGTGCACACGAAGGCTTCCGATCAGGCTCATATCTCCCTCGGCGTGCATAGCTATCCGCTCGAGCATCCCGATCGTTACGTGCTCCAGGTTCTCTCGACGGTGCTCGGCGGTGGGATGTCGTCACGTCTCTTCACGGAGGTCCGCGAGCGGCGCGGGCTTGCCTACTACGTCTATGGGCTGAACCACAGCTACACGGATGCCGGCTCGCTCTTCGCGCAAGCGGGTGTCGACATCAACAGAATCGACGACGCCGTCAGCACGGTCGCTGCCGAGCTGCGCAAGATCGCCGAGGAACCCGTGCCGGCCGCCGAGCTCGAGAAGGCCAAGAGCTTCGCGAAAGGACGATTCGTCCTCCAGCTCGAGACCTCGCAGGGGCTGATCATGTTCGGGCTGCGTCGCGAGGTCCTGGAGAGCACGACGCCGGATCCGGAAGAAATCATCGGCGAGCTCGACAAGGTAACCGCCGAAGACGTGGCCCGCGTCGCCGGCGATGTGATCGAGAAACAGGGACTCAACCTCGCCGTGATCGGCCCGTTCGACGATCCGGACCGGTTCGAGAAGCTCCTCGCCTGAGGTGCGCTGTCTCATGGGCGCATGCTGTCTTGCGCTCGTGGCGGCCGGATGCGGCAGCGGCGGGAAGTCGTCGGCGACGACAGAGCCGGCGACGACGACAGCCGGAACGACGGCGACTAACGGGGTCAGGGTCACAGTCACGGGCAAGTACCACTACTCGCCGAGGGTCATCATCAGCTTCATGCGAAGCTGCACCAAGGGGAATGCAGCGAAAGATGATTACTGCGCCTGTGTGATCGACAAGCTCTCGAACAGCGTGTCGACTCGTGACTTCGCCCGCATAGCGCGCACCGGCAGAGCAGTTCCGCGAGTCGCGAGAGCGATCAGGCGGGCGGCAGCCGCTTGCGCGGGAACCAGTTGATCTAGTCCTCGCCTGCGTCGGTCGCCGCGCGTTCTTTGATCTCCTCTACGACCGTCGGATCCGCCAGCGTGGTTGTATCTCCGAGCGTGCGCTGCTCCGCGACGTCGCGAAGCAGGCGCCGCATGATCTTGCCGCTGCGTGTCTTGGGAAGCTCCGGCGTGAACACGATGTTCGCCGGCTTCGCGATGGGACCGATCTTCTTGGCGACGTGGTTCCGCAGCTCTTCGAGCATCTCGATGCTGCCCTCCTCGCCGCCTTTGAGCGTCACGTAGGCGACGATCGCCTGGCCGGTCCGGTCATCCTTCCGGCCGCAGACGGCCGCCTCCGCCACCTTCTTGTGGTCGACCAGCGCGCTCTCGACCTCGATCGTCGAGATGCGATGGCCCGAGACGTTCATCACGTCGTCCACACGACCGAGCAGCCAGAAGTCTCCGTCCTCGTCGATCCGCGCTCCGTCTCCGGCGAAGTAGACGTCGTCGTACTTCGACCAGTACGTGTCGCGGAACCGCTGATCGTCCTTGTAGATGCCGCGAAGCATTGCGGGCCACGGCCGCTTCAGCACGAGGTATCCCCCGCCGCCCGGACCGACCTCGTCGCCGCTCTCGCTGTACACGCCCGCGTCGACGCCGGGAAACGGCTTCGTCGCCGAGCCCGGTTTCGTCGTTGTCACTCCCGGCAGCGGCGTGATCAGGATCATGCCGGTCTCCGTCTGCCACCAGGTGTCGACGATCGGTGTCCGGTCGCCACCGATGTGCTCGCGGTACCAGATCCAGGCCTCCGGATTGATCGGCTCGCCGACGCTCCCGAGTAGGCGTAACGAGGAGAGATCGTGCTTCTGGGCGTGCTCCGGCCCCCACTTCATGTGCGAGCGAATCGCCGTTGGCGCCGTGTAGAGGATGTCGACCTTGTAGCGCTCGATGATCTGCCACCAGCGCTCGGGATTTGGATAGTTCGGGACGCCCTCGTACATCACGCCGGTCGTTCCGTTCGCGAGGGGGCCGTAGACGATGTAGCTGTGCCCGGTCACCCAGCCCACGTCGGCTGCGCACCAATAGACCGAGTCCGGCTTGACGTCGAAGATGTAGTGGTGCGTCGCGGCGACGCCGACGAGATAGCCGGCCGTCGTGTGCACGATCCCCTTGGGCTTTGCGGTCGTCCCGGACGTGTAGAGGAGATAGAGCAGGTCTTCGGCGTCCATCGGCTCGGGAGGCGCAGAGGCCGGATCGTCATCCTGCCCCTCGACGAGCTCGTGCCACCAGGCGTCCCGCGACGTGTCGAAGGGGACCTGATCGCCCGTTCGTTTCAGTACGACGACATTCTTCACCGTCGGCGCCTGCGCCACGGCTTCGTCAGCGTTCTGCTTGAGCGGCACCTTCTTGCCGGCGCGCCACCCCTCGTCCTGCGTGATCAGGAGCGCGCACTCCATGTCGTTCATACGATCCGACAGGGATTCGCTCGAGAAGCCTCCGAAGACGACGGTGTGCGGCGCCCCGATGCGCGCACACGCGAGCATCGCGATCGGCAGCTCCGGGACCATGCCCATGTAGATGCCGACCGGCGTCCCCTTCGCGACGCCGAGTTTCTTGAGCGCGTTCGCGAAGCGCACGACCTCGCGCTGTAGATCGGCAAACGTGATCGTGCGCCGCTCGTCTCGCGGCTCACCCTCCCAGAAGTACGCGACCTTGTCGCCGTTGCCGGCCTCCACATGCCGGTCGACGCAGTTGAAGCAGACGTTGAGCCTGCCGCCGAGGTACCACTTCGCATACGGCGGCTCCCACTCGTAGAGCCTGGAGAAGGGCTCGAACCACGTGACGCGGTCGCGGCCCTCGGTCTCCCAGAACTCCTCCCAGTCGCGCTCGTAGATCTCGGGCTGAGCGTTGGCCTGCCGCGCGAACTCAGGGTCGGGGGCGTAACGACGCTCCTCCAGGAGCATCGTGTCGATCGTGTTGCTCAGTGGCCGGGTCGGTTCCATCGGTGGATGCCCGGGTCGCGAGCACCAAGCGAGACAAGGACGCAGGGAGCGCTCGGGCTGGTTAGCCCGAGTGCGACGGAGGACGCAGGATCGCGCAGCGTGATCGCGGGCCGGGCGCCGCCGCATGGGGCCGATCCGGCCACTAGGGCGCGAGGTCGTACGGGTAATCCGTCAGGACCTCGTGGCCGTCATTCGTGACGAGGACGAGATCCTCGAGGCGGAGGCCGCCGTAACCGGACCGGTAGAGCCCGGGCTCGATCGTGACGACGTCGCCTGGCACGAGGTCGTGCCCGATCCGGCTCATCGAAGGCAACTCGTGCACCTCGAGCCCAACGCCGTGACCCAGGCCATGGAAGAAACCGTCCTCCAGCACCTCGCCCGGCTCCTTGTTCAGCTGCGTCTTGTAGCCGGCGCTCTGGAAGATGTCGCAGACCTCCTCGTAGAGCTTGCGGCCGTTCACACCGGGCTTGACTCCGGCAGTGGAAGTGTCGAGCGCCTCCTTGACGAGCCTGTGCCACTCCTTGACCTCGTCCGAGGGCTCGCCGACGACATAGGTGCGCGTCATGTCCGCGTAACAGCCGGTCGCTTTGTCCCTGGGGAAGAGATCGAAGACGATCGGCTCGTCCGGGCCGATCTGACCGGAGCCCATGTTGTGGCCGACTGCGGTCTGCGACCCGTGCGACACGATCATGTCGCTTCCCTCGACCTCGTGGTCGGCGAAGACATCCTCGATGATGCGCTTCAGCCGCTCGCAGGTGAGCGGCTCGCCGTCGACTTCGAGACCAGCGCCGTTCGGCTGCGCCCGCCGGAGCAATTCGCGCGAAGCGTCGAGAGCGGCCTCGCACGCCCGTTGCGCGTTGCGAATCCCGCGCAGCTCGGTCTCGTTCTTCGAGCGGCGGCGATTGTCGAAGAGGTCGCGGTCGACGACGAGCTCGACCCCGTTCGCACGGAGATGGTCCGCGTGCCCGACCGGAAAGCTCTCGGGGACGACGGCGCGTTCGATCCCAAGCTCGCGGCAGGCTCGGACGGCGAGCTCCAGCACTACCTTCCAGCCCTGCAGGCCCTGCGTGAAGAGCTCGTCGGAGCCGAGGTCCTCGAGCGGGACGATCTCCAGGTCGGGCGCGTCCTCTCGCACGCGCGGGATCTCGAGGGAGTGGAGGACCACGATCCGCCGGTTGCCCTTCTCCGCGTAGAGGAAGGGATCCGGGATCGGCACCGGCACCTCGTGCCGCAGTTCGGGAGTGCGCATCGTGTCGCCGTAGATCAGGACGTCGGGCACGGGCGGATCCTAACCCGGCGCTAACGCCCAGCGGAGACAACGGGTCGCTGCATAGACTCCAAACCGTGGACGACGCGCCGCAGCGTGCCCAGAAGTTGATGGCTCAGTGGGACGACGAGCTGCGCAAGGAACTCCCCAAAGGCGCCGACATTTTCGACGCGCACACGCATCTCGGCACCGACATCGATGGCATGGTTGGGATCTACGAAGACCTCGAGCGCGGGATGGACAAGTACGGCATCTCGCGCTGCTTCATGTTCTGCCTGGACGAGCCCGACCGGCATCCCGGGTTCCGGGCGGGCAACGACAGGACCCTCGAGTTCGGCGAGCGCTCGCGCGGGCGGATGATCCCCTTCGTCCGCCTCGATCTCGCGGAGGACCCGATCGGCGAAGCGACCAGGATGCTGGACCTGGGCGCCAAGGGCATCAAGCTCCATCCGCGGGCGCAGAAGTTCCTGCTGAACGACGAGCGCCTCTCGCCGATCTTCGAGCTCGCAGCCGACCGCAAGGTCCCGATCCTGATCCACGGTGGTCGCGGCCTGCCGCCGATCGCGGACGACCTTGCACGCGTCGTCGACCGTTACCCGGAGGCGCAGCTGATCGTCGCGCACGCGGGAATCGCCGACCTCGCAGCGCTCGCCGACCGGCTCGGCGGGAAGGCGGGCGCCTTCTTCGACACGTCCGTCTGGAGCCCGCTCGACCTGCTCGGGCTCTACCGGCTCGTCGGTCCGGAACAGGTCGTGTACGCATCGGACTATCCCTATGGGCAACAGCCGGCATCGCTGTTGATCTCATTGCGGACCGCCCGCCTCGCACAGCTGAACGACGAACAGGTTCGCGGAGTGCTCGCGGGCAACGCCAACCGCATCGCAGACGGCGGTGCCCCGGTGGAGCCCTCGGCGCCGAAGGGCCTCGAGACCTTCTCGCAGCCGATGTCGCTGGCGCGGATCCACCAGTACCTGTCGATGGCGACTCCGCTCCTCTGGACGAGACAGCAGGATCGAATCGGCGTGCTCGGCCTGGCGCTGAACGCCTGCGACGACCGGGCGAACGGGCACCGCGAAGAGCTCGATCAGATCAGGGAGCTCCTGACCGTCGCGCAGGACATGTGGTTGACACTGCCGGAAGATGGGGACGAAAGGGACCGCATGGCACACACGCGCGCGACCTTCCGGCTCATCCACCTCGCCGACATCGTGGCGGTGACGACGCCTGCCTGAGCTGCACATCAACGGCGAGACGCATTCGTTCGACGCGCCGGTCGAGCGATCGCTCGCGCAAGTCCTGCGGGAGGACCTCGGCTTCACCGGGACGAAGGTGGCGTGTGGCGAGGGACACTGCGGTGCCTGCACCGTGCAACTCGACGGTGTGCCGACGCTGTCCTGCATCACGCTCGTGCACACCGTCGGCAACCGCGAGGTGACGACAATCGAAGGTCTTCGCGACCATCCGTTGACTCACGCCTTCGTACGGACGGACGCCGTCCAATGCGGGTTCTGCACTCCGGGTCAGGTCGTCTCCGCGGCCGCACTCGTCGAGAGAAACCCGAACCCGTCGACGGACGAGATTCGTCATGCCATGTCCGGCAATCTCTGCCGCTGCGGTACGTATCCGAAGATCGAGGAGGCCATCAGAACTTGGCAAGACTGATCCGAACCGAAAAGGAAGTCGAAGGACGCTACGAGGAAGTCTGGATCGTCGTCGACGAGGACGCGCTCGACCAGTGGCCGGCGGGACCGCTCACGACGGTGGGACGGAGAGTGCCGCGGGTCGATGGACTGGCGCGGGCCCGCGGTGAGGCGCAGTTCACGGCCGATCTGCAGCTGCCTGGGATGCTGCACACGGCGGTTCTCCGTAGTCCCTACGCGCGGGCGCGCGTGACCTCGATCGATCTGGAACCGGCGCTCGGCGCGCCCGGCGTGCGCGCTGTGATCGGCCCCGCGGACGAGGATCAGCTCACCGACGAGCCGAGCTACGTCGGCCACGCGGTGGCAGCCGTTGCGGCCGACACTTTCGGCCAAGCGCAGGCGGCCGTCGAGCGCATCGTCGTCGACTGGGAAGTGCTCGAACCGTTGCTCGACCCGGACGAGGCAGTGCGACAGGAGTCGTTCGTCTCGGATGTGGCCAAGTACGAGCGGGGGGACTTCGAGCGCGGGCTACGGGAGGCGGACGTGGTCGTGGAAGCCGAGTATCGGACACAGGTCGTGGTCCACAACTCGCTCGAGACGCATCAGGCCGTCTGTCACTGGGAGGACGACGAGATCACCGTCTACATCTCGACCCAGTACATCTGGGGCATCCGCGCGGCGATGGCCGCCCACCTCGGCCTGCCACCCGACAAGGTGCGTGTCATCTGCCATGCGATGGGCGGCGGCTTCGGAGCGAAGAACAGCCCCGGCGACTACACGCCGATCGCGGCCGAGCTCGCGAAAAGGACGGGGCGGCCGGTCAGGTGCGCGCTCACTCGGCGTGAGGAGAATGTCGCCGCCGGCAACCGCAACGCAACCATCCAGAGGCTGACCGCAGGCGCAACGTCGGACGGCACACTCGTTGCCCTCGGCGGTGACTTCGTCAACGCCGTCGGCTTCTCGGGCTGGTCGGCCACGACGGAAGGGCCGATGAAGATGCTCTATTCGTGCGACAACGTGCGCACGACGCAGTATCCGGCGAAGCTCAACCTGCCGCCGATGGCCGCGTTTCGAGCGCCGGGCTTCGTCGAGGGCACGTTCGCACTCGAATGCCTTCTCGACGAGCTCGCAGTGAAACTCGGCATCGATCCGCTCGAACTGCGGCGCCGCAACTACGCCGACTCCGACCGCACCGATGACCGCCCGTTTTCGTCGAAGAACCTCGCCGAGTGCTACCGACGTGCAGAGCCGCACTGGGCGAAGCGCGACGAGGTACGCGCGCGCAGCCACGGTCCGTGGAAGCACGGCATCGGTCTGGCGTCGCAGATCTGGTACGGAGGCGGCGGTCCGCCCTCGTACGCGTGGATCCGCGTCGGCTCCGACGGCCGCGCACAGGTCGTCACGGCGATGCAGGACATCGGCACCGGCACGCGCACGGCCATGGCCCAGATCGCAGCGGAGGAGCTCGGCGTGCCGCTCGACCACGTGCAGGTCTCCCTTGGCGACTCGGCTCGCGGACCTTTTGCGTCGATTTCCGCAGGCTCGTCGACCGTGCCGTCGATGGGGCCGGCCGTGCGCTCGGCCGCAGCGGACGCAAAGCGTCAGATCATCGAGATCGCGGCGCAGCGGTTCCACCTCGAAGAGCGTGTGCTCGATCTGCGGGAGGGCCAGATCGTGTCTGCCGACGGCGGTTCGTGGCCGCTCACCGAAGTCACGGGCCTGCTCGAGAGCGGCCAGATTCTCGGCAAGGGAGCGCGCGGGCCGAACCCGGCCGGCATGCAAGTGCTGACGTTCGGCGTCCAGGTGGCAGAGGTCGCCGTCGACGTCGAGACCGGAGAGGTGCGCGTCGACAAGATCGTCGCGATCCACGACGTCGGCCGGGTCATCAACGCGCTCGGGGCCGAGAGCCAGGTCGAGGGCGGCATCATCCAGGGCATCGGGCACACGCTGTCGGAGGAGCGCATCGTCGATCCAGCGACGGGCTCGATTCTCACCCGCACGCTTGACGCGTATCGGATGCCGACGATCGCGGACGTCCCGGAAATCGTCACCGAGCTCGTCGACATACCAGACGAACATCTGACGAACCTCGGCTCCAAAGGCCTCGGCGAGCCGCCGATCGTTCCCGTCGCCGCCGCGATCGCGAACGCCATCCGCGATGCGACCGGAGCCGAGATTCGCTCGCTGCCGATCACTCGCGAAGAGATGTTACGCGCCTTGCGCGAAGCCGACGCGCGTGAGAAGGAGCAGCGTGGAGCTGCTGCGGCCGTCTAGCACCGAAGAAGCGACCGGCGCGCTCGGCAACGGTTCGCGTGCCCTCGCCGGCGGCACCGAGCTCGTCCCGCTCATGCGCGACGGGCTGGTCAAGGCCGAGACGCTCGTGGACGTACGCGGCGTTGTGCCTCGAGGGATCGCCGGGAACCGCATCGGCGCGGGAACGACCTTGGCAGAGCTCGAGCTCGATGCGCAGATCCCGCAAGCGCTGCGGGAGGCGTGCGCCCAGGCGGCCTCCCCGCAGCTGCGCTCGATGGGGACGATCGGTGGCAATCTCCTGCAGGCGACGCGCTGCTGGTACTGGCGGCTTGGCTTCGACTGCTGGCTGCACGGAGGCGAGAAGTGCTTCGCAAAGGACGGGGCACAACGCGAGCACGCGATCTTCGGCAACGAGCAGTGCGCATCCGCTCATCCGTCAGACGTTGCCGCGGCACTGCTTGCGCTCGACGCGAGACTGCGGACGACGCGGCGTGAATTTGCGGTCGCGGAGCTCTACCGTTTGCCGACCGACGCGAACCGCGACGTGACAACGCTGGCACCCGACGAGTTGATCCTCGAGATCGAGCTCACGACGCCCGATGCATCGACGTACCTCAAGGCGATGGACCGCCGCAAGTGGGCATTCCCGATCGTCGGCGTCGCCGCGGCACGTTTCGGTAGCGCAACTCGATTCGCTCTCGCCGGGGTGGCTCCGATCCCCTGGCTGCTCGACTCGGCCGCAGCTCTGGACGACGCCACGCCTCTTCCCGGCACGGCCTACAAAGTCGAGATCGCCCGCGCCCTCGTCCGACGAGCAATCGAACGAATTTGACGCACGCGCGGGCGAAGCTCGCCGGGGCGGCGATCTTTGGCCTGGCGATATTCGCCCTGGCTGGATGCGGCGGAGGGGGCAAGCAGAACGCCGAGCCGTCGTGTCCGACGAGCGGCAAGCAGGTGACGTTCCCGCTGTTGGACAGGTCGAAGGCCTATACGGTCGGCGTCCTCACCAACTTCGGCCGCTTCGACATTCGCCTGGACGTGCGGGACTCGCCGTGCACGACCTCGTCGTTCGCCGCGCTGGTGAGGAAGGGCTTCTTCGACGGCACGCGCTTCCACCGGATCGTGCCCGGCTTCGTCATCCAGGGTGGCGACCCGACCGCAACGGGTCAGGGTGGTCCGGGCTACACGGTCCAAGACGTTCCGCCTGCGAACGCGACCTACACCAGAGGGGTCGTCGCGATGGCGAAGACGAATGCCGAACCGCCCGGTACCTCAGGGAGCCAGTTCTTCGTCGTGACCGGCGCAGGTGTAGGGCTGCCGCCTCAGTACGCCATCCTGGGCACCGTCACGAAGGGCCTACGAGTCATCGAACGAATCGGCAAGCTCGGTAACCCGGCAAACGAACGCCCCACTCGCAAGGTCGTCGTGCAGCGAATGACCGTCACGCCGTAACGTAAGCGAGATGATCGCGGCCGTCGTGCTCGCCGCAGGGGCGTCGACCCGCTTCGGCTCCCCGAAGCAAGCCCTGCTGCTCGAGCCGGTCCTCGAACGCGTGCGATCGAGCGCCACGATCGGGGACACCATCGTCGTGCTAGGCGCACACGACGTCGAGACCAGCGCGCGTGTTGTGCACTGTCCCGAGTGGCACCGCGGCCCGGGGGCGTCGCTTCGCTGTGGTCTCGGCGCACTCGGCGAAGAGATCGAGGCTGCCGTGGTCGTCCTGGCCGACGGACCGTCGCTCGATCCGCGTGCCATCGACCGGGTAGTCGCAGCGTGGCGGGAGAGCAGTGCGGAGCGAGTTGCCGCCACCTACGGGGGCATCCGCCTTCACCCCCTCCTGCTGGCACGCGACGTCTGGAGGGAGGTGCCGGACGAAGGGCTGCGCGACCTGTCCGCCGAACTCGTGCCCTGCGACGACCTGGATCCTCCAGGAGACGTCGATTTTGCCGATGACTCGAGATGAAGGAGGATGGCCGCCCCCGAAACCAGAATGTGGTCGAGTATGGAGCTCGTCCACCCCCTCGAGCCAACCGGCGAGGAATCGCCGCTAGCCCGTGCGCGTCTGCACCGGCAGCTGACTGTCGAAGAGACCGCCCGGCGCGCCGGCATCACGGCCGAGGAGGTTCGCTGGCTCGAGGAGGGCCGGGTCTATCGGTTCCCGAAACCGGACGACGCGTTGATCGCAACCGCCCTGTACGCGACGGCGCTAGGCCTCGACAACCGTGAGGCCCGCGAGCTCGCGGGCTTGCCCGTTCCGCCGCAGCCGATCAAGCGGAACCCGCTGCCACGATTGCTCGTCGTCTGCGGAGTCGTGATCGCTCTCGCGGTGTTCGCGACCCTGCTGCTGATCCCACGTTCAGGCGGCAAGCCGAAACAGGGCAGTCCGAGCGCAATTCTCCCGCCGCCCTGGCGGATCCCCGTCAATGTCCTGAACGGGAGCGGCGACATCAACTACACACGGCAGGTCGCGAGCCGCATCGGCGCGTTCGGCTACACCATCAAGAAGGTCGGCCGCGCCGACAACTTCACGTATCCGCAAACGGCGGTGTACTTCCCGCCGAAATGCGAGGGCGTCGCTTTCAGACTGGCGAAGCAACTGGGGGTGCCGACGAAACCGCTTCCCGGAGGCACGGGCACATGCCAGCTCTACGTCATCGTCGGCCCTGCACGAGGCCCAGGCGAGTAGCTCCTACTGAAGAGGTGTTCGTAGGCCGGCGAGCTTCGTCTTGAGCTCGACGGACATCGGTTCCTGCTGCACTGCCTGGCGTACGAACTGGCGCAGCTTCTCCTCGAAGCGATAACGCTTGCGGCAGTACGTGCATCCGTCGAGATGCTGCTCTGCTTCCGCACGCTCCGCGTCGGTGATCGTGCGGTCCATGTACGGCTGCATCATCTCCTCGCAGTGCGTGCAGGGATCGTATGCAGTCATGCCTCCTCGCCTCCCACCGCAGACTCGGCCATGGCTTGCTTCAGGATACGCCGTCCGCGGTGCAGACGCGACATCACAGTGCCGATCGGAATGTCGAGGATCTGCGCAGCATCCGCATACGTGAAGTCGCCGATGTCCACCAGGACTACGACGTCGCGAAAATCATGCGGCACTTCCGAGAGCGCGCCCACGACGTCGTTCTGCGACAGCCGCTCGACGACGCGGTCTTCGTCGCTCGCCCCGTCGCCCGAAGCCTCGAGCTTGTTGTAGAGGAAGTAGTCGCCTTCCTCGAGCGGCTGCGTATCCGGCGTGCGTTGCTGCTTGCGGCCGCGGTCGATGTTCAGGTTCGTCAGGATCCGCAGCAGCCACGCGCGCAGGTTCGTGCCGGGCGTGAACGACCGCCAGCTGCGAAACGCGCGCGCATACGTCTCCTGCATCAGATCCTCGGCCTCCTCGCGGGAGCCGACGAGATGGCGGGCCACTCGATACACCTGATCGGACAAAGCAAGCGCGTCCTCCTCGAAGCGCACACGATCGCGCGCTTCAGTCGCCAGTTGCCTTGCGTCGGGCTCCCGTGTGGTCTCACTCACCTCGGGCCACCCTACCAAGGCCTTCTCCGCGTAAACGTATGGTTGTCCACACACATTCCTGAAAGGACCTAGGGCACTTCGCGGAAGCCGCCGCGGGCCATTGCCTCGAGCAGTGAGTCGCGCTTCGTGCGCTCGTCATCCCAGGCAAGCGTGACCTGGCCCATCAGGTTGGCGTTGGCTTCCTCGAGGCCATCGTGCCCTTCGAGCACCTTCGCGAGCCGCATGACGCAGCGCTCGCAACGGATCCCGCTCACCTGGATCGTCTCGGTAACGACGGCCATCTTCTTACGCTACCGACCGCTCGACGAGATCTGCGCAGACAGCAGACAGGCCTTCGGCACGGCCGATCGCGAGTTGACGGTCGGCCTCGCACGTCTCTGGGTCGAGTCCGTGCAGGGGAACAGGCAACTCGCGCGCCAACGCCGCGACGGTGAGCGCTTCGTCGCGGTCCGGATGAACGAGTTTCCCATGCGGCCCAAAGCGAGAGGCGGCCCAGCGGTTCTGTTCGTAGACGCCGCGCTCGGCGGGCTCGAACGGTCGCGGCGGCGCCTCGAGCGCCCAGGCGCAGAGCGCGTGCACCAGACCGACCAGGGCAGCCGTGTGCTCGACCGAGGTCGCCTGGTCCGGCGCCCGAACCTCGAGCGTTCCAAAGCGGGGATGTGGCCGGACGTCCCACCAGAAGCTCGTGTAGTCGTTCGCCAATCCCGTCGCCGCCATCCGCTCGATGAAACGCTCCCACTCCGCGTAATTTCGGAAGGCAGGCGGTGCGCCGTGTCGCGGCAGGAAGCCGAGCACCTCGGCGCGAATCGACAGCATCCCGGTGTCACGCCCCTCGAAGTACGGGGAGTTCGCAGACAGTGCGAGCACGAACGGCAGCCAGGGCAGGATCGTCTCCATGACGCGGAAACACGTTTCGGCATCGGGCATGCCGATGTGGATGTGCAAGCCGCTGACGCCTTGACGCCGCGCCGATGGGCCCGCGTACTCGACGAAATCGCGGTAGCGCTCGACAGGCGCGATCTTCTGCTCCGACGGCATGCTCGTCGGATACGAACCCCCCGCGGCGACGACGTACCCGTTTTGCGCGGCGATTTCGCGCGCCGCGCGGCGTAACTCGATCAGACGCTCGTGCGCCTGCTCGGCAGTGTCGCTGACGTCGGTCGTCAGCTCGACGACCGACGCGTGCAGCTCGGTCTTCAGAGTGCCCGGAAGGTTGCGTCCCTCGGCGCCGGCCACAAGCGTCTCGACCGCGGGCACGAGCTGCAGCGTCTCGGCGTCGACGATCCAGAGCTCCTCCTCGACTCCGACTGTCAAGGAAGGCCCGAACTGCTGCTCGATCACCTCGCCCTGACGCCGTGGACCGGGCCGCCGGCTGCTTCCCACGCGTAGTACGACGCGCTCGGGCCGTATGACGGCTCGTACGCCTGGATGCGTGGATTGCGCCCGACCTCCTTGGCGCGTTGTGCGTGATGCAGCAAATTCGGGTCGTCGCGCCGCTCCCAGACGAGGATCAGATGCGCTGCGGTCATGAAGCCGGCCACGAAGGTACAGCCGGCCGCCGGACACGGAAAGGGATTCGTGCGCACGCAGAACCACCCGCTACGGTCGCCGGCTTCGTCGTCCCTCCAGAGCTCTTCCTCCCAGACGAGCTCCGCGTCCGCCAGGACGCCGTGTCCCGGCTCCATCCGCCCCTCCTCCACCGACAAAAGGCTACCCGTCAGGGACCGCCGTCTTCGGGCACTCTAGGACCGGGGTCCGGGCAGCCTGGCCAGCAGCCGCAGTCTGGCCAGGCGCCGGGCGCGCCTCGTTGTGCGCCCACCCGGGCCCCTTTAGTGCGCCCTCCAGTCGCGGAACGCATGTCGCAGCGCCTCCTCGGCGTCCCGCGACACGTCGTCCACCCGCAGCGTGCCGGTGAGCTCGATCGTGCGCCTCATCTGCTCGACGTACGTCGTGCAGCCGTCGCAGGCCGAAAGGTGCGCGTCGAAGCGCTTGCGCTCACCAGAGGACAGATCGCCCTCGAGGTACGCCGTCACGAGCTCGACGAGCTCCACGCAGTTCAGATGGGCCAGACCGATGCTCATTGTTCCTCCGACAGGTACTGCTCGAGCGCGCGCCTCACCTTGGAGCGGCCGCGGTGAAGCAAGACGCGTTGATTGGTCTCCGAGAGCTCGAGAGCGTTACGGACCTCGTCGGCGGTCCATCCCTCGACATCGCGCAAAGTGATGACCAGCTGCTGGCTCGGCGGGAGCCGTTCGATCGCCCGTTCGACCACCGACAAGGTCTCCTTCGCCAGGAGCCGGTCTTCAGGCCACGCACGCGGCAGCACTGCCCAGTGCCCGGTGCCGGCGAAGCGCGAACGCTCGACAGCCGGCTCGAAGCCCCCCTCCTCCGTGTCGAGAGCCGAGAATGGAACCGACCGACGCTCTCGCTCGCCTCGGGTCTTTGCCGTGTTCGTGAGGATGCGGAAGATCCACGTCTTCAGCGACGAGCGCCCCTCGAAGCGGTCGATCCCCTTCAGGACCGCCAGCCAGGTCTCCTGGACGACGTCTTCTGCCAGGGCCGCGGTAGGCACGAACATTCGCGCAACGCGCAGGAGCGACGGGTTCAGGACGCGGATCAACTCCATGAAGGCCTCCTCATCATGCGCCCGCAGCCGCTCGACGAGCTTCTCATCCTGCGGCGAGAGGAGCTGCTCCATCGATTGACTGTACCGCCGCTCCGCGCGGATCTAAATCGGGGCGAGCTCCAGCGTGCGCAGGCCGCGCACGTCGACCCAGATGCGCTCGCCGTCCGTCACGACCTTCATCACGACGGCCTCGCAGTGCGGGCAGCGCAGAACGGTGCCCGCGGCCATGTAGACGTGGATCGCTCCGACCGGCTCTGCCGAGCCGCAGCTGTCGCACGTGCCGACGGCCGTCGTCACCTCGCCGGCGAACACCTCGCTGAGAAGCCCCGCCGCCGCATTCCCGTCGAGCCTCAGTGCTTCCATCTCATCCTCCTGTCGGGCCGAAGCGCTCGGTCTTGATCCGCGACGGCTCGTGTCCAAGCCCGACGAGCGCTTCGGCGACCGCCTCGACGAACGGGGTCGGCCCGCACACGAACGCCCAGGCAAGATCGGCGGGAGCAACCTCCGACAGCAGCTCGCGGTCGACGCGGCGGCTGTAACCAGTCCAGTTCGGCGGCTGGTCGCGTGTGAGCGTGAACACGATCTCCAGGCCGTCTTCTCGTTTCCGGTACCGCTCGAGCTCGTCGCGATAGATGACGTCCTCCCATGATCTCGCCGAGTAGAGCAGCCGTGTCCGCACCGCATCGTGGTTCGACGCGCGCTGCCGCACCATGGCCATGAGGGGGACGATGCCGGAGCCGCCGCCAACGAGAAGCACGGGGCCGCCCGGATCCGGATCCCAGACGAAGTAGCCGCCGACAGGCCCGCGCAACTCGAACCGGTCTCCCGCGTGAGCGTCCCGGGTCAGATACGGCGAGACCTCCCCGTCGTCGATCCGCTCGACGGTCAATTCGACCCGAGGGCCGCCGGCGGGAGACGCGATCGAATAGCTCCGCTGGGCCTGATATCCGTCGTCAGCGGTCAGACGGACGTCGACGTGCTGACCGGCCCGGTGACCGGTCCAGTCCTGGACGTCGAGGGCGAGGGTCTTGACCCGATCTGTCTCGGGCCACACGTCCGCAACCTCGGCGACGTGCCAGTTCAGTCGCCCCAGTACCGCTGTTCCTTCCAAGGGTCCCCGTAGATGTGGTAGCCGTTCGACTCCCAGAAGCCGGGCTCGTCGGTCTCGGTGAGGCGAAGCCCCCGCAACCACTTGGCGCTCTTCCAGAAGTACAGATGCGGCACGAGTAGCCGCGCCGGACCGCCGTGCTCCGGCTCGAGCGGCTCACCGTCGTAAGCAAAGGCGACCCACGCCTTGCCGTCGGTGACATCGGCCAGGGGCAGGTTGGTCGTGTAGCCGCCGTCGCAGAAAGCGGTCAAGTACTCGGCCGAGGTGTCGACCCCTGCGAGCAGCGCATCCACGGGGACGCCCTCCCAGACCGTGTCGAGCTTCGTCCATTTCGTCACGCAGCTGATGTCGACCGTGATCGTCTCGCTCGGCAACGCGCGAAACTCGTCCCAGGTCCAGCGGTGCTGCTCGTCGACCTCGCCGCCGATCGTGAAGTCCCACTGGTCGAGCGGCGTGTGCGGCGTCGGGCCCGCAGAGAGCACCGGGAAGTCGTCCGTGACGTACTGGCCGGGCGGAATGCGGTCACGCGGCGCGTCGTCACGCCTTCGACCTTTGAACCCTCGCGAGATGATCGGCATGGCTTCTCCCTTCAGTCTTGGGTCAGCTGCACGCGTGCCGGAGCGCCGACAAGCTCCATCATGCTCTTGTAACAGACCGAGAAGCCCCTACGACTGTTACGCCAGTGAAACGAGGAGGTCCGATGAACGCCGAGCGCTACGACCTGATCGTCCTGGGCTCCGGCTCAGGGGCGCGAGACGGCGCCGGAAAGGCAGCGCGAGAACACGGCGCCCGCGTGGCGTTGATCGAGCACCGGCTCTGGGGCGGATCGTGTCCCAACGTGGCCTGCCGCCCCACGAAGGCCTATGTCGTCGCGGCCGAACTGATGCACGACGTACGACATCACGCCGCGGAGCGCGGCATCGACCTTCCCGAGCCGGCTGTCCGACTCGCGCAAACGCGGAAGTGGAAGGACTCGCTCCATCGCGACCAGCAGAGCTGGCTTCGGACCTTGAAGGACGCTGGTTACGGCGTGGTGCCCGGAACTGCGTCCTTCGTGGATGCACGGACCGTCCGGGTCGGCGACCAGCAACTGTGCGGGGAGAGAATCCTCATCGCCACGGGGAGCCGGACGGCGGTCCCGGCGATTCCCGGCATCGAGGACATCGAGTGGATCGACCATGTCAGCGCACTCGAGCTCGACGAGGTGCCAGAGTCGCTGCTCGTCGTCGGTGCAGGGCCCGTCGGCCTCGAGTTCGCTCAGATCTTCGCCCGCTTCGGCTCGCGCGTGACGATCGTGAACACCGGCCCGCAGATCGCGGCGCGCGCAGACGCGGAGGCGGCAGGCGAGCTGCAGGCGGCGCTCGAGGAAGAGGGGATCGAAGTCGTGCTGAGCAGCGGGGTCGACTCCCTTGCACGCAGTGGGAACGGCATCGACGCTGCCGTCGGCGGCCGCTCGGTCCACGTGTCGCACGTCCTGCTCGCCTCAGGCCGCCGACCGAACGTCGAGGAGCTCGATCCCGCCCGCATCGGCCTCGAGATCGGTCGCGGTGGCATCGCGGTCGACAACCGTCAGCGCACGAACGTCGACGGCGTCTGGGCCGCAGGCGACGTCGCTGCCGGGCCGATGCTCACTCCAGTTGCGCAGTACCAGGCCCGCATCGCGGTCGAGGACATGTTCGGCGACGGCTCGCGGCGCGCCGACTACTCGGCGCTCCCGACCGCGGTCTTCACGGATCCCGAGCTGGGCGGCGTCGGGCTCACCGAGGCGGAAGCTGGGGCGAGGGGTCACGAGGTCGGCGTCGTCAAGCATCCGTTGCCGTCCGTCACCCGCGCGCAGTACACGGGGGCGAAGCACGGTCTCTACAAGATCGTCTTCGATCGCGAAACGCGCCGTGTGCTCGGCGTCCACGTCGTCTCGCGCGCGGCGAGCGACATCGTCGGCAGCATCACGCCTGCCCTGAAGCTCGGCGTCACCGTGGACGACCTGGCGTTCATGCACCACGTGTATCCGAGCTACAGCGAAGGCCTGAAAGCCGCAGCCGAGAAGGCCCTTGAACTTTCGACGAGCGAAGCGAAGTCCTAACTAATAACCCGAGGAAAGTGCGCAGCACTTTTCTCGGATGAGCACTTTCCACGGAGAAGAAGAGCAAGAGGCCGGGGCAGGCGTTCCGGCCTCTCGCTCTGTGCTTCCGCGCGCCGTGCTGGCCTACGGCTCCGGCGGAAGCCGGCCCCCAGGGGTACGGGGCCAGTCGGGGCGGCGTTGAGTCATGGTTGCCGCCCAAGTTTGACGCTGACGTGGATCCGGCTCGTTCCGCGGACGACCTCGAGATCGATCTTGTCGCCCGGCTTCTTCGTCGCGATGAGATCGACGAGGCGCTCGATCGACGGAATCGGCTGGCCGTCCGCCTTGACGATCACGTCGCCGCCCGCCGGCCAGCTCTCCCCCTCGACGGTGACCTGGTTCGTCGCGGGCTTCAGCCCGGCCTTCGCCGCGCCCGTGCGGGGCCGTACCGAGGCGACGAGCACGCCGCTCGTGACCGGAAGGTGGAACAGGCGCCCGATGTTCGGCTGAAGCGTCTTGCCTTCGATGCCAAGGAACGCGTGCTCGGCCTTGCCATGTTTGATCAGCTCCGCGACGACGTCCTTGACGGTGTTGATCGGGATCGCAAAGCCGATGCCGACGTTGCCCTGGCTCTGACCGCCGGTCTCGATCTGCGCGTTGACGCCGATCACCTCGCCCTGGGCGTTCAGCAGCGGGCCGCCGGAGTTGCCGTGGTTGAGCGCCGCGTCGGTCTGGATGACGTGCGAGATCGAGAGCTGGTTGGGCGCGCTGATCCGGCGCTGCACAGCGCTCACGATCCCGGCGGTGACAGAGCGATCGAGCCCGAAGGGGTTGCCGATCGCGATCACCTGGTCACCCACGCGCACCGTGTCGGAATTGCCGAGCGGCAACGATTTGAGGGCACGCGACTTGACGTGCACCTGCAGCACCGCGCTGTCGGTCGACGGGTCGACGCCCACAACCTTGGCCTTGAAGCGCTCGTTGTCCGAGAAGCTCACCTGGATCGTGTTCGCACCCTGAACGACGTGGTAGTTCGTGACGATGTGACCGGCCTTGTCGATGACGAAGCCCGAGCCGAGTGCGCGCTGAGTCTGACTTGCTCCGAACGGGTTCCCGAAGAAGTCGGAGGGCTGCTGCACGCGTGACGTCGTCTCGATGTGCACCACCGCAGGCGCCGACGCACGATAGATCTCGTTGATCGACATCCGCTTGCCCTGCGCGAAGGCGGCCGGCGCCGAGGAGCTCGGCACAGCCTCCTGGCGGATGACGGTCGTGTGCTCACCAAGCTTCCCCAGCGCGGCCGCGCCGCCAAGCGCAACGCCGCCGCCCAGGAGGGCAACGGCGAAGAACCCGGCGGCGCGGCTCCGGAGGTGGAGGAAGTGATGCACGCCCTCGTTTCTACCGAGGGCAGGCTTAACGCACGGTTGCGCTCCGTTAAGCTCGCATTAAGGGCTGTAGAGGAGAGCGAGCCGGTCGGCTGAGCGGCCACCGCGGAATGGAGAGGCCGATGGGCTTCGCAAAGAGCGAGCTCTTTACCGCGCCTTTGAGCGGTCTTTACAGGGCACTAAAACCCGCTTCCTAGGGTAAGGAGCTTCAAATCGCCCACGACAAGGGGGAATTCGACATGCGTTTGCTGAAGAGATTCACGCCGTCGCCCGCGATGGTGATCGCTTGCCTGGCATTGCTGCTCGTGCTCGGCGGCACCGGTTACGCGGCGAGCAAAGCGCTGCCGCGCAACAGCGTCACAACCGTGCAGGTGAAGGACCGCTCGCTTCTGGCGCGCGACTTCAAGGCCGGCCAGATCCCGCGTGGCCCAGCCGGCCCGGCCGGAGCTGCCGGACCTGCCGGCCCTGCAGGTCCGGCCGGACCCGCCGGGACGACCGGTTCCGCGTCGGTCAAGTGGGCGCTCGTACGCCCTGACGGCGGCATCGCGGCGCAGTCCGGCGGCATTACGCTGGCCGCACACCCGAGCACGGGGAATTACATCCTCAACATCGGCAGCGCGATCACCGGCAAGCCGATCCTCGCGAGCGGTGGCTACGCCGGAGATGCGGGCGACCAGCGCGGAGAGACCACCGCCGGCCCCTGCGGCGGCGGCAGCGAAGGCAGGACCTGCCCGAGCGGCTTCGACACGACGAGCCATCTCTTCGCCCAGACACGCAACAACGACGGCGTTGCGACTGATCACGCGTTCTACGTCGTCGTCTTCGGCTAACCGTCGGCTAACCGAAACGCATCTGAGGGCGCGGCCACCGGCTGCGCCCTCAGAATGCAGGGATGAGAGTTTCGGCCAAAGCGGACTACGCGCTCCGAGCAGTGATCGAGCTCGCCGTGATCGGCAGTGATGTCCCGGTCAAGGGTGAGCGGATCGCGCAGGCACAGGAGATCCCGCTCAAGTTCCTCGAGAACATCCTCGGCGATCTGCGACACGCCGGGCTCGTCCGAAGCCAGCGTGGTGTGGAGGGCGGTTACTGGCTCGCGCGGCCGGCCGATGAGATCACCGTGGCCGAAGTGATTCGCGGCGTCGAGGGCCCGATCGCCAACGTGCGGGGAGTCGGCCCCGAGCAGGTGGAGTACGCGGGCTCGGCGGAGCGTTTGCGCGAGGTGTGGATCGCGGTCCGTGCGAACCTTCGCGCCGTGCTGGAGCAGGTGACGATCGCGGATCTGGCCAGCGGCGAGCTGCCGCTCTCGGTGGAAGAGCTGGCGTCGAATCCCGACGCCTGGCAACCGCACTAGGGAGGCGGGCTAATCGGTGAAGACCGTCTGCCGCGTCGGGCGGATGTACACGATCTGACCATGCTGAAGCTCCAGGGCCTCCACTTGCTCGCGGGTGAGTTGCGCCGACATCGTCTCGCCGTCGTCGCGCACGAGCTCGACGCGAACCTCGAAGCCCAGATGCACTAGACGCTGCACCATCGCCTCCTGCGTCGAGCCGTTGGGCTCGAGCAGCAGCTCGACGTCGTGCGGGCGGATGAAAGTGTCGCCGAGACGATTGACCGGGCCGACGAACGACATCACGAACTCGTTGGCAGGGTTGTCGTAGAGCTCGCGTGGGGGAGCCGTCTGCTCGATCCGGCCTGCGTTCATAACCACGACGCGGTCGGCAACGTCCATCGCCTCCTCCTGGTCGTGCGTGACGATCACCGTCGTGGTGTGTGTCTCGTCGTGGAGACGCCGCAGCCAGAGACGCAGCTCCTTGCGCACGCGCGCATCGAGCGCGCCGAACGGCTCGTCGAGCAGCAGGACTTTCGGGTCGACCGCGAGGGCGCGTGCAAGCCCCATGCGCTGGCGCTGGCCGCCGGAAAGCTGGGCCGGATAGCGCTTCGCGAGGCCGCTGAGCTGGACGAGGTCGAGCAACTCCGACACGCGCTGCTTGATCTGGGTGCGCGGGCGTCGCCGGATCGTCAAACCGAAGGCGATGTTGTCCCACACCGTCATGTGCTTGAAGGCGGCGTAGTGCTGGAAGACGAAGCCGACGCCGCGGGCCTGCGGCGGCCGCCGGGTGACGTCCTCGCCGTCGAGGAAGACCTCGCCTGCGTCCGGCTGCTCCAGCCCTGCGATCACCCGGAGCAGGGTCGACTTCCCGCTTCCGCTCGGGCCGAGGAGCGCCGTCAGGGAGCCGGTCGGCACGTCGACGGAGACGCCGTCGAGGGCGGTGAAGGCGCCGAAGCGCTTGACGATTCCGCGCGCCTCGATCATTGGATTCCCTCTTTGGGCTTCAACCGCGTCATGAGGAGGAGAGTCGCCACTGCCAGGAGTGCGAGCAGCACCGCAGCAGCATAGGCACCGGTGGTGTCGAAAGCCTGGTACCGATCCTGGACGTAGAGGGTGAGCGACTCCGTCTGCCCGACCAGACGGCCGGAGACGACGCTGACCGCGCCGAACTCGCCGAGGGCGCGGGCCGTGGTCAGCACGACCCCGTAGGCCGTCGCATAGCGGATTGCCGGCCACGTCACGCGGCGGAAGGTCTGGAAGGCCGACGCGCCCAGTGTCGCCGCCGCCTGCTCCTGCTCCGTCCCGATCTCGCGCAAGACCGGCACGACCTCGCGCACGACGAACGGAAGCGAAACGAAGATCGTCGCCAGGACCATCCCGGGTAGCGCGAAGACAATCCCGTGCCCTCCGAGCCAGCCACCACGTCCGTAGAGCAGCAGCAGGGCGAGCCCGACGACGACGGGCGACAGCGCAAGCGGGAGATCGACGACGGCGTTGACGACTCCCGCACCGGGATAGCGATGGCGAACGATCGCAAGCGCGCACAACACGCCGAAAATCGTGTTGGCGGGAACTGCGATTGCCGTGAGAATGAGCGTCACCTTCAGCGCGTGCAGTGCGTCTGGAGTCGTGACCGCGTCCCAGGCGGGACCGACCCCGTGCTCGAAGGTGCGCCAGAAGACGAACCCGACGGGTGCAACGAGCAGCACCGCAAGGTAGCCGAGCGAAGCGAACCGGAGCGCGTACTTAGCGATCATGGCTCGTTACCCAGCGACGGAGGGCGCCGATCGCAAGCAGCACACCGAACGAGATCAAGAGAATGATGACCGAAGCTGCTGCGGCGCCACCCGAGTCTCCGCTCTCGAGCCGGCCGAACACGTACACGGACACGACCTCCGTCTTGAACGGGAGGTTTCCCGAGATGAGCACGACGGCGCCGAACTCGCCGATCGCGCGCGCGAACGCGAGGGCGACGCCGGAGAGGATCGCGGGCAGGATGCTCGGCAGGATGATGCGCTGGAAAGTCGTGAACCGACCCGCGCCCAGCGAGGCGGCGGCGTCCTCCATCTCGCGATCGAGCTCGAAGAGAACCGGCTGAACCGTTCGCACTACGAAGGGGAGCGTCACGAAGAGCAATGCGAGCAGCAGGCCCCAGCGCGTGAAGGCGGCGTTGATCCCAACGGGCGACTTCGGGCCGTAGAGGGCGAGCAACGTCAGACCCGCGACGATCGTAGGCAGAGCGAACGGCAAGTCGACGAGAGCGTTCACAAAGGCCTGGCCGAAGAAGCGGTCCCGGACCAGCGTCCAGGCGATCACCGTTCCGGCGACCGCGTTCACGAGCGCAACGGCGAGCGAGAGCCCCAGGGTGAGCCTCAAGGCGGCAGTCGCCTGAGGCGTCGAGAGCGCTCCCCAGCCGTGGGCCTTCCAGCTCAGCGCGGCCAGCGGGAGCAGGACGATCACGCTCAGGTAGAGCGTGCTGAGACCAATCGAGAGGCCCGGCGCAAGTGAGCGCCGGGCCCCGGGTGCTGCCGTAAGTGCGTCGGCGTTAGCCGCCACTCGAGCCTATGAACTTGACCATGATTCCGGTCTTCGGGTCGAAAAACTTCTTCTCGACCTTCGCCCAGCCGCCGACGTACTTGATCGTGAACAATTGCGGTCGAGTCGGGAAGTTGAAGCCGCGCGCGGCGGCCGGCACGACGGGCCGGTAGCCGTTCTGCGCGAAGATCTTCTGCGCGTCGAGCGTCCGCAGGAACCTCACGAACGCCTTCGCCTCCGTCGGGTGCTTCGAGGTCGACGTGACGGCGATCGGGTTCTCGATCAAGATCGTCGCCTTCGGAATCACGAACTGGACGGGCTGACCCTTCTTCTGGGCGAACACAGCTTCGTTCTCGTATGCGAGGAAGACGTCACCGCGGCCCGCGAGAAACGTCTGCAGCCCTTCGCGCGCGCTGGTCGGCTGCGCGACGACGTGCTTCCAGAGCTTCCCGAGATAGTCGACGGCCTGCTTCGGTGTCTTGCCGGAGCGAAGTGCACCGCCGTAAGCGGCCATCACGTTCCAGCGGGCGCCGCCCGACGTGAATGGGTTCGGCGTGATCACCTGAACGCCCGGCTTCAGCAGGTCGTTCCAGGTCCTCAGCTTCTTCGGGTTGCCGTCACGCACGATGAAGACGACTACCGAGCGTGTGACCATCCCCTTGTACTTGTCCTTGTTCCAGCTCTTCGCGACCAGCTTCTTCTGGACGAGCGAGGTGAGGTCCGGCTCGAGGGAAAACGCGACGATGTCCGCGTCCAGCCCGGCAGCGACCGCCCGGCTCTGCTCGCCCGAGGCGCCGTAGGACTGCGAGAACGTGACGCCGTTCCCCGCCTGTGTCTTCTGGAACGCCGAGATCAACTGTCCATACGCATCTTTCGGCGTCGAATAGGCCACGAGGGTCAACTTCGTGTCCTTCGAGGCGCCGGACGCCAGCGCCGGCAGAAGAAGGGCTGTCAGCAAAGCAAGACTAATTCGTCGCATCTCGTCTCCTTATTAGTCCACTGAATCGGTGGACTTTAAGGACAAGGTCAGACCACGTCAAATGGGAACGGCAGGCGGTTCCATACAATCGGTCGGGTGAGCCCCTCCACTCTCAGCACAGGCGGGCGCAGCTACGAGATCTTCCGGCTCGAAGGCGCCGAGCGACTCCCCTACACCCTGCGGATCCTGCTCGAGAACGCACTCCGGCACGGCGAGGAGGGGGACGCCAAGGCGCTGCGCCGCTGGCAGGCGACGGCCGAGCCTGCGGAAGAGATCTCGTTCCGACCCGCCCGCGTCCTGCTGCAGGACTTCACCGGTGTGCCGGCGGTCGTCGATCTCGCCGGGATGCGGAATGCGATGGCCGACCTCGGGGGCGACCCGTCGCGAATCAATCCACAGCTTCCCGCCGAGCTCGTCATCGACCACTCGGTGCAGGTGGACGAGTACGCGTCGGCGCGCGCGATGTTCCGCAACGCCGAGCTGGAGTTCGAACGTAACCGCGAGCGCTACGCGTTCCTGCGCTGGGGACAGACGGCGTTCGACAACTTCAAGGTCGTCCCACCGAACACAGGCATCGTCCACCAGGTCAACCTTGAGTTCCTCGCGCGCGTCATCGAAACGCGAGACGGCCAGGCGTTCCCGGACACGCTCGTCGGCACGGATTCGCACACGACGATGATCAACGGGCTCGGCGTGCTCGGCTGGGGAGTCGGCGGCATCGAGGCCGAGGCGGCGATGCTCGGCGAAGCGATCTCGATGCTCGTCCCGCAGGTCGTCGGTTTCAAGCTGACAGGCGCGATGCCGGAAGGCGCCACGGCGACCGATCTCGTCCTGACGGTCACGCAGCTGCTCCGCGCCGCGGGCGTGGTCGGAAAGTTCGTCGAGTACTTCGGTCACGGGCTCGTCGGGCTCCCGCTCGCGGACCGGGCGACGATCGGGAACATGTCGCCCGAGTACGGCGCAACCTGCGGCTTCTTCCCGGTGGACGACGAGACGCTGAAGTATCTGCGGCTCACGGGACGGGACGAAGAGCGGCTTGCCCTCGTCGAGGCGTACTGCAAGGAGAACGCGCTCTGGCACGACCCGGATTACGAGCCTGAGTACTCGCAGGTCGTCGAGCTCGACCTCTCCACCGTCGAGCCGTCCCTGGCTGGGCCGCGGCGGCCGCAAGACCGGGTGCCTCTGCGCAAGGCGAAGCAATCCTTCGTCGACGCCCTCGAGAGCTTTGGCGTCGACTACGGCAACGAGCACGACGAGGCGGTCGCGGAGTCGTTTCCAGCCAGCGACCCGCCCGCGACGGTCGATCCGGGCCACGGCAGGTTGATCCCGCAGGTGCAGGTGCCCGTCGCGGGCGTCGCGATGCTCGAGCAACAGACGCCGATGGCGGTTGCCGTCGGCGGGGAGGAGTTCGAGCTGGAGCACGGCTCCGTCGTGATCGCGGCGATCACCTCCTGCACGAACACCTCGAACCCACAGGTGATGATCGGTGCGGGGCTCCTGGCGAAAAAGGCCGTCGAGCTGGGGATGCGCCGCAAGCCCTGGGTCAAGTCGAGCTTGGCGCCGGGCTCGAAGGTCGTGACGGAGTACTTCGAGCAGGCAGGCCTGGATCGGTACCTCGACGAGCTCGGCTTCCAGACGGTCGGCTACGGGTGCACGACGTGCATCGGGAACTCAGGCCCGCTGCCGGAAGCGATCTCCGCGGCGATCCTCGAGGGCGACCTCGTCGTCTGCTCTGTGCTCTCCGGGAACCGGAACTTCGAGGCGCGCATCCATCCCGAGGTGAAGGCGAACTACCTCGCCTCGCCGCCGCTCGTGGTGGCGTACGCGCTCGCGGGCCGCATGGACGTCGATCTCGTCAACGAGCCGATCGGTCAGGACGTTGACGGTAACGACGTCTATCTTCGGGACCTCTGGCCGAGCTCGGACGAAATCCAGGAGACGATCACGCGGGCGGTGCGCGGCGAGATGTTCACGCGCACCTATGCCGACGTGTTCACAGGCGATCCCGCCTGGCGGGAGCTGCCGATTCCCGAAGGGGATCTCTTCGCCTGGGATCCGCAGTCGACATACGTCAGGCAGCCCCCGTACTTCGAGGGGATGTCTCGCGAACCCGAAGAAGTTGAGGACTTCGGCGGCGCACGCTGTCTGGTGATGATCGGCGACTCAGTGACGACGGATCACATCTCGCCGGCCGGTGCGATCAAGCCCGATTCGCCGGCAGGCAAGTACCTGGTGGAGCACGGCGTCGCGCGCAAGGACTTCAACTCCTACGGCTCGCGACGCGGCAACCACGAGGTGATGGTGCGGGGCACGTTCGCGAACGTCCGCCTGCGGAACCTCCTCGTGCCTGGCTCCGAGGGAACGTGGACGGTGCACGTGCCGAGCGGCGAGGAGCTGGCGATCTACGACGCCTCGAAGCGGTATCTCGAAGAGGGGACGCCGCTCATCGTCATCGCCGGCAAGGAATACGGCTCCGGCTCGTCGCGGGACTGGGCCGCGAAGGGCCCGAACCTGCTCGGTGTGCGTGCAGTGATCGCGGAGTCGTACGAGCGGATCCACCGCTCGAACCTGCTGATGATGGGGATCCTGCCGCTGCAGTTCATTGAGGGTGAGACACCGTCGAGTTTGGACCTCACGGGACGCGAGGAGTTCGCGGTCGAAGGCGTGGAGAACGGCGACGCCGCCGAAGTCACGGTGCGGGCCGACGGAAAGGAGTTCCAGGCACGTGTGCGTCTAGACACACCGCGCGAGCGCGAGTACTTCCGTCACGGCGGCATCCTCAAGTACGTGCTGCGGCGTCTCCTCCAGACCTGACTTGTCGGCCTCCGACACGACCAGAACGGCAAGGGTCTGACCCCAGCCGTTCAAGACGTGTGACTAGGCGGCTCGGCCCTTTGACGCGGCTGTGAGGCCGCGGAAGCTTGCTGCGACTCGCGCGACCGCTTCCTCGTAACGCTTCTTCGGGACATTCGCCCCGTAGCCGTTCTTGCGATGGGACTCGACCACTCGGTCGATGAACTCTCTCGCCTGCAGGTCCGCATCCGGCAGCTTCGCCACGGCCTTCAGTTTAGGTCACTCCAGAGGCGGTCGAGGATCAGCTCCGCGAACCAGGTGTACCAGTAGTTCTGGGACAGCTTGCGCTCGGCCAGATACGTCCGCAGGCGATCCGACACCTCGAGCGCCGGCGTCAGCGTCGGGACAACGTCGTCCGACCTCACGGCGTTCCCCGAGCCGCGGACGAACTTGCTCGTGTACGCGTGCGCGTCCTTCGCCATCGCGGTCCAGAGCTTGCGGTCCGCCTCGAAGAGGTCGACGAGCCCGGCGTCGCCCAGGCGCTTCAGCTTGTTGAGGCTCAGCGCCACAGGACTGCACGCGCGGTCGTGACGGCGGCCGAGGCCGTCGCCGCGAGCTCTATGGCGAACAGCACTGCGGCCACGTCGCGCAGCGCCCGGTGCGGCGACAGCAGCCAGGCGAATGCGACGGCGACCGTGACCAGGCCCAGGAGGAACGCGCCGAGGATCCAGCCGCCGGCGCGGCGGAACCGTGCCGTCGCAGCCGCGGGTGCATCCCCGGCGAAAGACTGGAACGCCGAGATCGACACGCCGAGGAACACCAGCAGGAGACCGGCCAAGCCGGCCGCTGCGCCGAAAATCGCCGGAACGGCCTCCATTCGTCAAAAGTAGCCAAGGCTTCGGAAGGCAGTTACAGTCGCCACATGCGGTTGGGCAAGGACGGGAAGGTCGAGCTGATCAAGAAGGTGCCGCTCTTCTCGAAGCTCTCGAAGAAGGGGCTCGGGGAGGTGGCCCACATCGCCGACGAGCTCGACCTCCCCAAAGGCAAGGTGATGGCCGAGGAAGGCGATCGCGGCCGCGAGTTCTTCGTCCTGCTCGAGGGCGAGGCAGACGTGACGAAGGGCGACAAGAGCATCAACACGATGCACGAGGGCGACTTCTTCGGTGAGATCGCGCTCGTCACGAAGATGCCCCGCACGGCAAGCGTCACGGCGACAACCGACGTCCGCGTTCTCGTCATCACGGAACGGGACTTCGGCACGCTGCTGAAGCACTCGGACGAAGTCGGCCGCGGCGTCGCGGAGGCGCTGGCGGAGCGCATTGCCCCCGATCTACCGGTGTAGGCGCCCTCGCCTCTAATCCGCCGGGAGCAGGCGGGCCTGCGTGGCCTTGAAGCTCGCCACGACAGCCTCCCCGGGGCGAAGCGCCAGCCGTTCCGCCGAGGCGGCGGTGATCTCCGCCGTGAGAAACGGGAGCCGCACGCGCACCCGATTCCCCACCTGAACGAGCGAGACGATCTCGCCAGTGAGATGGTTCAGGGCGGAATCGTCGGCAGCCTTGCGAGCGAGCGAGACGTCCCAGGGATAGAGAACGAGCGCCGCGCGGCCGCGGGCCTCGTCGGTCGAGTACACCACTCGCTCCCAGTCGAGGTGGAACCGCGTCAGTCCGTCCGGGCCGCTTTCGGCGATGCCGTCGAGCACGTTCGCGCCTGCGAACTCGGCCACGAACGGGTCCGCCGGGGAGCCCAGGAGCTCCGCAGGTGGGCCCAGCTGCCGCAACCGGCCCTCGACGAGCACGCCGACGCGATCGGCGAGCGCTGCCGCATCCTCGAAGTCGTGCGTGACGAGGAGCGCCGGCAGGGCCAACTCGCGCAGCAGATCGTGCAGCTCGGCCCGCACCTTCCCACGCGTATGCGGATCGAGCGCCGCCATCGGCTCGTCGAGTAGGAGCACCTTCGGCTCACGCGCGAGCGCGCGAGCGAGCGCGACGCGCTGACGCTCACCGCCGGACAACTCGGACGGCTTCGCCTTCGCAAGGTGCTCGATGTGCAACCGCCACAACAGCCGGTCCGCGCGCGCGCCGGCGAAGGTGACGTTCTGCTCGACGTTGAGGTGCGGAAAGAGCGCGTACTCCTGGAAGACGAAACCGACCGAACGCTCCTCAGGTCGACGGTGGATGCGACGGTCGGCGTCGAACCAGATCTCGTCCCCACACGAGATCGTGCCTTGCGCCGGCCTGGCGAGCCCGGCGATCGCGCGGAGCACCGACGTCTTGCCGGCACCGGACGGGCCGACCAGCGCAACCGTCTCCGGCCCCACCTCGAGCGCTAGCTCGAGGTCGAAGGCGCGAAGCGGGAGCGAAAGATCGAGGCGAAGCGAAGCCATCCGTAGAGCTTCAGGGTGACGAGGAGGAGCGCCCCCACGATGATGAAGAGGGCACTGATTGCCAGCGCGGTGTCGAAGTCCTGGTCGAATTGCGCATAGAGCGCCAATGGCAGCGTCTGCGTGACGCCTGGCAAGCTGCCGGCGAAGATGAGCGTCGCGCCGAATTCGCCGAGTCCCCGCGCCAGCGCAAGCGCCGAGGCAGCGCCTAGGCCGCCCGCAGCGAGCGGGAGCGCGACGCGTGCGAAGACTCGAGCCGGAGACGCCCCGAGCGTTCGCGCCGCATCCACGAGGGTCCCGTCGACCGCTTCGAACGCGGCGATCGCACCGCGAAAATAGAACGGGCTCTCCACGAAGATGACCGCCAGCACGACGGCCGTCTGCGTGAACGGAATCTGAATGCCAAGCGCGTCGAGCTGGTCGCCGAGGAGACCGGCGCGGCCGAACGCAGCGAAGAGCGCGATGCCCGCCACCGCCGGCGGCAACACGAGGGGTAGCTCGATCAGCGTGAGCACGGCGCCACGGCCTGGGAAGCGGCGACGTGCCAACAGGTAGGCGGCCGGCGTGCCGACTAGCAGGACGGCAGCGTGGGCGATCGCACTCGTCTTGATGCTGACGACGAGGGCGTCACGCGTGACGTTGTGCCCCAGTGCGCCGAGGAGATCGCCGGGCGGCACGCGCAGAAAGATCGCCGCGACCGGCAGGAGTAGGAAGGCGAGTGCAAGCGCAGTCGCGACCGCCAACAGCACCGCGAATAGTGCCCTCACTTCTTCTTGGGCAGGCCGAACCCGGCCTTCCCGAGCAGCAGTCGCCCTCGCTTGGAAACGACCTGCTTCACGAAGGCCCGGGCGGCAACCAGATGTGAGCTCGTCTTCACGACGGCGACCTCGTACCGGATCGGCGGCTGCGCCCAGTCGGGCAGGGCGATCGATTTCGTGCGCGAGGCCACCGGCCTCGCGTCCGTTCTGTAGACCAGCCCTGCATCCGCTTCGCCCAGGGCGACCTTCGTCACGATGCTTTTGACGTCGGCCTCCTCGCTGACGACGTTCTTCATCACATCCGCGGTGATGCCCAGCGTGTCGAGGATCTGGCGCGTATAGGTCCCGATCGGAACTGTGCGGTCACCGATCACGAGTTTGATCCCCTCACGCCGGAGGTCGTAGGCCGTATTGATGCTCGCGGGGTTCGACTTCGGGACGAGGATGATCAACTTGTTGGTCGCGAACACGACCGGCTTCAGGAGGAAGCCGTCGCGATAGAGAAGCTGTGTGTACTTCCGGCTCGCGGCCGCATAGACGTCGGCCGGCGCTCCCTGCCGAATCTGAAGGGCGAGCTGGTCCGAGCCGGCGAAGCTGTAGTGCGGGCTCGCGGCGATCCGCGGGAACACCTCCGTCAGCGAGGCCGCGGCAAGCACGGTGATCGGCGTTGCTCCGGAGACGGATGCGGGCAGCGCCAGCGCGGCGAGTGCGACCGCAAGCAGGCGCTTCATCGCTCGACCATCACGGAGGTTGCTTTCACCACGGCAGCCGCGGACACTCCGGGCGCGAGGCCCAGGCTTTCTGCCGACTCCCGTGTGATCACGGCGACGAGCCGTCCGCCTTTCGCCACGTCGAGCTCGATCTCGGCGAGCAAGCCGTCGATCTTCACCCCTCGAACGACGCCTTCCAGGTGGTTCCGGGCGCTGAGATTCCTGCGATCCTCGCCGCGCAACCGCTCGACCTCCCGGGCGGCGACGACGCGCCGATTCGCGGAGTCACGCTGGACGCGGATCCGCCCCTGCCGGTCCCAGCGGCGGAGCGTGTCGAGGCTGATCCCGAGAGCGCGCGCGGCCTCCCCCGCCGTGTAAGTGCGTGCCACGAGGCGGCACGCTACTGCATATGCATTACCTAGGCAAGCTCCTGTCGAGCCTCTTCTCGCCGTCGCGGCCGGATAGGCTGACGACGCCGGGGTGCGCTGCGACGGCGGCGCTGAGATCACACCCGTGGAACCTGATCTGGTTCGTACCAGCGAAGGGAGCGAGCGCATGCAGGACACGCCACAGTGGGGAATCGAGCCGGTGCCGGAGCGCCTGCGCGTCCTCGGTCCGCTCGACACGACGCTGCTCTGGACGAACCTCGGCGTCTCGCTGCTCGTGCTCGTCCTGCCGGCCTACTTCGATCTGTCGCTCCGCGACGCCCTCGCCGCGACGCTCGTCGGAGGCCTGATCGGAAACCTGATGCTCGCAGTCGCCGCGCTGATCGGTGCCGACGCCCGCGTGCCCACGATGGTGCTCCAGCGCGCGCCGCTCGGACGCCGCGGTTCGTACCTGCCGACGGCACTCAACGTGCTTCAGTGCCTCGGCTGGGCGATCTTCGAGCTGATCGTGATCGCGACGGCAGCGGGCCTCCTGTGCGACAAGCTCTTCGGCTTCAAGGGCGTCTGGATCTGGAAGCTGGTCTTCGGCGCGGTGGCCGCCGTGCTCGCGCTGCTCGGTCCCGTCGGATTCGTGCGGCGCTTCGTGCGCAAGTTCGCCATCTGGGCCGTCCTCGCGTCCGTGGTCTATCTCGCCTGGTGGATCGTCGACGGCGCGCACCTGCATCGCATCTGGTCGGAGGGCGGGCACAAGGGATCGTTCTGGCTCGCCGTTGACACGGTCGTCGCGGTCACGGTCTCGTGGGCGCCCCTGGTGGCCGACTACGCGCGCTTCTCGCGCGATCGACGCAGCGCGTTCTTTGGCGTCGGCATCGGCTATCTCCTGCCGACGCTGTTCCAGTTCGGCTTCGGCTCCATCCTCGTCCTGTCGCGTGGCGTCGATCCCAACCACCCCGAGCTGATCCTGATCGCAATCGCCGGCGGCGGGCTCGCCGCCGCTCTTGCATTGCTCGCCTTGACGGTCGACGAGACCGACGAAGCGTTCGCCAACGTCTACTCCGCTGCGGTCTCGACGCAGAACCTGTTCCCCCGGATCTCGCAGCGGATACTGATCCTCGGGGCTTCCGTGCTCGCAACCGGCGGCGCGCTCGCGATCGACATGCGCAGCTATCAGCGCTTCCTGTTGCTGCTCGGAGCTGTCTTCGTCCCCCTGCTCGGCGTGTTGGTCGCCGACTGGCTACTCGCCGGCGCCCATTACACGCCGCGTCACGTCTTCGACGGGCCCGCCTTCCGGCCGGCCAACATCATTGCGTGGCTCGCGGGCTTCGTCGTGTACGAGTGGCTGTATCAACCGACCGATCTCGGTTTCTGGAGCCGGTGGGTCGGTCACCTGCCGACGCCGTCGTACCAATTCGGCGCCTCCCTGCCGAGCTTCGCGGTCGCCTTCCTGCTGACGGCCGCGGCTGTGACGCTAGGCTCGTCGCGTGCCGCCGCTCGCGCTCGTCGGGAACCTCTCCCGGGACGTCGTTGACGGCGGCCCACCGCGAATCGGCGGCGCGCCGTACTACGCGGCACGCGCTTGGCGTGTGCTCGGCACCCGCGGGACGATCTTCACGCGCAGCGGCCCTGAAGACCGTCGCGCCTACGTCCGCCAGCTGACCGCACTCGGCCTGCCGGTTGTCTCCCTCGAAGGGACGGCGACCACGTCGTTCTCCTTCCACTACGAGGGCGACACGCGGATCATGACCGTCGTGCAGCCGGGCGACACATGGATGCCCGAAGACGCACACGTCATACCGCCGGGAGGCTGGATCCACGTTGCGCCGTTACTCCGATCGGACTTCCCCGCCGAGACACTCGCCGCCCTCGCGCGGGGACGCCACCTCTCGCTCGACGGTCAGGGGCTCGTCCGCGCCGCCGAGACGGGGCCGTTGCGACTCGACAGCGACTTCGATCCGGCGATGCTCGAGCACGTACAGATCCTCAAGCTGGCGGAGGAGGAAGCGGAGGTCGTGGGCGCGATCGATGCGCTCGGCGTTCCCGAGGTGCTGGTCACGTTCGGCGAACGTGGCTCGCGCGTGTACTACAAGGGCCGCTCCGAAGAGGTCGGGGCGTGGCCGGTCGCGGTCGATCCGACGGGATCCGGCGACGCTTTCTCCGCTGCCTACCTCGCAGGGAGGTCCCAAGGCTTGGCACCGGTGTCGGCAGCAAGGCAGGCGACCGGCGTCGTCGGTGCGCTCCTGACCGGAAGAGTGACTTGACCGCGGCTGTGCGAACGGCGTCCGGGACCTACGTCGTCGACGTGGACGCCGAGGAGGTCATCGGCGCGGGCGACGACTTCGAGCCGCCGCGCGTCACCGTCGAGCTTCCGCGCGTCGTCGCAGCAGCGGTCGCAGGTGCGACCGTCGTGGCAGTTGTCGACCGGCGCCCGCCGCTCGCGATCTCGAACGACGCGGGCCGCACGTGGCGTGAAGCAGGGGGCGGCCTACCCGCCGGGTTCGCCGTGGCGATCGACGAGGACAACCCCGACGTGATGCTCTTTGCAGGACGCAACCGCCTCTATCTGTCCGAGAACGGCGGCATCTTCTGGCGCGCACTCGTGCCGGAGCTCCCGGAGATCGAAGCAGTCGCGTTCCTCTAGGCCTCGTCCGAGTCGAACCTCTGTGGAATGTTCGTCACGCCTCCGTCCGAGTGTCTGACACCAGGCCGTGGCGAGAAGTGACACCGGGAAGAACGGCTCCACTACGGCGATCACGCCCGATGCGGGACTCATTGGTGACGCGAGCGGCACGGTGTCCGACACCGAGACGTTGCCGTAGCGGCGACGTCCCTCTAGGACGGTCTTGCGGAACGCCGACGAGCGAAATTTGTCACGGCATAGCCGGCGCCGGCGATTGCGGCGGTCACGACGCCGAGGATGTTCGTCGTGACGCACGTTCGGCAGGCGTTGCAGCAGACGGCGGCCATCGGCGCGTTTTCCCCGTATTTCCCGGCAGCCTGCGCCATGCGGCCCGTCCAGATCGTCTTCACAAGGGAGAGCTTAGCCGGGCGGCGCGGCGAAGTCTCCTCTAGAGACGGAACTCGCCGCGCGCCACGATGACGGCCGAGCCGCCGACCTCGACTCGGTCGATCTGTTCCGGCGATCCGTCCACCCGGACGTAAAGCGTCGACGGGCGCCCGACCTCGGCGCCCTGGGAGACCTCGACCTCTTCGCCGAAGCCGATGCGGCCGTGGCGCACGAGGTGCACGCCGAGCGGTCCGCACGCGGAGCCGGTCGCAGGATCCTCCGCAACGCCGCTCGCGGGCGCGAACATCCGTGTCTTCCAGTGCATGCCCGACCCGGCGAAGCAGTTCACGCCGCTGTGCGTCAGCCGCGCAAGCGCGCCGAAGTCGGGCTCGAGCGCAGCAACCTCCGCTTCGCTACCGAGCTCGAGGAAGACGTGATGCGGACCGAGGTCGTAGGTCTCGACGGGAAGCTGCGAGCGTACGCCGAGCAGTTGCTGCAGCTCCTCGGCCTCCGCGAACGGCTCCCAGTTCGGGATCGGCTGCTGCATCCGGCCGAACACGATGCTCGCCCCTTCACGCTCGAGCGTCACCGGAATGATCCCCGCACCTGTCTCGAGGCGAATCTCGCCGAGCTGCAGCGGCATCCCGAGGACGAACGCCGACCCGAGCACGGGATGTCCCGCAAAGGGGAGCTCGGCCGCGGGCGTGAAGATGCGAATCCGCGCATGACCCCCGGCTTCCGAGGGCAGGACGAAGACCGTCTCGGAGAAGTTCATCTCGCGCGCGAGCTTCTGCATCGTCTCGTCGTCGGCGTCGCGCCCATCGGTGAAGACGGCAAGCTGGTTGCCGGCCAAGGGGACGTCGGTGAAGACGTCCGCGACGACGTAGCGCAGGGTCGGCACGGGACCATCCTCTACCATGATCGGGTGACCCGGCGGCCGTGAGCGCGATCTCCGTCCGCGACCTGAGGAAGTCCTACGGGACATACGAGGCTCTCCGCGGGATCAGCTTCGAGATCAAGGAGGGCGAGGTCCTCGGCCTCCTCGGCCCGAACGGCGCCGGGAAGACGACGACGATCGAGATCCTCGAGGGTTACCGCACCAGGGACGACGGTGACGTCGAGGTTCTCGGCTTCGATCCCGAGCGTGCCGGCTCGGCGTTTCGAGAGCGCATCGGCGTCGTTCTGCAGCAGTCGCAGCTCTGGCCGAACCTGACGGTCGCCGAGACGCACCGGATGTTCGCCGGTTACTACGAACAGCCGCGCAACGTGGACGAGGTGATCACACTCGTCGGACTGGACGAAAAGCGCGACGCGCGCGTGAAGACGCTGTCGGGAGGGCAGAAGCGACGTCTCGACCTCGGTGTTGCGCTCGTCGGCAATCCCGATCTCGTCTTCCTCGACGAGCCCACGACGGGCTTCGATCCCGCCGCGCGGCGTGCAGCCTGGGACATGATCCGCTCGCTGCGCTCCCTCGGCAAGACGATCCTGCTGACGACGCACTACCTCGACGAGGCGGAGCAGCTCGCCGACCGGCTCGCGGTCCTGCGTGAAGGCGTGATCATTCGCGAAGGCACGCCCGCCGAACTGACCGGCGGCTCGAACGAGACCGAAATCCGCTACCGCAAGGACGGGCACGACGTCGTGGTCCGGACGACCGAGCCCACCAAGATCTTGCACAAGTTGGCCGCCGAGGCACTGGCCGAAGGACGGGAGCTGCAAGGCCTCTCCGTACGCCGGCCGACGCTGGAAGACGTCTACCTCTCGCTGACCGCAGAGCACCAGGAATGAGGCTCTTCCGGCACCAGTTGAGGTGGGAGCAGCGGCTCTTCTGGCGCAGCCGCGAGTCAGCGGTGTTCGTGTTCCTCTTTCCCATCCTCCTCTTCGCGCTTCTGACCGCCGTCTACAACGGCCACATCGACGGTCGCCCCGCAGCGTGGGGGCTGCTCGCCGGGATGATCGGCTACGGCGCGGCGAACACGGCGTTCGCCGGGCTCGCGATCACGCTCGTCTCCCGACGCGAGATCGGCATCCTGAAACGGATTCGTGCAACGCCCCTTCCGCCGGCGGTGTATCTCACCGCGGTGCTCATCTCGATCATGATCGTCTTTGCGATCCAGGTGGCGTCGCTCTTTGCGCTCGGCCGACTTCTGAAGTCGACCCCGTGGCCGACCCATTTGCTCTCGCTGGTGGTGGCGCTGGCACTCGGAGCCGCTGCGTTCGCCGCGCTCGGCCTGGCGATCACCGGTTTCATCCGCTCGCTCGAGGGCTCGTCTGCTGTCCTCAACGTCATCGTGCTGCCGATGGCCTTCCTCACTGGATCGTTCGGCCCGACCCGTCACTATCCGCAAGTCCTCCGGGCGATCGGCGCGGTGCTCCCCCTGAAATACCTCCTGGACCTGATCAAGGGCATCTACCTCCACGGCCAGCAGTTCTGGGACAAGCCTCTGGCCATAGCCGTCCTCGGCGGCTGGGGATTATTCGGGATGGCTGTGGCATTGCGCACTTTCCGCTGGGAGCCACGAGAGGGTTAGCCCCGGGCCCAGTCGGCTATACGGCTTGTGATGCAGGTTGAAAACGTCATCGCGTTCGCCGTCGACCAGGACCCCTCCGGCCTGGAGATCCGGGTCAACTTCGGCGTCTTCGCAGGCCGGGACGCGACCTCGGCCGAGCTCGAGGAGCTCGGCAAGCTGCTCGTGCCAGAGGCCGGCGAGGTCTCGATCGTCGGCGAGCAGCGCCACGAGATCTCCGGGGATGCCGAGGTCGTCCTACACCAGGTGCGTGTCTCGGTCTCACCGGAGATCGTGCCGGACGGTCGCACCGAGCGGAAGGAGCTTTGCGAGCGGCTGGTCACGCTGGCGGAGATCTGGGCGCGTCAGTGCATCAACGAGCGCCACTCCGAGATCACCGATCTCTAGATCAGCGAGCCCTCGCTGCCTTGAGCGCCAGGCCCGCGACGCGCGTCGGGCGAGCAGCTCGGGCGATGACTTCGTCCAGCGCCGTGGCGAAGTCCTCGAGATCCTCTTCCGACAGAACGAGCGGCGGTAGGCCTTTGAGGACAGGCAGGTCGTGGCCCGCGACCTGGCTCAGGATCCGGTGCTTCGTGAAGAGCGGGACGACCACAAGCTGTGCGAACAGACCCGCCTGCATCCGCTCCATCACCCGCCAGGCAAAGCTGCCGGATTCGGGCTCACCGAACTCCATCGCCCACATCAGGCCTAGGCCCCTTACTTCCTTGACGGCGTCGTACCGGTCGACGAGTGGTTCCGTCAGCTCGAGCAACCGCCGGCCGAGCCGCTCGGACCGCTCGACGAGCTTCGCGTCGTCCAGCTCGCGCAACGTTGCGAGCCCGGCCGCCATCGCGAGATCGTTGGGTGCGAAGGTCGAACCGTGGCTGACCGAGTGCTCGAGCGAGTCGAAGACCTCGTCGTACACGTGGCGCGCCATCAGCAGCGCGCCGACGGGCACGTAGCCGCCAGACAGCGATTTCGCAACTGTGACGAGGTCGGGCTCGAGCCCCCAGTGCTCGAAGGCAAAGAGCTTTCCCGTGCGGCCGAAGCCCGTCTGCACCTCGTCGACGGCGAAGAGCGTCCCGTGGCGGCGACACAGCTCCTGCGCACCCTGGAGATAGTCGTCCGGCGGCAGGTTCACGCCCTTCCCCTGGACCGGCTCGACGAGGAAGAGCGCGATCTCTTCGCTGTGCAGCTCACGCTCAAGGGCGTCCAGATCGCCGAACGGAACGTGCGAGAATCCGGGCAGCAGCGGCCCGAAGCGTTCGACGAAGTGCGGATCGCCGTTCGCCGAGAGCGAGCCGAGGGTCAACCCGTGAAATGCGTGGTGGGTCGAGATCACTCGTGAGCGCCGCGTCGCCGCGCGCCCGAGCTTGAGCGCCGCCTCCACCGCCTCCGTTCCCGAGCTGGTGAAGAGCACACGCTCGAGCCTCGAGGGCGTGCGTTTCAGCAGCTCCTCCGCGAGCAATCCGGGCAGGAGCGAGACGCCGAGCTGGACGGAGCCCGGGGTGTCGAGCTCAAGGGCCTCGATCAGCGCCGCGCGAACACCCTGGTTGTTCCGCCCCACGTTGAACATGCCGAATCCGCCGAGCAGATCCAGGTACCGGTTGCCGTCGGAGTCGTAGAGGTACTGGCCCTCGCCACGCGACCAGACGCGATCGAAGCCGATGGTCTTCAGCATACGCATGAACTGTGGGTTGATCGTGCGCGCGTAGAGCGCGTACTCCTCGCCCGCACGTGCTTCGAGCAGCTCGCGGATCACACGCGGAGCGTATCGCCCCGAAAACGACGAGAGCCCCGCGGGTGCGGGGCTCTCTCGGATCGGAAACGTGTTGGAGGACTACTTGCCGTGGCCCTTGCCGCCGCCACCGCCTTTACCGTGACCTCCCTTGCCGTGACTCTTTCCCCCGCCACCGCCACTCTTTGCGGCGTGGCCGGAGTTGCCGTGGCTGGAAGAGCCACCAGTGGCGTGACTCGTGATGTGCGTCTTCTTCGGCTTCTTGGGCTTCTGCCCATGACTGGTCGTGGACGTCGTGGTGGTCGTCGTCTGCGCCGTCGTGGACGTCGTCGTGGCATTCGATGTCGTCGCCGGGGTCGCGACGCAGGCATTCAAGCTGTCGCCGTGTGCAAGGTGGGCGGGAACGGCCGGTGCGGCGATGTTGATCGTGTGCTCGCCGCCGTTACCCGTCTTGTGGCAGACATCCACCTTCACCTGGCCGGCGCCGAGGCCGCCGGCGGTCGTGCTCGTGGTCAGCAGCGGCGTGCTCGTAGTCAGCAGCGGCGTGGTGGTGGAGGTCGTGCTCAGAGCCGTCGTGGTCTGATTGCCGTTCTCGTCGGACTCCGATTCGAAGTCGCTTCCTTGCGAATCCCCGTCCTCCGCGGACTGGCCCTCGCGGTCGCCGGTCGTGGTCTGCGTGGAGGTGGTCTGGGTCCCGTTCGTGCTGGTCGTGGCCGTGCTCGGAGTGGAGCCGGTCGTGATCTGCGCAAGTCCGACGCCCGCAGCAGCGGCGAACGCGAGACCCACGACCGCCCCGACCAGGGAACGGCGGGTCATGCTGCTCAATCGCTTACGCACTATGGAATCCCTTCGATGGGGTGAGGTGGGCCCTACGGTTGGTCAGTCGCCATCCGGTGGCGAAACTTGCGCCGCGCTCCCTCGTCCGAGGGACGGCCCCAATATGGCGGACCGGCCTTTCGCCTGGCCATCGTTGCTTTGACCGTTGGCAAGGACCTCTTCCGCCCACTTCGGGTGATGGTCCCGGGCCCACTGGAGCTCGACTTCGCCGCGCACGATTCCTCGGAGTGAATGCCGCGTCCGTGGATAGATCAACGAGAGATACAGATGCCCGGCCAGCAGAACGAGCGAGATCCACATCAATCCGTCGTGCAGGACGATCGTCCCCGCGAAGCGGAATCGCGTGTCGCGCTCGCCGTACCAGAGCAGGATCCCCGAGACGGCGAAGAGCACCGCGAAGGCCGCTGTTACCGCGGCGTTGAGCTTCTGGCCCGCGTTGAAGCGGCCCTGCTTGGTCGGATAGCGGCGTAGCCAGAGGCGATCGTCCAGATCGAACCGTCGAGGTCATTGAGGGTCCGGCGTAATCCCTTCCGGTCACCGAGGAGGACGACGGCGAGCAACGCGAGGGCCCACGCAATCGCCGTGTACAGATGCACGTCCTTCACGAGACCACGGTTTCCGATTCCGGCCAGCGACGGGAGATACAGGACGAGCCCCGAGCCCAGCAGAACGAAGAACGCGGCAGCGTGAATCCAGTGCACCGCCCGCTCGCTCTTGGAGAAACGGTTCAGATAGGTCTTGCCGCCGTCACGCACGGTGACCGATCCAGGCGTTGCGGTCGTAGCCGCGGTTCTCCCAGTAGCCGTCGAAGGGTTGCTCGAGCAGCGTGATCTTGTTCAACCACTTGACCCCCTTCTAGCCGTACATCTCCGGGATCACCACGCGCGCCGGCGCGCCGTGCGGACGGGTCAGCGGTGCTCCGTCCATCTGGTACGCAAGCATTGCGTCGCCGAGGTACGCCTGATCCATCGTCAGCGAGTCGCTGTAGGCGCCGTCGGCGGAGAAGAACCCCACAGCCTGCGCTGCCGGCAACGGTCGCGCCACTGCAAACAGATCGCGGAAGCGGACGCCGCCCCAACGGACGTCGGAGACCGACCAGCCGGTCACGCAGTGGAAGTCCGTCACCTGCTCGGCGCGTGGCAACGCTCGGAGATCCGCGTAGCTCAACTCGACGGGACGCTCGACGAGACCGTCGATCTTGAGACTCCACGTGGTCGCATCGAAGTGCGGCATCGACGTGACGCTGTAGATTCGCCATCCCGACCGAACGAGACCGCCGAGCGGCGGCGGCAGCACGCCCGCGACCGGAAGCAGGACGTCGCGCGCGATGTTCCACGCCGCAGGGCCCCAGAGGAGCGAACTGGCGCCACCTGCGACCAGTGTGAGAAAGGTTCTCCGTCCGTACGGACGCGCGTCGTCAGGGGCTGGCCGCTCGATCTCCATAGTCTTCCGACATCGACAGACGTGGTTCATTACAGGAGATACAAGGAGAACTCGATGAAGGCGATCGTCTGCCACAGTACGGCTCACCGGACGTCCTCGAGCTCGAGGAGATCGACACGCCCGTGGCCGGGGACGACCAGGTGCTCGTGAGAGTTCAAGCGGCTTCCGTCAATCCTGTCGACTGGCACCGCATGAGAGGCTTGCCCAACTTCATGCGCGCAAGCGAGGGGCTGGCCAAGCCCAAGAACCCTGGCCTGGGAGCCGATGTCGCTGGACGGGTGGAAGCGGTCGGTGGAAACGTCACGCGATTTCAACCCGGCGACGAAGTATTCGGCATGAGCATCAGGACGTTGGCCGAGTATGTCTGTGTCTCCGACCAGGGAGTTGTGCCGAAACCGGCCAACCTGACGTTCGAAGAGGCCGCGGCGGTGCCTGTGGCGGCAATCACTGCGCTCCAGGGACTTCGGGACAAGGGGCGGATCGAGGCCGGCCAGAAGGTCCTGATCAACGGTGCGTCGGGAGGCGTGGGCACGTTCGCCGTCCAGATCGCCAAGTCGTTCGGAGCGGAAGTGACGGGCGTGTGCAGCACGAAGAACGTCGACCTGGTCCGATCGATCGGGGCCGACCACGTCATCGATTACACCCAAGAGGATTTCACCCGAAACGGTCAGCGGTACGATCTCATCTTCGACTCGGCCGGCTACCGTTCGTTGTCCGATTGCAGGCGCGCCCTGGGCCCCGATGGGATTCTCGTAATCGTCGGTGCTGGGGACGGTCGTTCTTCGCTTCGAATAATGGCTCGTATGCTCAACGCGCTCTTGGTGTCACGGTTCGGGCGCCAAAAGCTGGTCCCGTTGATGGCGAAACGAAACAAGGATGACCTGATCGTTCTCAAGGAGCTCATCGAAGCCGGAAAGGTCACGCCGGTCCTAGACCGGAGTTACCCGTTGAGTGAGGTCCCCGAGGCGATCCGGTATCTGGAAGAAGGACATGCTCGAGGAAAAGTCGTCATCACCGTGTGAGGCAGGCGACTGCGAGAGGGCCGGATACGATCGACAGTGGGTAGATCACGGAGCGGCGGATTCCGCTCAGCCAAGCCACATCGCCCCCGTAGCTCAGTGGATAGAGCAGCGGTTCGTGCGACGTACGTCGGCGTAGGTGGCGGGGGTTGGCGCACGTTTGGCGGACAGGCTTGGTTCGCCGTGGCAGGTGGTGGCAGTTATTGGCAGCCCGGGCGGCCTTTGGGGGCCGCGGGACTCGAGCGAGGTGGCAAGGTTGCCACCTCGGTGGCGGGCCGTGTTCAGCCCTTGACGGTGTTCGAGCGGCGGCCCGTCGGTGGCCTGTAGTTGACTGTGTCGGCGTGCGGGCGAGGGTTTGGTCTTGGTGCGCCTTAGTCGAGCAGGAATGTGTCGAGGTTGGCTGGGCGTGCGCGTCGCCAGGTTTGCCGGTGGGCGGTCGCTCCGGCTCCCCAGCTGGCGCCGGTGATGTGGGCGGCGAGGTTTGAGGCTGCGGGGCCGGTGGGGGCGGCTGGGCTGATCGTTGTCGGGACGATTACCTGGTAGCCGGTGGCGCGGACGAGTTGGTGGACGAGCGAGGCGGTGTCTGGGTGGCCGAGGAACTCGCGCCCGACTTTGCGGCAACCGCGTAGGTAGTCGCGCAGGTGCCGTAGGCCCTCAGAGGTTGGGTGCTCGGTGTTCGCCCAGGCGTAGGGCCGGAGGTGCTGGGCGAGGCGGGAGGAGTGGGCGAGGATCTGCTCGAGGGTGGGCCACGGCTGGGCGTTGAGTGGCCCGGTGGTGCGGGGATAGCCGGCCCGCGTCTCGCCGGCGGCGAGCGCGCGCAGCCGGTCGACTTTGGGGGGGAAGCGGGCTGAGTGGGCGGCCTCGCCGGCCGCCCAGGCGACGAAATCGGCCGGTGCGTTTGTTGCATTACGCAAAGAGGATCTCCGTGGCGATCGTGGATCGGACATGTTCGTCGCCCGATCCCCGGACTCCTTCCCGCCTCGGCGCGCGGGCCGCCGATGAGCGGCAAGCGCAGGCGCGCCGAAGAGCCGCTGCTGACGGCGCTCGCGGCCGGTAGCCCGGTCGGCCAGGCCGCGAAAGCGGCCGGCCTGTCGCCACGAACCGTCTACCGCCGACTGGCAGAGCCAGGTTTCCGCAGCCGCCTGGCGACCGCGCGCGATGAACTCGCCAGCGAGGCGCTCAGCGAGCTCGCCGGCTGCGCCTCGGAGGCGGTCGCGACGCTCCGCCGCCTGCTCCTGGCCAACAACGAACACGTCCAGCTCGGCGCCGCCCGCACACTCCTCGACCAGCTCCTACGACTCCGCGAAGCGCTCGCACTCGCCGAGCGGGTCGCAACGCTCGAACGACGGCTGGAACACCAGCAGCGGCGGCGATGAGATCGCTCGACGCACGCCTAACACGCCTCGAGCACCAACTCGGCGGCCGCTGCGCCAGCTGCAACAAGCAACCGGCGCGAGTCGAGCTGTGCGGCCCGGCCAAAAAGCCGGCACCTCTTGCCACCGTCGCCGACGCCTGTCCCGACTGCGGCCACGTGCCCGAGCTGATCACCGTCCTGGTCGCGTTCGACCCCGAGCCTGCCGTCCCCTACCCGGCGCTGGACGGGACGCGATGAGCGCCGTGCTCCCGAACAAGCCGGCGACCCGGGCCGCGACTGGCAAGCGCTCGAAGACCTCGGTTGCGACATCCGCCGCGCCCCTGCTACGAGCGACCGAGGAGCTGCGCCCCCACCCGGAGGCCGAACCGCTGATCCCGGCGATGGCCGGGAACCAGCGTCAGGGCTTCGAAGCCGACATCGATGCCCGTGGCATCACCACCCCACTCGAAATTACCGCCGCGGGGATCATCCTCGACGGTCGCGAACGCTTCCGCGCCGCCCGCAACCTCGGCATCGAGCGAGTCCCGGTACGGGTTGTGACGCCAAACGACGAGGTGGAGCACATCTTGCTCGCCGCCCTGCAAAGGCGCCACCTCACCGCCTCACAACGAGCCGCACTCGCGCTCGAGCTCGACGCCTACCGCGAGCTACAAACCAGCGCCAACAAGCGGCGGCTCGGCAACCTCCGCCAACACACCGAGGTGGCAAGCTCGCCACCTCGGGGCAAGACCCGCGATCAGGTCGCCCGCTGGGCCGGCGTCTCGGCCCGCACCGTCCAAGACGCCGCAACCGTGAAAGCACACGACGAAGGACTCTTCGAGCGTGTCAAGGCCGGCGAGCTCGCGGCCGACCTCGCCGCCCGCCGCGTCCGCCGCGCCCTCCACGACGCCAACCTGCCCGCCCCGCCCCAGCTCCCGCACGGTCCGTTCGAGCTGATCTACGCCGACCCGCCCTGGCAACTCGGCAACCCCGACGGGATGAACGCGCCCGAGAACCACTACCCGACCCTGCCGCTGACCGAGATCAAAGACCTGAAGCCGCCAGCCGCCGACGACGCGGTCTTGTTTCTCTGGGCCGTGAACTGCCGACTCCCCGAAGCGCTCGAGGTGATCAGCGCCTGGGGCTTCAGCTACAAGAGCAACCTCGTCTGGGTGAAACCATCACTCGGGCTCGGCTACTGGACGCGCAACCGCCACGAGCTACTGCTGTTCGCAACCCGAGGCCAGATCGACGTTCCCGACCCAGAGCAACGGCCCGACTCGGTGATCGAAGCGAACCGCGGCCGCCACTCCCAAAAACCCGCGGCCGTCTACGACCTGATCGAACGCGCCTACCCGCGGCACTCCAAGCTCGAGCTATTCGCGCGCGGCACGCCCCGCCGCGGCTGGCACGCCTGGGGCAACGAAACAACAGTCGCCTGAATCACCCTGTTCCTCAAATAACGGGCAGCTGAGGAGCGGTTTTGCAGGGCTTTTTCGACTGGATCTTGGACCGCAAACGAGCTTGCATTTGACGCGACAACAAGAAGAACGGCGGCGAGGAGCCGACGCGAACCGCACCAGAAAGGAAGGCCGACCCTGATCCAGCGAGAGGTCCGACCAAGCCTGCACCGGTCGAGCCCGGAAGGCGAGAACGAGCGGCTGCGGGCGGCGTTCGACTCCTACCTCGCCCGCCAGGCGCGCAGCGCCGGCACCCGCCGCAAATACGGCGACGCGGTCGCCCTCTACACCGACTGGTTGCAGGAACGAGCGCCCGGCACCGTCGCCGCCGAGGAGATCGACCGCTACCTCGAACAGTGGCGCCAACGGTTCCAGCAAAGCAACGGGCGGCCGCCCGCGACCGCCAGCTACCGCGCCCAGATCAACGCCCTGCGTGCCTTCTACGCCTACCTCGACCGCTTCTCCCTGATCACCGACCCACACGGCCGCCCCATACCCGACCCGATGCGCAAGATCCTGCCGCCCCGCTGCGCACCGCCAAGCAACGACTGGCTCCGCCCCGCCGAAGACACCGCCCTCCTCACCTGCGACGGCACCCTGCAAGAACGCTTTCTAATCGCCCTCCTGCGCTGGAGCGGCCTGCGCGTCAGCGAAGCGACCAGCCTCACCCTCGCCGACCTCGACCTCACTCCCGAACACGAAACGCTGACCGTCCGCCACAGCAAAACCCCCGCCGGCAGACGCACGATCCCGATCATCCCCGAACTGCAACCCCTCCTCCACCACTGGCTCGACCACCTCAACAGCAACGGCCTCAGCAGCCCGGCCGTGCCGCTGCTCAGCAGCCGCCACGCAACCCCGATGCCGATCAGCTTCGCCTGGCGACTCGTCAAACGCGTCGCCCACCGCGCCGGCGTCCGCGCCCGCCCCTGCACCTGCCACACCGCAAGGCCACCACACGCACCCGGCTGCCCCCGAAACCTCAACGGCTACAACAAATCCGACGTCACCCCCCACACCCTGCGCCGCACCTTCGGCAGCCACCTGATCAACAACGGCCTCCGCCTCGAAGTCGTCAGCAAACTGCTCGGCCACGCCACCACCACCATCACCGAACACACCTACGCCCAACTGCTTGACGACACCACCCGCCGCGAACTCCTCCACGCCCTCCAACACCACACCACCCACAACGACATCACCAGGACCACGTGAACGGCGCACGCAACCTCAACAACCGCATCAACCGGCTCGAACAAACACTCGGCACGCTCCCCTGCAACTGCCACGACAGCGCCGACCTCGCCTGGCCCGGAAACCAACCCAACCCCCACTGCGCAAGCTGCGGCGGCAAACGACTCATCTACCCACTCGCCAACCACCCCCGCAGCGCCGAACCACTCATCCGACAAGCACTACCGATCATCGAGAAAGCATTCGGCACGGACCAGCGCGCCGACCTCAGCACACTCACCAACCAGGAACTCCGCCAACTCAAGACCGCACTCCAGACGATCGAACAAGCTACGACCTACAAACGTACGCCCATTGCCGACGCCGACAGCCGCTAAGCCCAAGCGAATCGATTTCGAGAACCGCTGCTCTATCCACTGAGCTACGGGGGCGACGTGGCTTGGCTGAGCGGAATCCGCCGCACCGTGATCTACCCACTGTCGATCGTATCCGGCCCTCTCGCGATCGCCGCTCGCACCTCGTGCTCGATGAGTGGGCGCACACGTTCGATCCGGAGGCGATCTGGGCGGCTGTCGAGCCGACACTCGCGCCGCGTTCGAGCTCGGTGCTGATCACGACCGCCCGGACTGCCGGCGATTTTGTCCACGATTATTACCGGCGATCCGAGCTAGGAGAGACGCGCCACAAGGCCGTGTTCGTTTCGGTGCTGGAGCGAGCTGAACGTTCCCGAGAATGGCTGGAGCAGAAACGGCGGCAGGAAGGCAAGGCGCGCACGCTCCGCAACTATCCGTTGACTGCCGAGGAAGCATTCGCCTACGCCGGCGATCCGTACTTCGCCGCGGAGCTGCTTGCGACGGCGCAGCGGGACGCGCTGCCGGCCCAACCAGCGACTAGGGGCGACCGCTACTTGAAGTCGTGGGACGTCGGGCGCAAAGACGCGAGCGTCTGCGTAGTCTTGCGCGCGCCCTCCGAACAACAGGCAGAGGTATGGCATGTCGCCTCTTACGAGCGGCTCGTCGGCGAAGACTTCCCGACCATTCAGCGCGCCATCGAGGCGATGCACCATCAGTACCCGGGCCCGACAGTCGTCGAGGCTAACTCGATCGGGCTGCCGATACTCCAAAACCTGCATCTGCCTACGAGCGAGCTGATCGAGCACACGACGACGCAAGCTTCCAAACAGGCGATGCTGACGGAGATCGAGATCCAACTCCAACAGGAAACACTGAAGATCCACCCAGCCTTCCAGCAGCTGCTCGTCGAGCTCGCCGACTATCGGCTGCCGGACGGCTCGATCACCCAAGACTCGGTCATGGCGCTTGGTTTCGCCGTCGCCAATCGCCACCGCGCCCATGCCGTCACTCTAGGCCGCATCAACACTGAACTCTTCTACGAGCTCAACGACCTGCCGGGACCGCCCGCATCGTGGTTCGACCAGCAGAAGCTCACAAGCAACGGTCTGTCCTTCGGGCTCGTGCGGGTTGAGCTCGAAAATGGTTCAACCACGCATTACGACCCGACGATCCCGCCGACTGCCGCCGCGTCGAGAACCTCCGAGCCGAAATTGCAGCCCAGCGTCTCCAGCTCCAGGCATCTGCCGAATAGGCGACCGCCGAGCGACGCAATACGCCGGTCGACCTAACTAAAGGACAGGGCTCATTCCTGCAAAAACGAGCCAGCGGAATGAGGCATCTCACACCGCCGCAAACCCGCACAGCCAACGGACTCCGACCGACCGGACGGGCTGAATAGCTCATTCCGGTCCCGGGACCGGGAACGAGGCTGTTCCCTGATCGCCTCATCTGACGGCTGCTGTAACTGGCGGCCGTACACCAGCTGCACGTAGGCGATCGCCGTTCTAGCCGCCTTTCCAGCATCCTTGTCCTCGAGCCCGCGCCGCAGAGCGGCCAGCACGGCCGGAAAATCATCGTCCAATGCAGCCGCTGCGCGCCCCGGTTTGGGTCCCGGGCGCGCGACGCTGGCGCGGGGGTACAGGGCACCCACTAGTCGCCGCGCTAGCCCATGTAACGCTCTTGAGTTCCGGGCGCTGTCTTAGGAGTTCGCGCTTGAGTGCGTCACCCTGCTCACGACTCATCCCCGGATTTGGGTCCCGCGCTGCACGAGCTCTTCGCGGGGGTACGGGGCTTGCCGCCAGGACCCCTCCCCGCGAGGCGTGGCCGCGGTCAGCACGGTTCTCGACCTAGTGGAGGCGGCCGGAAATCGACCCCGCGCAAGATTCAATCGACCGGCTCGCTCGTCGACTTGTACGGGTGGGTCACGAGAACGAGATCGTCGGTCTCCGAGTCACGCAGTCCCTCGAGCATGTCCTGTGGCCAGTCGCGCGCGTCCTTCTCAAGGCTGCGTAACTGTTTCTTGCGCGTCGGTCCTCGACTTCCTATCGCAGCCAGAGCTGATCGGCGATGATGCCCGAGTAAGGGTGGAACTGGTAGTTCCCGACCCGAGCAGCGACGAAGTCGATGCCGCCCAGGTCGACGAGCGGAAGCCACGCCGCTCGGGCGACAAGCTGCCGGTCGATCGCCGCCCACGCGCTTGCGGCGGCCCGTGGATTCGTTGGCATGAGCGATTGCGCGTGGCTGTTCTCAGCCGCGATTCGTCGGTCGCAGAACCAGCCGTGGTTGATTTGCCCGCCGCAGGAGAACCATGTGGCGAAGTAGGAGTAAGGCGTGTCTCCCCACGCGACCTGGGCCAGCTGAACGTGTTTGAAGACCACGGGATGGCTGTCAAAGTAGGCCTGGGGAGCCGATCGAACGCTCGCGCGGTAACCGAGGCGCCGTAGCACGCGGGCGACGTAGTCGTCGCCGCTCCGGTTACCGCCATCGCTCGAGTCCACAATGCTGACAGCCGTTCCGCGCGTTCCGGAGGCCGCGACGAGCCGCTCCGCTTCCGGGAGATCAGGCGCCTTCCACCTGCCCGCGGGACCCGGGTTCCGCGTGTATGGACAGTCGCGCCGATAGCCTGGGACTCCCGGAGGCAGGATCTGACACGTTGGGGTCGCCTGCTGCGGGCCGCCGTACAGGCGCACGAGCAAACGACGGTCGATCGCGAAGTTGAGCGCCCGTCGGACCCGGACGTCGTCGAACGGCGGCAGCCGCGTGTTCAGCGCGTAGGAGGCCGTGGTCGGAATCGTGGCCGGGTGCAGCTGTCCCGGGAAGCGGGCCTTCAGGGTCGGGAGCATCCGCGTGGGGATCGGATCCGTCGAGTAGTCGGCGCGCCCTTCCTCGACCTCGCGTACCTCTGCTGCGTGGGACAGTCCGAAGCGCGTCACGATCTCGTCCGGGTTGCCGTCGGGCTGCGCGGCGTGCGACCACTCGAGGAAGTACGGGTTGCGGACGTAGCGGACCTCGTGCGTGCTCGCGCTCGCGATCTTGTACGGGCCGGTGCCCGGGATTGGCGTGAACCCGATCGCGCGGAAGGGGGTTCCGGGTGGGACGGGCGGGAGAGGGCGGCTAGCCAGGTCGGGCAGGAAGGATGGGTCCGGCGTCCGCAGATGGACGGTGACCGTCCCCGACGAGTCGTCCGTGACGATTCCCTGCGAGAGGTCGCAGTGGCCGGCACGTGCTGTGTTGCACGCTCTCGCCCCGACGATGTCGGTGAAGTAGACGGCCGCTGGGGCGTGAGGATGTCGCAGGGAGAAAAGCCGCTCGATCGACCGCCGGAAGTCGCTCGCACGAACCGGCCGACCGTCCGAGTAGCGGATTCCTCGGCGTAACCGGAAGGTGTAGGTCGTTCCTCCGTCAGTCGGCTCGGGCAGGGTGAGCGCAAGGTCGGGGACGAGCTGGGTCCCGGCGGCGCCCGGGGCATGGTTGTAGGTGACGAGCCCGTCGGCTGTGAGGTTGTCCGACTGGAGCGGCAGCAGGTCGAACTGGAGATCTGGGTCGATGGTGATCGGAAGCGTGTGCAGGAGCGTGAGCGTGCCGCCGCGGTGCCTCACGAGTGGCGCACTCGCCTCCCAGATCCTCTTGCGCGCGGCCGCAAGCCCTACCGGTTCGCCGCCGACCTGGACCTTCTCGACGACTGTGTTGCTGTTCGGGTCGATGCGCGCGACCGTTCCCGAGTAGCGGTTCGCGACCCAGACCCATCCGTTGGCGACCACGATCGCGGACGGCCCGCTTCCGACCGGGATCGCCGCGATCACGGAGCGGCTGCGTCGGTCGATGCGCCAGACCGTCCCGTCGAGCTCGCACGCGACCCACACCGCCTCACCGTCGATTGCGACGGCGCTCGGGCCGGGGCCGACGTGGACGCTCGGCAGCGGTTCACCGGTTTTGAGATCGACTTCGACGAGCCTGTTCTCGTTGTAGTCCGCGACCCAGATCGTTCCGCTGCCGATCGCGAGTGCAGTCGGCCGAACCGAAAGCGGAATTGTTCTGCGCTGCGCCCCCGAAACGGGATCGAGCTCGATCAACTCGTTGTCGGTGAGGTCGGCGATCAAGAGGCCGCCGTCGCCGAAGGCGAGCCCGCCGGCCGGGACCCCGTCCAGCGGCACGGTCTTCGTGACCGTGTCGGTTACCGGGTCGATCCGCAGCACCCTGTCTCCCGGCACGGAGGTCGTCCAGATCCAGCCTCCTCCGGCTGCGAGCGCCGCGGGGCTGCCGGCGACGGGTATTCGGTCGTCGACCGACCCCGTGGCGAGGTCGACCCGCGACACCGTTCCCTCGGCGGGATTCGCGGTCCACAGGTGACCGTACGCGCCGATCAGCGCGGCCGGCGCGGCCGCAAGGCGTAGCGCGACCACCTGGTCAGTGATCGAGGCGGAAGTTCCACGCGTTCCGAGGAGGATGCCGACCGCTGTGCTCGCGCCGATGGCGGCGACTGCGAACGCGACCGCCACGGCCCACCGGCGCCAAGGCGCCCGCAGAACGCGGCTCGTCGAGGTCCTGCCGAGGAGCTCGGGGTCCTGTCTGAGGATCCGCTGCTCCAGCTCTCGTAACCGGGTCCCCGGTTTCAGCCCGAGCTCCTCGGCCAGCCGGTGCCGGAACTCCTGATAGACGGCGAGCGCCTCGGCCTGCCGGCCTGCCCGGTACAGGGCCAGCATCAGCTGTCCGACCGGTCGCTCGCGGAACGGTTGATCGACCACGAGTCGCTCGAGCTCGGCTACGAGCTCAGGTCCGCGTCCGAGCTCGAGGTCCGCATCGATGCGCTCTTCGAACGCAAGCACGCGGCGCTCCTCGAGCCGCTCCGCCTCTCCCGCCGCAAACGGCTCGTTCAAGAGATCGGCAAGGGCGGGACCGCGCCAGACGTTGAGTGCCTCTCGCAGCCGATCGCTCACCATCGTCGCGTCGCCTGCTGCCCCGGCCTCGCGCCCTTGCACGAGCAGGCGTTCGAATCGTTCGAGATCGAGCTCACCCGGCTCCACCCGAAGCAGGTAGCCGGGTGGACGGCGCTCGATCCGATCGGACCCGAGCAGTGCGCGTAGACGCGAGACGTAGCTGTCGAGCGAGCGCTGGGCGCTCGCTGGGGTCCGCTCCCCCCAGAGCGCATCGACGAGGCGGTCACGCGAGACGACTTCGTTCGCGTTCAGGAGCAGCAGCGCCAGTAGCGCCCGCTGTTTCGGTCCGCCCAGCGGCGCGGCCTCGCCGTGGATGCGGACCTCGAGCTGTCCGAGGACCCCGAACTGCACTCGATGAGCAAAGCACTTCTGCAACGCGATTTCCACGTCGTTGCAACAACGCCGGAGCACGGTCGGGTGGTTCCCGCACCAAACCAAGGAGGCCCAAGATGCGCGTCCGGACGCAAGTTCTCCTGGTCGTACTGCTCGCCACGGTCGTCGCCGTCTCTTCCGCCCTCGCACGCGGCGACCCGAAGCGCTTCACGGTCACATCGACCCTCGACGGCAAGACGGCGCTGCCGTTACGAATCCGCTGGAGGGCGCTGCCGCAGCACGTCGCGCTCGCGCAAGTCAGAGAGGTCGATTACGTCCTCGACGGCCGCCGAGCGTGGGTGGAACACCACCCGCCCTATTACTACGGCAGCAACGAGGGCAGCTACGGCAACTGGCTCGTTACCTCGTTCCTCACGCCGGGCGTCCATACCTTCGCCGTCCGCGCGGTCACCCGTGGCGGCCGAACGGCGACCGACATTCTCAAGGCACGCGTGCTCCCGGCCCCGGCTCCGCCGGCGAAGCTGGCGGGGGCATGGACGCGCATCGTCACCAGCGCCGACCTGAAGAAGGGTCCGCCGGGCCCGCCGGCCGGCCGCTGGACGATCACGATCAGCTCGGTCGGCTGGGCGACCGGGCCTGGGGACAACTTCGACGTCCGCTATCTCTCGGACGGCAACGTCGTCATGGGGCCCGAGGTCGTCACACCGACGCAACAGACCGGAGCCTTCTGCGGCGTCGATCCGCTCCATCAGTGGAAGGTCGCGCTGTCGGCGGACGACCAGAGCATGACGCTCGATCCCGTCGGACACGACGGTTGCGGCGACCGCGTCGCGATCATGCAAGGCACGTGGGCTCGTACCCACTAACGCGAGGAGTCAGCGATGAAAACGCAAAAAGTGAAGATATGGCTACTTGCCGGACTGTTGGCCGTAGTAGCCGCGGCGATCGGGTCCGGCCATGCGTCGGCAGCGACGCAAGCCGTTTGCCCGAGTGGCTGCACATTCACTCAGATCGCGGCCGCGCTCGCGGCCGCGAAGAACGGCGACACGATCTCGATCAGCGCCGGCACGTACGACGGCGGATTGACGATCGACAAGAGCGTCAAGCTCGTCGGCGCAGGATCTGGACGAACGACGATCAGCGGCGGCGGTCCCGTGCTGACGATCGGCACCTTCGGTGCCTCGAGCGAGCCGACCGTGATGATCGACGGTGTCACGATCACCGGCGGCGTCACGCGGTCGAGCCCAGAGTCGACACCATTCACTGGTCACGAGGGGGTATTCGCGGCCGGAGGCGGCGTCGAGATCCCGCCGAACGCCGACTTCACCGGCGGCGCGACCGTCACGATCGCGAACAGCGCGATCACGGGCAACCGGGTCGCCCCCACCGACACGGTCGGCCCGAGACCCGAACAGCTTCCGTTCTGGCCGATCTGTCCGACGGGGCCCTGTCCGTTCGCAGGCGCCTTCGGCGGCGGCGTCGACAACTGGGGCACACTGACGCTCACGAATTCCACCGTGAGTAACAACAGCGTCGGCACGGCGGCCGGGCTCTCCGACGTTGCCAGCGACGCCGAGGGCGCGGGGATCCACAGCACAATCGGCGCGCTGACGATCAACAACAGCGCGATCAGCGGCAACAGGGCGAGCGCGTCGGCTCCCAACGGTCGGTTCGCCGACTCGGGTGCACTCTTCCTTGCTGGCGGCACGCTGACGATGAGCAACAGCTCGGTGACGAACAACAGCGCGACGCTCACCGCCGCCTTTCCGAGCAGCGTCGACGTGGGCCTGCACGCAGGCGCCATTCACTTCTCCCAGAACGCTCAGGCGGCAACGGTCAGCAACACGACGATTTCCGGGAATGCGGCGACTATGACGAACTCGGTCGGCGATTCCTTCGCCGACTCCGCCGGTCTGCATACCGACATCGACGTTTCGGTGAACAACCACCTCGTCACCCTGAGTAACGACGTCATCGCGAACAACCACGTGACGTCGACCACGGTCGGCGGCTCCTCGGGCAACGCCGACGGCTCATCCGGCGCGGGCGAGCTCAGTGGCACCTTCAGCAACATCCGCTTGACCGATAACACCGTCGACGTCAGATCGGCAACCGGCAGCGCGAGTGGCGAGGGCGGTGCGAGCGTCTTCGACGGCGGATCGTTCACAAATAGCCTGATCGGTGACAACCGCGTTCACGTCTCAGCCCCAGGCGGGTCAGCGACGGTTCAAGGCGGTGGGATCTTCGTGGCCGTCTCGTTGACGCTGCGCAACTCGACCGTGAACGGGAACACGGGGGACGCCAGCGGCGCGAGTGGCAGCGCCAAGGGCGGCGGCATCTTCGACGTCGCCTTCCCGTTCGGCCCCGACGGGCCGCCCGGCGGGCCGCTCGTTCTGCAAAACAGCAATGTCACCGGCAACCTGCTGAGTGGAAGTGCCGGCATCGCCCTGAAGGGCGGCGGCCTCTACATCCAGAGCGAACCGCTGACGACGACGAACAGCGTGATCACAGAGAACATCCCGGACGAGTGCTTCGGCTGCTGAGCGGCCGTCACGCCTGAAGACAGCGCACGGAGAGGGCCGCGAACCCGGCCCTCTCCGTGCGGGCCGGCGCCAGATTCAGGTGTCCTTGTAGACAGTCACGACCTCGTTATGAACTCGAGCGCCAAGCGGGCCCTGCTCTTGTGGGCCGAATCCGGATCCCTTCAGTCCGCCAAACGGGACGTGGACCGCCCCGGTTTTGGGTCCTGCGCGGCGCGAGCTCTTCGCGGGGGTACGGGGTGGGGCCCATGCCGGCTGCCTCGAGCATGCATCGGCAGAAGTTCATAGTGGCGATCAACTGTCTTTGCCGAATCGGGTTCGGCCACGCCTCCAGCATGCTTGCAGGACGCAGGCACTTGCCCTGTGAACGCACCCCTCATGCGGCCTCGTCGGGACCGCTACAGCCTTGCTAGCCGGAGGTCAGGATTCCGGCTAGCTGCGACGCCTCAGGCCCGTTGGTGTAATTGCTCGTTTGCGCACCAGGGGCTAGTCGGTGCGCAGGCCGAGCTCGTCGACGAGGTGGGGGTGCTGGGCCAGCAGGCGGCGCTTTAGCTTGTCGCGCTGCTCGCGCGTCATGGACGCGATGTCGAGTGGATCGCTGGCGGTGGGCTGTTCGTCCTCCTTCTGCTGGAGCTGCCGACCGTAGACGAGTTGAACGTAAGCGACCGCTGTGCGGCTTGCCTTAGCCGAATCTGGGTCTTTCAGTCCGCGGCGCAAGGCGGCTAGAACGTCCGGCCAGTCGTCGTCGAGCGCGAGTGCGGCGCGTTCTCTGGGGGCGCTCTTGAATTAAACGGGTTCGGACAACATCGCGGAGACGATGGCAGTTTGAACCGGTCGCCTGAAAGGTTCCTGTTACGTTCCCCGGCTAACACTGAACGTTCACGACAAGGGTTGAATGGTCTGACGCCTTTCGTCTTCGGCAGGACCATCCTTGAGTGGTCGCCCGTCATCTTCGGGTGGGCCTGGGGTGCAGCCCAGAGCCCTCACCCGCTCGTGACGATCTGTTCTCGAGGAACTGCGTTGTCCGGTCCGTTTACTTCCAGAAGTAGTAGTCGGCGGTGTAGGGGACCTCGGCCACGGTTCCTGCCGTTGTCGCGTTGCAGTCTGCGGCGGGGGGAACGTGGCCGCCGGTGGTTGCGATTCGTTGGATGTTGGTGGTGTTCCCGAGCCGGCCCGGGGTCGTTGAAACCGCGGACAGCCGCACCCATGGAATGGCGGTGAGATCGGGGGTGACGCTGGCTTCGGCGTGGCCGACGACCATGCTGCCGTCTTTGGTCTCCCATGTCGGTCCGGCGAAGTGGGTGATGATGAGTTTGCCCTGGTCGTCGAAGAGGTTCGCCCGCGGCACGGCGGAACTCCACACGGTGCCGTTGCACGAGTAGATCTGGACGCCGACTGCGTGGCCGATCAGGAACACCTTGCTGCCGTCGAGTACCTGGATCGGGAACGGGACGGACGGCGGGGGCGGTCCGCCCTGGGCCACCTGGACGAGGGACGCGACTGCGGCGGCAGCCAGGATCGCCGCCGGCAGTAGGCGCTTGAACGTGATGAACGATTTCATGTCATGTACCTCCGAGTGCTGGTGGTTGGGACGGGTGCGGGAGGCGGCGATTACCGGCCTCGGCGGCTGCGGCTTCTGCGGGGCCCCAAGGGTTGCCCCGGCCGCCGATGTGGTTGACCGGGGCAATCGAAGCTGCCGCCGAGCTTGGGGCGGCCTTCAGCTGCTGAAGTTCGTAATCGCGGAAGCGCAGCCGACACCCTGAATCCAGACGTTCTGGATCCCGCCGATGTCGGGTGCGATGTCGTCGGCGGAGACGATCATCTGCGCCGTGAAGGATTCGTCGTTACCGTCACCGGCGCGGTAGAAGTCTGCGAGAAGCACGACCGTGTTCTCATCGGTGGTTGCGGTCTTCAGCAGCTCCGCCGCCGCCCCGGTGCACTTGAAGGTCGTGCTCCTCCGGAGCTCGACCGTGTCCCAGCGAACGCCTTCGCCAGCGAGACACCCGGCCAGCGGGCCCTGGCCGACGTCGCTCGTGCAGCGAAAGCCACCAGCGGAGTGGACGAAACCGCTCACGGGGTTATAGGCGCCGCCGCCCGTGAGTGTCGCGGCACCGGTGGGGAAGCCGCTGATGTCGCTGGCGTTGAAGCCGAAGCCGGTCTGGCCGTCGCTCGCCAGGGCTGAGGCTGAGAGCGCGAGGGCGGTGGCGGCGAGGGCGCAGAGCACCCAGCGTCGCCTACCGATTGTGCTAGGGCGTATGAGCTTCATCTCGTCTCCTTTGCGTCTTGTGCCCTGGGCGCACGCCGCTGGGCTGTCGCAATCAGGATCGACGCCTGGGCGGCCGGCCGCCTCACGGAGCGCCGGTGAGGAAGTCCGTGAGAAGCCCGCCGCCCCAGGAACTGTTAGAGGGCGCGAGCGAGCTGCGAGCGCGAGCGGATGTCGAGCTTGCGGAAGACGCTGCGGAGGTGCGTCTCGATGGTGTTCTCGGTGAGGAAGAGTGCCTGTGCGATCTCGCGGTTGGTCATCGCTTCGGCGGCCATGCGGGCGACGCGCAGCTCGGAGGCGGTGAGATGGCTGCGGCTCTCGGTGGGGTCTCGGCGGGGGCGGGCGCCGGCTGCGACGAGCTCGTCGTGGGCGCGCACAGCAATCGCGTCGGCACCGCTGGCACGGGCCAGCTGGAGCGCCTCGCGGAGTGGCTCGCGCGCGTCGGAGCGCCGGCCGGCGCGGCGCGTCGCAGCGCCCAGTTCGAGCAGCGCGAGCGCGTGCTCGAGCCGCGCCGGTGACCGCTTGAGGTGGGCGACGGCTTGCTCGAGCAGTTCGATCCCGGAGACTCCCGGCTCAATGAGGCCAAGCGTGCGCAGCGAAGCGCCGAGCGGCCCTGGTGCGCCGAAGGCGCGGCAGCGCTCGAGCTCCTCGCGGGCCAGCGCGCGAGCCTCGTCGTGGCGGCCGAGCGATGCCAGCAGCGGTGCGGCGTCGGAGCGCCAGGTGCTGAACGCAGGTGTACCGATTTGCCACTCCCGCTCGAGACGGCCGCAGGCGATCAGATCTTCCAGCGCTTCGTCGGGGTGCTGGGAGGCAGCGCGTAGTCGAGCGCGTGTCTGCAGGTAGCGGATGTGACCTGCTGCTGCGGGCTCTGACGCAGCCGGCGCAAAGACTTCGGCGGCTTCGGTGGGCTTGCCCCGCGCGAGCAGGACGTTGGCGAGCGCCTCACGGCCGTAGGGGGGAAAGCCCGAGACGCCAGGGTGCTCGAGTGCGCCCCTCGCATCCGCCTCGGCTTCGGCCAGCGCGCCGCGACGGACGGAGATGTACGCGCGCAGCTGAGCGGCCATCGAGAACGCCGGCAGCGACCCGTGCTGTTTGGCCCACTCGATCACCGCGGTGCCGACCCTGGCCCCGTCGTCATCGGCGTGGGCGAGGAGGAGCACGGTCGGCACGATCCAGAAGCCACCCGACTCCGGACCCGGATCTTCGAGTAGCCGCCCGTCCGCGAACGCCTGTAGGGCTAACTCGCGTGCCTTCCGCGCCGTCCCTGTTCGAGCGGCGTCGTACGCTGCGACAGCGACGTACAGGCGCTCGCCGATCGTCCGCGGCCTGCGGGATGTGACGACGAATCGCTCCTCGGTTGCCTGGAGACGCCGCCAGACCGCAACGCTGCCCCTCACGGCCACCCAGCGCGTGGCCTGGAGCCGCAGTCCTTGCTCGCGCTCGCCCTCGCCCTCTGGTAGCTCGTTGATTACCGACGTGAGATCGGTCATCGCCTCCTCGGGCCGGTGTGCGAGGAAGAGAGCCGACCCCAGCGCATCCGCCGCTTCCGCGCGCAGCCGCCCGTCGGCAAGGTCCCGAGTTGCCTGGCGGAGCTTCTCGATCGCCATCCCGAGCTGGCCGGCACTGAGCGCGGCCCTGCCCAACTCGTGGACAAGTACCGGTTCGAGCTCCGGCGACGGCGGCTCCGCAAGAGCTCTCTGAAGGTACGTGGCAGCAACTTCTGGGGCGCCGCGATTGCTTGCGCCCTTGGCTGCCTGTCGCAGCGTGGTCACCGTTTCCGCATCGCCGCGGGGATGGCTCGCCAAGAGGTGAACGGCAATCCGATCCGTTGCCGCGGCCGCGTCTGTAAGCAGGCGTGCAACGCGCTCGTGGTGTTGGGCACGCTCCTGAGAGCTCAGCTCGGAGTAGACGCTCGAGCGCACGAGCGGGTGGATGAACGCAAGCTGCTGGCCGGGCTCGAAGATCACCGCCTCGGCCAGAGCGTCGGCGGCGCGGGAGGCCGCGTCGCGGTCGAGGCCGGCGAGCTGCGCTGCGATGGTTGGCTCTGCCGGGTCGCCGAGCACAGCGACGCCGCGAGCGAGAGCGGTGCACTCCGGTGGCAGGCGCCTCAGACGAGCGCGCACGGCTCGGCCGACGCCGTGCGAGCTCAGCTGGCTGGCCAGGTCGGCGTTCTCGCGACTCGGTGCGATCCCCCGCCGATCGAACTCGCGCAAGAGCTCCAGGAGCAAGAACGGGTTGCCTCCAGTCGCCCGCTGGCAAGCAGTGACGAAGCTCGGATCCGGCTCAGCGGCGAGCAGCTGTACCGCGAGCATCGTGATCGCCCGCTCGCTCAGCCCGCCCGGCTGAAGGACTCTGACCTCGGGGATGACGAGCAGCTCGTCGAGCAACTCCTGGACAGGGCCAGGCTCGGCCGGCCTTGTTGCCAGCACGAGCGCCAGCGGCACCCCCTCCAGCCGGCGGGCGAGATAGATCAGCCAGCGCAAAGACGCGATATCCGCCCAGTGCGCGTCGTCGACGGCCACCAGCAACGGCTGTGCGTCGGCCAGATTGATCGTGAGCCAGTAGAGCCCGTGCAACGCGGAAAAGGACGGCTCGGCGCCGGCTCCCGGGTCGGCCGCAAAGAGGACGGGCTGCGCCAGCGCCGCCGCCCCAGCCAGCAGGGCTTCACGGTCCTCCGCGTCGCACGCTACCACCGCTGGTTCCAGCAGCTGCCGGACGATCCCGAAGGGCAACTCGCGCTCCAGCTCACCGCCCCGAGCCGACAGAACACGCAGCTCTGGCGCCGCTGCGGTCCGAGCCGCCGCGAGCAGACTCGACTTGCCGATCCCCGCCGGCCCTTCGAAGACCACAGCCCCGCCTGAACTCGCGCCGGCGCCGGCGAGCAACCGCTCCAGCATTTCGAGCTCGAGCTCGCGCTCCACGAGCGGAGCCAGCTGTGCTCTCATGAGTCGATTCTAGAGCGGCGCCGACCGCACTCCAGAGATCGCCGGGCCGCTCAAACGGTGAGCTTGAGCCGGTTGCCGTCGGGGTCGAGAACAACGCTCTCATAGCGGCCCAGCTCGCCGGCGCGGTGCGGAGGTTCGAGCACCCTGTGGCCGGCAGCGGCGATGGCGCGGCTGAACTCATCGACGGCGTCGGCCGATCCGAGCGCAAAGCCGAGGTGCACCAGCCCCGGGCACCGGTCGTCAGCCGTGCGTTCGCGGCTGACCGGCCGCTCGAACAACTCCAAGCGGACGCCGCAGAAATCCAGCACACAGGAACGAGCCCCGGTGTCGGGGTCGGTGGAAGGTGGCGAGGCCACCGGCCCGAGCTGCTGGTAGAAGTCGCGCAGGCACTCGACATCGTCCGTCGCCAGCGCGACGTGCTCTATCTGGGCGGCCGTCGCACGGGGTGCATCACTGCTCACGGTCCTCCTCGAACGGTCGGGTGGTTCGCGGCTTCATGTCGCCGCCTCGTGCACCCAATGATCCCGCCGCGCCGCCGACTGCTACCTCACCGACAACCGGTGAGATAACCCGTGAGATTGCTGAAGTCGAGGCTCGACCAACGAAAGTAGTGCGTTCGGGACACGCTCGAGGCGTTGATCGCAACGATTGTGGTGCCGGCCTCTCGCCTGAGGAGCAATCTGCGAACGCGTTCGATCACTTGGTTTTCGTTCGGCCCCTACTTTGGGTTACTTGTTTTGTGGTGCGCCCGTAGCGCAAAAATGTCTTAACATCCCTGCAAATCGGCACCTTCTCCGTTTTCGTGGAAGGCACCCCCTGTCACCTTGACGCGAGAGCCCCGCAGGGACCACCGACGAGAGCACGGACCGATACGCGCGGGCCAAGGATCACGTCGCAGTTCCAACAAAGCACGACACCCGCCTGGGACTGAGAATGGGAGTAGGCGCGCGCGCGAGTACCAATCGGCCCGTTCGACGTCAACCGACTTCGACCACCCACGCTGGCGCTCGGCAGGTGCGTCGCAGACGATGACCTCGATCGCGCCATCGATGACCTCGTAAGTAACGCAGCCCCAGCGGTGCAAGAAGTCCCGTAGATCGGCGCGAAGAGCTGGGTCGGGAAGGCGAACGCGCAAACGTCTGCGCACCATTGCCGCCCGCACTGACTTGGAGGGCGGCTGCTCGTATGAGCAGCCGCCCTCTTGTCGTCTGCCTGCTTTCAGTCCCGCAGCCTATGGTGCGAGTTGCACCTGCGCCGCGCTTCCGCTGAAGCTGAACGTTGTGCCGACCGGAAAGATCGGGACGATTGCCGAGGTCACCGTCACTGTCACCGCGTTCGAATGCCCGTAGGTGCCCGACGACGGTAGGGCCACCGAGATCGTCGCTGTCTCCTCGCCGCCGATGATCTTCACGCCCGTCATCGTCAGCGTGCCGCCACTCACATACCAGCTCTCCACGTCGCCGGAGGCATGGGCAGCAGCATTTGGCCCGCCACGACCGACATGGATGCAGTCGGTCATCTGGTAATCACCGCTCGTGCCGCCCGGGTCAAGCTCTGCCCAGAACCAAAAGGAGGGCCCCGGTACCGAGTTGGCCGAAATCTCGACCTGGTACACCGCGCCCGGCCCATAGTCAGCGCGCGCGCCCGAGGCCGTTCCGAAGAACACCGCGGTTCCCAACATCAGGCTCACCGCCAAGACCAGCAGAACCTTTGGCCGTTTCACCATCTCTCCTCCCCTCATCGTGGCCGCAGACCCCAGAGTCTCCTAGCTTGCTAGGCGGGCGTCAATGCCTGAGTTTCACATCAAGCCTCTAGCCGCTCGAGCTTAGTGCAGCGTCCAGAGATGGGCCGTCGACAAACCGGCCGATCTCGAACCGCCCCGACTTGAAGAGCCAGGTCGGCTGTTTTCCAGTCACGCCGTCGGCGAACGTCGGTGAGGAGAGTCCGTCGCTCCGGGCCGCTCTTTCGCCTGCGGCCTGCTTACTGCCTCTTCGCGTAGTTCGACGAGCCGCCGAAGTCAACAGCCACGCACGCCTCGTCCCCCACCGTCCAGGCATCGTGTCCGGGCGCGATGTGAGCGGCATCGCCCGGCCCGACCTCACCCTCCGTCCCATCCTCCATCACGATCTTCATCCGGCCCGATAGCACGTAGAGGAGATGCGGCGCCTGGCAGCTGTCAGTTTGAGCGATCGGCTTCACGTGCTCAGACCATCTCCAGCCCGGCTCGAACGTGCCTTTGAGGACGGCTGTGCCATCGAGATCGACGAAATTAGCGTGGCCCTTGTCGACGAACTGACGTTTCTCGTCGGGGGTGTCCATTTTCTTGATGTCGAGTCCGGCCATTTTTAGCCTCCAGGTCAGTAGTGGGAATGGGTGGTTATTCACTCACAGCGCTACGAGGACGTCAACCGGGACACAGTGAAGCCATCGACTCATCCTTCAAGCGTTGGACGCACGCGGCCGAGCGTTGAGAAAGATCAACGACAGTCGCGATCGCAGATTGATAGAGATCGAGGTACGGCTTCATGGTCGGAGTCCTCCCTTGGCCTGTTGGTCGGAGTTCTCCCTTGGCCTACGGGCCGAAGTAAGTTGAGTGCGCGCCGTCTTCTGACCCCGGACGGCGCGCACTTTTTTAGAACGCGGTGCAGGATGGCGCGGCCTCGAACCGCCAGCCGAGCGCCGCGCTCGCGAACAACCCGACAACCCCTCCCCAATAGACCCACAGCCATCAACATGTCGTCTTTCCGCCAGAAGACGACACTTCCTCAGACGCCAGAGAACGAACCGACCTTGAGTCTGAGTCCGCGCTCGAGCTCGACCTCGACCTCGACCCCGACCCCCTCCCCGCCGCCACCCCCTACAGCGCACACGCAACTAGGAGTCCCAACTGGGGCCTCCCGATGGATTTTGTAACTAATGTTGCATCTAGTCAACCAAGCCTGTAATAGTTCCCTTAGCCTCGGGATGTCGCTCGTAGAGCGGCATGCCCATCTAGATCCGGAGCGAAAAGTGAGAAGGTTCTTGTTACCAAGGGAGACAACCATAGGGAGACCTCGATTCCTGGCGGGGGCACTGGCTCTCGGCCTGCTCGCGGTCGCCGCCGTGCTCTACGTGCCGCTGGCAGGGGCGGCGGCGGTTCCCAAGTGCCTGATCGTGAACACCAGCAGCGACACCAGCTACCCGGCACTGCAGGCAGCAGTGGACGCGGCCACGCCGGGTAGCACGCTCAAACTGAAAGGCACCTGCTTCGGAACCGCGACGATCAACACGAGCCTCACCCTCACCGGCCAGTTCAATCCCGGCTTTGGGACACCCACCCTTGACGGCGACAACCTCGGCAGCGTCGTCAGTGTGGGAGCCGGCGTCAATGTCACCATCAACAACCTCACCATCACCCACGGCATCGCCGACTTCGGCGGCGGTATCTACAACGACGGCGGTACGGTGACGCTCACGGGCAGCAGTTCGGTGGTGAGCAACACCGCCTATGTCCTCGGCGGCGGCATCTTCAACGTCGGCGCGCTGACGCTCAACAACAACAGTTCGGTCACGGGCAACACCGCCCGCGTGGGCGGCGGCATCTTCAACAACGGCTACAACGACACGGTGACGCTCAACGACAGGAGTGTGGTCAAGGGCAACACCGCCATCGACAACGGCGGCGGCATCGACAACTTCGGCGCGCTGACGCTCAACGGCAGCAGTTCAGTCACGGCCAACACCGCCCCCAGCGGCGTGGGCGGCGGCATCATCAACGTCGGCACGGTGACGCTCAACGGCAGCAGTTCGGTGGCGAGCAACACCGCCTATGTCCTCGGCGGCGGCATCTTCAACGTCGGCGCGCTGACGCTCAACAACAGCAGTTCAGTCACGGGCAACACCGCGAGCTTTGGCGGCGGTATTTTCAACGCCGGTGCGGTGACGCTCAATGACAGTAGTTTGGTAACCGGCAACAGCCCAGACAACTGCGCGCCGGTGAACACGATCCCAGGCTGCATCAACTAATAATCTGCCTGAGGGCCACCAGGAGCGCCCGGGGGTGGCAGCAGGTCAAGGTGGCTACTCCTGGCATGCAACGCGCACGAAGATGAAATCCACAACCACCTCATCATTTGCGTTGGTCGTGAGGTGGCCGATGACATGAACCTGCGCATTGCTAAGCCTGCCCTGGGCCACGAGCTGCGCACTCCGCTCGAATGTGTCCTCGCGTGCGGTGTCCGGCTTGCCGTTAAAAAGCTCCCTACTTGAGTCGACCGCCACATAAAGAGCCCCGCTCTCCAACCCGTATCCCTGAACGCCCGCAAAGTTCGCCTCCGTCACGGCGTGCACGCCGCCCGCCGAATCGAGCGTGCCGTGCACGACCAGGTGGACGTCTCCTGCGAGAAAGACGGTCTCTCCCTCGCAGGTGATGAATCCGGGTGTAATCGGGATCGAGAACGATTGTGTGAATGTCGTCGCTTCGGCGGCGGCCGCGGCGGGGATCGTCAGCAGCAGCCCGAGCGCAACCAGGAGCCCGCAGGCCCCTCGGCCGACAGAAACACCTCGGATGAACGCGTGCACGATTCTCATCTCCTTCCATGCCAAGAAATGGCCGTGGCGAAAAGCACGAGCCCGCCTTCGCGGACGCGAGCGGCAGGATCTTCTCTTGCCGAATCATGGCCGCGGCAGTCCACCACCTTGTACTGCGAGTGTCCTCCCGGCGCCCGGCGTTGTCAACGGCGATTCACGAGCCTCCGTGTTAGTTCCGCCTCCTCGCCCTACACGCACCTTTTTTACGCGTCGTTGCGGCACGCGCACGAGGCCGGGCGCGGGGGACGAACATCTCGGGCGCCGATCACGGCCAAGGGTTAAACGCCTCTACAGAGAACGAGCCGTCGAGGGGCGACCCCCTGCCCCATCCGGATGCCTCGCCGCAGTCGCGTCCGGCTTGGGTGCCGTCAGGGGGGTCGTCCCTCGCTTAGAAGACTCGCTTCTTTTGGGAATCCCTGCAATCCCGCGGTCGGGAGACTCGAGTATCCGTTTCGGTCACCTCGCGTTACCACTTCATAGTGGTAGACGAACCTGGCTCCGAGAAGCCCGAGCCGCTCGCACAGACCGCACGGCTGCTGCCGCAGCCCTCGCCACTATTTTGGCGGCAGGCGTGGATCAAGTTCCAACGCGCCCTTGATCCGCTAGCGCTGCCGAAGCCACTGCCACGGACTGAGCGCGAGCCGTTCCGCTTGCGGCGTAGACGCTAAGCGCGCCGGATCGTCCGACGCGACAAGCGAAACGCGCCCAAAACCAAGACGACAAGAAGTGCGATGCCCGTCGCGTACTCAAGTGGCCCCACGTGGTCGTGAGTAACCAAAGCCCGAGCTAGATCCACGG